>ERZ827194.3-NODE-3-length-514251-cov-9.5446_pt1 | contig 514251 bp, 458 predicted proteins | sample MGYA00519777_ERZ827194 | MGnify/ENA primary metagenome ERZ827194 (study PRJEB31778, sample SAMEA3449277) | human gut metagenome | biome: human gut; feature: human-associated habitat; material: faeces | place: United Kingdom | collected 2010/2012 ...
GTATTGCATCACTTTCTTTCGAGCGATAGCGAGAATGATAGGTAGTCGCTGATTAATAAGCTTTTAATATATCATAGGGGCTTGAAAAAGAAATAATAAAATTATAAGATTATTTATAAGAAGAATTATATAAATAATTAGGTAGAGTTTGTAGAATCGTTATATAGTTTTTATTTATTGAGGGTTATGATAAAACTTTTTCTTATTTAATGAGACTTTTAAAATTCGGGTTATAGGAGGTTTATCATGAAGGGGATTGTTATCAGATTCATGTTTTCTATTGCTTTATTAATAGGTATTGCTATACAGTCTATTGCAGCTTATTCTTACACTATGACAAGTGATTTTGCAGCTGAAAAAAGTAGAGTGTCCTTTATTATGCGAAGTGTTGAGGGGAGTAGTTATAATGTTTATATTGTAGGCGAAGGTGAAAAGTATGCCGGAGCTACGGCGCCTTGGGCTCGGAGTAGCAGAGGTGATTTAATATATAAAGCAAAATCCTATATGCCTTATATTTCAGATTTAAATGATATAATTGCATCTCAACAGAATGTTAAACTCTTTGGCGATAAGATAAATGATGAATATATAAATGTGACTGGCCCTACTTATACAGGTGGAGTGTATGTAATTAAAGGGAATAATGGACAACCGGATATTTTAGTGTCTGCTGTGCAGACGACAGGCGGAGGTTTTGTAGATTATCGTTTCTTTACTATAAAAAATGGCGAATTAAAACAAATGAAACTTTTATACTCTAATCAAAATACAAGACTAGTATTTATGGGATATGTAGGTAACGGTCCTCAATCACTTTCTGATGGGACAATAGCATTACCGTGGTTTAAGCAAAAAATTAGAGGAGCAATAGATTCAGGGACCTATACTTCTGTCTTTATGCCGGACTATAATAATTTAATTTTAATTTGGGCGTATACCGTAAAAGGGGAGTCATAAATTTATCTTTACGGTAACTCTTTTTCTTTCGTCTCAATAAAGTCCACAATAGCCTTTTCAAAATCCACCCCCATACGATCGGCTAACGCAGCAAGCCACCAAACACACTCACCCAATTTATGTGGTAACAATGTTTCTAAATCTTTAGCCGTATTTTCGGTAGGCCATGTCTTTTCATAAGCCATGGCCATTCTGCCTATAAGAGCGGCATCGGTTAAGAAGCCTAAGGCATCTTCCTCTATGGTCCAACGCTTGCCGTTAATGGTGTCTTCTAATTTATGATAGGACTCTCTGACAGCTAAATTACGATCAATTGCTTCCTTTAGCAACATTGGATTTTCAAAATTAACTTTATTTGTTGTGTCTTTCATGATAGTCTCCTTTTAAAGGTATTGGAAAGTTGGGTTTTTCTATAAATTCAGTATAGCATTTAGAGGGGCAGAATAATTAATATATATCCCCAAAAGAGCGATTTTATTATGTTTTTATACAATTCAAATTATAATGAGAAATAATGACAATAGTTTATTGACAATGCATAAAAATCATGTTACTATACGTGTATAGAAAGTAAACAATAAACAAAATACATAGTTGGGAATAGGTGCAGAAATGCATAATAGAGAAGTCGGTGCAAGTCCGACACGATCCCGTCACTGTAAGGCTGAGCGAATCTCATTTAAGTCACTGGGTAACACTGGGAAGGCGAGAGGAGCGGTGAAGCTAAGTCAGGAGAACTGCCTATTCATCATTCACCATTTGACCTACGAGCGATAGGGAGGAGAATCATATATCCTTTTTCGCATGCGTCGAGAAAGGCTTTTTTATTGCCTACATTGATGATGCATGTGACACCCGTACCGGTCATGGCTATGGATATTTGGTATTATCACGCAAGTGTTAATATATTGTCATGATAATGTATGGGCGTACATTTTCATCATCTCCTAATCGAAGGCTCTACAAAATACTGTGATGGGTATTTTGTAGAGCCTTTGACCTTTAATATACATTTGTAAGCCGCAATAGCAGCGTATGGGCAAAAAGATAAAAGAGCGCAAACAACATATTTATATAGGTCCACAGCACTTTTTACACACACTTTTTGTCCTATAACTCTATAACTCCAATAGCAATCGAGGACAAAATAAAAAGAGTGATGCAAAGCACCACTCTTATAAACATTATATTTCAAATTTTAGGCAATAAAAAAAGCCCCAAAGGGCTTAAAGTTCGTAGCTGGTGCGGGAGAAGGGACTTGAACCCCCACGCCCGAGGGCGCCAGATCCTAAGTCTGGTGCGTCTGCCAATTCCGCCACTCCCGCAATAAAGATATATTATCATACAAAAAGCTATATCGTCAATAGATAAATGTAAAATTTGTAAAGTCGAAATGGGGGTATCAATACATTTTATTCTAGGCAGCGTACTCACCTCGAGGCTGAATACGAACAAAGACCAATTCATATTGATGTTGTATGCCGCCTATGGTAAACTAGACATATACTTTGTAATAACAAGGGGCTTTGGCGTTGCTAAAGCCCGTTTTGTCGTTGCTATATGAGAGTAAGAAGAAGGTAATAGAAAATCCAATGGAAACATTACAGGAATTATTATATAAATATCCTGCCTATAAAGAGGCGGAAGGACTTTTTAGTAAAAAGGGCAAGCATGTAATATCAGGACTCGGGGGCTCCCAAAAACCGTTTATTTACAGCACGGCCATGAAGGCTAAAGAACAGCGGCCTACCATTGTTTTGGTCCATGATAAGAATCATAAAGAACAATGGGAACGAGATTTGGCATTCTTTTTGCCGGATGTGGACGTTATGCCGTTTCCTATTACCGAAAAAGTCACATTTATTACGGCGGCGCGCAGCTTAGAAAACCAGGGGCTGCAGATGCGAGCCTTAGGTGCCTTATTGCACGATGAGCCGGTTGTAGTTATCGCTACCATTGATGAAGCGACGCAGCGCATTTTGACGCCGGAAGAATTAAAAGAAAGTGTTATACATTTAGCCACAGGTGATATTGTAGAGCGAGAAATTATGCTCGAAAAGTTAGTAACCTTAGGCTATGAACGAACAGACCAGGTGGAACAACGTGGTCATTTTAGCGTGCGCGGCGATATTATCGACGTATTCCCGGTAAATAGCGATAACCCGTATCGTATTGAGTTTTTTGATGATGAAATCGATACCATTCGTACTTTTGCCTTAGATACACAGCGCTCCATCGAATCAGTTAATCATATGACGGTTATGCCATTCCATATGAATGATACCTCGGAAGAAGGATCCTTGTTGAGTTATGGCAAAAATGCCTTGCTTTTGTATGACGAACCGAATCGGCTACAAGATGCCTTGAAGGGCTTTTTAAAAGAAGATGCCATTCATCGTCAACAGCATTTTACTTGGTCAGAGCTCATGAACACGAATGCCGTAAAGAGTGAAATTGCTTTTAACTTCCTGCAGCAACGCGTATCAGGGTTAGCCGGTTTTGACAGTATTGGGCTTCAAAGCAAGTCTATGATGTCCTTTGAACGGCAAATGCCGCTCTTAATCGATGAAATCGACGTATGGCTTACCCAAGGACGTCAAGTAGTGCTCGTCATGAATAATTTACAGCGTCGCGAAGGCTTGGAACGAGCTTTAAGCGAAGCGAATATCGCTTATGAAGTGAGCGATGGCCTGAAAGCGACTAAAGATGCCGTACTCATAGTGAGCGGCCTTTTATCGGAAGGCTTTGAATTACCCCTTTGTAATCTTGTAGTGGTAACGGAAGGTAATATTTTTGGGCAACAGAAGCGTAAGCTTCGTAAAAAAGTGCCGAAGAGCCAAGAAATCACGTATTTTACCGATTTGACGCCGGGGGACTATGTAGTCCATGCCCTACACGGTATCGGTAAGTATGTAGGCCTCAAAACGATTGAAACGGAAGGCATTCACAAGGATTACATCGAAATCGCCTATGCGGGCACCGATAAATTATTCTTGCCCGCCGATAATCTCGATCAATTGCAGAAATATATCGGGAATGAAGGAGATGTGCCGCGCATTCACAAGATGGGCGGTCGCGAATGGGGCAAGGTGCGTCAAAAAGCGCAGAAATCCATCGATGATTTGGCGGAAAAGCTGGTAGAACTCTATGCGCAGCGTGAAGTAGTGGACGGGTTCGCCTTTGAACCGGACGATACCTTCCAGATGGAATTCGAAGAGGCCTTCCCTTATGAAGAAACGGAAGACCAATTGCAAGCCTCTCAGGAAATTAAGGCTTCCATGGAACTGCCTCATCCCATGGACCGATTACTTTGCGGTGATGTAGGTTTTGGCAAAACGGAAGTGGCTATGCGTGCTATTTTTAAAGCCGTGAAAAGCGGCAAACAGGTAGCCGTGTTAGTGCCGACAACAGTGTTGGCGCAGCAACATTTTCAGACCTTTACGGACCGTTTAGGGGCCTTCGGCGTGCGGGTAGAAGTACTCAATCGTTTCCGCTCGGCCGGTGAAAAACGGGATATTATTAAGCGTGTTGCCAATAAGACGGTTGATGTCTTAATCGGGACCCATGCGCTTTTAAATAAAAAAGTGGCCTTCAAAGACTTGGGGCTCCTCGTGGTGGACGAAGAACAACGTTTTGGTGTGGCGCAGAAAGAAAAATGGAAGAGCTGGGCCAACAATATCGACGTCCTTACCTTGAGTGCTACGCCGATTCCGCGAACCTTGCACATGTCGCTTGTCGGGGTGCGTGAAATGAGTGTTATCAACACGCCGCCGGAAGACCGTTTGCCGGTACAAACCTATGTGGTGGAATACGATATGAAACTCATTGCGGAAGCCATTCGCCGTGAAATTCAACGTGGCGGACAAGTTTATTTTGTTTATAATCGCGTAGCTTCCATTGAGCATATGGGTGAATTATTGGAAGCAGCCATGCCTGATTTGCGCTTTGCCATTGCCCACGGGCAGATGGTGGGCAGTGAAATGGAAGCCATTATGGTTGATTTCTATGAAGGGCATTATGATTTATTGCTTTGTACCAGTATTATTGAAACAGGACTTGATATTCCGAATGCCAATACGATTATCGTGTACGATGCAGATCGTTTGGGCTTATCGCAGTTATATCAGATGCGCGGCCGCGTGGGACGCTCTCGTCGTCGTGCCTATGCGTACTTCTTGTATCGCCCGGATAAAATGCTTAGTGAAACAGCGGAGAAACGCTTGAAAGCGATTGAAGAATTCACCGAATTGGGCGCCGGCTTTAAACTGGCTATGCGCGACCTTGAAATTCGTGGGGCCGGTAATTTATTGGGCTCACAGCAGCACGGAAATATTGCGTCCGTCGGGTTTGCCCTCTATTGTTCCATGTTGGAAGAAGCGATTGCAAAAGCCCAGCATAAGACGATTACCAAGACGGTGGAAGTGGATCCGGTTATCGACCTTGGCATCGATGCCTTTATCGATGAGGCCTATATCAATGATACGGCTCGTAAGATTACGATTTATCAGCGCTTATTGCAGATTCGGAAATTGGAAGATTTTGACGAATTCACCGACGAATTGATTGACCGCTTCGGCACGCCCACACCGCCGGTGGAACGCCTTTTAAAACTGGCACGCATTAAAGAACGGGCAAGAGCCATCGGCATCAAGAGTATGGTTATCCGTGAAGGCGTTTTGATTATTCACTGGGCCGACCTTGAAAAGATGGGCGGCTGGGATCCCGGTTTAGTGGCGACAAAGGTTTGGCAACATGTTAAAATAGATAAAAATAATGTGTTACGTTACAGCCCTATTGAAGCGGGAACTTCCGTATTGACCACAGTTGAGGTGTTAATGGGGGAATTGGAAAAACGTGACCCTCAATTACAATCTCAGTAAGCTTTAGGAGGAACCGTATGAATCGATTTTTAAAAGGGGCTATGATTCTTACCTTAGCGGGCATCATTGTGAAAATTATAGGGGCCTTCAGTAAGGTCCTGTTGGCACGTATTTTAGGCGGTGAAGGCATCGGCTTATACCAGATGGCCTATCCCATATATCAGATTATCGTAAGCCTTGCTACGGCAGGATTGCCGGTGGCCATATCGATTATAATTGCCGATAAATTGGCATATAAAGATATCCGCGGGGCATCCAAAATTTTCCGCGTATCGGCCACCGTATTATTTGCGTTGGGTGCCTTTTTCAGTGTGGCTTTATTCTTATCCGTGCCGTGGCTTGTCGAATCGGAATGGCTGACGGATCCGCGTAGCAGTTATGCACTCATGGCGTTGGCACCGGCTATCGTGGTAGTGACCATATTGAGCTGTTTACGCGGTTATTTCCAAGGTTTTCAGGATATGTTGCCGACCGGTGCTTCGCAGGTTGTGGAACAATCTTTGCGCGTAGCTTGCATGGTTGGCTTTGCGCTGTTCTTATTACCGTTTGGTTTGCCTATGGCAGCGGCCGGCGCGACGCTTGCGACCTTTCCGGGCGTTGTGGGCGGCGTATTGGTGCTCTTGTATTTCTATCGCCGGCAACGCCATTTACGGGCTAAACTTTTGGCTGAACAGGCTGCGGATATCATCCCGGAAAGCTCATGGCAAATTATGAAACGCTTGTTTATTTTGGCGATTCCTGTTTCTATGGCCAATATTATGATGCCGATTGTGTCGGGGATTGACCTCGGGGTAGTCCCGCAGCGTCTCATTGATGCGGGCTATTCGGTTCGCGAAGCGACCACTTTGTTTGGGTATTTAACAGGCATGGCCACATCGTTGGTTAATTTGCCGATTATTTTAACGACTTCCTTGGCAGCCAGTTTGGTACCGGCGATATCCGAAGCGTATACGAAACGGGATACGCTTGAGATTCAGAATCGCAGCCATGTAGCACTCAAAATTACCACATTGATTACCGTGCCGGCCTTTGTCGGTTTATATGTGTTGGCAACGCCGATTTCGGAACTCTTATATGCGACCCCGAATGCGGGCGGTCCGATTGCCGTTATGAGCCTCAGCATCTTTTTGTTGGGGGTTCAACAAGTGAGTACGGCGATTCTCCAAGGTCTTGGTCATACGGCGATTCCAATGGTGAATTTATTTGTCAGTACGCTGATCAAAATTCCGCTCAGCTGGTATTTGACGGCACTCCCCGAATGGGGCATTAACGGGGCTGCATGGTCAACCAATATAGATTTCGGTTTGGCCGCTTTATTAAATATGATTTTTGTGCGCCGTTACATTAAGTATAAGGTGCCGTGGTTGGAATTGAGTAAAATATCCTTGGCCGCGTTTGCTATGGGCGGTGCGACCGTTATGACCTACTCGTTCTTTGAACCGCTCTTAGGCGGTAATTTAGCGGTTTTAGGGGCTATTATAGTGGCTATTGTTATTTATGGTGCCGGTCTTTTGAATACTAAGGCTGTAAAAGACGATGAATGGGCTGTTATGCCGTTCATCGGAAAACGATTGGCAAAACTCCGCCGCAAGTCCAAATAATGTCGGTATTTAAAATAGAACAGCAGAAACAAGTACCAATAACGAAATTTTTAAGGAAATTAAACAGAGGCAAAAGAATTAAAAGGAGATTGTATGTCGATTCAAAATATCAGTCGTCTGCTTGACGAATTGGAATTGGACATTACGCAAGGTTTGTTTGTTATCGGAGCAGAACGAAGTGAAGACATTCCGTTCGACTTGAACGGCACCTTGTTAGTGGCCGATTTGACAGAAGAACACGAACTTTTGACAAACCTTGGTAATGTGCTGGCTACACGGTTCGGAGCTAAAAATCATATCAGCTTGTTTGGGATTACCGCTACGGATATAATAGCGACGCAGGAAACCATCGCCATACATTCGTTAGGAGCGGATGGAGCGGCTTATATGGCGAAACAGCAAGCCTTGTCGACTAAAGAGTTGGATTGGGTATTAATGTACCAACCGGACGTATCTGAAGCGGCGATTGGCAGTGCCTTTACTTTACAGCCGTTAATCGACGTAGTAGCTGCTTTAAGAGCACCTGACGGCTGCTCTTGGGATCGATTGCAAACTCACAGTACGCTACGCCGATATCTTTTGGAAGAAGTGTACGAAGTACTTGAAGCGATTGATAACCGGGATACGAATAATCTTCGTGAAGAATTAGGCGATGTGTTGTTACAAATTGTATTCCATGCAAGACTTGCGGAAGAGCAGGGGCTGTTTACGGTTCAAGATATTATTGATGATATAACGGCCAAAATGATACGCCGTCATCCGCATGTGTTTGCTAAGGCTACATCGAAAGAATTAGCTGAAACCCAGTTAAATTGGGAAGCTTTAAAGTCTCAAGAGCCGGGGCATGACAAAAAAACTTTGCTTGGTGGCATATCTAAAGGCTTGCCGGCTTTGTTGGGAGCGCAAAAATTACAAGAAAAGGCCGCGAAGGTAGGTTTTGACTGGGATTCTGAGCCTCCGGTGTGGGCTAAATTTAAGGAAGAAATTGCTGAATTTAAAGAGGCGATTGCCCAAAAAGACTATGAAAATGCAGAATTAGAGGGCGGTGACGTGCTTTTTTCCTTGATTAATCTTCTAAGATGGTATAAAATAGGCGGTGAAAATGCACTAAACCGCACCAATAATAAGTTCCGACATCGTTTTGCCCATGTAGAACGATGTGTTAAAGACAGCGGAAAATCGTGGAAGGACTTTTCATTAGAAGAATTGGACTTATTTTGGGAATCGGCTAAAGTGTCTGAACAAAAACATTCATTGAAATGATTTGTTAAGCGTGATATACTCTAACAAGTTAGTAACAATGAATGGATACATTCTATTTTTTAAGGAGGTTCTGTCATGAATAAAACAGAATTAATCGCAAGCGTTGCTCAGAAAGCCGAATTAACTAAAAAGGATGCTGAAAAAGCAGTTAAAGCTGTGTTCGACACAGTAGCTGAAGAATTAGCAAAAGGCGAAAAAGTTCAAGTAATCGGTTTCGGTACTTTTGAAGTTCGCGAACGTTCCGCTCGTGAAGGCCGCAACCCACAGACCGGCAAAGCTATCACTATTGCAGCTTCCAAATCCCCTGCATTCAAAGCCGGCAAACAGTTAAAAGAATTAGTAAACGTACAAACTAAAGTTAAACCTCGCAAAAAATAATTTGCCCGGTTTTAAAAGAGACCGCCCATGATGCTTCAGAGTCTGAATAGACGGCTGCAGCTGTTACCTTAAGGTAAAAAGGGGGTCTCTTTTTTTAATGCAAAAATTACATTCTTTCCCGCTGTTCATCAAGGAAAATATGATATAATTAAAACAACAGGGAAGGAGACATTTATGAGCAAGCCAGATCGAATACTCATAGTATCAGCTTCAATCGGGACCGGTCATACGCAAGCGGCCAGGGCCATTGAAGAGTATTGGGCACAGAAAAATCCTGATGCCATTATTACCCATGTAGATTTTTTAAATACAAACAGTTTTTCTTTTGATAATTTGATTAAAGAAACGTATATTAAAATGATTGATGTGTTCCCTATGATGTATGATGTTATTTATCGTATGTCACAAGGGGATAAAAAAGGCAGCACCGCACAGACGGCGTTGTCGTGGATGTTGAAACGTCGTATGTTAAAACTGATTAATCGGGAAAAACCGGATATTATTATCTTTACGCATCCTTTTCCCTGTGGGGCGGCTTGTATTTTAAAACGCCAGCATTTAATTGATGTACCTTTGGTAGCTGTAATTACGGATTTTCAAGTACATCAATTCTGGGTGTATAAACAGATTGATGCCTATTTTGTAGGTACCACTTCGATGGTGGATGAATTATGTAAGGCCGGCATTCCGGCAAATAAGATTACGATTACGGGAATTCCGGTTCGCCGTACTTTTTATGAACATCGTTTAACCGAGTATAAACATGCGTATCCGGTTAAGGTTCTTATTATGGGCGGTGGTCTCGGCCTCGGTTGTGTAGAATCGGCACTGCAACATTTAGACGAAGTATCCGGTATTGATGAGCTCATCGTTATTACCGGGCGCAATGCGGAGCTTTACGAAGGGCTTATGAGCATGCGTAAAAACTTGCGCACCCCTACGACGATATACGGCTATACCTTGGAAGTTGCCAAATTGATGCGGGAAGCGGCCATGTTGGTTACCAAACCGGGCGGCTTAACCTGTATGGAAGCCGTTACGGTTGGCGTACCGATGGTTTTCTTCAGCGCTATTCCGGGACAAGAAGAAGGGAATGCAGCCTTTTTTGAACAACAGGGCTTTGCCCGTTGGGTGCGAGACATTCATGATTTGCATGGTGTAGTGACCGGTTTATTAAGTAATCCGGAACGGCTGCATGAGATGTCACGCGAGGAATTGCATTGGAAACTGGATGGGGCAGCCAATATTGTCAGAGCAGTTCAGGGGTTGTTAGATGAGCGTAAGAAGCCTGTCGGTGATGTTAATATGTCTGTTGGCGATGTTAAAAAGTCTCTTGCGAAGCTTTAGAAATTTTTGTACAATGGACTAAACATCCCGAAAGGGATTGAGGTTTTGTATTAAAGGAGGATTCGTATGGACGGCGACGCGCTGGAATCGTTTTATGAGAATTTAGGTTTTGAATTAGTTGAGATTGACGATCGGGAAACATTATTTTATCAGATTGATGATGATGGTGATTATGCTACCATTACCGATGAAGACGGTGGTGTGCCGACTTCGTTGAAGGAACCGATTATTTTTAACCTATATGATGAAATTGATTCGTTTCAGTGGAGTGTGACAGTAGAAGATTCTGAATACTTTGGTGAATTGTTTACTCGCGTAGAAGATACGGACGAATTACTTGCGGTGTTGAAAGATATTCGGCAAGAAAATATGGCTCGTTATGACGATAGCCTAAACTAATCCAAAGCGGGTTTAAATGTATAAGTCTGTAGCCCGAAATATAATCAAGTAATTAAAAATGGACTGTAACGAAATTGAGCGTTTTGACTCATATTTCAGTTACAGTCCATTTTTGTTGAGGAGGGTAGCAGAAAGCAGTATTACATGTTGTCTACCATTGCCATTATTTGTCGTGACAGCAAATAATAGACTTAGTCTTCTTGCGGATACAAGGTGAAGCTTAGGCTGGTAAAGATTTTATCCTGCGTAGCAAGACCGTCCGATTGAGGATATGGGAAGGCGAGTTCAACGCCGATAACATTCACGCTGCCGTTGCGGACAGGTAAGTAGGCTTTGCCGTCTACGTCGGTTTTTTCAACGACGGTATGGTGATTAATTAAATCCGGAATAATTTCCACATTTGGCATTGGCCGTCCTTCGTGCAATACTTGAACCGGTAAAATATCACCGACATTGAGTTGCGTAGGATCCACTAAGGGCACGATTTGATATGGAATATTCGGAATAGCTTTAGGGGTTCCCACTTTACCCAGGTAGTTAATGCTGTATTTAATGGCATGGGTTCCTTTAATAGCACCCGGCACATCCTTCATTGGGGCATTATGTACTTTTTTCTGACTGTCCACGGACCAATAGCCGTAATCGAAGACAACAACCGCTACGCTTGTATTTTCACTTGGCGAAATAGTCACATGGTCGGCAAAATTTTGTTGCGGAATCGCTACCGGTTGGTAATCCTTAGTGTAGCCGATTAAAGATTCAACCATACTTGGCTGATACGCATTGTCTACAGGGCCTTCGCCGAGAATTAACTGGATTTGGTCAAGGCGGGGACCCACCCAAAGGCCGTGGGCCGAGGTAACACTTACCGCAGCAGTTGTTAAAAGAGCGGCGGCACATAATGAGGCGGTGGCTTTAACTAATTTACTTCGAATCATAGAACACACTCCTTAAAAAATACTAAAAATACCTAATACTTAATGTGAATGCTTTCATACTAAAAATGCATTCATATTATTCTTATTATGACTGATAAAATTACCAATGTCAATAATGGGAATCATTATTTTTTTCATAATTAAAATAACAATCGGTAGAGGAAGATAATCGGCATTTAATCATAATCAAAGCGGTAGGTCATACCGGGGATGTTTGGTAAAGCGGGCTGTATGCGGTATAATAAGCATAGACAATTAAGATGAATTAATATTAATGAAAATCATTGGCGCAACTGAGTTATATAGAAGTTAATAACAGTTGCCATGATTATTGAAAAGGATTAGAACGATATGAACGTGTTAACACTGCAGGATGTAAGCCAATCGTACGGTACGCGGCGCTTATTTGAAGATGCCAACATGACCTTTACCGATAATAAACGCATCGGTTTAATTGGCGTTAACGGCACCGGTAAGTCCACCTTCATGCGCATGCTGGCGGGCCTTATCGAGCCGGAAAAAGGGACGATTTTGCGTAATGGCAAGGCGTCGGTATATTATTTGCCGCAAGCACCGGAATTTGACGAAGACGCATCCTTATTGGAAAATATATTTTTGGCGGACCATCCGGTTTTAAAATTAGTCCGTGAATATGAACGCATTGACCAACAGAATCCGGGTAGTCCCGAGCATTTGAAATTATTGAGCCGTATGGATACGGAAGGGGGCTGGCAGGTTGAGCAGCAAGCCCGCACAATTTTGACAAAATTGGGATTCACCGATTTGATGCGGCCGGCTAAAGAGTTAAGCGGTGGTCAACGACGCCGTTTGGCCTTAGGTCAGGTCTTGTTATATCCCAGTGATTTACTGCTTCTCGATGAACCGACTAACCATTTGGACGAAGCCAGTATCGAATGGCTTGAAAAATATCTCTTAGGCCGCAAAGGCGGTCTTGTAATCAGTACGCATGACCGCTATTTTCTGGACGCTTTGAGCGATGAAATTTTAGAATTGTCCGACCGTCATTTTTACAGCTATGAAGGGACGTATGAAACGTTCTTAACTTTAAAGGCGGATCGAGAAGAGCGGGAAGCGGCTACGGCGGAAAAACGTCATCAGTTCTTAAAACGAGAACTCGCTTGGGTACGTCGCGGAGCACAAGCACGTTCGACGAAGCAAAAAGCCCGTTTGCAGCGTTATGAAACGTTAAAAGCGCAAGATGTGGCGCGACGCACCGATACGTTAGATCCGATTGCCCTTAAGAGTCGTTTGGGCAAGACGATTTTTGACATAGAGCATCTGACATTCAGTCGCGGCGATATTCCGATTGTTAAAGATTTCACCTACCATGTGGTGCGACATGACCGCATCGGTATCGTGGGACCGAACGGTATCGGCAAATCCACATTTATGGGCTTATTGGACGGACAGTTTGAACCGGATGCAGGAACCCTCGGACGCGGTGAAACGGTCCGGATAGCGCATTTTACGCAAGAATTACCCGTATTTGATGAGGACCAACGGGTATTGGACTACATTCGTGAAGACCATCGCTACATGGTGTTGGCCGATGGCAGCACATTGAGTGCCGGCCAGATTTTGGAACGTTTCCTCTTTACGCCGGAATTACACGGCGTGCCGATTCGCAAATTATCGGGCGGTGAAAAACGACGCCTCTATTTGTTAAAACTCCTCATGAGTGCCCCTAATGTGCTCTTATTAGACGAACCGACCAATGATTTGGATATTCCTACCTTGGAAGTCCTGGAAGACTTTTTAGATTCCTTCAGCGGCATTGTCATTACGGTTTGCCATGATCGTTACTTCTTGGACCGCGTTGTGGATAAATTATTCGTGTTTAAGGGGAACGGGCAAATTGAAATCGTCCATGGCGCTTATTCGGAATATCGCGATATGTTGGATGAAACGGAAGCACAAAATGGCATCGGTGTGTTGGCCGGCGGTAAATTAAATAGCGGTGCAGTCGGTCATCAAGCAACCGACGCGCAGCCTGAATCGTCAAAAGAAACGGCGAAAATTGCCTCTGAGGGCGTTCAGAGCTCTAAGACGACTAATGATACTCATATTGAAGCAGAAGGGGCTCCGACCGCATCTAAACCGCTTACAAAGGCGGAACAGGCGGAGCTTGCTCAATTGGAGCTTGATATTTCGGAGCTGGAAGGCTTATTAAAAGCTTATGACGCTATGCTTAATCAGGCGGGCGGCGATTACGAAGCCATGTCAAAGACGATGGCGGAACGAGCTGATGTAGCTGCCAAATTGGATGCTAAAACAGAACGGTGGTTAATGCTCGCTGAGCGGTAACATAAAAATCGATTGTGTCGAAGTTTAATATAAAATTAATTTTGGCGAGTGATACTATAAAAAAGATTTAAATCAGGCGATACTAAAAAAATGATGTTATAATTTTTATAGTAATACCTTCGATTTTAAGGTATTAAATTTTTATAAAATAAAATTATAATACTTTGGAATTCGGACATAATTAAAAATAATTTATTTTTTGGATACTCCATTCGGCTTATTTTGATAAAATACGCCGTATAAACAAGAAATTTGATTTATACCTTTGAAAGATATAAACAATTTGAAAAAGTTTAAGGTATACATGAAATAAAATATTGAATTTTGTCGCTTGAATAGTATATACTAGAAACAGAGAAGAATAGTTATTTTTTTTGCATGGCAGTGTTACGCATTTCTCAAGGGAGGATCGTTATGATGAAAAGTAACAAGTGGGGCGGCAAACGCGCTGGCGCAGGTCGCAAAAAATCATTATTCGACCGCAAGGGTCGTACATTCCGTTTAACGGATGCAGAATTTTTGGAAGTTAAGCCTTTAATTGACGCAATTCGTAAACGTACTGAAGCAGCGGCTTTAGCAGCAAAAATTAAGTAGTGTCAGTTAAGGACTGGGGAGAGTCCGAACATATTTGCTCATCGGTATGTTATTAGATAAGCAGATTGTTATTCCTACTTCTAATTTTCCTAGACAATGTAATGGATAGGTATAAGGACTATCGGCAACCGAATAGTTTTCGGTTGCCGATTTTTCTGTGTTCAGATAAGTGTGAGTGTTATTATTTTGAATGTTTTTTTCAATTATGAGACAGACTCATTTTTTATTGTTATAAAGAAACGGAATTTTCTGTTATAATATACAGTAGTGATAATAATTCACAATAAAGATAACTATATAATTTATGATAGAATATGCAAGGAGATATAGAATGAAAGAAACAATACATACTGATATTTTAAAGAAAACCGATACTATCGTTAAGGCTGATGCCCGTCATACCTTTGACACGGTAGCTACGGCATTAGGTGCGGAAGAACACAACCCGCTCGTTGTAGTAGGCACTGTCGAGAAGATGGAAAATGTAGGGGAGATCGTAAAACGTGAATCGTTGGACATCACTCCTAATTTGGTAATTAAAGAGTTTACCGGTCAGGGCTTGGCTGAGGCCTATATCGATAGTGTAACTTATGGCTATGTAGCTGATTTTATGGAAGAATTTGTGCGTATCGATATGCTCTTAGTCAGCGAATTTGACTATGTAGTGCGTGAAGCGGACGAAACAGTGCAACGCGGTTTATTGCGTTTATTTGAAGGTCTGGTGCGCAATAATCGTCAGGTTGTATTTACGATGACTCAGGAACCGGAAACGTATGAAGCCTTAGTTTTACCGGCTTTGGCTGAACTCGTAAGCAGCGGTGCTTTTGTAGTAGTAAAATAAAAGTTTAATACATGCAGAAAAATAAGCTTTTAGAAAATAAATAAGATCTTATGCATACAAAAGGGCGCTAAAGTAACGCCCTTTTTTGCTGAAAATTTTTTGTAATACAAAAGGGATATATCAACGACGAACGGCCGGTTCTCGTGATATATCCCTTTCTGCGTAGGTGAGATTGTGTAAAACGTGTGTTAATTCATTACATCGTGTAATTGTTTTGCCTTCCGGTGGAATGCGTACACCGGTAAGAGGCTGACCGCAAGGCCTACGACTATGCAAAGGAGGGTGAGTTGCACAGACGCTGAGGAGATAGCCAGCGGCATAATGACTGCTGAACTGGTATTTAATGCATGGGCGAGGCCGATGTAAGCACCGAAGCCCATGAGCCAGCCAAAGAGTGCGCCCAGGCCTATAACGTAGGACGTTTGCTGAATCAAAATACTGTACAGCTGTTTTTGTGTTGTGCCGAGCGCTTTTAAGATGGCGTAATCGCGGAGTCGATTCACCGTTGCCAAATAGGCAGTTACCAAAACAACGGCCATGGCAAGTCCGATTAATAAGTAACCGATAGGCTGCCAAACTTTTTCACCGCGCCCCATGAGGTTGAAGAGTTGGGTAATGACTTGGGCGGGGAATATGAGTTGGGCATCTTTACGTTTGACAAATTGGGCGGCTAAGGTGTAGGCTTGTCCGAATCCTACCGGTTCTACCATGATAGCGGTAACATCGCCTTTCTCAGAAAGGTCTTTACCGTGTGCATGGAGTTGCCAAATACTTTCGATGGGAGTCAGAATCGCTTGATTATAAGGGCCGCCGGTATCGGCTAATATACCGACGACCGTAAACGATTCCTCCGGATGTTCTTTACCTTTGGCTAAGGTGCCATGTGTAGATTTGAAGGTATCACCGAGGTTGAGACCTAATTGTTTTGCCACATCTTGGCCGATAACTGCTTCAAAAGGGGTTTGGAGCGGGCGGCCCGATGAGAGGCGCAACCATTCCGGTTTAGTGTTATCTGCTCGTACGGTAAAAATTTCAGGTTCGGTACCAACCAGACGATATCCTTTTACACTATCGCCAAAAGCTAAAGGTATGGCTTGTTTTACTAATTTTGAATTGGCACGTAATTGAGTAACCTCTTGGTAACTGATGTTGGCCAGTGGTTTGTCTTGGAGAAAGACTGTGTTAAGTACAAATTGTTGGCTGCTTCCGGGAGAGCCTACGAGTAGGGTAAATGGTTCGGTCGCGGCGATGAGTCCACGCTGTAATCCGCTACCCAAAGAAACTACCAATACACTTAATGCAACTGCCAAGGCCATGACAAGAAGCAGGAGCGACGTGGTTAGAGGTTTGGACCAGAGTTGCTGCCAGGCTATTTTACGAATCATGAGAACCTCGCTTTGTAAAATGTAATTGATTAGTGAACTGAGAAATAATAGTCGTTTCATGACTGGCAATCAGTAAAGTGGCATTAGCTTCCGTGCTGTAGTTGCGCAGTAAGTCAATAACGATGGCACTGTTGGCAGCATCAAGACTGGCTGTCGGTTCATCGGCTAACAGTAGGGAAGGTTTTTTTATAAGCGCACGGGCGATAGCCACGCGTTGTTGCTCACCTTTACTCAATTGGGTCGGCTTTTTGTGGCGGAGATTGGTAAGGCCCATGATATCCATGAGCTTTACTGCTTCGTCCGTCATCTCTTTGTGTGTAAAACGATTGGCAAAGAAGGCACCGCTTATAATATTTTCTTCGGCTGTTAAAAAACTGAGCAGATTGAAGTCTTGAAAAATATAACCAACTTGTTGACCACGCCAATGATCGAGTTCTTTTGAGCTGATTTCGATCAAATTGACATCATCCGCCTGAATTGTGCCCGTAGTCGGTTGTAGGAGTCCGGCTATGCACTGGAGTAAGGTGGATTTGCCACTGCCGCTAACCCCGGTCAGGCACCATTGACTACCGGTAGGCGCTTCAAAGGCAGGTAAGTCCAATACGGTAATCATGGTGTCGCCGTCGGGGAATTGACGGGTCAGATTTTGAATCGTCAACATACTAATTAACCTCAGCACCGCGGAGTCGAACAAGACTTACAAAGCCTGTTTCGCCGTCAACGTAGCTGCCTACTTCCAATTGTCCCGTTACGGTAATATCCTGATCATAAGGTAAGGCCGTTACGGAATCGTCCATATAAACGACTACAATATCACTAGGCCAATCTGCATCAGTCGAGCAGAAGGGACAGATGGACATAGGTGTTTCGGTGAGTACAAAGAAGTTGATGCTCGGTTTTAAAGGTGGAGCCATATAACCTTGCATCGTTACACTTTGCCCGTTTAATGACAATAAGCTATCTGATAGAATAAGCCCTTCTGAAGTTGCGCCTGCATACATGTCTCCAAAATTCAGCCAAGACGCCAAAGCCGTATTGGGCATCATGGTGACAAAAAGCTGTACTGCGAGGCCAAGTAATAAAGGGCGTAGCCACTGTTTTAATCGCATCATTGTTCCTAGTCACATCCTTGTTAGAAATTATTTAGTGTTATTTTTGTTGCCGTCAACGCCAAGGGCACGGAGGATACCGAAGAATACTTCAGTGTTATCCATAACGCCGTGGAAGTATTCGGAACCAGGGCCTTGAGCCATGAGTACTACATCGTCAGCGGAGTGAACTTCGCTGGTTTCACCGGTAGTTGTAGGCAAGTCGCCTTGTACTAAGCGAGCACCCTGTGGAGCACGTTTAGGGTTAGCGATTACAAGACCATCTTTACCGGCCGTAGCAGGATCGGTTGGCGTATTTTGGAAACGATAGTTTTCATAATGATCTGGGGAGTTAGCGTATTGAACGGCCAAGGTTACATCAGCATCAGGGTTATCAGGGAAGCCGTCGCGGTTAGCATCGACGAATGTAGGCCAGCCTGCGTCACCGTATACACGAACTGCTTCACGACCCACTTTGCCGTCTTTTTCGCTATAAGTACCGGTAATACTGATACCGTGAGCATGGTCAGCTACTACGATAATTAAAGTATTGTCGCCGTGAGCTTTGGAGTAGTCCTGAGCCCATTTGATGGTTTGGTCAAATTCGATAGTGTCATAAGCGGAACGTTGCTAATCCATTGTATGTAATTGTTTGTCAATGGAGCCAGCTTCGGACATAAGGAAGAAACCGTTAGGGTTCTTTTCTAATACGTCTACCGCTTTTTTAGTCATATCTAAAAGACCTGGCTGATCATTGAAACCTTTAAGAACGGTTGGGTTCTGAGGTAAGAATGCACGGTCCATGTAAACGTTCATGGTATTCATAGTGAATAAACCGAGGATTGGTTTGTCAGCTGTAGTTTGAGCCAATTCAGTTTTGGTACCGGCAAATTGGTAACCTTTGTTCTTGAATTCTTGAATTACGTTTACGTTATCTTTACGTTTGGAGCCCGGGGTATCCAATGGTAAGAAGAATTGAGCACCGCCGCCCAATACAACGGCCGGTGGGTTTTTACGATTTAAGAAGTCCGTTGCAATGAAGTTCTGTTCGCCACGACGACGAGTATGTGCAGTTACGGCTGCAGGAGTTGCGTCAGTTACAGCCGCAGTTGTTACCATACCGTAGGACATATCTTTCGCGCGAGAAAGAATTTCAGAAATATTTTCTACTTTTGGATCGTCCAATGGATCCGGAGTGCTGTTTTCATAAACGCCCATAGCGTTAACAACAGATTTATTACCTGTGTTATAAGCGGATGCACTATTTGCGGAGTCAGTAACGATAGAGTCATAGCCGGAAGTAGTGATGAGAGCCATGTTTGGCATTTTTTTCCATAGCTAATACGTCGTTGAATTTACCGTCGCTCATGCCTTTGGAAAGGATACGAGCTACTTCTTTGGCTTGCATGCTCATGCCGTCGCCAATGAAGAGGATAACGTTTTTAGCTTTCTTTTGAGCTTTTTCATTAATGACTTTGTAGTTAGCTGTTTGTTTGATAGCGCCTTGTGCTGTATTAGCTACTACGTTAACGCGTTTGTCGCCGGTATCTTTGAAAGATACATCGTTGATGCGATAGGAAATGTGATCAGCGTATTGAGTAATTGTAGCGTCTTGTTTGAAAACTTTGCTAGCGTCTTCACCGTTAACTGTTACAGCTACTTCTTTGGTAGTGAGTGGTAATTCCACTTCAAAGTCAAAACGTTGACCCTGCCAGAATTTTGCTTGGTTAATAGGCATTACTTTAATTGCGTTATTTGTCACAGCCGTGCTAGGTAAGTTTGCTTGAGAACTTACAGTTACTGCAGGAGCTGCTGCTTGTACTGCGGGCGTACTAAGACCGAACGCTAAGGCACCTGCTAAAGCAAAAAATACCATTTTACGTAAATGCTGCTTTCCGTTCATGAAAATATCTCCTAATGTATCAAATAAAAATGAACTTCTGCTCTCTTTATCCTAACAAAGTGCTAAAAAAAGATACAGAAAAAAGGCGGTAAAGTATTTGTAAAAGAATTGTAATAATAAAATTAATTGTCATATTTGAAGGAAAAATACGAGCAATAATCATTAATATGATATTATTTATGATTTATTCGTGTATGAATCTATAATGCGAAATAATAGTCTGTATTTCTGGGGAAAATAGAAAAATCTTGGAAAGCCGGGTCAACTATCAAGAAAAGATGTACTAATAATTAAATAGTTATTATTAATGAAAAATCAACGAAATGTTTATATAAAAATGGCGGAAACGTAAATATGCCGTGACTTTGCCTCTTTTCATTATCGAATAAATTCGGTATACTAATAACAAAGTAGTAGATAAAGTTTGAGAGGGCACTTTTTAGAATCCTGTAATTTAGGTAATATAAGGAAGGCTTTTGTTTCCGAGTATTAGAAATGGAGTAATCAATGGAATATACCAATATTTTGTATTCAGTAACTAACAAAATCGCAACAATTACCTTTAATCGTCCGGAAGTGCAGAACGGATTTAACATTCCTATGTGTAATGAAATCCTCGATGCCATTGAACGAACCGAAGCGGATCCGGAAGCACGCGTACTCTTAATCAATGCGGTTGGTAAGGTGTTTTCCGTCGGTGGCGATTTGTCGGAAATGAAACGTGCCGTAGAAGAAAACGACCAACAGTCTTTGGTGGCTATTGCCGAATTGGTTATGCAAATTTCCTTTGCTATGAAAAAAATGTCAAAACCGGTTGTTATGAGTACGGACGGCGCTGTAGCCGGTGCAGCCTTTAACATGGTTTTGGCTGCCGACATGTGTGTAGCTTCTACCGACAGCCGTTTTATCCAGGCTTTCGTTAACGTAGGTCTTGCTCCCGATGCGGGCGGTATGTTCTTGTTGACTCGTGCTATTGGTATGAATCGTGCTATGCAACTTGCCATGACCGGTGAAGCGGTAACTGCAGAAAAAGCTAAAGATTACGGTTTTGTCTACAAAGTGTGCGAACCGGAATTATTGATAAAAACGACAGATCGTCTGTGTGCCCGCTTGGCTAAAGGTCCTGAATTATCTTTTAAGGCGATGAAAGAAATGATGTGGGCCAGCGTATTCAGCGGTTGGGATGAGTATGCTAAGTTGGAAGTTCATTTACAAACAACCTTGGGCTTCTCGGAAGACTTCAAAGAAGGTGTACGTGCCTTTGCAGAACGCCGTCGTCCTAACTTCCAGGGTAAATAAGGCATTAATTGAGGGGCTATTTAATTTGACTAAATTAAATAGCCTTTATTTTTTACAAAACACTTGAATATTTTCATTTGTAAGCGTAATACTATATATAGGTAATATATAGCAACTATTTAAGCATAATAATTTTTTTAGCGATAGGAGTGAGAGAACATGGAAAGTAACAATGTAAAAGATCATGTAATCTCAAATAATGGTGTAAAAATGCCAATTCTTGCCTTCGGGACCTATTTAATTCCGAAGGCAAGACACGAAACAAGCCGTATTGGATGCCCTTGATGCGGGTTATCGTCACATTGATACGGCTCGTTTGTATGGAAATGAAAACGAAGTGGGCGAAGCTGTGAATGCTACATCGGTACCACGTGACGAAGTTTTCGTGACTACAAAGATTTGGTTCAATAACTATGGCTATGAAAAAGCCAAAGCAGCCATTGATGATACGTTAAAACGTATGAAGCTTGACTATCTTGATCTTATGCTTCTCCATCAGCCATATAATGATTATTACGGCGCTTACCGTGCTTTGGAAGAAGCATATAAGGCCGGTAAATTGCGTGCTATCGGGGTAAGTAATTTTTATCCGGATCGTTTAAACGACCTCATTGCATTTAATGAAATTAAGCCGCAAGTCGATCAGATAGAAATCCATCCGTATTTTCAACAGGAATTTGCTCGTGCCAATATGGAAGCTCATGGGGTGCAGACGGAATCTTGGGCCGCTTTTGTGCGCGGTAAAGATGGTATTTTTACGAATCCTATCTTGGAAGAAATCGGTAAAAAATATAACAAATCAACGGCTCAAATCATGATTCGTTGGCAGTTGCAGCGCGGCATTGTGTGTCTCGCCAAGAGCTCCAGCCCTAAACGCATGGCACAGAACCTTGACGTATTTGACTTTAACCTTACCGAAGAAGATATGGCGGCCATTAAAACCATTGATAGAGACACAACAGTGTTTATGAGCCACTATGATACGCGTATGCTAGAAGAATTATTGACTAGAAACGTTGAGGCGTAAGTCTTGATGCGGCCAGTCCTAATTTTATGTATGTAGCATCAGGCTACAGTAGGGCTTCGCCTATTGTAACTTAGCGATCCCCGTTAAATATCGAGTTCTTAACGATTACATAGTCCACTTTTCTAATCGCGGTCAAGTTATTACCGCCGGCATAGGAGATAGAGGACTGTAAGTCTTGTTCCATTTCAGTTAAGGTATCGAAAAGGCTGCCTTTGGAAGGAATGTACATTTTTTTACCTTCAACGTTTTTACGTTCACCTTTTTGAGATTCGGAAGCAGAACCAAAGTATTCTTTGTATGGTTTGCCATCGATTTCAACTTCTTTACCCGGAGATTCGGTATGACCTGCGAAAAGGGAACCGATCATAACAAAAGTGGCACCGAAACGAATAGATTTAGCAATGTCGCCATGGTCGCGGATACCGCCGTCAGCGATAACAGGTTTAGTAGCCGCTTTGGTGCACCAACGAACAGCGGATAATTGCCAACCGCCGGTACCAAAACCGGTTTTTAATTTAGTGATACATACTTTACCGGGTCCGATACCTACTTTAGTAGCGTCAGCGCCGGCGTTTTCAAGTTCACGAACAGCTTCAGGGGTACCAACGTTACCGGCAATAACGAAGCTTTCAGGTAACTGTTTCTTAATATGCTGAATCATTTCAATTACGGAGTTGGAATGACCGTGAGCAATATCGATAGTGATATATTCAGGGGAAAGACCGGCTGCTTTAATTTCATCGACGAAATCAAACTCTTCTTTTTTTACACCAATACTGATAGATGCAAATAAGCCTTGCTCTTTCATACGTTTAATAAAATCAAGACGAGTGTGCGGGGCAAAACGGTGCATGATGTAGAAATAATTGTTGCGGGCTAATTTTTCAGCCAATTCTTCATCAATAATCGTCTGCATGTTGGCCGGTACAACCGGTAAACGGAATGTGCGATTGCCGAGTTTTACTGAAGTATCACATTCACTGCGGCTGTTAACAATACATTTATTCGGGATTAACTGAATGTCTTCATAATCAAAAATGTTTGTTGTATTAATCATGGAAGGCCTCCTTGTCATAACATAAAAATCCATTAGACATTATATAGGAAAGATGGTGCTTTTGCAAGCCTAACTCGAACGGTATAATTTATATAGCATTTTAATGTTCGGGTTTTGTAAATGAAGTATCGACTATTTGTAAAAAAGTCGATTGAGTTGATTTATAGAACGGTCAAGCGGTATAATTAAACTATATTTGCAAGCAATTGGGTAAAAAAGCTTAAGGAGAACGCAAACTATATCTTTACAGTTGTTGTAATAACGGCCGAAGGTCGGGAGGATATTTATGGAACAAAAATAACGTACAAGAATGTTGGTGGAAGCGGGTTTATCAATTGCAATCGCATATGTACTGCATTTTGTAGTCCTGTTTCAAATGCCGCAAGGCGGTTCGGTGAATGCAGCCAATTTGGTACCGCTTATTATTTTTGCCATTCGTTGGGGTGGTAAATGGGGCGTCATTACCTGTATGGCTTACGGCATAATCGACTTTTTACTGGGCTTCAAATTTTCGCTTCACTATTTGAGCATCTTATTGGATTATATTTTAGGCTACGGTGCCATCGGGGTTGCCGGTTTCTTTGGTAACAGTCGGGCCGGAGCCGTTTGGGGCGTTACTGCCGGGTGTGTATTGCGCTGGGTTTTCACCGTTATATCGGGAGCCGTCGTATTCGCATCATATGCACCGGCCGGTCAAAATCCATGGATTTATTCTATGATTTATAATGCCAGTTACATGGTGCCGGAATTAATTATTAATATGTTGGTTATTGTATTGTTCTATAACCGCATTATGAGAGGAATTCGTTCAACGCACAGTTAAATCGGCCACGAATGAATTAATGGAGTTATTTATGAAACGTCTTTTATTAGAACGTACAGATATAAACCGTTTACATGATATGGGGCTACTCATAGTATGCGGCGGTCAAAGTACTCGCATGGGACGTGACAAAGCAGCGTTGCCTTGGCAAGAAGGCACACTTTTGACCTCGCTCATGATTCGGGCGAGGTCCTTTGCTTTTTCACATATTGTAATTGCCGGTAATCAACCGGTAGATTTGCGAACATTGCCGGGCGAGTTATATGCTATGCATCCTTTGTCAGATAGAAGTGGGCGTGTGCGACTCACTGAAGAAGAGCTGACTGCCGTGGAGCCTCATCAGATTCATCGACTTGAATGGGTGGTTGAAGAAGAACGGACGTTGTCAATTTATTTGACGGCCGATCAAGGAGAGCCTTGCGGACCGTTAGGCGGTTTGGCAGCCGGTCTCAGTGAAGGCCCTTGTGATGCGTATCTGGCCGTATCAGTGGATATGCCTTTGTTTGATAATTTTGATTTTGGCGATGTAACAAAGTTACGCACCAGGTTGGGGCAGAAGGCCGTAGATTGCATTGTGCCGACTATTAACGGGCGCTTGGAACCGCTGGGGGCTTTATATAGTACGCGTTGTTTGCCGGTTATCATAAAATTATTGCGTAAAGGTGAGCGCCGTCTGCGTGCCATTTATGACCATTGTGAAACGGAATATGTGGATGTGACGGATAAAGCGTATGCCTATAAAAATATCAATACGTACAACGAATATAAAGCGATTCGGGCTTTGTTCTATAACAGTACGCGTAAAAAGCCTGTTATTTCCGTTGTAGCCAAGCAGTCGAAGACCGGCAAAACCGAGGTGAGTACTCGTTTAATTGATGCTTTACAAAAACTCGGCTATGAAGTGGGGTATGTGAAAAGCGACGGCCACGGTTTTACCATGGATACGGAAGGTACCGATACTTGGAAGGCCGATAAGGCGGGGGCAAAAGCGGTTGCGATTGCCGGTCCGGAAGGGTATGCTATTTTAAGCCACACGGGCCAAAAGACGGATTTAATGACATTGGCAGAACAATTGCCGGTGGATATAGCCGTTTTGGAAACACGCAGTCGCGGTGTTGAGCCGATTATTGAAGTAGTTACAGATTATCCGGCTGATTTTGAAAATTGTATTACGCCGGTTGATAATTTATTGTCTGTCGTGTATATGAACGGAAATAGCGATACTGAGTATTTGAAGGTTGATAACGAATCAGTAGCTGCGAGTGAAAGCAGTGAGGCATCATCAAAGCAGAATTCACAAGCTGTAAATGGCGTAGCTGTATATTCATTGGCTGATATAGAGTCATTGGCAAAATGGCTGGTGACGGAGGTATTTTTTAATTAAGACAGCCTATAACAGGCTGAGGAGGTGACCGTATGGAAGGCATTACGGTAGAAGCGGCGAGAACAAAGTTGTTGGACTTGGTAGCACAAGTACCGGCCAGAGAGATAGAACAAATCCCGTTGGAAAAAGCGTTAGGACGTGTATTGGGCACTGAGCTGACGGCTAAGACAAGTATTCCACCGTTTCGTAAGGCTCCTTATGACGGTTATGCGATTGTACACAGTGAAGGCCGTTCGCAGTTTACTATTGTGGCTACAATCGGTGCCGGTGAACGATACGAAGGCAAGGTCCTTGAAGGGGAAGCGGTACGCATTATGACAGGGGCGCCGGTTCCGGATGATTGTGATACCATCATTATGCAGGAACGATGTCGATTGTGCTCTGACGACGGTATTCCTTTGCAACAATCCCAAGTGCGTGACGTGATGGATCCGTTCGGTTACGATATTCTGGTAAACGGCGTTATTCAAAAAGGTGAAAATATTATTCCTGAAGGGGAAGAGTGTGTTGCAGGCGACCGTTTGATGGAAGCGGGCGTTGTTTTGGACGCCGGTCGCCTATCCGTAGCCGCCGGGCTCGGACATAGAGAACTAGCCGTGTATAAACAGCCTAAGGTTGTTGTACTCACGTCGGGCCGAGAAGTAGTGCCACTTACGGAAACCTTGCAAGGGTCTCAAATTTATAACTCGAATCTTTATATGCTCCAAGGTTTATTGCAGGAGCAAGGCGTTACCTCATTTAAAACGCATCATGTGAGTGACGATCCTGAAAAGCTCGATGAAGAAATTGAAACGATTCGTGAATTGGCTGCTGATGCAGAATTAATTATCAGCACCGGCGGTGTGTCTGTAGGGCTTTTTGATTCCATGCCGGCTATTTACGAAGCATTGGGGGCTGAAAAGCTTTATGATCGTCTCTTTATGCGGCCCGGTGCCGCTTCGTATGGCGGGGTAATTCGTCGTGAAAACGGGGCGTTTACATTCTGCTTGGGGCTTTCTGGTAACCCGACAGCCGCTTATAACACGTATCATTTGCTTGTGTTTCCGGTATTACGCAGTTTGCAGGGGCGTCGTGATATTCTATTACCGGTTGTTATGTTAAAACTGGGCAGTGCCATTCATAAGAAAAATCCGTTCGACCGCTATGTGCAAGGGGCAATTACTTGTGAATCGGGCGAAGCCGTTTTTATGCCGAATCGTGTTTTCACATCCAGTGCCTTATTGGGGCTGGCGCATGCCAACGGTATGGCCAAACTCGAACAGGGTCAACATAGCTATGAAGTGGACGATTTAGTAGCCGTTTCACTGCTGAAGGCACACGAATAAGTACGTATTTAAAGGACCTCTTCCGTGCTATGAGCACGCGACAGATGTCCTTTTTGTATAAACTATTATAAAAACGTATAATTTATCATTCTATAGGAAGTTTGCACGAAACGAATATTTTTGATATAATGGAAAAGCTTCGTGTTAATTCAAGGGTGTTTCAGATGTGGTTATAATCCGTTGGAAGAAGTAAAACCAATGGTTTATAACTCTTTTTTTATTTCCGCCTTATTCTAAAATGTGAGTTACATTCCGTTCTTCACAAGACGAATTACCCTTGAATTAATGTGAGGAATTTTGTAATTATTTATATGTATACGAAAAAGGAAGTGATTGCATTGGCTATGTTAAAAAAATTAAGTCTGGCTTCGTGGATTGTTATCGGCTTATTGGCAGGCGTTATTGTTGGTGGGGTTGCCCCTGAATTTGCTAAAAGTCTTAAACCGTTGGGCGATGTATTTATTCGTATGATTAAAATGATCGTGGTTCCGCTGATTTTCAGCTCCTTGGTAATGGGGATTGCCGGAACCGGTGATTTCAAAAAACTCGGACGTTTAGGCGGTAAGGCAATTTTATGGTTTGAATTTGCTACCAGTCTGGCATTAATCGTCGGCTTGTTTGCCGTTAATGTTATGGAACCGGGCGTTGGCGTAGCCTTAACGCAAAACGGCGCTTCCGAAGTTGTAAATAAAGCGGCGTCTGCTCACGGAATCGATCACATCGAAATGCTTGTTAACATCGTACCGACGAACATCGTGGATGCTATGGGGCGCGGCGATATGCTCCAAATTATCTTCTTCAGCTGTTTATTTGCTATTGCAGCAGCGAGTACCGGTAAAGACGGCCGTCAGATTATCGACTTATCCAAAGATTTGGCACATATTATGTTCAAAGTTACTCATTATATCATGTATGTATCGCCAATCGGTATTTTTGGTGCCATCGCCTATACGGTAGGTGAATTCGGTCTCGGCATGTTACTGCCGCTCTTGAAGCTCGTTCTCTGCTTATACTTGGCGTTGATTTTATTCTTGGTTATCGTGATTTCCATTGCTTCGTTTTTGACAAAAACGAATTTGTTCCCACTTTTAAAAGTGCTTCGAGAACCGTTGGTATTGGCATTCTCCACGGCAGCCAGTGAAGCAGCTTTACCGATTGCTATGGAAAAATTGGAACGGGCCGGCTTGCCAAAGCACATTGTAAGTTTTGTATTACCGCTTGGTTATACCTTTAACTTGGACGGCTCCACTTTATACAGTGCACTCGCAGTTGTCTTTATTTCTCAGGTATATGGCATTCCGTTCCCATTGGAATTGCAATTATTAATGCTTGTTACCTTGATGTTGTCTACGAAAGGTATAGCAGCCGTGCCGGGTGCTTCCTTAATCGTTATCGCCGGCACCGCTGCCGCTTTTGGCTTACCGGTGGAAGGCATTGCCATTATTCTTGGTGTTGACCGTATTCTTGATATGGCTCGGACTTTCTGTAACGTAACCGGTAACTGTGTAGTAGCTGCCGTTGTAGCTCGTTGGGAAAACGAAATCTCCGCGGAAGACTTGGCTAAACGAATGAAAGAACCGTTTAGTGAAGAGGAATTGGAGTCACTTGAATTTACAAAATAAAATAGTTGTCGATGAGGTAAATGGCTACCGTATATTTATTTGCTGGTTGTTATAATACTATGAGACTCATAAATCCCCCCTACCTATCTGCTCCCAGGCTCGAAGCGAGCAAAGGTCGCTAGATAGGTAGGGGGGATTTTTTTCGTGTTTCTCATAGGTATTGTACTAATACGGTGGGCACTTAAAATCCCCCTACCTATTCGCTCGCAGGCTCGAAGCGAGCAATGGTCGCTAGATAGGTAGGGGGATTTATGCGTAGTTTTCATAGGTATTCATTACGATACGGAAAACTTTAATACGATAGGCCTTTTTACAATTACTTCCGGTGTATTCATATTTAAGGTGGAGACGGGAAAGTGGGGGATATCGGATTGGCATATTAGTATCTTGAAATTGTTGAATAGTTATAAATGATGAATTAAATTTGTGATAGAATAAAATTATGATGATGACAGCATTAAAGAGGTCCGATTATATTAGATATATGAAGAAAGGGGCATATGATTATGGGATTTTTAGATTCGATTAAAAGCAGTAATTCTTCCGATAAACATGAGATGCGGCCAAGTCCGGTAAGGGAGTTTCTGGGACAGGAGTTATATGCTATTGATTGTCGTGGGGCCAATCTTTATGTACATGAAAGGGCCGTTGTTATTGATAAGACCGGGGGCGGTTTATGGAATTTAGGCGACAATAATTTTAAAGTTATTCCGTTTAAATCGATTGTAGCTATACAGGCTAAGTTGAAATCGACTTTATTAAATGGGTATATTGAATTTGAAACCGCTAACAGCCCTTTGAGTGTAGGCAGTGATAAAGCCGAACGCGGCAGTGAAAACAGTGTTATTTTGAGTGGTACTGAGGAACGATACCAGCAAGCAAAAGAAGCTTTGCAATATATTTTTGAACATATTTGCAAATAAAATGGAAATTAACAGAATATACATAAACAAATTGTGAACATTCAATAATTGAATTATGTGAATTATTAATTATGTTAAATTGGCATAATTGAAAAAAGGAATTTGCAATTAAAACGAAGAATTTACATGTAGAACTTTTGTTACCTGTTAGTTTAGACATTATTAGGGATTCAAGTGAATGTGAGGCTATACTATGCAGACTACGTATGATAAAGTTGTTTCGGTTTGTTCGTATTGCGGTTCCGGTTGCCAAATCGAGTTTACAGTCGATAAAAAGGCTAACCGCATTATATCTGCAAAAGGCGCTCCGGGTCGTACCAACGAGGGGCGCCTTTGTTTGAAGGGGTTTTACGGTTGGGATTACCTAAATGACCCGCAGATTTTAACGCGGCGTATTACGAGTCCGATGATTCGTAAAGGCGGTAAAGGCAGCCCGTTGGAACCGGTTAGTTGGGATGAGGCCATAGCGTATGCAGCAGAACGCTTAAAGGCGATTATTAAGGAGTATGGGCCTGACTCTGTTATGGGGGCCGGTTCCGCTCGCGGCCCGGGTAATGAAGCGGGTTATATTACGCAAAAATTTATGCGTGCTGTGGTAGGCACCAATAATGTTGACCATTGTGCCCGTATTTGCCATGCAGCGTCCGTAGCCGGTTTGAAGCAGTCAATCGGTGAGGGTGCCATGTCCGTCAGTGTGCCGGAAATTGAAGATGCGGAAGTTATTTTTAACATCGGTTATAATGGTGCCACATCGCATCCGATTGTAGCTCGTCGCATTATTAAAGCGAAAGCTAAAGGGGCGAAGATTATTTGTGCGGACCCTCAGATTTCGGAAACGGCCCGTATTGCGGATATTCATTTGCAGCAAAAAGGGGGCACTAATTTATTGCTCCTCAATGCGCTGGCTTATACGATCATTGATGAACATCTGACAGATGACGAATTCATCAAGGCTCATGTGAACGGCTATGAAGAGTTTGTACCTAAGCTGGCGAAATATGCACCGGAAGCGGTGGCTGCTGAAATCGGCGTCAGTGCTTTGGCCATTCGTGAAGCGGCACGGCTCTATGCATCGTCCAAACACTCCGTCATCCTCTGGGGTATGGGGATCACTCAGTTCTCTCAAGGTGTTGACAGTGTAGCTGCTTGCTCCAATTTGGCTCTTTTGACCGGCAATTACGGCCATTATGCGACCGGTGTAGGTCCGGTGCGCGGTCAGAATAACGTACAGGGCACTTGTGATATGGGTATTTTGCCGGATGTATATCCGGGCTATCAGTCGGTGACGGATGATGCGATGCGTGAAAAATTTGAAAAAGCTTGGGGCGTTTCCTTGCCGTCTGAGGTAGGTCTTAAATTGACGCAGGTACCGGACCGAGTATTGGGCGAACCGGACATTAAAAAGCGGATTCACGCGTACTATATTATCGGCGAAGATCCGGCTCAATCGGATCCTAATTTGGAAGAAATTCGTGAAACCTTGAAGCAAATAGATTTAGTTATTGTACAGGATATCTTTATGAATCGCACGTCGGAATATGCCGATGTTCTTTTGCCGGCTACGGCTTGGGGTGAACATGATGCCATTTATACCTGCTGTGACCGCGGTTTTCAGCGAGTTCGTAAGGTAATTGAACCGCCGGAAGGGGTAAAACCGGATTGGGAAATCCAAAGTCTTTTGGCTACGGCCATGGGTTATCCGATGCATTATCATAATACGAAGGAAATTTGGGATGAAATGCGTAAATTATCACCTAAATTTACCGGTGCTACTTATGAAAAAATCGACGCACTGGGCGGCGTACAGTGGCCTTGTTATGATGAAAGTATGGATGACAAAGGTACCGTGTTCCTTCATGAAGGCGGTCACTTTGCTACACCGGACGGTCGCGGTAACTTAATTTTCACGGATTACGAACCTGTTAAAGAAGAGGTTGATGAAGAATACCCAATGTCTTTCTGTACGGTTCGCGAAGTAGGTCATTATTCGGCACGCACCATGACAGGCAATTGTCGTATGCTGGCAAAACTCGAGGATGAACCGGGCTGGGTGGCTATGAACCCTGAAGATTGTGAAAACTTGGGTGTTGTACAAGGCGATTTGGTTCGTGTCCGTTCACGGCGAGGTAGCCTCATTACCCGTTGTTTGCCGACTGAACGAGTAAAACCGGGCTCTACTTATATGACCTATCAATGGTGGATTGGTGCTTGTAACGAATTGACGAACACGGCTCTCGATCCTAAGAGCAAAACGCCGGAATACAAATATTGTGCCTGCCGTGTTGAAAAATTGGATGATCAGGCTGAAGCAGAAGCGTATGTACAATCACAATACGCCTTAATCCGGGCTAAAATGGGTATAGAAAAGGCAGGTGCCAACGCATGAATCGATTTGTAAAAGGAAATCCTTTATTTTGTATAGGCTGCCGTACTTGTATGGTTGCCTGTGTTGTGGCCCATCGCGGTAACGGGATTTTCACGACGGACCCTGACAGTGAAAATTTTAATCCCCGTATACATGTGGTAAAAACAAAGACTAAGACCATGACGGTTCAATGTCATCATTGTGAAAACGCACCTTGCGTTAAAGTGTGTCCGGTAGGGGCTTTGGAAAAAGGTACCGACAGTATACTACTTCACGAAGAACGCTGTATCGGTTGTAAACAATGCACCCTGGCTTGTCCGTTCGGTGCCATTCAAATGAAATCGGTAGCAGGGGAAGGCAATGTTCGCGTAGTTGCCAATAAATGTGACCTTTGTGCCAATACAGAAGAAGGCGCGCCGGCCTGTGTCAGTCATTGTCCGACAGAAGCACTGACGTTTTATGAAATAGACAGTGTGCAAAATATAGTCGATAAGAAAAATCTCCAAACAGCATTAAATGCATGGGCTGTAAAGGAGGGACAGGTATGAATCAGTTCGTATATTGCGATGTGAACCTTTGCATCGGTTGCGGTATGTGTGAACGTCAATGTATTATGTCTCATTACGACTTGGGTATGACGGAAGTAAAACTTAATGATCCGTTGCAACGAGCTCGTTGTAAAACCTATCGTCAGCCGGAACTTAAAGCGGCTGTTCATTGTAAGCAATGTGAAAACGCATCCTGTATGGCGGCTTGTCCCGTAGGTGCTATCAGCAAACGGGATGATATGATGATTTTTATTGACGAAAGTCTTTGCATCGGTTGCCGTGAATGCGTTTTAGCGTGTCCGTTTGGGGCCGTGCAGATGGCACCGGTAACGGATGGCCGCATGGTGGCTACTAAATGTGATTTATGCATTGATACGAAGGCGGGTACACCGGCTTGTGTCAAAGGTTGTCCTAAGAAGGCCTTAACCTTAATGACTGACGAAACAATCAAAGCCAGAGTTTTGCAAAAACGTGAGGACTTTGCGTAATTAAGCTTGATGAATTTGTGAGATCGTACAGGATAAATTTTAAACCTCTAATAAAAAACTCTACTGCAAGTGTTGCATTGCCATGAGGCGACCTTGCGGTAGAGTTTTTGTTTGTATGCTATTATGTACGGCCTTTTGGCACGAGGTTGCTTATTAATGTTTGCTCGAATTGAGATTGTTATTTATTGTCTTCGGGGATAAGTCCTGTAATACGCTGCGGATTGGCCATACATTTAAAGGAATCAGGGCGAAGCACATTGCATAAGGTAATGTTATATTTCTGTGCCAACTCAATGCCTAGTTCCGTCGGCATGGCACGCGAACAGAAAATCGGTACGCCGATACGATGTACTTTTTTTATGACTGACTGCGGAACACGGCCGCTGAATATTAGAATTTTATCGGAGGTGTCAATGTTTTGGACGGTAATAATACCCATTAGGCGATTGAGCACATTATGACGGCCCACATCTTCGGCATAGGCAATGACTTGACCGTCTTTGACTAGTGCGCCTTCGTGAACACCATGAGAGGTATGGTGAGCCTTCGTGATAGAGTCCAGCAAACCGCCATAGTTACAAATTTCGTCGGCATTTATTCTTATGTTTGCTTTGGTGGCAGGCGGTGTTACCGGCATCGATTCATTAAAATAACCGGTACTGTGGTTTAAAGTTACATCGATTCGATGAGTTTCGGTATCCATTTCAATGTGAGCGATATCTTCTAATTGGCTAATGTGATTTTCCATCAGGCAGTAGCCGATAATTAAGTCACGAAAATCATGAGGTGAGGCGATAAGGGTAGTAATGCGCTTGTTTTCAATAAAAAGTTTGTAGGCCACTTCGTCAGAAATATTAAGCTGTTCTTCGACAGCCCCTTTGCCTTTTTGATAGGAGATACAGTTGTGGTTATTAGTGTCTGATAGAGAATACATGACAAACCTCCTTAGATGATTCGTACTGCATAGACAATATGCCGGTGAGAATGTACTTGATTACTATATTATACATGACCTAAGCATATTATACAATTTTTATAGGAATTTAAAATGAAAAATATATAACAAAAGCCCTAAGCGTGGAGACTCAGGGCTTTTGCCGTTTTGTGAAGAAGATGAAGTTTGTATAGACTATCCTATGAGGATATATTGACGAAGAGAGTAGTAACAGCAGCATCCTCAAGGAATAAAGGAATCGACTCCGTGCAAGCGGACAAGACATAAAGTGTGTCCGGTTGTATTTGGAGGTTACCTATTTGAGCCTTGGCAGAGGGATCAAACGGTAAATTCGGAACATAGAGGAAGCTATGTTCGAGAGGATTAAGTTGAGAAGAAGAAGTTAACACAGAGTAGTTAACCTTCATCCCTTGTCGGACCATAACATTAAAATCTGTTGCTTTCCCCTCTGAAAAGGTGTGATAAGCACCATCGAAGTAACATACCTCGTAAGGTTTTAATAGATATGTGTCTGCTGTTTCTTTAAAAGATAGGTATAACTGATTGTTTAGCGGAGTTATTAGACGTTGATAGCCCGGAAGCAAAGTAAATTCAGACGATTCTACGTCCACCGTAGCTGAACTTATCCGAATTGTAAAGTCTCTCTGGCTATAAGAGCTTTGTGGGGGATAAATATAAAACTCCGTTGTCGAGCCGCCGGACCAATTTGATGTGGTCGCTTGCTCACGAGTAATCGCTGTAATTTCCATAAGGCCTCCTATAGGCTTTTCATCTATTCGCTACATACACTATAAGTTAGTTACGTCTAAAAAGTGTCAAAATTCAAAACTTTTTTTAAAACTTGAAAATTTGATATTTTTTAGGCTATAGTTGATGTATATTGGACGTAGAAATACTACGTTCCTGATATATGTGAGGAATAAATTTTGTTTTTTGAATGGAGGCAATCATATGGCTAAGTTAGTAGAATTCGTTCCAAATTTTAGTGAAGGTCGCGATAAGGCAAAAGTAGAAAAAATCGTTGATGAAGCACGTAAAATTAAAGATTTGAAGATTCTTGATTATTCCAGTGATGCCGATCACAATCGCTCCGTAGTTACCCTAATCGGTTCCCCTGAAGCCGTAACAGAAGCAGCCATCAATATGGCTAAAGTAGCGATTGAACTCATCGACATGCGAACTCATGAAGGGGCTCATCCGCGCTTTGGTGCCGTTGACGTAGTTCCTTTTACACCGATTTCCGAAGTAACCATGGAAGAATGTGTAGCCATTGCCAATACAGTGGGTAAAGCTTATGGTGAAATGGGTATTCCTGTATACCTCTATGAAGATGCCTGCACTAAAGAAGATCGCCGCAATTTAGCCTCCGTTCGTAAAGGACAATATGAAGGTTTCTTTGAAAAAATCAAAGATCCTAACTGGGTTCCTGATTACGGTCCTGCCGAAATGAATGAAAAATCCGGTTGCTCCGCTGTCGGTGCTCGTGTATCGCTCGTTGCCTTCAATGTTAACTTAAATACCAGTGATCTTGCGGTAGCCGATGCCATCGCTAAGAAGATTCGTCATATCGGCGGCGGTTTACGCTATGTTAAAGCCATGGGCGTAATGCTTGAAGAACGCAATCAGGTACAGGTTTCGATGAACCTTGTTAACTATCATAAATCCTCCGTATATCAAGCTTTTGAAATGATTAAAATGGAAGCCAAACGCTATGGCGTGTCCATTGTAGGCAGTGAAATCATCGGTACGGTTCCTATGGCTGCTTTAATGATGGCTGCTGAATACTATCTCCAAGTTGAAAACTTCGATATGAACCAGATTTTGGAAAAACAGTTGTTGGACTAATTGCCGTCAAATAATGTTTCAGTAACTAAGTTTTTAATATGAAATTGCGTGTCGCTGTGCAATGAGAGTTGAAAAAAGTCCATATTTAGTGTAAATTAGAGGGTATAAAGTTATTTTTCAAAGTATAACAGCCCTACAGGAGGTGCATTTATGTTCAGCGATATTGAAATTGCGCAAGCGAATCAGATGGAACCGATTACCAAAATTGCCGAAGATTGCGGCATTTTGCCACAAGAATTGGAACAATACGGTCATTATAAAGCTAAAATATCTCTCGATGTATTAAAACGTTTGGAAGATAAACCGGATGGTAAATTAGTTCTTGTTACAGCAATCACGCCAACCCCGGCCGGTGAAGGTAAATCCACGACCAGTATCGGTTTGGCACAAGCTTTGAATAAAATCGGTAAGAAGACCGTTGTTGCTTTGCGTGAACCTTCTTTGGGACCGGTATTCGGTATTAAGGGCGGCGCTGCCGGCGGCGGTTATGCTCAAGTTGTACCGATGGATGATATTAATCTTCACTTTACCGGTGATATGCATGCCATTACGGCGGCCAATAACTTGTTGTCTGCTATGATTGACAATCATGTTCATCAAGGTAATGAATTAAATATTGATGTGCGTCAGATTTCATGGAAACGCGTTATGGATATGAACGACCGTGCTCTTCGCAATGTTGTTGTGGGAATGGGCGGTAAAGTATGCGGCTTCCCACGCGAAGACCATTTCATGATTACCGTAGCGTCTGAAATTATGGCTGCCTTATGTTTGGCAACAAGTCTTCAAGACTTAAAAGAACGCTTTGGTCGTATTGTTATCGGCAGCACCTATGATGATAAACCAGTTTATGTACATCAGCTCGGTTGTGAAGGCGCCATGGCTATGCTCATGAAAGATGCTATCAAACCTAACTTGGTACAGACATTGGAACATACCCCGGCTATCGTTCATGGCGGTCCGTTTGCCAATATTGCACACGGCTGTAACTCCATTTTGGCAACTAAAATGGCCCTTAAATTGGGTGATATCGTAATTACGGAAGCCGGTTTCGGTGCCGATCTTGGGGCTGAAAAATTCCTCGACATTAAATGTCCGTACGGCAACTTATTCCCACATGCCGTTATTATCGTAGCGACAATTCGTGCGCTCAAAATGCATGGCGGTGTGAAAAAAGCCGACTTAAACGAAGAAAACATAGAAGCCGTTAATGCCGGTTTTGTAAACCTTGCTAAACAGGTTGAAAACATTCGTGCTTTTGGTTTGCCTGTATTGGTAGCCATTAATAAATTCTCGTCCGATACACCGGCTGAAATTGAAAAATTGTTGCAGAAATGCGACAGTTACGGTGTGGATGTAAGCCTTAACGAATGTTGGGAAAAAGGCGGTGACGGTGGTATCGACATGGCTAAACAAATTGCCGCTATGGTAGAAGGTACCAACATTACACCTAAGACTATGTATGATAAGGAAGACACCATTCCTGAAAAATTAACGAAAATTGTACAAAAAATTTACGACGGTGACGGCGTTGAATTTACGACCAATGCTAAAAAGCAAATTAAACAATTAGAAGATTGGGGCCTTGATAAATTACCTGTTTGTATCGCCAAAACACAATATTCTTTGAGCGATAATCCGGCCTTATTGGGCGCACCGAAAGACTTCAACATTACCGTACAAGACGTACGCGTAGCTAACGGTGCAGGCTTTATCGTTTGCCAAACCAGCAATATCATGGTTATGCCGGGCTTACCTAAGAAACCGGCTGCTTTGAACATGGATATTGATGCGGACGGTAAGATTACCGGTTTATTCTAAATTTCGGTTTACTTAAATACGGTAAATACAGTGCATATTGAATTTACGCGTCAAATGTATGATTATCGGGTTTTGGCAAGTAATGTTTACGCATAATATACTCACTTGGGAGGATACATAATGGAATTAAAAGCTTTATCCGTAGAAGCGTTTATTAATGAAACCGGCTCTGATTCTCCGGCTCCGGGCGGTGGCAGTATTGCGGCTCTTAACGGGGCAGCCGGTGCAGCTTTGATTGAAATGGTGGCGTCCCTTACTATCGGCAAGGAAAAATATGCCGCTGTGGAAGTTGAAATGAAAGATATTCAGGCTAAAGCTCACGACATGAAAGCTCAATTCTTGGCTTTCATTGATGAAGATAGTGCCGCATTCAATAAAATTATGGCTGCTTTCAAATTGCCGAAAGAAACGGACGAAGATAAAAAAGCTCGTTCCGCGGCTATTCAAGAAGCTACTAAAGGCGCTGCTTTGGTACCTTTTAAAATCGGTGAATTGGCTAATCAATTATTGCCGTTAGCTGAAGCCGTTATTGAAAAAGGCAACCAGAATGCCGTTACCGACGGTGCCGTGGCTACTATGAATGCCAGAACAGCCGTACATGGTGCTTTCTTAAATGTAAAGATCAATTTAGGCAGTATTAAAGATGAAGCTTTTGTAGCCGATATGAATCAGAAAATGGCAAGCATTGAAGAAGCCATCGATGCTAAAGAACAAGGCTTATTACAAAAAGTAAATTTGTAAGCTTTTCATAATTAAAAATATACACAATGACTTGATACTTGATGTCATGGGGATTGTAAAACCTTTAACCTGATGAAAAGCTTTAAAATGTGAATAAACAGAGCAGTTTTTAGGAAAACTGCTCTGTTTTTTTCGAAAATTATGACAGATAGATACTTGAATATGCAAAAATGTAATTTTTTATATTACTCTTTTGGGTGTAGAATAAGTATTATGATGTACACAAAATTCATGTAGGATTGGTAGAATCAAAAGTGTTAGGTAACAGGATCGGTATAGGGAAAAAGAAACGCTGTACAGTTGCTGTCGGCATTAAAACCGGTCTGTAGGTATTTAGTCTCGCAAAGGAGTGAGTTCTCTTGTTCAAAATTGTAAGAAAAATCATATTACATGCGAATATGTACCAGTATGATATTTTAGCCCCACGTTTAGCCGAATCGGCTTTGCCGGGGCAATTTGTAATTGTGAAACACGGCGAATACGGTGAACGTGTACCGCTTACTATTACGGATTATGACCGTGAAGCCGGTACGGTAAGCATCGTTTTCCAAACATTGGGTGACTCTACGCAAAAACTTGCCAAATTGGAAGAAGGCGACTTTTTGACAGACTTTGTAGGCCCTTTAGGAAATCCGACTGACTTAGCGGAATTGTCTGATGAAGAATTGCAAAGTAAGAAAATTTTATTCTTATGCGGTGGTGTGGGTACAGCACCGGTTTATCCGCAGGTTAAATACTTAAAATCTCGCGGTTGTGCTGCCGATGTTATCATTGGGGCCCGTAATAAAGATTTAATTATTTACGAAGAACAGATGCGTTCCGTAGCCGGTAATTTGTACTTGGCTACCGATGACGGCTCCACCGGATTCCATGGTAATGTAGTAGCCTGCATGAAAGACTTAATCGCTAACGATAAAGAATATAATCACATTGTGGCTATCGGTCCGATGATTATGATGAAATTTGCTACCATTGCGGCTAAAGAATTGAACATTCCAATCGTTGTATCTTTGAACTCCATCATGGTTGACGGTACCGGCATGTGCGGTGCTTGCCGTGTTACCATCGGTAATGAAGTTAAATTTACTTGCGTTGACGGTCCTGAATTTGACGGCTATTTGGTAGATTTTGACAATGCTATGCAGCGTCAGACTATGTACAAGTGCGAAGAAGGTCGTAAATTAATTCGTGAAATGGATAAAGCTCATCCGAACCCTGATTGCACTTGTCGTTCCGAAGAAAGTGCTGAAACGACAGAACTTACAGATAAGGCAAAACGTATTCCGGTTCGTGAACAAGATCCGGCTGTACGTGCTACCAATTTTGAAGAAGTTTGCTACGGTTACAGTCAGACAGAAGCAATGCTCGAAGCTCAACGTTGCTTGAACTGTAAAGTGCCGCGTTGCGTTGAAGCCTGTCCGGTACATATCAATATTCCGGGATTTATTCAAGCGTTAAAAGCAGGGGATATTGAAGAAGCCGGTCGTATTATTGCAGAACAAAGTGCCTTACCGGCTATTTGCGGTCGTGTTTGCCCGCAGGAAGAACAGTGTGAAGGTGCTTGCGTTATGGGGATTCGTAACGAAGCGGTGGCCATCGGTAAATTGGAACGCTTTGTAGCCGATACAAACTTGGCTAATGGCGTGGTGTTCGGTGAAAAAGAACCTTCTAAGGGCATTAAAGTTGCCGTTATCGGTTCCGGTCCTGCCGGTCTCAGCTGTGCCGGTGACCTTGCTAAAAAAGGCTATGATGTAACCGTATTTGAATCGCTTCACAAATTGGGCGGCGTATTGGCGTATGGCATTCCTGAATTCCGTTTGCCGAAAGATCGCATCGTAAATAAAGAAGTTGAAAACATCAAGAATTTGGGCGTTAAGTTTGAAACTGACGTTATCATCGGTCGTACTGTAACAATTGATCATTTGATGGATAAAGAAGACTTCAAAGCGGTATTCATCGGTTCCGGTGCGGGGCTTCCTAAATTCATGCACATTCCGGGCGAATCATCAAACGGTGTTTTATCGGCCAATGAATTTTTGACTCGTGCCAACCTTATGAAATCTTATGACGATACGTATGATACACCGATTGCCATCGGTAAAGTGTGCGTAACGGTTGGGGCCGGTAATGTGGCTATGGATGCGGCTCGTACGGCTCTTCGTTTGGGATCCGAATCTAAGATTGTATATCGTCGCAGTGAAGAAGAAATTCCGGCTCGTGCCGAAGAAGTCCATCACGCTAAGGAAGAAGGAGTTGAATTCAATTTATTGACCAATCCGATTGAAATTCTTCACGATGATAAAGGTTGGGTAACCGGCGTTAAATGTATCAAAATGGAATTAGGTGAACCGGATGCATCCGGTCGTCGTCGTCCAAAGGAAATCGCCGGCTCCGAATTCGTTATTCCTTGTGATACGGTTATTATGTCACTCGGTACCAATCCGAACCCATTGATTCGCTCTACCACCAAAGGCCTTGATACCGAGGCTTGGGGCGGTATTATTGCCGATGAAAAAGGTGCTACCACCAGACCGGGCGTTTTTGCCGGCGGTGATGCGGTAACCGGGGCAGCTACCGTTATTTTGGCTATGGGTGCCGGTAAACAGGCTGCGAGTGCCATTGATGAGTATTTGTCCAAATAATCGGCAGACGGATTACATGCGGATTATATTAGCTCACAGATATACAGTAGGCTAAAAACAAAATAAAATGTAAAAAAGCAGTTTCTAAGTTCGGTTACTTATAAGTTGTACAACTTTGTGACCATGTGACTTAGAAACTGCTTTTATTATTTTCAAGATGATTCACAGTTATTTTGTCAAATTTTTAGTGATTTACGGATAAATTACTAAAAAAGCTTAGAATTAATCAAAATTATAATTCAAATTATGTTGGATTTTCTTGGACGTTTTTCAGATTAGAATTATTTAAAATACAAGTAAGAAGGTAGTAAATATACGCATAAGTGTAATTGTATGTACCAAGTGTATGAACCGACAAATGGAATTTGTCAGTCGTAATTTTGCAAAAGGGGTGGACCTATGAATAACGCAACTGTACAATCTGCAATGACAATCAAACTTGACTTCTCCAAGGGCTTACCGCCAAAGAAAACCTTCCAAGAAGGCATTCGTCGGGCACCTGACCGCGGTTTTCGTTTGACTCCGGAACAAACCGAAGTAGCACTTAAAAATGCGTTACGCTATATTCCGGAAGAATATCATGATGAATTGATTCCTGAATTCTTGGAAGAATTGACCACACGCGGTCGTATCTATGGTTACCGTTTTCGCCCTGAAGGCAATTTACATGGCAAACCAATCGACGAATATAAAGGTAAATGTGTGGAAGGGAAAGCGTTCCAAGTTATGATCGACAACAACTTGGACTTTGCTGTAGCTCTTTATCCGTATGAACTCGTTACTTATGGTGAAACCGGTAGCGTATGTCATGACTGGATGCAATATTTGCTCATTAAACGCTATTTGGAAGAATTGACTCAAGATCAGACCCTCGTTGTGGCATCCGGTCATCCGGTAGGGTTATTCCGCTCCAAACCGGAAGCTCCGCGCGTAATCATTACAAACGGTATGATGGTTGGCTTGTTTGATAATTTAAAAGACTGGGAAATCGCCGAAGAAATGGGCGTTGCTAACTATGGTCAAATGACAGCCGGCGGTTGGATGTACATCGGACCGCAAGGTATCGTACACGGTACCTTTAATACAATTTTGAATGCCGGTCGTATGAAACTCGGTATTCCGGTAGACGGCGATTTAAGCGGTAAATTATTCGTTACGTCCGGCTTGGGCGGCATGAGCGGTGCTCAAGGTAAAGCAGCTGAAATTGCCAACTGTGTAGCAATCATTGCCGAAGTAGACTATTCCCGCATCAAAACTCGTTTGGATCAAGGCTGGATTTCCGGTGTGTCCGACTCCATTCCTGAAGTTATTAAAATGGCGCAAGATTCCATGGCTGCCAAAGAAGGTAAAGCCTATGCTTACCATGGCAACATCGTTGATCTCCTCGAATACATCGCTGAACATGACGTTCACGTTGATTTGATTTCCGATCAGACTTCCTGTCATAATGTATATGACGGCGGTTATTGTCCGAAAGGCATTACCTTCGAAGAACGTACTCAAATGTTGGCTGAAGATCCTGCTAAATTCCATGGTCTTGTTAATGAAACTTTGAAAGCTCACTTTGTAGCTCTTAAAAAATTAACGGCTAAAGGCATTTACTTCTTCGACTATGGCAACTCCTTCATGAAAGCCGTGTATGATGCAGGCGTTAAAGAAATTTCGAAAAACGGAATCGATGAAAAAGACGGTTTCATTTGGCCAAGTTATGTAGAAGATATTATGGGTCCACATCTTTTCGATTACGGCTATGGTCCGTTCCGTTGGGTATGCCTCAGCGGTAAACCGGAAGATTTGCACAAAACCGACCAGGCAGCCATGGAATGTATTGAAGTAGATCGTCGTTACCAAGACCGCGATAACTATAACTGGATTCGCGATGCTGAAAAGAATAAGATGGTAGTCGGCACGCAGGCTCGTATCTTGTACCAAGACGAAGTAGGTCGTGTACGCATTGCACTTCGCTTTAACGAACTCGTTCGTTTAGGCGAAATCGGACCGGTTATGCTCGGTCGTGACCATCATGACGTATCCGGTACAGACTCGCCGTTCCGTGAAACATCCAATATTAAAGACGGTTCCAATGTTATGGCCGATATGGCTATCCAAACCTATGCAGGGAATGCGGCTCGCGGTATGAGCTTAATTGCGCTTCATAACGGCGGCGGTACCGGTATCGGTAAAGCCATCAACGGCGGTTTCGGCCTCGTACTTGACGGCAGTCATCGTGTGGATGAAATCATTCGTTCTGCTTTATCCTGGGACGTTATCGGAGGTGTAGCTCGTCGTTCTTGGGCTCGTAATGAACATGCTATGGAAACGGCTGTTGAATTCAACAAATCCCGTGCCGGCGTTGGTCATATTACGATTCCGTTCGTAGCCGACGATGCCAAAGTAAAAGCTGCGGTTGCCAAAGTATATCCGACTGCTAAAGTCATTAAAGATTAAAGCAAATAGGGGTACTAAATACTCCGCATAAAGGCGTATAATAGAAGTACAGATATTAACTAATAGAACATTAATACTAATCGAAAGGAGCTGAATATGGGAGACCAATTGCTTATAAAAAATGCTGCTCAAGTCGTAACACCGGTAGGTCATACGGCACTTAAAGGGGCAGCTATGAAAGATATCAAAATCTATGAAAACGCCTCTGTTCTCATCGAAGACGGCCGCATTACGGCCGTCGGTGACGAGACGGAATGGGCAAAAACGGTTCCGGCAGATAAACAAATCGATGCTACCGGTAAAACCGTATTGCCGGGTTTCGTAGATTCTCATACCCACTTCGTATTCGGCGGTTACCGTGCCGATGAATTTCTATGGCGCATGGAAGGCATGACGTATATGGAAATCATGGAACGGGGCGGCGGTATCAACAACACCATGAAGGCGACTCGCGAAGCCTCCGGGGAAGAGTTGATTGATCACAGCATGGATATTTTGAAAAAAATGCTCGCTTTTGGTATTACCACGGTGGAAGGTAAGAGTGGTTACGGTATGGACCACGATACGGAGCTCAAACAGCTGGAAGTCATGAAAGAATTGGAAAAGCGCCAGCCCGTAGAAATTGTGCGCACCTTTTTGGGGGCGCACTCCATTCCGCCGGAATATAAAGGTCGTAACGAAGAATTCTTGGAATTCCTTATTAAAGAAGTTATGCCGGACGTTAAAAAAGCAGATCTCGCTCAATTCTGTGATATCTTCTGTGAAAAAGGCGTTTTCTCCATTGAAGAAAGTCGCAAATTCTTGCAACAAGCCAAAGATATGGGCTTTGACTTAAAGATTCATGCCGATGAAATTGTAACCTTGGGCGGTGCCGAACTGGGTGCCGAACTTGGCTGTACCTCGGCCGATCACTTATTACATGCATCCGATGAAGGTATTAAAGCATTGGCAAATAGCGATACGGTAGCCACTTTGTTACCGACCACCGCATTTTGCCTCAAAGAACCGTTTGCACCGGCTCGCAAAATGATTGATGCCGGTTGTGCCGTAGCACTCGCTACCGACTTCAATCCGGGCAGCGGTTTTACCAACTCTGTACCTCTTATGATTGCTCTCGGTGTTATCTATATGGGCATGACTGCCGAAGAAGCCATTACGGCTCTTACCTTAAATGGGGCTGCCGCTGTTGGACGTGCGGATAAAATCGGCTCCATTGAAGAAGGTAAACAAGCAGACCTTGTTATCCTTCAATACCCATCCTACAAATTCTTGCCGTACCATACGGGCGTGAATATTGTAGAAACGGTAATTAAAAAAGGTAAAGTCGTTCACCAGGCGTAAGAACAACATAGCCTTTAACAATTAAACTTCAAATAAAACTTCAAACTTCTTCATACATGTTTATACCTCGTTTAAAACACTCTTTAGTCGTTTTTGATAGCCAATATGTCAGGTTGGCTACGATAAAGGCGATTAAAGGGTGTTTTTTGTGTGCTCAGTCATACTGTCAGTGCCAATGAGCACCATTGGTGGATTTAAGCAGGAATTATATTTAAAAAAAAGAAATCTTCTCTTGTAGCAGGGTATAAAGGAGGCGATTATGTTTCATGTTGAATTAGAGTTAGACCGATTGATTGGTCAGGCTGTTAGGGAGAAGGCCAGTGATATTCACTTTGATGCTACTAAAGAAGGTGCCTTAATTCGTTTTCGAATTGATGGAGTGCTCAATGTATTTGAGCAAATAGAAAAGAATATTGCAGATAAGTTAATCAATCGAATAAAAATTTTAAGTGGTATGGATATCAGTGAAAAGCGTCTGCCACAAGATGGCCGTTGGTGTTGGCAAGATAAAAATAAAAAGGAGATCATGCTTCGTGTTTCATCACTATCCTCAGTCTATGGGGAGACTATTGTATGTCGTATAGTGGGAAATGAAAATTGCTACAAAAGTTTATCAGAACTTGGGATGGCTGATGAGATGATTCAAACTGTAACTGAATTATTACATAGACCGTATGGCTTATTATTAATTTCAGGACCAACCGGTTCCGGTAAAACGAGTACTTTATATGCATTGCTTAGGATGCTAAATACAGTGACAGATAATGTAATATCTTTGGAAAATCCTGTAGAAGCGGATATACCGGGGGCAATACAGGTACAAATAAATCCTAAAGCAGGGTTAACTTTTCCTAAGGCATTACGAGCTGTTTTGAGACAAGATCCGGATACGATTATGGTCGGAGAAATTCGTGATCGTGAGACCGCTGAATTGGCAGTTCAAGCAGCTTTAACAGGACATCGTGTTTTGGCAACTATTCACACTAATACTGCACTAGGGGTAAGAGAAAGATTGCTTGATATGGGAATAGAAGATTATTTAGTACGAGCTACTTTGTTGGGTGCTATAGCACAACGTTTAGTGCGGCGAATAACTAGCTCGGGGATTTGTGGACGTATGGCAATATATGAATTATTGGCGTTACCAAATAAAGCAATTGACTGGCAAAATTGTGAACAATATGTAAATCCGACATTGAGAAGATCTGCAGAACGTGCTGTAAGAGAAGGATTAACAACAGAAGATGAAATAAGACGAAGTGGTATCGAAATAAAGGGGATTCAAATATAGCGGGTGATTTTTTATGGGTTTGAGTGCTTTATTGTTAAAAGCAATTGCTGAAGGTGCAACAGATATTCATCTTGAAAGTAACCAGGAGCCTTATTTTCGCTTAGGTAATGATTTAGTTAGACATGAAGGGGTTAAAGTGTCAGATACTTTATTTTCAGAAATTATTACGGCAAGTGAACGAGGCTATTGGAATGTGAAAAATGGGGATAATAAGCAGTTAAATATATGTACGGGAAAACAGGAAATAGGAGAAGTATCATTGGACCAAGTAGCTGATACCCGTAAATTATATAAAACTTTTTCAAAAGATAGTGCATTTTCATTTCAAAATATTAGAGTAAGGGTTCATTTATATCGTGCTAAACAACAGCGTTGTGGTACGTTACGTATTTTATATAATCAGTCCTTAGCTATGCCGGATGGGGAAGCCGGAAAACTGCTACATCGTATTGTTCATTTGCAAGAAGGATTAGTTCTTGTTACCGGGCCTACAGGATCAGGTAAAAGTTATACCTTGGCTACTTGTTTACAATGTATTAATGAAGAGAGTCATAAACATATTATTACATTAGAGGATCCTATTGAGTTTTCTTTTGAAAATAAGCAAAGCTTAATTCATCAGAGGCAATTAGGTCAGGATATGGAATCCATGGCAGCAGGAGTTCGTGATGCATTACGTGAAGATCCGGATGTGATTATGATTGGAGAGTTGCGCGACCGTGAGACTTTAGAAGCGGCATTACATGCTGCTGAAACAGGTCATTTAGTATTTGCTACTTTACATACACAACGAGCAGTAATGGCTATTAACCGGATGATATCAGTTTTTCCTGCGTCTCAACAGGAAGAAGTAAGAGCTCAATTATCTCAAGTGTTAAGGGCAGTATTATGTCAACGCTTATTAAGGTTTGATAAGAATTTTGTCGTAGTACGTGATATTTTATTGAATACACCGGCCGTAGCAAATTTGATACGGCAACGTAAGGAGCCTCAAATTGTTTCAATTCAAGAGACTCAGCCACCAATGCAGACTATGGAAATGGCGGTGGCAGCACTAAAGAGTAAATGGGGAAACCGTAGTGAATTTAAGGAGGTATTAGAGCAGTCTTATGAAGCAATATAAATATAGAGCATTCGATGCAAAGGGGGTGATACAAGAAGATACCATATGGGCTGATTCGAGTGAAGAAATTGTGCAAAAGCTACAATATCAGGGGTGTCAAATTATTGGTATTATACCTATAAAGTGTTCTGCAAAAGATTTGTCAAAGTGGCGTTATAAAGATATTATAGAGTTTTCGTATCGTATGTCTTTATTATTGGAGGCCGGTATTTCTATACGCCGGGTTATGCAATTTTTGAGCGCAAAGCCGATAAAACATATCCCTTATTCAGCAATTAATGAAGCGGTACAGAGAGGAAATTCTCTTTCTCAGGTTTTAAGGAGCTTTGGATTTCCTAGTATAGGTTGTGCCTTATTACAAGCTGGTGAGGCTGCAGGAACGCTAGGATATAGCTTTAAACAAATCAAAGAGTATTATGAAAAACAATGGGCATGGCGACGACAGTTGAGTGGTGCGGCTGCATACCCGGTTTTTCTTTTGATGCTTATGTTGATATTTATAGGTGTTACAGTTACTTTTATATTGCCAACATTTAAAAAGGTTTTTAATTCGATGCAAGTACCGTTACCATTTATAACCAGAATACTCTTTAATTTTGGTGATTTAGTTACGGCACATTTATATTTATGCATTGCATTATCTTTAGGGTTAGTGTTTGGGAGTTGGTGTCTGTGGCACCAAAAAGATTTTCGTTTGGTTGTATTAAAATATATTTGGCAACATGGATGTGGGCATGAGTGGTTTGATTGCTTTTTTCTGGCCAGAATTACAAAAGTGTGGGCAATTTTATTAGAAAGTGGCTTAACAATAACTGATACGCTGGTATTAACTAAATCATTATGGGGTAATACTTATGCTACTTTATTGCAAACTCAAGTATTGGATTTATTGTCTAAAGGGACTTCTTTTGCAAATGCTTTGGAAAAATCTAATTTAGGGAATAGGTTTCTTTGGGAATTAATTACTATTGGAGAAGAAACAGGTGACATGGTGGATATGTTAAATCATGGAGCTACCTATTATGATCAATTAACCACTCGATATATGACTAAGGTACAACAATTATTAGAGCCGATTATGGTATCTCTTATGGGGATAGGGGTAGCTATATTAGTTATTGCTGTTATGTTGCCTATGTTTAATGCCGTTACAGCGATGCAACATGTTTAGTAATTGAGTGTTAGGAGGATGTTTGGAGTGGAAAATGTATCAATTATGTCTATTAAAGAAAGAGTTAAACAGTGGTTGGTATCATATCATAAAGCTTTACGTGATAAACGTAACAAAGAAGGCGGCTTTACGCTAGTTGAGTTAATGGTTGTTGTGGCTATTATAGCTATTTTGGCAGCTGTGGCAATGCCTCAATTTTTATCTGCCGGAGATAAGGCGCGTGATGCAAAAATTAAGGCGGATACACAGACAATTGCAAATGCGGCTCAACTTTATATGGTAGATAAGGCGACTGATGAAGTTCCGTCCGTAGATGATTTATATAAAGCCGGCTATTTGTCTGAATTAGTAAAAACACCTAAAGGTGGTGAGTATGCCGTTACTTTTGAGGATAATGCAGGTGGTACCGGAACTCATATTGTAGTAACGGCAACTGATAGTACTAATAATGCAAACTAGTTTTATAAATATTTATATAATTACGTGTATTTAGTGCATTAAAAGGGGCATAATGGTTAGTATATGTGGTTGCTCAGCAGTATAGGCAGTTTAAGTGGTGCGTTGGCCGGTTTTACCGGATTCTATCTCTTGAAAGAATTTGATATAGGACGAGAACGGCGTTCTAAATTAATAATGTTAATTTATATTTTGATAGGAGCTTTTTGCGGATTAATTTGTAGTCATTTAATGACGGATATAATTGAAATTTTATTAACTATTATCTTCGGTTTTACTCTCTTTATGGGTGCTACCATCGATAAGTATTTCCTGATTCTTCCTGATGAGGGTGCTGTTTTTTTGCTCATATGTGGTTTAACTCGAATATGGTTATTGGACATTTCATTATTACAAGCTGTTAAAGTGGCTGGAATTATATTAGTGGGAGGTTATTTGTTCAGTAAATTAACTCATAATGGTTTGGGGCTTGGAGATGTAAAGTGGTGTAGTGTATTTGCATTATGGTTATCTCCTTTTGCGTTATATCAAACTGTTTTATTGGCTTTTGTTGGGGGAACCGGTTGGGTTATTTTCTACTACCTATATTCAGGGCGAATGCTACGTATACTACCATTTGGTCCTTTTTTATGTGGTGCAGCGGCTATTATGTATTTTTTAGAAAGTCTATGACTAATTTTATGAGATATATTACTTCTAGAAAAGGCACTGATAGTGTAACTAATAATTGTAGAAGCGGTTTTTTGCTAATCGAAGTTTTAATATATAGTACACTTTTAATTTTATTAATAAGTATGGCACAGATTGCTATATCAAAGACTATGAGCGAATCTTTGCAATTTGATCGAGTTAGTCGATTATTTTATTACACTATTAAGAGAACACAGTTGCTTTCATTTAATGGTAGTGCCGGTTCATTAATATCACCATTAAATACAATTTATGTAAATGAGTCAGAATATAAGGAAAATCTATATGCAACTCTATGGGGAAATCAAATTATTGTATTGCCTGATTCTATGAAATTAGTGAATAATTCGCAAACAAAACAGGAGATGTATTTGGGGAGTTATGATGGGCAGAATAATGTATATAGCTATGAAATTTATGACTATGTATTACGAAAATATCGTAAGTATATTTTTTCGCAACAAACGCCTAGGATTCGATGGATTAAAGGAACATTCTAAGGGATATTTATATGCTGAGGCCTTAGGTGGGACTATAATTATAGCTATATTTATTTTGACTATTGCAGTAATGATAGGAACTGCAATTCTTCAGTGGAGAAGTGCTAAACAGGCACAGGTGATTGTGCAAGTTGCTATTACTGCTATGGAGGAAGGAAAATATAACTATCAACGATTTGGACAGTTAGGAGAATTACCATTGGTACAAGAACCTTATAAGTTGGTTCGTGTTATTAATTCTAAGCAGGTACACAACATGATTGTAAAAGAATTAGAGGTAACAGGTTATTATGACAATCAAGAAATACTTCATTTTTCCACATATATTTGGCCGGGATTGTTACCTAATAAGGAAGAAGAATGAATCAGGTTTTTTACTGGTTGAATTATTAATTAGTACTATGATTATTTGTGTAGCACTAGGCACATTGCTTAGTTTAATGATTACCTCTGTACAGTGGGTACAACAATGGCAAATTGAAAATGAGGTCTTATTAGATAGTATGACAACACGATTGACAATAGCTAATTTTGCTAAACAGTCAGATAAGCCTATCACGGTAGGTCGTACAGGGAACTATATTTTATATGATGGGTTTCGGTGGTTTGGTATTGAGGAACTTGAAGCAAGGCGAGTTTTAAGCGATGGGCAAAAACAGGCGTTATCTTCTAATACAATTAGTCCGAGTTGGGGGCTCTTAATGGTAGAGCCTGTCAATGGGTGTAAGCCGTTTGAGCAAACTTCACCAGATAGTCCTGTTCATATGAAATGGTTATTTAAAGTTGTAGGTGCAGCTAATAAAAGAAATGGTAATCAGTTTGAAATGATGACGGATATTACAGTTTTTCCAAATTTAAGCTACTTTCAATTTTCACCGCCGAGGAGTCGATATATTGACAAAAAAATTGATAATTGATAAATGTAAATACTGTTCTTCTTGGTTTATGAAGAAAACAAGAACGAATGCTTATCATAATGGAGGCTTTTTTACATATATAGGGCTTATTATAGGGACTGTTTTACTATTATTTTGGTCAGCTATGAGTGATGAAATAAATGTTATCGTAGGAATAACACATGATGAAATAGCTTTAACCGCTATAAATTATAGAGCGGAAGGTATTATTGGCTGTTTATTAAGGGAATATAGTGAAAAAGGTGATATAATGCCTGTACAACATGAAGTAGTATATGAAAATGAAGGTGTTAATACGGTAACGTATATATTAAATCGGCCGGGAAACTATAGTAATGTTGGTGATTTTACTGTTCAATACAGAAATACAGTTACTGGTCAGCGCGTATCATATTCAGTACGATTTAGTGAAACACCGGGACCATGGCCTAAATCTATTAAAGTGGAAAGAGTAAGTCGTTTACAGTAAGGTATTAAAAAGGGGTTGTTAGGGAATGAGCTCAGGCTTTATCGGAATTGCTATGGGAAATAAGCAGACAGTTGCTATTGGTATGACAAAGACTAAGCAGGGAATAATTATTAATGATATTATTGTTGAAAAACGTCAAGATTCTTTATTAAATGATTGTAAGCGGTTAGTAAGTACATATTCTTTGGAAGAAATACCTATAGGAATTACTGCTGTAAGTGAACGGCAAGAAAAAGTTATAGTAACTCCATCACTATCTCGTTTGGAGATAAAACAGATGTTACATTGGTCGGTGCCGGAATTTGTTACATGGCCGGAAGGATCATATTATTTTGATTTTGTATCTATAGATTTGCCTAATCAAGAGAGAATTTCAGGCAGAGATAAATTAATATATGTGGTGGCATTAAAAAAGGAACAGATTGCAGAATTAGCTACAGGAGTTTTAAAGGGCGGTGGTAATCTTAAAATTATTGATTATGCACCTGGGCCTATAGCACATCGTTTTGTTGAAAAAGAAGGGGCCGTTATTGGAATTGTTCATCAAGACACTTTGGAATTAACCGGCTGGTATAATTGTGTGTGTCTTTGTACTAAAAATGTTTCTTTTGTTGATATTGATATAATGAAAGAATTAGAAGAAATTGAAATGACTTTATTTAGCTATGGGGTTAGTGGGATTGCAGGTGTTTATTTTTATGAAAAATTACAGTGGCAATTAAGTGAAGATGATCGTTTAGCTGTTTTTGAAAAATATAGTAAGCTTACAAGTATTCCATTTGAAAAAATTGAAGAAGTAGAGTTACGAGAATCTTCAATGATTGAAAGGTCTGATCCGTTTTTAGTTGATATGGCCATAGGTTTGGCTTATCGGGGAATAATAAAAGAAAAAATTAAAAAGGGGTTAATATACAAGATTTAGAAATGAGTGTAACATTCAATTGATGGCAGGTGATACGATATGAATTTTATGTTATTGCCATTTCGATGTGAGTATTATTATAAGCATTATAAAAGTCTAATAATTATTATTAGTCTTATTTTTTCTGCTTTAACAATGTCTTTTTGGTTAATAGCAATCTATTGGTATCATGATAATAAAATTTTAAGCGATGAGATAGGCCAATTGGAAAACGCAGGTAAGGCTAATCATATAGCCGCTCAAAATTATGATAAAATTTTAAAAATAAGATTGAAAAAGGAAATGAAACATAGTATAACACAAAGTATTTTGTTACATATTGTAGATTCTGCAGGTTCAGAAATTATTTTGGATACGATTGTTTTTACAGATGATGGTTTTACTATAACAGGTATGTGTACTAAGCCGGAGATTGCATTAGCTTTTAGTCAGAAAATCAAAAATACGTTGAAAGGAGTTACTATTAATGCAAAACAAGGAATTGATGCAAATCGTAAAATACATACATTTCAATTATCTGGAAAGTATGAAAAGAATAAATCTCAATCCTAAATATGTACAACGAATTATAAGTAGTTATATTATTTGTACTTTATTGGGTGCGGGACTTGTAATTTGGTTTCATCATGAACAATCCGGTTTGTTGGCTATGAAGGAAAATCAGCGTTTAAAGAATGAAGCAGAGCAAATCGTTGTAAGTAGTCCGGCCTATGAATTAATTATGGCAACAGACAAGAAAGAAATTACGGAAGAAGCTATCAAAGATAAGCTCATGAAATATATAAGCGGTAAAGTATTAACAATTGTTGCTATAGAAGAGTCGGAGAATAAAAAAAGGAATATACTTGCCGTAGAAGTGGTTGGTGATTTACGCGAGTATTTTACTGTGGCAGAAGAAATCAGTGCCGATAACCCTCAATTAAAAATAGAGCCAAAGCAACTGAATAAACAAAATAATCAACTTCATATCCAATTTACTATCAGCTCTTAACTTAAAGCCGTGACTTTTGTCATGGCTTTTTTTAATACGCTTTTCATCCAAATCCTAAACATTTTCTTAACTTCTTTAAATCCTATTCGTTTTGTACTTTTACTAAATGCTGTGATGTAGTAAAATAAAATCAAATGGGTATCATACATGATGAAGAGACGGTAATAGGTAACCGTTTGTGATTATGTATGACACAATCTGTAATAGGCGGGATTAAGTAATGAAACGAAATATAATTTTAATCGGTACTATGGGGAGCGGCAAAAGTCATTTGGGACGCAACTTGGCAGAAGCCAAAGGTTGGCAGTTCGTTGATACGGATCGGCTTTTGGAGCGGCGCTATAATTTGCCCATAGCCGAAATTTATGAGAAGCTCGGCGAGAAGATGTTTCGCTCGGCGGAACGAGAAATTTTAAAGAAAGTTTGCATGTATCATGAGTGTATTATTTCCGTAGGCGGTAATTTTCCCCTTGATGTACGGACGGTACGATATTTACAGCGGTATGCGTATATTATCGGTATTCGGGCAGCCGAGTACCGCATAGTGAAGCGGGTGAATCGTCGTATTGGTAAACGGCCGACCATGGATTATAACGATGTGGCCGGTTTTGTAGAAACGATGATGCAACGCTGGAAACCGGTGTATAAGAAGTGCGATTGTGTCATAGACACTACTTATGGTCGCACTGAAAATTTAATTGATTCAATCCACGAAACGTTAAAACGAGATGGCGTGAAATTCAAAAAAAGACGTCCTATGGGGGTAGAGCAACATGAAAAATATTGCAATTCTAACGAGCGGCGGTGATGCGCCGGGCATGAATGCGGCGGTGCGTGCCTTAGTACGTAAGGGGATTTACGAAGGTTTACACGTATATGGCATTAGCCGCGGCTATGAAGGGCTTTTAAAAAATGATTTTGAATCTTTGAATCGTCGTGATGTAGGGGCTATCGTCAATCGTGGCGGTACCATGCTCAAGACGGCTCGTTGCACGAAGTTTAAAGAGCTTGAAAACCAGCAAAAAGCAGCTCAGATTTTACGTGACCGTGAAATAGATGCGTTGGTTGTTATCGGCGGTGACGGTTCCATGGCCGGTGCTATGGCACTTGCTAAGCAGGGAATTCCGACGATTACGATTCCGGGCACTATTGATAATGATATGTGCGGTACGGAGTATACCATTGGTTTTGACACGGCGCTTAATACGGTTGTTGACGCTGTCAGTAAGATTCGTGATACCACAACGGCGCATGATCGTGTGGCCATCGTTGAAGTAATGGGGCGCAGTGCCGGTCATTTGGCGGTGCGTGCCGGTCTTGCTTGCGGCGCCGAAATGGTGCTTATTCCCGAAAAGCCGATGAGTCTTGATGAAGTGTGCGATCAGCTTCGCATTTCCCATAATGCGGGTAAAACAAACAGCATCATCATGGTGGCTGAAGGGGCGTATCACAGTTTTGAGGTGTGCGGCTATATTAACAAACATCTCAACATTTCGCCGAGTGTTACCGTGCTTGGCTATTTGCAACGCGGCGGCTCACCATCGGCTCGTGATGCGGCTATGGCGGCTCTCATGAGTGAAAAAGCAATTGATGCTCTCCTGGAAGGCAAGAGTAATTGCCTGACGGCTGTTTTGAACGGTAAAATTGAAATGGTGCCGTATGAAGAAGGCTGCACTCGTTGTTATCCGATTAGTGAAGCGGAATATGAACTTATTTCTGTATTAGCTCGGTAATTTTCATAAATTGCTTATTAGTGAAATCTATAATTATTATCGATTATACATACAAGCTGATAAGCCCTTCTTTACTGTATAGTCGAGAAGGGCATTTTATATTGTATGAAGCTTTGAGAGAACGTATTATCCAGTCTTTAAGTAAAGGAGTTAAGCACATGTGGCGGACAAAAAAGTTTTGGGGGATACTCATCCTGATATTGCTGATATTGGGTGGTGCCTTTTATTATTTTAAATCAAAAGGTAACACGCAGCAGACCTCGTATACAACGGGGATGGTAGAGCGGGGGAATATTGCCCAGGTTATTACTTCGACGGGTACCATCAACCCGACAAATTATGTAGATATTTCCACTAACGTGGCCGGTACGTTGGAAAAAGTATTGGTTAAAGAAAATGACCATGTAACGCAAGGTCAGGTCATTGCGACTATCGACGCTCGCCAGTTACAGGCTGTAGCCGACGATGCGAAAGCAACGTTAGAAAATTCCAAGAACGATTTAGATCGTTACAGTACCTTGGTAAACCAGGGCGCTATTCCGCAACAGACTTACGATACAGCGCTTATGAATTACCAAAAAGCACTGGCTGCCTATGATCGTGCTGTGGCCAACTTATCCGATACGACGATTACGTCGCCTATGGACGGTACGGTTATCGGTACGCCGTTAAAAGCGGGTCAGACCATCAGTACCGGTATTTCTACACAGATGATTATCGCAACAGTAGCGGATTTGAGCAATCTTGAAATTTATTTAACAGTTGACGAAACGGATATCGGCAGTGTTAAAAAAGGGGCCCGTGTAGATTTCACGGTTGACGCTCATCCGGGCAAAACATTTACCGGTTATGTCAGCGATATTGCGTTAGGTACTAAAGGTAATATGGGTACCACCAGCAGCAGTGTAGTGTACTATACGGTTAAAGTAGCTATTTCACCGAGTGATGCAGCTAACTTCTTCCCGACTATGACGGCCCGTGCTACGATTTACGGTGATGAACGCAGCAATGTATTGGTTGTGCCATTGGCTGCCGTACGTACCGACAAAGTGGGCGAATATGTATATGTAATTAAAAACGGTCAGCCGGAACGAACCAGCGTAACGACCGGTATTACCGGTGAAACGACGATTGAAATCGTTAAAGGCTTGAACGAAGGCGACGAAATTGTTGTCAGTGGTGATGTAGGCTCTACAAATACGAAGAAGACTAACTCCGGCGGGTCGATGTTCTAGGAGGAATGCAGATGAAACAAGCAGTCATTTCACTGGAAGGAATTACCAAAACCTATGTTAACGGTAAGCTCGTGGTGCCTGTATTACACGGCATTGACCTCAATATTTATGAAGGAGAGTTTACGTCTATCATGGGGCCGTCCGGTTCGGGTAAATCTACGTTCATGAACATTTTGGGCTGCCTTGATCGACCTACGTCCGGCTCGTATAAATTGGACGGCGAAGAAGTAGCTACTTTGAGCGATGATGAGCTCGCTTTTGTCCGTAATAAACGTATCGGGTTTGTGTTCCAGAGTTTTAACCTGTTGCCGAAATTGACGGCTCAGGATAATGTGGCTTTGCCTATGGTATATGCGGGCGTGCCTAAGAAGGAACGTAATGAACGGGCCGCTTATTTGTTGGACTCTTTGGGGCTCGGCGATCGTCTCGACCATTTGCCGTCCGAACTATCTGGTGGTCAGCGTCAGCGTGTAGCTATTGCCCGTGCGTTGGCGAACGATCCGTCTATTATCATGGCGGACGAACCGACCGGTAACTTGGATTCCAAATCCAGTGTCGATGTTATGAATATTTTTACAAATTTATATAATGAAGGGCGTACCATTATTTTGGTTACTCATGAACCGGATATTGCGACGTATGCGAGTCGTAATATCGTGCTTCGTGACGGCTATATTGTGGAAGATAAACAAAATCCGAATATGGCCGGTTTACAACCGGTACCATCGGCTCAGCCGATTCAGCCGGTGCAGGTTCCTACCGAATCGGTAGCTGTGTCGGAAGCAACGGCTCAAAAAGCGGTAAAGCCGGGAAAAGGAGGGGAGCCTCATGTATAAAGAAGGATTTTTAATGGCGTGGGCCTCCCTGGTAGCTAATAAGATGCGTTCCCTCCTTACTATGTTGGGGATTATTATCGGGGTAGCGGCTGTAATTGCCCTTGTATCCATCGGTTATGGGGTGCGTAGCCAAATTCAAGATTCCATCTCCAGCTTAGGGAGTAATTTGCTCATGGTATATCCGGGGGCTCCGCGTACACCGGGTGTTCGTCCGACTGCAGACTCCCAGAAAACGTTAAAGCTTGAAGATTACACGACGATTTCCCATTTACAAGATGTGGATATGGCATCACCGGTTTCAGCCGGGAGCTCGTACGTTGTAATTTATACGAATAAAAACTGGACTACCAGTGTTAATGGCGTAAACGCCGATTTTCAGTACATTAACAACTGGACTGTAAAATCCGGCCGTTTCATTACGGCTTCGCAAGTAGAACGTCGTGAACGTGTAGCGGTTATCGGTAATACGGTAGCGACGAATTTGTTCGGCACGGAAGATCCGGTAGGTAAAGATATTCGTATTAAAAATAACCCGTATAAGGTTATCGGCGTGCTCGAAAGCAAGGGGTCCGGCAGTTTCGGTAATGATCAGGACGATGTTATCTATATTCCGTATACAACGGGTATGGAACGTTTGCAAGGTGTTAACTATCTGCGTATGATTTATATTAAAGCGAAAGACGGCGTAGACCTTAATCGCTTGCAAACAGACGTAGAAAATATTTTGCGTGTTCGTCACAATATTAAGAATCCGGAACTTGATGATTTTAACGTTCGTAATATGGCTACTATCATGGCAACGGTTGAAGAAACCACGGCCACTATGACCTTGTTCTTAGGTGCCGTAGCTGCCATTTCGCTCATTGTCGGCGGTATCGGCATCATGAACATCATGCTCGTATCCGTTACGGAACGTACCCGTGAAATTGGGGTTCGTAAAGCATTAGGGGCGACCTATCGCGTTATTGTTATGCAGTTCCTCATTGAAGCTGTTGTAATCAGCTTGGTCGGTGGTGCCATCGGTATCTTGGTTGGTATCGGAGCATCGAAGCTAATCGGGGCATTAACAAGTATGAAGACGGTTATTTCTATGGGACCGATTCTTTTATCCTTCGGTTTCTCCATGGCTATCGGGCTCATATTTGGATTATATCCGGCCCGTAAGGCTGCTAAATTGAATCCGATTGACGCATTGCATTACGAATAATGACGCATTGCATATATTAGACGTATTGCAAATCTTAATTGATGTAACAAATATTATATAATAAGCGCGTATATGGTAACTTAGCATATACGCGTTGTATTATAAGGTTATAAGGGAAGGGAGTGTAGTTGTGAGTAAAAAACAAGAAATGCGTACACTGGTCGATTTTTTTGACAATATGTGTAATCAACATACCTTTGATTGGTCGAAGTATACCCATGTAACCGGTGGCGATCCGGGTCATTTGGAAATGATGTTTGACACAGATAAGGTAAAACACGGTAATTTTATCGGTAATGTGCACGGTGGCGTTTATATGAGTCTCGCCGATACAGTTATGGGCGTATCTTGCTTTACATTGGGGAAACGGGTGGTAACACTCGAGATGAAAGGCAATTTCGTAAAAGCTGTTAAAGCCGGTGAAAAGTTGCGTGCTGTAGGAAATGTGGAGCACAACGGCAATCACACTATGGTCACAACGGGCCGTTTGTATAATACGGTGGGTGACCTTGTGTATATGAGCACCGGTACTTTCTACGTAATCGATAAATTTGAAATGCCTGATTTACCTTGGCGTGTATAAAGCGTTTTAAAGCGTAAATCTTTTTGACAGAATGCGTGAGAGTTGATATACTAACACATAGATTAATAAAAAACTCAGTCGTACCGGCGTTTTTCAAAGCTCTCTTTGAGGTTTGACAGATGTGTCGGCATGATGAGTAGATATTACGGCGATGACAAAATCGGCGCCGCATAGGTGTTTTTCAGAGAGTGAAGCAATGGTGCGAGTTTCATAAATACGATGCGGAAAGCCTTTCCTTTTGGAGCCATGGATTGAACTACAGTAGATTCATCGTGTGACCGCGTTAAGGTTATTGAGTACTAATTAGGGTGGTACCGCGAATGTTATACCTTCGCCCCTTGCCGGGGCGGAGGTTTTTTTGTTTTAGGAGGTTGTGACGGATGGAAGAATTATTAAAATCCCTGAAAGCGCAAGCGGCGGAGCTTATTCAAAAAGCTACCGATTTGCAAGCTTTACAAGATGCCCGCGTTAAATTTTTAGGTAAAAAGGGCGAAGTGACCGCATTATTAAAAGGCCTCGGCAAATTATCCGCCGAAGAACGCCCACGCATGGGTGCGTTGGTAAATACGGTACGTCAAGAATTGGAAGCCATGATTGACGATGTACAGGCAAAACTTGAAGCCGAAGTGTTGGCTGCTAAACTCGGTGCGGAAGAAATCGATATTACCTTACCGGGCCGCGCTACTCGCCAAGGTCATGTGCATCCGCTCACGGCTGTTAATGATGAAATTGAACGCTTTTTCATGAAAATGGGCTATACCGTTGCGGAAGGTCCTGAAATTGAAAGCGATTACTTCAACTTTGAATGCTTGAATTTACCGGCCGATCATCCGGCTCGCGATATGCAGGATTCCTTCTACATTACCGATTCCGTATTGCTCCGTACACATACTTCGCCGATACAGGCTCGTACTCTTCAGAGTCAGGAACCGAATAGCCCTGTACGCATGATTGCACCGGGCAAAGTTTATCGTTGGGACTATGACGCCACTCACTCCCCGGTATTCCATCAAGTAGAAGGCCTTGTAGTGGACAAAGGCATTACCTTTGCCGATTTGAAAGGTACTTTGGAACTGTTCTTACGCCACATGTTCGGTGAAGAAACGAAAGTTCGTTTCCGTACCAGCTTCTTCCCGTTCACGGAACCGAGTGCGGAAGTTGATATCTCCTGTTGCATGTGCGGCGGCGAAGGTTGCCGTGTATGCTCTCACACCGGCTGGCTCGAAATCCTCGGCTGCGGCATGGTTCATCCGAACGTGTTGACCATGAACGGCTACGATCCGAACGAAGTGCAGGGTTTTGCCTTCGGTATGGGTGTTGAACGTATTGCGATGCTCTTGTACGGTATCGGCGATTTACGTTTATTCTATGATAATGATATGCGTTTCTTGAAGCAGTTCTAGGAGGTACGACGATGAAAGCTAGTTTAACATGGATGAAGGACTATGTTCCTGTAGACACAACGAAACCGGCTCAGGAACTGGCCGATGTATTAACGCAGGCAGGGATTCCGGTAGAAGATGTTATCTCGATGGATCCTGGTTTGAAAAAGATTTTTACCGGTAAAATTATTGAAATTACAAAACATCCGGATGCCGATAAATTACAGGTTTGCCAGGTAGCTTGTCTCGATGACAAAACGGGCGAAGAAATTACAAAACAAATCGTAACGGCTGCAACAAATGTGGCTGTTGGTCAGGTGGTACCGGTTGCGTACCATAAATCCCGTTTGGCTGACGGTACGGAAATTAAAAAAGGCAAACTTCGCGGTGAAGTATCTGACGGTATGTTCTGTTCCGTAGCAGAATTGGGTATTCCTAAAGATATGGTTATGCCGGGCGAAGGGGAAGGCATCTACATTTTGCCGGAAGGTACGCCAATCGGCATGGATATTCGTGATGCAGTTATGCTCAATGACATCGTATATGAATTCGAATTGACCCCGAACCGTGCGGACTGCTTCTCCATGATTGGTTTGAGTCGTGAATTTGCGGTTTTGACAAAATCTCAGAATACGGAACCGACTGTTAAAGTAAATGAAAATGGCAGTGCTGTGAATGATATGGTGAAAATCGGCATTGATGATGCTGAATTGTGCAGCCGTTTCATGGCGCGTGTTATCAGCAATGTTAAAGTAGGTCCATCTCCGTTATGGCTCCAGAACCGTTTGCGTAACGGCGGTATTCGCCCAATCAATAATGTAGTGGACGTAACGAACTACGTTATGCTCGAATACGGCCAACCGATGCATGCTTATGATTATGATAAAGTAGCCGGTCATCAATTGACGGCCCGTGCCGCTAAAGCCGGAGAAGCGTTAAAAACTTTGGACGGTACTGATCGTGAATTAACAACGGATATGCTCGTTATTGCCGATGCGAACGGCCCTGTAGGGGTTGCCGGCGTTATGGGCGGACTCGATAGCGAAGTAACCGACGCAACTACTACGATTATCCTGGAAGCCGCTGTATTTAAAGGTTCTTCCATTCGTCGTACTGCTCGTGCGCTCGGTATGCGCAGTGAAGCATCAGGCCGTTTTGAACGCGGCGTGAATGCTGAATATACACCGGTGGCACTTAATCGTGCAGCTCAGTTGTTGCAGGAATTGACGGAAGATATTACGGTAGCTAAAGGTGTGGTGGATGTATATCCGGCTCCGGCTGAAGCTCATACCGTATCCTTCACCGTAGCAGCTGTTAACAGCTACTTGGGTACCGATATTTCTGTGGAACGTATGCAGGAAATTTTGACTACCTTGTCTTTCACTTGGTCTCAAGATGGGGATGTAATTACCGTAGGTGTACCGTCCTGGCGCGGTGACGTAACGGTTATGCCGGATATTGCCGAAGAAGTAGCACGTATTTACGGTTACGATTTCATTCCGAATACAACGCCATGGGCTAATCTTAACAGCGGTACCATGAGTGATAAAAAATTGCTTGCTAAAGCAATTCGTCAGACTTTGGTAACACAAGGTCTCAGCGAAATTATTACGTTCAGCTTCATGCATACGGACAGCCTTAAAAAATTACTCATTCCGGAAACAGACAGCCGTTATCAGGCAGTACCTATTTTGAATCCGATTACGGAAGAATTTCCGGTAATGCGTACTACGTTGATTCCTAGTATGCTTGATACGGCGGCTCGTAACTTGGCTCAAAAGAACCATGTTTTGTGGTTATTCGAAGCCGGTGCGATTTACGAACCGAAAGCTTTGCCAATTACTGAATTACCGGTTGAAAAATACCATGTAAGCGGTTTTATGATGGGCAAAACGACGGAATTGCAATGGGCACAGCCACAGCGTGAAACTGATTTCTACGATGTGAAAGGTGTGTTGGAAGCGGTTCTTAAGGAACTTCGCATTGAAGCTGAGATTGAACGCTCCAAAGAAACGTATCTCCATCCGGGCGTAAGTGCTCAGTATGTTGTAGACGGTACGGTTATTGCTACGTTGGGTGAGGTTCATCCGCAAGTAATGAAAGCCTATGATTTACCGGGTAAAGCTTATCTCTTTGATATCGATGTAACGGCTATCTTGGAATTGACTCGCGGTCAGCTTCGTTATCAAGGAATCAGTAAATTCCCAGGCACCAGCCGTGACCTTGCTATCGTAGCACCTAAGACGGTGTCTTCCGAAGCTATCAGCCAAGTCATTTATGAAAAAGGCGGTCAATATTTGGAACGCGCATTCGCATTTGACGTGTATGAAGGGGCTCACATTGAAGAAGGCCATCGCAGCTTGGCCTACAATTTATCCTTCCGCAGCAATGAAGGTACATTGACGGATGAAGATATTCAGCCGACGATTGACGACATTTTGGCTGCCTTAGCTGAATTAGGTTGCAAATTACGCTAATTCAAGCAAACGTTATAGGTCATCCGCCGATTTTGATTGCTAAAACAGATTGGGGGGACCTCGTAAGGTTGCAAAATATGTCAATTAGTAGTAAAATACATTAACTGATTAAATAACAGATAAGCCGCTATATTGTGCGACCGCACAGTATAACGGCTTATTTTGCCATATATTTTAAGGAATGTGATATAATTTTATATAGAAATATGGCGATGAGTGTCCTTAAGGAGGGCGTATGGAATTATTGGCACCGGCAGGCACGTCGGAAAATTTTTTAGCAGCTTTAGAAGCCGGAGCTGATGCGATTTATTTAGGCGGCAAGGCTTTTAATGCGAGAGCGAATGCAGACAATTTTGATATTGAAGAATTAGCTGAAGCGGTTCGCTTGGCTCATTTGTTGGATGTATCCGTTTTTGTAACGGTAAATATATTGATCGGCGATGCCGAATTGAAGGATTTAAAAGAATATTTGCGTGAGTTGGAGCGAATCAATGTAGATGCCATTATCGTACAGGATTTGGCGGTGGCCGAATTGGCGAAACGAGTGGCACCGAAGCTCCATTTGCACGCCAGCACGCAGTTGACGGCCACCAATATGGGAACTGTGCGTTTCTTGGAACGCATGGGCTTTTCACGGGTTGTATTGGCACGCGAAATGAGTCTTGATGAGATTAAGACAATTTGCCGTGAAGCCAAAGCCGAAATTGAAGTGTTTGTTCACGGTGCACTTTGTGTATGTTACTCCGGACAATGCCTCATGAGCAGTTTTATCGGCGGTCGCAGCGGTAATCGGGGTGCTTGTGCCCAGCCGTGTCGTTTGCCGTATGAACTCATTAACGGCGAGGGTAAGGTTATAAATGCTGAAGACGAAGCATATATTATGAGTCCGAAGGACCTTAATTACAGTGAACACATGGCTGAACTCATGGAAGCAGGCGTGGCCTCTTTTAAAGTGGAAGGGCGCATGAAAAAAGCGTCCTACGTAAAAGAAGTTATCGGCACCTATCGGCAAATTATCGATAGAGCCGGCCAAACTATTGAGGAAGACCAAGAACATTTGGCGGCCGGTTTTAACCGCGGTTTTTCTACGGCCTATTTGGAAAATCGTTCTAGTCGTGAAATGATTACGGCCGTGGCGCCAGGTAATCGCGGTAAGCGTATCGGACCTTCTGGTGACGGCCCGAAGAAGACGGATTGGCAGAATTTACAGGAATTCTCCCGTAAATATGATGTGCATGCCTATTTGGATGGTCAGGAAGGGGCGGCACCGACTTTGACACTCTTGATGGATGATGGTACTACCGTTACTGTCAGCGGTGATTATGTGGTGCAACGAGCTCATAAGACACCGACGAGTCATGAAAAAGTGTCGGAACAATTAGGCCGTTTGGGTACCACCGTTTTCCGTTTGGCGTCTGTTTATATGCCGGAAGAACCGTTTATGTGGCCATCCAGTGTGCTTAACCAGATTCGACGCGACGGCATTGCCCGCTTAGAAGATATATTATTGGAAAAACATGCCAAGGCCATGGCTACCGTATTAAGTCGTATTGAAGGTGCCATTGCCGATGAGATTAAGGATAGACCAAGTTATAAGAGTATGATGACGGATGATGCTGAGACAGCCGGTAAGGCTATCGCTCAGCGTACCGGGAATCAGCCGGCCGTACCTCTCGTGTCGGTGCAGCTTGATGAAGAGTGGCAGGTAATAGCAGCTATTGAAGCAGGTGCTCAGAAGATTATTTTCGGCGGCGATCGTTTACAGCGTAAACCGTATGATTTGTCTATATATAATCGTGTAGTTGAGCTTTGCCATGCTCATAAGGTGCCTTGTGTTTTATTAACGCCGCGTATTGTGCGCGAGAGTGAGTTTGAAGCGTATCGTCCTACCTTGGAAGCTATAATCGCCGCTAAGCCGGATGCCATCAGCATTCACTTTTTAGGTGCTTTGGAATGGCTCCAAATGTTGGGCTATAAAGGTGCCGTAGAAGGTGACAGCAGCTTACAGCTTTTCAATAAAGAAGCGGTTCGTCAAGTAACGGACTTGGGACTCAGCAGTGTGGTTGTGTCCCAAGAGGCGACGTTGCATCAAATTAGTGGGATTATTCGTCATAGTCAAATTCCGGTGGAATGTGTGGTCCATGGTCTTACGGAACTTATGATTTCCGAATACTGTGTTATCAGCAGTTTTGCCGGCACAGGCTGTAAAACGAATTGCCCGGCACCATGTCTTAAGGATTCTTATCGTTTACGTGATCGTATGGGCGAGGAGTTTCCGCTTCGCACGGATCCGTATTGCCGCATGCATATTATGAACAGTCGTATGCTGGATATGCGGGCGTATATTCCTGATTTGGTGAAACGGGGGATTGCCGTTTTACGTATTGACGGTCGTCAGCAATCAAAGGAATGGCTTCGTGATACGATTGAAGCGTATCGCGGTATTTTGGCACATACCTCGCCGGTACCGCCTAAGAATGAATCTTTGCCGATTACGCGAGGTCATTATTTTAAAGGAATTTTTTGACAGATGTCGACTAAGTTTTCAAAAGTCGGATTTTGAATTGTTTTTAAATGTCAGCTTAGAAAAGTTTTAGCGAGATTTAGAATTTAAATAGTAGTAAAGAGAGATTTTGACATAGGAGGGATTGTATTACCTATGAACAGTGAAAAACTGTTGGATTTTGATGTGATTCGAGAACGTTTGGCCGCTGAATGCAGCTCTAAAGTGGCCAAGGAAATGGCTATGGAGTTGGAAACGCTAACAGATCCTATCGCCATTAAAACGGCTCTCGATGAAACGGTGGAGGCGGTTAATTCGATCCATACGGAAATCGAACAACCGATTGGCGGCACCCGCGATATTCGCGATGCTTGTGCCAAAAGTCGTAAAGAAATTATTTTAACGCATGAAGAATTATGGGATTTATATACCACTTTAAGTGCGTATAAGCGGATGTACACTTTTTTTCACAATAAATATGCACATTATCCGCTATTATCATTGTGGATTCAGGATATGCCGCGTCATGACGGTTTAGAACGTAAGTTTGAACGCGTTTTTGACAAAAAAGGCAATCTCATGGATTCTGCATCGCCTAAATTACAGCATTTGCGCTCTACCATCGTGCGTACGAAGGAGCGCATTAAGTCGGATTTGCAGGCGATTATGCATGATCCCAACAACCAAAAGTATTTTCAGGAAGCTATTGTTACACAGCGTAATAATCGCTACGTAATTCCGGTTAAACAGGAATATCGTTACGCTTTCGAAGGTTTGATTCATGACCGTTCGGCTACCGGGGCGACTCTATATATTGAACCGATGCGCCTCGTAAATCTCAATAACGATTTGCAGGAAGCGGAATTGGCGGAAGAGGAAGAAGTTCGCCGTATTTATAGAGAATTGTCGCAGGCTGTTCGCAAAGACAGTAATACGTTGATGGATGCTTGTGAACGTGTATCTCACGTGGAGTTTGTATACGGCAAGGCCAATTTAGCCATTAAAATGAAAGGCGTACCGGCCGAGCTTAGCGGCGGTCGCGAAGTTAAACTGTTGAATGCCCGCCATCCGTTGATCCCGGTCAATGTGGTAGTACCGACGACTATTACGCTGGGCACAAATTATCGGATTTTGCTCATTACTGGTTCTAATACGGGCGGTAAAACGGTTGCCATGAAGACATTGGGGCTCTTGAGTCTCATGAATCAGGCTGGATTATTCATTCCTGCTGATACAGGCTCTATTTTGCCGATTTTTAACAATATTTATGCCGATATTGGCGATGAACAGAGCATCGAAGCAAGCCTCAGTACGTTCTCCGCTCATATGACACAGGTCGTTAAGATTTTAAAAGTGGCCGGTGCCAAAGATCTGGTGCTTCTCGATGAATTGGGCTCGGGGACCGATCCGGAAGAAGGGAGCGCTCTTGCTGTAGCTTTACTTGAATACTTCCGCAAACGGGGACCTCTCATGATGGTAAGTACTCACTACAATGAATTGAAGCGATATGCATACCATACGGATGGTATTGAAAACGGCCACGTAGAGTTTGATGAACGCACTTTGAGGCCGACTTATCGGCTTCATATCGGGGTGGCCGGCAGCAGTCATGCCTTGAGTATTGCCGCCCGTCTCGGTGTGCCGCGTGAAGTTATCGACTATGCTAAACAAGCTCACGAAGGCTCGGCAAATCGTGATATGGAAACGGTGCTCAGTGATTTGAACGAACAGCTTCGTAAGAATCAGGAGCGGGAACGAATTCTTAAGAAGGAATTGGACGAAGCTCGCCGTATGCGCACGCAGGCGGAACGTGAGAAGAAACAACTCAATGAACGTCGCAAGCAGATTTTGGCAAAAGCTCAAAACGAAGCGCAACAGCTTAAACAGTCCATTCGCGTAGAAGGCGAACAAATCATTAAAGAATTGAAATCGCAGTTCTCCGAAGCGGATAAAGATAAGCGTCAAAATGCCATTACGAAAGCTCGAAAAGATATATCCGGTGTTAATGTGCCCGAATTGGAACGCGATGAACGAACTCCTGTTAATGTAAAAGAATTAAAAGAAGGTCAGACCGTATTTGTGGTATCACTCAATGCGGTCGGTACGGTTACGGCCGTGCAGGGGAAACGAATTCAGGTAGCGGTAAACGGCTTGACCGCCAATGTGAAAGCAGCCGATTTGGCTGTGGCCAGTCGTGAGGAAACCAATAACTTGCGCCGTAAGGAAACGGCCGTTCAGCCGAAGCCGCGCAAACGTGCCGGCGGTTCCGCTGTGGAACGTCAGAAACATGCTACAACAGAGCTCAATGTTATCGGTCAGACCGTGGATGAAGCCAATCAAAATGTGAGTCACTTCATTGATCAGGCTTTAATGGCCGGAATTTCGCCGGTACGCATTGTACATGGCAAAGGAACCGGTGCTTTAAGAGCCGGTATTCATCAATATTTGAAAACATTGCCGCATATCAGCCGTTACGAAATTGCCGGTTATGATGAAGGCGGTGCCGGTGCTACGCTCGTGTATTTGAAGTAGCACGCTTTACTGATACCATATATAGCATAGGTATGCTATAATAAGCTATATGACTTATTATTCGTAATGAGAGGTGTCGTATGAGTTTACAAGGTTCGTCTCAAAATGGGCGACAGACAAGACGTAGAACGACGGCGACTAAAACGCCCAAACCGCCAAAGAAGAAATCACCATTGCGTCGATTTTTATGGATTGTGGGTATTTTAGTTTTCTTGATAGTAGCCGGAGCCGGTTGCGGCTTCATCGGTGCCACTATGTCCGATTTACCGGATGTGGCCAATGTTAAACCGGCTGCGTCGTCACAGATCTACGATGTGCACGGTAATTTGATTACCACAGTGCATGCCACTGAAAATAGGTTGCCCGTGAAATTATCTCAGGTACCGAAAGATTTACAAAATGCGTTTATTGCGACTGAAGATAATCGTTTCTATAGTCATCATGGGGTTGACCCTATCGGTATTTTGCGTGCTATTTGGGTAAATATTGCTCATGACGGCGTGGCCGAAGGCGGTAGTACGATTACGCAGCAGTTGGCTCGTAATGCGTTTTTGACACAAGACCGTACGTTAAAACGTAAAATTATGGAAGCATTGTTGGCTATTCGTATTGAACAGTACTATACGAAACAAGAAATTTTGGAAATGTATTTGAATCAGATATATTTCGGTCAAGGTGCGTATGGTGTACAGGCCGCTGCACATGTATATTTTGGCAAAAACGTACAGGATTTGGATTTGGCACAATCGGCTATGCTGGCCGGTTTACCGCAAAGTCCTAACTATTATTCACCGCTTACCAACTATAAAGCTGGCAAAGCTCGTCAGGCTGTCGTTTTGGGGCAGATGGTTAAGTATGATTATATTGACCAAGCTACGGCTGATAAGGCGAAAGATGCAGATTTGGGCTTGCGTGAAAAAGCCGAAGCCGCACATAGCGATAATAATGCATCGTACTTTATTGATTATGTTATTTCTGAAATTGCCGAAAAATACGGTGATGATGCCATTTATAAAGATGGTTTGAAGATTTACACAACAATTGATATGAAGGCACAGGATGCCGCTGTTAAAGCAATGCGTGATTTGCCTAACTTCTATACGGATGATAAAGGCTTAACGCAACCGCAAGGGGCGCTTGTAGCTATTAATCCGCACAATGGTTATATTGTAGCCATGGTAGGCGGTCGCGGTGATGATTCCTTTAACCGTGCCGCATTGGCTGAACGTCAACCGGGTTCTGCTTTCAAACCGTTCGTTTATTTGGCAGCTATCCAAGACGGTATGACACCGGGAACGGTTATGGATGATAAGAAAATCGAATTTAACGGTTGGAGTCCTAAGAACTATGAAGGTACTTATTCCGGTCAAATGACATTGCGTTATGCGTTGCAGCATTCGGTTAATACGATCGCTGTACAGTTGGCCGATAAAGTGGGCATGCGTAAAGTTCTTGATTTAGCAACTAACTTGGGTATTTCCACACTCGATAAATCCAAGGATAATAACTTGGCGGCTGCCTTGGGCGGTTTAACGTCAGGTGTTAAACCGATTGATATGGCTGTGGCTTACGGTACATTGGCTAATGGCGGGGTTAAAGTTAAACCGGTAGCCATTACGAAGATTGTGGATCGCAACGGTCAAGTGGTGGAAGAAAACAGCACAGAAGAACAACGTGTAGTTGATGCCAAGGATGCGTATGTAATTACGAACATGCTTGAATCGGTTGTGTCCGGCGGTACCGGCGGCGGTGCGGCTATCGGACGCCCGGCTGCAGGTAAAACAGGGACTACCGATGAATCGAAAGATGCCTGGTTCGTAGGTTATACGCCTGATTTGGTAGCAGCTGTATGGATGGGTGATGACTATGGTGTGGAAACACTGGATGGTATTACCGGTGGTACAGTTCCGGCTGCTATATGGCGTGACTTTATGTCCGGCGCGTTAAATGCCGTGGAAATTCCGGCCAGCGACTTTACAGTTCCTCCGGGAGCTGCCGCAATAGCTAACCAAGGTTATGCAGCACCGGCACCAAAGGCTGATCCTAAAGATAAAAACAAAGATAAGGATAAGCAGGATAACAAGGATAAGGACGGTAGTCAGGTGGAAAGCAATGATAACTCCTCTGATAACAGCTCCGATTCAGGCAGTAAACCGGCGGGATCGAGCAAAGGCGGTTCCGGTGGCGGTTCATCCAGGTCCGGTAAAAGTGAATAATTAAGAATAAACATAATATATAAAGACAGTTCGAGGAGGAAGATTGATGAAGACATTGGAAGAACAATTGCGTCTGATTAAACACGGCGTGGAGAATTTACTTCCTGAAGAAGATTTTAAGAAGAAGTTGGCAAAATCCATTGCTGAAAATAAACCGTTAACGATTAAATTGGGCCTTGACCCGACAGCACCTGATATTCATTTAGGCCATACGGTTGTATTGCGCAAATTAAAAACCTTCCAAGATTTAGGTCATCAAATCGTAATTTTAATTGGTGATTTTACAGCTCGCATCGGTGACCCTACCGGTAAAAGTGCTACCCGCCCGCCATTGGATGAAGCGGCGGTAGCACACAATGCGGCTACGTATAAAGAACAGATTTTCAAAGTACTTGATGAATCCAAAACTAAAGTTGTGTACAACAGCGAATGGCTCAGCAAATTATCTTTTGAAGATGTGTTAAAACTGGCGGCCAAATATACGGTAGCCCGTATGTTGGAACGCGATGACTTCCAAAAACGTTATAGCGAAGGTCGTGCCATCGGCGTTCACGAATTCATGTATCCGTTGATGCAGGGCTATGATTCCGTTGCGTTGCACGCTGATATTGAATTCGGCGGTACCGATCAGACATTCAACTTGTTGATGGGTCGTCATTTACAGGAAGAATACGGTCAAGAACCACAAACCATCATTACCATGCCAATTTTGGAAGGTCTTGACGGTGTTCAAAAGATGAGTAAATCTTTGGGCAACTACATCGGTATCAGCGAACCGGCTACCGAAATGTACGGTAAAGCTATGTCGATTCCGGATGAGCTCATGATGCGTTACTTCATGCTCGTTACGGATATGTCCATCGAAGAACAGGAAGAATTGGCGGCTGCTTTAGAAAACGGTACGGCTCATCCGCGCGATACCAAAATGAAATTGGCTCACACCATCGTACGCTTGTACCATGGTGAAGAAGCAGCCGATGAAGCACAGGAACAATTTATCCGCGTATTCCAGAAACATGATTTACCGACAGATATTCCCGAATATGCTATAGCAAAACCGACTGAACCGGTATATGTACCACAGTTATTGACTGATGCAGGTCTTACCGCCAGCAACAGTGAAGCTCGTCGTTCCATTAAAGCCGGAGCTTTTAAAATCAACGGTGAAAAATGTTCCGATGAAAATATCGAATTGTCTGAAGATATGGTGCTTCAGGTAGGTAAACGTAAATTTATCAAAATTAAATTTAACTAAGCTCATAAACAGTAATAGTGATTTCTCAGAAGCAGCATCAAGTATGGATTTAATGTGTTACACTGTATGTATTATATAAATGTGTTGCACTAATTACTTGTGAATGAAGAAAAGTAAATCGACTATTACAAATAGGCAAAATAAAGGGCAACTCTTAGATAGAATATGCATTCTCAAAGGGTTGCTCTTTTGTTTTGCCTATTTCTTTTATATGATATACTACTGATTAAATATTCTATATAGTGCATCAGATACTTAAAAAATGATTGACATATATTTAAATGTGTTGTACTATTTAACTAGTTGATGTATTTCTTTTATTCAGGAGGTTTCATATAATGAATCGTGAAAATGCATATGTACTTTGGTTTGACGAATTGAAACGTGAAGATGTGGCGTTAGTAGGCGGTAAATCATCGTCTTTAGGGGAAATGACGTCCTCTACCAATGTGCCGGTACCGTATGGTTTTGCTACAACGGCTCATGGCTATCGGTTCTTTATGGAGCAGACCGGTTTAGAAGAAAAAATCAAAGCAGAACTTGATAAATTAGATGATGTTGAAAATTCTGCTTTACTTCGTGAAATTTGTGCCAATATCCGTAAATTAATTTGTGATGCTGAAATGCCGCAAGAATTAGCTGATGCTATTGAAAAAGCTTATGCGGAATTGGGCGAAAAAGTAAAAGAAGAAAATCCGTTTGTTGCGGTTCGTTCCAGTGCGACAGCCGAAGATTTACCGGATGCCAGCTTTGCCGGTCAGCAAGATACTTACCTTAATGTTCGCGGTGCGGATACTATCATTCAGAAAGTAAAAGAATGTTACGCCTCCACGTTTACCGATCGTGCTACTTACTATCGTGTAAAACAGGGTTTTGACCACATGACGGTTGCTTTAAGTGCGGCTGTTCAAATGATGGTATTCTCCAAAGCAGCCGGCGTTATGTTTACTGTTGATTTGGTAACCGGTAACGATGAAAGCATCTTGATTGAAGGTTCTTGGGGCCTTGGTGAATATGTAGTTCAAGGAACGGTAACTCCGGATAACTTTACGGTAAGCAAAAAAGATATGAAAATTGTTAACCGTATGATTAATGATAAAAACATTGCGCTAGTTCGTAATCCTGACGGCGATTGCGCCGAAATCGTAATTCCTGAAGACCAGGCGAGAACACAGGTTATTACGGATGAACAAGTGTTGGAATTGGCTTCGTATGCTAAAGCTATTGAAAAACACTACGGTTGCTATATGGATATGGAATGGGGCGTAGACGAACGCGACAACAAGATTTGGATTTTGCAAGCCCGTCCGGAAACTGTATGGTCTCGTAAAAATAAAGAAGTGAAACCGGTTGAATCGGCATCTCAGGCTCCGACTACAACAACTCGTGAAATCGTAGTTAAAGGTTTACCTGCAAGTCCGGGTAAAGCGGCCGGTAAAGCACATGTAATTCTTGATCCTGCCGATATTGACAGCTTTAAAGAAGGCGAAATCCTTGTAACGACTATGACCGCACCTGACTGGGTTCCGGCTATGAAAAAAGCGAAAGCCATTGTTACCGATGCGGGCGGTATGACTTGCCATGCATCCATCGTAAGCCGTGAATTGGGTATTCCTTGTATCGTTGGTACAAAGAGCCGCAGTGAAGAAGCAACTCATCGTATTCAAGACGGCCAGCTCATTACGGTTAATGCCACTAACGGTATTGTATATGACGGCATGTTGGAAGATGCGGTAAAACCTAAAGAAGAAACAGCCGCACAGGTTGTGAGTGAATATATCCCGGTAACCGGCACCAAAGTTTATATGAACTTGGGTGATCCTGACTTGGCTGAAAAATACGGCGTGCTTCCTTGCGACGGCATCGGCCTTATGCGTGAAGAATTCATCTGGACTACGTTCATTCATGAACATCCGTTACATTTAATCGAAACAGGTCGCAGTCAGTTTGCTATCGATACTTTGGCTGAAGGTATGCGTAAAGTTTGTCAGGCATTGGCACCTCGTCAGGTAGTTCTTCGTTTAAGCGATTTCAAATCCAGCGAATATCGTGATCTTAAGGGCGGCGACAAACATGAACCGCATGAATCCAGTGCTTTACTCGGCTGGCGTGGGGCTTCCCGTTATTATGATCCTAAATATGCGCCTGCCTTCCAATTGGAATTGCAAGCTATTAAAAAAGTACGCGAAGAATACGGTTTCAAAAACTTACAGGTTATGATTCCATTCTGCCGTACGGTACAGGAAGCTGCTGAAGTTACGCACGTTATGGCTGAAAACGGTTTGGCTCGCAGTGTCGATTTCAAAATCTGGCTCATGGCTGAAATTCCTTCCAACATCATCTTGGCTGATCAATTCAATCAATATGTTGACGGTTATTCCATCGGTTCCAATGATTTGACGATGTTAATCCTCGGTTGTGATCGTGATAATGAAACAGTTCAACATATTTATGATGAACGTAATTTGGCTATCCGTCGTGCTATTCATCACTTAATCGAAGTGGCACATCGCGATGGTAAAACGGTGTCTATCTGCGGTCAGGCTCCTAGCGTATATCCTGATTTCTGTGAATTCTTGGTACGCAGCGGTATCGATTCCATTTCGGTAAATCCTGATGCAGTAAAAGCAACTAAAAAAATGGTGGCTCAATTGGAACAACGTATTATGCTGGACGCTGTGACCGGTCGCGGCCGGAATCTTGGCAATGAATTAGAGTGGTAATACTACTGTGTGATACGAACAGGAGGCTACGTGTAGCCTCCTGTTTTTTATAAAAAAGGAGGGGCTGTTTTGCAATTAACTAAACGGCAAGACCAAATTGTACATATTGTAAAAGAAGAAGGCCCGATTACGGGGAAAGCCATTGCCGGTAAATTGGATTTGACCAGATCTGCTTTACGTTCGGATTTAACCGTTTTAACCATGATGGGGCTTCTCGATGCACGTCCTAAAGTTGGTTATTATTACGTAGGGCAACAAGGTGTCAGCCCGATTGCCAATGAAATTCGTCAATTTACGGTAGGGCAGGTCATGGCACAGGCTGTGGCTGTTACGGCAGATACGAATTTGTATGATACTATAGTGACCATGTTTACTGAAGACGTGGGGACTGTTCTTATTTGTGATGACGGTTTTTTATTGGGCCTCGTTTCCCGTAAAGATTTATTACGGGCCGCTATCGGTCAAAATGATCCGAAAACAATGCCAATCTCTATGATTATGACACCGGTGAGTAAGATGATTTCCTGTACCGCTGACGACAGTGTCGTAGAAGCGGCACAGCGCATGATTGATTATGAAGTGGATTGTCTGCCGGTTGTGGAACGAGTTGAAGAAGACAGTCGGCGTCGCTATAAGGTCTTAGGGCGCGTGTCTAAAACGACAGTTACCAAATTATTTTTAGATTGCGGTGTGAAGTAATATTGCACATTGTGAAAAGACATATTAAAATAAAAAGTGAAAAGAAAATTTGATTACTCAATCCGATAAAATCTTTGGGCAATAAATACATTTGCCGTAGTTTTAATACATTTAATTGAGGTGTGGCATGGAGAACAATAAAGTTATTTTTGCAATTTCAGACTCCTTGGGCGAAACAGCCGAAGCCGTAGCACGAGCGTCGGCGAGCCAATTCGACAAGGAGAATATAGATATTATCCGCATTCCTTATATCAGCCAGGAAAGCCAAATTGATGATGTAATTAGTGAGGCAGCGAAGGAACAAAGTATTATTTGTCATACGATTGTGTCGCCTACATTGCGCCAATATTTACATAAAGAAGCACAAAACATGGGCATTGAGGCGGTAGATATTATGGGACCGGTCCTTGATGCGGTAGGGACTGTTGCCGACACGAAACCTCGTTTGACGGCTGGTATGATTCATAAGCTTGACCAGGAATATTTTAAAAAAGTGGAAGCGATTGAATTTGCGGTTAAATATGATGATGGTAAAAACCCGTCCGGTTTTGAAAAAGCCGATATCGTCATTATTGGTGTTTCTCGAACAAGTAAAACGCCACTATCCATGTTTTTAGCCTATAAGAAAATCAAAGCAGCCAATTTGCCGCTGGTACCGGAAGTACCGTTGCCGGAAGAATTGTTTAAAATTCCGCCTAAAAAGGTGGTTGGGCTTGTTATTGATCCATATAAACTGAATAATATCCGAAGTGAACGCTTGCGTACTATGGGCCTTGACGGTGAAGCAAATTATGCCAATATTGCCCGTATTGAAGAAGAATTGGCTTATGCGAAGGCTGTTATGCGCCGTGTTCATTGTCCTGTTCTTGATGTATCCAATAAATCTATTGAAGAAACGGCATCTTTTGTAATGCAAATTATTGAACGCAATAAGCAGCAGGAATCGAATCGGTAATACAATACGGCATTGACGTTTGAATACGTTATGCCGTATTATTGCATTAAATAATAAAATTAATATGGCAACAGGAGGCTATATGACAATCCGAGAAGAAATTGAAGCGAGAGAAGAATTAATTTTATCCCCGTATGCGGCGAAAAGTAAATTTGCCTTGCGAGACCGTGAGGAAGCACCGGACTTTTTACGTACGTCGTTTCAACGTGATCGCGATCGCATTATTCACAGTAAATGTTTTCGTCGTTTGAAGCATAAAACACAGGTGTATATTGCACCGGGGGATCATTATCGTACTCGGATGACGCATACTTTGGAAGTGGGGCAGATTGGGCGTACCATCGCACGTGCCTTGCGTCTTAATGAAGATTTGGTAGAAGCCATTGCTATGGGACACGATGTGGGACATACACCGTTTGGCCATGTCGGTGAGTATGCGTTGCGTGATATGGTTGGCCATTTTAATCATAATGAACAGAGTTTAAGAACCTTGGAAGTTCTTGAAAAAGACGGATTAGGTCTTAACTTAACAAAGGAAGTGCGTGACGGTATTTTGGGACATACGGGAACGCATATTCCATATACTTTAGAAGGGCAGATTATTCGTATTACGGACAGAATTGCCTATTTATGCCACGATTTTGATGATGCACAGCGTGCCGGTATGTTGTCGAGCGATGATTTACCAAAGTCGGTTCGCTCTGTTTTAGGGACAACTCCATCGCAGATGATTACTACCATGGTTATGGATATGGTATGTGAATCTATGGATAAACCGGAGATTAACATGTCGGAAGAAGTTACGGCTGTTATGAATGAGTTTCGCCGTTTTATGTTTGACGCTGTGTACCGGGCACCGTCTTTAATTCCTGATCGTAATCGGGCGGCCCATGTAGTAAAATATTTATTTTTGTACTATTTGGATAATCCGGAATTGCTTCGTCATGAAGTAGTGAGACAGGGCGTATCACCAGATAGAATTATTACGCTGACCGATATTGTAGACTATGTGGCGGGATTGACGGATCAGTTTGCAATAAAGTTGTTTAAGGAGATATATATTCCAAAGATCTGGGATCCGGCCAATTAGATGCGTGATCTAAAAAATGCTTAGTGCAAACTAAAAAATATATCCTAGAATAAGCAAAAAATCTATCCTCTCACAAACTGGCGAGTCAAGCTCGAAAAGTTTGTTCCGAGGATAGATTTTTTTTGCTTCCTGTATTCCGCTCTAAGGATATATTTTTTAGTTTTTGGTTCTAAGTACTTTTCGGTGCCAACGCAGTCTAAATTGGCCGGCGGAGAAGATTGGAATATATGTTTCCTTAAAAGGGGGGGGGAAGAGGGGGATGTGTTTTTGGGGGGGCGCTCTGAATTAGAAGGGTGAGCAATGTGTGTGTGAAGGTAGATGGAGTGAATATAAAAAAAGAGGCGGCCCTTTCGGGGCCGCCTCTTTTAGAGTACATGTACCTTCTTATTTTTTACGCGCGTGTAATTTTATCGGAACGAAGGCAGCGAGTGCATACATTTACCTTTTTGGTTTCGCCGTCTACAATTGCTCGTACTCTCTGGATGTTTGGCTTCCAGGTCCTTTTCGTGCGGATGTGAGAGTGACTCACGTTCATACCGCTAGCGGTGGTTTTGCCACATACTTCGCAAAGGTTTGCCATATTTTCCACCTCCAAGCATAATTTACAACATAACATATATATTTTATCACAAGGGGATAGAATAAAGCAAGTAGTAATTTAGGGTAAAATAATTTGCATCAGATACCGGTTTTGGGGCGCATGTTTTCGGGGTTTTATACCGAAGTGACGCCGTTTTTGAAGTAATGAAGACAAGAGTATCAGTGGAATTGTCTTCACCAGAGTCAAAAGACCAAAGCGGTTAAATTGTTTTACTCTGTTTTTACTACTATGTTACACTATATCTTAATTTTAAGATATAATATTATTATAGCACAGTAGGGCAAACTTGTTTTTATAAAATGGTTGGAAGGATCGTATGTGTATGGAAGAATCATTATTGACGATAAAGGGCGTAGGACCGGGGCGTGTGAAACAATTAAATAAACTGGGCATTACGGATGTATCGTCGTTATTGACTTATTTCCCGAGAACATATGAAGACCGCAGTGTAAGTTACCTTATTGGAGCCTTAAAACAAGGCGCGGTCGGTGCTACGGAAGGCACTGTTTTGAATGTTCAAGAAAAAAAGCCACGTCGCGGATTGTCTATTTTAGAGATTTTCATCGGCGATGCGACGGGACGTTTGAAAATTGTTTTATTCAATCAAGGGTATAAGAAGAATTTTTATAAGGTTGGTCAGCGTTTACACGTGTACGGCAAAGTTGAGTTTGCTTATGGTTCTTTGCAGATGAATACGCCTCATATTGAAATGCTTCGTGAGGGGCAGGTGGCGGAGGCCGGTATTGTACCGGTATATCCGCTCGTTGACGGCGTGAGTCAATTTGTTATTCGTCATGCCGTAAGCAATTGGTTTGCAGCTAACGATGCTTTGCCCGAATTATTGCCGCCCGACATAACGAAAGAGCATAATTTTATGACGCGTTATGAAGCCTTTAAAGAGATGCACAATCCGCTCACGGTAGAGCGCTACGGATTGGCTCGCAAACAATTGGCGTATGAAGAATTGTTCATTATGCAAGCGGGATTATTGCTGCTACGTGAACGGGAGCAGGCGGAGATCGGTATTAAAATGCAGCCAGATGGCGATTTGGTACCGGCGTTCTTAAAAGAGTTGCCGTTTGCTTTAACCGGGGATCAGCGAAAAGCATTTAATGAGATTGCCAATGATATGCAAGAGGAACGCCCTATGCGGCGCCTGTTGCAAGGAGATGTAGGCTCCGGTAAAACTGTGGTGGGCGCTTTATCTTTGTTAAAAGCCGTAGAAAACGGGTATCAAGGTGCCTTGATGGCACCAACGGAAATTTTGGCACAGCAGCATTATGAAGGGTTAACGGATTTGATGGCCGGTTTAGGTAGGGTTAAGTTGGCACTTTTGACGGGTTCCACAAAACCGGGCGAACGGCAGATTATTTATGAAGGTTTGGCCGACGGCACTATTGATATTGTTATCGGTACGCATGCTCTTATTCAGGAGCAGGTGGAATTTAAAAAGTTGGCGCTCGTGATTATTGATGAACAGCATCGCTTTGGCGTGGAACAGAGGGCAACGTTACAACGCAAGGGCCATCATCCGCATATGCTCGTTATGACGGCGACACCGATTCCGCGGACTATGACCCTGTCTATTTACGGTGATTTGGAAGTCAGTCTGATTAAGGAGATGCCTCCGGGCCGTAAGCCGGTTTTGACGTATGCGGTTGACTCGTCTTATAAAGAACGACTGCATCGTTTTTTTAAAAAAGAAATGTCAGCCGGCCATCAGGTATATGTGGTGTGTCCGCTCGTTGAAGAGTCTGAAAAACTGGATTTGGTTGCTGCGGAGCAATTATATGAAGAGTTGGCTGAAAAATATCAACGCAAATTCGGTGTAGGTCTTGTTCATGGGCGTATGAGCACGGCCGATAAAGAAGCCATCATGGAGGCCTATTATAAAGGGACGATTAAGCTCTTGGTGTCCACTACAGTTATTGAGGTTGGTGTTAATGTGCCGAATGCAACGATTATGTGCGTAGAAGGGGCCGAACGATTCGGCTTGTCACAATTGCATCAGCTCAGAGGGCGTGTGGGGCGTGGCAGTACGCAATCCTATTGTATTTTGGTGAGTGACAGCCACAGTGAGGACAGTAAGCAACGGCTGGCGGTTATGACAAGTACGCAGGATGGTTTTGTGGTGGCGGAGCAGGATTTATTGCTTCGCGGTTCCGGTCAATTATTCGGTTTAGCTCAATCGGGCTTACCGGATTTACGAATTGCCAATATTCTAAAAGATATTGATTTACTGGTAGCGGCACGTCAGGATGCTAAAATGTGGTTGGCGAAGATAGGCTTTGATGAGGCCGTAAAACTGATGAAACCGGAGTTGTTACGACGTTTTGGTGAAAGTTTTCAGCGAATTCTGTACAGTTAATTAAATGTGATATTTGATTTTGCTTTTCAATTAGCAATTGAAGCTGTGAATTTGAGAAAAACCTGTATTTAAGCATGTACAGAATAGGTCTTTTAAAGTATAATAATATGATAGAAAAGTCTAGTATAGATAAAGTCGTTTCTATATTGTACAAACTCGTTTTACGATGATGGAGGTTGAGAAGAATGCCAATTATTCATGTGGAGCTAGTTGAAGGTCGTACCTTTGAACAGAAGAAACAATTGGGTGAAGCTATTACCAACGCAACGGTAGACATTGTGAAAGTGCCTAAAGAAGCTGTTAAAGTTATCTTCGTGGATATGAAAAAAGATAACTTTATGGAAGCAGGCGTAATGCGCTCTGAGAAATAAGACAAGTATTTAATTATTTTAGAAATTTTTGAAATTTTAGACATTGTTCAATTTCATAATGAAATTTCAGATTGTAAATTAACAATTTTAGAATTTTAGACTTTTTTCAAGTTTTTAAAACATGTCTTGCTAAGGAAACAGAAATTAAGGAGAAAGGACGTTACCATGAGAGAAGATAAGTTTGGTTTACGCGGATTAACATTTGATGACGTATTATTAGTTCCGGCGGCTTCGGATGTGTTACCGCATGAAGTAGATATTACTACAAACCTGACTCGTGATATTAAGCTCAATATTCCAATGATTAGTTCCGGTATGGATACGGTTACGGAATCCCGCATGGCTATTGCCATGGCTCGTGAAGGTGGGATGGGTGTTATTCACAAAAATATGTCCATTGAGGAACAAGCTCATGAGGTGGACAAAGTAAAGCGTTCAGAACATGGTATCATCGTTGATCCGATTTACTTGAGCCCACAGAATTTATTATCTGATGCGGAAGAATTAATGCGCAAATACGCTATTTCCGGCGTACCTATTACCGTAGATGGCAAATTAGTCGGTATCATTACAAATCGTGATATGCGTTTTGAAAATGAATTAAGCAAACCAATCGGTGAAGTAATGACTAAGGAAAACTTGGTAACAGCACCGGTAGGTACTTCTTTGGAAGAAGCCAAAGCCATCTTGCGTCGCCATCGTATTGAAAAATTGCCGTTAGTTGATGACAACGGCTATTTAAAAGGTTTAATTACCATTAAGGATATTGAAAAAGCGACGAAATATCCTAATTCTGCTAAAGACAGCAGCGGTCGTTTGCTTGTAGGCGCAGCCGTTGGCGTAAGCAAGGATTTATATGATCGTATGGAAGCTTTGGTAGCGGCTAAAGCTGACGTAATCATTGTTGATACGGCTCACGGTCATTCTGCCGGCGTATTGCGTACGCTTAAAGAAATCAAGAAAACATTCCCATTTATGCCTGTAATTGCCGGTAACGTAGCAACGGCAGCCGGTACGGAAGCTTTGATTGAAGCCGGTGCTGATGCAGTTAAAGTAGGTATCGGACCTGGTTCCATTTGTACGACTCGTGTTATCGCCGGTATCGGTGTACCACAGATCACAGCTGTTTACGAATGTGCCGCTGTAGGGCGTCGTTATAATATTCCTATCATCGCCGACGGTGGTATTAAATACTCCGGTGATATTGCCAAAGCTATTGCAGCCGGTGGTAATGTTGTTATGATGGGTAATATCTTAGCCGGTACTGATGAAAGTCCGGGCGAAACGGTTATTTACCAAGGCCGTAGCTATAAAGTATACCGCGGTATGGGTAGCTTGGGTGCTATGAAATTGGGTAGTAAAGACCGTTACTTCCAGTCGGAAGCTAAGAAATTAGTTCCGGAAGGCATTGAAGGTCGTGTACCTTACAAAGGTATGTTAGCCGATACTATTTTCCAAATGGTAGGCGGTTTACGTGCCAGCATGGGGTATTGTGGTTGTCATAATATCCAAGAAATGATTAATGATACTCAGTTTATCCAAATTACTGCCGCAGGTCTTAAAGAAAGCCATCCGCATGATGTTAGCATCACGGTAGAAGCTCCTAACTATAGCGGCTGATTATTGAGGTGTATTTGTTTTGCGAAATCAATTGAGCATTCTCGATGTGCCGGTTGATGTCATAACCATGAAAGAAGCTGTTCAGCGTGTACAGAATTTATATTCTGAGCCGGGGCTACATACTGTAGTCACGGTTAACGCTGAAATGGTTATGCGCGCCCGTCACGATAAAGAATTGCACCAAATTTTAAAACAAGCAGATATGGCCGTCCCCGATGGGGCCGGTGTGCTATGGGCTGCCGAGCAATTAGGGCAGCACATTCCCGAACGTGTTGCCGGTTGTGATTTGGCAGTGGCCTTATTGCAGGAAGCTTCACAACATAAAACGCCTGTGTATTTTTTCGGCGCTGAACCCGGTGTGGCAGAGCAAGCCGTGAAGAATATGGAGACTCTCATTGGTCCTTTACAGGTAGTCGGTATCCACTCCGGCTTTTTTGATGAGCAAGAAGAAGTTAACATTATTAAAGCCATTGAAGATGGCGGTGCAAAACTTGTCCTTGTGGCACTGGGTGTGCCTAAACAGGAGAAATGGATAACTTCTAAGCTGTCTCATTTAGATAAAGTAGTCGCTATCGGCTTGGGCGGTTCCTTTGATGTAATGGCGGGCACTGTAAAAAGAGCACCGCAATGGATGCAACGAAATCGTTTAGAATGGTTATATCGATTGTTGAATCAACCGCAACGCATCGGTCGTATGATGGCGTTACCTAAATTTATGTGGGCGGTGAAGCAATTAAAAAAATAGAGAGGTGGTGCGAGATGCCCACAGGGTTTATTGTTAAAGATGGTTACCCGTTTATTGGTGTAACTTTTCTTATAGCATTGCTGGTGGGATATTTTATCTCCCCGTATGTGGCGATAATACCATTTATATTGGCTTGCTTTTTTACCTTCTTTTTTAGAAATCCGAAACGGGTTATTCCGACCGATCCGGATGTCTTAGTGTCACCGGCTGACGGTAAGGTAATGGAAGTAAGCGAAGTATATGAAGATTTATTTTTAAATACTGAATGTAAGAAGGTTACGATTTTTCTTTCGGTTTTTGACGTGCACGTAAACCGGGCACCGATGGAAGGGAAAATTACGTTCCGACAATATACATGTGGCGGCTTTTTACCGGCTTATAAAGATACGGTCGGCTTTGAAAATGAACGTCACTCCATTGGCATTGACAATGGACGAATTGAAATTTTAGTTACACAAATCGCAGGATTATTAGCTCGGCGTATTATATCGTGGACTGACTTAGGTAACAACTTAGCTAAAGGACAACTGTACGGGATGATTAAATTCGGTTCCTGTACAGAAGTTTTCGTGCCTAAATCAGTGGACATTACTGTTAAAAAAGGCGATTATGTACGTGGCGGAGAATCGATTATCGGGAGGCTGCAAAAACATGGATAAATCTATATTTCCAAATTTGTTTACGGCTGCTAATCTATCCTTTGGCGTCGTAGGCATTACTTTCGCGGCCAATGGAGAATTTACATTAGCGGCAATTTGTGTGTTGTTATCCTTATTGGCTGACGGCTGTGACGGTCGTGTGGCTCGGGCACTTGGCGTATCCGGTCCTATGGGTCGTGAATTAGACTCTTTGGCGGATGTGGTAGGTTTCGGGGTCGCACCGGCATATATGTTATATATGTATCAGTTAAGTTACACCGGTTGGCTCGGCTATGTGCCTTTATTGGCATTTTCCGTACTCGGTGCTTTCCGCTTGGCTCGTTTCAATATCATGACTGATGAAGTACATGGTTACTTCTTAGGTTTACCGATTCCGGCAGCCGGCTGTATGGCGGCCACCTATGTATTGTCCGGTATTCGTTTACCGGAATGGTTGTTGATGATCTTGATGGTTGTAGTCGGTTATTTAATGGTTAGCCGTGTTCATCATCCGGATTTCAAAGGCAAAGGTGCCGATCCGGTAAATAATTTGGCATTAATTATTGTTGCGATTTTGGGCGTTTTGGCATTAGTTTGGGATTGGCATTCATGGCCGGTTCTTATCTTTGCTTTATACGCTGTATTCGGTATCAGTAATACTATTATTAATCTTGTAAAACGGTGAGGTGAAGGACGTAAATGGACTATATTCTTGACCTTGTCATGATTCCGCTACAGGTAATTATCGTATTTTATACGATTTATTACTTTGTGTTAGCCGTAGCGGGTATGTGGCGAAGGAAAGAAAAAAAGAATTATACGCCTAAGAACTCATTTGCCATTATTGTATGTGCTCATAACGAGGAGGCCGTTGTCGGTCAATTGGTAGAGAATTTGAAGATTCTTGACTATCCTAAAGAGCTGTACGATATATTTGTAGTAGCTGATAATTGTACCGACAGGACGGCTGAAATTGCTCGTGAAGCCGGTGCAATTGTACATGAGCGTGAAAATAAAGAAGAAGTGGGCAAGGGGTATGCCATGGGGTGGATGTTTAACCGCATCTATGAAATGGACAGAAAATATGATGCCTTTGTAATTTTTGACGCTGATAATCTGGTACATCCTCATTTCTTAGCTGAAATGAATTACCACTTGGAATTGGGAGAGCCGGTTATTCAAGGCTATTTAAATGCCAAAAACCCGACTGATACATGGGTGGCAGGCACATTTGCGATTGCTTTCTGGCAAGTGAATCACATGTGGCATTTAGCTAAATATAACCTTGGTTTGTCGACTGCTCTCGGTGGTACGGGTATGTGTATCCGTACGGACATTATTAAAACCTATGGTTGGGATTGTAATTGTTTGACCGAAGACATGGAATTTTCCATGAAGCTTTTGATTCATGGGGTGAAAACAACGTGGGCTCATGATGCTATTGTGTATGATGAAAAACCGTTGACCTTCATGCAATCATGGCGGCAGCGTAAGCGTTGGGCACAAGGGCATTTTGATTGTGGCGAACGCTATATTCCTCAACTGTTTGTTGAAGGAATTAAGCAAGGTAACTTACGTATTTTAGACGGCATTATTCAGATCAGTCAGCCATATTTCTTATTGGTATCGACATTCTATCTGATTATGACCTATATTAATGCGTATGTACCGATTTATACGAATATTATTTATCAGATTTTACCGGTTACTGTGTGGACTATCATCGGTATTGGGCAATATTTATTCCCGCTCATCGTATTGGCTACGATTAAGGTACCGCCTAAAGTTTGGTTGTATTATTTGGTATATCCGCTTTTCATGTACAGTTGGGTTCCGGTAACCTTCTTGGGCTACTTGAATCGACATGATAAAGTGTGGGCGCATACCCAACATACACGTGGTGTTTCGCTGGGCGAAGTGAAATTAACTCGTATGGGCGATGCGGATAAATCAATAAAAAAATAAAATGTAAGACATAAAACAAAAAAGTGCCTGGTTATAGGCACTTTTTTGTATATATATTGCGAAAATTATAAAAAGAATTTTCTTTTTAATATTCCTTGAAAAAAGAGGAAACGAGTTATTATTCCTACTTACACATCGATTGTTCAAGCTTTGGGTGGACTTGTATTAGAAATATCTATATAATTAAAGATAGATGGCTATTATCTTATAAAGTGAGTAGCCTGTTTTATGGTGAAAAGAAAGGATCTATAAACGACTATGCACATTTTATTAACAAATGATGACGGCGTATGGGCCGACGGGATATTAGATTTAGGTGCGGAACTTGCTAAAGAGCACCGCGTAACGGTTATTGCGCCGGAAGTGGAACAGAGTGCCAAATCACATGCCATTACCATTCAGATGCCGGTACGGTTGCGCCGTTTTTCTGATGAGGAAGATAATCCGAGACGCTTTGCCGTAACGGGGACGCCGACAGATTGCATGAAATTTGCGTTGTCTCATTTTTTGAAAAATGATATGCCGGATCTTGTAGTATCCGGTGTTAATAATGGGTTTAATTTAGGATCCGATGCACTTTATTCCGGGACAGTCAGTGCCGCTATGGAAGCCATGTTCTATCGTGTTCCGGCGTTAGCTGTGTCTGTTGAATGCTACAGTAAGAAGCGCAGTGCGGAAATTATGCCGTTCATTCGTGAATTCGTAGGTGAAGTTTTTGAAAAACAGCAATTTAAAGGCCTTTTGAACATGAACTTTGCCAAAGAAGGACCGGTAGGTTGGGAAAATTGTGAAATCCTCGATCAAGGTATGCAGATGTATTACGATATTATCGATCCTCGTGAAGATCGCAAGGGCCGTAAATATTATTGGATTGGCGGTAAATTAGCTTTTGAACCGGAAGCAACGCCGACTGACGTAGCGTCTATTAAAGAACGAAAAGTTACTGTGGTAGCTCTTACTTGGAAACAGCAGGATGACGAAGGCACGGCTCAAATGCGTGAAATTTTGGGGACAATTAAGAAGTAAATATATATAAGTTTTTAAGTAAAAACTCTTGGCATTTTTGATACCAAGAGTTTTATTATTAAAGGCACTATTTACCATCAGGTGTTTAATTACTCTATATAAGGAACTGTTAGTAATATTCGTAGTATTTAATAAAAGTAAGAAGTGATTAGTGATGAATTATAATCAAATTTTTGACACTCAAATATTTAATCCGGTTAAAGCTGAAAAATTCGGCTTTAAAATGAATCAGGAAGATTGCTATGAATAGGAAACGCTTCTTGAAGGGTATGACTTAATACTGACTGTTGTTATTGGTAAGCAACAATGCAATATAAGAGTCTTAACGTTACCTGACAGAGAACCCTACGAGTTATTCGAGGTGGTAAGCAGCGACGGTCCCTTTGTTACGGAAATTCGGAATAAAGTAGCAGATACTTTATACGATATTCGGCAACAATGTTTTGACAGTAAAAGCACTCGTGATGCGGTACTATCTTATTGTGCTGATATGTATAATACAAAGCCTGAAAATCCTTGGGATAAATATCCTGCCTATTGCACTTTAAAAACGGCTAAATCTGACAAATGGTATGCCATTGTTATGGATATTCCACAATCTTCGTTAGGACTTGATAGTAAAGCGGTAGTGGATGTTTTAAATGTAAAAGTCAATCCTGAGAGGATTAAAGAATTGATAGATTATCAGCATTTTTTCCCGGCGTATCATATGAATAAGAAATATTGGATTTCTATTTTATTAGATCATTTGGTTGATATGAAGCTAGTGCAGAAATTAATTGATGAGAGCTATGGGTTGGTGGAGAAGTAAATAATTTGACCGGTGTAGTTTAAATAGATTTAGTATATTTTACAATACAAAAAACAACAAAACATAACAAACAACAAAACATAACAACATAAATGCGAGAGAAAGGGTTGACGAATGGGGGGATACTTCCTTTTAGGTAGTATCTATCTAAAAAGTACATACTTGATGCTTATATATTATTACGTTAACATATACATAAGACGAGCCGTCATAGTGTTTCGTAGCGCTAGGCTCATCTCTGTGGAAAATGGAAAATTGAGAAATGGCCTAGTCGTTACTTAACGATTAGGTCATTTTATTCTATATGCCAAAGATTATATTAAATAAAAAAGAAGTCAACCCAAATCGCTCAAAGGCGACATGATGGGTTAACTTCTTTTTTTGTGGTGCGGTTGGCGGGAGTCGAACCCGCACACCCGAAGGCACTGCCGCCTGAAGACAGCGCGTCTGCCATTCCGCCACAACCGCATGAAATATGTTCTTATTGTATTACTTTTGGTGTTGCGTGTCAAATAAGGGCATTTGCGTTAGTTAGTGCATCAGAATATACTTTTGAATCTTCAAATGGTATTGATAATTTTGTATAATTAGATGTATAAGACTGTAAAAATAATTTAGCCGGGGCAATCTGTTGTAGCCCTGAAATTATTGATAATAACTAATGTTTGAAGCATTTTATTATAATTGGCTAAAGTTAGCCTTTGTTTAGTAAGATCTTATCAACCTGTTATTTTTGAGAATTAAACTTAATAAAGGAGACATAACATGGAAGCCAGTCAGTTATATGAAGATTTATTGCAATATGTGGAAAACCAGCACTATGAAGAAGTAGATGCTAAGACATTTTTTTTCCTGAAGGCATACTCGAAAAAGAAGGCGGCTCTGAAGGCAAGCCTAATGGTATATTAGTTACTAAAGACGTATCGGGTAAACCGACAGGCCATTCGGCTATCAGTGATGAATTGAATGAGATTTTAAATTTGGATCATAATGCCGAAGCGGTGATGGCACCAATTTCGTATTACGGGCAAAGTTTAACCGGCCGTAACGGCGGGGGTTTACATGCATTGACCATTACCGTACATTTTAAAATCATTTTTGGCGGATTATCCTAATATTACGATCTATTTAAAAGAAGGCACTAATGTGGAATTGGCCAAGTGGCTTCAAGAAGGTGTCATTGATCTTTCTTTCTCAGCGAAGCCTTCGATGAAAGATGAGTTTGATTGGATTCCGGTATTGACCGATGAATTGATGGCCTGGTTACCGGAACGGTATGGTTCCAACTATGGCGATTCATTTCCGGTAAAAGATTTGGAAAAATATCCCTTTATTATTACCCAACCGGACAATGATACCGATATCGATAGGGTGCTTCATGATTTAGGCATTGAAGCGGATATTCATTTCAGTACCAAGGATGCCTATGCTACCTATAAAATGGTGGAGGCTGATTTGGGTGTTAGTTTTAATCAACAGTTAATTGCCCGTGATTGGACCGGTAAAGTGACGGTATTATCATTTAAACCGGCACAATACATTGAACTGGGTTTGGCATTGCCGAGCATGAATGAGGCTTCACCGGTAACGAAGCAGTTTATTTCGTATGTGAAACAATCTATTTTAGAACAGGGAGCAAGTGATAAGAATGAAAATTAAAGCCATAGATCATCTTGTGATTACAACAGCTGATTTAGATACATGTTTAGCGTTTTATGTCGGTATTTTAGGGATGGAGCTCGACGAGTCGAATCATCGCTATGCTTTACGGTTTGGCAATAGTAAATTTAATATCCATACGCGTAAAGCTGAATTTTTGCCGGCTGCTCAAAACCCGACATATGGCAGTCTTGATTTGTGTCTTGTTGTGGATGTACCGATTAATGAAATTGTAAACGAAATTACGTCGAAGAAGTATCCTATCGAAGACGGGCCGGTGCTTCGTCACGGTGCCCAAGGGGCTATGCAAAGTATATATTTAAGAGATTTTGACGGTAATTTAATTGAAATTAGTTCTTATAATGAAATATAGAAAAATATAAATATAATTGTTGGCAAGGTCGGCAAAGAACTATATAATGTTACATGTAATCATAATTATTACTAGTTGTAGCTAGTAAAGCATTAAGCCTATTGTGAGAGGTTAATGCTCTTGTGTTGAAGAGTTTGCGTTAACTTTTTAATGCAGTTAGTGTGTTTAGACAGAATGAAAGAGAGTGACAGACATGAACATTTTATTGAAAAACTTATTCCGTTACCAAGATCAAGGCTTATTATTTTATCGTATCGTTTTCGGTTTATCCATGATGGCTCACGGCTATTTTAAATTTGCCGGCGGTGAACAGATGTTGACCGGCGTAGGCAGTATGTTGGGCGTATTTGGTATTACCGGTGGCTATTATATGTTAGGTGTTATGGCAGCCAGTGCTGAATTAATCGGTGGTTTATTGGTTATCTTGGGCCTTGCTACTCGTTTAGGTACATTAATGATTGTCGGTACTTTATTCGTAGCTACTGTATTAGAATTAGGTCACGGTTTCTTCAAATGGGATTATCCGTCTCAGATGATGTTCGGTGCTATTATGCTCTTCATTGCAGGTCCCGGTCGTTTCAGCTTTGACTACAAATGGGCTCATAAATAAGAACTGAGTAATAGATAGAAATTAAATATAAAGTATCAAGAACTGAATATTAAGCAATAAAACTAGTGAGAGCTCCTTTAGAGGAGCTCTTTTTTGTTGCTGTAAATGTATTTTAAATAAGATTCTTTCATTAGCCCCTGAGTAAGATGCTATGATTGGGTCCAACTTGGTTCTTATTATTTAGCTTTTAACCCTGTTCCTGATTTGAACTATAATGCTTCTTTTGATGTATACCCCGCTTTTGGTGTTCCTTTATCCTGTTATATGGTGTATAGTTAAATCATATATTAAACTGTGAAGCGGTGGGAGTAACTATGAGAAAACATTGTGCAATAGTACTTGGTGGAATTTTTTCGCCAATGGACGGAATTGAAACAGCCGATTTTATTATCGCTTGTGACAAAGGCTATGCCTATATTCGTGAATACGATTTGGAACCGGATTTGTTCGTAGGGGATTTTGATTCGTTTCACGGGCAGATTACAAAGGGAATTGAGATTCTTAATTTGCCGACGGAAAAAGATGATACCGATACTATGGCGGCTATTCGTTATGCCTTAGATCATGATTATAAAGACTTGACTTTATATTGCGCTTTTGGCGGTCGTTTTGACCATTTAATGGGAAATGTGCAGGCCGCTATGTACGCCGTATCGCAGGGGGCTGTTGTGCGCATGGTCAGTCAGGATACGGATAGTTATTTATTTAGCCATGGCGATATTACTTTAGAACCACGCATGAATTACTCGCTGACGGTACTGGCTTTATCCGATGAATGCCATAATGTGACGATTACCGGTGCTAAGTATGCATTAAAAAATGCTACTTTACACAATACAAATCCGGTAGGCGTAAGCAATGTTTGGCATGATACGGTTCATGTAAAGGTGGGCGACGGTATTTTGATGGTGACCATGTCACACATGTAAGAAAGGAATACGGTAATTGAGCACGTATACTCTTTAAGGAGTGATAGTATGGCGCATATGTTTTCACTATGGGATGATAATATTCGTGAAATAGAAATTGTATCGGATGCACTGACTATGGTCATGCCGGAGCCGGATGATGAAGTGGAGCAACGCCTCACATTGAAACGCGATGGTACGGTTACGCTTAAACGATTTGTTTTTGGTAATGGAATTAATCAATATACTGAAAAAGAAAATCGTTCGTTTTCTGTTTCTTCGCAAAAGATGATGGATCTCTTTGACTATATCGGTTATTATTTACAAATGGACTCCGGTCAACTTTTGGTGACGGACGTGGGTTATTGGAATCTGTTTATAACAAATAGCCGCGGCCATCGTACGCCCGTATCGGGCCCGTTGTTTCACAATGAAGAAATCATTTGTTACAACGAAGAGCCTGTTTGCGATATTATTCGTGATTTACTAGGCATCCCTGATTTATTGCTCTTCGACGGCAATATGGACCGGTTGGATTTTATAGATATTGAATACAGCCATAAGATTATCGATTCTGAGGCGTATTCTAAAAAAGAACGTCTGCAAATCGATCGTGATGCCAAACGAATTATATATACCGTTTTGGATGCACAGGGACGGCGTTACCAACAAATTTTAGAAGATGATAAGCAAATTTTCACACTTTTGAATGAATTAGGCGATGAATGCTTGGTGGAACGTCAGGAACCGGTCACATTGGCACCTGATGCTAAGCCGGCCTTGGAAATTTCTTATCGCATTGATACACGCACCAAGCAGGGCAAAACGTATATGTGTGAAGATAGTTTTGATCGTTATCATATCCCGGAAGACTGGGAAGATTTTGTTGTGCTTTTTAAAAAATATTTTGAAAAACAGCTTCGTTTGGGTGAACTGTTTGATGAAACGTACTATAATAGGGAAGTACGCTTGCTTAACGATTATTGTTTCGTGATTGTGCAATTTTCAGATTATGGACGTGATTACGCCTATGTATGTGAAGATGACTCGGTAAAAGCCGGGGATTGGGTGCTGGTGCCGGTAGGCGAATTCAATACGACGGAAAAAGTTCAGGTGCAACGGGTCGAGTATCATCAGCCGGATAGAGCGCCGTATCCGTTACATAAAATTAAAAAAGTAATTAGAAAGTTTAATCCGGCTACGGATGTGGCCCCCGACTTGGAAGCGACGGATATATATCGTGACTGACAGATTGGTGGTCCCGGGAGGTTTTGAAGGATGTTAACATCATTAGGATTTGTCATATTAGGCGGTGCTGCTTTAGCGGCTGTATGTCGAAAAATACAGTTACCTACGATTGTAGGTCTTATGTTGGCAGGGTTATTGCTGGGGCCGCAAGGCGGTAATTGGCTGGATACGACTATGCTTACCATTTCACCGGATTTACGACAAATGGCACTTATTGTCATTCTCGTAAAGGCAGGCTTGGCCATTAATCTGCGTGATATTTGGGGCCTCGGTCGCCCACTCTTAATGATGTCGATCGTTCCGATGTTATTGGAATTAAGTTTACTTACCTATTTGGGGCTTGCTGTTTTTGGATTATATGGCTTAGAGGCTTTACTCTTAGCTACGGCGGTTTGTGCCGTATCACCGGCGGTTGTAGTATTTCGCATGATTCGACTCATTGAATTGCGCTATGGGACGAAGAAGAAAATTCCTCAGCTTATTATGGTAGCCTCGTCGTTAGAAGACATTGTGGTTGTGGTTATATTCTCCTTAGTATTGGCCTTAGTGGAAGCGCATGTGGCAACACCGGAAGGGCTAAGTGCCTTAGCTATTGTCGGTCAAGTGCCGATGGCGCTGATTAGTGGTATTGTACTGGGCTTTATAGGCGGTTTTATTTTATCATTCATTGCCAAACGAATGAGCAAGGGTGATGAATTATTGCCGGGGACGGTCACTTTGATTTTGACGATTTTAATTGCCGCTTCCTTTGTGATGGTAGCTATCGGCAACTGGTTTAAACCGTATGCCGCTGTTTCGGGGCTCTTGGCGGTCATGATTATGTCCAGTGTTGTCAAAGGGCAGGTGTCCTATGAATTGGGGCAGGCCTTAAACCGTCAAATCAATCAACTGTGGATTCCGATTGAAATCATCTTATTCGTGCTTGTAGGGGCCGCCATCGATACGACGTATATGCTCAGCATGAGCGGTATTTTGATCGGTATTATAGCTTTGGGTTTGATTGCCCGCATGTTTGGTGTCGGTATATCCTTGATGAAAACGGTTTTATCTACCAAAGAGCGCCTTTATTGTGCGATTTCGTTTGCGCCGAAAGCTACGGTACAAGCGGCTATCGGGGGAATTCCGTTGGCACTTGGTTTAGACAGCGGCCCGTTAGTGTTGGCCGCATCGGCTATGGCCATTTTAATTACATCGCCAATCGGGGCATTTGGGATGGATTATTTTTATAAACGATTATTGGAACCGGAAACAGATCCTATTATAGAAGGACAAGGGGAGGCAAAGTAAGGAATGTTGATAAAAAAACGGTTGGCAATCTCTAATATTTTGATGATTGCTATTCCGACGATAGTGGCACTGTTGATTGTATTTGTCAGCTTAGCTGCTATTTGGATACCAAGCGTACAACGAAATAACATCGGGGTTCGTGATTTGGAAGATTTTGAACGAACCGGTACGTTTATGCTGACGCAGGTGGAAGGTAAGCTTCAGGAAACGGCAGCAGCCGGTCGGGAGCCGAAGATTTCGGATGTATCAGCCGCATTACGCCAAGTTACGGGATATACGGTGCGCGTGGAAGGGTCTACCGGTGAACTGTGGACTTGGGGCGATGCTCCGGATGCGGAGTCTCTTAAACTGCAAGATGCAGCGGATCAATTAAGTGGTGACGGTATCATTTCAAACGGTGATCACGCCATAGCAACGCGTAATGTAGTGACTAAGTCGGGGGAATATCGTGTATACATTTACGGTTCGGAAATTAAGACACGTACTTGGCCGGCTAAAAACACGGTTAAATGGTCGCTGATTTTCCTCTTTGTAATATTTATCATAGGCATTATTGTAGCGAATAAATTCTTAACTCGCTTTGTATTCCAACGTATTCGCAGTGCCCTCGATTTATTGGCATCAGGCGTACGTCAAATTCGCGACGGCAATTTAAAGATTAAGCTCATCTATGACGGTAAAGACGAGTTTGCACCGATTTGCGAAGATTTTAATGATATGGCTCGTCGTTTGGAAGAGTCGGTAACGTTAATTCAAAAACAGGAACAAAATCGTAAGGAACTTTTGGCCGGTATTTCCCATGATTTACGCTCTCCGTTGACTTCGATTAAAGCTTATGCGGAAGGCCTGCAGGACGGCATTGCGACAACACCGGAACTAAAAGAGAAATATGTTCGCATGATTCAGACAAAAGCGGATGAGATGGAGCATATGATTAGTAATCTTTTCACTTTTTCCAAGATGGACTTGGATGAATATCCAAGTTATCCTGAAAAAATGGATTTAGGTGAGCACTTAACTATGTTTATTCGCAATGAAAGCGAAAGCTATAAGAACAAAGGTCTGATTTTACATTGTGAAGCCATTGAAAGCGGTACAATGATTTGGGCCGATCCGTTTCAAATTCGAAACATTGTAGCGAATATTGCGGATAACAGTGTAAAATATAAAGTAAATGATATGGGTAATTTATATATTTCTTGTCAAAATCAGGCGGATACGGTAGAGCTTATTTTGCAAGATGACGGACCCGGTGCCAATGAAGCCAGTTTGGATCGGCTTTTTAACGTATTCTATCGCAGTGATGCGGCTCGCAGTAATCCTCATAAGGGAAGCGGTTTGGGGCTGGCGATTGTCAAAAAGATGGTGCAGCAAATGGGCGGTACCATTGAAGCGAAGAGTGCTGCCGGCGAAGGGTTGAGTATTATCATGAAGTTCCCGAAATATGAAGGTTAATGCAGTGGCGAAACGAATTTTAATTATTGAAGACGACCAGGCAATTGCTGAAATTGAACGAGATTATTTAGAACTGAGCCAATTTGAAGTAACCTTAGCTAATGATGGCGGTAAAGGGTTGGAGCTTGCCTTAAATGAGGCATTTGATTTGATTTTGTTGGATGTTATGTTACCGACCGTTGACGGTTTCAGTATTTTAAAGAAATTAAGAGAAACCTTGGATATTCCGATTTTGATGGTAACGGCTAAACAGGAAGATATCGATAAAATCCGCGGCCTCGGTTTAGGTGCCGACGATTATATTGAAAAGCCGTTCTCGCCAAGTATTTTGGTGGCTCGTGTGAAGGCCAATATTGCTCAATATGAACGCTTACGCAAAGGGCAAAGTACCAATAAAGGGGAAGCGGATATTCAGGTCGGTCATTTACTAATCCAACCGGGCTCTCATCGTGTATTTGTGCACAATGAAGAAGTGAACTTGAAAAACAAGGAATATGAATTGCTTTTATTCTTAGTCCGTAACGGTGACTTGGTATTCGATAAAGAAACCTTGTATGAGCGCATTTGGGGGCTCGAAGCCATTGGCGACGTGGCAACTGTAGCCGTTCATATCAATCGTTTGCGTGAAAAAATTGAAGATGATCCGAGCAACCCGCGTTATATTGAAACCGTGTGGGGCGCCGGCTATCGGTTTAAAATGTAGCTTACGATACATATAGTTTACGAAAAATAGCAGGTCAAAATGTAGCACAGGCAAAATAGAATATAACAGTAAGCTTTATAGCTGTCTGATAGGAAAAATCCCGTCCGACAGCTATTTTTTATTGTAAAAATTTTGATTTATTGATTTGAAATAAAAGTTTAAATTTTGTTTATATTTGGTGTAAATCTTGTTTAAAAACCTTTTGTATACTAAGACTGTAAATTAGAACAAAGGGGGCTATTACATTGATGGAACAATTTTTTAGTCTCATACAACAATATGATTTTTCAATTTTGAATTATATATGGTTATATGGACATACACATTGGCTGGATATTCTTATGGAAGAAGCCATCGATTTAGGTAATGCCGGCATAATCTGGATTGCTCTCGGCATAGTATTGATGTTTCAAAAGAAATACCGAAAAGTCGGTTATATGATACTTACGGCTATGGTCATCGGATTCGTCCTTTTGAACTTGGGCGTTAAACCGCTGGTGGCTCGGCCCAGACCGTTTGAACTGCAACCGGCCGTGCAGCTGTTAATCCATGAACCGTGGGATTATTCGTTCCCATCCGGCCATGCTTGGTCAGCTTTGGCTGCAGTTACGATTTTATTTATGAATAAAATTCCGGGCCGTTATATGGCCTTAGGCGTAGCATTACTTATCAGTTTTTCGAGAATTTATTTATATGTACATTATCCGTCGGATGTTATTATGGGTGGTATATTCGGGGTGATTATAGGTATGGTCAGTGTATATGGTTGGCGTTATTTTGCCAAAAAATATGCACAGCGTCATTCCATCGCTGCTGAAAAATCCCGTTCAGATTTTGAGTTATCCTATACGCAGATTGAGGAGAGTGCCCATCATGAGTGAGTCAAGAAAATATCTCGGTTGGATTTTACTGTTAGGTGTGTATCTGTTTTTCTTGGGCAATTGGGGCATTGCCATCACGGATCCGGTAGAGTCTAACTATGCTTTAACGTCAAAAGAGATGTTAGCAGCCGGTAATTATTTATCGCCTCAGATTTACGGTAATTACTGGTATGACAAACCGATTTTCTTTTATTGGGAAGTGATTGCTGCGTTTAAACTATTCGGCGTCAATGAATGGGTGCGCGTTTTTTCCCGGCTGTCTTCGGGATTATCGGGCTTTTGATGACCTATTGGTTCACACAAAAACTCTTTAACCGTCTGACCGCGCTTGTAGCTACGGTTGTTTTGGGAACGTCTTTAGAATATTGGCTCATTTCTAAAACTGTCATTACCGATATGACTTTATTCGTGTTCTTTAACGCGGCGTTGATTTCGTTTTATTTGGGTTATTATTTTAAATAGCGTAATTACTATTACGGGGCGTATTTCTTTGCAGGCTTAGCTGTTTTGACAAAAGGTCCTATCGGCTTGTTGTTACCGGGCTTAATCGTTGTGTTATTCTTAGTTTCACAGCGCGATTACAAAGAATTGCTTCGTATGAAATGGCTCGGCGGAATTGCCATATTTGTCTTGACGGCCGGTCCTTGGTATTACTACATGTACAGCGTGCACGGCATGGATTTTATCGATACCTTCTTGGGTGTTCACAATGTATTGCGTGCCACCGTTTCGGAACATCCGCGCGATAATGTGTGGTATTACTACTTTGGCATGTTTATTATCGGGTTCTTCCCGTGGGTGTTTACCTTACCGTACCTCTTTAAACGTCGTTTTCAGGCACAGCGTCAGCGTTTGCAGACGGCCATGGCTTCCGGTGCGAATATAGGTGTGGGGGGAGCCAATAAAACTGATGATAATCGTTTCGATTCGCTGGTTATGAATATCGGTTCTGTGAACAGTGGCGGTGCCGTTCTCCATGCACAACACGCTACCAATTCCGGTAGTGAGGGGACGGCTGGTTGGCGAGCAACACTTCGTGGCATGATGCGCTTTGATCAGACCACAATTTTCTTGTTGATTTGGGCATTTACGATTGCCGTATTCTATCAATTGATGGCGACCAAATATACGACATATACCTTCCCGTATTTGTTGCCAATCGCTATTTTGGCGGCTCGTGTGATGGTAAACCATCTGAAATTGGTGAAATACACTGTGATTGCCAATATCGTACTGTACTCCGTGCTTACCTTTGCCGTAGCGATTCCGTATTGCAACGCTTATTCCTCTAAAGATGTGGGGAACGTGGTGGCCCAAACGGTAAAATCGGGAGATATGGTCGTAAGCTATGGTCGTTATCAGACATCGGCCGGCTTCTACAGTAATCAGTTGATTTATCGGGTGGAAAAAGCCGCTGATATTCCGGGTCTTGAACCGTCGGCCATGAATTGGAATACGAAAAACGTAATGCCGTTTATTGCGGAAGAAACCGTGGCAACACGTGATGACGTTGTTGCCATCGTAGATAATCGCCGCTTAAAAGAATTTAAAGCTGATATGCCGGGACAATGGCAAGAAGTAAAAGCTTTGGATAAATTTACGGTGTTTAGAAAATAAGGTGCCTAAGTGGGCAATAGGAGATTTAGTTAAGTAACAGTATAATACTTGGTTAAGTAACCATCTGATTTTAAGTTAAGTAACATAATCAATAAAGCAAAAAAGCAACTAAAGGTGAAAATGCCTTTGGTTGCTTTTTTATGTTGATTTTTATACGAAACCCGCACTGTTTACCATACTTACCTTATCTTTTAGTTAACGAGTGACCGTCATAAATATATTGGCGAATGAGGCGTTTGCCTTCGACGGCATGGATTTTAAAGTAGAAATAATGGTTGCGATTATCTTTGGCATTTTCTTTATTTAATTTAAAGTAGTTTTGTTGCGAATGGGCCATACTTTGCAAAATATCATCGGTTAAAAAAGTCAGCGGTGTATCCAGAGCAGAATACTCATAGAAGTCTTCTTCAAACTTTAAATAATTCGGTGAAAAGTATGAAAATTGCAATTGGTTACGTTGAAATTCTCTAGATTCCATCGTTTGCCATCTCCTCGGTTGTAATGCGATTAATAGTATCTATAGTTAAGGTTGTAAAGCTATCATCCAGGTGTTTAATCGTTACTTCGGTCAAGCTGAGATTATATACTTTGCCTGTGATGTTATGTGTGGTAACAGGTTGACCTTTATGCTGCACGCGTACTTCAAAGTTAGCCGTATATTGTCCGGCATAGAGCCTGCCTAGCCAAGTTAGTCGTTCCTCAAGACTCATAGATTCATTGATTTCAAGCTTCATGTGCGATTGGAGTAAGGCCGTTTGGTGGTCGGATAAAAAGAAGACCATCCATTTGGCCATTTTACGGTCTTTGTAGGTACGGGCGGATTTGAATGGCAAATAGGAACGGTCAATCATAGGAGTCCGTCCAAACCGCCGGCTGCATGACCGCCAATGAGTTTGCTGCGCGCGATGGCACGCGATGAATCCAATAAAAAAGAGCCCTTTTGAATAGCCAGAAAGCCGTGTAGGCGGCGAATATCATCAATGGTATGTTGCAGGCTATGAGTTTTGCGAACTGTATCCGGATTGTCAAAAAGAGAAATAGATTGTAAGGCTTCCGGAATAAACTGGCTGTACTGAACGCCAATTTGACGGACGGCTTCACCTTTGTAATGTTTGCGAAATAATTTTATTATATGCCGTGTTAGTTCATCGGTCAGTTGAGTCGGTTCAATCTTCATCTGTGCTTGGAAAGAACCACGGGATTGTTGTTCGAAATAGCTTTCTTTGGCAAAACCGATATAAACGGACACACAGCGTGTTTGCTGATGGCTGCGGCGTAGACGGATAGCCACTTGTTCCGCCATCTCGCTGAGCAAGAGCTCAATTTCATCTTGCTTTGTATAGTTACGAGGTAAGATTTGTGAGTTGCCTAGACCTTTGGATTGTGGCGTATATGGTTCACGTACATTACTTTCGTCAACGCCGTTGGCGTGAAACCAGAGCTGTACGCCGATGATGCCTAAATCTTTTTGAAGAACATCCGGGTTACTGTTAGCCAGTTCTTTAATGGAATGAATGCCAAGATTATTTAAACGGCGTGCCACACGACTGCCGATGCCCCAGAAGTTAGTCAGTTTTGGAATCTGCCACACCTTAGTGGACACATCTTCATACGACCAGTTGGCACGCATGGTGGATGTTGTTTTAGCTTCATTGTCTAAGGCGAGTTTAGCGAGTAGAGGGTTCGCATTTGACATACCTACCGTGGAGAAAATGCCGGTTCGTTGACGAATATCATGCTGGATTTTGGCAGATAGAATATCCAGTTTTTCACGACGGCTTAAATGGGGATTAGGAACAAAATATTTTAAAGAGCGGGTCAGATCCACAAAGCCTTCATCGATAGAGTAGGGGCAAATATCTTCGTTGGCAGCATATTCACGAAGAATCCGTTGAATCTCGATGTTTTTTATAATATAAAGCCCCATGCGCGGCGGCACAATCAGAGTGCGTTTGGCCCAGTTTTCAATGTAATTAATGTATTTTGGCGTAATGGGTAAGCCTTCTTTGAGGGCACGGCGTAAATTAAACTTTCGGGTTTCGATATCGAAGGGTAAATCATAGGAGCGACTTACGTTTTGCTTGCCGAAGACGTGTTTAAACGTTGGGGAGGACGCCAAAATCAGGCCTTTGGAATTATCGGCTCGGCTCATGACACATAATGAAGTTGTGAGGGGATTTAAACCGCGTTCGATACATTCGACACTGGCATAAAATGACTTCATGTCGATGAACGCAATGTCTGAGCGGGGCTCCAAGTCGTAATTAATATAGCCCATGATGGCACCTCCTTTTTACGTAATACCTTCTTTATTAAAATAATACATCGAATAGATGTTTGAGTCAATGTAGAAATAAAGAATGATTGTTTGGTTAAAAGGGCTGTAAAAAAGTGGATAGGATATTAAAGGGGGAGAGTTCAATGACAGAAAATTATTGCATTAAGGTGGTGTTAGAAGCTCTTCGGCGTTCTTTGGTGTTGCTACTACATTTTTTTCTATTGATTCTTAGCTGATATTTCATATAATATATTCATATAGACTTACGCTTGATATTAGCGTAAAATAAAAATTTTTGCCTTTTTCAGCTTAAAGGGTATTATCTGGAGGATGTATTTATGAACAAACATCAGCTTGCTGCCAAGATCTGGGAATCTGCGAACCGCATGCGGTCTAAAATTGAAGCCAATGAGTACAAGGATTATATTCTTGGGTTTATTTTTTATAAATATTTGTCGGATAAAGAAGAACAATGGCTTTTATCTCAAGAATATACGCCGGAAGATATTAAAGAATACGTAAATGAGGATGACGCTGAAACCGTGCGTACGGTTCAGAAGAACTTAGGCTATTTTATTGCGTATAAAGATCTTTTTTCTACATGGATTGAGATGGGCTCAGACTTTTCGGTGGATAATGTTCGTACCGCCTTATCTTCCTTCACTCGTTTAATTTCACCATCGCATAAAAAAGTATTTGACGGTGTTTTTAATACTCTTGAAACAGGGCTTTCCAAGTTAGGTGAAAACACAAATTCGCAGACAAAGGCTGTTCGTGATTTGGCGCAGCTTATTGATGAGATTCCGATGCATAAAAAACAGGACTATGATGCGCTCGGTTTTATCTACGAATATTTGATTTCCAACTTTGCCGCCAATGCCGGTAAAAAAGCAGGGGAATTTTACACACCTCATGAAGTGTCGCTCCTCATGTCGGAAGTGGTGGCGAACCATTTGCGTGGCAAGGAAAACATTAAGATATATGACCCGACCAGTGGTTCGGGTAGCTTGCTCATCAATATTGGTCAAACGACGGCCAAATATATGGATGATAAAAACAGCATTCGCTACTATGCGCAGGAGTTGAAGTCCAATACCTACAATTTGACGCGAATGAATCTGGTTATGCGTGGGATTTTGCCGGATAACATTATGACGCGTAATGGGGATACGTTGGAAGAAGATTGGCCGTATTTTGATGAGTCAGATCCGGCCGGGACCTATGAGCCATTGTATGTGGATGCGGTGGTTTCCAATCCGCCGTATTCGCAGCGTTGGGAGCCGTCCGGCAAAGAAAGTGACCCACGTTATGCCCGTTATGGTTTGGCCCCTAAATCCAAAGCCGACTACGCTTTTTTATTACATGACTTATTCCATTTAAAACCGGATGGCATTATGACGATTGTTTTGCCTCACGGCGTATTGTTCCGTGGCGGTGAAGAAGGTCAAATTCGTAAAAATCTGATTGAGCAGAATAATATTGATGCGATTATCGGGCTTCCGGCAAATATTTTCTTCGGTACCGGTATTCCGACGATTATTATGGTACTTCGTCAAAAAAGAGAAAATACGGATGTTCTTATCATTGATGCGTCGAAAGGTTTTGCCAAAGAAGGTAAAAATAATAAACTTCGTGCCTCGGATATTCGTCGCATTGTAGATACGGTGAAAGGCCGATTGACTCAGGATAAACATTCTCGTGTCGTTACGCGTGAGGAAATTCGTGCCAATGATTATAACTTGAATATTCCTCGTTATGTGGATTCTTCTGAAAACGCAGAAACCTACGATATTTATGCCACCATGTTCGGCGGTATTCCGGCAGCTGAATTGGAAGACTTTAATGCGTACTGGAAGGTATTTCCATCTTTGAAAAATGAACTTTTCACCGGTGATGAATATGTTTCGGTTAATACTGAAGATATTAAAGCCGCTATCTTAGCGAATGAGGATGTGCAGGCGTTTTTGACACAATTCCGCAATCGTTTTGCTGATTTAGGCGATAGCTTGGACCGTGAATTGATTGATGAGGCGTTGGAACTTTCCATTCCTAAAAAAGAAGAATCTCTGGCCAACGATTTGTTTGGGCGTTTTGCAGGCATTCCATTGTTAGATCCATATCAAGCGTATGAGATTTTTGAAGAAAAATACGGTGAAATTTCCGGAGATTTGGAACTCATTCAGACCGAAGGCATGGATGCGGTCAGAGGCGTTGATCCGAATATGGTCGTAAAGAAAAAGAATAATAAAGATGTAGAAGTTCAGGATGGCTGGAAAGGTCATATTCTGGATTTTGACTTGGTTCAGCGACTTTGTTTGTCTGAACAATTGGATGCATTGACGAAGAAAAATGAGGAACTTTCTGAAATTCCGGGGTCTTATGAGGAATTACTCGAGTCTTTGAGCGAAGAAGATAAGGAAACCATTTCAGAGGCTTTAAATGATACCAATGATGCGTTTGTTGTGAAAAATATTAAGAGCGTGATTACGGAACTTAAAAAAGATGCTGCTGAAAATAAAGCCTTAATTCAGACATTGAAAGATGCGCAAAGTTTGAACGACAAAGAAAAGAAACTCAAGAGTCAAATTAAGACGGAAGAAACTGACTTGCATCTTTTGACAAAAGATACAATTATGAACCTTTCAGATGAAGATGTTCGTAAACTTCTCCATGAAAAATGGGCTACTCCGATTGTAGAAGGCACCTTAGCACTCGCTGAAGCTATGCTTAATGACTTTACGAAACGTGTGGAAGCATTGTCTAAAAAATATGCTGAAACAATGAACGATATTGAAGAAGAAATCAGAAAAACAGAAAAGGAATTATCTGCCATGCTTTCAGAACTTACCGGCTCGGAAGCTGATATGGCCGGCATTCGTGAACTGCAGAAGTTGATAGGGGGCTAATGAGATGGAAAAAAGAAAAAAACCGCGAATTAGGTTCAAAGGCTTCAGTGATGATTGGGAACAGCGTAAGCTGGGAGCGTGCTTCGAGGAGCGTTGTGAAAATATGCCTGATGGTGAACTTATTTCTGTAACAATTAGTGATGGAATAAAGAAATTCTCTGAACTTGGGCGACATGATAATTCAAATCAGGATAAGTCAAAATATAAGAAAGTATGTATTGGAGATATCGCATATAACTCAATGAGGATGTGGCAAGGAGCAAGTGGATACTCTCCGTTTGAAGGAATTGTAAGTCCTGCGTATACTGTATTGAAGCCGAATGTGAATATTAACTCAAAGTGTGTTTCTTATCTATTTAAAAGGCAAGATATGATACATGTTTTTCAGTTAAATTCACAAGGAATTACTTCGGATAACTGGAATTTAAAGTTTCCTGCATTAAGTCAGATTGCAGTTAGCCTACCGGGAGATATTAAAGAACAAAGTAGAATTGCAACATATTTTTCCAATATTGATACCCTCATCACCCTTCATCAACGACAGCAAAATTTATGGAAATTTGTAAGAAAAGGAGTAAAGTTATGGATAATTTTAACAAAGAATCAGATTTTGAAGCGGCCTTGATTACTGCGTTGCAGCGTTATGGCTGGGAAAAAGACGTTCTTAAGAATCCGACTGAAGAAGATTTGCTTCAAAACTGGGCTAATATTCTCTTTGAAAATAACCGTGACATCGATCGTCTGGGGGATTATCCGCTTATTAAGGAAGAAATGGATGACCTTTTGGAACAGATCCGTCGACTTCGTACTCCTTTAGCCTTAAATGGCTTTATTAACGGTAAAACGGTAAGTATTATTCGCAAAAATCCGGATGATACTTTGCATTACGGCAAGGAAGTAAGTCTTAAAATTTATGACCGTATGGAAATTGCAGCCGGCCAAAGTCGTTACCAAATCGTACAACAGCCTCGTTTTGACCGTCGTGAAAAGGTGTTGCAGGATAGACGCGGTGACTTGATGCTCCTCATCAATGGTATGCCGGTTTTTCACATTGAACTGAAAAAGTCCGGTGTACCTGTCATTGAAGCGGCTAATCAGATTGAAAAGTATGCACATGAAGGGCTCTTTTCAGGGATTTTCTCATTAATTCAAATCTTTGTGGCTATGAACCCAGCCGAAGCCTTATACTTTGCTAATCCGGGGCCTGATGGGCGCTTTAACTCTGACTTTTATTTCCATTGGGCTGACTTGAATAATGACCCAATCAATGACTGGAAAATAGTGGCGGAACGGTTATTATCCATTCCAATGGCACATCAATTGGTAGGTTTTTACACGGTAGCCGATGATTCCGACGGCGTTTTAAAAGTAATGCGTAGTTATCAGTACTATGCATCGAATAAGATTTCTGACCGTGTGTCTAAAAATAACTGGCATGAGGGGAATCAGCTGGGCGGTTATATTTGGCATACTACGGGCTCCGGTAAGACGATGACGTCTTTTAAATCGGCACAGCTCATTGCGAATTCAAAAGATGCGGATAAGGTTATTTTCTTGATGGACCGCATCGAGTTGGGGACGCAGTCACTCAAGGAGTATCGGGCGTTTGCGGATAATGCGGATGATGTACAGGAAACGGAAGATACCATCATGCTTATTAGTAAGTTGAAGAGTTCTGATCCGAAAAATACTTTGATTGTGTCTTCGATTCAAAAAATGAGCAACATTAAAGAGGATGCGGCCAGCAAAATGAGGGCCAAAGACCTTGAGGATATGAAGTCGAAACGACTTGTGTTTATTATTGACGAATGTCACCGCTCCACGTTTGGCGACATGCTCTCCACGATTAAGGCTACGTTCCCGAATGCACTCTTCTTTGGTTTTACCGGCACGCCGGTGTTCCGTGAAAACGAGCAAGTTATGACGACAACGGCGGATATTTTCGGCGATGAGCTGCACCGTTACAGTATTGCTGATGGTATTCGTGATAAAAACGTGTTGGGCTTCGACCCGACTATGGTCATGGTGTATAAGGACAAGGAATTACGCCAGCGGGTGGCTGTGAAGGAATCAGGGGCTCAATCGCTCGAAGAAGCTATCGAAGATCCGGTTATGAGTAAAAAATACTATCACTTTATGTCACCGAATGAAGTTCCTATGGCAGGCAAACAACTGGATGATGGGAAATACCAAAAGGGTATTGAAGATTATTTAGGCGAAGAAGCTTGGACGAATGATGACTATGAATGGGCTGTGGTTGAAGATATTGCTGAAAACTGGCTGACTCTATCGCGGAATAATCAATTTCATGCCATATTTGCCACTAGCAGCATTCCGGAAGCCGTTCGCTATTATCGTAAATTTAGAGAACGATATCCTGATTTAAAGGTGGCCGGTCTTTTTGATCCGACAATTGATAATAAGGGCGGGGACCGCTCACTTTTTAAAGAAGATGGCTTAAAGATTATGCTTGAGGACTATAATTCTATTTTTGGTCAGAACTTTGATATTGGCGGCTATGCTAAGTATAAAAAAGATGTGTCGGCTCGTTTAGCTCATAAGAAACCATATGAACGGGTAAACCGTGAATTTCAGCTGGATCTTTTGATTGTAGTGAATCAGATGCTGACAGGTTTTGACTCAAAGTGGATTAATGTTTTGTATCTGGATAAAGTGATGGTTTATCAGAACTTAATTCAGGCTTTTTCACGAACGAACCGTCTTTTTAACATTAATGAAAAACCATTTGGCTCAATTCGTTATTATCGTATGCCTCACACGATGAAGCGGAATATTGAAGATGCTGTGCAGCTTTACTCCGGTGACTGTCCGCAAGGCCTTTTTGCCGATCATTTGCCGGATAATGTGCGCCATATGAATGCGACATTTAACGAAATGGTGGCTATTTTTAAAAGTGCCGGCGTGTCTGATTTGGATAGATTACCGGAGGATACACCATCTAAAGCTAAGTTTGCAAAATTATTCCGCGAATTTTCAACTTATATGCAAGCAGCTAGACTTCAAGGTTTTTCATGGGATAAAAGGGAATATTCCTCATTAGTTGATGTTGAAGATACCAGTGTGGAAGAAATCATTTACTTGATACCTACGGAAGATGACTATCTGATTCTTGATCAACGTTATAAAGAATTGCGAAAGCCTGGTGATTCACCGACGGATGATGGCCCTGAGGAAATTACATTCCCGATTGATCCATATCTTACGGAACAGAATACCGGTGTCATTGACAATGACTATATGAATTCGCGTTTTGAAAAATGGCGCAAACAATTAGATGACCCAAATTCCGACCCGGCTATGATAGAGGAAACGTTGACCGATTTGCACAAATCCTTTGCCTTCCTTTCACAAGAAGAACAGAAGTATGCCAATATTTTCCTTCATGATATACAGACCGGTGATGTAAGCCTTGTACCGGGCAAAACATTCAGAGAGTATGTGACCGAGTATGTGACGGCTGCTAAGAATCAACAAAATAAAAAGATTTCAACCTATCTTGGGATTGATGAAACGCTTTTGACCAACTTAATGGATGCTCATGTAACTAAAGATAATCTGAATGAATATGGCCGTTTTGATGCGCTTAAAGCTACGGTTGTTAGAGAAAAAGCACAAGAATATTTTACAAAAGTAGATAAGAAGAAGTTGCCGCCATTCCGCGTAAATAATCGCGTAGATGAGTTGCTTACAAAATTTGTGCTTGAAGGTGGATTTGATATTCAAGATCCGGATGAAGAAGACAACGTAGAAAAAGTTGGCGAGTAAAACGATACAAAAGAGTGAAATGCTATCGGCGATAAGCTCTAAATGTAAAAGAAAAATAAGACTGTATAAAAATAGTGCCTCCAATCCTTCGTCGGCGTAGGAAGGAGGCACTTATGTCAATTGTAAATAAAGCAACGGATTATTTAACGGACTATTATCGTAATTGGGTAGCGGTTTATAAAGAAGGCGCTATTCGTAATGTTACGTTATCTAAGTATCATATGAGTCTTTCTTGGTTGCAACGACTGGCTCCGGAGCTCAGGCTTTGTGATGTGACGCGCGTGACGTATCAGCAAATCATCAATGAGTATGCTAAGGAACATGAGCGGCAAACGACTATGGATTTTCATCATCAGTTGAAGGGAGCCATCCTTGATGCGGTTGATGAAGGTCTGATTCCTCGAGACCCGACACGCAAGGTTATTATCAAAGGGAAAGCACAAGCGCAAAAGAAGATTAAATATTTGAATCAGTTTGAGTTACACACCTTGCTAAAAAGTCTTGATCTCGGTGATGAAGTTAACTGGGACTGGTTTATTTTGCTGATAGCTAAGACGGGCATGCGTTTTTCAGAAGCATTGGCTATTACACCGGCCGATTTTGATTTTGCCCATCAAACCCTATCGGTTAGTAAGACATGGGATTACAAAAACGGTGGTGGTTTTTCACCAACGAAGAATAAGTCGTCGGTTCGCAAAATTCAGATTGATTGGCAGGTTATCATGCAATTTGCCTTTTTAGTCAAAGATTTGCCACCGGATAAACCAATTTTTATACGCAAGGACAAGGTATATAACTCGACTGTAAATGACTTGCTTGAACGGTGCTGCCGAAAGCTGGATATTCCTGTGATTTCAGTTCATGGTTTGCGTCATACTCACGCATCGATTTTGTTGTTTGCCGGAGTTTCCATTGCCAGTGTTGCCAGGCGGCTTGGGCATGCCAGTATGACTACAACTCAGAAGACATATTTGCATATTATCCAAGAGCTTGAAAATCAAGATGTGGATCTCATTATGAGGTCGTTGTCTAATCTTATGTAGGAAGTAAATAAATCCGCGCCGATGGGGGATTATTTGAGATAAGATAAATAACTGCATAGGGATATTTAAATATATCGTTGACATCGAATAAAATAAAACATATAATAATTCCATGATATATATTTATATCACGAAATATAGATTTGATAAAAACTAAGGAGTCCTTCGTTGAAGAAGATGAAGCGGTGACTCCGAGAAAATAATCAAATATAAGGAGATATATATGATGGAAGAAAATAAGCAAGATGTAAATAAAACACAAGCAAGCCTAAAGGTGTCTATGTTAAATTTGGTGCCTTTGCGAGCAGGTCAGACATATCTTGATGCCTATAAAGATATGATTACTTTGGCTCAGGCCGTAGAAAGTTACGGTTATGAGCGTTATTGGATTGCCGAGCACCATAATATGAAATCCTTGGGGAGTAGTGCGACTCAACTTTTGATTCAACATACTTTGGCTAATACTAAAACAATTCGTGTCGGCTCCGGTGGTGTTATGTTACCGAATCAGAGTCCGTACTTGGTAGCAGAACAATATGGTACATTAGAAACTTTATATCCTAACCGCTTAGATTTGGGCTTAGGTCGCGCTCCGGGTACTGATCAGGTAACCGCACGTGCACTTCGACGCACAAATAATCTATATACTGATTTTGCCGAAGAGTTGCGTGAATTAAAAGGCTATTTTGATGATACGAATGGTGTTCATGCTTATCCGGCAGCCGGACTTCAAGTGCCGTTTTACATATTAGGCTCCAGTACGGACAGTGCGTATTTGGCGTCTGAATTAGGCTTGCCATATTCCTTTGCCTCTCATTTTGCACCGGCAATGATGGAAGAAGCCGTAGCTATTTATCGGGAACGTTTTAAACCGTCCAAAGTGTTGTCAAAACCATATGTTATCTTAGGTTTGAATGCTGTATTGGCAGATACCGATGAAGAAGCTAAACGATTGGCGACGACGCAGACGCAGCGCTTTATTGATATTATCACCGGAAGTAATCAAGGCTTGCAGCCACCGGTAGAATCAGAAGCTGAACTTTGGGATAATTATGTGGAAGCCAAACGAGCACCTCATTTTGCTCCTATTTCCTTTAGAGCCGAGGACATTGCTTTCAGAGAACAAGCGGTAGTAAGACAGATGACCTCCGTTTCGTTGATAGGCAGTCCGGCTACGGCGGCTAAACAGCTTAAGGACTTGCAAAAACGTGTAACGTTTGAAGAAATCATGGCGCAGAGCTTAATTTACGATCAAACTGCACAAGCTTACTCGTATAAATTATTGGCCGATGTGGTGAAAACTGTATAGGAAAACCGTAGGTATGAAATTAAATCCTACGTTAATAGAGTTTAGTTTATTAAATTCATATTAATTTTAAATAGAAAATGCAATGAATCTTAAGTTTAAACAGGATTCATTGCATTTTTTGTTTATACCACCTATTTAATGATTCAAAAAATAAAGCTTAGTTATGAGAATAATTCATAATTTATTGACAATTTCAAGATTTTTTAAGTATAATTTCTTCATAAAATATTTATGAAATTTGAGAAGTTTAATCTATAAAACTGAATGAATTTATATGATTATTTCTTTAGAAGTTGTAATATATTAACACTAAAATAAGAGAATTTCATTATTTAAACTATATGAGAAGAGTTGATAAATTGAGAAAATTAAAAAATATCAATTTAAATGAAATATGGGAAAAAGAACAGGAATGGCTTAATTATAGACTTTCAGATCGTAAATATAATGATTGTGTAGAGTTGAAGTTTTGGGAAGATTTAGCACCGAGATATTCAGAAAAATTTAATCTATATCGAGATGTACCAGGTTTAGGTGAATGGCTTCATCAAAAAATTGGTAATAATAAAAGGTTGCTTGAAGTCGGGTGTGGAGTTGGAAATTTTACCATACCTTTTTCTAAATACAGTAAGGAAATATTAGCTGTGGATTTTTCGCCGGCCATGCTAAATGAATTACTAAAAAATATTGAATATGAAAATATAGAAAATATACGAATGCATCATAGTAAATGGGAAGAATTTGAAGAACCTTATGATGCAGATTTTGTTGTGTCGGTTAACTCTTTATATCGAGTTCGTTATATGGAGACGGCATTGAAGAAAATTTCAGAATACGGCAAGCAAGGTTTTTTTATAATTCGTACAGTATATAAACCCTATTTGCATGAAATTTTTGATGAATTACGTATAGAGTATAAAACAAATAGTGATTATATGTTTATGCCCATGATGCTTTGGAATATGGGCATATCAGCAAATGTTCAGTATACGCGATATGGACGGCCTATTTCTTTTCAGGCATGGAATGATATAGAAGGTCAGATGATAGACGATATTGGTGAAGATAAATATTTACAGTATAAAGACGAGCTTAGTGACAGATTTCTTCAAAAAGCAGTAAAAGGTGAAAATGGATTTACTTATATATCGGAGCAGATTATAGAAATCATATATTCATTCAAAGATGGTAGTCATTTTTCATTGTAAGAAGTGGGAAATGATTATAACCTTAATTTTTATTTTTTGCCATGGAAACAAGGAAACATCGGTAAAAATGAAAATAAATTATTAGTCGTCGATGTTTTATAAGGAGAGATTTGTATGACGAATAAGAAACTTTTATCGGCACTTATTATGATGGCATTAACAACCTCAGTACTGGGGAGTGTTTATGCGGCAGATGAAAGTAATGGGGATGCAGTAAAAAGAGATAAACCATACGCTGCTGCCGAAGAAATTGAAAAATTACCGGATATTGTCGTAATTGGGGATCGTAATAAAGAGCGTGAAGTATTACCGGGGGACTTTGTGTATACTAAGTCACAAACCGGCTTTTTAAGTGGTAAAGATACGCTTGATATTCCGTTTACACAAACAAATTTCACTGAAAAATCGATGGAGATGTTTACCGGTCCGGATAAACCAATGGACTCATTATTGGCTAATTCGCCATCAATCCGACAAAGCGGTTCAATTTTACACGGAGACTTTTTCTTCCGTGGATTTAGAACTAACGGTACTAACTTTTATGTAAATAATGTGCCAGGAGTATTTACTCAATTTAATACGCCTTTATATCCTATCGAGTCTTTAGAAATGATTTCCGGGCCTAATGTTGGTATTTACGGTACCGGTGTACAGTATGAAACAACTAATCCGGGGGGGATTATTAGCGTTAAGACTAAAGTTGCTCCTGATAATCGAGTATTTGATTTTACTCAGACTATTTCCGGTAGAGGTTTGTTTGGTGAATATTTAGATTATGGTGAACGTTTTGGTAAAAATAAAGAATGGGGTATTCGAATTACCACTGAAAATCTTAATGGCCGAAGCTCGGTAAAAGGTACAAAAATTAACGGGCAAGGTATTTTTGCCAATATCGACCACCAGTCAGAAAAATCAAAAGATAATTTATTTATTGGGTATCGTAATTTAGATATCCAAGGCGGCTTGCGTTGGTTTATTTTAGACAGTTCTGTGACTAAACTCCCTGGTGTGCCAAAAGGATCCAATGATTATAGCTTTGATGGTATGGTTAAATCAACTCACGGTTGGTTAATGACATATAATCATGAGCAAAAATTTAATGAACATTGGGATGGTTTTGCTAACTTTGGTATGCAGAGAAATGATTTGGATCGAAATGTTATGGCCAATGGTGGCAGTGGTTACGTGCTCAAGGAAGACGGAACATTCCCTGTAACTGCTAGACCGGGTGGAACACCGCAAGAATATTATTATTGGCAATTAGGCACTACGGCGCATTATAATACCGGTGATATAAACCATGATATTACGTTGTCATATAATCAGGCTTGGCGTAACAGAAAAACAGCGTATAATAATGGCTCTTTGGCTACCATTGGTTCCGGTAGTCTATATGATGGCATTAATCAAATATTACCGGCACCGACTAAATTTGATACTCGTTGGAGCAATAAAACTCGCGTTGAAAGTTTCTCGATTATTGATTATATGACTTATGAAAAATGGAATGTCATTTTTGGTTTCCATAAACATGAGGCAACATCTAAGTCTTATAAATACTCAGGAAATACAAGTAATTGGTCTTCTATTGATACGATTAAAACTGATGCAACAAGTCCTACTTATGGTTTTATCTATCATCCAAATGACAATTCTTCGATTTATGCGAGTCATACAGAAAACTTTGATGCCGGTAGTGGCGTTAATACTACTTTTGAAAACTATGGGGATGTATTACCGCCATTAAAGACCAAACAAAATGAAATCGGGTTTAAATATTTAAAAGATGATTTATTATGGACTTTAGCATACTATGATATCAAACAAGATAATTTGATTAGTGTGTATAAAACCGGCTATAGTAAACCGTTCCAATCTAAAGACGGACAAGCTCGCCATAAAGGGCTTGAATTGGCTGTTAACGGTAAGTTGGCTGATAAGTGGAATCTATTCGGTGGTATTTCCAGAATGAGTGCTAAACAAGAAAAAACTACAAATGGCACTTTAGATGGTGTACGTGTTAATGGTACCAGTGAATGGACTGCTGTTTTTGGTGCGGAATACAATCCTAATGAATTCTGGAGCTTTGTAGGTCGTGGGATTTATACAGGTAGATCACCTGTTATGAATGAAAAAATTTGGGCCGGCGGCTATACAATATTTGATGTAGGCGCTACTTACAAAACTCATTTCGGTGAAGTTCCGGCAGAATTATCCTTAATGGTTAATAACGTGTTTAATAAAGATTACTGGCAAGTTTCTCGAGGCAATCAGGTATACCTCTCCTTGCCGAGAACATTAACATTTACAGCTAAACTTCATTTCTAAGAAAAGGTATAGATTTTTGAAAAGCATGGAATTTTATTAAATTCCTTGCTTTTCTAATATTCGGACTAGTAATTTTAGGGAGATACTACTAATGAAAAAAACTATTCATAAATCAGTGTCAGGTTTGCTTGCATTGGGTTTTATCGGTTCAATTATGCCTACGGCGATAGCAGCCGAAAGCGATTCTCCATTGGATACCGTTTATGTAATTGCTTCTAAAAATAGTAATAATGAAGATGCATTACCGGGTGGTCTTGTTAATGAAAATGCAAAGTTAGGGATTTTGGGTAAACAAAGTCTTATGGACATTCCGTATAGTGAAATGTCTATGACTGAAAAAATGTTAAAAAAGTTTGACGATCCGACTCAGCCGCTTGCCAATGTACTTTTAAATAATCCTTCTATCAGAACAAGCACGACATCGCCGATGTATACTGACTTTTCTATGCGCGGTATTAATATGAACGGTAATCATATGATGTTGAATGGAGTTCCAAGTTTGTTTTATCAATTTAACGGACCTATTACTCACTATATTGATCGGATTGATATAACCTCAGGCCCAAATGCAGCCGTCAATGGTGTTAGTATGTCAAATAACGGTACTAATAGTGGTGCGACACCAGCTCCGGGCACTATTAATATTGTTACCAAAAGAGCTACAGATAAACCTAAAGTAAGTTATACGCAGACCTTTTCCGGCAGAAGTAACCTTGGTGAATTTATTGATATTGGCCGTAGATTTGGCAATAATAATGAATGGGGCGTCCGAGTTATGGGCGAGTATATGACCGGTGAATTATCACTAAAAGGTGCCGAGAAAAATGAAAAGAATATTTTTCTTAATTTAGATAGACAAGGAAAGACAAGTTTTACGAATCTTTTTATTGGGCATTTTGACCTTCGTGTTAATGAGGGACAACGATGGTTTACATATGGTGGTAATGGTACTGAGTTACCAAGTGCTCCGGATTCGAATATTCCTTATGATTATAAAGGTACAACTAAATGGATGCATGGTTGGATGTATACCTTCAATCATGAGAAGCAAATCAATAAAGACGTTAGTTGGTTCACTAATATAGGTCATTCATTAAGAAGTGGCAATAAATATAATTCCAGTTCAGCTCTAAGCTTTGATGAAAAGGGGAATTTCTTGTCGTCTAACGTAGCTAATGCTCAAAATGAAAGTGGATTGAATACTTATTTCCAAACAGGTATTAGAGGTAACTTTGAAACCGGAGTAGTAAAACATCAAGCCTCAATAGCGATTGACCGTTCTTGGGCGAAATATTGGAATGATTCAAACAATGGAACAAGAGGAACAATCGGTGGTAATATTTATACCGGAACAATTTATTCACCAAACTTTGCAATACCTGCATTACGTTATGCAAAATTATCGTGGAATGAAATAAATACCGGTGTTACTATTGCAGACTCGCTTAGTTATGGTAAGTGGGATGTATTGTTAGCAGCTTCTCATAAGCATGAAAATTTCCAAAATAAATTGAGAACAGGGCAAGATATTAAAAATGATGATTGGCTACCTACTTTTGGCGTGACTTATAAACCAAATAATGATATTGCAATTTATGCTAGCCAAACTGAAAGTTTGTCGCGAGGTGCCGTGGTTGTAAATGGGTCACGAATTTATGATAATGCGGGGGATACCTTGGCTCCATCTACCAGCAAGCAGCGTGAAATAGGGATAAAATATAATTTCGAAAATATCTTTACGACACTTGCTTATTTTGATATTGACACTGAAAGCTTGATTGATAAAGAATTGGACAATGGCTTATATCATCGAGTTGCCGATGGCCGTGATAATTACAAAGGTTGGGAATGGACTGTTAATGGTCAACCGGCCGATAAATGGACCGTTACCGGCGGGCTTTTATATATGAATGGTAAACGAGAAAAAACTAATGGTGGTACGGCTGACGGAAAATTTATTAACGGTGCCGCTAAATGGAGTGGGGTTATTGGTGCCACTTACGCACCTAATGAGCAGTGGAATATAATCAGTCGTTTGAATTGGGTTGGCGAAGCTTTTATTGATAATAGTAAATCACCGACCGGAGCTACCAGAATCCCGTCATATGCAGTATTGGACTTGGGCGTTGATTACAGCACTGTTATTTCTGATGTTCCGGTTACATTTAAAGCTATGGTTTATAATGTTACTAATAGAGACTATTGGATTGGACGAGGTAGTTCAACCACTTTTGGCTTATCTATGCCGCGTACATTTATGTTATCTGCTACGGTAGAAATATAATAAACTGTTATTCCCGGAGGTGATTTTTTGAAACGGTTAATAAACAGAATGTATCTGTTGTTGTGCGTCCTTTTATGTATAGGGTTTATACTAAGCGGGTGTGGTAATCAACAATCGACAGAAGAACCTGAAATTGTATTGGCTGCCGCAAGAGATCTGGCCCCGGGAAATAAGGATCCGTATTATTCAAGTGTTATTTTAAAAACGTGGGAATCTTTGGTAGGTATTTCGGATGATGGAAAAATAAAACCTATGCTTGCAGAATCTTGGGAGTCTAACGAAAGTAAGACCGAATGGATTTTTCATCTGAAAAAAGGGGTAAAATTCCACGATGGAAGTGATTTTAATGCGGAAGCTGTATTAGCGAATTTTTATCGAATCACTCATATGAGCTATAAGCCTTCAACGTTTTATGGCTATCAGGTTAGTCGCATTTATCCGGGATTAATTAAATATGAAGCCGATGATGCGTATACGGTTCATTTATATTTTGAAAAACCGGTTCCTATGTTAATATATCGAATGGCGGGATGGGGGAGTTGTATGTTCAGCCCTTCTTCTTTTGATAAAGAAAGTGGCGATTTTATTGATATAGCTAAGGGAACCGGACCGTTTAAGATTGTTGAAAGAAAAGCAGATAATTATACTGTATTGGAACGATTTGATGAGTATTATGGTGAAAAGGCTAAGGCAAAACGTATACGGGTTCGCGTAATAACTTCGCCGGAAGCCAGATATTCGGCATTAAAATCAGAAGAGATTTTTGGTGTATTGGATTTAGGTGGCGTCACGCCTATAATGGCTGAAGATCTTATGCGTGACGGTCGTTTTCAAGTAAATAGTGCAAAATCAACAATATCACATTATCTATCAGTAAATGGAACCAGATATCCTTTTAATGATGAACGTATGAGAATGGCTCTAAATTTAGTGATTAATCGAGAACAAATTGTTCGTCATTATTTTAGAGGCTATGGCACACCAACGAGGAATTTTTTGAATAGCACTAATCCTTTTTCAAAAGTTTATCCGCCTGAAAAAAAATTAGAAGAAGCAAAAAAATTAGTGGATGAGGTATTACAAGGAAAGCGTCAAAAGATAGTCTTTTTAATTCCGCAATATGGTGCCGCAAGATATCCGTATAAGGTTATTTCTGAATTTATTCAGGCAGAATTAAAGGTATTGGGGTTAGATACTGAGATTGTTTTGATGGATGGAATGACAGCCCGTAAGGCTATGGCTATGGGAAATTATGATTTATCAATAGGAACCAGAGGTTTGGGGAATCTTGATCCAACCTCTTTATTGTATGAATTTTTTGATACTAAAGGCCCTACTAATAAAGCTAGTAGTTTCGGATATTCCAATCCTCAAATAGATGCGGATTTTGAAAAGTTAGTTGGTACATATAATATTGAAGACCGTGCTCAAATATATACCGATATTTTGAATCAGTTAGTTGAACATCCCGCGGTAGTACCGCTTTTTGAAGATCAAAACCTGGCTGTGAGCAATAAAAAGTTATCCGGATATGATGCTGTCGTATATGGTATTACATTAGATAAAGTATCTTGGGTAGGAGAGGGAGATGTGAAATGATTGCTTTTTTCGTTTATGCAGCAAAAAGGCTTCTTATAATTTTGCCGTTTCTTATAGGTCTCTCTATCATTTCTTTTTTGCTTGGCATTATTGCTCCCGGTGATCCGGCATTAACATTATTGACAATGGATGGTTCAACGGAACCAACTGTTGAAGATTTGGCGGCTATGCGTCATTTATTGGGGTTAGATCAGCCTATATGGCAACAATATTTAAACTGGCTTATTCATGCATTAAAAGGTGATTTCGGCATATCTTATTTAACTCAAAAGCCGGTGTTAGCTGAGATTTTGAGACGATTCCCGGTTACCTTTCATTTATCCTTATGGGCAATGGCATGGGTATTGTTTTTGGGTATTCCTTTTGGTGTATGGTCTGCCAGATATAAAAATAAAAAATCTGAATTTTTAGTACGAATTTTTATATTGCTTTTTATATCAGTTCCCAGCTTTTGGTTAGCAATCATTTTTATGTTGATTTTTTCCGAGGAACTTCACATATTGCCATCAAGTGGATATGGCGACATAACTCATATGATAATGCCCTCCTTTGTTTTGGCGGCCGGTACGATAGCGGCCGTAATACGATTACAACAAACGACAATTATATCTGTATTGGAAAAACCTTTTATTCAGACTTTACGCGCTAAAGGTTTTCCTATGCGATATATCTTACTACATCATGTGTTGCCTAATTCATTTATGCCGGTTATAACTATGATTGGTACTTATTTCGGCGCCATTCTAGGCGGCTCGGTAATAATTGAAGATTTATTTTCTATTCCCGGGATGGGCAGTTATGTACTGGCTGCCATATGGGGGCGAGATTACCCCGTTATACAGGGCTATGTGATTGTAAGTGGTACGATATTCCTTGTTTTTAATTATTTAGTCGATTTGAGTTATTATGTATTAAATCCTAAGGGACGAGGTGGCGATTGATGAAGGTTTTCCGCTCTGTACATCCTTTATATCTATTAGCTTTTGCTATAGTATTGGGAACAATCTTTTGCGCCGTAATGGCACCATGGATTTCACCTTATAATCCTACGGAGGTAAATACTGAAGAAATTTTGGAATGGAGTTCATACAAACATTGGTTAGGAACAGATGCATTAGGTCGTGATATTTTATCACGCATGATTTATGGTGCAAGAACATCAGTTGTTTTTGCGACCGTAGCAGCTTGTTGTACTATGCTAGTAGGATTGATATTGGGAATGATTGGCGGCTATTACGGTGGACGCATAGATCAAGGTATACAAGCTTTGGTCAGTCTGTTTCAAGGGTTGCCAGGTATGAGCTTTATGATTGCTATTGCGGCCGTATTACCGGAAAATGATGCCCGTTTAATTATAGCGGTAACGATTACTTCATGGACCGGATTTTCACGTATTGTGCGAAGTGAGGTAATACATCTTCGAAATGAAAACTATATTATTGGCATAAAAAGTTTGGGTGCCGGTAATTCTTATATTCTGAGAAGATATATATTGCCCAATATTTTTCCTTTAATCGTTGTTTTACTGACTCTTAGAATCGGTACCTCTCTTTTATCAGCATCTGCTTTATCTTATTTGGGCCTGGGGGTAGCACCGCCAATTGCCGATTGGGGTGTTATGATTAGTGATGCCCGGACTTATTTTAGGAGTTATCCGTTGATGATATTGGCACCGGGTATGGCAATAACACTTTTTTGTATGAGTATAAATTTGATTGGTGATTTTTTGCGTGAACATTTGCAGTTGAGTAATGCCGGAGAAAGGAAAATGTTATGATGGAAGATATTATTATTGATGACTTATCAGTTGCATATCCGTCAGAACAGGGGCTTACTCGAGTGCTTCGCAATGTAAATTTCAGATTAGTTTCAGGTAAAATAACGGCTTTGGTGGGCGAGTCGGGAAGTGGGAAATCTATAATGGGGTCAGCGATTATGGGGCTTTTGGATGAATCTGCTGTTGTGACCGGTAAAATTTATTTAAAAAATCAGAATTTATTGGCACAATCAGAAGCGGAATGGAATATGACCCGAGGTACCCGGATAGGATGGATTGCACAAGATCCTATTACTGCTATGGATCCTATGCAAAGGGTAGGTAAACAAGTCGTTGAATCAAACTGTTACAGAAATAAGACTTCTTATTCCGCTGAAAAAGCAAAGGGGATTGAACAATTAAAGCGGTTTGGCTTGCCTAATGCGGAAGCGGTATATGATAAATATCCCGGTGAATTATCCGGTGGGATGGCTCAACGTGTATTAGCAGCTATGATGGCGATGCCACACCCCGGGTGGATAATTGCGGATGAACCGACTAAAGGTTTGGATGCTTTTGTGCGGCGCGAAATTTGTCAGTTATTCCGTGATCTTCGAGATGAGAGCGGTGTTAGTATTTTATTCATTACTCATGATATCCGTTTAGCAGAAAAACTAGCAGATTATATTGGGATTATGTATGCGGGAGAAATTCTTGAATACGGTACTTGTGAAGAAGTATTTAAAGAGCCTAAACATCCTTATACTATCAGTTTTTTAGAAGCACAACCAAGATATAGGTTAAAATCGATTCCGGGGTTACCACCTGATTTGCATAACATTCCCAATGGTTGTATTTTTAAAAATCGTTGCAAGTATTATGAGTTAGACATATGCGAAAAAGATCAAGTTATGAAGAATTTATCTTCTTCCCATCAAGTGCGTTGTGAATGGAGTAAATAGTATGAGTGTATTGGAAATAAGGAATATCTCTAAAAGTTTCACAACAGGCTTTATTAATAAAAGAATCTTCAAGGTTTTAAAAGATATTTCTTTTTCGGTAGAAGAGAATGAGATTCTTGGTTTGGCGGGAACCAGTGGGGCCGGGAAGTCCACATTAATTAGAATTATCATGCAACTTTTAAAGCCAGATCAGGGAGAAATTCTATTAAACGGAAAAGTAATATCGCAAATGTCGTCAAATGAGAATAAAAAAATGCGAGAAGATATGCAGTTAGTTTTTCAAAATCCGACTTCGTCTTTAAATCCGCGCATGACAATCAAAGAGTCTATTGAAGAACCGATTCGTATCCATAAGAATCAAGATATTAATTTAAAGCATAGTATAGAGGATGTTTTAGAGAAAGTACAACTTCGTAAAGAGTTACTTTCCAGATATCCGCATCAACTTTCCGGCGGAGAATTACAGCGTATTTGTCTTGCCAGGTTACTGTTATTAAATCCGAAGATTCTTTTATTGGATGAACCGACATCGATGCTTGACGTATCGGTGCAAGCACAGATTATTTCTATTTTAAAAGATATTCAAAAGGAACGATCTTTAGCTTGTCTGTTTATCTCGCATGATTTAGATTTGTTACGCGTAATTTGTAATCGTATCGGAATTATGCGCGAAGGTCGGTTGATTGAATTACAACCGACAGAATTACTTTATCAGCATCCTAAAGAAAAATACACGAAAGAATTGTTAGCGGCTTTTGAAGATTTTTAGTTGAGTATTTCCAGTAAATTATTATATTAGAGTATAGTTATTTTGATTAAAAATATTATTAAAAAAATAAATAGAGTTTAACTATAAGATGAAACCTTAAAGTAAAAAATCTTTTGTTTTAAGGTTTTTTTGTATAAAAATACTGTTTAGAATAATATGTTTAAATATAAAAATTAACGATGATAATCTATAAAACCCTATGAAATAAAGGAGTTTTAGTATACAATAGAGGGTATAGTATGATTAATATTTGTTTTAAATTAAGATTGACGAGGTGGAAAAGTAAATATATACTGTACATGAAGAAATTTTATACATATTTATAGGTGTCGATTTAGACTTAATAGAGAAATCGGTATAAGCCGATGCGATCCCGTCACTGTAAGAGGAGCTGATCTCATGTTGCCACTGGATATTCCGGGAAGGCGAGAGGCGCTATGAATCTAAGCCAGGAGACCTGCCTATTTATAATCTCCGTTTTAATCTACGAGCGATAGAGAGGCGATTATGGCAAAGGTCATGTAGCATATCTATTTCAAGATTGAAGTAGATATGTTTTTTATAAGTTAATGGATTATGAAGGGATTACTAAGAACCTTGAGTTAGCATTAGGTGAGGTAGTGTTAAAAGAAGAGGAATAGTAAAAAAAATAAATCTATTAACTGATTAGGTAATTTAGGGTAATTTTATTAGGAGGGTATTATGAAAGGTCAGGGATTGTTAGTACGAGCGGCAGTATTGGCATGTTGTGGTAGTATTTTGAGCTGTGTTGGTGTACAGGCCGAAGATGCGGTTACTGATTATGATTTAGGGACAGTAGTTGTAACTGCGACAAAAACTGAGCAAACTATTGCTAATGTGCCGGCCAGTGTAAGCGTTATTACCTCACAAGATATAGCTGATAAGAATATTTCATCGGTTCAGGAGGTTTTGCAGTTTTTACCGGGCGTTTTTATTGACCAAAATGCACAAGGCAGTTTGACTATGCGCGGTATGAATTCTAAAGATATCTTGGTATTAGTTGATGGTGTTCAACAAAATAGTACCTATAATGGCTCAGTTGATTTTAATATGATTCCAATCAGTAATATTGAGCGTATTGAAGTATTACGCGGTGGTGCATCTTCCTTGTATGGTGGTCATGCAGTTGTCGGCGTTATTAATATCACAACGAAAGGCGCTCCGGAATTCGGTACATCCGTTGTAGCTGATTTATCGTATGGAAGCAATAATACATGGAAACGTGCCGTAGTAGTTAATTCAAGAGTATCTGATAAATGGAGCGTAGGGGTTAACTATGAAAAACGATCATCAGATGGATATAAAGGATTTTATCGCTCTATAAAACCGGTAACCGAAACGAGTAAAAATAAAGCAACTATGGCTGCAGATTTACCGCAATTAAAAAATGGTAATTATGTCGTTGGTGGCCGTGGGGAAAAAGAATGGGAGCATGAAAATTACGGTTTTAACGTAGGCTACCATTTTAATGAAAACCAGACTTTAACTTATAGCTATTCACATATTAACAGCGAATCATTCTATAAAAATCCGTTCTCTTATGTTCGCGATGCTGATGGCAATCCGGTTTGGAGCGGCTCTGTACGAGTAGCAGATAAAAAGGTGGTCGTATTATCCCCGGGGAGCTTTCTTGGTTATGATAACGAAAATAAGCGTGATACACACATTTTAACGTATCGTGACAGTGCTAATGATCTTGTGGCTCGAGCAAGTTATATTCATGATAAAGTTGACGGATATACGCAACCGATTGTTGACAGTAAATATACCGGGATTGATTGGACCGGTTTGGGTGAATACTCTAAATATCCGGGTAAAAAGTTCACGTATGAGGTTGAAAAAACCTGGCACAATATTGGCAAACATACGATTAATGCGGGGATTTCTTATCATACAGAGGAAATGACTCAGAATCGCTATAAATTATCGAATTGGCATAATAAGAACTCTGTTATAACACACTATGCTCAAGATAATGGTAAGGTTAAAAACTTGGCAATCTTTGCCCAAGATGAATATAAAGTTAATGATGAGTGGAGTGTATTTTTAGGGGCTCGTTATGATCGTTTCGATAAAGGTGGCGGTAAATTTTGGTCGACAGAAGCTAATTATAATGACACCTCTGATGGAAAAATTTACAATCATATAAGCCCAAAAGTTGCCATAGAGTACAAAGCTAATGAAGATACTAATTATTACTTATCTTACGGTGCGTCATTTAATCCACCGGCCTTATATAACATCTATCGATACGTTGTCTATACCGGAGCCTCGGTCAATTCCGGCAATTATATTCCTAACCCGGATTTAGACCCTGAAGTATCTAAAACTTGGGAATTAGGCATGAAGCGTCAGCTTACTGATAAAGACACTCTTGATGTTTCCTTATATCATATAAAAACTGATGATAAGGTAGCGGCAGCCACTTTCTATGAACCGAATACCAATCCTAAGAAAGTAAAATACAAACAATATATAAATTACAGTGAAGAAACACGTCGCGGTATTGAGCTTAACTATGAGCATAAATTTACAGATAGTTTATCTTCATATGTTAACTATTCGTGGCAAATGGGGAAAATCATCGGACCAAAAATAACGAATTCTAATCAATCAGGCTATAGCAATGCAGTTGATTATTCTGTACCGAAACATATCTTCCATGCCGGTTTGGCTTATGACAAGGAAAAATGGACCGGTTTGTTAGATATGCAATATGTTAGTGCACGCCAAAGCTCTACGGCAGCAGCCGGCGAATACGGTGCTTATGACGGCTATTTCTTAGTGAATACCAGTGTTGGGTATCGCGTTACCCCTGATTTTACAGTTAAATTTAGTATTGATAATATATTTGACCGTGAATTCTATGATAATGAGGCAACTGCCGGTCGTACCTATACATTAGGTGTTCGTTACGAGTACTAGACGATTTAAAAAAGACCCTCAATCTATCATGATCGAGGGTCTTTTATGGAGTTTTATATGAAACAATGGTATAAGATTCATAAATACACGGGTTATATAGGGGGCATTATATTTTTCTTACTCTGCTTTTCCGGGTTAGTTATTATGCTTAGAGGCTTTTCTTTTTCGAATATTGAAAAAGAAATGTACTCTGCCCATGAGAGTTCCATGTGGAATAACAGCCAAAATCAGATTAATACAATATTGGCGGAACATCCTAATTACACGTTGCGATCCATGGCAATTCGACCGGAGACCTCTTTGATTTCTTTTCGTTTTACTGAAAAGAATAATAAGGAGATTATTCGTTATCATTACTATATTCGAGATGGTCAGTTTATTCCGGCAAATAATCAGATGGTACCACGCCATGTTGATATGGACTATACGGCTGTAATTGTAAGAACCTTAGCCAGATTTCACAGTAATCTTTTATTGGGAGATACGGGGCGTGTTTTATTATTGCTGTTTAGTTTGGTTAGTTTAGTAACGTGTTTTGCAGGCTATAAAATTTATAGAAAAATTAATCTTTCACCAAAACGAGGAATGTATTCGCTACATACATTCCTAGGAATTGTAGTTTCGCCTTATTGCATTATTTTATTCGTTTCAGGCATTTTGTTGATAGGTCATTCTTATTTTTCACGGGTGTATTATGCTGATAGTGCGGCCGGGGCAGAAGCGTCTTTTGCGTCACAGCAAAAGACGGCATCTGTTTATACGTATTCGGACATTTTTGACTTAGTAAAGAATAAGTATCCGGATAAGGAGGTTTTATCGTTAGATATTCCATCCGGGAAAGATTTGTCTAAGCCGGCTACAAGTACTTATCACTTATGTTTGATTGATAAATCTGAATTGCAAAATGCATATCAAGGATACTTTGTGGCTGACGACTTGTGGGTGTGGGCTTATAAGAGTCCGGAGTTTATTTCTTACATAACCTCGCCACCATGGTATATGAGTATTTTGGCCGTGGGGGTTGATTTACATTTTAAGAATCATGGGCATCCGGCGTTAGAAATCATATGGCTTATTTATTTAGACTTGAGTTGCGCTTTATTGCTGTTATTATTCATAAAACCGCTTAGACGTGTACAGATTGTTATGAATAATCGTTATTCATTTGGTTGGGGAACTTTTATTTTAAACTGTGGTTATTTATTTTTACCTCTATTTGGGCAAATCGGTGTGTATATAGGTATTGTGTGTGGCCTTTTGAGTTTTGTTCTGATAGGGTTAAATATAAAAAATATTATTTATAAAAAATATGAAATAACACTTTTTTATTTAATTTAATTCAAAGAAGATGTGGGCAGTTGACAGCTATTATGTAGTTTTATACACTATAATCATATAATTAATAAAGTACATTATATAGGTGTCACATGACTTAATAGGGAAATCGGTATAAGCCGATGCGGTCCCGCCACTGTAGGAGGAGCGAACCTCACATTGCCACTGGATTTTTCCGGGAAGGCGAGGTAAGCGATGAATCTAAGCCAGGAGAACTGCCTATAGGAGAATCACCGTTTTTACCTACGAGCGATGGGAAGGGGATTAGCGATAATATAAACATTTGTTTTATTATGGGCACATCTTCGTAGATGTGTCCATTTTTTATATTTTGGGTGATTTGTGTTTTTGATGTGTTTGTCAAGGAGGATTTAAAATCGTGGAAATTTTAGAATTATTTCATAAGGGTGGCTTAGTTATGTATCCTATTTTACTGGCTTCGATTATAGCAGTAACAATAGGGGTAAATCGGTATTTATGTTATAAAGCGGCATCGTCAAATATTGATTTATTAAAAGAACAATTACCGAATTTATTACGTACACGCCAATTAGAAGCCGCTAAAGCTCTTTGTGATGAAGCAGGTGGTGTAGCCGGTAATATTGTTAAAACGGCTATTATTGAACGTACTGAAGATTTAAAAGCCGGTGATGTGGTAGAAAGTATTGCTACGCACGAAGTATTCCAATTAAAGAAATATCTGAATTATTTAGAAACTATTGTTACCTTATCGCCGTTATTAGGTCTATTGGGTACTGTTGTCGGTATGATTGGTTCTTTTAGTGTGCTTTCTATCGAATCCGGTGAACCGTTTGCTATTACCGGCGGTGTCGGTGAAGCCTTGATTGCGACTGCTACAGGTTTATTGGTAGCTATTTTGGCTTTGGTAATTCATACATATTTGGCTCAGCGTGTTAATGTATTGATTGCCGATATTGAGTATGTTGCTTCTTTATATGTAATTAATACGAATGCAGGTGTACGTCATGAAGCTTAAGTCAATGAAAATAGAACATCAACCTAAATTGATGATTATACCTATGATTGATATTATCTTCTTTTTATTGGTATTTTTCATGATGAGTATGTTGACGATGGTTGTTCAAAAGAGTGTTCCTATTCAATTGCCGCAAGCTGCAACATCTAAAGTAAACTTAGATAAAGTATTGCCAATAACGGTAACGGCGGACGGAGCCATTTATTTGGAACAGGAACGAATTCCGGAAGGTCAGTTGAAAGCACGCTTGGAAGCTGAAAAAAGTGAAAATCCGGAGATGGCCATTATTGTTCGCGGTGATGCGGGTGTTAATTATGGACGTGTAGTAAGTGTTATTGATACAGCTAAAAAATCAGGGATTCAAAAAGTATCTATAGCCGCTGAAGAAAGATAGGAGAGAATTCAATGAATAGTCGAAATATGTGGACTAAGCCTTGGGTCGCCTCACTCATTTTTCATGCCGTTGTATTAACCGTTATTCCTTTTTTGCCATGGCCGGCCATCCCTAAAGCGGATGATATGTCATCGATTATTGAGGTGGATTATGTAGAAATTAAACATCCTAATCCTAAGGGCAATCCTAATAGCGGTGGCGACGGTGGTGATGGTAGTGGAAATTTTGGAGTTAATTTACCGGCAGTAACGCCTATGACGGCGTTGCCTGAATATTCTGAGCCATTAACCAGTAATAATGAAAATAGTATTGTTACTAAACATCAGGAAACAATCCAACAAGGCGTAGTAAGTGCAGGCTTGGATTCAGCTCTTAATAGTGGTGGCAGTGGTTCCGGCAGCGGTGGTCTTGCCGGTTTCGGTACCGGTACAGAAACCGGCATTCAGGGGGATCCTAATGGTACGGAGGTTGATACTACTTTTTATAGGCCGGTACCGACATATACGCCCAAACCAAAATATCCAAGATCGGCTCGCAATCAAAATGTGCGTGGCAGTGTTGGCGTTGGTTTAACTATAGGCGCTGACGGAAGTGTTGAGTCTGTTTGGATAAATGATTCATCAGGTAGTGATACCTTGGATCAGGCTGCCTTGGATGCAGTAAGTAGTTGGCGATTTGAACCGGCCAGAAGAGGTAATGAACCAATCAGTACGACTACAAGTGTTAATGTAGAATTCCAGTTGCGATAAAAATTAGGGAATTTCTTGCAACTCGAATATATTTTTATGTGTTTAAAAATAAAACTAAGCACATTAGGTTTTTTTTAATTTTGTATTGGTGTTAAGAGGTTATTATGACAAAAAAGAGTGTGTTGAAGAAATCTGTGTTAAAAAAGCTGGTTTTATTAAGTGTTGTGTCAAATTGTTTGTATACGGGAATTGCTTTAGCGGCTGAAGAGACCTCGGATTCATATACATTAGATCCGATTGTAGTTACAGCTCAACGTACAGAAACGAGAGATTTGGAAACTCCGGCGGCAACAACTGTATTAACTAAAGAAGATATTAAAAATACAGGTGCTAAGACTGTATTTGACGCTATATCGTTTACAACGGGGATTACGAATTTTTCCTATGGGGCTGGCGGTCTTGATTACGGTTCCATGGATAGCCGTGTAAATATTCGTGGTTTAGAACGTGGTGCTCTTATTTTGATTAATGGCGCTCCTATTAATTTGAATGGTAAAAATAGTTTAAGTGGTATATTACCGGAAAATGTCGAAAGAATTGAAATTGTAAAAGGCGCGTCTTCTACGTTATATGGTGCTGAAGCACTAGGCGGGGTTATTAACATTATTACCTTGACGCCGGAAAAAGAATATGTAAAAGCCAAAGTTGGGTTAGGCAATTTAGGCTATAAACAGTATTTGGTTTCTGCCGGCAATAAAGATTTTAATATCGCTGTAGGGAAAGAGTTTTTCGGTGCTATTGATAGAACGAGTCCGAATCGTAAGGATTTAGACGGCAAGCGTAAATATGAATATTATAATGAACGCGGTAAAGGTGATTTATTTAATATTGCCTTAAATGCTAAGTTAAGTGAACGTTTGGATTTAAGTTATATGCGTAGTGAATCCAACTCCACTTATGGTCAAATTGTAGTACCGGGAACGTTAACTAAAGCAAAAGCGACAGAGGCATCAGAAAGTAAGCGTTATCATTATGACGATAAAAAGAATAATTTTTCATTGACTTATGACTATGATAATACTAAAGCCGTAGCTTTTTACACCGATCGTGATTTGTATGGTGAAAGTAAAAACTTGGCTACTAATAAGTGGAGTGAAAATGCCAGTAATTATTTAGCTCGTAAATATGGTATTGATGTTCAACATGAATGGAGTTTACGAGATAATAAAGATTCTTTCATTGGTGGTTTATTGGTAAGCCGAGATACCTATAAAGGCATAGCAGCGGCTACATCCAATGTAAGAGCTGGTCGTAATAATATGGCATTGTATGGTAGCTATTCGTATGAAATTAATCCTAAATTGACGACAATTTTAGGCGCTCGTTTCCAAAAAATCTCCGATCCGGTAAATGACCAGAATGTATTTATGCCACAATGGCAGATGCTGTATAAATTGGATGAACAGTCATCCATTTATTCGAATGTTGGTAAAGCCTTTACGATGCCAAACTTATCGGATACTTTTAAATATGTAAATGGCGGTTATCAGGCGATTAGCGGTCCGAATTTAAAACCGGAAGAAGGCTGGAACTATGAAGTTGGTTATAAACATGTAACTGAAAAAGACTCCTGGAAAGTGGCTTTATTCTACATGGACTTTAAAAACTTCTTTGATTGGGCTCCGGATCCTGAAACCGGTAAGAATACCGTTCGAATTAATGGCGGTAAATTCCAAAATGTCGGTATTGAATTAGATTACAAACGCTTATTGACAGATAAAGTAACATTGTCTTTGGGGACAACGTATTCTAATCCTAAAAAACGGGATATTGGCGTATCAACTTGGAATCAGGCGTATCCAAAACTTCAATTTAATGCGGGAGTAAATTATACTGACAATAAATTGGATGCCGGTATTGCGTTAAATTGGTTAACTAAACGTTTGCAAAACCGTGATGGGGGAACTAATCCGGATTTAATTAATTTGAATGCATATGTTTCCTATGCCTTCGGCGAAAATGATTCCGTACAAATTAATCTTAATAATATTTTAGACAGACATAATGTAATTACTAATGGCGATTGGGAATATTGGGATAATCCATTTAACTACACTGTTAGTTATGCACACACATTCTAGTGGCAGATTATAAAGGAGTGAATTTTATTTTTAATTTGCTTCTTGATATTTAGTATTTAAAAATTAAGCAAACTGATAATCACCGTCGGTATTTTGAATTTAGTAGGTAAAGGTAATGAGCTATATGGCATGCATGAATTGTAATGCGGATAATACAATACAGTCTAAATCAGTTCAGTTACTGATTTTGGCTTTAACAGGCCAATGTAATTTGAAGTGTTCATATTGCTATGCAGCCAATCAGACTCAACAGCCTATGACGTGGAATACAGCAAAGCAAGCATTGCAGTATATAACTGAGTATTCGGGTACGCCTACCATTCAATTTACCGGCGGTGAACCTTTATTGGCGTGGGAGTTGCTAGTTAAATGTGTTGAATGGTTAGAACGTCATAAAATCAAGGCAAAATTGCAGATACAGACGAATGCGACGCTGTTAGATGACCGAAAAATAGAATTTATAAAGAAACATCAAATTGCTATAGGGGTTAGCTTGGATGGTTTTGCCGATAGCAATGCTGTGAACAGACCCTATATGGATTTTGGTGATTCAACAATGGATACAATTAAAAGTATTCAACTTTTAAGTAGTGCCGGTATTGAAATAGGTATTACGACAGTAGTTAATGCAGTTACTGTGGATAAATTGGACAAGGTTATAGATTTGGCCTATTATTTGGGAAATGTGCGGCAAGTCGGATTTAATCTGGTGCGTCCGCAAGGTCGGGGAAAAGAAGAACCATTTATTACCGAACAAATATTGGAGGCCGGTGTTCATAAAATGTTAAATCGGCTGGAATATTGGCAAAATATAACGCATCGTTCACTTATAATAGCTCAAATTGATAAAGTTAATAAATTACAAAAGGGATATACTCCTTTTTCACATTGCTATGCACTTCATAAGGCCGGTATGTATGTAAGTCCGGATGGTATGATGTATGCTTGTGCTTCTTTGGCAGGGCGAGAAGAATATTGTCTTGGCCATGTTACTACCGGGGGAGATAGTCAAAAGGAAAGTGTGTTATTGACTCATTTAGAGCCGGTTGTTGATATGTGTACGCAGTGTAATTTTATTAATTACTGTGGTGGTGCCTGTTATAGTCGGGTACGAGCAGGTCAGACTATAAATCCTTTAGAATGTACTATGAAAAAAATCTTTATTAAATATTATCAAAATAAACATACGATGAGGGCATAATTTTATGGCTTTTTGGAAAATATATCGAAAGATAATTATTGCCGGTTTACTTGCCATACTATGCTTAATCAGCTTATCCGGGTGTAGCGTTCATCCGGTTATAGATTCTACATCCGAGAAATATACCAAAACGGTTGAAAGTGCTGATGGTGTAATTGTAAAAATTCCTGATTATCCAAAGCGTATTGTAACGCTGACATCGGCTTATGATACAGTTTTATTAGGTCTTATTGATACGTCCCGAATAGCTGCTATCAGCTCGCTGGTAAAATATGAAGGGTATTCTATGGAATGGGAAAAGGCTAAGCAAGTAAAAACACAGTTGTATAGTTATCCTTTTGAAAAGATTGTAAAGCTAAAACCGGATTTGGTATTGGCACCGGAATATACATCTAAAGATGTAATTGACGGCTTACGCGGAATGGGGATTCCCACTGTAGTCGTCGATTCCGGAAAAACGGTAGAAAGTACTATTAAAAATATAGAAACAATGGCATATCTTGTGGGAGAGCCTGAGAAAGGGGCTTATTACAGTCGTAAAATTAGAACTGAGATTGATTGGCTACAGAATCAAGTAAATAAAATACCTGAGGATAAACGACGGAGTGTACTTTTTGTTTCATCCATGGACGGATATACCGGAACGGGAAGTTTCTTCGATGATATGAGTCGCTATATGGGTATTTATAATGCTCCTTCTTATCGAGGTTATCCACCGCGAATATCATTTACCGATGAGCGAGTTATTGATATGAATCCCGATTATTTATTGATTCCGGCCTATCAAACTATGGATAAAGGTTTGGAAGAGCGGTTCTTACATACGCCTGCTTTTCAGTCGATGAAAGCTATGCGGAATAATCATGTAATGCCGGTTCGAGCAGCGTATTTGTATACGAGTAATCAGCATATCGGTGAAGCAATGATAGAAATTGCAAAAATTGTTTACCCTGAGTATATTCAATCGGATTCGATTCCCAAAAATTTTTAGTTGTTAAGAGATGTAATTTAAATAATTCGTTTGGTGAGAGGTATGGACAGAAAAAAGAAACAAGTTATCAGCGTTATAACAATGACGGCCCTTCTGATAGGGATAATTATAATAGCCCTTCATTTGGGAACTATTAAGGTGCCGGTTCTTGGCGGTTTGCAGAGTATTTGGCAAGGTTTGGGTATACCGGTCACGGTAACTGCTCCATTGGAACCGGAGCAGGAAGCGGTATTATGGTATATTCGTATGCCGCGTATTTTAGTGGGGCTCATGGTTGGTGCCTCGTTAGCATTGGCCGGTGCCGTTATGCAGGGAATTTTTTCCAATCCATTAGCCGATCCGGGCATTATGGGGGTTTCGGCGGGTGCATCGTTAGGTGCTGTTATTGCTATTTCCTTAGGACTTACTTCGCTTGGTATGTTTTATATGCCGATGTTTGCCTTTATTGGCGCATTTGCGGCCGTTAGTATTACGATTTTATTAACCATGCGTGGTGGTCGTGTGGAAACGGCTACTTTATTATTGGCTGGGGTTGCTATCAGTATGTTGCTTGGTGCTTTTACCTCCGGTATTTTGACGCTGATGAATGAATATCGTTTGCGAGAATTTTTATTCTGGATGGTAGGCGGGCTCGATTTTAGACGTTGGGAGCATGTTTTTCTTGCTATTGGACCATTCCTCATTGGGACAACTATTCTAATTACTTTTGGGCGCCAATTAAACGTGTTGGTATTAGGTGATACGGAAGCAAAGGCTTTAGGCGTTCCGGTTATGTTATACCGATTGATTTTCTTATTTTTAGCGTCATTTATTACAGCGACAGCTGTTTGTGTAAGTGGTGCTATCGGTTTTGTGGGGCTTATTATTCCTCACATCGTTCGAATTTTGGTGGGGCCTGACCACCGCATATTATTGCCGGTTTCAGCCTTAGCAGGAGCACTTTTTCTTGTATTTTGTGATACATTGGGGCGTGTGTTGGCGTCGCCGAGTGAAATTCGCGTGGGTATTATGACGGCTTTATTAGGGGCTCCGTACTTCTTATATCTATTACGTCGTGTTCGTCAAAAAGGAGGCATTTAAATGGAATTAAGTGTAGAACATCTAAGTGTATCCTTGAGTAATCAACAGATTTTACATGATATCTCTTTACAGGCTAAACGTGGCGAGTTTTTAGGTATTATTGGACCTAATGGTTCAGGTAAAACTACTTTTTTAAAGGCATTACGAGGTTTATATCCTTTTACGGAAGGAGCTGTTATATTAAACGGTGACTCTATAGCACAACGGAGTGATAAAGAGATTGCTCGACAAGTTGCTTATATGCAACAAAGTGTAAATTTAAACTTTGGTTATACAGCTAGAGAAATCGTTATGACGGCACGCTATCCATATTTAAAATGGTGGCAAAATGAATCTGCCAATGACGAAAATGTTGTTGAGACTGTTATGAAGAATGTGGGGATTTGGCATTTACGAGATCGAGCCGTTAATGAATTGAGTGGTGGTGAACGGCAACGTGTTTTCTTGGCCAAAGCATTAGCTCAAGAAACAGAATTATTACTTCTTGATGAACCGACGGCAGCTTTAGACTTGGTATATGCCGATGAAATTTTTAGACAGGGACGACAACATTGTGAATCGGGTAAAACTATTTTTATCGTAGTCCATGATTTAGAGTTGGCGGCTAAGTTTTGTACACGGCTTTTATTGATTTCAGACGGCTACTTAGTAGCGGATGGTTTGCCTAAAGAAGTATTGACGGCTAAAAATTTAAAAAAGGCGTTTCATTTGTCGGCCGCCGTGTATGAAGATCCATATTTTACACAGCAACGTATTTTTGTATTCCCGAATGATGCAACTGATATCGAACCGTATCGTCGCGGGAATACCTTACCACCTGATATGACGGTAGAGTTAAATGGATAGTAGGAGTCAGCAACATGAGCGAAATTAATGAAATAGAGCAAGGAACACAATTTAAACAAATATTATATCCGTTTTCGGCAATTGTAGGTCAGGAGGATATGAAGCGTTCTTTAATTTTAAATGCTATCGAGCCGGCTATTGGCGGTGTTTTGATAAAAGGGGAAAAAGGAACGGCCAAGTCAACGGCGGTAAGAGCGTTGGCGGCTATTTTACCGCCCTTGGAAATTGATGGCTCAGCGTCAATGCAGGTTGTGGAGTTACCGATTAATGCTACTGAAGACCGTGTAGTCGGAACGATTGATTTGGAATACGCTCTTACTGAAGGCAAGAAAAAGTTTGAGCCCGGTATATTGGCAAAAGCTAACAATAATATTTTATATGTAGATGAGATAAATTTGTTGGACGATCATGTGGTGGATGTTCTTTTAGACGCAGCGGCTATGGGGATTAATACAGTTGAACGAGAAGGTATCAGCTACTCACATCCGGCTAAATTTATATTGGTAGGTACTATGAATCCGGAAGAAGGGGATATTCGCCCACAGTTATTAGACCGTTTTGGCCTATCGGTAGATGTAAAAGGTGAACGCGAACCCGAATCGCGTATGGAAGTTGTAAAGCGTCGTTTGGCTTTTGAAAGTGATAAAGCCGCTTTTGAGGCAGTGTATAAAGACAGTGAGCGGGAATTGGCTGAAAGTGTTGTTAAGGCTCGTGCTCTATTGCCACAAGTTAACGTTACCGACGCTGTTTTGCGGAAGATTGCAGCTTTGTCGATTCGTCTTAATGTTGACGGCCATCGGCCGGATATTACGATGCTACATACTGCAAAAGCGTTGGCTGCGTATAATGAACGAACCGAGATTATTAATGATGATTTAAAAGAGGCGGCACAATTGGTATTGCCACATCGTATGCGCCGCCGCCCGTTTGAGGAACAAGGGTTTGACTGGAATAGTGTTGCCGATATTTTAGAGGCGGATGAATAATTTTTTATTCGTAAAAAATATCGGTTTAACCGCATAAAGGTGGACATATGATTGCGAATGTAGAGCGAGTTTTAGCAATGGCTCTTATACAACCAAAAATAAATAGCATTATAATTTCCGGTCCGACCGGTGTAGGAAAGAGTTATCGTGTCCGTGAATTATTACAGCAATGGCAAATTTCGTATCGTACTATTCCGGTACATATTCAGGCCGAGGCATTGACAGATCATATTGATTTGGAGAGAACCCTTCAAGCCGGTCATTATGTAGGCGGCAATGGTTTATTTAATCAGGCTGTAAAGGTGTTTTTTGTTGATGATTTTCATCTGTTACGAGAATCTTTACGCCACTTTTTACTGCAACGCGTTAGAGATGTGGGGGGAACTTTAATCGGTACTGTCAATACGGCAGAAGGTAGTTTGGCTGTATCTGAGTGGGAAAATATTGACTTACATATATCCATGGAAAACCCGGATGAAACAAATCGTTTGGCTGTATTGCGAGAAGTTTTGACTTCAGAACTTATCGAACCCATAATTTCGATAACGGATCTTAGAAGAGCTGAAGCATTGGTAACAAATATAGAGCCGTCTGAGGCGATATTGCAACTTTGTATCAGTTTTATAGTAAAATCCGGCGCAGTAGGTAATACAAATGAATTTTTACTGGCGGTTGCGGCAGCGGCATTAGCTGGGCTAGATCAAAAGTCATATATTTTACCGAAACACGTAGAGGAAGCTACTTTATATGTATTGCCTCATCGTATGCGGCAACAAACTGAAGTGGGAAATAGTCAAAATCAGTCACTCGATAGAGATAATAATCAATCAGAAAATAATCATGATAATGGTACGGTCAGTGAGGAGGAAAATAATCCGGATAATAATTCGCAAGAACCGGAGCAAAATAACGATAACGAAGATATTCAGAATACTGAATTAGAGGGTGACAATGAAAATGATGTTAGCCAAGATAATCAGTCACAGTCTGATTTTAGTGACGATTTAGATAGTTTAAATGAATCCTCTGAGAACGAAAGTCAAACTGATTTGGACAATCAGGATGATAGCCTTGAAAACGATGGTGTAAATAATATATGGCCGGAATTAATAGCGGCCATGAATCAAAACTTAATGGGTTTGCGTTTAGATGCTGATAAAACCATGGATCGTAAGGCACGAAAAGGTTCGGGCAAGCGCTTACGTACTAAAGCCGGAGATTGCGGCGGTCATTATGTAAGAGCTATCCAATATCCGGAACCGTTAAAAGATTTAGCTTTGGATGCGACTATACGAGCGGCTGCACCGTATCAAAAAATACGGCATTCGGAGTTACAAAATAACAGTTCGTTAGCCATTCAAATCAAGGCACCGGATTATCGACGTAAAGAGCGTGAAAAACAAGTCAGTGGTCATTATCTATTTGTTGTGGATGCCAGTGGTTCTATGGCGGCTCGCAAACGTATGGAGGCCGTGAAAGGTGCTATTTTCAGTTTATTACAGGATGCCTATGAGAAACGTGATAAAGTAGGTCTTATCGTATTTCGCAAGGAGAAAGCGGAATTGGTATTACCTTTTACCGGCAGTATTGAGTTGGCAAGACGTCTATTAGAACATTTACCTACCGGTGGTAAAACACCGCTTGCAGGGGCTTTGGAATTGGCTTATAGAACTTGTGAGCAGGTTTTACGACGTTCACCAACCGAAAAAATAGACGTTCTTATTGTTACGGATGGTCGGGCAACCTATGGTGAAACCGATAATCCGGTAAACGAAGCTTTAGCTTGGGGGAAAGCTTTTATTGATTTACCGGTGGGGATTTTGATATTAGATACAGAGCAAGATTTTATCCGCCTTGGAATTGCGAAAGAACTGATGCAGGCTATGCGTGGAACTTATTATTCGATTGATACCATAACAGCTGATACTGTATTGCAAGTGGTGAAAGGAAGCCGCTAAAATGAAAAAAATTTTATATATTACTAATATGGCTAAGCAAATACACCATGTTCGTGAAGTTGAAGCTAAAGGTCGTATTGAGGCCAAAGAACATTTTAAAATTGACTTATATAACTTAAAACAAGAACCGGAATGGAATGAATCATGGGAACAACGCCTTAAAACATCAGATGTTGTTATTATGAAACATATGGGGACCGGATTAGATACACCGTTTTTACGTCGTTTGGCTAATTGGTTATATCAGAACCATCCTTGCTATGCGTTGTATGCCGATGAAGAACAGGATATGGATAAATTGCGCGCCGGTATGAGTGAAGCTGAAATGATTCGATTGTCAGAATATCAGCAGTTGAGTGGGCTTACCAATTTTGAGAATTCGTTTTTATATGCCGCTTCATTAGCCGGTGAAGCTGTTGAAGTACCGGAGCCGATACCGGTGCTATGGCAAGGTATCCTTGGTGAAAATGGCGTCACGTACGCGACCTATAAAGAGTATTTGGAAGCTGAAGGCGTGGTTGATTGTCCAAGTATCGGTGTATTTTTCTATCGTGAAGAATGGATTATGAAGGAGTTGTATTATCCTGAATTGTTGCGAAAAACAATTAAGACATACGGTTACAACCCTATTATCTTTTTCGGGCAATACGGCGGTAATCCGCTTATAGGAGCACCTTCGTTGAAAGAGTCATTACGGATTTTATTCTGTGATGGACCTTTACCGTTTGAAGTATTAATTAATACTTGTAAATTTTCACTAATCAGTTTGAATGCAGCAACTCAAGAAGATATTAGTCATTGGGATATTCCGATTTTAATGGGGTATAACATCTATATGGATGAAGCGACTTGGGAGGCCAATGTACAAGGTTTAAGTCCTTTAGACGTGAATTTATCGGTATCTTTACCGGAATTTGATGGTTCCCTTCATGGTGGGGTTGTAGCGGCACAAACTAATATTGATGGTAAATACATATATTGGCCGGTTAAAGAACGAGTGGAATCTATTGTTAAACGAGCTGTAAAATATGAAAAACTTCGTCATTTATTGCCAGCTGAAAGAAAAGTTGCGATTATTCTTCATAATTATCCGCCTAAAAATTCTAATATAGGTTCGGCAGCCGGTTTAGACACACCGGAGTCGGTGCAACGTTTATTGGTAGCTATGAAGAACGAAGGGTATACCATTGACTCAATTCCTGAGTCGGGGGCTGAATTAATAGAATCTGTTTTATCACATACTACTAATGATCGCAGTATGCTGAGTGAGGAACAGGTTGAAGACGCCGAAGGTAAATTAAGTGTGCAGCAATATAAGGAATTTTTTGATTCATTGCCGGATAAATCGAAAGTAAATATGGAAGAAGGCTGGGGACCGGCACCGGGAGAAGTTTTTCGTTATGGTGATGAACTCCTGATTCCGGGATTCAGTAATGGAAATATTTGGGTAACGGTGCAACCGCCACGTGGTTTTGGTGAAGATCCGGGTAAATTGTATCATGATCCTATTTTGGCTCCGACACATCATTATGAAGGATTCTATTATTGGCTCCGCGAGATATTTAAAGCGGACGTGGTGATGCATGTAGGCACTCATGGTTCATTGGAATGGTTGCCCGGGAAAGGCACGGGGTTAAGTTCTTCTTGTTATCCTGAAATGGGCATTCAGGATTTACCCAATGTGTATCCTTATTGGATGACAATTGTCGGTGAAGGGATACAAGCTAAACGGCGAAGTTCAGCCTGCTTAATCGGCCATATATCGCCTCCTATGGCTGAAGCCGGCCTTTATGATGAATACGAGGAGTTAGAAAATCTTTTGGATGAATACGGTCATTTTGAATTGGAATCGCCGGAAAGTTTAACATCGTTGTATGAAGCTATCATTGAACAAGCTAAGTTATGCCATTTTTGGGAAAGTATTCCAGAAGATAAAAATACCGATAAGAATAGTGTTTTAGCTATTTTGCATGAAATGTTAACAGATTTAAAACATATGCAAATGCGCACGGGGTTACATATTCTTGGCAATGTGCCGACCGGTAAGAATTTACAAGAGTTTTTGTTGGCACTTATGCGAGTTCAAAATGGTACTGTGCCGGCATTACCGGATACGATTGCCGAAGGTCTGGGGTATGATTGGAATACATTGGAACAACATAGTGGTCAAAAGATAGATGCTTTATATATAGATGAACAAATTAATTCTAATGAGAATCAAGACTATACCTTTATCGGTAAGCGTATCATTCGTAATAAAGATATTGTTGATCAAATTTGGCTTGTCATTCGTAATATAATTACACATTTTGCAGAAAATGATTATACTTATACTGATTCATGGCAAAATTTAGAAACTGTTAATACGTTATGGCAGTTGTATAACATTGAAAAAGATAATAAGGAAAAGCAAGATTGGCTGACTGCAATCGGTTCAATTCTAATGGAGGCATGTCACGAATATGTGCCGAAATTAATGCAGACAGAGCAGGAAATAGGACATACATTAAAAGCTTTGGCCGGTCGTTATATTGAACCGGGTCCCGGTGGTGCGGCTACAAGCGGACACGCTGATGTATTGCCATCGGGACGTAATTTCTTCGGTGTCGATGAAAGAATGCTGCCTACTAAAGTAGCGTATGAATTGGGAGCTACATTGGCAGATCAGGTTATAACTGATTTTATTAAAGAGGAAAGGCATTATCCGGAGTCAATTGGCATAGTTCTATGGGCAGGCAGTAATACACGTAGTCATGGACAATGCTTGGGGCAGTTTATGAATTTAATGGGCGTTCAGCCAGTTTGGCAAGGCGGTGGCGGTCGTGTTATCGGAGTTGAAGCGATACCGCTTTCAGAGTTGAAACGACCACGTATTGATGTGACCGGACGAATAAGCGGGCTTATTAGAGACATGATGCCAAATGCTTTAAAATGGCTAGATAAAGCAGTCACTTTGGTTGCCGAATTGGATGAGAGCGAAGAAGATAATTTTATTAAAAAACACATTAATGAAGATGTTTCGTGGCTCGTAGCAGAAGGGGAAAATGAAAAAGACGCCTATCAAAAGGCTCGCTTCCGTTTGTTTGGTGATCCGCCGGGGGCTTACGGTGCCGGTGTTGGACAATTGATTGAACAGAAAAATTGGAAATCGATTGATGATTTAGCTGATGTTTACGTGACCTGGGGCGGTTATTGTTATGGTGACGGGGCTAAAACCAATCAGGATAAACGGTTATTTAGAAGACGTCTGGCCACTATGGAAGTTACCATTAAAAATGAGGATAATCGAGAAGCACATATGTTGAGCTCGGATGATTATAATGCCTATCATGGCGGTTTAATAGCTGCTGTTCGAAGTATTCGCGGTGAAGTCCCACGCTCCTATGTTGGTGATAGTTCGAATCGTGAACAGGTAAAAACACGTAATTTAAAAGAGGAAGTGAATCGTTTAGTTCGTGGTGAGACGTTAAATCCTAAGTTTATAGAAGGTATGCAACAACATGGCTATAAGGGAGCCTCTGATTTGGCAAATGTGGTGGCACACAGTTTTGCTTGGGATGCCACGAGTGCTGTAATCGAGGACTGGGTATATGAAGGCTATGCCAATAAGTATGCTTTAGATAAAGATATGCAAGAATGGATGCAATCAGTGAATCCATGGGCATTGGCCCGAATTGCTGAAACATTATTAGAGGCTATTCAGCGTGGTTTGTGGCAAGCACCAAAAGATATGGAAGATCAATTAAAACAATTGTATTTAGCCATGGAAGGCGAAATTGAAGGACGATAGTCTATGAGTGTTTATAAAAAGTTGTGGTTTTTATTTATCTTTTGTCTGATAGTATTTTCCATTGTAGGTTGTAAGACATTAGATGAAACAAAAATGTTAGAGGGAACACATCAGATAAGAGATTCTACCGGTGCCGTGGTGCAGGTGCCGGATAATCCTACACGCGTTGTTCCTATCGGTGTAAGTACGGAAGATATGGTGATTTCTTTAGTAGGTCCGCAGAAGATTGTGGCTTTAGGTAATTTACCAAATAATTTTCCGGAAGAATCCAAGCAAATAAAAGCAAAGGTAAAATTGAATACGGAAGCCGTTTTGGCATTGCATCCGGATTTACTGATTGTTCCTGACTGGGTGGACCAGGAAATGGTGGTTACTTTACGAGGCCTAAATGTTCCAGTCTATGTATATAAAGCCCCAATAACTATAGATGGCAGTGAAAAAACTATTTTAGAGTTAGCTGACTTATTAAATCAAAAGAGTAAAGGCGAAGCCATTGTTAACTCAATGCAGCAACGATTGGTAAAGGTTGCTGCATTTACGGAGCAGGTTAAAAGCCGGAAAATTGTCGGATTTTATGGTGTTTTAGGCTTGACCGGCGGTATAGGGAGCACTTTTGACAATATGACACAGCTGATAAATGCAGCTAATGCGGCAGCTTTATTGGGCTTGGACATCAGTGAAAGCGGAACTTGTGAAGATTTAATACGAATTAATCCTGATATTATTATTGTACCGTCAAATGTTTATAGTTTTGATCAGTATAAAGAAATTGAAGTTACTTCATTATATAGTGATCCTGCCTTGAAAGATGTGAAAGCTGTAAAAAATCATCAAATTTATGTAATTGACGCTCGCTGGATAATGAGTTATTCACAGTTTATGATTAATGGTATTGAGGAATTGGCGCGTGTAACATATGGATACTCCGCAAAATAATAAAGCGTGTTTAAGGTGTTTAGTTTATTACTATTTTTATAATAAGTATTTTTATAGGTATTGAGTTGGAGGGTTTATTATGGGTCGAGTTATTGGTAAAAACAAAAAAATGTTAGCTGCTTATGTTACGTTTGCACTAATGGGTATGTCATTAAGTGGCCAAACCATGGCGGCAGCCGGCACTACTGATGAGGTATATGCATTACCTGATGTTGTAGTAACTGCTACAAGAACGGAACAACAGGTTACCAAAGTTCCTGCCAGTGTAACTGTTGTAAAAGGCGAAGATTTGGAAGAAAGACATGAATCTAATTTAGGGGAAGCTTTGCGTAACGTACCGGGAGTAGAGTTTAATACATATGGTGGCGGTGTAGGGTATACTAACTCTAATTCTTTCAGAATTAATGGTAGTAATAATGTTTTATATATGGTAGATGGTATTAATATGAATGCTGCCGGTGTTAACGTACCGTTTACTATTTTAAAAAATATGGATGGTATTGATCGTGTGGAAGTGGTTAAAGGGGCTGCTTCTACCTTATATGGGTCCGGTGCTATTGGCGGTGTTGTAAATGTTATTACTCGTGTACCGGAAGAAGGCATGAAAACAACTGCTCGTATTACCGGTGGCAGTTATGATAAAGAACAATATAAATTTATCAACGAAGGTAAAGAAGGCAATGTATATTGGCGTGCATCGTATCAGAAAGATATTGTGGGTAGCTATAAGGATGCTCATGGGGTCGAAGTTCCACAACATTTAAACGGACGTACCGCATCTTTCATGGTGGGTAGTGATATTGATGATAACAATAATGTGATGATTTCTTATGATTCCTATCGTGCCGATGTAAAATATGCCGATTCTGCTAAAAAATTAAATCATATTCGTTATGGTAATGAAGGCAATGATTCGTTCCGTGGCATTTGGAAAAATAAGATTAATGATCGCTTAAGTCATCAGTTATATGTATTAAACAATCACTATGATGGTACTTATGACGGCTATACGACGGATATTAAAACGATTGCAATTGGCGATCAGGTAACGTATCTTTTAGATAAACATACTTTGATTGGTGGTTTTGATTGGCGCCAGGATAAAGTAAATACTATCGGTGATAGTTGGGAAAAAATTACTGGTAAAAAATTAACTAATACATCGTATTATGTACAAGATGCATGGAATTTTGCTCCAAAATGGACGTTAACTCCTGGCATTCGCGTTGACCATCATTCGGAATTCGGCTCACACACATCGCCTCATATTTCCTTAGGGTATGATGTAAATGAAAAGACTAATGTGTATGTGTCTTACAATGAATATTTCTTAGCGCCGCCCCCATATCAGTTATTCAGCGAAACTTATGGTAATAGAAACTTAAAACCGGAAACAGGGCATGAAGTAGATTTCGGTGTTCATCATCAATTTAGTAATTCCTTATTAGGGAATTTAAATTTCTTTACCCGTCACTCTACCGATAAAATTGACTATAATATGTCTACCAGTAAGTATGCTAACTTCTCTAATGAAAAAGCACGTGGTTTCAGTTTTGATCTGCGTAAGCAAATTACCGGTAATTTGTCAGCTAGAGCAGCTTATACTTATACTCATATTGATGCTACCTCCGGTCGTTCCGCCAATGCAAACGGCTATGTTCCGAAACACGCCATCAATTTAGGCTTAGACTATAATGATGCTAAATGGGATGCTCATTTGGATGTGCGTGCTGTAATTGACCGTCCGGGTCGTGCTACGACTGCCGATAGAGGTGATTTCTTCCCTAAGAGCACCTATTGGATTACTAATGTAAGTGCCAATTATCGTATTACTGATGACATTACCGTTTTTGGCCGTATTAATAACATCTTTGATGTGTACTATGCGGAAATGTCGAATGTTGCTGGTTGGGGCGGTACTGCCGGTGACTGGTGGGCAATGCCTGGCCGCAACTATCAATTAGGTATGGAATTCACTTTCTAATATAAATATCGAATGCAGTATAGGATTAGTTTTTTACTATAGTTTAAAGATTTCCCCCATTAAGCAAGTAATGGGGGCTATATCTATAGCATTATTTTTCACCAAAAGGAATCTATTTTATGGAACTGTGGAAATTGCCAACCGGCGACTCGGTATCTCGTTATGAAAAATCAATCGTTGTAAATTTTACCGGACCGCGCAAGGTATTGAGTACCTCTCTGTTTAATGGTGGCTATCATGAGGACTACACATATGTATTCAATCATGACTCTAAAACCGGCCCCGGCGAAACGATGTGCACATCATTAGAAGACTATTTGCAGCATTTACATGATGTAACTTTGCGTTTGGGATTTGAACCGGACAAAGGGAGCGGTATCGGGACAGCAGCCTACATGGAGAATGTAGCGATTATTGAAAAGTCTTATAAGGAACTTACCGTAACAGCTATTGTTACCGGTGGTATTGATGTTAATGGTGGGCGTGTAGGTGATGAAGCTTCGTATTATAGACCTTTGTTAAAAACGGAAACAACAACTGACGATGATATTCGTTTTAAAACGGGCCGAAAAACAGAATCGCCTAAAAATCCAGCTGATCCATTAGGCACTATTAATATTATTCTTTATATTGACGGTGATTTGGCGGAACCTTTATTAGCCAGAGCCTTAGTGACTTGTACGGAAGCTAAAACTGCTGCCTTACAAGAGCTCCAAGCAGGTAGCCACTATTCTCTAGGTATCGCTACCGGTTCGGGAACGGATCAAACGATAGTGGTCGCCAACAGCGAGGCGCCTTATTATTATGACGGAGCAGGGAAGCATTCCAAGCTTGGCGAATTAATTGGTAAAGCAGTCAAAAAAGCGGTAAAATTAGCATTATACAAGCAAACTCATTTAGGACCGAAACAGCAACATAATTTATTCAAACGTTTGCAACGATTCGGGCTTTCTTTGGATTATTTATTTGAAAGCTATATGAGCGAATATGAGGCTGATGGGCATGAGAAGTATGAAGTGCTTAATACCTTTGAAAAATACGCACGCAGTGATGAAATCGTAGTTATGAGTGCTATGTGGTCGCATTTGGTGGATGAATGGCTCTGGGGCCTTTTAACGGATGAAGAATTAAATCTCGGTTTAGTACAACTGGGCTTGGTACCTGTTGAAGCAAGCGGTACCTACTTGGCTGAAAGCCTTGGCCTCTTTGAACCGGCCGGCATTTCCGATGTACATCAATTTGGAGTCGATGCGGTCATTCGGAATTTAGAAAATCACATTATCAACGAAGTGCGCATCATGTTGGGAGATTCTACGAAATAGCCATATACTAGGGGATGCTACGAAATAGCCTTATATAATAACGGAAAGGCAGTGATGCATATGAAAAAAATTGCTATATATGGTAAAGGCGGTATCGGTAAATCAACGACGACAGCCAACATTTCAGCTGCCTTGGCTCAGCAAGGGGAAAAAGTCTGTCAAATTGGCTGTGATCCTAAAAATGATTCTACACGGTTGTTGCTTCATAAAATTTGCCACCAAACCGTGCTGGACGAAGTTTGTCTAAAAGATGACGATGTTACGGCTGAAGACGTGGTTCATACCGGTTTTGCCAGTGTCACTTGCATTGAAGCGGGCGGACCGGAACCGGGTGTTGGTTGTGCCGGGCGAGGTATTATCGTTGCCTTGGAGAAGCTCAAAGAGCTGTCTGTTATGGATGATACGGACATTGTCATTTATGATGTGCTGGGTGATGTGGTTTGCGGCGGTTTTGCCGTACCGATTCGTGAAGGCTATGCCGAGGAAATTTACATTGTTACATCCGGTGAGACGATGGCGCTCTATGCGGCTAATAATATCTGTAAAGGGATTGTCCGTTTTGCCAACCGCGGCTCCGTTCGTTTGGGCGGACTTATTCTGAACAGTCGTTTAGTCCCTAATGAAGAAGCCATTGTGCAAGCTTTTGCAGATCGTTTAGGCACGAAAGTAGTGGCTGTGATTCCGCGTGATACGATCGTACAGAATGCGGAAGTTAATCGTCAGACAGTTATTGAATATGCCCCGGATAGCAATCAGTCCGGTGTGTATCGTGAATTGGCGGCATATATAAAAAATAACAAAGCTGCCGATGTACCGAAGCCGTTAACGTTTGAAGAACTGGAAGAGTTGGTGTATAGCTATGGCCGTGAATAAGCGACGTTTTATAAAAGATAAAGTCAGTTGCAGTTGCAGTATGCCCGGTGTGTGGAAGGCGGTAGCTCATTCGGAAGGTTGTGTGGTGGTATATCATTCACCGAAAGCCTGTGCTCGTATAACGGAAGAAATGGAGCGTAATCAGTATTTTCGTATGTTGGCTCGCCGTGAATATACTGACCCGCCCTATACGGCCCCTTTGGTAACCTCTAATATAGGCAAAAAAGAGTCAATCTTCGGCGGTAGTCAATTGTTAAAGAAATCCTTGGACTATGTGGTGGCAACGTATTCTCCAAAGTATATTGTAGTTACCGATTCCTGTGTGTCCGGCGTCATTGGTGACGATTCGGTAGCCGTATGTCAGGAAGCTGAGCAAGAGCATGGTGTGCCTATCTTGCATATAGATTGTCACGGCTTTTTAGACGGTGAGTATTACGGTGGTTTTATTGCGACCGGTAAGCTTTTAATTGATCGGTTTATGGTGAAAACGGAAGCGACCGAGGAGATTACGGTCAAATCAGAACATGAGGTTAATGTGCCACGCCAAAATCATGTTAAATCTGAATCGACAAATCCTGTCAGCTCTAAACTTTCATCGGTAACGCCTTATAAAGTAACTTTGATTGGTGAAAAAGACGGTCCCAGTTCGCTGGACATTCAACAGTTCTGTGCGTTAATTGAAGACTTCGGTTTGGAGATATATAAAAGCTTTCCCGGTTATTGTTCGATTGAAGATATGCAAAAAATCGGTGAATCGGATTTTACTGTCATTTTAGGTGGCACACAAAAAGCCTATGCTTATCTAAAAGAAATTGCCGATTATATGAGTGAAAAATTGGGCATTCCTCATTTTGCCTCTGATTATCCGATTGGCTGGCAGGGAACCGTTCGTTGGCTCGATGCGTTTAATACCTTTTTACAGGATTTTAAAAGGGATAAAGCTGTACAAGTTACAGCTTCAGCTACTGTTGCATCGATTACAGATGCATCTATAACTTCAAGCACAGTTGCACCGACTACAGATATACCTATATCTTCAAATTCAACTTATCTTCAAACTGCGCCGGCTATTGATATCGAGGCTGTAAAAGCTAATGTTTGGCACCGTTTTGAAGAGGGCTATGAGCCATATAAAAAGACTCTTCAAGCGGCTTCAATTATATTGTGTTGGGGCGTAGTGAGTCCGACTACTGATTTAAGTTGGGTTTTAGAATGGTTGTACTTAGGCGGTCTTTCACTGGATAAGGTCGTCATTCTCGATAATGTGCCGGTAGATCAGCAGAAAAGTTTGAGGAAGCTGTTAGATAAATATTATCCGGAAACACCGGCCGTTTTAGAGCAAGCGGATACAGAATTACCGCGTGATGCGTTAATTATTACGACACAGGAATTAGCGGAACCTTTTTTACGACAGCTGATGCTGCCTTGTCTCCCGCCTATCGGCATGGCCGGTTTGGTACAGATGTATCGCAAGCTGTTTATGTTAGCAAGGCGGCGTGGTGAAAGGGGGATTGTGCTTTATGGCTGGTAATTCGTGGTTTAATCATAATGAATGTTTACAAAGTTGCGCACTGGCCGGTGCGGCGGCTATGGCGGCCGGAATTACCGATGCTTATATCGTTGCCAACGGGCCGACTTGGTGTTATTTTTATGCCATGAAAGTAACTGATCGTCCCGGACTTAATTTGGGACAACGATTTTTATGCACGTATCCGACGAATGGTGCCATTGTGTTCGGTTCTGAAAAAGAGGTATTGCAGACATTGTCTGATTTAGCTAAGCTGCCGACTCAGCCCGGTTTGGTTTTGGTTGAAAATAGTTGTGCTTTCAGTTTAATCGGTGATGATTTGCCGAGTATTGTGGGCACGTCCGATTTGACTTGCCCTATACTAACCATGGACTCGGGTGGCACTTTAGGCGATTTTTGGCAGGGCTATAGCAAGGCTTTACTTGATTTACTTAAAATTACAGACTTTGATGAAACAGATAAAGATGAAGGTCAACATGTAAGTGAAGATAGAGGCCAATATGTAAGTGTAAATACTGGTACCGATGCAACAGTGCGCTGCGGTGAAGGTGCAAAAAACGAATTTACGGTTAACTTAATAGGCTGTTCAGTTACGTATTATAATGAACTCGATGATTTGGCCGAATTAGAACGTCTCTTAAATATGGTTGGGATAAAGGTTAATTTAAGTCTGGCGGTTAATCATAGCATGGCGGACTTACAGCATTTGCAAAAAGCTGATTTAAATGTGGTGGTTCATCCCGAACTTGGTCATGAAGCCGCTGAGTGGCTTTCAAAAAAATTGTCAATGCCATATATTGAGCCGGTTTTGCCATATGGTCTGGAAGGTACTAAAACTTGGGTCAGTGAAGTGGTAAGGGCTCTAAATAAGAATATGGAAGCACAGTTGGAGCCTTTGTTGTCAGAAATTCAAGGTGAAAAGACGCGTCAATTTGAACGAACTAAAGAGATTCAACGGTTATGTGGTGAACCGTGGTTTGACTCCGTTGTGGTGGCCGGTCCGAGTTCTGTTTTACAAGGCATGGAACGAGCCCTCAAGGGGGAATGGTTGGATGCCGGTGAATTTACTTATGTTGCTCATGATGACAGTAAAACAAAGCCTAATTATTATTCCTATGTGCAAGGCCATGATTGGCAGGCTGCTTTGCAAACCGGTAATAATAGTTTATTATTAGGTAGTGATCAAGAGCGACGTTTAATTGTTAAAGAAAAGTCTGTTGCCTTTCAAACTATCAGTAATCCCGAACCGGCTGAGATAGTATTAAGTGAACGACCGTTTATGGGGATTAAAGGTCATCGGGCTATGCAAGAAATTATTTGGAATTTATATATTAATAGTTTGGAAACAGCAGGCAAAGCGTAACAGTTTAGCAGAATAGCGCTGGAAAGGAGTGAGATGCTATGGATACTAATGATACAAATAATAAAAGCAATTTAGGACAAGAACATGCTTTTGATGCGGATAAGAAGCAATCTGACATTAACATCATTGAGCCACATCGCGGTGATACTCCTATAAGGGTAAAAGCAAGTGAAAAAGCGGATACGGAAGCCATCGTAATGGATGAATCGATTCATGAAAACTTGCTCAGTATCAGTGATATGGCTAAGTTACATGGTTTGTCTCGCCCGACGTTGTTATATTATGACTCTATAGGACTCTTTTCACCGGTTTTTACCGCATCGAACGGTTATCGCTACTATAGTCGTGTTCAGATTCCGCTCTTGCGTGAGATATGTTTTTTAAAGGCCTTAGGGATCAGTTTGAAAGAGATTCAAGGCCATTTAAATAATCGAAATCCTGAAGCGGAGCTTGAATTATTAGTTGCTCAGGAAGCAAAAATTCAAAAAGAAATACAGGAGTTGGGGCGCAAGCGCTTGGCATTGCAACAGCGTTTTTATATGTATAAAGAAGCTGTTCATGCCGCAACTAAGCCACAAGGAGAGCCATTTTTACGTCATTACAAGGACCGAAGTATCATATTTCATAAATTTATGGAAAATAACATGGATGGCGTAGATCGTCAAAATATTCATTTAACTTCAATGGAGTTATGGCGTGATTTATATAACCACGAATTTTTACCGGCTTACAGTTATGGCTTTTTATATAAAGAAGAAGCACTTAAATCAGATAATATGTTTAAGGACGGCGGTTGCTATATTCGTGTTCCGGTCGGCAATTTTGAATTTGAGTCTACGCTTCTTACGTTACCGGAAGGCGACTATATTTGTTGCTATAAGAGTGGGCGTCCAACCGATATGACTTTATTGAAGCGTTTGCTCAGCTGGATTGAAGAACACGGTTATCAGGTGAGTGGTGATGTGGTTGATTCGTGTTTCTTGGATACTACGTTTGACGAAGTGTTGCATGATGAAATCTTTTCTTTACTACAAGTTCCGGTGGTGAAAAAGGACGCCGAAAAGTAAAAGTCAAGCAAGATGGCAGGTAAGTTGATAAGTGAATGAAAAAAAGACATTTTATACGATAGAACTGTTAAATATATCAAAAATGTCTATATCTATGCTGCATTTATATATTGTTATTGGATAATGTGATAAAATACTATAGAAAATATGATATAAACTTCATCTAGATTTCAGAGAAAAGCTGTTGACTGTAAAGTTACTTTATAGTTTAGAATAGCATCATAGAAAAGAAGTAGGAATTATGGAAGGTACCTACTGTTGAGATGGAGGGATGTAGTATGTTAGCAATTTTAATCTTAATCAACCAGGCCATTGAAGATTGGCTCAAAACTTTTTAATTAAAAAGCGAGTTTATCATGACAGAACAACATTTTATGAGCCACTGTGAAAAGGTGGCACAAAAAGCATCGTAGTTATTGCGAATAATAACTGTGATGCTTTTTGTCTACCTATAACTTTTGGGAAGTTTACAATGATTAGTTTTTATTCAGACTGTGAAAAGGTGTCATATTATTGACAATACATGTGTTCGCGGTTATTATTAAGTATAAGATAAAAACTATGGAGGATACCTATGAAACAGTGTATGGATGCGGATAACTTACATCGCCGTCTCAAAAAAATTATCGGTCAAGTACAGGCGATTGACAGAATGGTAGACGAAGACGTACCATGTGAGGATATTTTATCCCAAATTAATGCTGCAAAATCTGCTTTGAATCGTTGTGGGCAGGTTATTTTAGAAGGCCATATTCGTCACTGTGTACGTGATGGGTTAGAGCATGGTGATGTAGATAAAACTCTCGATAAATTCACCAAAGCTATAGAACGTTTTGCTAATATGCAGTAGTGAAGTTAAGTATAAAACTAAATAGAAACGACTGAGGCGAAGATGATAAAGTCTTCGTCTTTTTATTTTTTTTATATTGACAATATATACCTCTATAGGTATATAATGCAAATATAAACATATACCCCTATAGGTATAAAATAACTTAACATATGAATATTTGCTCATTCATTAGTGTTATATTATATTTTATAGTCATCAGAAAGGAATCAGTCATGGAAGCAGTCATTCACAAGTTGGAAACAGGCTTATTCAGTAAATTAGAAGAGTTATTAGAATGGGGCGGCGTTAAAAAAGATATTATATTTTTAGTTTTATCAGGTTTGGCTGTATTAGCCAGTTTATTTGGTTTTCAGCCGTTACCATTTGATATCGCTTGGCTTGCTATTATACTTTGCGGTTTGCCGATTATTATAGAGGCTATTATCGGTCTGGTAACTGAATTTGACATTAAGGCTGATGTATTAGTGTCATTGGCTCTCATTGCGGCTGTTGCAACCGGTGAAGTTTTTGCGGCTGCCGAAGTGGCCTTTATCATGCAGATTGGTGCTTTACTGGAAGATATTACAGTAGCAAAAGCAAGAGCCGGTATTGAAAAGTTGGTTAATTTAACACCACAGGAAGCCCGTCTTTTGACTTCAAGCGGAATTCAGCTTGTAAAAGCGGAGACCGTTCAAGTAGGCGATATTTTGCGTGTATTACCCGGCGAAACGATTCCGGTAGACGGTGAAATTATTGCCGGTGAAACATCCATAAATCAAGCTGTATTAACAGGTGAATCATTACCGGTGGATAAAACGGTAGGCGATATGGTTTCAAGCGGTACGGTAAACCAGTTCGGCAGTTTTGATATGCGTGCCGTAAAAGTAGGTGAAGACCGCTCTATTCAGCGTATGATTCGTTTGGTACAGTCTGCCGATGCAGGTAAGGCTAAAATCGTGGGCTTAGCCGATCGGTGGGCTACTTGGGTTGTAGTTATTGCTTTACTTTCCGCCATCGGTACTTGGGCCGTAACCGGCGAAATTTTGCGTGCTGTTACTATCTTGGTTGTATTTTGCCCATGCGCTTTAGTTTTGGCTACGCCAACGGCTATTATGGCTGCAATCGGTAATGCAACTAAACATTGTTTTCTCGTTCGTGAAGGCGATGCGTTGGAACGTTTGGCCAATGTTAAAACGATTACTTTTGATAAAACAGGAACCTTAACATTCGGTGCGCCTAAAGTAGTTGCTGTTGAGAAGATTGATTCGCCGGTAGGGTGTACCGAAAATGCTATTTACCGCTTGGCAGCCAGCTTAGAATCTTTGTCGGAACATCCGCTGGGGAAAGCTATTGTTAAATCCTATAAGGAGAACGCTAAGACAGATATTTTGACGGTTACCGATTTTAAAATGATGCCGGGGCGAGGCGTTTCCGGTAAAATTGCAAGTCAATTAATCCTAGCCGGTAACGAACGAATGATGATGGAAGCCGGTATAGTGATTAATTCTAATGTAACAAACGGAAGTGCCAAGTATTTGGAGCAAGGGGGCACTATTGTATTCGTAGCTGTTGCACAACATTTAGTAGGGTACTTAGTCTTGGCTGATACTGTGCGCACCGAAAGTAAAGCTGTTATTGATAAATTAAATCGAATTGGTGTTGAAACAGTTCTTTTGACCGGCGATAATGAAAGTGCAGCGTATACTATTGGTACTCAATTGGGAATTCGCAGTATCCGGGCGAATTGTTTACCTGAAGATAAATTAAAATATATTGAAAATAATGAAGCCCAATTTGTTTGTATGATTGGTGATGGTATTAATGATGCACCGGCACTCAAAAAATCTCATGTCGGTATTGCCATGGGTGGTGTAGGCAGTGATATTGCGGTGGATGCTGCAGATATTGCCCTCGTTGATGATGAAATTAAAGAGTTACCTCATCTTATGGCATTATCTAAGCGCATGATGAGTACTATTAAGTGGAATTTGGCATTTGCCATGATTCTTAATTTTACAGCAATCGGTTTATCCTTCCCGGGAATTTTAACACCTGTTACAGGTGCGTTGGTACATAATGCCGGTTCTGTGCTGGTAATCATTAATTCGGCGTTGCTTTTGACTTGGCGTAATAGAGTATAATATATAACATTAGTATATAGGGCCTTCTCGTGATGGTTTATGAGAAGGCCTTTTTATTGTTCTTTTTTATAAAAAGAGGGAGTCTTAGTGAAAAGGAATTTTAAAACGCGGTGTAGAAGTAAATAAATAGTATTTTTTATAATGTTTGAATGTTAAATTCTATGGGGTGGACAATTATGAAAAAGCAACTAATATCTATAGTCGTTTGCGGTGCTTTAGTGTGCTCAAGTATTATCGGAACAGTAGAGGGAAAAGTAAGTTCATTGAGTACGATACAAGGACAAGTGAGGGGAACAAGTTCATATAATCAGTTGGTTGATAGCGGTTTAGATCCTTCTGAACTTAAGGTAGCCGGATTACCATTGGGGCTTACCTTGGCTCAGGTTGAAACTAGTTTAGGCAAACCCACAGAAGTTTTAAAAACAAATGGTGGAAATTATATAGTAGGATATCGCTATGGTGGAATTAAGTTTTTACGCTTCAGAGGCGGAGAAAAAATAGGGTTAATTGTTATTACAAATCGAGATGCAGTAACTTCACGTGGAATAGGGGTAGGTGATACCTTAGAGGATGTATATGCAACATATGGACATCCTTTGACTGTAGAAGAAAGAACTGACAGGAATGGTAAATCAATACCGGAATGGTTTTATGGTAAATGTGTATATGGTACAGATATCATGTTGGGGATTATTTTTAAACGCGATGGTGAAAAAGTAATAGAAATTAATTATATAGATAATTAACGTGATATAAATAAAAAGGAGATAATTATGGAAATTATATATTGGTCAGATTATGCTTGTCCGTTTTGTTTCATCGGACGCAAACATTTAGAAGCAGCAATTCAGAAGTTAAACGAAGAAAATAATGAAAACATTACGGTAACGATGAAAGCATTTGAGCTTGATCCGAGTGCACCGACTGTTGTTACTCAAACGGCCACCGAACGCTTGGCCTCTAAATACGGTTTAACGTTAGAAGATGCTGCCGACCGAATCAATGGTGTTAATATGATGGGCCAGGCACTTGGCATAGATTTCAGATATGATAAAGCAAAACCGGGTAATACCTTTGATGCTCATCGCATTACTAAGTTAGCACAAGCAAAAGATTATAAAATCGCGGAGACTTTGACAGAGTTATTGTATGAAGCTTACTTTGTAAAAAGTGAAGTGATATCAGATCATGCGGTGCTGATTGCCAAAGGTAAAGAAGCCGGTTTAGCTGAAGCGGATGTAAAGGTTGTGTTGGATTCCGATATGTATGCCAAGGAAGTGCGCGAAGAAGAAGCCTTGGCCGCTCGTTACGGAATTAATTCGGTACCTTTCTTCGTGGTGAATGATAAAGTAGCGTTACCGGGCGCATTACCGATTGAAGACTTTGAAAAAGTATTGCGTGAAATGTTGGTAAAAGAGGCTGAGTAATACGTTAAAAGTTGAGGCAAGCGAGGAGAAGATTATTATGGGCAAAAATGTTTTGATCGTCGTGGATATGCAGAACGATTTTATTTCCGGTTCGTTAGGAACACCGGAGGCACAGGCGATTGTACCAAAAGTAGCAGAAAAAATTGCTCAATTTAATGGGGATATATTTTATACCATGGATACGCATGATGATACGTATTTAAGTGAGCAAGAAGGGCAGAATTTACCGGTTTTGCACTGCCAGGAAGGCACTGAAGGATGGCAATTGGCTCCGGAAATTATAAATGCAGCACCTGTAGATCCTGAAAAGGTATATTGTAAAAATCAATTCGGTTCTGTTGAATTGGCTGAAGATTTACAGTATTTGAATGCGGAAGAGCTTATCGACTCTATTGAACTCGTGGGCCTTTGCACTGATATTTGTGTTGTATCCAATGCAATCTTATTGAAAGCTTTTTTACCGAATGTACCGATTACAGTATGGGGCGATTGCTGTGCCGGTGTTACACCTGTTAAGCATGACGCGGCTTTGGAAACTATGCGCAGCTGTCAGATTATTGTTAAATGAGAGATTTAATATAATGTATTAATACTGTGGTTGTCCGATATAAATACAGTCAAACATCAAAAAATAAAAAAGTCCTAACTCGGACCTTTGCAAAAGTCCTAATCCGTACTATAATACAAAATGTAGAAAGTACGAATTAGGACTTTTTGGTTTGTGAAGGATCAATATAAGGATAATAAATTGTAAATCTGCATATAAGATGCTTAGCTTTGATGTATTTAATTGTATATAAATGGAGGTATTACTTTGGATATGATACATAAAGATCAAATTAAGGCGTTAGGTCACTTTTTTGGACAAACAATTATGTTGTATTCCGATTTCGCCAAACAAGAAGGTATCAGCTATAATAAGTCGGCTATTTTAATCAGTATTTTTGATTATGAAGAAGTAACTCAGCGGAAAATTTGTGCGGAGTGGGGATTACCTAAACAAACGGTTTCAACTCTGTGTAAAAGCTTTGAACAAGATGGCTTTATTGCCTATAAAGCCACATCGAATGATAATCGCGAGAAATATTTGGTAATGACGGAAAAGGGGCGAACTGAGTTTCAATCACTAATGAATAAATTAAATGCTGTTGAGTCATATGCTTTTCAAAAAATGGGGAAAGAACAAGTTGAATTAATGTTAAACGGCATGAAACAGTTTTCACAAGCGTTTGCTGAAGGTCTCAAGGAGGTTAATAAATGATTGGTTATGTATTTTTGGGCGCAGCTATTTTACTGGAAATATTTTCAACATCCATGATGAAGTTATCCATGGGTTTTACTAAGCTAATTCCATCCATTGTGGTTGTAGTGGGCATGAGTTCCTCGTTTTATGTATTATCAAAGGCTTTAAATTTGATCCCACTCAGCATTGCCTATGCCATTTGGTCGGGAATCGGGACTGCGTTAACGGCCCTTATCGGTGTATATATTTGGAAAGAAGAACTTTCCATGACAGCCGTAGCCGGTATCGTACTCATTATTATCGGCGTAATATTATTAAACCTAAAAGGTGTAGCCCATTAATTGGTAGATTAAAAGCTTATAATATAATTCTTTGTATTAAGAGCCCCGAGGGGGCTCCTTTTATTTTTTACTAAAAAGAATCTCATTTAAATCTAAAAGTTCACTAAATCTTCATCTTGCTTTAATGTAGCAGGCATAGAGTAATGATTACAGAGTTGTTAAGAGCAACGAAGTAAATAGAACAAATAACAAGGAAGAAGATGATAGAGTAAGGAAACCTTTGTTGATAACGATTGTAGCTGTTTTAGTAATTTAACATATGAATTATTAGAATTATTATATGGTCGCTGTTTGAAAAACAAGGGTAGATTTATGATCATCGATGTGCTATAATGAAGTTGTAAGCGATAATAAATACTTATAAAGAATTAATCAAGCTTAGTGATGTGAATCACGGCTCCATTACAGCATGTAAATTTCTGCGTGGTGTAACATTAATTAAAAAATTAATTGAGAAGAAAGGTTTCAGGTGAATTTACCATGAACAAAAAAATCGCAAAAGCATTAAACGAACAAGTAATTTTTGAATTTAATTCCGCATATTTATATTTAGCATTATCCTTGTCAATGGCTGATGCACGTTTTAAAGGTTTCTCCGCTTGGTTACGTTTGCAGTACCAAGAAGAAATGGATCATGCATTCAAATTTATTGACTATTTAGAAACCCGTAACGAAACAACTACTTTGGGCGACATCAAAGCTCAGGCTGTTGAAGTTAGCGATCCATTGAAAGTTGCTGAAATGGTTTACAACCATGAACAAGTAATTACCGGTAAAATTAACGAAATCTATGCATTAGCTATTAAAGAAGAAGATTATGCAACTGTTAACTTCTTGAATTGGTTCATTAATGAACAGGTTGAAGAAGAAGCCAGCGCTCGTGATTTGGTTGATGAATTCAAATTCGCCGGTGATAGCCGTGCCAGCCAGTTGTTTGTTGACGCTCGTTTGGGTAACCGTCAATAATTATAAGTTCGGTTGTGTCCACAACCTGACTTAGTTTAATATCAACAGTTTCAAACTGATAAAAAAATTACATCAAGCTTAAGTAAGCTTTAAAAAAGACGCTCATTGAGCGTCTTTTTTAGTATATGGATTTTTATATATTATATAAATTGACTTTTAAGAAATTGTTTACAGTTTACTTTAAAACATTATAATCGGTTCATCATAAGAGTGCTTGTGAAGCCCTATAATTACTGAAAAAAATAAAAAGTCAAATTTTTAAAATTTTTTTGACTTTTTAGCTTGACAAAAGTCAAAAAGTCAACTATTATATAGACAAGGTCAAAAGAACAAAAGGTGAAAAGGTTAAAAAATTGAATGAAAAAATACAGCAAGTTGAACTGAAAGTAGACCGTCCGACAATCAATTAAACCGAGCGACCGAATCATAAAAGAACGAAGGTAGTATATGAAACAGAGTGTATTATTAGATATAAAGTTTGGAGAGATGATGTATGGGAATTTTAGCGGATCGAATTGAAAAATTTATATTAGCTAAATTGTTAGAAGAGCAAGCGGACAGAGAAGACGGTATCGTGTTACGTCGTAACGAATTGGCTGATGAGCTCAATTGTGCGCCATCGCAAATCAGTTATGTCTTAAGCACACGTTTTTCAAACGACCGCGGGTTCATCGTAGAATCAAGACGTGGTTTGGGTGGATTCATCAGTATCACACGGATTCCGGTGAAAGCGTTATTGGAAGCATCTAAACAAGAAGAAAAGAAAGAAACAGCCACTGACAAACCATTGACCATGGGTATGATAGATAATTCATTGTTTGAATTGATGCAGCAAAAGTTCTTGCGTAAACGAGAAGCAGCGCTTTTACATGAAGCGTTCGCCATCTTGATGGAAGAACCGGATCGCAAAACGCGTGAAGCAAAAGTTCGTCGGTTGTTTGAACAAGTAGTCTCCATGGTGAAGGAGGTATGATGCGTTATGTTATGTGATAATTGTAAAAAAAATGAAGCCACGGTTCATATGACAAGAGTGGTTAACGGTAAGAAAAGTGAACGTCATTTATGTAGTACCTGTGCTAAACAGCAAGGTGAAGATTTCGGCAGTCAAGGATTTATGAATTTCGGTCCGTCCTTATGGGACAATGACTTTTTCACTAATGATTTCTTTACCAATTCATTGTATCCGGAAAGTTTATTGAATCCTCGTCAAGAAACTCGCTGCAGTCAATGCGGTATGACATTTAGTGATTTTAATCAAACCGGTAAATTCGGTTGTGATCATTGTTATGAAACGTTTGAAGCACAGATTGCACCGCTTGTAAGACGCCTGCAAGGCTCATTAAATTATGAAGGTCGTGTACCGAGTCGCGGCACCGGCGTTTTCAAAACAAAACACCAAATCAAACGGTTACGTCAAGAGCTTGATAAAGCCGTTAAGGCAGAACAGTTTGAAGAAGCCGTTCGTTTGCGTGATGAAATTAAATCGTTGGAACAATCCTTGGGTAATACCGATAAATAGGAGGGACAGTTATGTTAGATAAAATCTTGGATGAACCGCTTAGCGGTTGGCTGAAAAGCAGTGATCCCTTGGGACAGCTAAATTCACATATTGTACTGTCCAGTCGAATTCGTTTGGCTCGTAACTTCAAAGGGTTGCAATTTACTAATCGGAATAACGAAGAGTCGCTGAAAAAGGTCGACACCATGATGCGCGGTGTGCTTGGCACTTTAAAAGCCGCCGATGGTCGCGATTATTCCAATATTAGTTTAGATAAATTATCCGATACGGAACGTGAAATTCTCGTTGAAAAACACTTAATGAGTCCGCAAATGGGACAAAAAGCAATGTATCGCAGCTTAGTTGTTGCCAACGACGCGTCTGTGGCCATTATGGTCAATGAAGAAGATCACATTCGTATCCAGGCCATGGAACCGGGTCTGAGACTGAAAGAAGCATTGGAACATGCACTTTTAATCGATGATGCGATTGAAAGCAAATGTGACTATGCCTTCAGCGAACGGTACGGTTATTTAACAGCTTGTCCGACTAACGTAGGCACGGGGCTTCGTGCATCCGTTATGTTACATTTGCCTGCGCTAGCCATGACAGGTCGAATTAATCGTTTAGTTCGTAATATTACACAGACCGGTTATTCGGTTCGCGGTCTCTATGGTGAAGGTTCACAAGCATTAGGTGATATTTATCAGATTTCCAACCAGGTAACGATGGGGATCAGTGAAGAAGACACAATTAAACAAATTCAAAAAGTAATTGAAAAATTGGTTCAAGAAGAAGTAAAAGCTCGTGAAGCCATAAAAGGTAATGACTTCGAAGCGTTTGAAGACCGTGTATGGCGTGCCTTCGGCACCTTGCAGTATGCACGACGTTTATCTGGTGAAGAAGCGCTGGGCCTTTTGAGTGATGTTCAATTAGGTATGGATATGGGTGTGTTACCGCAACATTCAGCTGATGTATTTAATGAATTAGTGGTAACTACAAGACCTAACTTTTTAAGTAAATATGCAGGGAAAGAATCGATGACAGCTCCCGAACGCGACAGTTATCGCGCAAAAGTTGTTCGTGACAGATTGGCCCGCTAAAGATATGAGGTGATAAAATGTTTGAACGTTTTACAGACGGTGCGCAACGTGCTTTAGGCATTGCGCAGGAAAAATCTAAGGAGTTTGGCCACGATTACGTGGGCACAGAGCATCTGCTCCTTGGTTTATTGGAAGAAGACAGTGTAGCTTCCAAAGCACTCCATTCCTTGGGTTTGGAAGATGAAGTTACAGAAAAAGCTGTGTTGGATGCGGTGGGTCGCGGTAACAGCCACAGCAATGAATTATATATTACACCGCGTACTAAACGTGTATTGCAATTGGCTGTTGGCATTGCCAACCAAATGCAGCATAACTATGTAGGTGCCGAACACTTATTGCTCGGTATTTTACAAGATGGCGACGGTGTAGCTGTTAATGTTCTTTATAGCATGGGCATTCGTAGTAACGATGTAGTAAAAGCTATCAACAACATTTACGGCTCTGAACAGGGCGGTGCTGAAGGTGCCGGCAATGGTTCCGGTAGTGCCAACGGCAGCAGTAATTTGGGCGATTTAAAAGATTTCGCTACTGATTTAAATGAAGTAGCCAAACAAGGTAAAATTGACCCGGTTATCGGTCGGGACAATGAAATCAATCGTGTTATTCAGATTCTGAGCCGTCGTACGAAAAACAATCCTGTGTTAATCGGCGAACCGGGTGTCGGTAAAACAGCCATTGCCGAAGGTTTGGCACAGCGCATTGTAAGTCAGAATGTACCTGAAATTCTACGCAATAAACGTATTATTTCCTTGAGTTTAACGGCTATGGTTGCCGGTGCTAAATACCGTGGTGAATTCGAAGAACGTCTGAAAAAAGCTATTGATGAAGTACAGAAGCACGATGATATGATTATTTTCATCGATGAACTTCATACTTTAATCGGTGCCGGTGCTTCTGAAGGCTCCATGGATGCAGCCAATATTTTGAAACCTGCTTTGGCCCGTGGTACATTCCAAGTAATCGGTGCTACGACACTTGATGAATATAAGAAACATATTGAAAAAGATGCCGCTTTGGAACGTCGTTTCCAACCTGTGTTGGTAGGTGAACCTAGCGAAGAAGAAGCGTTGGAAATCTTGAAAGGCTTGCGTGACCGCTATGAAGCGTTCCACAAAGCTAAGATTACCGACGAAGCCTTAAAAGCAGCGGTTGAATTATCCAGTCGTTACATTTCGGATCGTTTCTTGCCGGATAAAGCTATCGACGTTATGGATGAAGCAGCATCCAAAGTACGTATGAAAGTATTCACCGCACCACCTGATGTAAAAGATTTGGAAACCCGTCTGGCTGATGTTCGTAAAGAAAAAGAAGCAGCCGTAACCGGACAAAACTACGAAGAAGCGGCTAAACTCCGTGATGAAGAAAAGAAATTGGTTGACGAAATTGAAGCTAAACAAGCGGCTCGCAGCAAGGAAGACGAAGAAAAACTTGTTGTTACCGAAGATGATATTGCGGCTGTCGTTTCTCAATGGAGTGGTGTACCGGTTGCTAAAATTGCTGAAGAAGAATCAGAACGGTTGCTTCGTTTGGAAGACGAACTTCATGAACGGGTTGTTGGCCAGGATGAAGCTGTAGTAGCTGTATCTAAAGCCGTACGTCGTGCTCGTGCGGGCCTTAAAGATCCTAAACGTCCTATTGGTTCGTTCTTATTCTTAGGCCCTACCGGCGTCGGTAAAACCGAATTGGCTCGTGCTTTAGCAGCCAACTTATTCGGTGATGAAAATGCCATGATTCGTCTTGATATGTCCGAATATATGGAAAAACATACCGTGTCCCGTTTAGTTGGGGCGCCTCCGGGCTATGTCGGTTATGATGAAGGTGGTCAGTTGACTGATGCCGTACGTCGTAAACCTTACAGTGTCATCTTGTTTGACGAAGTTGAAAAAGCTCATCCTGACTTCTTCAACATCTTATTGCAGGTATTAGACGACGGTCGTTTGACTGATAACCAAGGTCGTACGGTAGATTTCCGTAATACGGTTATTATCATGACAAGTAACTTAGGTTCCAACTTCTTAAAAGAAGACAGTGCCGCTATGGGCTTCTTAGCTGCTAAGAGCAAAGATGACGCTAAGAAAAACGCAGAAAGCAATTTTGCCGAAGCTAAGAAGAACACCTTGGATGCCGTTAAACGTCATTTCCGTCCTGAGTTCTTGAACCGTATTGATGAAATGGTTGTATTCCATCCATTGACCGGTGAAGATTTGGGTAAAATCGTTAACATCTTGTTGAAAGATGTAACAAAACGTTTGGCTGAACGTGACCTTGCTTTGGAAGTATCTCCTGAAGCTCTTGAAGTATTGGTTAAAGAAGGTTCCGACTTTGCGTATGGTGCTCGTCCGTTAAAACGTGCTATCCAGCGTTTGGTTGAAGACCCTATTTCCGATTTGATCTTAAAGGGTGATGCTCCTGCAGGTTCCGTTATCAAAGCTAACGTGGTGGACGGCGACATCACTATGGTAGTATAATTAACAGGAATTGATTAACAGTTACAGATTTGGTTGATTATTACGCCGATTTTCAATTTTATTCATGAAAAATTACTCCTCTGTTTGAAGGATATTGCACTAAAAATCACGAATACTATTTAAATGGTGTTCGTGATTTTTTTATAATCAATTTATGAAAAAAAAGGTTCTCAAATTGAAGTTGATTCACGAGTATATAAAGAAAGGGAATCTATGGCTAAGGTAAAAACTGCGTATTTTTGCAATAATTGCGGAGCGGAATCGGCTCGTTGGCTCGGGAAATGTCCTCAATGCGGTCAGTGGAATACACTGGTTGAAGAAGTGGTGCGCGAGACCAAACAAAAGGGCTCGGTATCCTATGCTCCTGTTGATAAGGCCGCTACCAAGCCGGTAGCATTGGCTGACATAAAAACTGAAGATTCGCCGCGTATATCGACCGGCTATGGTGAAATCGACCGTGTTTTGGGCGGCGGTATTGTGCCGGGCGCGCTTATCTTATTGGGCGGTGATCCGGGGATCGGTAAATCTACGATTTTACTGCAGGTATCGGGACGTATTGCCGATACACATGGTAAAGTGCTGTATGCATCGGGTGAAGAATCGCAGATGCAGTTAAAGCTCAGGGCTGAACGCCTTGGTATTCAAGGCAAAGAGTTGTCGGTTATGGCCGACACTAATTTGGATGCTATTTTGCAAGAAGCAAGTCAACATAAACCGGCTTTGCTTGTCATTGACTCGATTCAGACAATGTTTACGGAGGCACTCGATTCGACGCCGGGCAGTGTAGGCCAAGTTCGTGAGTGTACGGCTCGTTTACTCCGTTTTGCCAAAGAGCAGGGCGTGCCGGTTATTATTATCGGTCATGTAACTAAAGAAGGTAATATTGCGGGACCGCGCATGTTGGAGCACATGGTGGATGTAGTACTCTATTTTGAAGGGGAACGATCTTATCAGTTCCGTATTTTGCGTGGTATTAAAAACCGTTTCGGTTCCACGTCGGAATCCGGGCTCTTTGTTATGGAGGAGGAAGGCCTTGCAGAGCTTATTAATCCATCGGCCACGCTATTGGCGGAGCGGACGGAGGAAGAAACGGGTTCGGCGGTTATGGCCTATTTGGAAGGGATTCGTCCGATTTTGGTCGAAGTGCAAAGCCTTGTGGCTACGACAGCTTTCGGTATGCCCCGGCGTACTTCCATCGGCTATGATTTGAATCGACTTATTATCTTATTGGCCGTGCTTGAGAAACGCTGCAATTTGACTCTTGGCAATAAGGATGTTTACGTTAATGTTATCGGTGGTTTAAAAGTCAATGAACCGGCTTGTGATTTGTCGGTGGCTGTTGCTATTGTATCGAATTTAAAAAATCGTCCCGTGCCGTCCGATATGGTGATTCTGGGTGAAGTTGGTCTGACCGGTAATATTCGCAGCATTCCGCGCATCGAACAACGCATTGCGGAAGCTGCCAAAATGGGCTTTACTCGTTTTGTTGTGCCGGCAGGAAATGCGAAACAGGTGAAGGGGAATCGCAAGGATATTGTAATTCACGGTGTTACAACCGTACAAGAAGCGATGCAACTTGTATTTTGATAGCATTTTTTAATAATGAGTTAATGATTTATTTATAATTTTAATGTACAATAGAGATGTACAAAGGGAAAGGAGGTGAAATGAAATGGTATATAAGATTTTACGTTATGTCATAGCCTTATTGGTTGGGATTATGGGATATATGTTGACAGATACTTTTACGCCGGTTTGGGAGCCGATTATCGATGTGAAATTCTGGACTATGGGTTTCTTCGGTATTTCGGTAATTAAGATTTTAGCCTTAGCTTTAGGAGGGGTTATCGGTGCTTTGATCGGTTTTGTAATTGCTTTACCGATTATCGATCAAGGTTTGAAACTGGCTAAAAATATTGAACGCATTTTATCACGTGTACCTAACCAGGAATTAATGGCCGGCACAGCCGGATTACTTTTTGGACTTATAATAGCAAATCTTATTGGCTTGGCATTCTATCGCGTACCGATTATCGGTTCGTACATTCCTATTATTTTAAGTGCTATCTTCGGTTATATCGGGATGCGTCTTGCATCACGTAAGGGGCCGGAACTCTATGCCAACTGGCTTCAGAGTCGTACAGTAGCAAAAGATAAGAAAAAAGAAGCAACGCCCAAAGAAGTTGAGCAGGTTACAGCTCCGGTTGTGTCTGAATTCGAATCTGTGTCGGTAGCAAAGTTATTGGATACGTCGGTTATTATTGACGGTCGTATCGCTGAATTGTGTGCCACCGGCTTTTTGGATGGGCCTTTGGTTGTGCCTTTATTCGTATTGGAAGAATTACAACATATTTCCGACTCGGCCGATGTGTTAAAACGCAATCGCGGTCGTCGCGGTCTCGACATTTTGCAAAGCATGCAACAAAAAGAGTTAATTGCTATTAAAGTAATCCCCGATGATTTTGAGGATATTGCGGAAGTAGATTCCAAGTTGATGCGTTTGGCTTTGGATAAAAAATGGAAAATTGTAACGAATGATTTTAATTTGAATAAAGTGGCCAGCTTGCAGGGTATTGAAGTCCTCAATTTGAATGATTTGGCGAATGCTTTAAAACCGGCTATGATTCCGGGTGAATGGATTCGTGTTCAAGTTATCAAAGAAGGTAAAGAAGATAATCAGGGTGTGGCTTATTTAGACGATGGTACTATGATTGTTATTGAAAACGGGGCACAGTATGTTGACACGTCGATTGATGTCATGGTTACATCGGTATTGCAGACAAGTGCAGGTCGTATGATTTTTGCACGAGCGAAAGGAACTAAAGAATGATCAGCTGTATTTTATTAGCCGCCGGAGCCGGCAAACGCATGCGCTGTGAAGCTAACAAAATATTTTTGCGCCTCGGCAAATATTCCGTATTGCAGTGGAATTTACACCATTTGGCGTCAGTATCTGATATTTCTGAAGTAATTATCGTAGCGGCAGCCGGTGAAGAGGACATAGTGACCAAGGAAGTGGCTGACATGGGGGCATTACCTTGGCAGCCGCGCATCGTAACAGGCGGTAAAGAACGGCAAGATTCTGTGCGAGCCGGTACATTGGCTGTCAGTGCAACGACGGAGATTATTTTGGTGCATGACGGGGCCAGACCTATGGCGAAACCGGCCTTGTTCACGGCTGTGGCCGAGGCAGCACAAAAATACGGTGCCGCTGTAGCCGCTGTCCCTGTTATTGATACGATTAAACGGGTGACTGATGATTTATTGGTTACAGAGACATTAAAACGCAGCGAATTATATGCGGTTCAAACACCACAGGGGTTTCAGAAAGACTGGTTGTTGGAAGCTCAAGCTTATGCGGCTGAAACAAACTTTATGGGCACCGATGATGTTTCCTTGGTGGAACATCAAGGTAAGCCGGTTCATATAGTGCTGAGTGACTATATCAACTGTAAACTTACAACCCCTGAGGATATTATAAGAGCTAAACAATATTTAGGAGTGACAGAACCTATGATGCGAGTAGGATTCGGGTATGATGTGCATCGTTTTAAAACAGGAAGACCTTGTATTTTGGGCGGTGTGCAAATTGAAAGCGAATTCGGCCCGGATGGCCATAGTGATGCGGATGTATTGATTCATGCATTGATGGATGCCTTATTGGGAGCGGCCGGTTTACCGGATATCGGTTACTGGTTTCCGCCGGAAGATGATGCGTTCAAAGGTATTTCAAGTATGGAATTATTACGTCAAGTTATGAAACTACTACACGAAAAAGGATTTAAGGCGTATAATGTAGATGTTATGGTCATTGCGGAAGCACCTAAATTAAAGCCGCATATCGGGGCTATGAAAAGAAATCTGTCCGATGCCTTAGGCATTGGTGAAGATTTTATCAGTGTAAAAGCGACGACCCATGAAAAGATGGGGGCGTTCGGTCGCATGGAAGGCTTGGCAGCACAGGCTGTAGTGAGCTTGTACCAAGCGTAATCGTCAGCGAATGGCAACCATAAAATAAAATGTATTTTTGTAAAGGAGCGGATATAAACATGGCAAAGATGAAGGTACGATTTGCACCGAGTCCAACAGGGCCTTTCCACATCGGTGGTGCTCGTTCAGCCCTTTTCAACTGGCTATTGGCACGTAAAGAAGGAGGCGCATTCCTTCTGCGTATTGAAGATACAGACTTAGCGCGTTCTACGCGTGAAAGCGAAGAGAATATTAAAGCCGCTCTTAAATGGCTCGGCATGGATTGGGATGAAGGTATTGACGTAGGCGGCGAAAATGGACCATATCGTCAGACGGAACGTCTTGATATTTATAATGAAGTGACGCAGCGTTTATTGGATGAAGATAAGGCGTATCGTTGTTACTGTACCGAAGAAGAATTGGAAGCAGTTCGTCAGGAACAGTTAGAACGTGGTGAAACACCTAAATACAATGGTCATTGCAGTCATTTAACCGAAGAACAAATCGCTGAATATGAAAAAGAAGGTCGTAAACATACTGTTCGTTTGCGTGTACCTTTGAATCAGACCATTGCGTTTGATGATATGGTTCGCGGTCACGTATCCTTTGAATCTAACGGTGTAGGCGATTTCGTTATTGTTAAATCCGACGGAATTCCTGTTTATAACTATGCGGTAGTTATTGACGACCATACCATGGAAGTAACGCATGTTATCCGTGCGGAAGAACATCTTTCCAATACACCGCGTCAGATTGCGATTTACAATGCTTTGGGTTGGGAAGTACCGACATTTGGTCATATTTCCTTAATCCTCGGTAAAGATTACAAGAAGATGAGTAAACGTCACGGTGCTACTTCCGTTGATCAGTATCGTCAGCTCGGTTACTTGCCGGAAGCTATCGACAACTTCTTAGCCTTGCTCGGTTGGGCTCCGGACGGCGAACAGGAATTGTTTACTCAGGAAGAATTGATTCAGAACTTCTCCATGGACCGCGTAGCGAAGAATCCGGCCGTTTTCGATATCGATAAATTGAATTGGATTAATTTCAACTACATGAAGAATTTATCCGATGAAGAATTATACGAATTATGCTTACCGCATTTGCAGGAAGCCGGTTATGCTTCGACAAACCCTGATGAAGTGGAAAAAGCAAAACTCATCATGCTTTGCGTATGTTTAAAAGATCATATCAGCTTCGGTGCTCAGATTAAAGAAGAAGCTAAATTGATTTTTGAAGATATGGAAGCTCCGGACGCTGAACACGCCGAAGAAATTAAAGCTGTGTTGGCTGAAGAAACTTGTCCGATCGTACTCAATGCATTCCGTGCAGCAGTAGCCGATTTGGACGAAATTACGCCGGACGTAGTGAAAGCTACTATCAAAGGTATTATGAAAGAAACCAAATTGAAAGGGAAATTCGTATTTATGCCGATCCGTATTGCTACGACCGGTCAAATGCACGGCCCTGATTTGAATTACATCATTACCTTGTTCGGTAAAGAAAAGACGTTGGCACGCCTTGATGCGGCTATCAGTCAGTTATAATTGATTATTTTTTGTAGGTTACATCCTTTATTGACGGTCAATTTTTGAGTACGGGAGGTTTCCTCCTGTGCTCTTTTTTATATTCTTTCTTTTTTAAAAGGAGGCTATAATATGGAATCTATGGTTGAACGTTTTTTGCGGTACACTAAAACAAACACGCGCTCTGATGAAGCGGCTACTTCAGTACCAAGTACTCAAACTCAGGTTGAGTTTGCCAAAGTATTGAAAGCTGATTTGGAAGCACTGGGCTTAAGTGATGTGAAAATCAACGAAAAGAACGGGTTTGTAATTGGTACTTTACCGGCTAATACTAACGACCAGGTACCGGCCATCGGCTTTATTGCTCATATGGACACTGCCGATTACAATGCGGAAAATATTACGCCGCGTATTATCAAAGACTATGATGGGCAAGATATTTTGTTGAATGACGCAAAAGGAATCTATAGCCGTGTAGCTGATTTTCCTAATTTAGCCAATTATAAAGGTCAAACTTTAATTGTTACTGACGGTACAACTCTTCTTGGCGGTGACGACAAAGCCGGTATCGTTGAAATCATGGAAGCTTTACGTTATGTAAAAGAAAATCCGGACATTAAACATGGTCTTATTATGTGTGCTTTCGGACCCGACGAAGAAATCGGTTGCGGCGCCGACTTATTTGATGTGAAAGACTTCCCGGTAGATTTTGCCTATACTATTGACGGCACACGCCTCGGCGAATTGGAATACGAAACATTTAATGCGGCTTCTGCCACTGTAGAATTACACGGTGTATCCGTTCATCCCGGTTCGGCTAAAAATACAATGATTAACTGCAATAAATTGGCCATGGAATTTGACCGCTTATTGCCTCAAGCTGCCGTACCTGAATTGACGGAAGATCATGAAGGTTTTATCATGCTTTCCAGCAATGAAACGGGTGTTGAATCAGGCACTATGAAATACATCATTCGTGATCATGACCGCTCCTTCTTTGAAGCAAAAAAACAATTGTTTGTATTGGCAGCCAAAGTATTAAATGAACGTTATGGCCGTGAAGTGGTAACATTGACCGTTAAAGATCAATATTACAATATGTACGATATCATTAAAGATCACATGGATTGCGTCGAAGTAGCCAAAGCCGCTATGGAAAAAGCCGGTGTTAAACCGCTTATCCAGCCGATTCGCGGCGGTACTGACGGGTCTAAGATTTCCTTCATGGGTATTCCTACACCTAATTTGTTTACCGGTGTAGAAAATCTTCACGGACCTCATGAATTTGCCTGTGTTGAACACATGGAATTAGCTGTTAAGACAATTGTTAATATTGCTACAGCCGGAAAATAAAACAGGATAAAAAATCACTTGCACACTATTTAATTTTAGCCGTATAATTTGTATAGAATTAGTAGGGATACATTGACTTTATAAGGGTTTCGTGATATCATATTCAATATATCGAATAAAATTGTTATGAAAGACGATGAACGAAAGAAGTACTTTGTGTCTAACTTTACAGCGAGAACTAACTGGTGGAAGGGTTTAAGTATAGCCAAGGGAAATGCATTCGGGAGTTAACAGGCTGAATAGAGTAGGTTTGTTCGGATACGCCCGTTATGCGTTTGAGAGAGTGCTATCAGTACTTAACAGAGTGGAACCGCGGGCCACCGTCTCTGTAATGAGATGGTGGCTTTTTATATTTTTACGGAAGAGAGGCATCGGTAGCGATGAGAGAAATTAAAGTATACAATACGATGACAAGAGAAAAAGAAGTATTTAAGCCGGTAAAGGAGGGTGAAGCAAAGATTTACGTATGTGGCGTAACACCATACAACCATCCTCATATCGGTAATGCTCGTCCTTTTGTTACTTGGGATGTAATTCGTCGCTATTTGACGCATGTCGGTTATAAAGTGACGTATGTGCAGAACTTTACCGACGTTGATGACAAAATTATCAACACCTCCAATGGCGAAGGTGTTTCTTGGGATACGATTGCAAATCGTTATATCGATTCCTATTTTGAAGTTATGGATGCTCTTCATGTACGTCATGCCGATGTATATCCGCGCGTATCCGAACACATTGATGAAATCATTGCTATGATTTCCACTTTGATTGAAAAAGGCTTTGCCTACGAATTAGACGGCGATGTATATTACAGCGTTGAAAAATTTGAAGACTACGGTAAATTATCCGGTCGTACATTGGATGATATGGAAGCGGGTGCTCGTGTTGACGTGGATGATCGTAAACAAAATCCGATGGACTTTGCACTTTGGAAAAGTGCTAAACCGGGTGAACCATACTGGGAAAGCCCATGGGGTAACGGTCGTCCGGGCTGGCACATCGAATGTTCCACAATGAGTAATAAATACTTGGGTGAAGAATTTGATTTCCATGGCGGCGGCAGTGACTTGATTTTCCCTCACCATGAAAACGAAATTGCTCAGTCCGAAGGATGCACCGGTCATCATCCGTCCGTGCGTTACTGGTTGCACAATGGTTTCATCACCATTAACCAGGAAAAAATGAGTAAATCCTTGAATAATTTCTTCTTGGTTAAAGATATCTTGAAAGAATACAGTCCTGATGCGCTTCGTTATTTCTTGATGAGCACTCATTATCGCAGTCCGCTTGATTTCAGCGATGAACGTTTGGAAGAAGCGAATAAATCATTGGAACGCATGACAACAGCTATCCAGAACCTTTTATACTTGGAAAACCAAGAAAAAGGCGAATGTGATGAAGAAGCAAAAGCATTACTGGACAACGCTCGTAAATATGCGGAAGAATTTGAAGAAGCTATGTCCGATGATTTCAATACAGCTTTAGCCGGTGCACCTATGTTCGGCTTAGCTAAAGAAATCAACATCTACTATCAGGCTGTTCAGAACTGCAATGGTAAAGTTTGCCATGAAACATTGGCTGAAGTAAGAAACATCTTCAAGATGATGACAGATATTATTGGCATTTTGGAACAGGCTTGGGAAGGTCCTCAAAGCGGTGCCGGTGCTGAAGAATACGAAAAATTAATGCAGGTAATTTTAAACGTTCGTCAGAATGCCCGTGAACAAAAACTTTGGGATTTGGCAGATGCCATTCGTGATGAATTGGGCAACATCGGTATCGTAATTGAAGATTCGCCGCAAGGGGCACGGTGGAAAAAACGTGAACTTTAAGCGCTATCAATTTTTACGAGCCACGGCTATTGAAAAATTAAAAGCAACAACTACGCATGAGGGAATAATACCGGCTGAAGCTGAGGATTCCCTCATGCTTGCCTATATAGGCGATGCCGTATATTCCTTGTATATTCGTGAACGTATGACTGAAGCGGGTATTACGAAGGTTCAAGTGTTACATAATCTGGTAACTGAATGTATTTGTGCCAAGGCTCAATCAAAAGTCCTTCATGCTTGGGAAACGACGGAATATTTGACCGAGATGGAAAAACAAGTAGCCAAACGGGCTCGCAACAGTAATGTACATGTACCGAAGAGTGCAACGGTACAGGAATATCGTGCCAGCACGGCTTTTGAAGCCGTATTGGGCTATTTATATCGATCCGGACAGACCGAACGGTTGCAAATATTGATGAAAGATGCTTTTCACTATACTTTGGACAGTATGGGTTAGTTGAGTTATGATAAAGTAAAGGAGACAGACTCATGAGTGATTATATTGTAGGGCGCAATGCAGTGCGTGAAGCTTTGCGGTCGGGACGTACCATTCAGCGTCTGTTTATTACCAATGATAAAGTACAAGGCTCCTTACAGGAAATCATAGGCCTCGCTAAGGACAAAGGCATTGAACTTCGTCGTGTAGATGATAAACAGCTCAGTAAATATGCAGATGGTGTGGTCCATCAAGGCGTGGTGGCTTTGGCTGCGCCGGTTAAATTTGCTGATTTAGGTGAAGTATTGGCTGCTTGGCCGGCCGATAAAGCACCGCTTTTAATATTGTTGGATGGTATAGAAGATCCTCATAATATGGGGGCGATTATTCGAACGGCCGAATGCTGTGGAGCAACGGCGGTACTGATTCCGAAACGACATACGGCACCGATTAATGCGACGGTTGCCAAAACATCGGCGGGGGCTGTTGAATCAATTCCTTTGGTACAGGTCGGCAATGTAGCGCAGACGATTGAAGAACTTAAGAAACAAGGTTTCTGGGTTCTGGGGGCCCATATGGAAGGACAACAGACTTTGTATCAAGCCGATTTAACGAGCCCGCTTGTGCTTGTTATCGGTAATGAAGGCAAAGGCCTCAGTCGTTTGACTAAAGAACGTTGTGATTTTCTCGTAACGATTCCTATGTATGGGCGTTTAAATTCATTAAATGCATCGGTAGCGGCCGCTATTTTGATGTATGAAGCAGTTCGGCAACGTCAATGAAGAGGAGTGAGGCTCCGACATGAGAGAAGATATTTTAATTGTTGACGGATATAATGTTATTTTTGCGTGGCCGGAACTTAAAAAAATAAGTAAAAGTTCATTGGAGCATGCCAGGGGTCGTATTAAGCATATGTTGCAGAATTACGGCAAGCATAAAGGATATCGGGTTATATTGGTTTTTGACGGTAAATATGCCCATCCCGGCAGTGCCGAAGAGTTTATGACTGATGATTTTTTAGAAGTATATACGGCTGATGGTGAAACAGCGGATTCTTATATTGAACGGACCGTTTTTACTTTTAGAAATTCCTATGCCAATGTATATGTATGCACTTCCGATTATGCGGAACAAAGTCAGGTGCTCGGTTTCGGTGCACTTCGCATTTCCGCTCGCGAACTTAAAGCGCAGGTGGAACGAGCCAAAATTGATGAACAGCGTTATTATAAAGGACTTCACAATCGTGACAGTCTGCAATTACAACGCAATGAGCTGGGGTATCAAATTGACGGTGAAGTGGCTAAACAGTGGGAAACCCTGCGACGGGGCAAGAAATGACCTTGCAGAACTGAAGGCTATCAAGTATAATGAGAGTTACATTAGTTAGGTTCTGCGAATCCGGCAGAGTGGGAGGTCGGCATGTGCGTTAATCCACGCGTAAATGATGAGTACCGTCGTTATGTAGATTTAACAGATGAGGAAATTTGTAAATTAGCGCAAGAACAAGATGACCACTTGGCGGTGGACTATCTTGTGAATAAATATAAAAACTTTGTGCGTGCCAAGGCACGGTCTTATTTTTTAATCGGAGCGGACAAAGAGGATATTATTCAAGAAGGAATGATTGGTCTTTATAAAGCAACGCGCGATTTTAAAGGGGATCGGTTGGCGTCGTTTAAAGCCTTTGCCGAATTATGTGTTACCCGGCAAATTATTACAGCCATTAAAACGGCGACTCGGCAGAAGCACATTCCGCTCAATTCCTATATTTCGCTGAATAAGCCGATTTATGCGGATGAGACAGAACGTACCTTGATGGATGTATTAATCGAAGGTCAAGGGACGGATCCTGAAGAACTCTTCATCAATCGTGAAGAATTTTCCGATATTGAAGAAAAAATGGGGTCCATATTAAGCGATTTGGAAGGCAAAGTGTTGATGGGTTATTTGGACGGTAAATCCTATAATGAGATTGCCGCTGAATATCATCGCAGTATTAAATCCATTGATAATGCATTACAACGCGTAAAGCGTAAGTTAGAAAAATATTTGGAACATCGCAGTGAGTTGGCAAAAAAGAATGAGCCTTAGGAAGGATGACAATTGTGAGAAATTTCTTGATGTTTGCAGAAGTGGTAGTTGCTATTTTATTGATTTTGGTGGTTGTATTACAATCTAGTAAAAGTGCCGGCATGGGCGGCGCCGTGAGTGGTGCGGCCGATTCCGTATTTGGCGGTAAAGCGCGCGGTATCGATGGTTTATTATCTAAATGTACTATCGTATTGGGTATTGTTTTTGCCATTTTAAGCTTATTCTTAGGGATTTACTTGAATCAATATTAATAGGAGCCTGCCTTGTGCAGGCTTTTTTGGTAGGGGTAAACGGTTATGGAAGAGATGAAAGATAAGATTTTAGCGTTTTTTAAGGCCATTAGTCCGGAAGCGTATCATATTGAAGATGCGGCGTATATTTTGGGCATAAAAGGGTCTGAAGAGTTGGAAGCTTTTATGGGCGATATTGAGGCGCTGACCAAAGAGGGGTTACTGGAATCACGGCCGGGCGACTATTACAAATTCATCGATAAAGCTGAAGAAGCAAAGAAAAAGTTTGAAGAAGTACGGGAATTTGAAGGCACGTATAAGAGTCTTCGCAACGGGCGCGGCCTTGTTATTGATGATACAGGCTTGCACGAAGTTAATATCGGTGCCGGCGACCGTAACGGGGCTATGCATAATGATAAAGTCTTAGTTCATATCTTTCGATTCGGTCATGTCGGTGAGCAGCGCCACGAAGGTCGTGTTGAAAAAGTCCTTGAACATGTGAATACGGCTATTGTGGGCACGTATGACCGTCAGCAGATGTTCGGCTTTGTAACGCCTGATGATGAACGTCTTGTTGATGATATTTATGTAGCTTTACCGGATACCATGGAAGCTCGCAGCGGGGCTAAAGTATTGGTAGAAATAACCAATTGGCCAGATGGTAAGGGCCGTCAGCCGGAAGGTAAGATTACGTCTATTTTAGGCTATAAAGGCGATGTGGGCGTGGATATTAACTGTGTGATGGCACAGCATAAGATTCCGTTCGAATTTCCTGAAGCCGTTTTAAAAGAAGCCGATCGAGTATCGTTTAATGTGGCCGTTGACGGCAAACGCCTCGATTTACGTGATGTACCGATGATTACTATTGACGGTGAAGATGCCAAGGATTTGGATGATGCGGTAAGCTGTAAACAAATGGCTAACGGTCATTATAAACTAGGTGTTCATATTGCTGATGTAAGTCATTATGTTCGCGGTAATACTCAGCTCGATAAAGAAGCCTATAAACGCGGCACCAGCGTTTATTTGGTTGACCGGGTTGTTCCGATGCTTCCCACCAAATTATCTAACGGTATCTGCAGTCTTAATGCTAAAGAAGATCGTTATGCCATGAGCTGCATTATGGAAATCAATCATGCCGGTCGTGTTGTCGATTTTACAATCAGTCCGTCCGTCATTCGGGTTGATCGCCGTTGCAGTTATCCTGAAATATATAAAGCGTTGACACAGAGCATTATTCCGGATGATTTGTTACCGCTAATGCCTATGGTTCATGAACTCCATGAAGTCGCCAAAATTTTAATACAAATGCGTGAAAAGTCCGGTGCCATTTCTTTTGAATTTCCGGAATATAAGATATTATTGGATAATGAAGGTACGCCTCTTAAAATCGTACGTAAAGACCGTACGATTGCCGAAAAAATTATCGAAGCATGCATGTTGATTGCCAATGAAACGGTGGCATGTTATTTGCGCAATACTCATAAACCGGGTATTTATCGTATTCATGAACAGCCTAGTGAAGAAAAGTTGCAAGCTTTGCAAACCGTAGTAACGTATTTAGGCAAGCCGTTCCATTTAGCGGATGGTGCGGTTGAACCAAGAGATATTCAAAAATTCTTGGACAGTATAGCCGGAACAGAGATTGAGCCGATTGCTCAAATTATGACCTTGCGTTCTATGCAACAAGCACGCTATTCATCGGTTAATGTGGGCCACTTTGGCCTTGCTTCGGCATGCTATACCCATTTTACATCACCGATTCGTCGTTATCCGGATTTAATTGTTCATCGTTTGTTGAAGAAACGTTTGCACTGGGGCGACGGTTATAATAAATATGATGATACGGATGAATATTTAGCCAAAGCGGCTGATCATTGTTCTATTCAGGAACAAATTGCGGTTGCGGCCGAACGTGATACGAATGACCTTAAAAAAGTACAATATATGGAACCGTTTATCGGTGAAGTTTTTGACGGTAAAATCAGTTCCATTACATCATTCGGCATGTTCGTAGAGCTCGAAAACGGTATTGACGGTTTAGTTCATATCGCCACGATGGATGATGACTATTACTTCTTTGATGAAGAACATTTCTTGTTGGTAGGTCGTCGTACGGGGCGGACGTATCATCTGGGACAAGAAGTTAAAGTTACGCTTATTAAGGCTGATAAGGATAAAAAACAAATCGATTTCTTACTTGGTGAAGTAGATGCTCAGACGCTAATTGAAAAATCGTTGGCCGGAGAACATCGTCGTGCCGGTTTAGGTAGTCGAGGCATGCGTTCCGGTAAGTCGGGAAAAAACGGCAAATCCGGTAAGGGCGGTAAAGGTTCTAAGGGTGAAAAGAGCAAGAGCAGTGACAGTGCTAAAGACGGTAAAAACGGTAAACGCAAGAGCGGAAGCGGTGCTAAATACAGCTGGCAACGTGATTATGAAGATACTATGCCGGCGGCTTTTGCCAGATTTGCCAAAAAATCTAAAGGCAAGAAGCAGAGCAAGAAAGTAAGTCACAAGAAGAAATCAGGTAAGAAAAAATAGCAGTACATGAAGTTTTAGGAGGTAGTTTGTGAGTAAGTCTAAGAAAGACAGTACCAGTTTAATTGCCGATAATCGTAAGGCCAGACATGATTATCACATTCATGAGACCTATGAAGCGGGAATTGCCTTGACCGGTACTGAAGTTAAGTCGATTCGTCAGGGCCGACTTAACTTAAAGGACAGTTATTGTGCGATTCAGAATGGCGAAATGTTTTTGTTTCAAGCTCATATCAGTCCCTATGAGCAGGGGAATCAGTTTAACCATGAGCCGATGCGCACGCGTAAGTTATTAATGCATCGCAGCGAAATTCATAAATTAATGGGTCAGGTTAAGGAAAAAGGATTTTCTTTGGTACCGCTCAATTTTCATTTTGCACATGGTTTAATCAAGGTGATGGTAGGGCTCGTAACCGGTAAGAAGAATTACGATAAGCGTCAAGATATGGCTGAACGTGATGCCCAACGTGATATTCGTCGTCGTATGAAAGAACAAAGTCGCGATTACTAATTAATATGCAATGTGAAATATAGACGCTTTGAGGTATATTCTTTCAGATATGCCTCGGCGTCTAAAATATTATGTTTATGCATTTTTTATTAGTGGCTTTTAAAGAATCAAATGTACTGTAGATTTAAACTGTCAGTTCAAAATATACCATTTTGTTTGACAGTTATGGTACAGTTGTTTATAATTAATCATGCACACATGGGGACGTAATGGTTTCGACAGGGGTGCGTGTATCACAGATAGCGAGTCGGCGTTCCATTTGGCCGTTAAACGGTGGAACTTTTAAATTAAACGCAAAAGAAAACTTTGCATTAGCTGCATAAGCTACGTCTTACTCTGATCTGCCCGTGATCGGGGATAAGGCGTCAAACTACGGGCTCGCCTAATATATTTGCTCTAGTATAGTAGGTTAAACAACAGAGCTGGGTTAATATAGTTTGTCGTTGTACGAAAGTTAGCTGAGATCTAAAACATCGTCTGCACTCGGAGAAGTCTGTGGGGCAACGCTTCTGGACAGGAGTTCGATTCTCCTCGTCTCCACCAAATTCTAAAACAGCCACTACTTAAGGGTAGTGGTTTTTTATTTGTTCATATCATGAAAAAGCGGTAACGAATCGTGAATTGAATCACGATTCGTTACCGCTTTAAGTTTAGTGATTAATGGTTTAATCTAAAGTCCGCTATTTTGTTAAAGTTTGATTAAATCAATTTAGGTAAAATAAATTCAATCCAAGGAATACCGATTACGATGAATATAACGAGGTAAATGATACCGAAGATGGCACCTAATTTCCAGAATTCAGGACCTTTTACATAACCGCTGGCGAACCATACAGGGCTATGACCGGTACCGTATGGTGTTAAGATACCCATAATGCCCATTGGCAAGAGTAAGATAATCATAATTTGGCTGGCATCAGCTCCCGGAATTTGGAGTGCCAAGGCGGCGAATAAACCGACCATAGCCGTTACATAGGCTGTACCGGAAGCGAAGAAATAACGAAGTACACAGAAGGCGATAAGCATGCCTAAGGTAGCCATAGTTACATCCAAGCCTACGAGGTAGGAGCCGGCAGATTTTGCCAACCAGTCAAGGAAACCTACATTTTTAAGACCTGCAGCCATAGGAACTAAGGTGGCAAACCAAGTCAATACATTCCATGCCGGTTTGTTGGCGAGAAAATCATTCCAGGTGATGATTTTAAATAACACCATCAGGATGATAACAACCAGTGCTGTTGTGGTTGGGTTTACACCAAAAGTAGAAGATCCGATCCAGAGGGTTAAGGCAATGAGGGAGATAATCGCCATGGCGATTTCGGATTTGCTCATAGCCCCCAATTTATGGAATTCTTCCTTGGCCCATTCGGCAATTTCAGGAGAACCTTTTACTTCCGGCGAGCAAAGGTAATATGTCAGAATTGGTGTAATTAAGAATAGAATAATGCCTACAGGAGCTACAGCCAAGAACCAGCTTGTCCAGTTAACAGTGGACACCCCCGATTTGGCGGCCAGTTCAACGGCTAACGGATTCGGAGCCTGACCGGTGAGGAACAAGGTACTGGATACACAAGTGGTAGCCAAGCTGATCCAGCATAAATAAGAGCCGATGCGGCGAGGGTTTTTATCCGGATAGCTGTCAAACATAGGGCAAATACTGGACACGATAGGGTAGATGGTACCACCGCTACGGGCTGCATTACTTGGGATAAATGGTGCTAAAATAAGATCGGTAATAGCAATGGCATACCCAAGACCCAGGGAAGATTTGCCTAATTTTTGAACTAAGAATAAAGCGATACGTCGGCCCAGACCACTGTTTTGGTAACCGATACCGATCATGAAGGCCGCAAAGATTAACCATACGATGGCGTTGGAGAAACCGCTGAGCCCCCAGTTAATTGCTTGAGCGGCAGTCGTAGGGACGATTTTACCGGCTTTTTCAACAACCGGCATACCTACGCGGAAGAGAACCGCTAAAGTAATTGCAATCATGCCGATAAAAGCAGGTGGCATCGGTTCGAGAATAAGACCAACGACTAAGGCGGCAAAAATACTTACGAAAATCCAGGCACCGGACGATAATCCCTCCGGAGCGCCGATAGCGAATACGATTATTACCAAGGGAACTAAACTTAACTTTGATATCATATTTTTTTGTCTCCTTTCTATTGATACAAAAGTACCTCTTATTATATAGAAAGATTAGAAAATAGTAAAGTAAATTGTTCATAAAAAATACATGCTATGAGAAATAGACATAAGTTACCAAATTTATTTTTAAAATTTGAAAATTTTTTGTAAAAAATTTGTTGACAGCTTTGTAAAGTTTGCGTATAATAGTCATTGTTCCGAAACACGCCGGAGTGGCGGAATGGCAGACGCACTTGACTCAAAATCAAGCGGGTAACACCGTGTGGGTTCAAGTCCCACCTCCGGCACCAGATTAAAAGACGCTCAGTTGAGCGTCTTTTTTTATTTTAATTTTAAAGTAAATGCATTTTAAGGCAATTATATTATTACCAACATTCATGTATAAGCTTGACATGTTAAGAATTGAGTGAAAATGAAATTATTTGAGCAAATTTAATGGCGATTTAATCAATAAAGTGATAAAATACTATTATTGAGGAAGTATTTGTAAGAAAGGGGGCTTTGTGATGAAAGTAGGTTTTAATTACATCACAGAACCAAGCAGACGTCGTGTAGGTTTGTCTGTTCTAATCGGTATTATTGTCGGCATTATAGGTGCCATTGCTAAGTGGGGGTGGGAAGTTCCGTTTCCTCCGCGTGATCCTAATATTTTTTGGCCGGTTGATGCCATGTCGCGTGTAACACCACCTAAAGTAGTTTTGGATATGTTGCATATGCCTGATTTATCGTATACATTCTCCGGTGTACAGCTACCGCTTGATGTATTTATTGTGCATGTTATATTCTCTATTGTATTTGGTATTATGTACTGTGTAATCGCTGAATATTGGCCGCGTATTAAAATGTGGCAAGGTTGCGTGTTTGGTTTCTTTGTATATTTATTTGCCCATGTAATCGTTATGCCACTTATGGGATTAGTACCGCCTTTGGCACAGATTCCGTTTGATGAAAATTTATCTGAACTATTTGGTCATCTTTGGTGGTTATGGATTATGGAAGTTGCCCGTCGCGATTTACGTAATCGTATGACCGGAGAACTTGACCCGGAAAAATATATGTAAGTAATATAAACCTCTTTACCTCCTGGTTAGTATATGGTGTCTTTTTAAGGCATATAATGTATATACTAAAATAGTGGGATGGTGAAGAGGTTTTTTATATCGAAAAAAGTTGAAGATTATAGTATAATAATTATTGACAAAGTATGCTTTTTTCGATAAACTGAAGACTGGTACTAGAGTTTTCACTTCGGTTTACAGCGTGAGTTGAAAGCTTTTTTAGAATAAAAACATTGGTAATGCGTAAAGTTTATCAATTTTTTATATAGTGTTTACTTTATAATCGGATGGAGTGTGCCGAATTGTAAGGTAAGTGCTGTGAGAATGTGATTGTTATAGTGTAGTGGGTACCGAATTTTATAAAGAGGTAAGCAGTATAGTGTAATAATTGCTTTGTTGTTTTTATGTGTTCTGTGGAAGGTATCTTGTAGTGTTTATGTTGACACGAAAGTGTGCCTGTTGATGGAGGAGGCGACTATGAAGCAGCGAATTCTTGATGCGGCCGTAGCCGAAATAGAATTACACGGCTCGTCATTTCGGATAGATGATTTGGCAAAGCGTCTAAATATTAGTAAGCGCACTTTGTATGAAAATTTTCATTCTAAAAATGAAATTATTGAACGGATTTTATTTGATAAGAGTCAAGATTTCTATAATTTGCATAAGCAAATTTTGGAAGATGACAGTTTGGACGTTGTGACTAAATTAAAAACCTATTTTACAGTAAAATCCGATTTGTACGCTGCAATCAGCGGGGATCACTATCGATTAATGTTTGCGTCTGTACCGTCTCTATTAGATCAGGTAATGCGAACATTCGAGCGAGATGGGGATTTGTTTGGTGACTTTTTAAAAGAACAGCAACGATTAGGCATTATAAGAGATTTAAATATTGATATATTATTGCTTATGTTGAAGGGCGTAGTTAAGTCTGTGTTCTATGATGGACAACGGAATCCGCAGGATTGTATTGATATTTTAACAGAAGCTATGTATATAATCTTACATGGTATTTTAAATGAGGAGACAGAGAATGAATAAGTTTCGATTGTTTGGGGGCATTATGGCCGGGTTGGCGATGATGCTGATCGTAGCCGGTTGCGGTAAGGAAGAAGCGCAACAACAGGCTGTAGTGGTAAATACATATAAAATTGTGGCTACCGATACACAAATTGCTACATCGTTTAACGGTACGATTACTTCGCAGAATTCGACAGCAGTTCATGCGCGCGTATCCGGTCATGTGGTAGAAAAGTATGTAAAGGGTGGGGAGCAGGTTGTTAAAGGTCAACCGTTATTCCGTTTAGATTCGCGTCAATACGAAGCTAATTTAGCAAGCGCACAAGCTACTGCGGCTTCCACCAATGCATCGTATTTAAATGCTGAACGTGATTTACAGCGTTATCAACAATTAGCTAATGAAGATGCTATCGCACGTCAGACTTTAGATACACAAGCCAGCACAGCTGAACAGCAAAAAGCAGCTTTAGCGGCAAATGATGCAGCTGTTCGTATTGCACAAGACAATTTACAAGACACTGTAATTTATGCACCGTTTGACGGTACGTTAGAAATGGATGATGTTGATTTAGGTGCTTATATAACAGCAGGCAGCACTACTTTAGTTACGATTAATACGGTTGATCCTGTATACGTAGAATTTGCCATGAGTGAAGCTGAATACCTTGATTTTATGAAAAACAAACAAGGTCAAAGCTTAGACAATGTACCATTACAACTTCGTTTATCTGATGGTTCTATTTATCAATATACCGGTACATTGGTACAGGCTGCCAAAAATCTTGACAGTACATCCGGTCAGTTGATGTTCAAAGCATCTTTCCCAAATCCGCAGCATATGTTATTACCTAATATGTATGCATCCGTTGTATCCTCCGGGGATATTATTAAAGGCGCTATCTTAGTTCCTACTAAAGCCATTACCTATGTATTGGATAAATCCTTTGTGTTTACTGTTGATGAAAATGGTAAGGTTACCCAAACACCGGTTGAAACCAGCGGTACTCAGGGTATTTATACAATTGTTAAGAGTGGGGTGAAACCGGGAACAACCGTAGTTGTTGACGGGTTAACCAAGATTCGTAACGGTGTAACAGTTAACCCTACGGCGTTGACTAAAGAACAGATTGAAAAGATGAAATAAGGGGGGACACTGTGTCGAAATTTTTCATTAACCGACCTATCTTTGCCATCGTTTTGTCCTTGATTATTACGATTGTCGGCCTCGTGTCAATGTTAACCTTGCCGATTGCGCGTTATCCGGAGATAACACCGCCACAGGTACACGTAACGACCAGTTACGTAGGGGCGTCTGCAGATGTTGTAAGTGATACAGTAGCATCCGTAATTGAATCCCAAATCGTAGGGGTTCAAGATATGGACTACATGACTTCTACCAGTAGCAGTAGTGGTAGCTACTCCTTGACAGTCCAATTTAATCAAGGTACTGATGCGGATATGGATACGGTAAATACCCAAAACCGTGTACAACGTGCTTTAGCATCCTTGCCGTCGGAAGTACAGAATGTAGGCGTTATAACTACTAAATCTACCGGCGATATGTCCTTAGTATTTGCATTGAAATCTAATGATGCTAATGTATATGACCAAACATTCTTAAAGAACTACGCATCCAACTATATGATGGACGAAATTAAATCCATCAAAGGTGTTGGTAGTGTGCAGGAATTCGGTGCTGACTTCGCTATGCGTGTTTGGCTTGATCCAAGCAAAATGTCACAGCATAATGTGACTATTGCCGAGGTAACCAGTGCTATTTCTGCGCAGAACAAACAGGCGGCAGCCGGTTCCTTAGGTACCGACCCGACGCCTAGTACGCAACAAATTTCGCGTAATATTTCCATTCAAGGTCGTTTGATTACGCCTCAAGAATTCGGCAATATCGTTATTAAAACTGATAGCAACGGTAATTTACTTCGCTTAAAAGACGTGGCTACTATTCAGCTTGGTTCTGAAGACTACGGTTTTAACGCCAAGAGTGACGGACGTCCAATGGCGGTTTTTGCCGTATCCTTAACCAGTGATGCGAACGCGATTGAAACAATCGGTAATGTAAAGAAAATCTTGGAGAGACAAAAAGACAGCTTGCCACCGGGCGTAGAATATACGGTTATCGTAGATAACACGAACTTCGTTGTTGCGTCCATTGAAGAAGTAGTTCAGACATTCGTGGAAGCCTTGATTTTAGTTGCCTTGATTGTATATATCTTCTTACAATCCTGGCGTTCCACATTAATTCCGATGATTGCCGTACCGGTATCTTTGCTTGGTACCTTCGCGGCGTTTGAAGTGTTAGGTTTTACTATCAATACCTTAACATTGTTCGCTATGGTATTGGCCATCGGTCTCGTAGTCGATGATGCTATCGTTGTTATTGAAGCGGTAGAGTACGAAATTAAAGTCAACGGCTTACCGCCACATGATGCGACGATTGCCGCTATGAGAAACGTTCAAGGTCCGGTTGTCGGTATTGCTTTCGTATTGGCATCCGTATTCGTACCGGTATCTTTTATGGGTGGTATGACCGGTATCTTGTATAAACAGTTCGCCTTGACAATTGCCGTATCAGTAGCTATTTCCGCTTTCGTAGCGTTGACCTTGACGCCGGCACTTTGTTCTATGATGTTAAAACCACATGTGCCTCAAGAACATGAAAACTTATTGCATCGCGGTCTTAATAAATTTAATGATGCGCTGGATCGTTTTAGTGATTGGTACGGTTACCAATTAGCTCGTTTGGCTAAACATTTATGGATTACAGTTGCCGCTTTATTGGCTTTTGCTTTAGTATCGGTTGGTGTATTCCGCGTATTGCCGTCCGCTTTCGTACCACCGGAAGATAACGGTTACTACATGGTTGCCGTAAACTTACCGGAAGGGGCTACTTTATCGCGTACGATTGCCGTACTCGATAAAGTACAGGGGTTTATGAATGAAGATCCGGATATTGTCGACAAAGCAGGGATTGCCGGTTTTGATATTTTGGCCAGTGCTCAAAAAACAAGCAGCGGTCTGATGTTTGCTACTTTGTCTGACTGGAGTCAGCGTAAAGGAGCCGGTCAGGATGTTAACAGCAAAATCGGTAAATTGATGGGCTATGCGGCCACTGTTCCGGAAGCTACCATTTTGCCGTTGAACCCGCCACCAATTCCGGGTTTAGGTGACTCCGGCGGTTTCTCCATGTATATTATTAATAAAGCCGGGGATTCCACCGCAAAAATGGCTACCGTTGTTAATGACTTCTTAAGTGAAGCACGTAAACAACCGGTATTCGGTTCTATTTATACGACATTTACTGACAGTACGCCATCTTATGATTTTGACATTAATCGTGACAAAGCAGCCCAAGACGGCGTGAGTGTGTCTGATATCTTTACCACCTTGCAAGGTTACTACGGCTCTATCCAGGTTAATGACTTTAACCAGTTCGGTAAAACTTATAAAGTTGTTATTCAAGCCAACCAGGATTACCGCGTTTCGCCTGAAAACAACAATAATATCTATGTAGCTAACAGCAGTGGCACCTTATATCCGGTAGCCAACTATGTTAAAGCTGTATCGTCTACATCGGCATCCACGATTACTCGTTTTAACAACTATCCGGCTGTTAAAATCGGTGGTTCCGAAGCATCGGGATACAGTTCCGGTGATGCCATTGCGGCGCTTGAACAAGCAGCTAAAACCTTGCCGCAAGGCTATGATTATGACTGGGCCGATCAAAGCCGTGAAGAAGTTAAAGCCGGCAGCCAGACTATCCTTATCTTAGGCATGGGGATTATCTTCGTATTCCTCGTATTGGCCGCCTTGTATGAATCCTGGAAAGTTCCGTTTGCCGTATTGTTCTCCGTACCATCCGGTATCGTAGGGGCAGCTACAATTCCTTGGTTGTTGAACTTAACCGGGTCCTATAGCTTGACCAATGATATTTACTTACAGATTGGTTTATTGACCTTGGTCGGCTTAGCGGCGAAGAATGCGATTCTGATTATCGAATATGCGAAGATTCGTGTTGATGAGCGTGGCATGCGCTTTGTCGATGCGGCCATCGAAGCGGCTAAGATTCGTTTACGTCCTATCTTGATGACGTCCTTAGCGTTCATCTTGGGATGTATTCCGTTGGCTATTTCCAGCGGTGCCGGTGCGGGTGCTCGTGTATCCATGGGTATCACGGTAGTAGCCGGTATGACATCTGCTACTATATTCGGTATCTTCGTAATTCCGATGCTGTTCATCTTGATTGAAAGCATCGGTTCCGGTAAAAATAAAAAGCACTAATACCGGTAAAAGTAAGAAAAACTAATATGGTGTAATAAAGTGAGTATGTTCTTTAGATCATACTCACTTTTTATTTCAATCTAATTAATGCATATTATGTATAACTTAAATGAAAGAATATATGATATAATAATGATAATTAAAAATAAACAAAAGTATAAAGACAGGAGGCGAAGCGTAGTTTGTGGGCAGCGGTGCGAACTGATATGTTGATAAAACGATGAATATGTTGGGACCGCTGTATGTGTGTTAACGGTTATTGGGGGATGACCGTGATGGTTCGTTGTGGTTGGAGTGAGGAGGTAAGTACGTGAATATTATTATTTCGATAATTGTCATTCTCTGGATTGGTATCTTGGTATTTAAAAGGTATAAAGCACAGGCCGTTTTATTTATCGGTGGTATGGTATTATTGGCATTAGCCTATTTAATGGGTTATGGCACAATTTTAGGTGCTAAACAACAAACAGGTAACTTTATCTTTGATATCTATGAACTTATTCGTATTCTATTCAGTGAACGCGCAGCTAAATTAGGTCTTAATATCATGGCAGTAGCCGGGTTTGCTCGCTATATGGACCATATCGGTGCGTCTCGTGCGTTAGTCACTTTGACGATTAAGCCTCTTAAGAAACTGAAATCTCCATACATCGTACTTAGTGCTTGCTGGGTGGTAGGGATGATTATCGGTCTTGCCATTAACAGTGCGTCCGGTTTGGCTATGTTATTGATGGTTACCATGTATCCGGTTCTTATTGCTTTAGGTGTAAGTAAATTATCGGCAACCGCTGCTATCGCTACTACACTCTGTCTCGACTGGAGTCCTAGTGATACAGGTACAATTTTTGCTGCCGAATTGGCCGGGGTTGATCCTGTAACATACTGGCATTCCTTCCAAGTGCCGGTTGCTCTTTGGGTATTTCCGGTAGTAGCTGTGTTACACTACTTAACACAGAAATACATGGATAAACGGGACGGTCACATTGTAGAATCTCAAGATGTGGTAGTTCACGAAGAAAAAATGACCAATGAAGATTTGCGTAAAGCAGAAGCTCCGCTATATTATGCAATTCTACCGGTTATTCCATTGGCTTTAATTTTATCGTTCTCCAGCCTATGGATCTCCTGGATTAAAATGAACATCATCATGGCCATGTTAATCGGTACGACTATTGGCATGATTTTCCAATATTTCCGTACCTTTGACGGGAAATCCACCTTAGCCGATTTGCAAGTTTATTTTGACGGGATGGGGCGCCAAATGGCGAACGTAGTCAGCCTTATCGTAGCCGGCGAATTATTTGCTAAAGGTCTTATGGCTATCGGTACGATTGATGCTCTTATTAACTGGGCTAAAACATCCGGTTTCGGCGGAATCGGTATTACGCTCGTGATGGTGTCCATTATCGGTATATCCTCAATCGTTATGGGGTCCGGGAATGCACCGTTCTTCGCTTTTGCCAATTTGGTACCGTCCATCGCTGCTTCTACCGGTGTTTCGGCAGCCCTTATGATTCTGCCGATGCATTTTATTGCCAGTGCGTTTCGGGCGATTTCGCCGATTACGGCCGTAATCGTAGTTGCTTCCGGGATGGCCGGGATTTCGCCGTTTGATTTGGTTAAACGTACAGCCATTCCGATGATTGGCGCCGGTATTACTTTAGTTGTGGCTAACTTTGTAATGTTCTTATAATTTTTCGTTTTTATGCAGTCTGATATATTTTAGTGAGTATTTCATATCTCCATCCGATATTGTGTCGGGTGGAGATATTTGTTTGTAAAATGCATGGTATAATCCTTATTTACTCATACTAGAGAGGGCCGATTTATGGTATAATAAATGAGATAAATTAACTTCGTTAATTCTAATTATTTTATGAGGTGATATACATGAGTGAAAATGTAATTTTAGTAACCGGCCATAAGAGCCCCGACACGGATTCCTTCTGTTCTGCATTGGGTTATGCCAATTTGAAAACCCAGATGGGCATGCCTGCCAAAGCAATTTGTGCCGGTAAAGCCAACAAGGAAACATCCTTCGTGCTTGATTATTTCAAAGTAGAACATCCTGAAATCGTGACAAGCTTTGCCGTTCGTATTAAAGACGTTATGGAAAAAGTTCCGGCCGTAGATGCTGCTGCAAGCTTAGAAGATATTTTATCATGGCGCAACACTCATGACATGAACCGTGTACCGGTTGTAAAAGACGGTAAATTCGTTGGCGTAGTTTTGCCAAGTCGTTTAATCGATGCTTTAGCCGGTGCTTGGCTTGATAAGAAAACCGTTACGGCTCTTGATATCGTATCTAAAGCCGGTTGCCAATTGGTTTCCCCTGAACTTAAATTAAAAGAATTTGACCGCGGTCATGCCGGTGCATTCCCTGTAGTAGACGGCGATACTTATTTCGGTATGGTTCGTTCTAAAGTGGAAGCACCTAAAGAAAAACAAAAAGTTGTGTTAATCGACCACAATGAAAACGTACAGATTATCGATGACATTGAAGATGCCGAAATTATTGAAAACATCGATCACCATCGTATCGGCGGTTTAACAACTGAAAATCCTATTTTCATTCACTATGAACCGGTTGGATGCTCTTGTACAATCGTTGCTAACTTCTACTGGCAGTATGGTCAGGAAATTCCAAAACATATTGCGGGCTTATTGTTATCCGCTATTATTTCCGATACTGTATTATTCCGTTCGCCAACTTGCACACCTAAAGATGTAGAAACTGCTAAAAAATTAGCAACTATTGCCGGTGTTGATTTGGAAGCTTACGGTCTTGAAATGTTGAAAGCCGGTGCCGATGTATCTGATTTCAGCGATGAACAAATCGTTCGTACGGACATGAAAGAATTCGGTGCCAACGGTCAGGTTATCAGCATTGGTCAGTTGACTACCATGAACGCTGAAGAAGTATTAACTCGTAAAGCTGCTTTATTAAAAGCCTTGGAAGACTTACGTGCATCTAATAATTATGCCGCTTCCTATATTATGGTTACCGATATCTTGAAAGAAAGCACAAACTTATTGTTTGCCGGCGATGCAGAAGCTATCGTAGCTGCTGCTTTCGGTCAGGAACCAAAAGAACAGGAAGTATTCTTGGCTAATACATTGTCCCGTAAAAAACAAATCGTTCCTCAAATCTTGGGAGCTATGAAATAATACGGCTTATTAGCTAATATAAGCAAAACAAAAACGTTGCCCTTTGCAACGTTTTTGTTCATTCTGATTATACTGTGTAGAAAGGACTGTTATGAGTAGTTTATTTGACGGCTTGAATAAAGAGCAACAAGAAGCGGTACGCACCACGGAAGGCCCCTTATTGATTGTAGCGGGCGCCGGATCCGGTAAAACACGTGTACTGACGTATCGAATTGCTCATTTATTGGCACAGGGAGTCAATCCGTATGAAATTTTAGCCATTACGTTTACCAATAAGGCAGCTAAAGAAATGAAAAGCCGTGTGGAAGATTTGGTAGGACCTATGGCCGATCGCATATGGCTCAGTACTTTCCACTCATTTTGTGCTAAATTCTTACGTTTTGAGTTGGATAACTTCCTCGGCTACAGTAAGAATTTTACAATTTATGATACGGGTGATTCCCAGGCCGTAATTAAGGGTGCTCTAAAGAGCCTTAACTTAGATGATAAGTATTTTCCGCCGGGAGCCATGTTGAGTGCTATTTCCGATGCGAAGAACCGTCTTATGATGGCTCACGAATTTCGCATGGAAGCTCGTGATTTTTATAGTCAAAAAGTAGCCGATGTGTATGAATATTATGAACGGGAACTGCGTAAGAATAATGCGCTGGACTTTGATGATTTGTTAATGGTGGCGGTTAAGTTATTGCAAAGTCGTGAAGATGTGCTTCAGAAGTACAGTAACCGTTTCCGCTACATTATGATTGATGAATATCAAGATACGAACCACGCACAATACACATTGGCTCATTTATTGGCTTCCAAATGGCAGAACATTTGCGTTGTAGGGGATGCGGACCAGAGTATTTATGCTTGGCGCGGCGCGGATATTCAAAATATTCTTGATTTTGAAAAAGATTATCCGGCTTGTAAAACAATTAAATTAGAGCAAAATTATCGCTCTACCAAGACGATTTTGGAAGCAGCCAATGCGGTTATCGATAACAATGAAGGACGTCCCGAAAAAGTTCTTTGGACAGATAAAGATTTGGGACCTAAAATTCATCATTTTGAAGCTCAATCGGAATTGGAAGAAGCCGCTTTTATCAGTGAAACGATTGCCAAACAGCATGATATTCATGAAGTGCCGTACGGCAATATGGCCATTTTATATCGTACCAATGCACAATCCCGTGCACTTGAAGAAGGGCTTATTAAACGCGGTGTCCCATACGTAATGGTAGGGGGCACGAAGTTCTACGACCGCAAGGAAATTAAAGATGTATTGGCGTATTTAAAAGTGCTCTTTAATCCGTTTGATGATTTAAGTCTGATTCGTATTATAAATGTTCCAAAACGCAGTATCGGCGCTACCACGGTTGCTAAATTACAGGATTATGCTCGGGAAACGGGTAATTCTTTATTTATGAGTTTGACCATGTTGAGCAATATTCCGACAATCAAAGGCAAAACCAAGGAAAAGCTGGAAGAATTCGGTATTTTGATTTTTACTTTAGTAGCCATGATGGAAAACTATAATGTATTGCAGATTTTGGAATCCATTTTAGAAAAAACTGGTTACTTAAAAGAGTTGGAAGACAGTACGGATCCGCAGGATGAAGCCCGTATAGAAAATATCGGTGAATTGTTATCCGTGGCCAAAGTATTCTTGGACGAAAACCCTACGGGTACAGTGCAAGACTTCTTGGAGCAGGTAGCACTCGTTAACGATGTGGATACGTATGAACAGGCTGATTCGAAGGTAACTTTGATGACGCTTCATTCAGCGAAAGGCTTGGAATTCCCGATTGTGTTCTTAGCCGGTTTGGAAGAAGGTTTATTTCCTCACAGCCGTACTCTTATGAATCCGGAAGAAATCGAAGAAGAACGTCGTCTTTGCTATGTCGGTATTACGCGTGCGGAAAAGGAACTTTACCTTTTGAATGCCACGACACGTACTGTATTCGGTCGCACCAACGGTTATTTACCGTCCCGATTCTTAAAAGAAATTCCGGAAGGTTTGATTGAAGAATTAAGACCTAAACGTAAAGTGCGAGAAGATGTACAGCGTCATGTGCCGTCTCATTTATCGGTCATGTCACGGCCGGTCACAAAACCAACATTACGTAATAAGGTTGTTGAAAACTGGCAAGTCGGGGATACGGCTGTTCACTCCAAATGGGGGAACGGTACCGTTATTGAGCTTCAAGGCTCCGGTTCCGGTCTGAAACTAAAAATAGACTTCCCGACACAAGGTGTTCGTTTAATTATGGCTCAATTTGCGCCGGTTAAACGCTTAGAAAAATAATTTGTTGTTTTACAATAAGACGGTAGGAGAAACATCATGCCAACAATGAATGAATTAAGAGCAGCCGTGGCCGGTGCGGCTACGGAAGAAGCAAAAGCACATGCACTGCAACAATTATTGGCTCATGCCGGATATTTGTACTATGTTAAAGATGCGCCGGAAATGGAAGATTACGAGTACGATAAACTCTATCGTGAATTACTCGATTTGGAAACGGCTCATCCGGAATTTGTAACATCCTATTCGCCGACTCAGCGTGTAGGAGCCAAGATTGAAGGGGATTTTCCTAAAGTTGTTCACGGCCGCCCAATGCTGAGTCTCGGTAATGTATTTAGTGATGCTGAAGTACGGACGTTTGCGGAACGTACGGAACGAGACTTAGGCCATCGTCCGGAATATGTAGTAGAACTTAAAATTGACGGCTTGGCGTGCAATCTTCATTATGAAAATGGCGTTCTTGTAAGAGCCGTAACCCGCGGTGACGGTCGTGTCGGTGAAGATGTGACCAATAATGTGCGTACTATTCAATCGGTACCGTTATGGATTGAAAATGCACCACCATACATTGAAATTCGCGGTGAAGTATATATGCCGCACAAAGAGTTCCAGCGTATTAATGAAGAACGCGAAGCGGCCGGTTTACCTACTTTTGTGAACCCTCGTAATGCAGCAGCCGGTTCGTTGCGTCAATTGGATCCGGCTATTACGGCAAGCCGTAATTTGGACTTTTTTGCCTATGCCGTAGGTTCTTCGGAAGGCTCTGATATTCATGCACAAAGTGAACTCTTGGAACGTTTGGCACAGTATCATTTTCATGTGAACCCACATTATAGAGTTTGTAAAACGATTGATGAAGTGATTGAGCAAATTGCCTATTGGGATGTAGCTCGTCACGATTTACCGTATGATACGGACGGTATGGTTATTAAGGTTAATTCTTTTGAAGACCAGGAACAACTCGGTGCTACCGTTAAAGACCCACGTTGGGCCACAGCCTTCAAATATCCGCCGGAAGAAGTGGAAACTATCGTTAAGGATATTACCATTAATATTGGCCGTACCGGCGTTTTGACACCGACTGCCGAATTGGAACCGGTGTTTGTATCCGGCACGAATGTGGCACGGGCAACGCTTCATAACGAAGATTTTATCAAAGATAAAGACATTCGTATCGGTGACCATGTTATGATTCATAAGGCCGCTGAAATCATTCCTGAAGTTATTAAGTCTTTGCCTGAAAAACGAACCGGCGAAGAACGAGAATTCAGTATGCCTGCTCATTGTCCAATTTGTGATTTCCCGACGGTACGTCAATCCGGTGAGGTAGCTGTTCGTTGCAGTAATCCGCATTGTCCGGCCGTTGAAAAAGAAAAAATTATTCACTTTGCATCGCGTGATGCTATGAATATTGACGGTTTGGGACCAAGCATTGTTGAAAGTCTTATCGCGTATAAATTGATCGCTACCGTAGCCGATTTATACAAACTAACGGAAGAACAGCTTGTTACTATGGAGCGGATGGGTAAAAAGTCGGCTCAGAATTTGTTAAAAGCGATTGAAGACTCTAAATCACGCGGCCTTGGGCGTTTGCTATTTGCTTTGGGGATTCGCTTAATCGGTGCTAAAGCGGGACGAACCATTGCCGAGCATTTTCCTACTATGGAAGCTTTGCAAGCCGCAACCGTTGAAACCTTAACGGCCGTCAGTGAAATCGGTCCGACTATGGCCGACAGCTTGGTAGCTTACTTTAAAGAGCCGTATAATTTAGAACTCATTGCAGCTCTTCGTGAAGCCGGCGTTGTCATGGCGGAAGAACAGGTGGAACCGAGCGGTACGGAGCTTGAAGGGGAAACTATCGTTTTGACAGGTACCCTTGAAAGCATGGGCCGTAAAGAAGCGGGTGAACTCTTGGCGGCACATGGCGCTAAGATTACAGGCTCCGTCAGCAAGAAGACGACCATTGTTATTGCCGGTGCCGAAGCGGGCAGTAAACTGACCAAAGCGGAATCGTTGGGCATTCGCGTCATGAATGAAGCGGAATTTTTAGAATTAATTAAAGATTGGAATTAATAAGGCCTTGTTTTGTATTGTTATATTCAATTTGATATAATAATAAAATGAAAGGATGTGTACGCATGAAAATTGATCGGGAAGAAATAAAAAAAATTGCTTTATTATCTCGTTTAGAGATTAGCGAAGAAAATATGGGCACTGTAGAAAAAGCCCTTAATGACGTATTGTCATATGTTGCCGAATTGGAAGAATTGGACCTTGAAGGGGTAGAATCTATGGCCCATGCCGTTCCTTTACATAATGTATTCCGTAAGGATGAAGTGATTCCTTCATTGCCACATGAATTGGCTATGCAGAATGCACCTGAAGAAGAAGACGGTTACTTCAAAGTGCCGCGCGTTATACAGGAATAGGAGGAAGCACTGTGACCATTCATGAATTACATCAGAAATTGACCGCCAAAGAATTGTCCGCGGTTGAATTGACTAATGCTATTATTGCTCATAAAGCAAAAACAGAACTGACCGTACATGCGTATTTAGCGGATTCTCACGAACAAGCTTTGGCCGTAGCCGCTAAAGTTGATGAAAAAATTGCAGCCGGTGAAGCTATTTCACCGTTAGCCGGTATTCCGGGCGCTGTAAAAGATAATATTTGTATTAAAGATCAGCAGGCTACTTGTGCGTCCCGTATGTTGGAAAACTTCGTGCCGCCTTATAATGCATCTGTTGTAGAAAAATTAGCCGGAGAAGATTATGTAAGTCTCGGTAAGCTTAACATGGACGAATTTGCCATGGGCAGTTCTTCCGAAAGCTCCGCTTTTGCTAAAACAACGAACCCATGGAACGCCGATTATGTACCGGGCGGTTCATCTGGCGGTGCGGCCGCTTCTGTAGCAGCCGGTAGTGCTGTTTGGGCTTTGGGTTCCGATACAGGCGGATCTGTTCGTCAGCCTGCTTCTTATTGCGGCGTAGTCGGTTTAAAACCAACCTACGGTAATGTATCCCGTTACGGTCTTATTGCGTATGCATCATCCCTTGACCAAATCGGACCTGTGACTCGTGACGTAACGGATGCAGCCATTGTTCTTAATGTTATCAGCGGTCACGATCATCGTGATTCTACATCCATTCCGGGTGAACGTCCTGATTACACGAAAGCTTTGGTAAATGACGTAAAAGGTCTTAAAATCGGTATGCCGAAAGAATATTTTGGCGAAGGACTCAACAGTGAAGTGCGCGAAGCTCTTGAAAAAGCCGCTAAAGTATACGAAGGCTTGGGGGCTGAAATCGTAGAAGTAAGCTTGCCGACTTCCAAATATGCTTTATCCGCGTATTATATCATCGCGTTGGCGGAAGCCAGCTCTAACTTGGCTCGTTATGACGGCGTAAGCTATGGTTTGCGTGTGCCGGCCGACAACTTGGTTGAAATGTCTACTAAGACTCGTTCTCAGGGGTTTGGTGCCGAAGTACAGCGCCGTATCTTGCTCGGTACCTATGTATTGAGCTCCGGTTATTATGATGCTTACTATTTGAAAGCCTTGAAAGCACGTCGTTTGATCAAAAACGAATTCGATGCGGCTTTTGAAAACGTAGACGTATTATTAACACCGACTGCGCCAAATACTGCGTTCAAGTTTGGTGAAAAAATTAATGATCCATTGTCCATGTATTTAGAAGATATTTGTACCACCCCGGTTAACTTGGCCGGTATTCCGGGCATTTCCATCCCGGCAGGTTTTGCATCCAACGGCATGCCGATCGGTATGCAATTGTTGGCACCGGCTATGGGTGAAGAAGTCTTATTCCGCACGGCTTACACATTCGAACAGGCTTGTCCGGAATGCAATAAAATCGCATCCATTGGGGAGGTAACACTATGAAATACGAAACAGTCGTAGGGCTGGAAGTCCATACGGAGTTAAAGACTAAATCTAAGATTTTCTGCGGTTGTACTACTGAATTCGGCGGCGATCAGAATACCCATGTTTGCCCTGTATGTTTAGGTTTGCCGGGCGTTATGCCGGTATTAAACCAAAAAGTAGTGGAATACGCGATTCGTGTCGGTTTAGCTTTGAACTGCGAAATTTTACAGTTCAATAAATTCGACCGTAAAAACTATTATTATCCGGATTTGCCTAAAAATTGGCAGACATCTCAATATGATTTGCCAATCTGCTTGAACGGTCATATTGATATCGAAGTGGGCGGTAAAACTCGTCGTATCCGCATCACCCGTATCCACATGGAAGAAGATGCCGGTAAATTGGTTCACAGCGGCAATACTATCAGCACATCCGATTCTTCCAATGTTGACTATAACCGTACCGGGGTACCATTGTTGGAAATCGTATCGGAACCTGATCTTCGTTCCGGTGAAGAAGCGCGTGCTTATGTAGAAAAAATCCGTTCCATCATTAAATACTTGGACGTTTCCGATGTTCGTATGGAAGAAGGCAGTTTGCGTTGCGATGCCAATATCTCTGTACGTTTGATGGGCGAAGAAAAATTAGGCACTAAAACTGAAATTAAGAATATGAACTCCTTGACCGCGTTGCAAAAAGGTGTTGAATATGAAGCTATTCGTCAGGCTGAAACTTTGGAAGACGGCGGCATTATCGTTCAGGAAACCCGTACTTGGGATGACAGCAAGGGCATGACTTTGTCTATGCGTAAAAAAGAAGCGGAAAATGACTACCGTTATTTTCCTGAACCAGACTTGGTACCAATCGTAATCACGGATGAACAAATTGAAGCAGCCCGTCAGTCCTTACCGGAATTGCCGGATGCTAAGATGGCCCGTTTCCAAGCTGATTACGGTTTATCTGAAGAAGACAGCTCGATTTTAACAACTATGCGTGAAACAGCTGATTATCTTGATGAAACTGTTAAAGCCGGTGCCGATGCTAAGACAGCAGCTAACTGGATGCTTGGTGATCTATCTAAAATGGTTAACGAAGCGAATATTACTTTCGCTGATGCCAAGGTTAAACCGGCTCAATTGGCAGCTATGATTGAACTTATCAACAAAGGCACAATTTCCGGTAAAATTGCGAAAAAAGTTATCGTTTCCATGTGGGAAACCGGTAAAGATCCGCAAGCTATCGTAGAAGAACAGGGCCTTGTTCAGATTACCGATACCGGTGCTATCGAAGAAATTGTAAAACAGGTTATTGCCGATAATCCTAAGTCTGTAGAAGACTTCAAGAGTGGTAAAGGCAAAGCTATCGGTTTCTTGGTCGGTCAAGTTATGAAACTCAGCAAGGGCCGTGCTAATCCGGGCGTTGTTAATGAATTGTTGCAAAAACATTTAAACGCCTAATTTAAAACTTACACGCTTTCGACTTAATAGTGCTGACGATTAGATTTAAAACATAGGAGATTGCTATGGAAGATAAACAATCTTATGATACTAAACAGACTAGTGTGTTATCGGAAGAAGAACGGCGTTCCTTCGATGGGATGACCATTGATGAGAATGGTCGGGAACAGTCGGAAGAAGAAATTCGTCGTGAAAATCGTGCCAAAACTAATGCTATATTTGGTGGGTTTAGACGTGATTCTTCTGACCAGACAATTCCGGGGATAAAAATATTTACCATCAGTTCTTTAGGCTGGAAGAGTAAATTAATTATGGCAGCTGTTGCGGTTGCTCTATTTAGTGTGTTAACTTTCTTTGGTGGTTTATTTTTAATTGGATTTATAGTGTTGGCAGTAGGAGCGGGTTTATTAGCGCTCTTGCGAAAGCTTTTTTAAAAAAATAAAGACTTCCTTATCACGAATCGACATCTGGCATGCAAGCATAAAGGCTGGCTTATCGTGATAAGGAAGTCTTTTCGTATATTAAAAGCAATTCGCAAGAGTGGCTAATATACTTAAAGGAGTGGAGGAGGCGTGCATGCACGAAAGGCTAGCTTGCCCAGAATGGAGAAGTCTTTTCGCGTTTAGAAAGCAACTCGCAAGAGTCGCTGATAAACTAAAAGGGAGGAAAGGAGTTTATATGGAATCGAATAAAAAGCCTATAGTGGCTTTGATGTATGATTTTGATAAGACGTTGTGTACTAAGGATATGCAGGAATATGGTTTTATTCCGGAGCTTGGTATGACAACGGCCGATTTTTGGCGTGAGGCGAACGGCTTGACTGACAAAGACGGTATGGATGGTATTCTGGCATATATGTTTATGATGGTTAAGATGAGCCGGCTTCACGAAGTGCCGATTACGCGGCAAACTTTAAATAAATTAGGGGAAGGGATTGAGTATTTTCCGGGCGTTAAATCTTGGTTTGACCGCATCAGTACTTATGGAGAATCAAAAGGTGTACAAATAGAGCACTATATTGTATCGTCTGGTGTAAAAGAAATCATCGACGGCAGTGAAATTGCCCAGTTTTTCAAAAAGATTTATGCTTGTGAATTCAAGTATGATTATAACGGTCTCATTGAGTGGCCGAAGATTGCCGTTAATTATACGGCTAAAACGCAATTTTTATTCCGCATCAATAAAGGCGTTTTGGATATTACCACGAGCAGTGATAAAGAGCTTAATCAATATACGCCGGAAGTGGAACGACGTGTGCCTTTCAGTAATATGATCTACATCGGTGACGGTCTTACCGATGTGCCTTGTATGAAACTGGTTAAAGTAAACGGCGGTCAAGCCATTGCCGTATATAATCCGGAACAGGAAAATGGAATTAATGTGGCTAAAAATCTGATTAAAGACAATCGTGTTAATTTTGATTGTCCGGCTAATTATGAAGAAAATAATCGATTGGATAATATTGTGAAGACTATTATCGATAAAGTAAAAGCCGTTGAAACTTTGCAGCGAATGTAAAGGTGAACCAAATGTCTGGTATAGTTTTTTTCATATTTCTCCTAATCTTTCAACTTATAATTACAATCAATACAAATAGAAGATATAATACAAATATAGTCAGATGTAAAAAATACATTGAAAGGAGAAGTAATTATGGAAAGAGCAAAACATTTGAAATATAAAAAGATATTACGAGCTATGGTTCTTATGGGGGCGGTTCTCACTGTGGGCGGTTCTCGCTGTGGGCGGTATGATAAGTTCAGCTGGAGCCGCAGGGGTTATTAATAATAATTCAGAGACCACTAATATGAAAGAAAATGCGGATTCTCTAAATTTTGAAGATCGTACCTATGAAACGCGAACAATGAAGGTTGACGGTAAGAATGTTACCTTTAGAGCCTATGAAAATATTCCGTACGTGGCTAACCCGGTGGATACGACCTATCAGTCCATGAATGTGTATATTCCGGAAGCCTATTTTCATAATGAAAAGGACCATAAGTATACAGCTGAATCGGCCCCTATCTTTTTGCCAAATTCGGTAGGCGGTTATCGTCCGGGTAAAGCAGCTACACCGACTCTTTCTAAAGATGGTGAACCAAACGCTGTTTTATATGCTTTATCGCGCGGCCTTGTAGTGGCGGCGCCGGCAGCGCGCGGTCGCAGTAATGAAACGATTGAAGGCGTTTATTATGGGAAAGCGCTGGCTGCTATTGTCGATTTAAAGGCAGCTGTGGCGTATCTGCACAAAAACGATAAGAATATGCCGGGTGATGCGAATAAAATTATCTCTAACGGGACCAGTGCAGGCGGGGCCTTGTCATTATTATTAGGTGCTACCGGCGATGAACCCGATTATGCTCCGTATTTACAAGAGATTGGCGCAGCCAATGCACGGACAGATATTTTTGCTATATCGACTTATTGTCCGATTACCGATCTCATAGATGTTGATTGGTTAGCTTACAATACATCCGTAGGCCGTATGAAAGCACCCGGTTGTTTTGATGCCCGTGATAATTTTACCGGTGAAAATAATCTTTTCGGTACGGCAACTATTGATAATCAGCATTTTACAAAATTTGCATCCTTTAACGGTGATGGCACGGCAGTGGCTGATGAACATATAATAAAAATGATGAATCCGCTTAATTATATTAAACCGAACGGTTCTACTGAACATTGGCGTATTCGTTATGGTGAAATCGACAATAACACATCCATGGCAGTAACGCTTATTGTAGCTACCCGCCTGGCTAACTATGGCTATGATGTTAACTTTGACTTACCTTGGGGTATTCCACATGCCGGTGATTACGATTTGGAAGAACTTTTTTATTGCTATTGATTATTTTTGAAATGGCAGTAGTTAATATTGCTATACCAATGTTTCTTTCAGTTCATAATATTTTTCCGTATAATACGGTGCCATCTGTGATTCCAGTAAATCACCGCCATAGGCACGACGACTGACTACGATGATAGGTGGGCTCTGAATTCGTTTCGCTACGGCAAGACCGGCAAACGAATTCCACCAACGTTCCAAATCAGCAATGAAATCTGAAGCACTGGTAAAGTAATTTGAAATTGGCTTAGGTAAGTTTAAAACAGTTTCCAAGCGATTTTCTTTATAGGCTGACAACAAGTCTTCCGGTGTCATGCGATTCCAAGGTTCGATGAAACTTCGGAAAAGGCGGTCATGGTATTCATATTGTAACGGATCGCCTTGGCCTTTGGTGATATCCTGGTTTTCAGAAAGTTCGGCACTCGGAATTATATCGATAGTACCTTGGGGAATAACTTCACGTTTAAAGATTTCTTTATTTAAATAATCGGCTAAGTTATAGACCTGGTATTTCCAGAGGTCGCCGGAGGCAGCTAAGAAACCGGCTAAATCACCATATAAAGTAGCATAACCGATGGTAAATTCTGTCTTATTGCCATTGCAGGTAAAGGCACCGCCTACGGAAGCGGCAAGACCGGCCAGGATACGGGCGGAACGATCGCGAGCTTGGATATTTTCCTTTACAAAGGAACTGACTTTTACTTGTTCCGAACCGTTCGGTCCTTCGAAACTTAATGACTCAAATTGATTAACGGTAAGTGTTAAACTGTCTTCTACCGGGCAAACTGCATATTGACAGCCGAGATTTTTGGCCAGTTGAGCCGCTAAATCTTTCGTGGCTGTTGAATTAAAGCGAGTCGGCATATTTACCAAGTAGATTTGTGACGGATCCAAAACGGTCGCGTAGAGGGCCGCATTTAAAGCAGAATCGATACCGCCGGACACGCCGATGACAATTTTCTTAATACCGGTTTGTTTTAGGAAGGATTGTAAGCCGTAGTGAAGGGCATGGTAAATTTGGGCCGGTTCCGATGGAACGGGGACCTCAACGGCCGGTTTAACAGTCGTGTGGCCATCTTTTAAGTCTGCAATGCCATACATGGCACAAGAATCATCATTTGCAACCGGTTTAAGCTTATCAAGTAATACCGGTTGTACTATAGATTCATAGGCCGGTAATTGGGTTACAATTTCTCCGAATCGATTATATACGGTGGATTGTCCGTCAAAGGTACAAATAGATTTACCGTTATTTTGCAGGCCCACTGAATTTATATAAAATACGGGTGTTTTAAGAGCTCGGGCCCGTTCGGTAAAGAGGCGGTGGCGTCGTTCATTTTTGCCAAGGGTAAATGGGGAAGCCGAAATATTGATAAAAGCATGAATCGGCACATTTTGAATAGCACTCTTATCGGCTAAAGTTGTGGTTGGTGAAAACGAATAATTCTCATCCCAGCTGTCTTCGCAAAGTAACGGTGCCACATTAAAAGTTTCGCCGTTTTTAAAGGTAAACGGTAAGAGTCCCAATAATTCTTCAACGGGACGATGTAATTCTTGAGCTACAATCGGCAGGGGTGTGAAATACCGGGCTTCATTGAAAAAGCGATAGTTTGGATTTAATGTTTTTATGATAAACGGATACGGTGCTTCTTGTGGTGTAATGAGTTCGCCGTTTTGGGCGGCAAAAATAGCATTAAATTTACGTGGACGACCGTCAAAGTTTGTTTTGTCAGGATCAAGACCGACATTGCCGAAAATAACAGCTATATTATCGGTTGCTTTAATAATAGTTTCGCCCATGGCGACACATTCATTGACGAAAGCCGGTTGATCCCAAGCATCACCGATGAGATAACCGCTGAGGGCGAGTTCCGGCAGTATTAATGAATCTATGCGCAATGCTTTGGCATATTCGATAGCTTGTAAAATGGTGTCTCTGTTTTTACGGGGATTGCCGGGAACGATTTCAATTTGTCCCATACCGATGCGTATCATAGTAGCTCCTTATTTTAAAAGAAGAGGATTCATAATGTTAAAATACTGTCTAAGAGTTATTAATGCAATAACTCCTAGACAGTTTTATTATACCTTATTTTTCAATAGTATTGGTTTTATTTTTAAAACGCGGTAAATCGGTAATGAAGAAGGTGGATAATAAAGCAACCCACACAATCGGATTTAAGGTAAGCCAAGCATTCTGAAGTCCGTAAATATCCGCTAATTTACCGATAAGCGGTGCCACGATACCGCCAAGGGTAATGCCGAGGCCTAAGGTAATACCGGAGGCAAAACCGATGTTTTTGGCTAAATAGACTTGCCCCAAAATAATCATTGGGCTGTATTGGGTGAAAATACCGAAACTTAACGGTAAGATAAGAATCATAGAGAGCCAGTAATTATCACTCAGCGTAAAGGCCAGCATGATAGGTACTAATGAAATATAGCAATAACGAATGGCTTTGACATAACCGATGCGGTCTGCCAAGGTGCCGCCTAAAATAGTAACGATAATGCCGCAAACAAAATAAATGGATAAGGCTAAATTACCGGATGCCGTAGTTTGCCCAAAATGTGTAATCCAATAAATCGGGATAAAGGTATTAAGAACGGCAAAGCAAATGGAACGGGCAGCGATGGTAACGAATAGTATATTGAAACTGCGCCAATCGTTTTGAGCTGTTGTTGTGGATGTTGATTCTTTTACTTTACGTTCAGCTTTAGCTGCTAATTTATATGGCTTTAACACTAAATATAAGGTAATCGCAATAACTGCGATTACGGCAAAAATTAAGAGACTTTTTACGCCCCAAATGTAAGCAGTACTGCCGATGATTGGTCCGATGGTAAAACCGGCTTGACCGCCGACGGAGAAATAACTCATAGCTTTGCCTTTTTCCTTGCCGGCAATGGCATTGACCCAACGAGCTGCTTCCGGATGGAACAGCGCGGAGCCAAAGCCGGAGACAAGTGCGCATAGAATGATACCTATGTAACTATCAACAAAGGCAATGGAGGCAATACTGAAACCGCAGATTAAAATTCCCAGAGGAATACTCTGCCAGAATGTTTTTTTGTCGGCCAGATACCCGAAAAACGGTTGAGCGACTGTAGCTAAAGCCGTATTAAAGAATATGATGATGGCTACTTGTTCATAGGTTAGTCCGTAGTTGGTAATGAATAATGGCAACAGCGCCGGTAAAGAACCTTGGGCTGTATCGTTTATCATATGACAAATAGCCGGTAAATACTCATGCATTTTACGTATAAAGTTGGATTGTTTTGGCGTTTGGTCGAGTATTATTTCATTAGTCATAAAGAACCTCACAGTTTAATTGTTAATCAATTTAATCTTCCGATAACGAATTTATCTAAATGAAACCGGTAAAACAACTGAATCAAATGATAAATTAATAGTTACTATATTTAAAGTTTTAAAAATATTAAGACTCATTATTGTTTAAATCTTTCGTAGTACTCATATTTTATACCCAATATGGTGTTTTTTACAAGAATTTTACGCATTTATCTATGTGGCAGGTTTTTGAATTGTAATTTATTAATTCTTTTTATACTCTTTTATTAAGTGACTGATAGGTAATAAATGATAATAAAATTGAGCGTTTCTCTGTTCATGATAAAATTGCAATAGATTTTTATGATTATTGAGCGTACAATTAATACAAGATAATGAGAATGATAAAGGTTTATTATTGACACAGTTAACAATTAAGTAAAAGGAGCAATATGGCAACCATCTATCTTATCCGGCACGGTGAGAGTGCAGCTAATGCCGGTCTTAAGACTTTTAACACAGCAACTATACCGTTAACTCCATTAGGGCAATCTCAAGCTGAAGAGGTGCCGGAGCATCTGCCTGAACACTTGGAGTATATCATCCACTCTACGTATTTACGCACTAAAGAAACGGCTAAGCCAACAATTAAGGCATATCCGACAGCGGCAGTTGAAGAGTGGCCGGAAGTTCGTGAATTTACTTATTTAGATCCGGTTAAATGTATGGGTTCAACTATGGCGGAACGGAAGCCAATGGTAGAAGAGTTTTGGGGAACATTGGATCCGGATTTACAAATGCGTCCTGACGTGGAATCGTTTGGCCAATTTATACGCCGCGTTAAGACTGCTCATATATTACTTAACGAACGATTTGGCGGCACCCATGAGAATGTTGCCGTATTTACGCATGCTCTTTTTATGAAAGCATTTTTCCAGGTAGCATCGAAACCTGATGCAGGGGCCAAACAGCTTATGTCGGAGTTTTTTGATTGCCCGATAATTTATAACTGTGATATTTTTACGTATGAAATTTGATAAGAGTGTAATATTATCGTAAAAAGCGATATTCCCATTGGAGTTTTCACACAAAATTCTCAAGATATGATATAATGTAGCTAATGACTAAGTTAGTGGCAGTGTAGTTAACTGCGATCATATGATGAGGATATTAATGAACATACTTTTAAGTACTTTAAATTCAAAATTTATACATTCGTCGTTGGCGCTCAGGTATTTGCGCGCTTTCGGGCGTACAAAGGGACAGGCATATGATATAGTGGAATACACTATTAATATGCCTGTTTTGGATATTATAAGTGATTTAACGGAACATGATGCCGATGTGGTGGGCTTTGCCTGCTACATTTGGAATATCGACATGACACTTCATGTAGCGTCTTTGTTAAAATCGGTACGGCCGCAGATAAAAATTGTACTCGGCGGTCCTGAAGTAACATATACGGCACGTCGTATTTTAGAACATCATCCCTATATTGATTATATTGTGCAAGGGGAAGGCGAAGAGGCCTTTTCTGCTTTGACAAAGCGCTTGCAAAACGGTGAATCGCCGTTGGAACCCGAGATAATCGGTATTTTAGGTCGCGGTGATAGTGATGCAGGTGCGAAGGGGCTCGGTCAAATTTTAGGTTCCGAAGAAGTGGCTGAAGTGGCTGATTTAAGTACAATCCCATTCCCGTATGAAGAAGCGGACATGGTGGATTTAGAGCATAAAATCATATACTATGAATCGTCCCGCGGTTGTCCGTTCTCTTGTCAATATTGTTTATCCGGGAATGCTAATACGGTACGATTTTTCCCACAGGAACGAACCTTTAAAGAATTACAGTGGTTTATCGACCATAAGGTAAAGCAGGTTAAATTTGTTGACCGTACCTTTAACTGTGCCAAGCATCATCATTTACCGTTGATGCAGTGGATTCATGATGCGGATACAGAGACAAATTTCCATCTCGAAATGGAGCCCGTATTAATGGGGCAGGAGGAAGTCGATTTACTCGTCAGTGCCCCAAAAGGACGAATGCAGATTGAAGTAGGTGTTCAGAGTACAAATCCGCAAACGTTAAAGGCGATTCGTCGTTATAACAATTGGGAGCACATCTGTGAAGTAATTCGACCGGTTATTGAATGTGGTCGCACTCATGTGCATATGGATTTAATTGTGGGCTTACCGCATGAACCGTATGAACGATTCGGCGAGTCTTTTAATGATGTATTCAGTCTGACACCGCATGCGTTACAAATCGGATTCCTCAAATTATTGCAAGGTTCCGGCTTGGAACGAAGCACGGAATATGATTATGTATATGACGCTAAGGCACCGTACGAAGTGTTGGCCAGTCATGTATTGCCTTATGATGAGGTTCGGTTTCTAAAACATTTTGAAGATGTATTTGAACGATTTTACAACAGTGAGCGTTTGCGTACTGTCTTCGGCTATTTGGGACGGCGTCTGATTGATACCGGTGATAGTGCCTTCCATTATTTTGAAAAATTGACCAAAGCTTGGATCGCTCAGAATTTGCATAAACGTAAATTGAATGACCGTGATCAAATGGCATTTTTACATGATTATTTTACTAAGCAAAATGATGTAATCAGTCGAGAACTCTTGGAATTTGATTGTCTTGTCAGCTTCGGCGGTAAGGTACGTGGTGATGAATTAGGTCTTCCGAAACAGACGAAAGAATTATTACAGTCGGGGGAAGCCTTTTGGCGTGACGAAGAGCTTGTTAAACAATATATTCCTAATTATCGGTTTGTGGAATGGCGACGAATTCGTCAAGATTATTGTGAACATACGGTATCATTGGCTACGGCTTTCATCTTGGGGGCTATTTCCGAAGCGGAACAAGCAACTTACATGTCAAAAGGCGTAACCGAGGTGACGTTAATTATAGATGTAAAACAACGGCAAAGACCGTTTGTGAGACCGGAGGCGGTATTAGTTAATGAGTGATACAACAAAACCGAAACGGTACCGAGCCATATCGGCTTTTTTGAAAGAAAAATATGGTGAAAAAGTATATAAATTACCGGTGGCTTTGCCGTTAACCTGTCCGAATCGTGATGGTTCGGTTGGTGTAGGCGGCTGTGTATTTTGCGGTGAAATCGGGGCCGGTTATGAAAACTTGCCGGCATCGATGACGGTCCGGGAGCAGCTTGAGAAGAATATTGCTCATATTGCTCCTAAATACAAGGCCTACAAATATATTCCGTATTACCAAAATTTCAGCAACACTTATTTGGAACCGGATCGATTTAGAGCGTATATGGAAGCCGGTTGCATCGACAGTACGGTGGGAATTGCTATTGCTACACGGCCTGATTGCATAAATGACAGGTATCTTGAGATTTTACAGGATATTAAAGAAAAATACGGGGTAGATATTTATCTGGAATACGGCTTACAGTCAGTTAACTATCATACATTGGAAAAAATCAATCGCGGTCACGGTATGGCGGAATTTATTGATGCGGTGCTGCGGACCAAGCGTTACGGGTTTAGTGTTTGTGCCCATATGATTGTTAATTTGCCTTGGGATACCATGACGGATACAATTGAAGGGGCCCGTATTTTGACGGCTCTCGGCGTTGATCAGGTTAAACTGCATGCACTGTATATAGTTAAGAATACATTAATGGCCAAATGGTATGAGGAAAAACAGTTTTCCTTAATCAGTGCCGACGAATATATTGAGCGAGTTATCGCGTTTTTACAACATTTGGATAAAGATATCGTGTTGCAACGGCTGGTAGGTCGGGCACCGGAAGAAAATACCTTGTTTACGAACTGGTCCATGGGCTGGTGGCGTATTCAAGAAGAAATAGAACGAAGACTGGAAGAACGTGATGTGCGACAGGGGGACTTATGTAACTATTTAAACGGCTCGGCAGTACGTAAATTTTTATAATTCCAACAGTTTTATTTTTAACAAACATATAAAAGGAGTAAGGAGAAGAGTATGACGGAACGAACATTTACGTTTCCACGCTATGAAATGGCAGTGCCTATTTTGGGTATGCAAGAACGTCATTTGAAAATTATTGTAGAAGAATTACCATGTCAGGTGGTGAGTCGCGGCGATACGTTGCAACTCAAGGGGGACGATGAAATCGTCAACCAATTCTGGCGCGTGTTGGAAGAATTAGTGTTCCTTTATAACGAAAGCAGTGCCATTACGGAACAGCAGATTCGTATGGCCGTAAGAATGGTGAAGTCAGGTAAAGCCGACTTGTTGCACACCATGTTTGAAGATACGATTAATGTGACTGTTAAAGGGCGTATGATTACGCCTAAGACGGAAGGTCAAAAGGTGTATGTTGACAGCATTCGTCGCAATACGATTACCTTCGGTATCGGCCCGGCCGGTACCGGTAAAACCTTCTTGGCGGTTGCTTTGGCAGCTTTTTATTTAAAAAATCGCGATGTAGAGCGTATTATTTTGACTCGTCCGGCTGTAGAAGCAGGTGAAAAACTCGGGTACTTACCCGGTGATTTAAAAGAAAAAGTAGATCCGTATTTAAGACCGCTTTACGATGCCTTAAATGATATGTTCGGTTTGGAACAGGTGGATCGTTTCATGTTGCGCGGTATCATCGAAGTAGCACCGCTCGCTTATATGCGTGGTCGTACTTTGGAAAATGCCTTTATTATTTTGGACGAAGCTCAAAATACAACGCCGGAACAAATGAAGATGTTTCTTACTCGTTTGGGTAATAATTCCAAAATGGTAATTAACGGTGACCGTACGCAGATTGACTTGCAGGGCCGCATGGTATCGGGCCTTATAGAAGCAGAACACGTACTTACCGGTTTGGCCGGTATTTCCATGGTTCACTTTACTGATGCCGATGTTGTTCGTCATGACCTCGTAAGTAAGATTATTCGCGCTTATGAACGGCATGAAGTGAAACGAACCGGTCGCGATTTAAATAAACCGTTAACGAAACAAAAGAAAGAAAAACCGGACAAAACCGATAAAAATCATAAAGAAGCTATGCAAGATGAGCAGGTTAAACAGTCTGAGATACCGGTGTTAACGGTAGATACACCACAAGAGGAAGGTCGGTGAAACCTATGATAGTAACAATCAGTTATGCAGAAGGCATGGAGCCTGCTGAAGGCGATCGTGTGGCAGCAGCCAATGAAGAAATCATTCAAAAAGTATGCGGTGAAGTAAGTGAAGTATACGGTCTCAGCGATGAAGAGGAATTGAGCGTTTTACTTTGCAATAATGAAGTAATTCATCAGCTTAACAAGGAATATCGCGGCATTGACCGACCAACCGATGTGTTGTCGTTTGCTCTTAATGAAGGCGATGAAATTGATGTGGAAGTAGAGACCCATTTAATCGGGGATTTGATTATCTCCTTGGAACGAACAGCGGAACAGGCTGAAGAGTACGGACATCCTTTTGAACGGGAGCTTGCATACTTGACGGTTCACGGCTGTTTACATATTTTAGGGTATGACCATATGACGGATGAAGATAAAGCGGAAATGCGCCGTGAAGAAGAATTCGTGCTCGGTAATTTAGGTTATGTGCGGGAGGATGCACCATATAATGAATAAAGATAAACATTTTAAGTCCGGTTTTGTAGCTGTTGTAGGGCGACCGAATGTTGGGAAATCTACTTTGATTAATGCACTCATCGGCGATAAAATTGTGATTGTTTCTGATAAAGCCCAGACGACGCGTAATCGTATCGTTTGTGTGTATATGGATGAGAAGAAACAGATTGTGTTCATGGATACGCCGGGGATTCATAAACCTAAGCATAAATTAGGTGAATTTATGGTAAAAGCAGCGGTTGATTCTTTGAAGGAAGTAGAAGCCGTATTATTCTTGGTGGCCGGTAATGAAAAACGCGGTCCCGGGGACAATTTTATTATTGAACAGCTTAAAAATGTTGATGTACCCGTATTTTTAGTTATTAACAAAATCGACACATTAGCCAAAGAACAAATTTTGGAAACTATTGTAGAATATCAGAATTTATATCCGTTTGAAGGGATTATTCCGATTTCGGCTCTTGAAAAAGATAATATTCATGAAGTATTGGATGTTTTGGAACAGGTATTACCGGAAGGTCCGCAATATTTCCCGGAAGATATGATTACAGATCAGCCGGAACGACTTATTATTGCTGATATTGTGCGTGAAAAGATATTACTTAAAACACGGGAAGAAATTCCTCATGCTATTGCCGTAGATGTGGATGAAATGAAACAACGCCCTGACGGTACAACCTATATTCGTGCAACTATCTATTGCGAACGAGACTCGCAAAAGGGTATAATAATCGGTAAAAAAGGAAATATGCTGCGTGAACTCGGCGCCGAAGCGCGTACCGATGTGGAACGTTTACTGGCTACAAAAGTCTATCTTGATTTATGGGTAAAAGTTAAGAAAGATTGGCGCAATAAATCAGGCATGTTGTCCGAATTTGGTTATGAATAGAAAGGACTGATTGGTATAGATACCCCCCTAGGGGCCGCCATATTATTGATCGGGTTGGCCGTAATTTGTATAGTAATGATTAATATTTTAGTGTTGGCTAAGTTTTCGTTTGCTCGTCTCAGTGAAGAACATTTGGATGATATTGAAGATTTGAGTGAAGTGGCGAAAGCTTATTTGCGGAATTTGTATAAACGACCGGCTCGTTTTATCAATACGGCACAATTTTTGATACTCTTTTTTATTGTTCTGCTCGCCGGCGTAGGCAGTGCATTAATGGCACCTTTTATTGCCGATTGGGAACGATTATTTGAAGTGGAAAGTGATTGGTTGTCCGTCGGTGTAGATTTTGTAATTATTGCTTTAATTGCCTTATCTATTCTCACGTTCGGTGAAATTATTCCGAAGGCCTTAGGCTTATCATTCCCGGTTCGTTATATCCGCTGGACTGCTAAAATCGTAATGGGTGTCGGTTTTATAGCAACGCCGCTCGTATGGCTTGCGGAAAAGGTAAGTGCCATCTTTTTAAAAAGTTTCGGCACCTTATATAAGAATGAACTTGACTTGGTACATACGGAAGAAGAAATTCGCATGATGGTCAATCGCAGTCATTCTGAGGGTAAGCTTGATCACGTGGAAGGCGAACTCATCGATAATGTGTTTGACTTTGTGGAACGTATGGCCCGTGAGGTTATGATTCCGCGTCAAGATGTAGATTGTATCTATGTGGAAGATGATTTTGACGAGACTTTGAAAATCATATCGGAGACAAGTCATACTCGTTATCCGCTTTGTATGGAAGATAAGGATCACGTAATCGGACTTGTTCACATTAAAGATTTGATGGAGCAAAAAGAAAAGGCTCGTAAAGATTTGCGTTTGGTTCGCCGTGATATTTTGACCGTTCCGGAAGTTATGAAACTTTCCGTATTGTTACAATATATGCGTACCCGCCGAATTTATCAGGCTGTGGTTGTTGATGAATACGGTGGTATGGTAGGTCTTGTATGTCTCGAGGATATTATCGAGGAACTCGTGGGCGATATTAAAGACGAACACGAAACAGATTTACCGGCTGTAGTAATCAATGATGACGGCACTTTCGATTTTGACGGTAAAGTTCTTGTTGATGAAGTGGAATATGCCATGCATGTCGATTTTGATGAACCGGAAGAAGATACAATCGGCGGTTATATCTTCGGTATGTTGGAACGAACCCCGGTTGTGGGTGATACGGTAGAACTGGCCGGTTATATTTTTACAGTAACGGAAATGCAGGGTTATCGTATTGCGCGTCTTAAAGCATCACCGGCACCGCCGGTTGAAGAACCGACTGAGGAAGATGAGAAGGAGTAATGCCGTATGAAAGGTCAAGGCACGATTAATTGTGATGCGGTGGTATTATATCGCCGTAAACGTAAGACCTATTCGGTAGTGACGTTTTTGACAAAACAACGTGGCATTCTTCATTGCTCTATTCCGCAACGTCGATGGCAAACCCTTAAAAATGCAGGCTACTTACAGCCGTTTAGTCAAGTATATATAACATTGTTACCCAATGGTGAGTATTATGATCTGCAGCAATTGGACGGCCGTTACTTGATTCGCTCGTTGGAAACGGATTTGGATAGTATTTGCTATGCTTCCTTTGCCGGCGAATTTATCAGTACGGCCTTTGCTGCGGAAGAACGAGACTCGGCGTTATATTCGCTGGTATTGCGTTTTGCCGAATTGATTCTCACCAAACCGGTGCCGTTGGCGGTTATTTTGCTTGGTTGGCAGCTTCTCAGTCTGGCCGGTTTTGTACCATCTGCTAAGGCCTATCAACAGGCGGACGGTGTGGCTCGCTTTGTGAAGGAATTTAAGGAGACTACCGGTTTTAATTTGTCGGCTGCGGCACAGCAAGCGGTGGGGCAAATTTTGCTTTATGATTGGCATGAGGCAACTTCGGTTCAATTGCCGCGAACTTTGTGGCGCGAGTTGGAACGAGGACTATTTGCTTACACAACGGTTCAGTTGGGTCAAGAATTGAGCTCCTTGAAATTCTTGCACGAAATGCAGGCTAAAGCATTTGACTAAGTTGTTATTGAGCGTTAAGAGTTAACGATACTATAATAAACAGTGGTATAATATTTGTGTTACAAACAACTTTTCAGCCGAGGACAATTGTTTTTGGTTGACAATATAAACGGGAATTGGTATGGTAACAGAAGTTAGTGTCCTAAAGGGCACCATGTTAGGAGGAACGAACATGACATTTCAAGAGATAATTTTAAATCTGCAAAAATTCTGGGCAGAGCAAGGTTGTATTTTACAACAGCCTTATGATATGGAAAAAGGGGCCGGTACCATGAACCCGGCGACTTTTTTGCACGCTATCGGACCTGAACCATGGTCGGTATGCTATGTGGAACCATCCCGTCGTCCGGCTGACGGACGTTACGGTGACAATCCGAACCGTTTGTTCCAACATCATCAATTCCAGGTTATTATTAAGCCATCCCCTGAAAACATTCAAGAATTATATTTGAAAAGTTTGGAAACATTGGGCATTCATGCTAAAGACCATGACATTCGCTTTGTTGAAGATAACTGGGAATCGCCAACTTTAGGCGCTTGGGGTCTCGGTTGGGAAGTATGGCTCGACGGCATGGAAGTAACTCAATTTACTTATTTCCAACAGGTGGGCAGTATCGATGTTAAACCGGTATCCGTAGAAATTACGTACGGTTTGGAACGTTTGGCCATGTACATTCAAGGCGTTGAAAACGTATATGACTTGAAATGGAATGAAAATGTAACATATGGTGATATTTGGCATCTTAATGAAGTGGAACAATCCGCCTACAGCTTTGACTTAGCCGATACGGATATGTTGTTCACTTTGTTTGATATGTACGAAAAAGAAGCAAAACGCATTTGCGAAGAAGGCTTTATTTTGCCGGCTTATGACTATGTGTTAAAATGCTCGCACACGTTTAATTTATTAGATTCGCGCGGTGCCATCAGTATCAGTGAACGTACTGCTTTTATCGGTCGCGTTCGCAGCTTGGCTCGTATTTGTGCTCAAGCTTATTTGAATAAACGTGAAGAATTAGGGTTCCCACTGTTGAAAGGAGATAAGTAATATGGCTGAAGATGTATTATTTGAAATTGGTGCTGAGGAAATCCCTGCCGGCGCCATGCCCGGCATTTTAGCACAACTTAAGTCCTTAACAGAAACCAAATTAGCGGAACATCACTTAAAATATGATGCAATTCGCACGATGGGCACGCCACGCCGTATTGCCTTAATGGTTGACGGTGCTGCGGATATGTCCGATGAATTGAGCGAACGCCATAAGGGTCCTTCCGCTTCCATTGCTTACGATGCGGACGGTAACCCTACTAAAGCAGCCATCGGTTTTGCACGCGGTAAAGGCATTGATGTGGCTGATTTAGTGGTGGAAGACGGTTATATTTATGCCGAAACTAAAACGGTCGGTGTAAAAGCTATGGACATTTTTACACAAATCTTGCCTGAATTGATTCACGGCTTAAGCTTCCCTAAATCGATGCATTGGGGCAATTTAGACGATAAATTTATCCGTCCGGTTCGCTGGATGTTGGCTCTTTTGGGCACAGCTGTGATTCCTGTGGAATTTGCGGGTGTTCGTTCCTCTAATTTCAGTCGTGGGCATCGTTTCCTCGGTGAACGTGGCGTGCTTGTACAGCATCCGGCTGATTATATTAAGAACTTAGAAGATAATTTCGTTATTGTCGATCAGGATAAACGTCGTGACATGATTACCAAACAACTTCACGACTTGGCAGCTTCCAAAAACGCCACTATCGTTTGGGATGATGATTTATTGGAAGAAGTTCTTTATTTGGTAGAATATCCGACAGCTTTATGCGGCTCGTTTGATGAAAGCTACTTAGCTTTGCCTGATGCAGCTGTTATTACACCGATGAAAGATCATCAACGTTATTTCCCATTGGTGGATAAAGACGGTAAATTATTGCCTATGTTCCTTACGGTTCGTAACGGTGACAGCCACAGCCTTGATGTAGTGGCGGCCGGTAATGAACGCGTATTGCGTGCTCGTTTGGATGATGCAAAATTCTTCTTCAACGAAGACCGTAAAAAAGCATTGGCCGATCGTTCCGAAGGTTTGAAAAAGATTGTCTTCCAAGAAGGTCTCGGTAACTTAGCCGATAAAACCGAACGTTTATTGGCTTTAGGCGAAGAATTCGGTGAAGCCTGCGGTCTTGATGAAGCTGAAATGGTTGAATTGGAACGTGCCACCGTGTTGGCCAAAACCGACTTAACAACCGGTATGGTAACTGAATTCACGGAATTACAGGGCGTTATCGGTAAAGAATATGCATTACTCGACGGTGAATCCACTGAAGTAGCCGAAGCTATTTTTGAACAGTATTTACCTCGATTTGCCGGTGATATTTTACCTAAAACTCCGGCCGGCAAAGTATTAAGTATTATTGATAAAGTCGATAATATTGTGGCAACCTTCAGTCGAGGTTTAATTCCGACCGGTTCCCAAGATCCATATGCACTTCGTCGACAGACAATCGGTGTGTTGAATATTTTAAGCAGCAGTGCTTTGAATGTATCCTTAGAACTGGTATGGCGTCAGGACCTTACTTTATTAGGCGTTCCGGAAGCTAAACATGATGAAATCGTAGGGCAGTTGACTAATTTCTTCGCGCTTCGTTTGAAAAATATCTACTTGGATCGTGAAGTTCCACATAATGTTATCGAATTGGTATTGTCCAATCCGACTGTTACGGTTGCTCAGGCTGACGGCTTGGTAAAAGCTATCATGACTCATCGCATTGATGAAAATGTTGAGCTTGTTCAGGCTTATACCCGTATGTTTAACTTGGTGAAAAGTGAAACGTACCAGGCTGTTGATGAAATGCTCTTAAGTGATGAAGCGGAAAAAGCATTGTTTAAAGAAGCAATTCTTGCGTATGAAAACTCCCAAACAGCTCTTGAAAATAAGGACTATGATAAAGTGGTGGCTATTCCGGAAACATTGGTACCGGCTATTAACAAATTCTTTGAAGATGTTATGGTTATGGTTGACGATGCAGCCGTTAAAGCCAATCGCTTACAATTAGTTCGTTTGGCTTATGAGTCCATGGCTGTTATCGGTGATGTAAGCACTTTAAAATAAAATTGGGGAAATTTGAGAGAGAATAAATTTTTTATGTATGTGGGGATATATGTATGAATACTTTTACTCGTGCGGGGTTAACCGTTTTAATAGGGCTGATTATCTGGTTTTTGCCTCATACTGAGGCAATCAAGCCGGAAGGTTGGCATTTATTGGCCATTTTTATAGCTACGATTGCAGGCTTTATTTTGCGACCTTGGCCTACGGGGAGCATGGCTATCTTTGGTGTAGTTGCCGCAGTTGCAACTAAATCCATAACCATGGTTCAGGCCTTGGGCGGTTATGCGGAAGCTAATGTATGGCTCATCGTGGCGGCTGTATTCTTTTCGCGCGGTATTATTAATTCAGGTCTTGGCAAGCGCATTGCGTATACATTGATTCGTATATTCGGTACCAGTTCGTTGAAGTTGGCCTATGCGTTAGCTTGCGCCGATTTAATTATATCGCCGGCTACGCCGTCAAATACAGCTCGTGGGGGCGGAATTATTTTCCCGATTGTGCAAAATATTTCGCTTTCCTTCGGCTCCAATCCGCATGGTGACACGTCACGCAAAATCGGTGCTTATTTAATGACCACGGCACATACCATTAATACGATTACCGTTACCATCTTTTTAACCGCTTGCAGTGGTAACTTATTGATTACCTCCTTAGGCGCTAAATTGTTCGGTTACGATATTTCTTGGTGGGAATGGTTTCAGGCCGGTGTGATTCCCGGTGTAATTTGTATGATTTTAATGCCTTGGTTCATTTATAAAATCTATCCGCCTGAAATTAAGGCAACACCGGAGGCCCCTGCGATGGCTCAAAAAGAGTTGGATAAGCTGGGACCTGTCACAAAAAGTGAAATTTATGTGTCATTGATTTTTGTGGCCTGTATTATTTTATGGGCTACGGCTATATGGACTAAATTGCATCCTACCGCAGTTGCTTTGATTGGTGTACTCGCTTGTGTTGTTACAGGTTCCTTAACCTGGGATGATATACTGGGTGAAAAAACAGCCTGGGATATTCTTATTTGGATGGGGACGCTCGTAGGCATGGCCGGTTTGCTTGGTAAACTGGGTGTAGTTGCTGTATTTGCGGATTTTGTAAGTAACTTACTAAATGGTTATGACTGGTTCTGGGCTGCTTTCTTTGTATCGGCCGCCTTTGTGTATTCCCAATATTTCTTTGCCAGTGGAACGGCTCGTATTACAGCGTTGTTCTCAGCTTTTGCCGCTATTTTGGTGGCGATGGGGGCACCGATACCGTTTACGATTCTGCTATTTGGCTTAATGAACAGTCCGGGATGTACTTTGACACATTATAGTTCCGGCGTAACGCCTATTTTCTTCGGAGCCGGTTATGTACCGCAAGGTACATGGTGGCGTGTAGGATTGGCGATTTCGGTTGTGAGCTTTTTGATTCATTTCTGGGGCGGCGTACTGGGAATGAAATTATTCGGAATTCTTTAATCGTGTTGAAGCCAAGCGTAGCTTGGCGAAAATGCACCCCTGACGATAATAGTCGACAGAATTGAAAATTTTACAAAAATAGACTTGCTATATACAGTTGGTGTGTGATATTATAGTAGTGTTATTTTGAGATAGTCCGCTGCCTATGAGGTATGGGTAAGAATGTCTACAATAAGGAGGAAACAAAAGTGAACATTATTAACGTACTTGAGCAAGAACAGCTTCGTGCAGACATTCCTGCATTCCGCGCCGGTGACACCGTTCGTGTACACGTAAAGGTTGTCGAAGGCACTCGTGAACGTATCCAGGTTTTCGAAGGCTTGGTTATTAACCGTCAAGGCGGTAGCGTTCGTGAAACTTTCACTGTTCGTCGTATTGCTTCCGGTGTGGGTGTAGAACGTACATTCCCACTTCACAGCCCACGTTTGGCTAAAATCGAAGTTATGCGTCGTGGTGTGGTTCGTCGTGCTAAGTTGTATTACTTACGTAATCTCACTGGTAAAGCTGCGCGTATTCGCGAAAAACGCTAATTTCACAAATAAAGGGTTGCCGTTGGCAGCCCTTTATTTTTTGCATGTTATAATAAATATATAAATGATTGAATCATTTTTTATTAATATTGTTTGATTACACGAATTGCATAAATTAAGAAGTTTACCGAATACTTTGCATGTCAGATAATATATATTAGATATAGCATAAGAAAATCTGATAAATAATCTCTTGGGGTTAAACTGATTTTCTTAACCCGTATATTGATACATGCATAATAATCGGTTAAAATTGAACGAATATAGGATTAAAGGAGGCGATACCTATGGCAGATACAAAACAGGATGTATTTCCGGTCGTGCATTGGTTCCCGGGACATATGGCCAAAGCCACCCGTATGATTAAGGAATATGTTAAGAAAGTAGACGTAGTCATTGAATTGTTGGATGCTCGTATTCCGCGAAGCAGTGCCAATCCCGTTATTAGTGAAGTAGTCGGTCAAAAGCCGCATATTGTGGTGTTAAATAAGGCTGATTTGGCGAATCCTCAGGCTACAAAGGAATGGGTTGCCTATTTTGAAAAACAGGGCCTTACAGTCTTGGCGATTGATTCTAAAACAGGCAAGGGTAATAAACAATTGGTAAAAGCCGTTGAACGTTTGGCACAACCTATTATCGATAAATGGAAAAACAAAGGCATTCGCAGCCGTTCTGTACGTACAATTATCTTGGGGATTCCGAATGTAGGTAAATCCACGTTGATCAATAAATTAGCCGGTGCCGCCGCTACCCGTACGGCCGATAAACCGGGGCATACACGTGGTCAGCAATGGGTTAAAATCGGTAAAGATTTAGAGCTTCTCGATACACCGGGTGTATTGTGGCCTAAGTTGGAAGACCAGCGGGCAGCTGCTCGTTTGGCTATGACCGGAGCTATTTCCGATGATGTTTATGATTTGGAATCGGTTATGAAACAGTTATTGAATCAAGTGAATGAGGCTAATCCGGATCTCTTGGCGGAACGTTATAAATTAAAACCGGAAGAACTGGGTGATGCGAATCAACTCTTGGAATCCATCGGTCGCCGTCGCGGTTGTTTGGTGAGCGGCGGTATTGTAGATTTGGAAAAAGCACGTCGCATAGTGCTCGCCGATTATCGCAATCAAAAACTGGGCAATTTAACTTTAGACGGTGTTAATGAAGAACCGTTAGCCACAGAGGATGACACAAAGCATGACGAAGAATGAATTTGATGCCTTAACGGTGAAAGAAATTAAAACATTGTTGGAAACAACGCAGTTTGAATTTGATGTACTATTATGGGCCCAAGAAGACAAACGATCTTCGGTGCGTAAATTGGCGGCGGCGTATGTGATGCGTCAAAAGAAGCAATTGGCTGAATTTCAACGTTTGAATGCTCTCTATAGCTATGAAAACAGCTTTTATGAAGAAGGTATTTATGAAGTTGCCGGGGTCGATGAAGTAGGTCGCGGTCCTATTGCCGGACCGGTGACGGTGGCAGCCGTTATTTTACCGCCCAATGCTCAAATCGAAGGACTCAATGATTCTAAAAAAATCGCTCCTCATAAGCGTGAATTGATTTATGATGAAATCATGCGTCAAGCGGTAGCTGTAAGTTGTATTTCCTATGGTCCTGAAAAAATTGACAGTCTCAATATTTATCGAGCTACTCAGACGGCGATGTATGAAGCCGTTAATACTCTAAAGGTACCGGCTAAGGCTGTATTGGTGGATGCTATGCCGTTGCCTGAACTTACTGTTCCTGTTGAATCGCTTATTAAGGGCGACAGCAAGAGTGCCTCTATTGCGGCCGCTTCTATAGTGGCGAAAGTAACTCGTGACCGTTATATGGAGTCATTGGACGAAGAATATCCCGCTTATGGGTTTGCCATTCATAAGGGGTATTTTACACCGCTTCATCGGGAAGCTTTGGAACAGCAGGGCGTAACGCCGCTGCATCGGAAAAGCTTTGAGCCGATTAAAAGCATGGTTGGTTTTCAAGCTGAAACAGTAAAGAAATAATCTTATTACGATTGTAATTTATAATAAGTTATAGTTATACTTTATGATAAAGATTAAACTGCATACAATTACAAACCGGTCGGCAGACCGGTTTTTTGTATTGTTTTTATCTTATTTTATTTGGGTAACAGTTGAAAGTCGAATATTTTGTTTTGAATAAATATACCCGAATTATGAGAACAAATTATTTTAAATTGTCAATTCAAATATAGTACTGTTATAGAACCCATCGTATCAAAGCACCGTGAAGTTGAATTTACAGTTTCTGTAATATCTGTTAAGGTAAAGAACAAAGGGAGTATGTACCTTATAAAAATCGATTTAGGGAGGCTGTTAGATTTGACAAACAAAGAGTTGGGAAATTTCGGCGAGACTAAAGCGTGTGAATATTTATTACATAATGAGTATGAAATAATAGCACGTAATATACGTACGCGTTATGGTGAATTGGATATTATAGCCAAAAAAGAAGGTGTTCTCATTGCTGTTGAAGTAAAAACACGGCGCACCGGACAATTCGGATTGCCTTGTGAAGCTGTCACTCCGTTAAAGCAAAATCATATACGACGCAGTCTGGAAGTATATTTAGCACAATACAGTAATACAGAGATTTCGATTCGCTTTGATGTGGTTGAAGTCTATATATGCAATGGGACTCATCATGAGATTCGACATTTAAAAGGCTGTTTTTGTTAATTAGACGGAGTTTTATAGGGGACGGGATTGTATGTATGCAAAAACAAAGGGTATGGTGTTATATGGACTCACGGCTAAAGTGGTGACCGTTGAAGTTGATATAGCGCGAGGCTTGCCTTGTTTTGAAATAGTGGGCTTGCCTACGGCAGCCGTAAGAGAAGCTAAGGAAAGAGTGCGAGCGGCCATTCGCAATGCGGGATTTGAATTTCCCATGCGACGTATCGTTATAAATTTGGCACCTGCCGATATTCGTAAAGACGGGTCCGGTTTGGATCTGGCCATAGCGATGGGCGTCCTTTTGGCATCTGACTCAATACGGCTTAATAGTGAAAAAATGCGGTTACTGGCAGAGGCTTCAGTTTTTATCGGGGAATTGTCGTTAGAGGGGCAGCTTAAAGGAACGAGTGGCGCCTTAGCTTTGGCCTTGGGTGCCCGTGAACAACAAATTCAAAGGTTATATACAGCACCATTCGTGGGGGTAGAAATGAAACACGGCTTCGGCGGTGATGTGGTAATTGCCTCCTCACTTAAAGATCTGGTAGCCATGGTTGAAGGAAAATTGCCTGAAGTATTGGCTAAAAAGATAGTGTCGGATTCGAGTTCTGATACGGGATTGTCTGATTTTAAAGAAATTAAAGGGCAATATATAGCTAAAAAAGCACTTGAAATAGCAGCTGCCGGCGGTCATCATGTACTTTTGACGGGATCACCGGGGGCGGGCAAGACGATGTTGGCTAAGGCTATGCCTTCCATATTGCCGCCACTTACGGAAGCGGAGCAATTGAGTATCAGCCGAATATACAGCGTAGCCGGTTTATTACCGGCAGAAGGCCTAATGCAGACGAGACCTTTCAGAAGTCCGCATCATACGATTACTTTAGCCGGTATGGCCGGAGGCGGCAGTATTCCAAAACCCGGTGAATTGACGTTGAGCCATGAAGGGGTGCTCTTTTTAGACGAAGCTCCGGAATTCTCCCGTTCTGTTTTGGAGGTGTTAAGACAACCGTTGGAAGAAGGGGTTATACATATATCCAGGGCAAACGGCACATTTACATATCCATGCCGTTTTATATTGTTAATGGCCATGAATCCTTGTCCTTGCGGTTGGCATGAGGGAGGTGAAGGTCATACTTGCACTTGTACACCTTGGCAAATTGAGAATTATATTAAACGATTGTCGGGGCCGTTGTTGGATAGAGTCGATATGGTGATTCATGTAAGCCGACCGTCTTATGAAGAACTTCAGGCTACAGACGATAATGAATCGTCCGTTACTATCCGTGAAAGGGTCATCAGAGCCCGTATGATTCAGCAGTATCGGTGTGAAAAATTGGGGTATGACGGTTTATTGAATAGTCATACTAACGGATTGCTTAATAGCGAGTTAAGCCATGCTCAATTGGCTAAGGTATGTAAGACTACCGATGCAGCCCAACAGATATTGGCACAGGCGTTTCAGCGGTTAGATATAAGCATTCGCAGTTATGATAAGATTTTGCGCGTAGCCAGAACCATTGCCGATTTAGCCGGTGATGAGCGTGTTGACACCAATCATATAGCTGAGGCGCTGAGTTATCGTATGTAGTGAATTTAATTTGAATATAAAGTTAAGGTACAGTTGGATTAAACTTTATAAAATAGAATTTTAATAGTATAGATAGGTGTATGAAACTATGGAATTTCTAATGGGAAAATTCTAAGAAATAATTATATAGGGGAGTTACAGATGGAGACAGCTACAGATCTATCGAAAGAACGTCTTATTTTAGCCGCTTTGGGCTCTTTACCCGGGGTAGGCAGTGTAACTATAGGTGAGGCTTTAAAGCATTACGGAACGCCTACAGAGCTTTGGCAGGCTGTACAAAAAGATAAAGCTGTCGATAGCCGGGTACAGTTAAGGGAAAATTATAAAAAAGCGTTAAGCCAAGGTATTTTGAATGTGGACTTGGGCGAACTTGAACATGAGTTGAAAAAATATCAGATTCAGGTAATCGGCCGGAATGATGATGTGTATCCTAAAGAGCTCCGTGAAATATTCAATCCGCCGCAAGTTTTATTTTATCGAGGCAATCTGGCGGCACTTACCGCTAATCATAAAATAGCTATGGTCGGAGCCCGTAATTGTACGCCTTACGGACGCAACGTGGCAACCGTTTTTGCAGCCGAACTTGCCGGATATGGTATAGTCATAGTCAGTGGCGGCGCTCGGGGAATCGATTCTTATGCCCATGAAGGGGCACTTAAGGGCCGAGGCACAACAATTGCCGTTATGGGCTGCGGTCTTGATCAAAGCTATCCGCGCAGTAATGCAAAATTATTTCGGAAAATCCTGGATAATGGTGGTTTGCTGTTATCTGAATACGGTCCCGGAGTTTTGCCGCGAGCCGGTTTTTTCCCAATGCGTAATCGTATTATCAGCGGTCTTGTAAAAGGTGTTATTGTGGTGGAGGCGAAATCGCGAAGCGGCTCTTTAATTACAGCCGATATGGCCAATAATGAGGGACGTGATGTGTTTACCGTACCCGGGAATGTGCTGACCGATGAATTTAAGGGGAATCACTGGCTCTTGGAAGAAGGTGCCGTTTTATTGACAAAAGCTTCACAAGTACCTGATATGTATAATTGGCAATGCACTGAAACCCCGACCGGTCAAAAAAGCAGTAGCCATAAAGGCGTTGGTATGTTAAGCTTTACTTTGGAGGAACGAAAGATTTTGGCGTCATTATCAAATGAACAGGAAACATCTTTGGAAACCTTAGCCATGACGACAAAACTTTCAGAGGGAGCACTCCACATGAGTCTATTATCCTTAGAACTTAAGCAGTGTATTGAACGAACTGCTTCAAAGGGGTATATAATATTGGAATATGGGAGGAATCAGTTTGTCCATTAAACGTTCTATTGTAATCGGTGAGAAAGACACCGCCAATATAAAGAAAGAAGAACGCCGTTTGGAAGGCAAAGTGGCGGTAACCGCCAAGGGGAAAGCCAAACCGGTAATGCAGGCCGTAGGTGATTTAGCAAAAACTTTACCGCCTCGTACGTATAATCCGGATGGCAAAACGCTGGTCATTGTGGAATCACCGGCGAAGTCTAAAACAATCGAGAAATTCTTGGGCCCTGACTATGTAGTAAAAGCAAGTATGGGCCATTTACGTGATTTACCGAAAAGTCAACTCGGTATTGATATTGAAAACGGCTTTGTACCGCGCTATTCTAATTTGACGACGCGCAAAAAGCTCATAGAAGAATTACAACATGAAGCGGACGAATCAAAAGCCATTTTACTGGCAACTGACCCGGACCGCGAAGGGGAAGCTATTTCTTGGCATTTAGCGTATATACTCAATGTAGATGAAGCTTCTAAATGTCGTATTACTTTTAACGAAATTACGAAGCATGCAGTGGCGGAAGCTATTAATTCACCGCGTACGATTGATAAAAATATGGTGGATGCTCAACAGGCACGCCGTATGTTGGACCGTATTGTAGGTTATAAATTGAGCCCGTTATTGTGGCGTAAAGTATGTAAAGGCTTAAGTGCCGGTCGTGTACAGTCCGTAGCGGTTCGCCTAATATGTGAACGGGAACGGGAAATTCAGGCGTTTGTTCCTGAAGAATACTGGTCCATTGAAGGCCATTATGTAACAGCGGATAAAGAAAGTTTTACGGCCGAGTTAACGCATAAGGGTGATGAAAAAATCGCCATCGCTGATGAAGCGGCGGCTATGGCTATTCGCGATGAATTAGCCGGTCAAACCGCCGATGTTACTAAAGTTGAACGCCGTAAACGTTCCCGTAAAGCGCCGGCACCGTTTACAACCTCAACCTTGCAACAGGAAGGTGTTCGTAAGCTGAATTTCGGGGCCAAACGCACGATGATGATTGCTCAGCATTTATATGAAGGTCTTGAAATCGGCGGCTACGGTCATGTCGGTTTGATTACCTATATGCGTACCGACTCGACACGTATTGCCGTGGAAATGCAGGAGGCGGCTAAACAATATATTTTGAGTCATTTCGGTAAAGAATACTATCCGGCTAAACCGAATGTATTCGGTACTAAGAAAAGCAGCCAAGATGCGCACGAAGCTATCAGACCGACATCGTTGGAATTACCGCCGAAAATGGTGGAACCATTCCTCAGTCGTGATGAGTTAAAACTTTATACTTTGATTTGGAATCGATTTATGGCCAGTCAAATGGCTCCGCAACAGTCGGAAACGGTAACCGCTCAGTTACAGGCCGGAGAGTATAAATTACGGGCATCCGGCAGTAAAGTCGTATTCAAAGGTTTTACCGAAGTATACGAAGAAGCCAAGAAAGAAGGGGATGAACCTAAGTTAATCCCTATCATGTCGGAAGGTGACACTGCTATCAATACGGATATTATGCCACAGCAACATTTCACACAGCCACCGGCACGCTATTCGGAAGCCAGTCTTATTAAAACATTGGAAGAACGCGGTATCGGTCGTCCAAGTACATATGCACCGATTATTGATACCATCATGACGCGTAACTATGTAGAAAAGCAGGATAAGCAATTTATTCCGACGGAACTCGGTTTTGTCGTAGTTGATTTCTTAATTGTTCATTTTGAAAAATTCATCAATGTTGATTTTACCGTTCATTTGGAAAAAGACCTCGATGATATTGCCGGTGGTGAAGAAACCTACCAGGATGTATTGAGTGAGTTCTACACGGTCTTTGCTAAAGAATTGGACGAAGCCAATGAAGTAGATAAAGTTAAGATTGCTGATGAAGAAAGTGATGTAATTTGTGACGTGTGCGGCAGTCCTATGGTTTATAAATTCGGACGTTTCGGCCGCTTTTTGGCATGCTCCAACTTCCCGGATTGTAAGAATACCAAACCGATTACGGTGAGCACCGGTGTTACTTGTCCTAAATGTCATGAAGGAACCATTGTGGAACGTAAATCGAAACGCGGTCGTATTTTCTATGGTTGCGATCGTTATCCGGCGTGTGATTTTACTCTATGGAATAAGCCGATTAACGAAACTTGTGAGACTTGCGGCAGTATCATGACTGAAAAGACGTACAAAAACGGTACGACCAAGAAATTCTGTTCCAATGAAAATTGTCCGACCCAGCCGAAAAAACGGACTCGTAAGAAAAAAGCTGATGACAGTGATAAAACTGCAACTGATTCAAAGTCAGCCGAATAAAGAAATAAAAGATGAAGAATCAGAAAATTAAACCAGCTGCTTAATACAGCTGTATTGATCAGTGAAGTATTAAGTAATATTAACAGTTAAGTATTAAGTAGTATTAGAAATATCAAAGGAGGATATTGTGACTACATCTAAAGTTACGATTATCGGAGCCGGTTTGGCCGGTTCGGAAGCGGCTTGGCAATTGGCTAAGCGCAATATACCCGTTACTTTGTATGAAATGCGGCCACAACGGACTTCGCCGGCCCATCATACAGAAAATTTTGCCGAATTGGTATGCAGTAATTCTCTGCGAGCCGGAAATATAGAAAATGCGGTAGGCCTTTTAAAAGAAGAAATGCGTCAGCTTGATTCGTTGATTATGGCTTGTGCCGATGCAACCGCTGTACCGGCAGGCGGCGCCTTAGCGGTGGACCGCCATTTATTCAGTGAAATGGTAACAAAAAAATTGTCGGAGCATCCGATGGTGACAGTTATTCGTGAAGAAGTTACGGAATTACCGGCAGAAGGTATTGTTATTGTAGCGGCCGGACCGCTCCTGTCTGATGCTTTGGCCGAACAGGTAAAAGCCAAGACCGGTACCGGTGATTTCTATTTCTATGATGCGGCCGCTCCGATTGTAACAGCGGAATCGCTTAATTATGATAAAGTGTTTGCCGCTTCTCGCTATGATAAAGGCGACGCGGATTATTTGAACTGTCCGATGACGGAAGAAGAATATAAAGCATTCTGGGATGCTTTGACAACGGCTGAAGTAGCGGAAGTTAAAGAATTTGAAAAAGAACAATACTTTGAAGGTTGTATGCCGGTAGAAATTATGGCATCGCGCGGTATTGATACATTGCGTTTCGGTCCGTTAAAACCGGTGGGTCTTGTGGATAAGCGGACTAATCAAGAGTCGTATGCGGTTGTTCAGCTTCGCAAGGAAAATAAAGAAGCGACTATGTTTAATTTGGTTGGTTTCCAAACACATCTCAAATGGGGCGAACAAAAACGAGTATTCTCCATGATTCCGGGACTTGAAAATGCGGAATTTGTACGTTATGGTGTAATGCATCGCAATACGTACATTAATTCACCGACTTTGTTGAATGAATATTTCCAATTGATTGCAGATCCGCGTTTCTTCTTTGCCGGTCAGATGACAGGTGTTGAAGGGTATTTGGAATCGGCCGCATCCGGTCTTATGGCCGGCCTTCAAGTAAGTCGTATTTTGGAAGAAAAAGCGCCGGTCAGCTTCCCACGCACTACGGCGATGGGCGGTTTAAGCCATTATATTAGTGAATATGAAGGTTCCGATTTCCAGCCGATGAATATTAACTTTGGTATAATGGAATCATGGCCGGCTAAAATCCGCAAAAAGAAAGAAAAAAATGCCTTAATTGCGCAGCGTGCGTTAGATACCTTAATGGCGCTGAAGGAGGAATTATAATGAGTGTAGAATTTCACGCAACCACAATATGTGCCGTTAAACGTGATAAATCTGTTGCCATTGCCGGTGACGGTCAGGTTACGATGGGGCAAAGTGTGGTAATGAAAAATACGGCCCAAAAAGTTCGCCGTTTGTATAATGGTAAGGTTATTTCCGGTTTTGCCGGATCTGTAGCCGATGCCTTTACTTTATTTGATAAATTTGAAGCTAAATTAAATCAATATAACGGACAATTGGTTCGCAGTGCCGTTGAACTTGCTAAAGAATGGCGTAGCGATAAAATGCTTCGTAATTTGGAAGCTCTTTTATTGGTAACAGATGGTAAAACTATTTTGTTGGTGTCCGGTAACGGTGAAGTGATTGAACCGGACGACGGCATTTGTGCCATCGGTTCCGGCGGTAATTATGCATTGGCAGCAGCTCGTGCTTTGGCAGCTAATACGGACCTCAGTGCTCGTGAAATCGCTGAAAAGGCACTTCATATTGCAGCTGATATTTGCGTATATACAAACCATAATGTCATTGTTGAAGAGCTGTCCGAATAGTCATAACGGATATCGGTCACAGCTGTTAATATTACAATATACATCGACCGAAGCCATCCCATAGGGGGGGGCAGGTTACAGTATGGAGGTTTTGATGGATAATAATAACTTTACACCACGCCAAATTGTGGCGGAGTTGGATAAATATGTTATCGGGCAATCGGAGGCCAAAAAGATGGTGGCTATCGCATTGCGCAATCGTTGGCGTGCCAAACAGTTGCCTGAAGACGTTCGTGAAGAATATACACCAAAGAACATTTTGCTCATCGGTCCTACCGGTGTAGGTAAAACGGAATTGGCTCGTCGCATGGCAAAATTGGTAAAAGCTCCGTTTGTTAAAGTGGAAGCCACTAAATTTACGGAAGTCGGTTATGTGGGTCGTGACGTTGATCAAATGATTCGTGATTTGGTTGAAAACTCCGTGCGCATGGTTAAAGAAGAAATGATGGAAGGTCAGCAGGAAAAAGCAGAAGAACTTGCCAATAAACGTTTATTGCAAATTCTTTGGCCTAAAAAGGAATCGGAATCTAAAAAGATGACAAATCCATTGGAAATGCTTTTTGCCAATCCTGAAGATACCGCTAAAGAAGAAGAAAAGAAAGAGCAAGAAGAACCGGAAATGTCTGAAAAGCGTACTCAGTTCTTCGAGCAACTTAAAAATGGTCTCATGGATAGCCGTGAAATCGAAATCGAAGTGGAAGAACAGGCCAAGGCTTTTGCAATGCCATTAAACGGTTCTCCAGACGGTATGGGTACCGATATTTCCGAAATGTTCGGTAACTTATTACCTAAGAAAAAGAAAAAACGCCATACCACAGTTGGTCAGGCGCGTAAAATTTTTGTGCAGGAAGAAGCTCAAAAATTATTGGATATGGATGCCGTTACCGATCGTGCCGTTATGTTAGCGGAACAAGAAGGCATCGTATTCATCGATGAGTTCGATAAAATTGCAGCTCGTAGCGGTGCGTCCGGTCCGGATGTATCTCGTGAAGGCGTGCAGCGCGATATTTTACCTATTGTAGAAGGTGCAACGGTAAATACAAAATATGGACCTATTAAAACGGAACATATTTTGTTTATCGCGGCCGGTGCCTTCCATGTGTCGAAACCGTCCGATTTAATTCCTGAATTACAGGGCCGTTTCCCAATTCGCGTAGAACTTAACAGCTTGACGCAGGAAGATTTTAAAGAAATTTTGACTACGCCGCAACAAGCATTATTGAAACAGTATCATATGCTCCTTAAAGCCGATAAAGTGACGATTCACTTTAAGGAAGAAGCGATTGATAAAATTGCCGAATTGGCTTATCGAGTAAACAATGAAACTGAAGACATTGGTGCGCGTCGATTGCACACGATTTTAGAAAAATTATTACAGGACATTTCCTTTAATGCACCACCAAGTGAAGAAGTGGATGTAACAATTACGGCCGAAATGGTAGAAGAACGTTTAGGCACTATCGTTGAAGACGTTGATTTGTCCGGCTATATTTTGTAATTATTGGCTTAAGGGGTAAACCGGTAGTTGCTAATGTAATTCGATAGTAATACCGGTAATTTAAAGTAGCCGTATTTACTGAAAGTTTGGCCTATAGGACATTTTGAGTTGGTTTTTAGACCGATGAGACTAGTATTTATCTAGTCTTGTCGGTCTTTTAAATTTTTAATTAGATTTTAAAGGGTGGACAAAATGTGTTGGTAAAAAGTCTGAAACCCCTTGCTATATAAGGGTTAAATAAGGTTATATCTTTCTAGAAAATATATTTTTTAGGAGGTATTACTTTATGAGAAAAACTAAATGTCCTTATTGTGGGTTTGACTGTATAAAATAAGGAAAAATTCGAATAGGTAGCCAACGATGGCGTTGTAGAGAATGTCATCAAGTTTTTACTAAACCTTATGATCATACAAACTCTGACTTTCGGCTTTTTCTTCAGTGGTTGTTCAGTAAAAATGTACAAAAAGATATGCCCGGTGTCGGTCGTAATTTTCGCAGAAAAACAGTTAAATTCTGGGAACTTTGGCCTTTGTTACCCAAAGTTGAAACTCAACGCTCGATTGTATTCATTGATGGTATTCACCTTGGAAGAAAGGCCTGTATATTAACCTGTTGTGATGAAAAGCATGTGTTAGGTTGGTATGTATGCCGAGCTGAACGAGCGCAGGCTTGGGAGGCTTTGATGAACCGTATTGCTACGCCTAAAGTCGTTGTATCTGATGGTGGTACCGGATTTCGGAAAGCATTAAAAAAAGTTTGGCCAAAGGCCAAACTTCAAAGATGTATTTTTCATGCTTCTCAGCAAGTAAAAAGATATACGACAACCCGTCCTAAAACACTTGCCGGTGCAGAGCTATATGGGCTTTCAAATGACTTATTTAAGGTAAATTCAACAGATGCAGCATTAAATTGGGTTAGGCGTTTAACAGACTGGAAAATTAAGCATAAAGCCTTTTTAGATGAAGTATCTTATGACGAGTACGGAAAACCTAGATTAAAACATGAGAGACTTTTAAAAGCAGAGCAGTCACTCATTGTATTAATAAAATCCGGTACCTCATTCACTTACCTAGATGAGACATTAGACTTTGACTGTTCATCTACTAATAACCGTATTGAAGGCGGCATAAATGCTCAATTAAGAGCTATGTTGCGTTACCATAGAGGGATGAATATTGAAAGACGAATAAAAGCGGTTTTCTGGTGGTGCTACATGCACTCACCGAAACCGCTTTCACCCGCTGAAATACTCGAGGTTATGCCGACCAACAAAAGTATTTCTCAACTATATGATACCATGAATTCTAGAGAAAGATTAGAAAATTCTATCCCAACTTGGGGTGATGCTATTGTATGGAGTGATTTTCATTTCTCTGATCCATATCCTAACTATCTTTGGGATTAAATTACCAACTCAAAATGTCCTATAACCCTAAATTGACGGGTGATCCGTAATTCACCTGCTGCCATTTTGTATGTTTTATTGATGATAGGTTTTATTCTAATCTAAAAATCTCCCTATAGGGAAAAGCCGTGTTGTAAAAGAACTATTAGTCAATGAAATTAGTCATTTCCGGTTCTTCGTAAACCGGTTTATGAATACCGGCTTTTTTACCGGCTTCAATACTTTGAAGAATCCAAGCCATATTTTGCCCCAGGGTACGCATTGTCTGGAGGCCTTCTTTATCTTTACGTACATCATCAGGTGTGAAGCCGTGAACCTGATTCCAATACTGGGAGCCGATAACAATCATATTACTCATTAAGAAATACTGGTTTAAGCGTTCAAAGGTAGCGCTGGCACCACCACGACGACAGGATACGACAGAAGCCGCTAATTTACCGTGCATAAGATTTTGAGCCATGCCTGCGAAAAATAATCTGTCTAAAAAGGAGCAGAGATTGCCGGCCGGACCGGAGTAATAAACCGGTGAGCCCACGATGATACCGTCAAATTCAGGGAGACGGGCCAATATATCATTGAGACCGTCATTGGTGAATACACAGTGACCGGTTTCAAAACATTTGGCACAGGCAATGCAACCGGAGATAGGCTTTTTGCCAATCCAATAAATTTCCGATTCAATGCCGTTTTTATTTAAAGACATACTTACTTCTTGAAGTGCTGTATCGGTACAGCCGTGTTGATTCGGGCTGCCGTTGATTAATAAGACTTTGCTCATGATGCGGCTCCTTTCATACTTATGAAAAGCTGTAATGTGAAAATGAATCGAATATAAAATATTCGATTCATTTTTATGGTAGCACATATTTTTAAGAATAAACAGTTAACATTTAATATATGTACTAAAAATATTTAATTAATGCAGATAAGAGTTAATATACAGGTAATCTATGATTATTTGCGTTTGCGCTTAGTTTTATCTTCGGAACTTTTGCCGGATGAAGCGTTAGTTGATGAGTTTTCGTCACCATCAACTCCATACAGATGGGCATCATAAGATCCTTTTACTTGAAGGTAAATAAACACGATAATACCGATAATGATAACCGTAAGGCTGGTCATCTGAGCCGATTTCAGGCCCATAGTAAGGTTTACGTAGTCACCGCGTAAAAACTCAAGGAAGAAACGAGCTGTTGAGTATAAAATAGCGTAGAGCACGAATGTCTGGCCTTTTTTGTGTGGGATAGTGTTGAATAAGAGCAACGCTACGAAGATGAGGATATCAATTTGACCTTCCCAAATTTCGGCGGGCCATAACGGTTGCGCACCATAGGTTTTGAAGGCGAGCGTTGTTTCCGGATAGAGAATGCCGAAATTGCCGCCGGTGGGATGACCGAATGCATCACCGTTCATGAGATTAGCCATGCGTCCTACCGATTGACCGAGAATTAAGGCCGGCGCAAAGACATCGGCGAATGCCCAAGTATCAATATTATGGCGTCTTACATACCAAATACCGGCTAAGGTGCCGAGCACAACACCGCCTTGTATAGCCATACCGCCTTGCCATACAAACGGAATTTCCAGGATATGATGTTGGTAATATTCCCAATCGAAAAAGAATACGTCCCACAAGCGCGCACCGACAATACCGGCGATACCGGTTGTAATGGCAAAGTCAAACATGTGTACATGCCAATCGCGCCCGTCACGTTTAAATAAATAATAAGCTACCGCAGCAGCACAGAAGATACCTAACGATAAGAGAAGCCCGTAAGCTCGAATAGGAAAGTCACCTATATAAAATAAATATTGATGCATAATTACCTCCTTATAAATAGTATATATTCATTATAGCCGAGGCTCATTCTTATGACAAATAAAAAGGCCGTATGTTATAATAAAACGTATCGAAGGAGGAGGCGATGAAGAGTGACAACCATATCATTTTTAGGTCCCCGGGGGACTTTTACGGAAGAAGCGCTGAATCGTCTTTGTGAGTGTCAATCATTGACGATTGTAAAAGAAGCCATGCATACGATTGATGAGGCTATTGAAGCGGCCATGTTGGGCCAAGTGGACTATGCGTTTGTACCGGTAGAAAATTCTTTGGGCGGTACAGTATTGACTACGGTGGACTATTTGGCGGAGCACAGTAATGTTGAAATAGCCGCTGAAATCAGCATGCCTATTCGTCATTTTTTATGGGGCTTGCCGGGGAGCGTGTCGGATGAGATAACTACAATTTATTCACATCCGCAGGCACTTAGGCAATGTAAAGCTTTTTTACAAAAAAATGCTAAAAATAAAGAACAAATTGTGACCAGTTCTACTGCTGAAGGGGCCGAAATGGTGTCCCAATCCAAGTCTTTGCAAAAAGGCGCTATTGGCGGTGAGGCTATGGGAGCACAATATGGTCTTGTTAAACTAACCGAACAAATTCAAGATAATATGTTTAATTTGACGCGGTTTATTTTGGTAAAACCGAATCAACAAATTTCTTTTAATCCTGCTATGACGAGCGGTAAATTATCGCTTCAATGTGAGCTTGACGGTTTACGACCGGGCTCTTTGTGGGAATGTCTGGGGATTTTTGCCAAACGTCAAATTAATTTAGTAAAAATTGAGTCGCGACCTACGAAAGGTCGGCTTGGCGAATATAAGTTTTTTCTCGATTTACAGATAGCAGCCAACGGGGCACAGGTTGTGGAAGCATTAGCCGAATTAGAATCTTTGGCCACTTCAATGCAATTAATGGGTGCCTATGAAACCTACCATGTAGAATAAAATGAAAGGATGTATATGAAACAAAAAGTAACACGAGCCGTTTTGGCGGCTCTTTTGACATTTTCGGTATCGGGAGCCTATGCGGCCTCCATTGAAGTAACTAAAGAGAACAGTACGTTAATACGTATAGATAACAATATAAAATCTAAAGCAACGGTTCCATCTGCGACCGGTCAAACTGCTGTTACGAGTGAAATTGCGGGAACCGGGAATGTTCAGCCTATTTCATTCCGTACGTTAGCCGGTCAGATTACCGATTCCGGTGAAATGGCAATTATAGAAGGTTCGCATATGTTAATACCGTTGTCCGTGTATCAGCAGGTTAATTTGAATCCTATTACTCGTAAAGACGATAATGTATATGTAACTTTACCGGCTCCGCGACGTGCCGGCGATATGAGCTATAACGGTGATCGACGCAACGGTGAACGTACGATTCAATTGGCCACGATTGAACGTTACGGCGTTATTTATGTGGATATGAGCGCCACATCACCGCTTCTCGGTGTTCAAGCCGATCGTACCAAAACGGGTATAGAACTGAAAGCGCCGTTGGGGGGTTTGGATATTCCGGCCCGTAAAGAAATTAAAGGTTCTATTTCCTGGGTATTTGATCCGTTTGTATCAAAACCGTATGATACGCCGGTAGCTAAAACAGGTACATCTATTGTGTCACCGACTTGGTTTGATTTTTCAGAAAACGGCTTAGCCGTTAAGCCCGGTGTAAGTTTGACATATACTAATACCTATAAAGACCAAGGGTATCGTATTTGGCCGCTTGTGACGAATAAGTTTGATGCGGATTTTACAAGCAAAGTTTTGAATGACAAAAAATATTGGAAGACGATTGCTGATGATTTAGTATTGTATGCTTTGTCTTACGGCTATGACGGTTATAATTTGGACATTGAAGACGTGCATTATAAAGACCGAGCTAAATTGACGAGCTTTGTAGCGTACTTGACGCAACGTTTGCACGAGTTTAATATCTTTGTGTCCATGGATGTAACGGGGTATTCGGACAGTGAAAATTGGTCGAAAGTGTATGACCGTAAGCATTTGGGCGAAGTTCTGGACTATATGGTACTTATGGCATATGACGAAGTATGGGCATCCAGTCCTGAAGCGGGCCCTGTAGCCAGTTATCCTTGGGTAAAACGCAATACGACGGCTCTTACCCGTGAAGTTTCACCTGAAAAAATCGTCCTCGGCGTACCGTATTATATGCGTGTATGGCAACGTACGATTTCGGTAGACGACAAGGGTAAGGTAACTTACGGTAAACCTAAGAGTCGCACTTTGACTATGTCGGAGGCGGCTGAACTAAAAACAAAATATGCTGATAGAGTTACTTGGGATAATGATTTAAAACTTAACTATGTAAAATTCAGTAATGATGAATTGGCAGAACAATTCTTGACATATGCTGAAACAGGTAAAGAACCGCGTATTGTCGCTGGCTTAAGAAATAAGTCAGCCGTTATTTCTGAAGTTTGGTTTGAAGATGAAGCCTCTATGGCTTATAAACGCGAGCTCATGAGCGAGTTGAAACTGGCCGGGTTTGCCGCATGGCGTAAAGGTTTTGAAACTGAGGCATTCCGTCAATTTATGTTTAATGATAATATTCAGGCCGATAAGTTTAAGCATGATAATATAAAAAAAGCCGGTGAGTTACCTAAGATAGAAAGCAAAAATACGTCATTGACTAAGAGTGAGACCAATACCGGTACATCACCTTTTGGTGCGTCTTCGACCGTTGTGGTAACCAAGGAATCCTAATGGAGTCCAAACAATGGTTATATTGACGGCATTGTTATAATAGTAATATAATAAAGTTTAAGACTTGAAGATAAAATAAAACGGTACAGACCTGAGGAATTTGAGTTTGAGGAGGCTGTGGCATGAACGAGAAATATGTAGCCCAGGACATTGAAAAGAAATGGCAGGCGTATTGGCTTGAACACAATACGTTTAAAACAAATTATGATGAAAGCAAAGAAAAGTACTATGTACTTGAAATGTTCCCTTATCCATCGGGGAATTTGCATATGGGGCATGTGCGTAACTATTCCATCGGTGACGTAGTAGCTCGTTTCAAAAAAATGAAGGGCTTCAACGTACTTCATCCAATGGGTTGGGATGCGTTCGGTATGCCGGCTGAAAATGCGGCTATCAAACACGGTATCGCACCAAGAAAATGGACGCTTGAAAATATTGCCAATATGAAACGTCAACAGCAGGAACTCGGTTTATCCTATGATTGGGACCGCGAAGTAGCGACTTGCAAAGAAGACTACTATCGTTGGACGCAATGGCTTTTCCAACAGTTTTATAAAAAAGGTTTGGCGTACAAAAAAGAAGCGAAAGTAAACTGGTGTGACCATTGTCATACTGTATTGGCCAATGAACAGGTTATTGACGGTCTTTGCTGGCGTTGTGACAATAAAGTAGTTAAAAAAGATCTTAAACAGTGGTTCTTAAAAATCACGGATTATGCCGATCGCTTGTTAGCAGATTTGGATACCCTTGATCATTGGCCTGAACGCGTTAAAACAATGCAGAAAAACTGGATTGGTCGCAGTGAAGGGGCTCAATTTGCCTTTGAAATTCCTGAAATCAATAAAAATATTGAAGTGTATACAACTCGTATTGATACGATTTACGGCGTTTCTTACATTGTGCTGGCTCCGGAACATCCGTATGTAGAAAAATTGATTGCCAATAAACCTAATAAGGATGAGTTAGAAGCGTTTATCTATAAAGTACGCAATTTGAATGAAATCGATCGTACGTCTACGGATGTAGAAAAAGAAGGCCTTTTCACCGGTGCGTATGCTAAACATCCTATGACCGGCAAAGACATTCCTATTTGGATTGCCAACTATGTACTCGTTGATTATGGTACCGGTGCGGTTATGGGTTCACCGGCTCATGATGAACGCGATAACAAATTTGCACGTAAATACAATTTACCTATTTTACCGGTTGTTCAGAATAAAGATAACAGCTTAACCTTTGATGAATGGCAAACAGAAGCCCACGAAGACGGTATCTTAATTAATTCCGAAGAATATAACGGTATGACGTCTGCTGAAGCTCGTGATGCTATTATTAAAAACTTGGAAGATCGCGGCTTAGGTCGTAAGATGGTTAATTACCGTTTACGTGACTGGTTAATTTCACGTCAGCGTTATTGGGGCGTGCCAATTCCGGTTGTATACTGTGATAAATGCGGTGAACAACTTGTGCCTGAAGAAGAATTACCGGTTCGTTTACCTGAAGATGTAACATTTGATGCCGGTGCTATTTCACCATTGGCTACATCTGAAAGCTTTGTAAAAGCCACTTGCCCTAAGTGTGGCGGTGAAGCTCGTCGTGAAATCGATACAATGGATACATTTATCGACTCTTCGTGGTACTTCCTTCGTTATACCGACGCTCGCAACGACAAAGAAGCATTCAATAAAGCTTTGGCCGATTACTGGATGAATGTCGATCAATATATTGGCGGTATTGAACATGCTATCTTGCACTTATTGTACTCTCGTTTCTTTGTAAAAGTAGTTCATGATCTTGGCCTTGTAAGCTATGATGAACCGTTCAAAGGTTTGTTGACTCAGGGTATGGTACTTAAAGAAGGCAGCAAAATGTCCAAATCTAAAGGCAATGTTGTATCGCCTGAAGAAATCGTTGCCAAGTATGGTGCCGATACGGCTCGTCTTTTCATTTTATTTGCGGCTCCGGTAGAACGTGACCTTGATTGGAGCGATGAAGGGGTGGAAGGCTCTTATCGTTTCTTGAATCGTGTATGGCGTATCGTTGATGCTTACCAGGAACTTGCCAAAACAGGTCATGGTGAAAAATTATCGAAAGATGAGTTCGCGCTTCGTCGTGAATTACACCGCGTAATTAAAAAAGTTACCGAAGATCTTGATGGTAAGTTTAATTTCAATACGGCTATTTCCAGTATCATGGAATTAGTAAATGCTATGTATCAGTTCAAGGATGCTCATGATTCCGTACAGGCAGACTTAGCTAATGAATTAGTTGAAAAATTACTTCTCATGTTAGCTCCGTTCACACCTCATATTACCGAAGAATTGTGGCATGAAGTAGGTCATGAAGGCAGCATTCATCAGCAGGATTGGCCAACTTATGAAGAGGCGGCACTTGTAATTGATGAAGTGGAAATTGCTGTTCAGGTTAACGGTAAAGTTCGTGATAAATTAACGATTCCGGTAGATATGCCTAAAGCTGATTTGGAAGCACAGGCATTGGCTCTTGATCGTGTAAAAGAATTTACCGACGGTAAAACTGTTGCTAAAGTCATCATTATTCCAAATAAAATTGTGAATATTGTTGTTAAATAGTTAAATTAATTACATGAAATAATATGCACAATTTAAATTATTAAATTGTGCATATTTCTGTATAGGAGACATAAGGAGGTGCCATATGCCTAAACGCAGTGATTATATTACTTGGGACGAATATTTTATGGGGGTTGCCATTTTGGCGGCTCAACGTTCTAAAGATCCGAATACACAAGTCGGTGCTTGCATTGTAAGTCAAGATAATAAGATTCTGTCAATCGGGTATAACGGTATGCCACTCGGTTGCAGCGATGATGAATTCGCTTGGGGCCGTGATGTGGAACATGATAATAAGTATTTTTATATCGTTCACAGCGAATTGAATGCCATCTTAAATTACCGTGGCGGCTCTTTGGAAGGCAGTAAAATTTATGTTACCTTATTTCCTTGTAATGAATGCGCCAAAGCAATTATTCAAAGCGGTATTCGCGAAGTCATTTATTGGCAGGATAAATATAAAGATACACCGGAAGTTATCGCCTCCAAACGCATGTTGAGAACTGCCGGGGTACAGATCACCGAATATATACCGACAGGACGCACGGTAAACATTAGCGTATAGCACGTCGTTTCTTCTTGGTTAAATTTGCAAAAATAGGGGCAGTCAGGTATTTATCATACTAGTATAGCCCGCTATTTCTTAAGAAATGGTTATTGTTAAAAAAAGACAGACAAGAAGTCTATGTTGATAGGTACCCCGCCATTTTAACTACATTCATAGAAAGAATTAAAACAGACTAACAAGGACTCGCTCGGGTTTTCTTACGAAAAAAGTCGCTCGACCTTGTTAGTCTGTTTTATATTGTTTGAGCTATACATTACAGTAGAGACTTATGGCGGGTTACATCATTGAGAATATGAGGACATCCTTTGTCTGTCTTTTTTTTAATCTAAGTAAAAGTAAAGTATTGCGGGCTTATGCCTGGTATCTGATAGCAATCTGACTGCCTTCTATTATTTAGCCTCAAATCTCAACGACCAAGAAGAAAACTGGGCGCGCTATACGGCTAATGTTGGGGAAGAAAAGGAATTGAAAGAGCTGATTCTTGTTAAATTCTTACGTGGCTTTTCGATTCTGTATTATTCTTTCTCCTCCCACCACAGGTTGTTAATATATTGGCCTCGTGCGCTATTTGCTCTTATGAGCTGGCTCGGAATGTATTTAAGGAGAAGTAAGAAAGCCGGCAGTAAACTCAAATGCTTTGGCATGTATGAGCTTAGGAGTTGCGTGTGGAAGTAGATGTGTAGCACTATAGCCATAAAGAAAAATGACAGTGACCTTGAACGACCTTTGCTCTGTAGAGCCCGGGAGGAGAGGTTACTGTCATTTTTCTTTACTATTGTGTTCACTCCTAAGCTCATAAGAGCCTGGATTGAAAAGGTATTTGCCGGCTTTCTTCTAATTGATATTTCCGAGCCCGCTCATAAGAACCGAAACGGCGAGACCTTATATTAACAACCGACCTTCCTTCATGACCTGCACTTTTTTCCCATCGAATGTGGTGCCTTCGATATTCATGGTTTCATGACCTACCATAAAGTCAACATGTGTTAAAGAGTCATTGAGTCCTTCGGCTTTTAAATGTTCTTTGTTGAGACCGTCGCTATTGGCTAAGCAGGTAGGGTAGGCAGCACCGATGGCGAGGTGGCAGGACGCATTTTCATCATAAAGAGTTTCAAAATAAATACGATTGGATTGGCTGATTGGTGAATAGTGATCTACGAGAGCAACTTCGCCTAAATAAGCAGAGCCTTCATCAGTTTCAATCAAGTGTTTTAAATGTTCTTTGCCGACTTTGGCATCATAATCAACGATTTTACCGTTTTCAAATTTGAAGTGGAAATCATTAATCTCGTTGCCTTGGTAAATAAGCGGCTTGGTACTGTAAACAACGCCGTTAACTCCGTCGTATTGAGGTGCGGTGAATACTTCTTCGGTAGGAATATTGGCATCAAAGATGGTACCGTTTTTAGCGGATTCCGCACCGCCTTGCCATAAATGGTTTTTAGGCAAATCGATTGTTAAGTCTGTACCGTTGGCACAGGTGTAATGGAGTGTTTTAAAGTGATATTCGTTCATGGCTTTGGTGCGATGACTGAGGCGTTCTAAGTGTTTTGGTAAGTTTTCTTCTTCAGATACATTTTCAAGGCGGCAGAGTGTGAAAATTTCAGACCAAAGTGCATCTGTTTTTTCGGAATCACTACCTGTGAAACCTAATAAATCGGCCCAACGCAAGGTCGCAACGGAGGCTACACACCAAGTGAGAGTGGAGTCCATGATGGCTTCGTGATAAAAAGCGAGAGCTTTATTGAGATTGCGTGATTGAGTGGCAATGCGTTCCGATGGAACACCGGCCAAGGCTTTAGTGTTGGCACTGATTAAAGATAAAAAAGCAGCACCGGCATCGACGTATGTTTGATAATAACTTGGAATCCATGGAGCCGGGTTAGCCAATACTTCCTCGGCTGCATGTAGTAAGCGTTCTTTGCCGATTTCAGTGGAACGCCAATTAACTACGACTTCCTTGGCACCTAAGGCGTAAGCTTCTTTAGTTACGATGAGAGCAAAATCGCTGTTTTCTACATCAACGGATATAACGAGTGTTTGATTTTTTTGAAGATTTATGCCGGTGGTTAAAAGAGCGTGCGCATAATTCTGTAAACGCTTTGTTTCCATAAAATACATCCTTCCTGCATTAAAAATAATTTGTATTTAGTAAATTTAGTAACTGCTTTTTTGATGCAGACTCATACCATTGGTGCTTATCCGTACCGGTAGTGTAATTGGGTAGGATTTATATATTCCATAACGAAACTCTAAGCAAGAGTGTAAGTTGCAATCTTGAGAGGAGCTTGTTAATGGAACAGTTCAAAAAACACAAAAAGATTTGGATATTGTTAAGTATATCAATTTTTTTATATTTAATCGTACTACGGCCTATTATATCAGATTCAACGGATCAAATGAATACGTCGGGAACGGTGACGGCTACTGATACTAATTCTAATAAGGCAGGTCCGAAAGTTAATAATACGGATAAATTATCTCAGACTGATATGGGTAAGTCGGATTCCAATAATTCAACTGATTCTGATACTAATGAAGGTAATCATACCGGTGGCGATAATGAATATGTGTATGTAACGGGGGCGGTGGAAATGCCGGGGTTATATAGAATCAAAGAGGGTGAAACAGTAGGTGATGTGATTCAGGGGGCCGGCGGTTTGTTGCCGTATGCATCGGTGGATACATTAAATTTAGCGGAAATAGTTTCAAGTGGCAGCCACATTCATGTGACGTTTAATTTCATAGGCAATCCGGAGGAATTATTACGCAAGCAAAAAGTAAATATTAATACAACTTCCGAACAGGAATTGACAAAGTTATCGGGGATTGGTCCGGGAACAGCTAAGAAGATTATTGCCTATCGGGAACAATCAGGCCCGTTTAAAGCTATTGAAGACTTAAAGAAAGTTAAAGGTATAGGGGAAGTTACTTTTAAAAAATTGGCTCCTCATATTACGATATGAGTAAATTTTTATAAAAATCGTAGCTGAATTAAAAACTGAAACGTTTATATAGGCATGAGGGGGAATGTGTTTGCAGTTATTCGATAAAAGAGGCGAAATAGTGTCAATATGTGGCAGAGTAAGGTATTTTTTCACATATACCGAATGGGGTTCATTATTCTGGCTCGCTCCAGCTTGGGGCATTGTGTTGGCTTACGGATTGCGTTATGAGTTTACTAGTCCGATGAAAATATTCCTTGGCAGTATATGGTATTTTGGGTGGCTCATTTGGCAACGAAATTGTAAAAATAAAAAGCAAAGTTATATATATGTCGGTAATTATAGTATTAATAAAAATATAATACGTCCCGGCATTACATCGCCGGCGGTAAAATTTCTTATTCTAGTAATGTTAATGGTACTTGCCGGGATCGGAGCATTTCATACATGTAATGAAATTGATAGGTATAATGAAATTAATGCCTATTATTTAGGTGCTGAAGGAACTTATACAGCAAGGGTTATGACACTTCCGGAAAGCGTTATCTTACAGGGAGAAGAATATCTGAAATTTAATGGTGAATTAGTAACGATGATTCCGGATAAAGCGGCAACAGAAGCTAAGCCAATCAAAGCGTCGGGTCAGCTTATGATATATATTAAACCGACTGAGGCGATGAAGCTGACTCCGGTTTTACCCGGGCAATATGTGTTGGTAAAAGGGCGTACCGGTCAATTAATGCAGACACCGGAAGAAGGTAGAATCGATTTAAGACCACGTTATATTTTGGATGGTCGAGTGGGGAATTTATATGAGGGAACCTATTTAGGACTTGATACATCGGTGAAGCTGTTTTGGTATACCCGTATCATTGATCGATGTGAATATTTCGTGGGATTAGCCAGGTGGAGTCTCATGAACCGTATTAGTGTAAATTTACAGGGGCAATTGGGTTCTGTGGGTCAAAGTTTACTCTTGGGAGGAGGGTACAGTTCTATTGACGGAGCCGTAATGGATTCGTTTGCCAAAACCGGTTTAATTCACATCTTATCCGTTTCGGGTTCTCATGTAGCCTTGTTATTCGGTTTTGTTTTTGTCATAGCTAAGATATTTAAGGTAAAAAAGAAACCGGCCACATATGGTGCAATTATCTTTGTTATTTTATATTGTGCGGTGGTGGGCTTTAATCCTCCGGTAGTACGATCAGCCGTAATGGGGATAATTATGGGGGTAGGGCTGATACGCGGTAATTTATATCACAGTCGTCAGGCTTTGAATATCAGTGCTGCGCTCATGCTGGCGTATGAACCGCTGTTACTATTGGATATAAGTTTTCAACTTTCATTGGGGGCTACTTACGGAATTCTGTTGTTTAGTCGCACTTTATATCAAAGGTTGCCGAAAGGCCGGCCTTATATTATGGGGCCGATTAGCTTATGCCTTAGTGCTCAATTACTTATTTGGCCGCTCCAATTATATTATTTTCATCTCATGGGTTACGGTTCATTATTAGCCGCTATCATTGTAGGTCCGCTACTTGATTTAGCCATATTGGGCACGGCTGTATTACTGCTGTTACAGATTATTTTATCAGTGAATTTTTTGTGGTCTTGGTTGGGATTGTTGTTAAAACTGGCACTCTTTCTAAATTTTTCAGTTGCTTCTTTACCGGGAGCTGTTATGTGGTTGGGTGCTTTGCCGGTATGGCTTGGCATTTTGTATGTACTTGGCTGTCGTCAGCTATACGCTGTTATGCAGGAATGGAAGGTTTGTTCATTGTCATATGAGATGCTGACTATGGGCGCTTTATTTATATTGCTGCTGCTACCGATGATTCATTTAACTGGAGAGAAGGTTTTTGTACATATAATTCCCGTCACTAAAGGGGCTGCCTTTTTAGTTGTAAAAAAAGAGTCACTGCATATGCCCAGAGGGTTTTTATATGTAACTACAGGCGGTAAAGCCTTATCCAATATGACACAAAGCTCAATTATTAACAGTATTCATTATTATGGTATACAAAGGCTGAGCGGCGTTATACTGCAGGAGGTGAATGAAAAATCAAAAGATAGTGTTATGTCCTTGTTGCATAGCTTACAATGTCCTATAGCAAATGCGCAAAAGAGTTCTATAAATAAAGATACTTATATAGGACTGTATAGTCGTGATTTTGAGCGTGAAATCAAGGAGTATCCGGGGATGATTTTAGTGGATGGGGCGAAAGAAGGATTCATATTCGGTAATAGACAAATTACACAAAACAATCTAAAATTAGAAGAGATGAAACCATATATTGTAGGAACTACAAATAGTGCAATGGCATCAAAATCGTACAACGAAAAGTCGGAAATGATGGGGATGGTGTATTGGCCTAATTCCGGCAGTCATGCTGATGTAGATCCGGCGGATTCAACCAGATATATTACGGGCACACGCGTTGTCCCGGATTTTTTATTGTAGGAGGAGCTATGGCAATTTTACTGCTTTATGGTGATGAGTCACAGCTCATTGATGAAAAGAAACGTGAGTTTTTAACAAAATACAAAGATATGGCGGTACAATCTTTAAATGATGAAGTCGAACCGGGTCGAATTTGTGAAAAGCTAAGTGAAGACTCGTTATTCGGTGAACCGACCTTATATTGTTTAATCAATCCGCCTATTTTTGTAAAACCGAATAAAAAAGTTAGCGATGATTGGCAACTATTATATGATTTATTACTTCGGTATGATGGGGCGAATCCGATTTTAATCATATATCATGACACGATTGACAAACGGACTAAGCATAATAGTGAATTTCTAAAGAAGATTGATAATGTTGCCTGTATGCGTTTGAAGGGCCCTGAAATGATTCAATGGCTGGAGTCGTATGCTAAACAAAACGGTTTTATGATTACGGCTGACGGCATTGAATATTTACGGCATCTGTTGGAGTTATGGCAAGATGTACCTGTGAGTTTTTTACGGACAGAATTTGATCGCTATTTTCTCTTGTTGCCGCCAAAGGGTAAAATTACGCAGGATTTTTTGATTCATAACGGCAGCGATTACGGTGCCAAAAATATTTTTTTATTTAAAGAAGCACTATTACAAAAGGATTTGGCTACTTTACTGGCTTTATTTCCTTATATGTTGCAAAATAAGGAGTCGGAAAGGGCGATGTCATATATAGAAGGCCAGTTACGCTTGCAATTGATGGTAAGTGAATGCAAGGGGATCGGTTTGACGGAGCGTGAAGTACAGGATTTATTTAAAAAGAATGAATCTTCCACTAAGTCATATCCGATTACATTGGCTTATCGGCAAAGAGGCGTATCGGTACGTGCTTTGGCCAAATTATTACGCGGTTTGTATGAGGTTATGCGTAACAGTCGTCGCGGTGAAGGCGATTTATCTTATTTTAAGGATCTTTGTTTAGCCTACTGTAAATCGTAGGTAGTGGGGTGTTGTATGAAAAAGCAAGTCGGTATTGCAGCCGGTGTGGTGTTAGGATTGATTTCATTAAGTACAGGTGCCTTTTTATATCCTACCGGAAATGTTATTCAGGGTATGTATTTGGGCGATCGTAACGTTTCACAAGCCAATAAGGATGAATTGGCGGATATTGTGGAAGCGGAAGCAGCTAAGGGCCCGATACATATGAAGGTAAAATGGCAGGATGGCAAAGTGACTACCATAGCATTAAAAGATATCGGTGTTAAACCTAATGTAGATAAAACGGTTGAGGCATTGATGACTTATGGTTACGAACCGACAGTTGAAGAATATATCAGTAATCGTTGGCATGCTTTAATGTCACCGGTTTCAAAAGCTATTGTATATGATGTGAATGTACCGGCTTTAGAGGCCTTATTGCAATCGTATAGCAACGAAATCGGTTATACGGGGCATGATGCTTACTTGACGGTTGAAAACGGACAAGTTGTATTGCATAAGGAAGAACCGGGAAAACGATTAGATATCGCTAAAACGGTGGCTAATTTACAAGAACAATTGGCTAAAGGTGAAGTAACGACGCTGGAACTTGTAATTGATAATCAGGCCAAACCAAAGGTAACTGCCGAAGATTTAAAGGGAATTAATGCTGTATTGGGCACATATTCCACTACTTTTAATTCAGGTGATACAAGCCGTACCCATAATATTCAAATAGCAACCGATAAAATCAATAATGTGGTGATTCAGCCTCATCAAAACTTTTCCTTTAATGAGGTTGTCGGAGAACGTACACCTGAAGCAGGGTATGATGATGCACCGGTATTTATGAATGGTACCTTAGTACCCGGTATCGGCGGAGGAATTTGTCAAGTAAGTTCTACTTTATTTAACAGTGCTTTGTTATCCGGTATGAAAATTGTGGAACGAACACCACATTTTGCACCGGTAGGTTATATGCCGGCCGGACGCGATGCTACGGTTGCTTACGGTTATCTTGATTTCATTTTCAGCAACCCGTATAATCATCCGATTTATGTGTTGGCACATACCTCCGGTGATACACTCACTATTAGTATTTTAGGTTTTGATTCTGACGCACCTAAGTCGGTATCTGTTGCAGTCGGTAACGAACAGTCTATACCGAATGATGTAGAAACGAGCATTGATTCTTCTATTTCTGAAGAAAAGGTAACAGAAGGTCATCCGGGTTTGAGTGTGGACACGACGGTGCAAATTACCTATAAAGATGGTCGCACAAAAACAGAATCATTTAATTCTGTATACGATCCGGTAACAACGTATAGTGTAAAACCAGCTAAGCCTAAAGCAAAAGAAGACAAAGATGCCAATAAGGTTGATAAAGAGGACTCAACGTCTGCGACGGATAAAAACAATACAACAACTCATACGGATAAAAAGGGACCGGCATAATCCGGACAATAAATTGAGTTTAAAACTATGAAGGAAGGGTAGATATGCAAGTACGATATCATATAGTTCCAAAGAAACAACAGCGAACAGCCGTACTTATTGAGACAAAAAATCGAACTGTTAATATAAAAAATGTCTTATCCAAAGAGGCAGCGTTTAAAGAATTACAGCAGAAATTAGAGAATTGGTATGAGATAAAACAAATACCGATTGCCAGTTTAAATTCAGACGATAACAACACTTTGTCATACCGTTGGTCATTAGCAAACCGCGATAATTCGGCTGAAGAATTTCTTGAAGATGCCGATATGCCGCCGGGCTTTGAAGATGATTTTTTTCCATTTGCTACATTGGATGATGAACCAATCAGCATGTATGATGAACCGGTTGAGTGTCATTATGTTCCGACAGAGAGCACTTCTGTTGATATGCAAGGTGACGATTTTGCGTATCGAGGTACGGGCAGACGAAGTTTTAAAAAAGATGTGACGGATCCGGGCATGGTATTGGGACCCGCAATTTATGGTGAGACAGTTGCTATTTCTTCAATCAGTAAAAATGCTCACAATATCGTGTTTGAAGGCGTTTTTGTTTCGCTGGAAATGATAACAACCAAAAAGGGGAAAGGCCTTATAAAAGGGCATATTGTGGATGCTACCAATAGTATTCGCTTTGCTAAATTTACGGATTCCGCTGAGGAAGCTGATAAACTTTTAAAGGTGATGAAAGGTTTAAAGGCTGTTCGTGTTCAAGGTGATGTTGAATTGGATAATAAATTTGAGCACGATTTTACCTTTAAACTGCGCAGTGTAGAGGCCTTAGCGCCAAAAGCTGAACGTACCGAAAATCGTGAAGATTCTCGTGTTGAATTACATCTTCATACCAAAATGAGTGATCGTGATGCTTTAGTCAATGTAAAAGAATTATTGCAGACCATTAAAGCATGGGGGCATCCCGCTGTAGCAATTACGGATCACGGTGTTATCCAAGCATTCCCTGAAGCACAGGAAGTAGCCGGCAAATTAGGAGTTAAGGTCATTTACGGTGTGGAAGGTTATTTAATTGAAGATAGCGATGAAGAAAAGAGTGAAAAAGCAGTTAAAAGACACCACATTATTCTGTTAGCTAAAAACAGGGTAGGTCTGCGCAATCTGTATAAGATGATTTCCATTTCACATTTGAAGTACTATAAACGTCGTCCTAACTTACCAAGATCGGTTATTAAAGACCATCGCGAAGGTATTATAATCGGTTCTGCCTGTGAATCGGGGGAATTAATTCAAGCAATTGTTAATGAGGAACCGGAAGATCGTTTATTGGAAATTGCTTCTTTTTATGATTATCTTGAGATTCAACCGTTGGAAAACAATCGATTCTTAATGTATAAAAAAGAAAAGGATGCCAATAATCGTGACATAGTAAAAAAAGTTCATGATGAGTCATACTTGATTAACATTAATAAGAAGGTTGTCGAATTAGGTGATGCATTAAATAAACCTGTAGTAGCTACCTGTGATGTGCATCATTTAAATGAAGACGAAAAAATTTATCGTCAGATTATGCTTACCGTAGCAGGTTTCAAAGATACTGAGCTCACGCCGTCATTGCACTTGCGTACTACGGATGAAATGTTGGAAGAATTCAAGTATTTGGGCGAAGAGAAGGCCTACGAAGTAGTTGTTACGAATACTCGTAAAATTAATGACAGTATTGATTCTTTACAGCCGGTGCCTCAAGGGAAGACGTATTCTCCTAAAATTGAAGGGGCCGATAATGCGTTGACGGAAATGTGTTATAAGAAGGCCAAAGAAATTTACGGTGATCCGTTGCCTAAAGTTGTAGCGGAACGTTTGGATTATGAACTGACTCGTATTATCGGCAATGGTTATGGCGTGTTGTACTACATTGCTCATAAGTTGGTTCGTAAATCACTGGATGACGGTTATCTGGTAGGTTCCCGTGGTTCCGTCGGATCTTCTTTTGTAGCGACTATGGCGGATATTACGGAAGTAAATCCGTTACCACCACATTATGTTTGTCCAAAATGTAAATATAGTGAGTTTTTTGAAAAAGGCGAATATGCCGGCGGTTTTGATCTACCACGCAAAAATTGTCCGGAATGCGGTACACCGCTCCATACGAACGGCCATGATATTCCGTTTGCCATATTCATGGGCTTTAACGGGGATAAGGTGCCTGATATCGATCTTAACTTTTCCGGTGACTATCAGCCGCGAGCTCATAAATATACGGAAGAATTATTCGGCCGTGATAATGTATTCCGTGCCGGTACTATCGGTACGATAGCGACTAAAACAGCCATAGGTTATGCTAAAAAATACGCCGAAGTCAATAATATTCAGGGCCGTCAAGGCTTTTTAGAATCGTTGGCTGTAGGGCTTACGGGCGTAAAAAATACAACCGGTCAGCATCCGGGTGGTATCATGGTTTGTCCGCGCGACATGGATGTGCATGAATTTACACCGGTACAATATCCGGCCAACAAAAAAGAAAGTGGTATCATCACGACGCACTTCGATTATCACTCCTTCGAAGGTTGTATGACGAAACTGGATATTCTCGGCCATGATGATCCGACAATTATTCGTATGTTGGAAGATATTACCGGTATTGACGTTCAAACTATTCCGTTCGACGATCCGGAAACACTCAGTTTGTTCTCTTCTACTAAAGCTATCGGTTTAACGCCGGAACAGCTCATGGGGGATAAAGTGGCGTCTTTGGCTGTACCTGAATGTGGTACCGGCTTTGTACGTCGCATGTTGGAAGACTCTAAACCGCAATGTTTCTCCGATATTGTACGTATTTCCGGCTTTTCTCATGGTACCAATGTTTGGCTCGACAATGCGCAAACTTTAATTAAAAACGGTACTTGTAAATTGAATGAAGCCATTTCCACCCGTGATGACATCATGAACTTCTTAATGCATCGCGGTATTAAGCCTATTACATGCTTTAAGGTCATGGAAAACGTGCGTAAAGGTAAGAAAATCGATAAATTAAACAAACTGGGTGAAAAGGAAACGGATTACGAAGAACAAATGCGTGACGGCGGTATTCCGGAATGGTTTATTGAGTCTTGTAATAAAATTTCCTATTTGTTCCCACGTGCTCATGCGGTGGCTTACGTTATGATGGCATTCCGTATAGCATGGTTTAAAATTAATTATCCGCTTGCTTTCTACGCCGCTTATTTCTCTATTCGTGCCAAGGCTTATGATATGAGAATTATGGCCGGTTCGCTCACTGAACAACGTGCCGAATTTGATCGTTTGAAGGCTTTAGACCGCAAAGCTTCCGATAAAGACAAAGATATGATGAGTGCCCTGGAAGTATCTATGGAAATGAAACAACGCGGTTTTGATTTCCTGGTAGCGGATCTTAATTATTCGGAAGCACGTCGCTTTACGATTCATAATGGTGCTTTATTGCCACCGTTTTTGGCTGTAGACAGCCTGGGTGAAAAAGTAGCGGATTCGATTGTGGCCGAACGACAAAAGAAAGCGTTTACTTCAATAAAGGATTTACAACGTCGTTGTAAAGTATCCGCCAGCATCATTGCAACTATGCGTGATATGGGGTGTTTTAAAGATTTACCGGAAGACGAACAAATGAGTTTATTCTGATAAATAGTATTGAAAATTTGTTAACAGGCATTGTTAATCAAAACAATGTTAAAAAATACAACTGTTAAATAATACACAGTAGACAGTAAAAGGAGGTTTTTATGACCTTAAAAGTAAAAGTTCCGGTATGGATTGGTGTTGATGTAGGTACGACCGGCGTGCGTGCCACGGCGTATACGGCTACCGGTAAAGCAGTAGCTTCAACCGAAGCGTTTTATAGTTTGGAAACGCCACAGTATGATTGGGCAGAACAAAACCCACAGCAAATTTATGATGCCGTTGAAGAAGTAGTTAAAGGCACAGTGGCTGAACTACAGTATAAGTTGGTGACCATTTCCGGTCTGGCTTTAAGTTCTGTAATGCACAGCTTTATTCCGCAGGATGATAAGTTCCAGCTCCTGGGCAATATGATGACTTGGGCCGATAGCCGCAGTGCAGCTATTGTTCGTCGTTTGGAACAGGATCCTAAAGTTAAAGAATTTTATTTTAATACAGGATGTCCGTTACATGCGTGCTATCCATTGGCTAAAATTTTGTGGGTGAAAGAAAATCAGCCGTCTGTATTTGAACGAATGACTCATATCGGTTCTATTAAAGACTTCATTTTTCGCAATTTGACCGGTGAATGGGTGACAGATAAATCTGTTGCCAGCAGCAGCGGTCTCTATAACGCTCATAAAGAGTGCTGGGATGAAGAAATTTTAAACTTTATCGGTATTACAGAAAAATGTTTGCCTGAAGTTGTGTCTACTACTCACAGCAATGCGTTGCTACCGGATGTGGCTAATCGTTTAGGTTTACCGGCCGGGTTACCGGTTGTTATCGGCGCTACCGACGGTGTATTGGTAAATGTCGGTATCGGTGCTGTTTCGGCAGGCCAACTCAGCTGTACAATCGGTACTAGTGGTGCGATTCGTATGTTGACTGAAAAGCCGCGTATGGATAAACAGAATCGTACATGGTGCTATAACTTAACCGATAATATGTGGGTTGCCGGCGGTGCCATTAATAATGGCGGTATGATTTTGCGTTGGATGCGTGATCGTATTCTTCACTTACACGGGCCGCAAATGGAACAGCTTGATGTGGATCCGTACGACTTAATGACAATGAAAGCTCGTCACGTACCGGCCGGTTCCGGCGGATTACTCTTAATGCCGTTCTTTACCGGTGAACGAGCACCATACTGGAACTCCGATTTGCGAGGTGCTTTTATCGGTTTATCTTTAAATCACAGTCGTTCCTATATGATTCGTGCTACCATGGAAGGTATTTGCTATAATCTTCTCTGTGTTTTACAGGCTCTTCGTGATTTTGAAGACGTTAAAGATATTCGCGTAAGCGGTAGCTTTACCAAGTCGGAATTATGGATGCAAATCATGGCTGATGTATTCAACGAATCCATTACATTGCCGACCAACAGTGAAGGGGCTTCCTTCGGTGCTGCTGTGTTAGGTTTCATCTCTGACGGCACTTTAAAGGATATTAAAGATACCGCTGAACTTGTTACGGCTCAGGAAGTATATACACCAAAAGCGGCTAATCGTGAAGTGTATGACGAATTATTCAGCATATATGAGTCTTTATATGTAAATATGAAAGATGATTTGGCTCGTTTAGTTCACTTCCAACAGAACCATCCGTTTAATAGTTTATAACATAGTTTTTGGGGAATGAGTTAGTGTTATTTGCTTAGTTACATGCAACAGTACTTGAATATTAATTGCTTTACTGCGTGATTGTCGAAGAATCTTGTACGGGGTGATTATAGGTAACATGTAGTAAAGTGCGAAATTATTACTATTTGTATTCGAGTTCTGTTGCCGTAATGATATATTATTTTTTTTGAACTTATTGTGTTGGTTCATGTGAAAGGAGGCGCTTCTATGCCACTGGTTATATTGGCATTAGGCATCGTGCTATTGTTCTTCCTTATTGTAAAAGTGAAGTTGAATAGCTTTTTATCTCTTATTTTAGTGTGTATTTTATTGGCTTTCGGTGAAGGCTTGCCGATTGATAAAATTTTCCCGACCATTCAAAAAGGTTTGGGTGCTACCTTGGGCGGCTTAACAATTGTAGTCAGCTTTGGTGCAATTCTCGGCAAACTCATGGCCGACAGTGGTGGGGCACAGCGTATTGCTACAACCTTAATCAACATGTTTGGTCGTGAAAACGTAAAATGGGCAGTTTGTTTAACCGGATTTATTGTTGGTATTGCTCTGTTTTATGAAATCGGCTTCGTACTCTTAATCCCATTGGTATTTACCATTGCTGTAGCAGCTGATATTCCGCTTCTTGAAGTAGGTATCCCTATGGCGGCCGCCTTATCCGTAACTCACGGTTTCTTGCCACCGCATCCGGGTCCGACTGCTATTTCCGTTATTTTTAACGCTGATATCGGCAAAACCTTAATCTATGGTTTGATTATCGGTATTCCGACTGTTATTATTGCCGGTCCTTTGCTTTATAACACTGTAAAAGATATTAAAACGGAAATTCCGGAAGGTCTTCACAATGATAAAAACTTCACTGATGAAGAAATGCCTTCCTTCTTGAGCAGTATTTTAACAGCTTTAACGCCGGTTATCTTGATGGCTATCAGTGCTGTAGGCAAAATGATGGGTATTCCTAAAGATGCGCCTATCATGCATATCTTTAACTTTATCGGCGATCCGAGTGTAGCTTTAACGATTTCCATCATCGTTGCATTCTATACTTTCGGTTATGCGCGTGGCAAAACGACTAAAGAAATTATGGAAACTTCCGAAAAAGCAATTCTTACAGTTGCCATGATTCTCTTCATTGTAGGTGCCGGCGGTGCTTTGAAACAAGTCCTCATCGACAGCGGTGTAGGCGACTATATCGGTCATTTGGTAATGGGCGCTAACTTATCCCCATTATTATTGGCTTGGATTATTGCATCCGTTATTCGTATTGCTGTTGGTTCCGCGACTGTTGCGGCTCTTACAGCCGGCGGTATCGTAGCGCCGCTTATTCCGCTTACCGGTGTAAGCCCTGAATTAATGGTACTGGCTGTTGGTGCCGGTAGTGTAATCTTCAGTCCGCCAAACGATCCCGGCTTCTGGCTTTTCAAAGAATTCTTCGGTCTCACCGTTAAACAAACCGTTCGTACCTGGTGTGCCGTAGAAACAGCCATTGCCGTATGCGGTTTAATTGGTGTAGAAATCTTGAATTTATTTGTTTAGAATATTGATTGTTTGTGTATTACAACCATTTTATAAACAGGTGATAAAAGAATAACGTAATTGGTATAATAATGACTATAACAATTACTCAAAGAGGTTGCTTCATTGGAAAGCAACCTCTTTTTTGTTGAAAAGGTATATTTTATTTTTATTTATATTCAATTTGTTTAAAAATATAATTCTTTTTTATTTTCGTTATGTTTAATAAAAGTAATGTAAAAAGTATTTTTTTAGAAAATAAAAACCTATCTTATTAATAGATTTATCACTTAATTATATAATGTCTTGATTTACAATTTGATTTATTTTGTAATATGAAAATATTATGATTTATTTCATTGTGGGTTGAGATTAGTTAGGTGATAGTATGAAGAAGAAACAAAGAGATATACTGACAGCACTTGCTTTGGGGGCATTTGCTATATGTGGCGTAAATGAAGTGGCAGCAGCTACAGATTATTTGGCTGTTAATTCCGATGATGCAGTTCCGGTAGCAACCGGGACTAACAGTTTAGCTGTGGGACCGGAATCTACAGCTGAGGCAGTAAATAGTATTGCCATAGGTAATGGTACCGGTGTTGTCAATGTGGCTACTTATGGCATAGCGGTAGGAACTAATGCCAAAGTATCGGCCTCGGATAATTATAGTGATACTATGTCAAATTCGGATAAACGAAAAACAAGCGGACAGACTTCGGTAGCTATAGGTGTTAATGCTGAAACAAAGTGGAGTGGCGCAACAGCCGTAGGAGCGGGCGCTAAAGTAAATGGTCTAAATGCGTCCGCCTTCGGCAATGGAGCTAACGCCGTTGGCGAAAACAGTATTGCATTCGGCGGTGCTTCGATGAGCGAGACTTATACGTATTTTGATACTATTTACAATATGAATAACGCTATTGCAATTGGTAAGGAAGCTTATGTTGGAGCCGGTCGAGGTATTGCCATCGGCTTGAAAACAAAAGCAACGGGGATTGCTTCGACAGCTCTCGGGGCAAAGGCAGAAGCTTTGGGTGAGAGTGATACGGCAATCGGTAATCAAGCACATGCTAATGGCTGGGGCGCTTCAGCATTTGGCACCATTGCTAAAGCAGATGGCCTGAATGCTACGGCTATCGGCAATGACGCACGTTCTCAAAATACATATGCTGTAGCGTTAGGGTCTGATGCGATTGCAACCGCAGTGGGGAGCACTTCATTAGGGACTAATACTCAAGCTGACGGTCGTATGTCTACATCGTTAGGGTATAATGTACAAACATCAGGACTTCACGGCATCTCAATCGGTACTAACACTGTGCGAAATGCAAATGCCAATAATGATGCAAATGCCGGTGGCGATTACGCCATTTCCATGGGATCGGATACACATGCAAGAAATACGGATTCTATTGCTATAGGACGTCAAGCTGATTCAACCAGTGCCGGCGGTATAGCAATAGGAGCGGAGTCTTTTGTTGAAATACAAGGCGGAGTAGCATTAGGCAATCAGGCAATTGCTAATCGGTATAGTTTGAAGGATGTGTCGGTAACCAATAAAGTTTCTGCGTCTGAGAATGAAGTGTACGGTGCCGAAAAGTCTTCGGCCACCGATAAAACTTCAATTGCCGGTACTGTTAAAGGAAATTACGGAGCTGTTTCGGTAGGTAATGATGATGGAACCCGTCAAATTACGAATGTAGCTGCCGGCTCGGAAGACAGTGATGCCGTTAATGTGGCACAACTTCGTTCTGTTGAAAATGACATTGGAGCTACGGTTAAAGAATATACTGATGGCTATACAACGATTATAAATAAACACACTAATCAAATTAACGATTTAAATAATCGCGTTGATGATTTGGACGGTCGTGTTAATACAGTAGAACGAGATGTTACCGGGATGAAAGGGGAAATTCATGATGTAGGTGCCATGTCGGCTGCTTTAGCAGGACTTCGAAATTTGGCATTTGATCCGAGCAGTAAATTGAACTTTTCAGTGGCCGGTGGCTTTTATCGGGAAGCTTCAGCCATGGCCTTAGGTGCATCGTATCAACCTAATGAAGATGTGCTTCTGGCATTTGGTACCAGTGTAGGTAATAATGACAACATGTATAACGTATCCGCTACCTTTAAAATCGGTCCGAGCGAAAAACGTCGTGCCGAAATAAACGGCGAGCGCATGGCTCCGATTAGTACCGTTTACATATTGAACGATTAAATGACCATGTTAAAAGAAGATAATCAAAAAGCCAATCAGCGAATTGACCAGCTCGCAAAAGAGAATGAAGAACTTCGTCAAAAACTGGAATTATTTATGACAAAACTTTCAGTTTGAAAATCAAAAATATAGTATATAAAAATAAACACAGATAGCTATACCGGATAACTATAACAGTTTTATAAAAAGGCAGTATTGCCGCCGAATAATAATAAACGTGCCGTATAAGTCTTATGACTCACATTCCTTGATAGATAGTAACTAACAGTACTAAGCATAATCCTCCCAAATCCTTGCTTTTGTACTCCAAAACCTTCTAAAGAGTAATTGTGTTATAATAAAAAGACCTATACGGCACATCTTGCTTTTAATTTCATACTTTTATAGCACGAGAACCTATGCTACCGGCAAGCCGTTCGAGAGAGTAATATTTTAGAGGGAAGCGATGCAGCAATTAGATAGGCTGTATGATAGTGAAGAGGGTGGTGTGAACGTTTGAAGCGACTTTTTTTGCGAAGCAAACCAGGAGCAAAAACGGTTACACCACCCTCTATAACGATTTAATTGCTGCATCGCATAAGAGATAAAATATTTTGCCTCAAACCGCTTGCCATAGTAACAGTTCGTGTGATATACTCATAAAGTATGAAATTACGCACGCAGATCTGATCCGACATCTGTGTCAGGGCTTTTCCTGATTTATACTCGGATATGAAGCTGCGGAGGTTTATTAACAGGAGGTGCCAACATGGCAGTAGTATCAATAAAACAATTATTGGAGGCCGGCGTACACTTCGGTCACCAGACAAGAAGATGGAACCCTAAGATGGCTAAGTTCATCTTCACTGAACGTAATGGTATTTATATCATCGACCTTCAGAAAACAGTTAAAAAAGTAGAAGAAGCTTACGATTTCCTTCGTGAAGTTGCTCAGAACGGTGAAGTAATTCTTTTCGTGGGCACAAAGAAACAGGCTCAGGAATCCGTTAAAGAAGAAGCTATCCGTGCTAACATGTTCTATGTAAACGAACGTTGGTTAGGTGGTATGCTTACTAACTTCAAAACTATCGAAACTCGTGTAAAACGTTTAAAACAGCTTGAAACAATGGCTGAAGACGGCACATTCGAACTTCTTCCTAAGAAAGAAGTTATCGGCCTGCGTCATGAAATGGAAAAATTGGAAAAATACCTTGGCGGTATCAAAGATATGCCAAAAATGCCAGGCGCATTATTCGTAATCGATCCTAAAAAAGAACGCATTGCAATTGCAGAAGCTAAAAAATTGGGTATCCCTGTAGTAGCTACAGTTGACACTAACTGTGATCCTGACGAAATCGACTTCCCAATCCCTGCAAACGATGATGCTATCCGTGCCGTTAAATTGTTAACAGGCAAAATGGCTGACGCTGTATTGGAAGGCCGTCAAGGCGAATCCTTGGATGACCAGGGTGAACACCAAGAAGCTGCTGACCAAGCTTTAGAACAAATGGTTTCTGATTCCGTTGATATGGTTCAGGACGGTCAGGGCTGATATAGCTTTTAACAGCACAGCTTTACAAACTTAAAATGTATCTGACATTGGATAAAGTTTTGCTTAAAAATATTTGATGAATAAGCTTTTTACGGTGAGGATAAACTGCGAAAACAGCAATATTGCTTTTTTCAGAGTGAATACTCCGTATAAAGTATAAAATATTATATAATCGGCAAAAATTTATTTGATAAAAAATGTAGAACGATATAAAATTAAGGTAAGGCTATCAGACCTTACCTTAATTAATGTATAGGAGGTATATATTAAATGGCAATTACTGCTGCATTAGTAAAAGAATTGCGCGAAATTACAGGCGCAGGCATGATGGATTGCAAAAAAGTATTAACCGAAGCTAATGGCGATATCCAAAAAGCAATCGACTTACTTCGTGAAAAGGGCTTAGCGGCTGCTGCTAAAAAAGCAGGTCGTATTGCTGCTGAAGGTGTGGTTGCTTCCTATATTCATGGTGGCGGACGTATTGGTGTTCTTGTAGAAGTTAACTGCGAAACTGACTTTGTAGCTAAAACCGAAGACTTCCAAGACCTCGTAAAAGATATTGCTATGCAGATCGCAGCAGCAAATCCTACGTACTTAAAACGTGAAGAAGTTCCTGCTGAAGTTATTGAACATGAAAAAGCTGTTCTTTTAGAACAAGCTAAAGCAGAAGCTGAAGAAGACGTTAAAGCAGGCCGCAAACCAAAACCTGAAGCTGTGCTTGAAAAAATGGTTAACGGTCGTGTTGAAAAATTCTATAAAGAAAACTGCCTTATGGAACAAGTTTTCATTAAAGATGGTGACAAAACTATTACTGATGTTATTACTGAAAAAATTGCTAAAATCGGTGAAAACATTAACGTACGTCGTTTCGTTCGCTACGCTTTAGGCGAAGGAATTGAAAAGCGTCAGGATGACTTCGAAGCTGAAGTTCGTGCAGCCGCTGGTCAATAAGAGTTAAAGAGATAAGAGAACACCGTCACGTGTTCTCTTATTTTGTAATAGCAGAGGAGTAATAAAGCAATGAGTAATAGAAATTTTAAACGAATCGTCTTGAAGTTGAGTGGTGAAGCCTTAGCCGGTGATCAGGGCTTTGGTATTAACCCGGTAGTAGTTGAAGAAATTGCTAAAGAAATCGCTGAACTCGCTCGTACTACTGATTTGCAGATTGCTATAGTAGTAGGCGGCGGTAACATTTGGCGTGGTTTGGCGGGCAGTGCTAAAGGCATGGACCGTGCTTCCGCTGACTATATGGGCATGATTGCCACTGTTATGAACTCCTTAGCATTACAAGACGCCCTTGAAAATGCCGGTGCGGCTACACGTGTTCAGACTGCTATTGCGATGCAGGAAGTAGCTGAACCATACATTCGTCGTCGTGCTATTCGTCATTTAGAAAAAGGTCGTATCGTTATTTTTGCCGCCGGAACGGGCAACCCATATTTCTCCACCGATACTACAGCTGCACTTCGTGCTGCCGAAATCGAAGCAGATGCCATTTTAATGGCCAAAAAATTTGCTGATGGTGTATATGATTCTGATCCACGCACCAATCCGGATGCTAAGAAATTTGATGAGCTTACATACATGGAAGTAATCAGTCGTGAACTTAAAGTTATGGACGCGACTTCTACGACCTTGTGTAAGGATAATAATATTCCAATCGTAGTGTTCAGCATGGATATTCCAGGCAATATTACACGCGCTGCGAAAGGGGAAGTTGTTGGTACTATTGTAAGAGGTGAAGAATAATGGAAATTCAAGAGTTATTAACCCGTGAAGAAGGCCGTATGGACAAAACCATCGAGGCTTTAAAACATGAGTTTGCTTCCATTCGTACCGGCCGCGCCAGTACAGCCTTATTGGACAAAGTAATGGTTGATTACTACGGCACACCATCGCCAATTAACCAGGTTGCTAATGTAACGGCTCCGGAACCACGTTTGATTTTAGTAAAACCATGGGAAAAATCCATGATCGGACCGATTGAAAAAGCAGTTTTACAATCCGACTTAGGACTTAACCCTAGCAATGACGGCGATACCATCCGCTTGGCTATTCCTCAGCTTACCGAAGAACGTCGTAAAGAACTCGTTAAAGTAGTAAGCAAAAAAGCGGAGGAAGCTAAAGTTGCGGTTCGTAATATTCGCCGTGATGCCAACGATGCTCTTAAAAAAGAAGAAAAAGCTAAAACCATCACCGAAGATGATGCTAAACAAGGTCAAGATAAAATCCAAAAATTAACGGATAAAAAAATTAAAGTTATCGATGACTTGAAAGACAAGAAAGAAAAGGACGTATTAGAGGTATAATGAATACGCCGAACTTAATTGTTGGATTACCTTGGCAGCTTGCACAGAAGATGTTGCAGGCTGCCAATATCCCTTTTTCAGTAACTATGGGGGAGAACTACAATAGATTTTTTACTGTTGCTGACAATGATTTTTACGTAGGCCGAGTGGCGTATGTAGAGGAAGAGGGCTTGTGGCAGATTTTGCTGTATCGCCCTATGATAGCAAGCGGTTTTGAAAACTGCACTGAGGTACAATATGCTAAAGAATTTACTTCGTAAGAAAGAGGCGACCGGTTCAACAAATGATGTTGTGCTGGATCCTAACAATATACCTCACCATGTAGCTATTATTATGGATGGCAATGGTCGTTGGGCGAAACGCCGTGGTTTACCGCGTACGATGGGACATCGTGCGGGGGCTGATGTATTAAAGAAAATCGTAATTGCCGCTGACGAAATCGGGATCAAAGCATTAACTGTATACGGTTTTTCCACCGAAAACTGGAAACGTCCGGCTACGGAAGTGTCTTTATTGATGAGTTTGATTCGTGAATATTTACTGGGAAATGTGCGTGATATGCATGAACATAATGTGCGTATTCGTTTTATCGGTTATATTGGCGGTTTATCGGAAGAATTGCAACAGATTATTGCTGATGCAGAACAATTAACTAAGAATAATACGGGTCTTACCTTGCAGTTAGCGATTAACTATGGGGGACGCGATGAAATAGTAAGAGCTGTTAAAGCTACAGTAGTGGAAGTACAAGCAGGTACTTTGGCGATTGAAGATATTAATGAAAAATCATTTGGTGAACATTTATATACCAAAGAGTTCGATAATGTGGACTTATTGATTCGACCAAGCAATGATTATCGAATCAGTAATTTCTTATTATGGCAATTGGCATATGCTGAGTTTTGGTTTACCGAAACTCACTGGCCTGATTTTACAGCTCAAACTTTATTGGATGCTGTGTATGCCTACCAGCAACGAGAACGGCGCTTCGGCGGTTTGAAGACGGAGGAATAATATGCTGAAAACTCGTGTGATTACGGCATTAATCGGCTTACTGATAGCAATCATTGCTATTACAGCAGGCGGATATATTTTTAACGGTATTATTCTCATACTGGCTTTGTTAGGCTGGCGAGAATATGTGCGAATGTTGCGTAAAGTTAATGTAGTATTACCGGAGCGATGGGGCTATTTATTTACCATCCTCTTGATGGGAGCCTTGGCTTTCGGTTTATATAAGTGGGCTGTTATTGCGGCTGCGGCAGCAATTATGACTATCGGTTTACTTTATATTTTCGGACCTGCCAGACTTGATTTATCAGTAATCAGTTGTTCGATTTTCGGCTTTTTCTACATTAATGGCGGTTTTGCCGCTTTTATGGCTTTACGTGAGAACTCTATTTATGAATTGTTATCGGTTTCTGTGGTTACTGATCATATAGGTATACTCGTTATTTGGCTTTTATTGCTCACAACTTGGGCCAGCGATACTTTTGCTTATTTTGCCGGTGTTAAATGGGGCAAACGCAAAATTGTGCCTACTATCAGTCCGAGTAAGTCTTTGGAAGGCTATGTAGGCGGGTTTATCGGGTGTTTATTAACCGGGATTCTGTATGCTGTCATTGTAGGCATTCCGTTTTCTTTGGGATTCGGAGCCGGTCTTTTAACAGGTATTGTGGCACCGTTAGGTGATTTGTTTGAATCCAAATTGAAACGTTATTGCGGCGTTAAAGACTCAGGTGTTTTATTACCGGGGCACGGCGGTGTATTAGACCGTTTTGACAGTCTTTTATTTTCAGCACCAATGGTATTAATTTACCTTTTGTAATTGAATATAATAAATAATAGAGAACAGTAGTAAAAATAAAGCAAAGGAGTTTCTATGAAAACACTGAGTATTCTTGGGAGTACCGGTTCTATCGGCACGCAAACATTGGATGTGGTACGACAACATCCCGATTTATTTTCGGTAAAAGGGCTGGTAGCATACCGAAATGTGGATATCTTGGAAGCTCAAATTAAAGAATTTCAACCGGAAGTAGCCGGACTTGTAGATGAAACAGCGTTTTTAGAGTTAAAGAAACGCTATCAGGGGCCTACCCGTTTAATCGGCGGGAAAGAAGCGTTAATTGAAGCCGCTACTTTACCGAGTGCCGAACTTGTGGTTACTGCCGTAGTGGGAGCAGCCGGCATTGAACCTACAGTTGAAGCTATCAAAGCTAAGAAAACGATTGGGTTAGCCAATAAAGAAACTTTGGTGGCCGGAGGTCCTTTGATTACGTCTTTGTGCAAGGAATACGGTGTTCAATTATTGCCGATTGACAGTGAGCATAGTGCAATCTTTCAATGTTTGGAAGGTCAGTCTCGTGAAAATGTAGACTCATTGTTGATTACGGCATCGGGCGGACCGTTACGTACTTGGTCGTCTGAAAAAATTGCAACGGCTACGGCCGCTGATTGCTTGCGTCATCCAACGTGGAATATGGGCAATAAAATTACAATCGACTCGGCAACTTTATTTAATAAAGGCCTCGAAGTAATTGAAGCTCATTGGCTGTTCGATTTTGACTTTGATCATATTAAAGTGACCGTTCATCCGCAGAGTATTGTTCATTCTATGATTATGATGAAAGACGGTGCAATTTTGGCACAGTTGGGTAATCCGGATATGCGTGAGCCTATTCAATATGCGCTTACTTATCCTGAACGTAAACCTCTCAAGATGGATACGCTTACCTTTGCTGATGCATTGACATTGGAATTTTTCCTACCTCGCTATGAAGATTTTCCGGCTCTTAAATTGGCCTTTGAAGTAGGGCGTGCAGGCGGCTTCAAACCGGCTGTGTTCAATGCGGCCAATGAAATCGCAGTTTATGCATTCTTGGATGGCAAAATTCGTTTTGCCGATATTTATAAAACGGTTGTTGCTGTTTTAGATAAAATGGAATCAGAACCGACATTTACGCTGGAACATTTGCGTGAAATTGATTTATGGGCTCGTGACACGGCCCGGGCTTTGATTAAATAGGAGAGACTATGTTAACTATTCTTGCCACAATCTTTGTGTTTGGCATTATTGTGTTTATACATGAATTTGGTCATTTTATTACGGCCAAAGCCAGCGGTATGCGCGTTGACGAATTTGCTATCGGTTTCGGTCCTGCTATTGCAAAGAAACGCAAGGGTGAAACTTTATATTCTATTCGAGCTATCCCACTGGGCGGTTATAATAAAATTGCCGGTATGGATCCGGAAGAGCCGTTGGATGATCGTTCATTTTTAAATAAACCGGTATGGAAACGATTTATCGTTATTGCAGCCGGTGCTGTTTTTAACTTTTTATTGGCTATCGTTATTTTCTTTATGATTTATGCCGTAAACGGTATTCAGACTCCATCTATGGAACCGGTTGTAGGGAATATGATGAGCAATTCACCGGCTATGACTGCTCATATGACGGTGAATGACCGTATTGTATCGATTAACGGTAAACCGGTTAATGAGTGGACCGACATTTCTAAATCTTTACAGGGGACAGCTAATACTTTAGTGCCGATTGTAGTTAACCGTGACGGAGTTAATCAGGAATTGACCGTTATTCCGGAAGCTGTTGGTAATGAAGGTCGTGCTGTTATCGGGATTAATCCGGTTATGAATTCCATGCCGTTAAATGTGGCTGAAGCTGTGGTTCAATCCTTGCATACCACCGGTTTTGTATTGGTTAGCATGGTTGACGGCATTTGGTCTATGATTACGGGCCATACGAATGCTGAATTAGCCGGCCCTATCGGGGTAGCCCAAATGGCCGGGCAAGTGGCGGAAAGCGGTTTTGCCAATTTGCTTCAATTTACGGCCCTTTTAAGTTTAAATCTCGGTGTCATCAACTTATTGCCGATTCCGGCCTTGGATGGTGGCCATTTAATCGTATTAATTATTGAAGGAATTACGAGACGACGTTTGCCGGCGAAAGCATTGCAGTATATTCAAATGACGGGGATTGTCATTTTGTTGGCGCTCTTCGTATATGCTACGACTCATGACATCAGCCGTCTGTAATATAGGAGTTAACCTATGATTAACAGAAAAGAAACAACTCGAATTAAAGTGGGTTCGGTACCGATTGGTCATTTTGCACCGGTCAGCGTTCAATCCATGATTACCACGAATCCGGTAGAAACGGAGAAGGCTATTGCCGAAATTAACCGCCTTGCTGAGGCCGGTTGTGATTTGGTGCGCTTGGCCGTACCGGATATGGCCGCTGCCAAGGCTATTAAAGCCGTTAAAGCAGGCGCCCGGATCCCGTTGATTGCGGATATTCATTTTGACTATACATTGGCTCTGGAAGCGATTGACAGCGGTGTTGACGGCTTACGTATTAACCCTGGCAATATCGGCGGTATCGACAATGTAGTAGCCGTTATTAAAAAGGCCAAACCAAAACAGATTCCGATTCGTATCGGTGTAAATGCAGGTTCTTTACCGACTCATATTTTGGACGCCTATGGCGGCCATCCTTGTGCCGACGGTATGGTAGAAGCCGCACTGGAACATGTGCGCATTTTGGAGTCATTAGATTATAAAGAAATGAAGCTTTCCATTAAAGCTACCGATGTACCGCTCATGATAGAAGCGTATCAGAAGCTGTCCGCTAAAGTACCGTATCCGCTTCATTTAGGAGTAACGGAAGCCGGTACTATTACGCAGGGGACTGTTAAATCTTCTATCGGTATTGGTGCATTATTGGCTCAGGGTATTGGTGATACTTTGCGTGTTTCCTTGACAGGGGATCCGATTCATGAAGTTGAAGTAGGTAAAACCATTTTAAGTTCCTTAGGTCTTCGTACTTACGGGGCTACCATGATTTCCTGCCCAACCTGCGGTCGTTGTCGCGTTGATTTGTTCAGCATGGCGGAAACTGTGGAAGCACGTTTAAAGAGCATTAAAGAACCGATTCGTGTAGCCGTTATGGGCTGTGTTGTAAACGGTCCGGGCGAAGCACGTGAAGCCGATTTTGGGATTGCCGGCGGTGACGGTCGCGGTATTGTCTTTCGCAAGGGTGAAGTCATTAAAACTGTTGATGAAAGTGAATTAGTGGATGCTTTATTCCATGAAATAGAAATGTATTTAGAGTCAAAAGCAAAGGAGTCGTAATTCAATGTTAGCCAGTAAGTTATATGCCCCTACATTAAGAGAAACACCTGCTGATGCAGATGTAGTCAGTCAACAATATATGTTGCGTGCCGGTATGATCCGCAAAATGGCAGGGGGGATTTACTCCTATTTACCATTAGCATGGAAGAGCATTCGTAAAATCAAAGCCATTATCCATGAAGAAATGGCGTCTATTGATGCTCAGGAAATTATGATGCCGATTATTCAACCGGCTGAAATTTGGCAGGAATCGGGCCGTTGGAATGTATATGGTGCGGAAATGATTCGTTTTAACGACCGTCACGACCGTTCTTATTGCTTAGGACCGACTCACGAAGAAATGATTACGACACTCGTAAAAGACGAAGTTAAATCGTATCGTCAGTTGCCTTTGACTTTATATCAAATTCAAAATAAATATCGTGACGAACGTCGTCCACGCTACGGTTTGATGCGTAGCCGCGAATTCATCATGAAGGATGCGTATTCTTTCGACCTTGATGAAGCCGGTTTGGATAAATCCTATTGGGATATGTATCATGCCTATGAACGCGTATTCAGCCGTTGCGGTTTGTATTTTAAGCCGGTAGAAGCTGATTCCGGTGCTATCGGCGGCAGCAACAGTCATGAGTTTATGGCTTTAGCTGATTCCGGCGAAGCTGATGTTATTCACTGCGATAGCTGTGATTATGCAGCCAATATTGAAATTGGTAAACCGAGTGTGATGAAACAAGCGGAAGAACCTTTATTGGAACTTACCGAAGTGGCTACTCCGGATGCTAAAACAATTGATGCTGTAGCCGAACAATTATCCTTGCCTTTGGATAAAACTATGAAAGCCGTTGTATTATCCGTTGACGGTGTCGTAGTTTTAGCTATGGTACGCGGTGACCATGAAGTGAATGAAATTGCCGTACAACATGCTGTTGACGGCGGCGTTGAACCGGAAATGGCCAGCGAAGAAGAATTGCAAGCGGCCGGTTTGACCGGTGGTTTCATCAGCCCTGTAGGCTTGAAACAGACGGAAACATTCAAAATCGTGGTGGATGAATCCGTAATGGAAATGTTCAATGCTTGCGGCGGTGCCAATAAAAAAGATGCTCACTTCATTAATATCAATCCTAAACGTGACTTCAATTTGGAAGATATTATTGTAGCCCCAATTCGTTTAATTACGACTGACGATGTATGTCCTAACTGTGGCGGCCATTTAGGAATCGCTAAGGGCATTGAAGTAGGTCAGGTATTTAAATTGGGCACTAAATACAGTGAATCCTTAAACGGTACTTTCCTTGATCAGAATGGCCGTCCTAATCCATATATTATGGGCTCCTACGGTATCGGTGTATCTCGTACCTTAGCGGCTGCTATTGAACAGTTCCATGATGAAAACGGTATCATTTGGCCACGAGCTATTGCACCGTTTGAAGTAGTGGTTGTACCTATTAATGCTAAAGACGAAGCACTTATGGAAGCAAGTACTAAGATTTATGAAGAACTTAAAGCGGCAGGCGTAGACGTATTGCTTGACGATCGTAAAGAACGTGCCGGTGTTAAGTTTAAAGATGCTGACTTGATTGGTTATCCTTTGCGTATTACGGTAAGTAAAAATACCTTGGAATCAGGTGCTGTAGAATTAAAAACTCGTAAAACCGGTGAAGCTGTTGAAGTCGCTATTGCAGATGCTCAAAAAGCTGTAGCCGATACGTTAAATACTTTATAATCTATGGCAGTCGATGGGATTCTATCGACTGCCTTTGCTGTCATTAATTCTTGTTGCGTAATAGTCAATATAAGGAGGTAATGATTATGTTAGTAGATTTTCACATGCACAGTACGGCATCTGACGGCGTAATGCGTCCCTTGGATTTGCGCGATGCCAATAAAGCGGCCGGTATTAAGATGATGTCCGTAACCGATCATGATACGATTGAAGGCTTTTTAGCTATGTTGAAAAAGCCGGATTTAGATATTACCGTTATTCCGGGCTGTGAATTTAGCTCTACCTATAAAGACAAAGATGTTCATATCCTTGGTTATGCGTTTGACTACACAAATAAAGAGTTAGTAGACTATTTAACATTCTTTAGAGAGTCTCGTGAAAACCGTATTTTCAAAATGATTGACTTGTTGGCCAAAGACAGTTACGATGTGTCCGTTGAAGAATTTAAAGCCATGTTTCCGGATGCCAATTCGTTAGGTCGTCCGTTGTTGGCACAGCTTTTAATCAAAAAAGGTTATTTGAAAACAGTAGATGAAGGCTTCGAAACTCTGTTAAGACGGGGCAGTCCTTATTATGTACCGAAATTTAAAGCAGATCCGGTTGATGTGATTAACTTAATTCATGATTCCAACGGTTTGGCTGTGATGGCTCACCCGAAACTTTTAAAGAATGATGAATATGTTAAAGAATTGCTCGAATTACCGTTTGACGGTATCGAAGCCTATCATATTATACAGAAGGCAGAGGATTCGGCTTGGTACCGCAAGATGGCTATACAGCGTAAATTATTGGTTACCGGCGGTTCGGATTTCCACGGTATTCCCGATAAATTGCCATTGGCTATCGGTGACTATTTAATTCAAAGTGAAAAAGTTGCAGATTTTTTACATGTATTACAAGCACATTAATCGACAGGTAAAACATCTGAATTTTTAGGCACAGTTATTTTTTAACTCAGCTGAAATTTTAGTTTTAGCAACTATGTCCTAATAACATATACAGTATTATTGAGAAGACGGAGATACACTATGGAAGTTATTGCTTTTGTAGGACCCAGTGGTACAGGCAAAAGCCATCGTGCGCTTGTGGTCGCTCATGAGAATAATGCAGAATGCATCATTGATGACGGCATTTTGATTCACAATAATAAAATTGTTGCAGGTTTTTCCGCCAAAAAAGAAGCCAGTCGTTTAAAGGCGGTTCGACGTGCTATTTTTCAGGATCCGGAACAAATTCGTTCAGTTAAAGAACAATTAGATATCATAAAACCGGCTCGTATTCTTATCTTGGGCACATCTGAAAATATGGTAAGCAAGATTTCAACGGCATTGGGGATTGGCAAGCCATCTCGTTATATTCATATCGAAGATGTGGCTTCCACTCGTGAAATTGAAAAAGCACAAAATGCACGCCTTAAAGAAGGTAAGCACATCATTCCGGTGCCTACCATGGAATTAAAACCGCATTTTAAAGGATATTTGATTGATCCGATAAAATCTATTTTGCGACGTACGCGCAGCAATAAACCGAATGGCAACGGAACCGAAGATTTTGAAAAGTCGGTTATTCGTCCGGTATTCAGTTATTATGGGCGTTTAACATTCTCAGATCAGGTGATTGAGGCTTTAATTAAGAACAGTTTGGTTAAAGTTCCGGGAATTGTCGGTTGTGAAGATATTAAAATCAAAAAGACCACTAAAGGTACAAATGCATTAATGCTTGAAATGGGTGTTTCCTTATATCGCGGACGTCCCGTGAAGAAGATAATGAATGAAATGCATAAAGCCATCAGTAATGAAATAGAATATATTACGGGTATGTCGGTAGAACGATTGGCAATTGTAGTCAATAATTTGGTAGAACCTAAGCATGCTTAAAGAAGTAACAGAAGAATAAAGAAGGAATCTAAGGAGACGATATGAAGCAGTACTATATATTTACGTATGGTTGCCAAATGAACGAAAGTGATTCGGAACGTTTGGCCCATCAGTTGGAAACAGCCGGATATACGAATACAGAAAATTTTGAAGAAGCGGACTTAATTATTTTAAATACTTGTTGTGTGCGTGAAACCGCAGAACATAAAATTTACGGCCGCATCGGTGAATTAAAACACTTAAAGGAAAAGAATAAGAATTTAATTATTGCAATTACCGGTTGTATGGCCCAGAAAAACCAGGCGGATATGTTTAAACGAGCTCCACACATTGATATCGTGTTGGGAACTCATAACTTGCGTCATATCAATGAAATGGTAGCAGAAGTACAACGTACTCATAAACATCAGATTAATATTGAAATGGATAATACAGTGCTTCATGAATTGGAAGCAAAGCCGATGGGGACATTCTCCGCATGGGTACCGATTATGAACGGTTGTAATAAGTTCTGTACCTATTGCATCGTTCCACATGTGCGCGGTCGTGAAATCAGCAGACCGATTGAGGCCATTGTAGAAGATGTTAAAAAATTAGGTCAAAGCGGTCATAAAGAAATTACTTTATTGGGCCAAAATGTTAACTCTTATGGTTTGGACTTTAAAGACGGTACTCATTTTGGCGATTTAATCGATGCACTCGACGGTATTCCGGGGATTGAACGTATTCGTTATATGACAAGCCATCCTCAGGATATGAATAAAGAAATGATTGATGCTCTAGGTCGTTCAACCAATGTGGTTACCCAGTTGCATTTACCGATTCAATCCGGCTCTAACCGCATTTTACAAAAAATGAACCGCCGCTATACGGTAGAACATTATAAAGAATTAATCGACTATTGTCGTGAAAAAATCAAGGGACTTACGTTGACTACCGACTTAATTGTTGGTTTCCCCGGCGAAACGGAAGAAGATTTCCAAGCTACTTTGCAATTATTAAAAGATATTCGCTATGACATGGCATATACTTTTATTTTCTCTAAACGCTCGGGTACACCGGCTGCTACGATGGCAGATCAGGTGCCTGAAGAAGTGAAACGCGTACGTTTACAAGCTTTGATGGACGTACAAAATGAAATTTCCTTAGAACTTAACAAGGAAATGGAAGGTAAAACGTATGAAATCATTGTTGAAGGTCCGAGCCGTAATGATGAAGATGTTTGGTTTGGCCGCACTTCCGGCAATAAGATGATCTTATTCCCTAAAGATGAGAATTTAAAAATCGGACAAACTGTAAATGCCCGTGTTGATCGTGCACAAACGTGGATTTTATACGGTACAATCGTATAATTACTAATTGATGGCAATATGAGATAATCAAGTTAAAATGTAAGTATTTATCGTAAAAATACAGTATTCTTGATTATTGACTCTATATAAATAGATTATTAGAAAGTGGAGGCGTCTATGAGTAAAAAACAAACGCCTATGATGGATCAGTATTTTTCCATAAAAGAAAAATATAAAGAAGAGTTGTTGTTCTTTCGCCTCGGTGATTTTTATGAACTCTTTTATGATGATGCTTTAACGGCTTCAAGAGAGCTCAATATAACCCTGACCGGACGCAACTCAGGCGAGGCAGAGAAAGCGCCTATGTGCGGGGTGCCGTATCATGCAGCAGAAAGCTATATTGAAAAGTTAATAAAAAAAGGCTATAAGGTAGCTATTTGTGAGCAGGTAGAAGATCCGAAAGAGGCTAAGGGCATTGTTAAACGCGATGTAATTCGCGTTATTACGCCGGGCACGGTGTTAACCGAAAATGGTACGGAAGCTCGCGAAAATAACTTCCTGGCACTTTTCTATCGTACCGATGAGGCGTTAATTCTGGTTTTCTGTGATGTCTCCACCGGTGAAGTCATTTGGGATAGAATTAATCATGGTGAGCGCCAAAGTGCCATACAAGATGCATTGACTATGTATCGTCCATCGGAAATTGTAACGGTTGGTAGTTTGCCGCTGGGCAAAGAATTACAGGACTTTATCGATGTTCAATTGGAAAACGTTGCATTATCGCCGTTCATGCCTAATTTACCGGTAGCCGATGTTCGTGAACAGGGCATGATTCACTTTGCCGATGCCGGTTTGTTGGAAGAAGATGTATTGGAAGGTTTGGGATATTTATTAACCTACCTTGCTACAGTCATTAAAACAGACATTTCGCACATTAATTACATTCATCCGCTTCATATCGGCGATCGCATGGTGCTCGATACATCGAGCCTTCGTCATTTGGAAGTAACTCATAATTTGCGTGATGGCGGTGTAAAGGGAACGCTCTTGCAGGTTTTGGACAAAACCTTGACTCCTATGGGGGCCCGTCTTCTGAAACAATGGGTGGAAAGTCCGCTGATGGATATTCATCACATTGAACGACGCCAACGAGCTATTACGGAACTCATTGTGAAACCGACTGAACAGGGTCGTTTACGTGAATTATTGAAGCTTATTTTTGACTTTGAACGTATTTTGGCTCGCGTAGAAACAGGCTCCGTTTCACCGCGTGATTTTACGTCACTTCGTGAGTCTTTGCGTATTTTGCCGGACTTGGTAACGATTGCCGGTGTTTTTGAAAGTACGCTTTTACAAGAAACAGTAAGTCAAATTGATTGTCATACGGATGTGTATGATTTATTAAATCGAGCTATTGCGGAACAGCCGGCCCTTACTTTGAAGGATGGCCGTGTTATTCGAGACGGTTTCAATCAAGAACTTGATGATTTACGTTCTATGGCAACAAACAGCCAGGAATGGTTGCATCGTTTGGAAGAAGAGGCTCGTTCCAAAACAGGGATCCGACTAAAAACCGGTTACAATAAAGTATTTGGTTATTATTTTGAAGTATCGCATGCCAATGCGGCCGATGTACCGGATTATTTTATTCGTAAACAAACCTTGGCGAATGCAGAGCGATATATTACGCCTGAACTCAAGGAATTTGAAGTTAATATCTTAAGTGCCAAAGATAAAATTATTTCCTTGGAGCAGAAATTATATCAGGAAATTCGTGAATCTGTTAAAGCCGCAGTTAAACCAATCCAGGCAACGGCTCGTGCGTTGGCGAATCTTGATGTATTATCCGGTTTGGCCCAAGTGGCCTACGAAGAAAATTATATTTGTCCGACTATGACGATGAACGGTCAAATCACAATTCGTGACGGTCGTCATCCGGTAATTGAGAAGTTTTTAAAACGAGAAGTGTTTGTGCCGAATGATGTTACGTTAAATCATAACGGTGAAGAATTCCTACTCATTACTGGACCTAACATGGCCGGTAAATCCACCTATATGCGTCAGGTTGCGGTACTCATGATTATGGCCCAAATCGGTTCTTTTATTCCGGCTCGTGAGGCTGTAATTTCACCGGTTGACCGTATTTTTACACGTGTCGGGGCCAGTGATGATATTTCTACCGGTCAAAGTACATTTATGGTAGAAATGAAAGAAGTAGCGTATATTCTTAATAATGCCACATCCAACAGTTTGCTCATCCTCGATGAAATCGGGCGTGGGACAAGTACTTTTGACGGTCTCAGTATTGCTCAAGCCGTGGTGGAATATATTTGTAAACATATTCACGGTAAAACATTGTTCGCTACACATTATCACGAGCTTATTTGTTTGGAAGAACAATATGAAAAGCTTAAAAATTACACCGTAGCAGTTAAAGAAAAAGGCAAAGATGTTGTCTTTTTACGCCGTATTGTGCGTGGCGGTGCAGACCGAAGTTATGGTATTCATGTAGCCAAACTGGCAGGTTTACCAAATTCCGTATTAAAGCGTGCCGAAGTAATCTTAGCTGCACTGGAAGGCTCGGCTACGGAACAGGCCGCCGTATCTCACGTAAATAACGGTAGTGTCCGCGAAGCTGCCATGACCGGTACAGCCGGTCAAGTTATTATAAATAATACGGATCCTCAAACAGGTACGGGAACAACGAATCCTGTTCATTCCGGTAATAGCAATGATACGACATTTTCTATGCCCACTAATGCCAATCTGTTTACCACATCCGTTCTTGATGATTTGTTGGCCGTCGACGTGATGAGTTTGACACCGATTGAGGCACTTAATGTACTTTATAAATTACAGGAAGATGCCCGTAAGGGAGGTGGCCGTTAATGGCTTTGATTCATGTCCTTGATGAAGTGACAATCAATAAAATAGCGGCCGGTGAAGTCGTAGAAAGACCGGCATCGGTTATTAAAGAGTTATTGGAAAACTCGCTTGATGCCGGAGCTACGTCCATCGAAGTTGAAATTGCCAACGGCGGCACTACATATATGCGTGTTACCGACAATGGCTCAGGTATGTCAGAAGAGGACGCTCGATTGGCGGTTTTACGCCATGCAACGAGTAAGATTCGTTCCGTTGATGATTTATTTGATATTGCTTCATTAGGATTTCGTGGTGAGGCATTGGCCAGTATCGCTTCGGTATCCCATTTTAGCCTTACAACGCGTAAAGTAGATCAAGAACTGAGGACTCGAATTCTTATCGATGGCGGTAAGTTTACCGATTGTTTGCCTTTTGGGGCACAGCCTGGAACGACCATTGAAGTACGGGATTTATTTTTCAATACACCGGCCCGTCGTAAGTTTTTAAAAACGGAACGAACCGAAAGTGCCAAAATACAGGATATTGTAGGGAAATTGGCTCTCAGTAACCCGCATGTAGCCTTTAAATTAATTAACAATGATACGGTAAGTATTGTTGTACCGGGTAATGGCAATCTTATTGATACAGTGTCTGCTTTATATGGTTATAAAGTCAGTGATGATATTTTTCCCATTGCTTATGAATCGGAAGGCATACATATTCAAGGCGTTGTAAGTAAGCCTACTTTGTTAAAGAGCAGCCGTATTTGGCAAACCGTAGTAGTCAATAATCGTGTTATCGGCGATAAAGCTATCACTAAGGCGATTGATAATGCGTATCATGCATTATTGCCAAAAGGCGGCTATCCTTTAGTATTACTCACTATTACCGTACCGCCGGGAACTGTAGATATTAATGTGCATCCGCGCAAGAGTGAAGTTAAATTTGAAGACGATAAGCCTGTTTTTAAGGCCGTATATCATGCAATTTTACAAGCGTTGCAAAATCCTATGCAACAGGTAGCAGGCCGTAATGACGCAGCTATGTCGGCTATGGATGGTTTCGTGACCGGTGATGACAGCATTACGACGGCGGTTAATTATGATAAAGCTTTTACTTGTCATGATTTAGCAAAAATTAATGATATCGATATCAAGGCAGACGGAGAAGGTGCCATTAATCTTGAGTTTGATTCAGTTAATTCTAGTAATCCGGGAAATACATCTCAGCCGACATATCCGTTTACCGGGGTAACCGAGCAGGCTCGTGAGAAAACAAATGAATTTATCAATAAAATTCGCAGTGAAGGCTATGAAGCTCCAAAACGAACAACCTATGAGCAAAGTTCTTGGATTGAATCCGGTGATTTTGAAGATGCCGTGGTACCTAAGAGTTATACGGCTGAGGACAAGGAACGATTTCGTCAGTTAGCCGCCAATCTACGGAGTAATTCCGAGTACGGCGAGGCGGGCCAAGCACCGATTTCTCAAAATACAGCCGGCGCAAGTGAATCAAATACACGTTCCTTCAGTGTTAATACTACCGGTTTATTGCCGTTGGGACAGGTAGCAGCTTGTTACATATTGGCTAAAAAAGGCGATAATTTTTATATTATTGATCAGCATGCGGCTCACGAGCGAATTCGCTATGATCAACTCTGCAAATCGGCAGAATCGATTCCCATGCAGGAACTTTTGATATCGCAATATATCGATGCCAATGAAGAGGAGTTAATTATTGCGGAAGAACAAAATGAGACTCTTTTAAATCTAGGATTTCAAGTGGTTCAAGGCGGTCCGACACAATTAAAAATCGAAGGTATGCCTATTGATTTAGTGGAAAGCAAAGGGGAAGAAATCTTGCGCTATGTATTTTCTTTGTTAAAAGATTATCAGACCCCAACGAAAGCACAATTGCGTCATGAAATGCTTGCATATGCTTCTTGTCGCGGTGCTATTAAGGCCGGTCATACCTTGAATACCTATCAAATGTCTGTTTTGATTGAAGATTTATTCCACACCGATAAACCATATGTATGCCCTCACGGACGTCCGACGATTATTAAGTTTACACCGGAAGAACTGGGTAAATTGTTCTTACGGAGCTGATGATGAGTGATAGTAATTTAAAGAGTTGTTCTATTGTAACAACTTCACAAAAAGGCAAGGGGAATCTGATAGAAGAGGCTAAGGCAGTCGCTCTTTTATTAGGAGCATCCTATGTAGAGCGTAAGCGCGTATCATTGGCTAATTTGCAAGCCGCACATAAAGGCAAGGATATTTTAATATTCAGTCAAAAAGGGCCTCAACTGTATACGGGTGAAGGTAAGGCTCATGAGTTTCATCTTTCTATGGGGCACTTGCGTTTAATTGCTTATGACCGGGGACAAACAGACCATTTAATTGAATCTGTTGGTACTGAGCCTATTACATCATTTTTAGATTGTACAGCCGGTCTTGGCAGTGACAGTATTGTTGTGGCCTATGCCAAGCCCGAGTGTAAAAAGATGGTAGCTCTTGAAGGTAATCCGCTTTTGGCCTATGTGACTAATTATGGTTTACGTCATTTTGTCCATGAGAATGATAAGGTTACGGCTGCCTTACGGCGAATTCAAGTATGTGCTATTCGCTTTGAAGATTTCTTGAAAAAATCTGCTGATAACAGCTTTGATATGGTTTATTTTGATCCCATGTTTGAAGTACCGGTGACAGAAAGTCCGCAGTTCTTAAGTTTGCGGGGGCATTTGGTGGAAACTGGTTTTACCGAAGCTGTATTACAGGAAGCTAAACGGGTAGCTAAAAAGCGAGTTATCGTTAAAGAGCGTCCGTTTAGTTCGATTTTTCAAACGCTGCCGCCGGATGAACTATTTGGTGGTAAATATAGCCGTGTCGCTTTTGGTGTTTATAAAGTTTGAAATAGTTTGCAGCTTTGAGTAACATTGAATTATTCGTTGAGTTTAATAGAAAGGAGGTATCGTATGGAGCAATTGATTACAATTTTGGGACCTACCGCCGTAGGCAAAACCGATTTGACATTGAGCTTGGCAAAACGTCTGAACGGTATCGTCATTTCCGGCGATGCCTACCAAATCTATAAAGGCTTGGATATCGGTACGGCCAAACCTTCTATTGAGGAGTTGCAAGCAGTACCTCATCGTCTAATTGATATTCGCATGGCTGATGAATCTTATAGTGCGGCTGATTTTCAGCATGAGGCACGTTTGGAAATTACGGCAGCTCATAAAGACGGTCATATGCCGATTTTATCAGGCGGTACCGGGTTTTATGTACAGTCTCTTCTGGAAGGGTATGATTTTTCCGTCGAGGGACCGAATACACAAATACGTGATCGACTTGATGAGTTATGGCAGACTAAAGGTGATGAAGGACTCTTAGCGTATGCTAAGGTATTGGCTCAAAAAGCTAATATAGAACTTCGTTTTACCGATAAACACCGTTTATTCCGAGCCATCGAATTGATGGAGCAGGGAAATTATGAAGCTCTTACCAATCAAACTAATGCGGGGCTGTCCTATGAAGGATCTGTAATCGGCTTACGACGCAATCGTAATGAACTGTATGAACGCATTAATTTGCGCGTAAATATAATGGTGGAGCAGGGTCTCTTTGAAGAAGTAGAACAACTTTTGGCGGCCGGTGTTTCACCTCAGTGTCAGGCTTTTAAAGGCATCGGCTATAAAGAAGTGGTGGCCTATTTTAACGGTGAGTATACGAAGGCCGAAGCCATTAATGCTATTCAGCAAAATACGCGCCATTTTGCCAAACGTCAGCTTACTTGGTATAAGCGTATGCCATATATAACTTGGCTTGATTGTGATTCTAATCGCACAGGGGATTCTATTTTTGAAGAGGCTTTAGAAATAATTCATAAATCGGGATTAACGGTTTAAACAGCTAATGTTTAGGTGTATAATTGAGCAGATGATTAAAAATTAATTACTCAATTAATCGTCAATGTCATTTTTTAGGGAGCTTACTGTTTGGAGCTCTAATATTAATTTTTAAGTTAGGAAGTTATTAGATAATGAATTTAGATAGTATACGGGACGAAGCTTTGCGTATGGCAGAGCCTCAATTTAAGAAATTTGAACCTATTGCATTACATAATACGAAGAAAGTATTGGAAGCTTTTAAAGAGTGCCAATTAAGTGATTATCACTTTAACGGGTCCAGCGGCTACGGCTATAATGACAGCGGTCGTGAAAAATTGGATGAAGTTTTTGCCCATGTTTTTAAAGCGGAAAAAGCGTTGGTTCGTGCTCACTTTGTTTCCGGTACGCATGCTTTGGCAACAACCTTAATTGCCTTATTGGGCAGTGGTAAACAGGGTAAAGAGTTTGTATATGCTGTAGGTGCCCCGTATGATACGATGCAATCAGTAATCGGTGTACCGCATCCGGTGCGCAATTCTTTGGTTGAACGTGGTTTTATTTATAAAGAAGTGCCTTTAAAAGACAATACCTATGATTTGGACGGTATTGTGGCTGCGGTTAACGAAAGTACACGTGTTGTCGTTATTCAGCGTTCACGCGGTTACAGTACGCGTGAACCGCTTTCCGTATTGGATATTGAAAAGATTTGTAAGGCTGTTAAGGCTAAGAATCCGAAGACAATTTGTTTCGTTGATAATTGTTACGGTGAATTTACGGAAACTACAGAACCATTGGAACACGGCGCCGATATTATGGCCGGTTCTTTAATTAAGAACGCCGGTGGCGGTATTGCTCCGACCGGCGGTTATGTAGCCGGCAAAGAAACGCTAGTGGAAGACGTGGCCTATGAATTGACGGCACCGGGCTTAGGTGATCACATGGGTTCTTATTCGCCGGGTTATCGCTTATTCTTCCAAGGCTTATTCTTGGCTCCTCATGTAGTATTGCAGGCACTGAAAGGTGCTGTATATACAGCAGCGGTAGGTACACTTTTGGAGTATGAAGTATTTCCGAAAGTTGATTCCGATCGTTTTGACTTGATTCAAGCTATTAATCTTAATAATGCGGATGAAATGGAACAGTTTTGTCGCGGTATGCAGGCTTATTCGCCGGTAGATGCGCATGTTCGTCCGGTTCCGGGCGATATGCCGGGCTATACGGATCAAATTATCATGGCCGGCGGTACTTTTGTACAAGGTTCATCCATTGAACTCAGTGCCGATGGTCCGGTACGTGCACCATATACTATTTTCATGCAAGGCGGCCTTGTATTTGAACATTCGATGCTCGGTATTTTAGGATCAGCTGAAGAAATTTTAGCTAATCGAAAAGCGTAATAGTTTTTGAGCCGTAAATAGCAGTAGTTCTTACGAATCATGTAAGATTTAGATCTGAGCTTTAATGTAAGTGCAAATTTAAGATGTAAAATAAGGCGTAAGTATAGGATGTAATGTGATTCCAAAAATCATAAGATTAAGATATCTCTATATATTACGCCTGTTTTATGGTATACTAACTGTTGCTTTAGTATAAGTAATGTGTATTTTTTAGAATAATTGAGATTTTTTAGAACGATAAGATGCTAGTTCTGATTAATAGCGATTTTTCTTGAAAAAATTAATTACTTTAAAGCATTTGTGTATTTTTATTTTTATTAGTCGGTATATACATATTCGGACTTTCACTCTGTATGATGTATATTGAGTTTACTGAACAGGTCAGGCGACCTACAGAAGGAGAAAGCATGGAAAACGTTGTAGCAGTTGCAATGAGTGGGGGCGTCGACAGCTCCTTAACAGCGTCGATGCTGTTAGAACAAGGGTATAAGGTATTTGGTATTACCTTGCGTTTATGGGTAAGCGATGCAGATCCTGAGGATGTGCCGTTAGCCGTAACGGATGCTAAGAAAATGTGTGATTTTCTCGGCATTGAGCATCATGTAGTAGATGCTCGGGATGTTTTTTACGAAAATGTAGTTGATTATTTTGTTAACGAGTATGCCGCTGGGCGTACACCGAATCCTTGTGTATTCTGCAATAAAAATATTAAATTTGATCTGTTGTTAAAACGTGCGCTTGAATTGGGTGCTACGCATATGGTAACAGGTCACTATGCACAGGTGCGTTATAATGAAGCAACAAAGCTTTATGAACTTCATAAAGGGGCAGATCCATCCAAGGATCAGAGTTATGTACTCTACACCTTGAATCAAGATATCTTAAGCCATTTGATGTTCCCATTGGGCGCTCAGAAGAAGACCTTGACTCGTGAAATGGCAAATGACCGCGATTTACCGGTGGCTAACAAGCCGGATAGCGAAGATATTTGCTTCTTACCAAATCACAATTATCAGGGCTTTATTCAAAAACAATTGACTGAAGCACCTACATCGGGCAATATTGTTCATGAAAACGGTGAAATTTTAGGCCGTCACAACGGTTTGTTCAACTACACTATCGGTCAGCGTAAAGGTCTCGGCGTTGCTTATAAGTATCCGCTTTACGTAGTACGCCTTGATGGTGAAAAGAACGAAGTTATCGTCGGTCCTGATGAAAGTTTATTCACAAATCGCATGATTTGTAAACATTACAACTTCTTATCCGGTACGATTCCAAAGGAATTACATGCAGCCGGCAAGATTCGCTATGCAGCGAACCCTTCGCCATGTGTAGCCCGTATCCTTGACGATGAAACCATGGAAGTTGTCTTTGAAACGCCACAACGCGCTATTACACCGGGTCAATCCGTAGTATTCTACGAAGGCACTCAAGTATTAGGCGGCGGTGTAATCGAAACTGTTTGCTAAAGATTGGTAAGCAAATATAATACTATATGCAGAACGCCTGTAACCAAGTGCGGTTACAGGCGTTTTTGTACCTTAGTAATAATAGACGATATGTCATACTAATGTTATAATATTTAGATAGATTATAGTATATGTATATAGTAAGCAAAGTTAAACTAGAATTATTTAATAATTTTAGTTCTTTTATATTTATCGAGATTTAAGTGCTATTCAATTATTGTGCTACTTAAATCGTTGAAAATGACGAAGTTAAGCCATTTGTGAGGAGAATAGAGCATGTCAACTGACCATATTCGTAATTTCTGTATTATTGCCCATATAGACCACGGGAAATCCACCTTGGCTGACCGTTTGATAGAAGCAACGGGAACGCTCACAAAACGTGAGATGGAGGCTCAGGTGCTTGATTCCATGGATTTGGAACGTGAACGTGGGATTACCATTAAAGCCCAATCCGTTCGCTTATTGCATACCGCTAAAGACGGTAACCAATACACCTTAAACTTAATCGATACCCCGGGCCACGTGGATTTCAGCTATGAAGTATCCCGTTCCTTAGCTGCTTGTGAAGGGGCTTTGCTCGTTGTAGATGCAGCACAAGGCGTTGAAGCACAGACTTTGGCCAATGTTTACTTGGCGTTGGAACACGACTTGGAAATTATTCCGGTAATTAATAAAATAGACTTACCGAGTGCCGATGTGGAACGTGTAAAAAAAGAAATTGAAGATATTATCGGTCTTGATGCATCCGATGCGATTTTGGCGAGTGCTAAATCCGGTATCGGTATTCAGGATATTTTGGAAGCCATTGTTGAACGTATTCCGGCACCGGAAGACAAATCGGATCAACCGACACGCGCTCTTATTTTTGACTCCCGTTTTGACTCTTACAAAGGCGCTATCGCTTATGTACGCGTTAAAGAAGGTTCTCTTAAAAAACGTGACATCATTCGTATGATGCACGATAATAAAGACTTTGAAGTGACCGAGCTTGGCGTTTTCACACCAAACTTATTGCCGGTGGATGAATTGTCATGCGGCAGTGTAGGTTGTGTGGCGGCGAGCATTAAAAATGTAGGCGACTGCCATGTAGGAGATACAATTACTAAAGCTGACGATCCGGCGGCAGAACCGTTACCGGGTTATCGCAAAGCGGTATCGATGGTGTATTGCGGTCTCTATCCGACAGACAGCAAGGATTACGACAATCTGCGTGATGCTCTTGAAAAATTGAACTTAAATGACGCAGCCCTTGAATATGAACCGGAAACATCCATCGCTTTGGGTTTCGGTTTCCGTTGCGGTTTCCTTGGTCTTTTGCACATGGACGTTATTCAGGAACGTTTGGAACGTGAATACAACTTAACGTTAATTACGACGGCGCCGAGCGTAAACTACAAAGTACATAAGACAAACGGTGAGATTTTAGAAATTGACAATCCGTCCAAATTGCCGCCACCTACGGAAATTGACTTCATCGAAGAGCCGTATGTAAAGGCAACAACCATTGTTCCTAAGGACTTTGTAGGTGCCATTATGGAATTATCGCAGGATAAGCGCGGTGAATACCAATCCATGGAATATTTGGACGAAACTCGTGTATCCATCGTATATCACTTGCCATTGGGCGAAATCATTTACGATTACTTTGATAAATTGAAATCCGCTACGAAAGGCTATGCTTCATTAGACTATGAACTCATCGGTTATCAGGCATCGCCGATGGTTAAGATGGACATTCTCTTAAATGGGGAACCGATTGACGCTTTGAGCATTATTGTTCATAAAGACAGAGCGGCTACACGCGGACGTGCCTTGACTGAAAAGTTAAAAGAACTCATTCCGCGTCAAATGTTTGAAATTCCGATTCAGGCAGCAGTCGGTAATAAAATTGTGGCTCGTGAAACGGTTAAAGCTTGGCGTAAAGACGTGTTGGCTAAATGTTACGGCGGCGATATCAGCCGTAAACGTAAATTGTTGGAAAAACAAAAAGAAGGTAAGAAACGTATGAAGGCGGTAGGTAGTGTAGAAATTCCGCAAGAAGCGTTCATGGCCATTCTTAAAGTTGACGACAAATAATTCAGATTAAATTTTAAATTATATTACCACTTCAATTTGGGCTTAATAATAGTTCAGATACTGGTTTTTCAAAAAGATAAAGGAGATTGTGTATGGAGTTAACATTCACACCCTCTTTTGCGACTTCTCGGGATATGGGGGTGTACCTTCATATCCCGTTTTGTCGTAAAAAATGCTCTTACTGTGATTTTGCCTCCTACGAAGGTATGGAAGCCTATTATGATGATTATGTTGATGCTTTGTGTGCTGAAATAAAACTATGGGCCGAAACATATCCTAAAAGTGCTAAAATTCCGGTAAACACGGTTTATTTTGGTGGCGGTACACCAACACAGTTATCGTTAATTCAGTTAGAGCAGATTTTAGATACTTTATATACTTACTATCCTTGTGATTCTGTCCGTGAATTATCCATGGAAGCGAATTCGGGGGAAATCGACATTGACTACCTGAAAGGGCTAAAATCCCTAGGTGTTACTCGCCTTAGCTACGGTGTTCAGACTTTTGATGATAATTTGTTGCAGCTGCTCAGACGTGGTCATAATGCGCATATGGCGAAACAGGCGATTACCGATGCTTTATCCGTTGGTTTTCAATCGGTAAGTGGTGATTTAATCTATGCACTGCCGGGACAGTCCTTAAACGACATAAAGACCAATGTAAAAACATTGGTCGATTTGGGTGTCAGTCATATTTCGATTTACGGTTTGCAGCTGGAAGAGGGCACTAATTTACATAAACAGGTGGAATTGGGGGACCTCGATTTGCCGCCAGATGACGAAAACGAAGCCATGTATGATTGTATGCTTGATGAACTTAGTGCTAACGGCTTTGAGCGTTATGAAATCTCCAACTTTACCAATAACGGTTCCTACAGCTATCATAATCTGCGTTATTGGCAGTATAAAGACTATTTAGCTTTCGGTGCCGGGGCCTATTCCTTCTATAATAATGTACGACGCAATAACGAGCCCTATGTAGTACCTTATATAAATCGTTTGCGGCAGGAATTATTGCCGGTTGTGGTTGAAGAGAAAATCAGTGAAGACCGCGCAGTAGAAGATTTTTGCTTTTTGGCATTGCGTACGAAGTGGGGGCTTTCCGAAAAAGCCTTTAATGAACGTTTCAATATGTCCGTTCGAGATATTTTCGGCGATGAAATAGATTTGTTAATAAAGCAGGGTTTACTAATAGTGGACGTAGATACTTGGCGACTCACTCGTGACGGAGCTAAGCATGGTAATTATGTGTTTAGTCAGTTTATTCGGTAAGTGAAGATTGGTATACCGACTTGTTGATTGGTATAATTCAATCAGATAACAAAAAAAGACGCACTCATGTGCGTCTTTTCTAATGTGGTGGAGATAAGCGGGATCGAACCGCTGACCTCTTGAATGCCATTCAAGCGCTCTCCCAGCTGAGCTATACCCCCATGCATTACAGATAATATAATACTAAATAGATTAGACTTTTGTCAATAAAAATTTACATGACAGTGACAAAATAAATATGATAAATTTACATAGCTCGATCAAGGGAGAATATACATGTGTAACTTGTCAGAGGTATGTATTCGTGGTATGCTTTTACTATTAATAAATGGAATATTTTAGTGATGTAAAGTAAGGAAGATTGGACCATGAAAGACTATGTGAATTTTGGCTGGCGAGCTTGCTTTGCCGGCATAATTTTCGACTTATTAAGTTTATGTGCTGTATTTTTAGTGAGTAAAGGCATTTACGGATATGTAACGGGTGACAGATTTTATTTAGTTTCCGGTGTTGTTTTATTTGTTGTTATTACCGCTGCCGGACTTTTATGTCGTAATTTATACACCAAAGGTTTGACTAAACGGTTTCCCGATACACATGTATCTAATACTGCCTTTCTTTTTATTTTATATGCGGTAGCGTTAACCGTGGCGATTGTGCTCGGTATTATTGCTATGTTGATTATGGTGCTTTTAATGCAGGAAATGCAGTCGGGACAGATAGTCGATACATATAACGGTATGAATATTTACTTGCTTTATATGGGGGCATCGGCAGCTACTTATTTTTACTTTTTACTATATACGACGGCCAGTGTGGAATATGTATGGCGACGTTTTTTACAGAAGAATGTGGCCTTACTCAATACGGAAGAGGCTAAAGATAAGGTGGATGCTACCGACGTAATAACGGCTATTATTGAAGCCGGTGAATCATCTCTCGATAACAGTAATCGTGAGAAAATGGGGCGTTTTGAAAGGGGAAAATCTTCGTATGCATCGGATGACAGTTTGACAGGTATGACCGAGGCTGCGGTAAACAAAGAAGAAGTCGAAAAAGCTACCGATATTGAATCTATAGGCGGTTCCAAAGCTTCAGTATAGTTTCTCTTTATGCTGACAGCGATTAAGCACTTAATTTTCAAAAACTTTACTTCGTTAAATCATAACTTTTAGTTATTTGGTGATATTTGTCACAGCCCTTTAAAATAAGAATATGATACAAATAATATAATGAATTATACATAACGGTATAAAGTGTAAGGTCTGTCGGTATTGTAAGTGATTGTATCAAACTGAGGGTACAACAATATACGTTTATTGTTAATCAAATGACTGAGGAGTACATATGAAAACATCCATTATTTTACACTCTTTATTTAGTGAATTTTCACGCGAACAACTACACGCTATTATAGAATTAGTTGACAAATATAAAGGGAATTTTCGAATCGTAGCTACAGGGATTCAGATTTATGACATTACCAAGGAAGACAAGGCGGCGATTTTGGAACAATTACCTGAAGGGGTACAACAGGTTAAGCATGCGGCGGTTAACTCTGTTACGGCTTGTCGCGGTACTGACGGTTGCTCCCATGCGTTTATGCAGACTGTTCCGGTAGCAAAATATATTGACGAGCATCATTTCGGTGAAGATATGCCAAATAAACTTCGCATCGGTATCAGCGGTTGTCCGCGTTGTTGTGCGGAACCGATGATTAAAGATATCGGTTTGTACGGCATGCCTGACGGTTATGTATTGGTAGCCGGCGGTAAAAGCGGTAATCGTCCTAAAGGGGGCGAAGTATTGGCAAAAAAACTAACACCTGAAGAAGCACAGAATAAAATTGAATTTTTAATGCAATGGTACAAAGATAATGGCATGCCAAAAGAAAAATTCGATCACATGTTGGCTCGCTTAGGTAATCCGTTCGCAACAACAGCCGAAGTTGAATAATTAAATACTATCACCTTGAATGCAATTAAACTCTTTTAAGAATTGATTTTATCGGTCATCTTAAAAGAGTTTTTCTTTTTATTCCCTGATTGATGTATAATATGAATATGAAAAATAGCGGAAGAGCTATGGAAGTTTTTAAAGTATAAAGCCGGCAATAGAACCGGTTAAACGGTTAAAAGGTTAACATGTAAACAGTTATAATATTACAATGGTTACAGGCTTCAGTATTTTACTATTATTAAAAACGGCGATTCGAGGAAATTATGATATTAGGACCGAATTTTACACATCGGCCGCTAACGTGGCAAGAAAAATTCAAAAACTCCTTAATGACCAATCCGCAGCGCTTATTGGCATTAAGCTTTGCTTTACTCATGCTGTTTGGCGGATTTTTATTGAGTCTGCCTTGGGCAACGCTTGACGGGAGCAGAACGCCTTTTGTAGACGCACTCTTTGTGGCTGTTTCCTGTGTGTCTGTAACGGGACTAAGTACCGTAGACACTTTTCAACATTGGAGCATTTTCGGGCAGACAGTGATGGTATTACTTATTCAAATCGGCGGTTTGGGAACGATGACGTTTACTACATTTATCTTCATTGTGTTACGACGCCGCGTAGGCTTAGAGAATAAATTGTTGTTACAAGAAGATATTGGTCAAGACAATATTTCTGTCCGGACTGTGCTTAAACAGATTGCGATTCTTACTTTTGGCTTTGAGTTTTTGGGCGGCATAGCTTATACTTTGGATCTATATCCGTACTTAGGTTACAGTGCTGTTTATTACGGATTTTATCAGGCGGTATCTACGTTCTGTAATGCAGGTTTTGTTTTCTTCGATAATAATTTACCGTATAAAATGGTGGGTGACTGGGGCTTTACTCTTACAACTTGCGTGCTCATCCTTATTGGCGGTTTTGGGTATATGGCGTCCTTTGATATCTGGAATAATCGTAAACGGGGCTTTACTCATTTAACATTACATACCAAGGTAATGCTCATGGGTGAACTTATTTTAGTTACTTTTGGTACGCTTAGTATTTTAGGCTGGGAGTGGAATCAAACGTTGCAAGGTTTACCATTGGCTACTAAATTCCAGGGGGCTTTGTTCCAAGCTATAACGCCGCGTACAGCGGGAATATCGACTTTAAATTATGCGGACTTACATCCTATAACCGTTTTTATTACAGTTGTTCTCATGTTTATCGGGGCCGGACCAAATTCGACCGGTGGAGGTATCAAAATCAGCACTATGGCGGTACTTTGGGCTACGTCTCGATCATTGTTTACAAACACAAGACGAGTTGAAATTTATGAACGAAGTTTAAGTCAAAGTGTTATCTATAAGGCTTGCGGTATTGTGTTCTTTTCGGCTATATTGGTGGTATTGGGCACCTTTGTGTTAGCCGGTGTTGAAACATTCCCGTTTTTAGATTTATTATTCGAAGTTACGTCCGCGTTTGCCACGGTAGGGCTTACCATCGGGATTACACCGGAACTTTCAACAATCAGTAAATTAACACTTATTATAGTGATGTATACGGGACGTATCGGAGTGCTTACCTTGATAGGGGCTTTCTTCTTAAAACGCCGCAGTACGACGACGGCTTATTATCCGGAAGACAATGTATTGTTGTAGCTGAAAAGGTTATGGTTGATGGCATGTGTAGTCGGTTATTAAAAAACAGAGGTAATATAAATGAAGCGTAAAACAATCGGTATTATAGGTTTAGGACGTTTTGGCGGTACATTGGCCAAACAGGTTGCGGCTTTAGGTCATGAAGTGGTAGGCATTGATATTGAAGAAACGTTGGTGCAAAAACTGGCTCCGTATTTAACGCATAGTATTGTGGCCGACTTCAGTGATGAAGATACGATTCGTCAGTTAAATTTACAGGAACTTGATGTGGTAGTAATTGCTATCGGCGATAATCTAAAGGCTAAGCTTTTATCTGCCATGGTCCTTAAAGAATTACATACTCCTTATATTGTCGCAAAAGCGTCCACAACGATGGAGAGTAAGTTATTGGAACGTGTCGGTGCCGATTTGATTATTTTCCCGGAAATGGATATGGCAGAACGGGTTGCTCAAATGCTGACTCGTGAAAATATTGTTGATTATTTCCAATTGTCGCAAGATATCGGCTTGGTGGAAATGGGAATACCGCAATTTATGGTAGGTCATACATTGGTGGCACTTGATATTCGTAAACATTATAATGTAAATATTGTGGCGGTGAAACGTGATAAAAATGTCATTGCACCGCCGAATCCGAATAATCCGCTGCAAGATGATGATATGTTAATTGTAATCGGGCGTAATGAAGATATAACTAAACTGAGTCAATAAAATTTACAATCAAAAGTGAACGATAGCAGGGGACATATGTACTTTCTCAATAAATTTTAATTAATGAGATATGACTTAAGTTAGTAATGGGCCGTTTTTTTGAGGGCTTATATACTGATTATGCATGCTATGTGCACTGCTCGTTGACAAAGAGTAACATTAAACATATAATTCAAGTAGAGAAAAAGGGGGCTTCCACGTAGTGGAGAGCCCCTTTGATTGTGTAATAGTGAAAGAGAAAAGTTTTTATGTAGTGGACTAGATAAGAATCGGTTCGGAGCAGGTGGGATTCTTGGTTGATTGTAGGCATCCGAAGAAATTTCCTTAGGTAAAGCTTTTAATTATCTTTAATTTTTCACTTTGTTATTGTGTTTTTATCTAAGGAGATGATGACATGGCAGTACAAAATCATCACGATGAGGTCCGTCCGATTATGGATCCGACCAAAAATTATGAGGAAATTAACAGTTATGTTATTTTCTGGGGGCTCTTCTTTGCCGCATTATTTGCTTTGGCCGTAGGTTATTTATGCTTGAAGATCGGGCAGACAGTCGACGCTTTTGCGCCGGTATCTATTTTGGCTATGGGGATGGCGGTTCTTTTCAAACGTAAGAATGCTTTCCCTGAAACCGTTCACATTCAGGCGATTGCCAGCTCGGGTACTAACGTACTTGCAGGGGTAATGTTCATTTTACCGGCTCTTTTTATTCTCGATATTCATAGCGTAACGGTTTTTCAGATGATGGTGCCTATCGTATTAGGCGGTTTATTGGGCGTATTCCTTTGCGTATTCTTCCGTCAGTATTTCTGTGAAGAAATGCATCATGCGTATCCGTTCCCAAGCGGTCGTGCCGCTGCCGAAGTATTGAGCAGTAATGACGGCGGTAAAGCAAAACTCATGGCACTTAGCGGTTTACTCGGTTTAGGTTATGATTTTGTATTGAACTCTCTCGGTTGGTGGCGTGAAGTTTTCTCCACTACTACATTCCGTTGGGGTCAAGTTTTCCAGCAGAACAGTAAAATGCACTTATCGTTAGATAGTGATATTGCTTTATTAGGTTTAGGTTATTTCACCGGTATTCGTTATGGTTCTATTATTGCAGCCGGTTCTTTCTTTGCCTGGTTCGTGATGGTTCCGTTATTTTACTTCATCGGCGGCGACCATATGATGATGGTAGGGGGCAAAGAAATTCTCCTGGCCGATGCATCGACCGGTGACGTATTCAAGACTTATGTTCGTCATATCGGTATCGGTATGCTTGCCATGGCCGGTGTTATCGGTTTGTTGACCATGTCCAATGTAGTAAGCAAAATCATGAAACGCGCTATTGTTGATATGTTCAGCCGTGGTAAAACCACTACAGTTACTGTATTGCGTACCCAGCTTGATTTACCATCTTCCGTATTGGGCTTAGGTATCGTTTTAACAACCATTTTATTTGCTATTTTCTTCCACATTTTCTATGCTGAAACATTCCTACAAACAGTTTTAGCTTTCTTTATTGTATTGATTTTATCGTTCTTATTGTCAGTTGTAGGTATCAGTTCCATCGCGTTTACCGGTAATGAACCGGTATCCGGCATGACGATTTTCATGATTTTAATCAGTGCCGTTATTTTGTCCGCAGTTGGTATGGGCGGTACAACCGGTATTATTGCTATCTTGATGATGGCAGCCTTCTTGGCAACCACTATCGGTGTAGCCGGTAACTTCATGTCCGAATTGAAAGTAGCACATTTAACCGGTGCTACGCCTGCAAAAATGCAATTGTGGCAATTGGTTGGTGTTGTCATCGCCAGTATCGTATGCGTTGGCGTTTTGATTTTGCTTAACAATGCATATGGTTTCGTAGGTGACGGTGCTTTAAATGCTCCTCAGGCTAATGCTATGGCTGCTATCGTTGAACCTTTGATGACCGGCGGTAGTGCTCAATGGGAATTATATATTCTCGGTGCTATCTTTGCCGTATTACTTTGGATGATTGGCGTGCCGCCATTGGCATTCGCTCTTGGTGCTTACTTACCGATGGAAATCAATACACCGATTTTAGTAGGCGGTTTCATTTCTTACTTAGTTAAACGCAGCAGCAAAGACGAAGCTGAAAGTGAAGCTCGTGTAGCTGAAGGCGGTACTGTAGCCTCCGGTTTCGTAGCCGGCGGTGCTATCGGCTCCTTAATCAGTGCCGTGCTTAAAATTGCCGGTGTTGATTGGTTCTTGGATGCTTGGGAAAAGACTCCGGAAGCAACTTACCTCGGTATCGTTATTTATCTTGCTTTGTGCGTAATGATTTATAAAATTGCAACCCGTAAACGAGTGGCTAAATAATTTAGTTGCCGATGTACTATGTGGTAAGTCATTAATGTAAATGACTTGTAATTTATAAGTTAATTTAAAATGTTTTACATAAGGGCTTTTAAAGGTCAAAGATCTTTAAAGGCCCTTTGATTTTTTGACTAATCAGTAAATAGGCGAGGTTTTACGAAATTTGTACGAAATAAAAGCTTGACATTTTGACGTTTTATGATAACATTATAGCTGTGATTAGCACTCGATGTTGATGAGTGCTAACAATGAGGTGTGAACATGGATGAACGTAAACAGCGCATCTTACACGCTATCATACAAGACTATATAAAGTCGGCCGAGCCGGTCGGTTCAAGAATATTGGCTAAAAATTATAATTTAGGTGTCAGCCCGGCCACAGTTCGTAATGAAATGGCCGATTTGGAAGAACTTGGTTTCTTAGAACAACCGCATACATCAGCAGGTCGTATTCCATCAGCTAAGGGTTACCGATTCTATGTAGACGCTATGTTGCATTTGAACGGCACAGAGCGCGAAGATGCAGAAAAAATCAATAAAATATGGCAAGAAAAACCGGCTAACTTTGAAGATTTCTTCTTAAATGTAGCCAAACTGATTTCGCAAATCAGTCATAACATGAGTTTATTTTTGGCGCCGGCGCATGATACGTCGGTTTTAAAATTTATTCATGTGCTACCGATAGGTGAGAACCGGGCCATCATGGTAGTGGTAACCGATCAGGGTGCATTGGACAATGAGCCGATGTATTTTAAAGAAGCTGTCAGTGATGACGTTTTAGCTTCATTGGCAATTCGCTTTACCAATGTCCTCAAGGATGTACGGCTATCGAGTATGACCATGCAGAACTTGGAAGCTACGGTTCAGCTCATTGAAGGGCCGCGAGCGGTATTACTCATATTGGCTGAGACTTTATATCGAGCCATTGCTAAACGTAAGCTGTTCTATTCGGTCGGTACGACTGAACTTTTGGAACAACCGGAATTCAAAGACATAAAGAAAGTACAACCGATTCTGTCGATGTTGGAAGAACAGGATCAATTGAATCAGTTACTGGCTGCGTCTAAGAAGAACGGTATCGGCATTACCATCGGCAGTGAAAATCAGGCGAAACCGCTTAAAGATTTAAGTGTTATTCAGGCTGATTTCGGTGATAAAGATGAGCGAATCGGTACATTGGCTATATTAGGACCTACTCGTATGGAGTATGGCCGAATCATTGGTATTTTATCGTATATGCAAGATTTTATGCGTGCATTGGCGGAAAATAAAAACAGAAAGTAATGAGGTGATACTCACGATGGGAGCAGACGAGATGAAACAGGCTGAAGACTTTACGCAAGAAACAGTAACTGATGAAATGAACGTTGCCGACGAACCTAAAGTAACTGTAGAAAGTGCAGAAGATGTTGCAGCTACTGAAGCGAAAGCTGCAGGTGAAACAGTAACGGCGGAAGCTGATGCCGTTAAAGAAGCATTGGCGGAAGCAGAAAAACGATTTGTTCGTTTGCAAGCCGACTTTGATAATTTCAAGCGACGCACGTTGCAGGAAAAAGATCAATTGGCCGGATTTGTTAAAGCAGATGTAATGAAAGATTTATTCTCCGTGCTGGATAATTTCGAACGGGCTTTACAGGCTCCGACAACAGCTGAAACAAAAGCATTCCTTGACGGTTTTGTGATGATTCATCAGAACCTTATGGCAATGCTCAGTAAACATGGCTTGGCTGTAATCGATGCGGTAGGGAAACCGTTCAATCCGAACTATCACCAAGCAATCATGCGCGTACCGTCTGATGAATATGATAACGATACAGTATGCGAAGTATTACAAACCGGTTATACCGTAGATGGTAAAACGGTACGTCCGGCTATGGTTAAAGTAGTTCATAATGATTAATTTCGCTAAGTAAAACGGAATAGATTGAATCTGAACCGTTAGCTTATATTTGAGATTAACATGACAATATATAGCAATTTATGTGAACACATAGGAGGTCATTTAAAATGGCAAAAGTAATTGGTATTGACTTAGGTACAACAAACTCTGTAGTCGCTGTTATGGAAGGCGGCGAACCTGTCGTTGTTACAAATCAGGAAGGTTCTCGTTTAACTCCTTCCGTTGTAGGTTTTGCAAAAAATGGTGAACGTTTAGTTGGTCAGTTGGCAAAACGTCAGGCTGTTTCCAATCCTGAACGTACTATTTCTTCCATTAAACGCCACATGGGTAGTGACTACAAAGTAAAAATCGACGATAAGGAATATACACCGCAGGAAATTTCTGCAATGGTTCTTCAAAAATTGAAGGCTGACGCAGAAGCATACCTTGGTGAAACAGTAACTCAGGCAGTTATTACGGTACCTGCTTACTTCACCGACAGCCAACGTCAGGCTACTAAAGATGCCGGCGCTATCGCAGGTCTCGATGTTCTTCGTATCATTAACGAACCAACAGCTGCAGCTTTGGCTTATGGTGTAGATAAAGACGAAGAAGGTAAAGTTCTCGTATTTGACCTTGGCGGCGGTACATTCGACGTATCTATCCTTGAACTCGGTGACGGCGTATTCGAAGTGAAAGCTACCAGCGGTAACAACCACTTGGGCGGCGATGACTTCGACCAACGTATCATGAATTGGATGATTGAAGAATTCAAAAAAGATACCGGCATTGATTTGTCTCAAGACAAAATGGCCGATCAGCGTTTAAAAGAAGCGGCAGAAAAAGCTAAAATCGAATTATCCGGTGTTATGAGTACTAACATTAACTTACCATTTATTACAGCTGATGCTACCGGCCCTAAACATTTGGATTTAACTTTGACTCGTGCAAAATTTGAAGAATTGACTCACGACTTGGTAGAAGCTACTATCGAACCTACTCGTAAAGCTTTGGCCGATTCCGGTCTCAGCGTAGGCGAAATTGATAAAATCTTACTTGTTGGTGGTTCTTCCCGTATTCCGGCTGTTCAAGAAGCTATCAAACGCGTTCTTGGTAAAGAACCAACTAAAAACGTTAACCCTGATGAATGTGTAGCCGTTGGTGCTGCTATTCAAGGCGGTGTACTCGTTGGTGAAGTTAAAGACGTATTGCTTCTCGACGTAACTCCATTGTCCTTGGGTATCGAAACATTGGGCGGTGTTTTCACACGCATTATCGATCGTAACACTACGATTCCTACATCCAAGAGCCAGGTATTCTCCACAGCTGCCGATAATCAACCGGCTGTAGATATTCACGTATTACAAGGTGAACGTGATTTTGCTGCGGACAATAAAACACTTGGTCGTTTTGAATTGACCGGTATTCCTGCAGCTCCACGTGGAGTACCTAAAATTGAAGTTACATTTAATATCGATGCTAACGGTATCGTTAATGTAAAAGCTAAAGATATGGGCACCGGTAAAGAACAGGCTATTACCATTACATCTTCCGGCGGTTTGAAACAAGACGAAATCGACCGCATGGTTAAAGAAGCTGAAGCACATGCTGCTGAAGATAAAGCTAAAAAAGAAGAAATCGAAGTTAAAAACAACGCTGATTCCTTAGTATACCAAGCTGAAAAAGCTGTTAAAGACTTTGAAGGTAAAGCTGATGCTGCAACTCTTGAACAAGTTACTAAAGCTAAAGATGCTTTGAAAGCCGCTATTGAATCCGGTAATGTAGAAGACATCAAAGCTAAGAGCGAAGAATTGACTAAACCTTTATACGAATTATCTACTAAGATGTATGAACAGGCTCAAGCTGCTCAGCAGACTGCCGGTGATGCTCAGGGCGCTCAAGGTGCTCAAGGCGGCGCACAGCAGAACGATGATGTTGTAGATGCTGAATACACAGAAGTAAAAGACGATAAAAAAGACTAAGAGGACGGTAATTAACTGATGGCGAAGGATTATTATGACGTCTTAGGGGTCGATAAAAATGCCTCTCAAGATGAAATAAAAAAAGCGTTTAGAAAAAAAGCGCGCCAATACCATCCTGACGTAAACCGCGACAATCCGAAAGAGGCGGAAGGAAAGTTTAAAGAAGCAAACGAAGCCTATGAAGTATTGTCTGATGAAACCAAGCGAGCCCAGTATGACCAATACGGTCATGACGCCTTCACTCAAGGTGGCGGCGCCGGGGCCGGTGGTTTCGGCGGCTTTGGCGGTCAAGGCGGTTTTGGTGGGTTTGGCGGCCAGGCCGGCGGCTTTGGAGATATTTTTGACATGTTCTTCGGCGGTGGTGGTCAACAAAATAACGGTCCGCAAAAAGGTGACGATCTTCGTCATGATGTGGAAATCAGCTTTGAAGATGCCGCTTTCGGTCGTAAAATGACGATTGAAGTGCAACGTCACGAAGAATGTACTCATTGTCACGGTACCGGCGGTGAACCGGGCAGCAAGGTAGAAACTTGTCCGCGTTGTCATGGTAGTGGTCAAGAAACTGTGGTTCAAAATACACCGTTCGGTCAAATGCGTTCTGCTCGTACTTGTTCCGTTTGTCACGGTTCCGGTAAAAAGATTGAAAAAACTTGCAGAGTTTGTCACGGCAGTGGTGAAAATGTGGCTCGTCGCAAGATTGAAATAAAAATTCCGGCCGGTGTTGACAGCGGTTCCCGTTTGCGCGTAGCTAATGAAGGTGAACCGGGGATTAAAGGCGGTCCTAAAGGCGATTTATATGTTTACATTTATGTAAAACCAAGTCGCGAGTTCGAACGTCAAGGCAATGAAGTAGTAAGCGAAGCTAAAATTTCCTTTGCTCAGGCAGCCATCGGCGCCACAATCATGGTTAATACCTTAGACGGTAAAGTAGAACTTAAGATTCCTGAAGGTACACAGACAGGTACAATTTTCCGCTTAAAAGGCAAAGGGATTCCGTACTTACGAAATCCGAGTCAGCGCGGTGACCAACATGTTCGTGTAACGGTTACGACACCTAAGAAATTAACTCAAAAACAACGTGAGTTGTTGGTACAATTTGCAAAAGAAGGCAAAGAAGATGTATCTGTGTTAAAAGAGAGTAAGAGCATTTTAGAAAAAATCGGTGATAAATTCAAAGATGCCTTATGCGGTGATTGAAAAGCTCGCCTGAACTTCATGTTCAGGACCGGAGGTATATAATGAAATGGATAGAAATATCCGTTGCCATCGAAAGAGTAGTCATTGAAGAGGTGACTACTCTTTTTGACACATTCAGCAGCAACGGTTTTATAGAAGAAGATTTACCGAATGAACCGGCATGGGTACAGCTTACTTTATATGGTGATGCTGAAAAGACGCCGAAAGAATGGGAAATATTGATTGGTAATGCTTTAAAGACGGCACAGTTTGACTACAAGCATTTATATGCCAAAGAAGTTACTGACAACGATTGGTATAATAATTGGCAGCAATATATTGAGCCAAGTGAAATTTTACCGAATGTGGTGATTCGACCGGCGTGGAAAGAATATACACCAAAAGCCGGTGAAAAGGTTTTAACCATTGATTCCGACTTATCTTTTGGCACCGGAGCTCACGAGACGACGAAAGCCTGTGCTGAATTAATGGCTAAATACGGTCAAGAAAAAAAGACTTGCCTTGATATCGGTACGGGGACGGGGATTTTACTCCTTGTAGCTCATACTCTGGGAATTCCCCATTTAGTCGGCATTGATATTGAGGAAAGGGCGGCAGAACAGGCTAAGGCTAATTGTAAGACTAATGATGTTGAAGCAACAATTATCTGCGGTGATTTGGCCACCGATTTCACCGGTAAAGCGGGTTTAATCATGGCGAATCTTACGGTTGATCCTTTGAAGATTCTGTTGCCTGCTATAAGCACTAAATTAGCCTTAGACGGCATTTTAATCATCAGTGGTATCATTGATGACCGCTATGAGGAAATCATGCCGTATATAAAAAATAATTGGCAAATTGTCGAAGAAGTGGTTAAGGGCTCATGGCACACATTTGCCTTAAAGCAATGAGTCTCTTAGTTGAGTTAAAATTTTATAAGCTTGTTGAAAATTAAGAGCTTAAACACATTAAAGAGTAATTTCTCGAAGTTTTACAATTGACATTGTGAATTAACCGAGGGGTTACTCTTTTTATGTTATAATTATAGATAGAATTATTTAGAAATAAGAGTTGAATTGTCGAGGCCCTTGATATATGATAAGAAGGTTGATTCCCATAATTTAACACATTCAAATTGACATATTTTACTCACGAAAGGCACAGATAATGAAGAAAATATTTATCGATGCACCTTTAGATACATTAATAACCATTCCGAAAGATACAACCCATCATCTTTTAACGGTATTTCGTCATAAAATGGAAAAACCTGTTTTGGTTGGCGGTAATGACGGTAAAAGCGGTGTTTATCAATTGTTGGAAGTGATTAACGGCGAGGCTGAGGCTCGGCTTATAGGCGATATCGACAATGGCGTTTCAGCTGAAGTTGAAATTGTATTGGTGCAAGGATTTTTAAAAGCCGATAAATTGGAATGGGTTTTGCAAAAAACAACAGAACTTAATGTTCATTCAATCTATGCTGTGCCCATGAAGAATTGTGTAGTACAATATAAAATGGATAAATTACCGCAAAAAGTACAACGTTGGGAGAAAATTATGAAAGAAGCTTCTCAGCAATGTGGCCGATCCAAATTACCTGAATTTACGGCTGAGGTTACGTTAGCCGATGTATTGGCACGAGAACAGGCAAAAGGCAGTCTTTTATTGGTAGCTTATGAAAATGAGCACAGTTTGACTTTAAAAGCAGCTTTGGAGCAGGTGGAAGCAGAGGATTTAATTCAACGCGTTGTTATCTTCATCGGGCCTGAAGGCGGCTTAAGTAATGAAGAATTAGCTCAATTTGAAACAGCCGGTGCCCAGGTAGTAACCTTAGGACCAACTATATTACGTGCTGAAACAGCAGCTGTCAGCTCTGTCGGCATGTTACAATATGCGCTGAATATGGATTAAATAATTGTATCGGATACAGGATGAGTCATACATTATTTCAATTATCCGGACTGAAGATAGATACAGTATTTTTATCTGTAATTGATAGGAGAATAGGCAAAAAGATATGAAAACAGTGGCTTTTACTACCTTAGGTTGCCGTGTAAATCAATATGACACGGACGCTATGCGTGGTTTATTTATACAAAGCGGTTATACACCGGTAGATTTTGATGAAAAAGCAGATATTTACGTAATTAATACCTGTTCCGTAACAAACATGGGGGAACGTAAATCCCGTCAATTGATTCGCAAGGCAAAACGTACCAACGAAGATGCATATATTATTGTTACGGGGTGTTATGCTCAGCTGGCTCCTGAAGCCATTGCTGCTATTGACGGTGTTAATTTGGTAATCGGTACCAACAATCGGCATCGTGTGGTGGAGTTAGTAGAACAACTCGAATCTACAGAAAAACAAATCAGTATAGTTCGGAATATTATGGAGCAGGCCACTTTCGAAGAGATGCCGCTTTACGGCAACGAAATAGACAAAGCTCGTGCCTTCATGAAAATTCAGGAAGGCTGTAATAATTACTGTACATTCTGTATTATTCCTTACACTCGCGGCAAGCTTAAATCCCGTCGTGTGGAAGATATTGTAAAAGAAGCTAAACGTTTGGTAGAGCATGGTTATCACGAAATCGTATTGACCGGCATTCATCTTGGCAACTACGGCATTGAATTACTTGAAAAACCCAATTTAGCTCATGTTGTTAAAGCTTTATTGGAGATTCCGGGATTGGAACGCATTCGTTTGGGATCTATTGAATCGGTGGAAGTTTCGGAAGAGCTTGTTGATTTAATGGCGAAGGATCCGCGTTTCTGTACACATTTACATTTACCGCTCCAAGCCGGGTCCGACCATATTTTAAAACTTATGAATCGTCATTATAATCTTCAGGAATTCAAAGATTTAATTGCTCGTTTGCGTAGTCGCATTCCGGGGTTGGCTATTACCACCGATATCATTGCGGGTTTCCCGGGTGAAACAGACGAAGATTTCGAAGAAACTTTGAGAACCGTTGAAGAAATCGGTTTTACTCATATTCATGCTTTCCCATATTCAAAACGTGAAGGTACGCCGGCAGCGACTATGGAAGATCAAGTCCCGGAAGCCGTTAAGAAGACACGTGTGGCGCTTTTGAATAGTTTAGGACAAAAAGGTTTACAAAAGTTTGCTGGACAAATGATTGGCAAACCTGCCGAAATCCTTATTGAACGTGAAGAAGACGGTTATTATCTGGGCTTTACGAATGAATATATTCACGGTAAAATAAAGAAAGGGACAACTGCACACGACGTAGGGACAATCATCGGCGGCACCGTTACCGCTTTTGACGGTGAAACTTTGATTATCGAAGCGTAATACAAGCTTTCAGGTTATGAAATATTAGATGGTTTTCTCTGTCAGCAGTTATCAAATTAAAATCCGTGTTCTATAAAAGGAGCGATGACGCATGAGCGACGAATGTATTTTTTGTAAAATTATTAAAGGGGAAATCCCTTGCAACAAAGTTTTGGAAAATGATAAGTTTTTAGCGTTTCACGATATTAACCCGGTAACAAAGGTTCATATTCTTGTAATTCCTAAAAACCATGTAGCCAACATCGCTCATTTGACAGAAGAAAAAGCAGCTTATGTGGAAGGTATTTTACCATTCATTAAAGACGTGGCTAAAGAAGCCGGCCTTTCTGCTGACGGCTATCGTGTTGTATTTAATACCGGTGCTAAAGCGGGACAGTCTGTATTCCATTTACATGCTCATATTTTAGGCGGTCAGGAATTAGGTTGGCCTGAAATTTAACGCTCATAAATCATTTATAAAGAGACCTATGTTTTTTTATACTGTTTTAATGTAAAAAACTTGCATAAACACAAGTCATAATTGCGTTCAAATATTGACAAACATAGTGTCAAACATTATAATATCTTTATGTGCGTATAGTAAATACCTGCACTTCCATCGAATAATTGGAGGGAGGGATATAGATGTCTGAAATTAAAGTCGGTAAAAACGAAACGCTTGAAAGTGCTCTTCGCCGTTTTAAACGCTCCTGCCAAAAAGCGGGTGTTTTATCTGAAGTAAGAAAACGCGAACACTACGAAAAACCAAGCGTAAAAAGAAAGAAAAAATCTGAGGCTGCACGTAAGCGCAAATTCAGAGCGTAAGATTTATCTTGGAGGCACGGTATGTCCTTAAAAGAACAGTTAAAAGCGGACATGAAAGAAGCCATGAAAGCTCGCGAAGCGGGTAAAACAGCTTTATCGGTAATCCGCATGGTTAACGGTGCAATTAAAAATACAGAAATTAACGAAAAGCGTGAGCTTAGCGATACAGATATACTAGGGATTTTGGCGAAAGAAATGAAAATGCGTCAAGATTCTCTGGCTGAGTTTGAAAAAGGTCAGCGTGAAGATCTCGTGGCCCAGACTAAAGAAGAAATGGAAATATTGAAAAAATATTTACCGGCTCAACTGAGTGAAAACGAGATTCGCACTATCGTAGTCAATGCAATCAGCAGCTTAACAGCGCCTGTGAAAATGGGTGATGTAATGGGGAAGGTAATGTCTGAAACCAAAGGTAAAGCTGATGGCAAATTAGTTAATACGATTGTACGTGAAGAAATTGCAAAGGTTAACGGTTAACCTTTTGTTGACATACTAAAGTAAGTATGTTAATATACCCTTAAAGATAATATTAGGTCAATGAAGGCCCCTTAAACACTGTTTTATAACAGTGTTGAGGGGTCTTTTTGCATTTTAGCTCACAAGGTGTTTGAGAAACTAAGTCCTGGAGCTTTTGAGAAGGAGGAATTCTTATGGTAAACGATTTGTTGTATTACATCCCGGCCGGTCAGTATGGTAAAGAAGGGGTCTTGGCTTTATTGGAACAGCATCCGGAAATTAAATTTGTTTCTCTGGTTGGTGTCGATTTAGCCGGTAATGATACGGATGAAAAAATTCCTATCGCTATGTTCTTTGATGATTATGAATCTTTCTTTGAAGGCCGTGCCGTACAGACTGACGGTTCCTCCGTTGTTTTGACCGGTATTGCTACCTTGAATAATGCTCGTGTAGATATTTGGGGCGATCCAAGCGTTAACTGGTTCATTGATTACAACTATGAAAACATCGATCTGGCAACAGGTTTACCGACAGGTACGCTTCGTATTCCTGCATTCTTGATGCACAACGAACGCTATGTTGACTCCCGTTCCATTTTGAAAGAAACCTTAGACTTTGTTAAAGCTGAATTAATGACACTTTTGAAAAAAAACAAAGTAAAAGGCATGGAACATGTTAATGCAGATGACATTGCCGATTTAATTTTCACAACGGCTACGGAATTGGAATTTTGGGTAAAAACTCCATCTAAAGTAGTCAGCACCAAAGAATTATCCACTTCTCAGAAATTACAGGAACAGTATTGGCAGCGTACTCACGGCACTGTTCGTACCGCTATGGAACAGGCTGTTGAAATGCTTGATGCTTACGGTTTGAAAGCCGAAATGGGTCATAAAGAAGTAGGCGGCGTTAAAGGTAAAATAGACGACGAAGGCCATATGGACCATGTATTGGAACAGCTTGAAATCGACTGGAAATACACCGGCAATCCTTTGCAGACTGCCGATAATGAATTACAGGCTCGTATTATCGTTCGTGAAGTATTCCGTGAAAACGGTCTTGATGTTACCTTCCAGGCAAAACCTATTATTGGTGTAGCCGGTTCCGGGGAACATACACATTTCGGTTTAATGGCTAAAATGAAAAACGGTAAAATGGTTAACTTGTTCTCCCCTGAAGATATGAAAAAAGCTTTCTTGAGCCCGCTTGGTATCGGTGCGATTATGGGGCTTCTTAAAAACTACGAAGTTATTAACCCATTCATTACGTCTACTACCGACTCCTTGAATCGTTTAAAACCGGGTTTTGAAGCACCAATTTGTATCGTAACATCCTTAGGTAATCAGCCGGATGAACCAAGCCGTAACCGTACTATTCTTTGCGGGTTGATTCGTGATATCGCTAACCCAATGGCAACTCGTTTTGAACTTCGTTCGCCAAACCCTTACACCAACACCTACACAGCTATTGCCTTGATTTATTCTGCTGTACTTGACGGTTTGCGCTATGTAATCACATCCGGTAAAACGCCTGAAGAATTATTGGCTGAATTGTCCAAAAATCCGGAAGATACGGCAGATTATTTAGAAACAGGTCGTGCTTATCGTTCTGAAAAGAATGTATTCGAAGATTATACCGAAGAAGAACGTAACAGTCGTTATGGTGTACCACCTGCAACCGTTTGGGAAAATATCTTAGGATTCAAAAACAATCCTGCTAAAGTTGAAGCTTTGGTTAATGGCGGCGCTTTTGCCAAAGACCTTATGGAATCCTTCATCGCCGGTATTTTGAATCGTTGGAAATTGGAATTGATTAACCGTTTGATTCCTGCCAATATCAACACTATTCGTGCTATGAAACCAATTCACGGTGATGACGGTTTGGATATCTCCCGTTGGGATGCTATCAATGAAATGCGTTATTATTTGGCAAAAGACACAGGATCCAATACATCCTTGTTCACACGTATCGGCCAGGCTATTACTGCCGGTGATTATGATACGGCTTCTAAATTGCAGATGGAAATGAATGAAAAAATGCTTGATTTGGAAGCTAAATACGCGGAATATACACGCAATGTATTATAAGATATTCTCTTGTCTGCGCTTGGTTCGTATCCCTTAGGGCGTGAGTAAGAAATATGTTAGTCGTTTGTTGCGACTTTCTATGAGAATTAACAATATATAGGAAAGCAATACAGGTCCTCTCGCAGTTCCGAGTTCTTAAGAACAAAGTCGCTGCTTAGAGGACCTGTTTTGTTTTCTTTATTAATAGTGCATCAACTTCAGTGAAAGTCGCAACATCCTAAAATATCTCTTGCGGCACGCCCTAAGTTCTTGCGAACAAGGCGCTGGTCAGAAAGGATATCGGGGCTGAGGGAGAGGACCTGTTTTGTTTCATTGTTCATAGTGCTACATACATTATTAAAAGCGCAACGGCGAAACACGATAGCGCTTTACGAATTTATATACCAAGGTGCCGACATGGAAAATATCGGGGACGGAGAGAATTTGTTTTGAATTATTTGTCTGAATAACGTAAAATAGTACTAAGTATTGGGTTGTACCGTATTCGTATCAGGCCCGGGATTAAGGAGAGTCTCGGGTTCGCGTAATTGGAGGACAACATGAATAAAAATAGCTTTCCTACAGCTTTGACTATTGCCGGCACGGATCCGTCCGGCGGCGCCGGTATTATGGCTGATTTGAAGTCGTTTCAGGCCCGTCAGGTGTATGGCATGGCGGCTGTTACCAGTGTAGTGGCACAGAATACAAAAGGTGTTCGTCTCATTCAAAATGTGGATTTAGAGATGCTCGAAGCACAGTTGGCCTGTGTTTTTGAAGATATTCCGCCATTGGCTCTCAAAACAGGCATGATTCCTAATGTAGAAATGATGCGTATTATCCGTAAATATGTGGACGGTTTGGTACCGTATGTCATGGATCCTGTTATGGTAGCTACCAGTGGTGATCATCTTATTGATGCACAGGCCCGTGATCAATTTAAAGCCGAATTAATGCCCGTAGCAACGTTAGTGACGCCAAATTTATCGGAAGCCGAATACTTGGTAGGTTTTTCAATCGAAAGCGAAACCGATGTAGAAAAAGCGGCTCAATTTGTTTTGAATGAAATGGGCCCTAAGGCCGTTATTATAAAAGGCGGTCATTTTGGTGAAACGGCGAAAGATTATCTATATATTAAGGGTGAAAAACTCGTTACCTTTGAAAGTTCGCGTTATGATACGCCGAATACTCATGGCACAGGCTGCACCTTCTCAGCTGTAATTACGGCAGAACTCGCTAAGGGGAAATCTTTGGTAGAAGCAGTTGGTATCGGCAAGGATTTTATCACTGAAGCCATTAAAGAGAATCCGGGACTCGGCAAGGGTCATGGACCGGTAAATCACATGGTCATCGTGTAAGATAAAGCTGATTTTAAGATTGAATAAAAAATAGGAACGAAGAATTATGTCTTATATAAAATTATTGCGAGAACAAAATCCGCTCGTAATTTGTTTAACCAATGATGTGGTTAAAAATTTTACCGCTAACGGCTTATTGGCTGTGGGTGCATCGCCGGCCATGAGTTCTTGCATTGAAGATTTAGAAGATTTATTGCCTTACGCCAAAGCTTTATTGGTGAATATTGGGACGGTAAATCCTGAATTGGCAACTTTTTATAAAAAAGCGGTTGCCTTAGCAAATAAGTTAAACGTACCTGTTGTTTTAGATCCGGTAGCATGCAGTGCCGGTACTTTTCGCAAAAAAATCGCTATGGATTTGTTAGAAGAGCATCAGATCACATTGCTGCGTGGTAATGCCGGTGAAATAGCCGCTTTAGTTAATGACAAACGTAACGAATTAAAATCCGGTAATTCATCACAGGTACAGGAAGTTGTGAGTAAAGGCGTAGACAGCGAAGGCGTTTCAAATCCGGGACAGTTAGCAGAGCAGGCAGCTAAACTGTTTGGCATGACAAGTATAGTTACAGGACCGGTAGATGGTATTTCTAATGGAGTTAAAACCGTAGAAGTAGCACATGGCTCGGCTATGATGCCGCTCGTTGTCGGTACAGGCTGTTTATTGGGGGCTTTTTTGGGCAGTTTTATCGGTATTGAACCGGGCAGTGAAAGTAGCAAGGAAGACTTTGTATTTCATTCTGCTTTATATGGCCTTACGGCCTATTCGTTGGCTGGTGAAATGGCTGAAGCCGAATGTAAACGATTGTATAATAAAGTTGAACCGGGGAGTTTTCAGATTGAATTCTTAAACGCTTTATATCGTATTCAGGATTCAGATGTGGAGGCATAAATTAATGGTAAATAGTTTTAAACGTGAACAATTAAAAGTTTACTTTATTTGCGGTACTCAGGATTTTAAAACGTCTGATAATTCTCTTGAAGCTGCCTTAAATTGCATAGAAACAGCATTAAAAGCCGGCATTACTATGTTCCAATTTCGTGAAAAAGGAACCGGTTCTTTGAATGGTGCGGCTAAAGTTGACTTCGCCAAAAAAGCACAAGCTTTATGCAAAGCGTATAAGGTACCGTTTATCATGAACGATGATATGGATTTGGCAGAAGAATTAGAGGTAGACGGTGTTCACATTGGTCAGGATGATGATCCGATTGAAAAAGTACGTTGTCGTTTTCCAAATAAAATTATCGGTTTATCCGTTCATTCGCCGGAAGAGTTTGCTGCTTCACGGGTTGATTTAGCCGATTATATCGGTGTGGGGCCTGTTTACGGCACTCAATCCAAGGATGATGCTAAAGCGCCTATAGGACTTGAAGGTATTGCTGCATTGCGTAAAACCGCCGGTTCGATGCCTATAGTAGCTATTGGCGGTATTACCGTGGATAATGCGGCCGCTATAGTTCAACATGGTGCTGACGGCGTATCTGTTATTACGGCGATTACCCATGCGGATGATATAGAAGATGCGGTAAAACAATTACAAGAAAATTAGTTTTCAAAATTGTTAGAGAATAGTTGTACTGTAAGCATTGTTTAATAATTGGGCCGTGAGACGATTATATGATTTTTACCATGAAAAAATATCATAATTCAATAGATTTAAATTTATCGATTGATGAAATATAATATAAATGTAAAGTGAAATACTATTATGTATTAAAAATCTAAAGAAAGTATGTCGATGTAATTCATCTATACGAAAGGAAAATTATTATGAAATGTAAACATGCAACTCGTCCGGTTCCAACTGATCCACATGAAAAAGCTCGCTATGATCGCGCTATGAAACACATTGAATATGCCAGAGAACAGGGTATGTCCAGTGAAGAAATCCATACATTATTTAAACAAATTATGGATTTTGATTACAAGGATATCGATAAAGTACCAAACGATGAAGCACATAAAAAATTCCGTCAGGCTTTGGTGCATGCTAATAAAGCACGTGAAGAAGGTAAATCTGATGAAGAAGTTCATGCAGTATTTAACCGTATCATGAACGGTGAAACTGCCGGTAACTGCAAACATCGTAAGGAACAAGTTTAATTGTCTTAATAGTAAGATATTATAAGAAGCCTATAAATTATTTTTTGATATATTGTAGTACATATTGAAGAAATGAAAGAGCGATGTTTAATTTCATCGCTCTTTTTTTAGTATCAAAATTGCATAGATTTTGATAAAAACATATATAATATTTACATGATTTTATCAGATTTGACACATTTTTTAATATGTAAAAATTGTTGATTATTTAGATGTTAACTGGCATATATCATATTAATAAGGGTTTTATTTATGTGTTACATGAATCGTTCATTTATGTCATACTGTTGAGTAAGATGTGTATGAGGAGTTTGATAGTATGGATGAACAAAAAAACAGTTTATTTAAGTGTATTGGCGCCAAGGTGACTTATTACCGTACTCTGCGGGGCTTGACGCAACGCGAACTGGCCGAAAAAATCGGCATTAGTCCCAGCACTTTAAATAAAGTGGAACGTGGTGCCTATAATCAGAATGTATCAATTGCTATGTTATTGAATATTGCTGAAGGTTTAGATGTAGACGTAACATATTTTCTGACTATAACCGAAGCGGATAAGAAAGTATTGTTCTAACAGTACTATTTTGTGATAATATAATGCTTAAGACAAGGCAGTAATGTCTATCCGGTATTAAGCTTGTGATAGCTTATAGTTTCCCATATTCAGTTATTTGCAGTATGGAAAGTAGGTACTTTATGGCAGATGTTATTGATTTTGAAAAAGCATTACAACGCAAGAAACAGAAGATCAAACAGTCATTAACTGATACGACGGACTTGTTAGACAGATCGTTTACAGATGATGAATTAGTTGATGTTGTGCAATTCGACAAGAATATTGAGAAAGTTTTTAATAAGATTGAAGATGTGGCAGCTAATGTTACACCATTTACAGAGTCTCGTGTAGAGGCGTGTTTAGACGAGCTTTTTTTCGAGCTGTTTGCAGGCATTGAAGAACGTGATTTTGATAATTCGGAAGCAACGGATAAATTACTTACTAAGTTAGATGATATTGTGAAAAATAAATAAGAAAATTTACAGCAGGTCAAACCGGTATTAGTTTTGACCTGCTTTTTTTATTGGGACATCCCTATGTCCGGTTGTCTTGCTATTATATTAGTGACTTAAGAATTAGTTTATGTTTACTAATTAATTTTTGCCGGGAGGGGGTTACTATGGAAAAACATGATATTGTCTTTGTACTGTTGGCCAATGCAATGCATAAAGTTGATGGCGATAAAAGCCAAACATGGTTTGTAGCCAACCAATTTATTAAAACTTTTAACTCTGGAGAGGTTGCCAAGGATTATTTGATCAATACACACATTGCTTCACTTAAAAACGGCAAAGTAGATATTGGTGAAGTCAGTGAATCAAGCGCTGAAGATAAAAAAGCTTTTTTTTCAAAATGTATCCGATTGGTAATGAAAGTGATTATGCAATGTTTATTACGGTAAAAGGGGAATCAAGTAAGTCTGTAATTGGCTTTACTGTAAAAGAAGAAGTCATTTAGTTGTATGAAAAAAGAATATAGGGAAATAAGCGTTTAGTTTGGACTAAGAGTTTAGTTTAGATTAAGGTTTAGTTCATACTAAGGTTAAATTTAGATTAAGAGCCTCAACAATCGTATAGATTTATGTCTGTATATTGTCGGGGCTCTTTTTTATAAAAACATTTATTTGGCAAGTAGCTACTAATTTAGTCAATATAAAGCGGATACGTTATGCTGAATATTTAATTAAAGATTAACTAAAGTTGCCTATTTATGTACACCATAAAAATCAAAATTATGGCATACTAAACATAAGAAAAAGATGAATGACCTCTTTGGTAGGACAACCCTATGTCGGTCTCATTTGATATGGTATTAGTGACAAAATATATTGTCGGTTTTGCACGCTATATACTTTTGGGGAGGTTTATCTTATGTCACATACATTGAAACAACTATTAAAACTCATCGGCGCGAAAGTTGCCTTTTACCGGACGCTGCGGGGTCTAAAACAGCAGGAGTTGGCAGACAGAGTCAGTATGAGTCGCAGTACTATCAATAAGGTAGAGCGCGGCAGCTATAACGATAATCTTTCAATTGACATGCTTATAACGTTGGCTAACGGATTGAATATCAATGTGAGAATGCTACTGGGAAATATCTGACGATGAAGAACAATTACTCAGAGAAATGGATCTATGGGAAGAACAATTCGATAAGTTTAGAAAATCACCTATTTGACAATCTTTTTACAAAGTTGAATAAAAAAATTAAAGGAAGTAAGCTCTATGTGCTAAAATCCGTTGTTGGCATTGTTGTCAAATTTATGATGCTATTAATTGTTTTCACCAAGATTGGCCTCTATCTATTAATTCATTATATTTGGTAATAATTCACTATTACTATTGTTGAAATAGAACAGAAAAGAGTTAACTATTCTCTTAGCTTAGTCAATGCTGATTTACTTGACGCTTATAGGTTAATGCGTTAAGATATACGTAAGACGAGCCGTCATAGTGTTTCGTAGCGCTAGGCTCATCTCCAGTGAAATTTGCAAATTGAGAAATGGCCTAGTCGTTACAAATTGATTAGGTCATTTTTCATTTAAGAATTAAGACCACTAGAGTAGCAAAAGCTATCATTAGAGATAACGTTTCGAATACATTCATGATCTCACCTCCTTAATGGAGATGACCCAGTCACACTATAACGGCTCTTGATTATTAGTATACTCTTTTATATAGTAAATTTAAAGATAATAGCGAAAATATGTTCTTGAGGAAATGTTGAAAGAAGTTGTTTATAAAAAGCCGACGATGAAAATCCATCGCCGGCTTTTGTTATATGGTAATCTGTATTATTATATTGAGTATTCAAGCCTTATGATCATTTGTGTTTTACGACCACAACACATCTCCGTCAAATAAACTCTCACCAATCCTCAGTGAATCGGTATACTGCCACATGTAAGCCGATGGAAGATCGCAAGTTCTATTATACTGAGCACACCATTTAGGACAGGCCAGCTGCGCACCGTCGATATGATTGGTCCACCAATCCAGATTGGCATATACGCCGGCATAAGCGTAACCGGCTTGCCACGCAGTATTGATAAAGGCACTGCAACGATTGGTAATTTGCTGCGTATTCCAATAAGGGGCTTCTTCCACATCATACCAAAGGCCCATGGCAAGTTTGGCCGGTATGATACCGCAATCGGTTAATATATGGGTGGCAAAAGCAGCTTCTGCTTGAGCATCATGGCAATTATTAGCATATGAATAATAATATACACCGATACTCAAACCGGCGTTTATAGCACCGTTTACATTTTCGTAGAAACGGCTGTCCAGGTGACCGCGGCCATAGCCCAGCCGTATGATAGCGAATTCGATTCCTGCATCACGAACTTCTCGCCAATCGATGATTCCGTTATGTTCACTCACATCAACTCCATAGTGTCTAATCATTATATTTCCTCAATTCTTCGTTAAAGAATACTGTTAGTGCTGCTAAGGCTCTATTCTTATGTTGCTGCATGGCTTGTCGGCTGATGCCGTACTGTTTAGCAAGCCGAGCCAGAGGAATATCGTTAATATAATAATCACTGAGTAGCTTTTGCTGAGCCGGCATGAGTCTTTTGAATGCATGAGCGACGGCTTTTTTATTAACATTGGCTAGGGCGATTGATTCGGAGGAGTCTGAGGGGGCCAAAATCTCCTCAAAGGTCATGGCACCATCTTCGCCGTCGGTAGGCGTGTTCACAATAAACGTTTCCCGTTGCCATTGTTTACGCAGTTTTTTAAAAGCATTGTATTGACCGTATTTGATGCGACTTTTGACAAAACCGGAGAAGGGAATATCGCCGTTTAAATCATATTCTTTAACGGCACGTATAAACAGTTCCCATAGCATACTTTCCATATCAGTCGATTCGCATTGTATGGCACTGACATGTGCGTATTTATGTATTAATCCTTCATATTGTTTGCATAATTGATTAAGTGACGCTTTATCTCCGGTTTGAGCTAATTGAACTATAGCATTAGTCGACAAATCAGAATAGGGCGTTTGAAAAAGCATGTAAAAACCTCTTTTCGTTTTTGTTATTTAGTTACAATCAAATTAAAAATGATGTATACATCAGGGATGATTTGAAATGAATTCAAATAAAACGTAATTGCAATTACGGGTATCAGTATAGAAGGTTTGTACTTTTCAAGCAAATTCACTGAAAATTGAAAAAAGTTTGCCACCTCAAATCTTGATTTATTACTTGTAAAAGTATAGAGTTGAGTTTGTCGGTAATATGTCAATTTGTTTCATAATTATTGAATTTTATATTTAATTTGCGATTGATTTAGTAGTGTATTAAATTAACATACTGTTTGTCATCTTTATGATTGTATTTATATTTTCATAACAGTCGTAGTAGTGCGTAGTATTATCTACTAAGTAATTTAAATAACTTGTTTGAAAGCTATTTGGGTGGTTAATAATTACAGCCATATTTGTATGTAAAGAAGGAAATATAGAGACGAGAACAATAAATCCGGGTGAAACGTAAAGAAAAGCTTTAATAAGTTGACCGGGGGAACTTTTTTTACGGGGAGTGTTGTATGTATGTCCGAAAATGACAGGAAAAATTTAATAAATCGCGCATATTATATCGATGCCGGTAAAGATTTTATAATTCCGCAATATATAAATTTTTTCCTCTGTGCTTTGGAAGAGTTATTAGAGGAAACATTAGTCGATATAAACTGTATGCCGTCAGTTATGAAGTCCTTTAACGAAGGTTATATGTTATTGGTAGAGTATTTGAAGTTACATATTTTTTCACGACGTCATGCAAGTAAAATAGTAGAAAAATTTAACGAAGGCTATATGAAGGTCATGGATCCTGAGCTACTATGGGATAAAATGAGATTCACAAGGTTTGCTGATGAGGCACATATGCTTATGACTAAAATCTGTCATTTAGTGCACTATGAGCAACGTTATGCCTGCGCTCATCAGATGCAATCGTCAATGTTGACGGAATACTCGATAGAAGACTTGATTACTTATACGCGTTTACACGTAAATGAAGTAACTTGTAAATCGAAGGAGAGGCCAGAATTTAATAGCGGTTATATTTATATTAAGGGCTGCAACCGACTGATTTGCGATATCAATAAAAACCTTGTTACTCTATGTCACGAGCAGGCAACGCACGGGCTTCGTACTTTATTGTTACGTGGGATTGATTTATATACGATTGTTAAACGATTGGAGAATTTAACTGAGTTTATTAAAACAACCAAAAAGATTTCACGTCCTTATATTTGTCGTGAGGTAAAAGAAGTCCATCACTTATTTCAAGCATTTGAAACAGATTTTTTAACTATTTTCTCAATGAATGAGCAATCAGCTGAGACAGTTCCATCGGGGTGCAGTGCGTATTCAAAATCTATGGCAACAACGCTTAAAAGTTTAGCGGTTAATCTGGTGTCATTACGTTGGGGATTATATTTTTTAACACTCACTTACGGCAGCGGTCATATTAACCAATCCGGTGAAATCGAAGTGCGTGAAATTCGGATTGGGAAGGTCGATAATTCAATCAGTTCCACCTCTTGCACTATTAGTTAAATGATAGTATAATCAACTATAGAAAAGATGCTCGATTTGATACTAATTACTTTTAGGTGAGTCATCTTAAATAATTATATATAGATAGTCTTTGAGGCAAGGTGCGGAATATATGTATTCCAATTCCTGACCGGCGGTCATAGTCCGCAAGCTCTGAAATGGGTTGACTCGGTGGGATTCCGAGACCGACAGTATAGTCTGGATGGGAAAAGACACGCTATACGTTTGCGTTTTAGTTAAGCTGTTGACATTCAAATTGCAATAGTTAATCCTTTGTGATGAATGTTTTACTGATGACAGTCAGTATTAAGACCAGCATTAAAACAATAAAACTTAAGCCTATAACGTAAATAACTCAGGGACTATAGATACTATAGTTCCTTTTTTGTTAGGAGTTGAGTTCATAATATGAGAGATGAACAATATACGGGGAAGCCGAATACGGCTGAATATGAAACTGATAAACAATATATGATGCGTGCATTGACATTGGCTAAACGAGCAACGGGTTTTACACATCCCAATCCAATGGTTGGTGCCGTTGTTGTGAAAAACGGTGAAATCATCGGTGAAGGGTATCATCAAAAAGCCGGCGAAGCTCACGCAGAGGTACATGCTTTGAAGGCTGCCGGTGAAAATGCTAAAGGTGCCACTTTATATGTAACGTTAGAACCTTGTGCTCATTACGGTAAAACACCGCCCTGTGCTAAACATGTCATCGAAGCCGGTATTAAACGCGTTGTAGTCGGTTTAATCGATCCGAATCTGCTTGTTGCGGGCAAGGGCATTCAAATGATTCGCGAAGCCGGTATTGAAGTGACTACCGGTATTTTGGAATCGGAATGCGCCAAGCTTGTGGAAGGCTTTTTAACCTTTATAAAAACAGGTAAACCATTTGTTACGTTGAAGTCGGCTATGTCGCTGGATGGTAAGATTGCTACACGGACAGGCCATTCGCAGTGGATAACAAATGAGACGGCACGCATGGACGGACATAAGCTGAGAGCCCTTCATGATGCAATTTTAACCGGCATCGGCACGGTGCTTAGTGACAATCCGAGTCTTAATTGTCGTTGGCAATCGGATGACACCAATGAGCATGTAGTTCATCAGCCCGACGTAATTGTTCTTGATAGTATGGGCCGTACACCAACGAATGCGAATATATTTAAACAAGCGAATCGTAAAGTATATGTTTTCGTAAGTTCTGCCTGTGAAACTTCACGCATAAAAGCGTTGGAAGATGTGGGTGCACAAGTTGTGATTTTGTCTGACACGACGGATACGACTGATAATATTGAAACAGCCGATGCTTTAGCGACAAAACAATCCGGATCAGCGAAAGTTCAACTACCGATTGATGCGATTTTAACGAAATTGGCCGAATTAGGTTTTACATCGGTCCTAGTAGAGGGCGGCAGCCAAGTTATTGCTTCTTTTGTGGAAGCAAAAGCTTTTGACAAAATCGTAACCTACATCGGCAATACGATTATTGGAGGGCAGGCAGCTCTTGGTGCCATCAGAGGTACCGGCATCGATCAATTGGCCGATGGTGTTGATTTAACTTTTGAATCAGTAGAAATTTTAGATAATAATATAAGAATCGAAACCTATTTAACAGGAAGGAGCGGTGCCTATGTTCACGGGAATCATTGAAGAAGTAGGACATGTAGTCAGCGCTCAACATAATGCACAGTCCATGCGACTTACCATTGCCGGTGATGTGATTTTTAAAGATATGAATATCGGTGATTCTATTTCGGTTAACGGTGTTTGTCTTACCGTAACATCTTTTGTGGGCAAACAGTTCGTCGCCGATGTTATGCCGGAATCGGTGAATATGACGACGTTTTCCAAATTTAGTTCCGGCCAACCGGTTAATTTGGAGCGTGCTATGGCCGCGAACGGACGGTTCGGCGGTCACATGGTAGCCGGTCACGTAGATGGCCAAGGACGAATTCGTCAAATCCGCAAGCTCGATAATTCGGTCGTTTTCACGATTGAAACAACATCGGATGTTTTGGACTATATCATTTATAAAGGGTCGATTGCCGTTGACGGAGCCAGTTTGACGGTTTCTAAACGAGAGAGTACGTATTTTGAAATTTCCATTATTCCTCACACAATTGCCAACACAATTTTGGCTAATGCTACAGTGGGAACGGTGGTAAATCTGGAAACAGACATAGCCAGTCGTTACATTCGTCATTTTATGACGCTTGATAAAGCACCGGAATCAGCTACTGCGACAAATAATGAGGCTAAGCAGGAGTCAAAGAGTTTTTCAAAAGATTGGCTCATGAGCAAAGGCTTCATATAAAACACAGTGATAAATAATTAATAAGAAACAACATACAATAACAGTTATATTTTATAGATTCACAATTCATGTTTTAAGGAGATGCTATTATGGCAAAAACATTGAACACCATTGAAGAAGTTTTAGAGGACATTAAGGTTGGCAAACCGGTCATTATCGTGGACGATGAAAAACGCGAAAACGAAGGCGATCTCATGATTGCCGCTGAATTTGCGAGCATGGAAAACATCAATTTCATGGTTAAAGAAGCGCGCGGTATCGTTTGCACACCTATGAAAAAAGAAGATTTGGATGCCCTTGAAATCGGTCAGATGGTGACTAAAAATACAGATAACCATGAAACGGCTTTTACCGTAAGTGTTGACCGTGTAGATACGACAACCGGTGTTTCGCCTTACGAACGTGCTTTGACGATTCGTGCATTGGTTGATGGTAAAGCTCGTCCGGAAGATTTCCGTCGTCCGGGCCATGTATTCCCATTACAGTATAAAGAAGGCGGCGTGTTGGTGCGCCAAGGCCATACGGAAGCATCCATTGATTTGTGTCGCTTAGCCGGTCTTAAAGAAGCGTCCGTTATTTGTGAAATTACTAAAGATGACGGTAACATGGCTCGTCTTGATGATTTATTGGCTTTTGCCGAAAAACACGATTTGAAGATTGCTTCCGTTGCTGAGCTTATTGAATACCGTAAATTGCATGAACCAATCATTACTTTGGCAGCAGAGTCCAACTTACCGACCGAATTCGGTGATTTCAAAATCTTCGTTTTCAAAAATTACTTGGATCATAAAGAACATTTGGCAATTGTTAAAGGTGATGTAAGCGGTTTTGAAAATGTATTGGTACGTGTTCACTCTGAATGTTTAACCGGCGATGTGTTCGGATCCAAACGTTGTGATTGCGGGGAACAGCTTCACCATGCGTTACGTACGATTGAAAAAGAAGGTCGCGGTGTGGTTGTCTATATGCGTCAGGAAGGGCGTGGTATCGGTCTTACCAATAAAATCAAAGCCTACGCTTTACAGGAAAAAGGCCTTGATACGGTAGAAGCCAATGTTGAATTAGGCTTCCCCCCTGACATGCGCGAATATTCCTTAGCGGCTCAAATTATTCGTTTCTTAGGTATTAAGAGTGTAAGCCTTATTACCAACAATCCGATTAAGAAAACAAGCTTGGAACATTGGGGCATTACCGTGAATAAACGTGTTCCTGTTATCGTAAAAGCCAATAACATTAACGCCGGTTATTTACAGACTAAAAAGGAAAAAATGGGCCATTTGTTATAATTGATATGATTTAAATTGAAGCGTACGATTTAAAAGTAGATGATTTTTCAAATTATAAATAAAAATTAAAATCTATCAGAATCTATAGGAGGATATTATGATGGTTACAGAAGGTAAATTGTTAGGCACAGGTAAACGCTTTGCTATTATCGGTTCTCGTTTTAACGAATTTATTACATCTAAATTAATCGGTGGTGCCATGGATGCTTTATTGCGTCATGACGTAGCGGAAGAAAACATCAATACAATTTGGGTACCGGGCGCATTTGAAATTCCGATTGTTGCCAAAAAAGCAGCACTCAGCGGTAAATATGATGCTGTTATCTGTGTAGGTGCTGTAATTCGCGGATCCACTACACATTATGATTATGTATGTAGCGAAGTTTCCAAAGGTATCGCTCATATCAGTCTTGAAACCGGTGTACCGGTAATGTTCGGCGTGCTTACCACCGAAAATATTGAGCAGGCTATTGAACGTGCCGGCACGAAAGCAGGTAACAAAGGTTTCGATTGTGCTATGGGCACTATTGAAATGGTTAACTTATTGGAACAAATTTAAGGTTTTACTATTAAATGCTTACCCGCGGAGCGTAACTCAATGGGTAAGCATTTCACTTCAATTAGAGAAATTGTTAACAGTAAATGAAAGGAAAATATATATGGATTTTATTCGTCGTTATACGACTAAAGAAGGTGTTCGTTTAGCGTTTGCCGTAACGACTGACACCGTAGAAGAAGCCAGAGTGCGTCATGATTTGAGCCCGGTAGCTACAGCTGCTTTGGGCCGTACTATGACAGGTGCTCTTTTGATGGCCGGTGATTTTAAAAACGAAGAAAATGTAAGTCTTCGTTTGAACGGTAAAGGTCCGTTAGGTGTTGTTCACGTTGATGCCTTCAGTGATAACACGGTTCGTGGTTATGTTGATAACCCTCATGTAGAAGTACCGTTAAAATATGCCGGTAAACTCGATGTGGGCGCTGCTGTAGGTAATGACGGTGAAGTGCAGGTAACTCGTTTCACCAAACTTCGTCAGGACTACACGTCCCAAAGCCCTATGCAAACAGGTGAAGTAGCGGAAGATTTGGCTTATTATTTATACACTTCGGAACAGATTCCGGCCACAATTAGTCTCGGCGTGTTGGTAAATACGGATCAAACGACGTTGGCTGCTGGCGGTTTTCTTGTGCAGGCTTTACCGGATGCAACTGATGAAGCGTTAGCTCAAGTTGAAGCCAATATCAATGAATTAGGACCGATTTCCGCTTATTTGGAAGCACATCCCGACGGTAAAGGTTTGGTTGAAAAAGTTCTTGCCGGCTTAACGTTTGAACAAGTTTATGAAGGAGATGTAGCCTTTAAATGTACTTGCAGCCGTGAACGCTTTGAACAGATTTTGGCAACTTTACAACCGGCCGATAAAGAAGAACTTCTTGAAGATGAAACAACTGAACTTGTTTGTCATTATTGCAACGAAAAATATCAGTTCAGCCGCGATGAATTGAAACAGATTTTTGACGAAGCCTCCCGTAATGACGGGGTAGCTCATTAATCGGCTAAAGGTCTGCCGGATAAATCGGATAAACAGATTAAATCACACCTTAGATTATGATTTACGTTAATCAGATTTTTTGATAAAGACGATTCAGTCCGCAAAAACAAATGATTAACGCAATCAGTTAGATTGTGGTACAATAGAATAGACGAGCCTTAGGGCAGTAACTAAGGTATGGAATCTCCAGGGCTCAGGCTCCGGAGATTATTTTTTGGTAAAGAAAGATAAGACGAGGTGACTATAATGGGTGTAATCGCAGTTATTGGCGGTACCGGTGTGTACGATCCATCTATGTTTGAACATATTGAGGAAAAGACTATGGCAACACCGTATGGTGAAATTGCTTATACGAAGGGCAGTTATAAGGGGAAACAACTTATATTCTTGGCTCGTCACGGCAAAGGCCATTCTATTCCGCCTCATTTGATTAATTATCGTGCCAATATTTGGGGCTTAAAGAAATTGGGCGTTACCATGATTGTGTCCACTACGGCAGTGGGCTCTTTAAATACCGATTATGCACCGGGCCATTTTGTTTTGGTTGATCAATTCCTTGATTTTACAAAATCTCGTGTATCTACTTTCTTTGACGGTAACGGCAAAAAAGTTGTTCATTTAGGCGTAGGTAATCCGTATTCACCAGCTCTTCGCAAGGTTATTATGGAAGCCGCCGAAGAGCTTAACATTGACGCACATAACGGCGGTACTTATGTATGTACGGAAGGCCCTCGTTTTGAAACACCGGCTGAAATTAAAATGTTTAAAATGATGGGTGCCGACACGGTTGGTATGACCAATGTACCGGAAGTCGTTTTGGCCGGTGAAGCCGAAATCGCTTATGCTACTATTTCAATGGTTACTAATTTTGCGGCCGGTATTTCACCAACTGAACTTACGCATCAGGAAGTACTTGATATTATGGCGGAAATGTCCGATAAATTTAAAGCTTTAATTTTACGAACTATTGAAAAATTAGATCCCAATCAAGATTTGCCTTGTCATCATCGTTTGGCTGAATATGGCGGTTTTAAGGCCGCTTTGGGTAAAGAGGGCGAATTACTATGAGTTTAGAAGCAGCAGTTCATTCCCTTGATACGTTAAAAAGTGAATCCATGAAAAGCATTACTTGGAATGGGGAATCTTTGATTTTGTTGGATCAGACAAAATTACCGAATCAGGAAACCTATATTGATTGTACCGATTGGCGTCAGGTAGCGGAAGCTATAAAAAAACTTAGAGTGCGCGGAGCTCCGGCTATCGGTGTAGCCGCCGGCTACGGCCTTATCCTCGCGGCTAAGGAAGCCATTGCTTCAGCATCGGATGAAGTAACGCAACGGGCAAATTTCTTAACATTTGCCAATACATTAAAAGAAACACGTCCCACAGCTATTAATTTGGCATGGGCTATTGATCGTATTGTAACGAACATAGTATTTCCTTCTGATGCGATGGTTACTGCTTTACCGTTAATTGAGGCGGAAGCGAAAGCCATTGATTTAGAGGACCAACGTTTAAATGCGGCTATGGCTAAAGCCGGGGCTACTTTGTTTGAAGGTAAAAAAGGCATTCGCATTTTAACTCACTGTAATGCCGGTGCGTTAGCTACAGCCGGTTTAGGTACCGCCTTAGGCGTAGTTCGTGAGTTACACGCTAACAATCAATTAGAACGTGTATATGCGGACGAAACAAGACCGCTTTTACAAGGTGCTCGTTTAACGGCTTTTGAACTTCATCATGACGGTATTCCTGTTACTTTATTGACCGATAATATGGCGGCCTATGCTATGCAGCAGGGGCTCATTGATGCCGTAATTGTTGGAGCTGACCGTATTACGACGGAAGGGGATGTGGCCAATAAAATCGGTACCTACGGTGTAGCCTTGGCGGCTAAAGCCCATAATATTCCGTTTTATGTGGCAGCACCATACAGTACCTTTGATTTTACCTTAGCAAAAGGCAGTGATATTCCGATTGAAATGCGCAGTGCTGATGAAGTAAAATGTTTTGCCGGCACCCCGACTGCACCGGAAGGTGTTGAAGTGTTGAACCCGGCTTTTGACGTAACACCTCATGAATTAGTAAGTGCTATTATTACCGAAGAAGGTGTTTTAACGGCACCGTACAATAAATCAATTACAGATTTACATTACAGATTTACAAAAGAAAACAGCTCGATAGTAAGTTACCTCCGGCTTTGATCATAAAGCCGGGCATATAAATTAACATTTTAAAATTTATTTTCGATATATTTAAGAATTAATCAAGAAAGAAGCGATCATCATGGAATCATTAATCAGAGACATCGAATTGGCACCGGAAGGCCGTAAAAAGATTGAATGGGTGTCCAATTTTATGCCGGCTCTTAACAGCTTGCGTGAGGAATTTAAAGCAAGCCATAAATTTGAAGGCAAAACCGTTGTTGTCAGCGTTCACTTGGAAGCTAAAACAGCATACTTATCCACAATTTTGAAAGAAGCCGGAGCCGATGTAATCGTAACTGGATCTAATCCTTTATCTACACAGGATGATGTAGCGGCAGCCCTCGTTGATATGGGCCTTACCGTCTATGCTTGGCATGATTGCACCGAAGAAGAATACTTTATGTTCTTAAATAAAGCGTTAGACCATAAACCTCATATTATCATTGATGACGGCGGTGATCTTGTTAATTTGTTGCATACCACTCGTACGGACGCTAAAGAACGTCTTATCGGCGGTTCCGAAGAAACAACGACCGGTGTGCATCGTCTCCATGCGTTGGCTAATGAACACAAATTAACATTCCCAATGATTGCTGTTAACGACTCCTATTGTAAATATCTTTTTGACAATCGTTACGGTACAGGCCAATCCGTATGGGACGGCATCATGCGCACCACCAACTTAACTGTTACCGGTAAAAACGTTGTTGTAGCCGGCTATGGCTGGTGTGGTAAAGGTGTTGCTATGCGTGCCAAAGGTCTTGGTGCTCATGTTATCGTAACCGAAGTGGATCCAATCAAAGCTATTGAAGCTGTATTTGACGGTTTTAAAGTAATGCCTATGATTGAAGCCGCACCAATCGGTGACATTTTCATTACCGTAACCGGTTGTAAAGATGTTATCCGCAAACAGCACTTTGAAGTGATGAAAGATAAAGCCATCATGTGTAATGCCGGTCACTTTGACTGTGAAGTTAACGGTGTAGAACTCGCTGAAGTTGCCGTTTCTCATAAAAATGTTCGTAAAAATATCGAAGGCTACAGCTTAGCGGACGGTCGTATTTTATACTTATTAGCGGGCGGCCGTTTGGTTAACTTGGCAGCCGGCGATGGTCATCCTGCTGAAATCATGGACTTGTCCTTCGCTATGCAAGCTTTGGCAGCCGAATATTTACTCGATCATGGTAAAGACATGGAAGCAACTGTTCACATCTTGCCTCATGAACTTGATGTTCGCATTGCTAAAGTTAAATTGCAAAACATGGGCTATGATTTAGATTCGTTAACCCAAGAACAATATGACTATTTGCATAAAGTTCAATAAAGTATTGAGTAAATAAGGAATTGAGTAAATATCTCAAAGGAAACCAAAAAGTTTCAGAGAATTTTTCCGGAACCTTATGGGCCTTATGAATGCAAACGATAAAAAATAATTGGACATGAGGAGACATAAATGGCTGATATTGTAATTCGCAATATAGACTGCATTACCGGTGAAAGTAAAGAATCCGGTAAAGATATGTTGCATAATGTAACATTAATCATCAAAGATGGCTATATTGATAAAATCTTAACTGATGAAGAAAGTAAAACACCGTTCGGACAAGAACTGATTGATAAAGAATGCGGTAATGCTGCCTATATTTTAGACGGTAACGGCCGTGTGGCGGCACCGGGATTTGTTAATACACATACTCATATTGCCATGGGCTTGTTCCGTAACTATGCAGATGACTTGGAATTGATGGATTGGCTCCAAAATGCTATTTGGCCGGCTGAAGCCAAGTTAACTAATGAATTGGTGCAAATCGGTACACGTCTTGGGATTGCCGAAATGTTCCGTTCCGGTACAACTTGCTTTAGTGATATGTACTTCTTTATGAATGATACGGCTAATGTAGTTAAAGAAACAGGCATTCGTGCCGTGTTATCACGCGGCATGGCAGGGGGAGCTCCTACAGCCGAACAGGCCTTGATTGACAACCGTCATTTGTTCAATGATTGGCACGGTTTTGACCATGACCGCATCAAAGTTATGTTGGGACCACATGCACCATATACATGCCCTGACGATTATATGAAAAAAGTTATGAACCTCAGCCATGAACTGGGCGCTCAAATCCACATCCACTTATGCGAAACTAAAGGGGAAGTGGAAAATGTAATAAAAGCTACCGGTAAAACGCCAATTGCTCACTTCAACGATTTAGGCGTGTTTGACACGGGCTGTGTAGCGGCTCACGGTGTTCATTTAACAGATGAAGACCTCGATATCATGAAAGCCAAAAATGTGCGTGTAGCTCATAATCCGCAGTCTAATCTTAAACTAGCCAGCGGTATTGCCGATGTACCGGCTATGCTCGCTAAAGGCATTACAGTAGGTCTGGGCACTGACGGTTCGGCCAGTAATAATAACGCGGATATGCTTGAAGAAGTTCGCTTGGCAGCCACCTTACATAAAGCAACTCATTTTGATCCGAAAGCAATTCCGGCTCATCAGGCGTTGCAATTGGGTACCGTTGAAGGTGCTAAGGTCCTTGATTATAGTGATTTGGGCCTCGTTAAGGAAGGCTATCGTGCCGACCTTTGCTTATACGATGTAACCGGGATGCATTGGTTACCGCGTTATAACGATATAGCTTCTTTGGTATATGCAGCTAACTCTACTGATGTACAAACTACAATCGTAGCCGGTAAAGTGGTTATGAAAGATCGTGAATTACTTACTATTGATGAAGAACAGTTACGCTATGATGTAATGAATAAATCGGAAGTTTTTAAAAATTAAAATTATAAGGAAAAACTACGGCATTTATGGCCGTAGTTTTTTATATAAAAGCATTTTTTATATAAAAAGATTGAAAAACAAGGTCGTACAGACAAAAAAAGAGTGCCGAGCATAAGCTCGACACCCTTAATGAGTCGATTATGTTACTAATCTTAGATTAATTTTTTAACAGCAGCTACAGCAGCGTCAAAGTTAACGGAGCTGGTTACTTCCGGAACATATTCAACATAAGCAACTTTGTCGTCTTTACCGATAACAACGATACCGCGAGTTAACAAACGAAGTTCTTCAATTAAGAAGCCGTATGCTTCGCCAAAGCTTGCATCTTTATGGTCGGAAAGGGTAACTACATTATCAACACCGGCAGCACCGCACCAACGTTTCTGAGCGAATGGAAGGTCCATGGAGATAGTTAAGATAACTACTTCATCGGAAAGTTCAGTAGCTTCTTTGTTGAACCAACGAGTCTGTGCATCACAAACACCGGTATCAAGAGAAGGAACTACGGAAATAATTTTTACTTTACCTTCGAAATCTTTTAAAGATTTTGCCTGTAAACCATTATCTAATACAGTAAAATTAGGGGCTGCTTCGCCAACTTTTACTTCTTTACCTAATAATGTCATTGGATTGCCTGCGAATGTGATTACACCGGTACGTTTTTCCATAATGAATAACCTCCTAAGATTAATTCAAATTTTAATATCTGATTTACTATATGTGACAGAGAATAATTTTCAATGTCACCGGGGAGTGTAGTCAACATATTTACTAATATGTGCATCACTCTGCTTACAATATTAAGTATAACATGGCAGTAATTATAAGTAAAATAAAAATTGATGATTTTCGATGTGATGAAAACTATGTTACAATATAAACGTAAAAGCTATTAATGTATTCGTACTGTAAACAGTTAAAATTATTATTTTGGAGACGATTAATGAAAAAACTAACTATTTTTTCACAATTTTTCAGAGGCTACGGCCCTATATACTTATTGGGTATATTAATACTCATTACTATTGATATATTATTCTTATATGTACCGCGCCTCACAGGGGAAGCCATTAACACCTTATATTACGGTAAGGAAGGCCTTACTACATATATAGGGTACTTTTTTATATTGGCTATAACTGTTACCATTCTTAAATTCGCGTCTCGCCATTTGCTTTTGGGCTCCATACGACGTTTTGAATTTTTACTGCGCCGCCGTCTATTTGATCATGCTTTATATATTCCTACAGCCTATTATGAAAAAAACGGTCCGGGTAAGGTTATGGCATTAATGACCAATGATGTAACATCCATACGTGTTTCATTGGGGCTGGGAGTTATGATTTTAGTAGATGCTATCTTCTTTGGTATCTGTTCTTTTTTCTTGATGGCTAAAGAAATCAGTTATTCCTTGGCTGTCATCACTTTACTACCGATGCCGTTTATCTTAACAGCGATGCTCACCGTGAGTCGTCGCATGCGCAAAAGGCAAAAAGAAGCTCAGAATACTTATAGTGATTTGACTGAATTTGCACAGGAATTATTTCTCGGCATGCCGGTAATACGTGCATTTAATCGAGAAATGCGCAGTTTGTGGCGTTTTAATAATATCAATAAAACAAACTATGATAAAAATATGAGAGTAGCTTTACTTGACTCCATTTTAGCGCCCCTCACTTTTGTGGCACCGTTTATGTGTCATGCCATCGCCATTTTTATCGGCGGTCGTTTGATTATTGCCAATAAAATTACAGTGGGTGATTTTGTGGCGGTAACCGGCTATTTAAGTTTAATTATCGGTCCGATTATGGGGATTGGTTCCTTATTGTCAGTTCTTCAGAAGGGTTTGGCCTCCCTTGACCGTATTTATGATTTTCTTATGATTAAGGAAGAAAAGTTATCCGAAGACGAAAGAGAGTTGCCGTTAGCAGCAATAACGGTTAAAGATTTAACATTTACTTATCCTGAAACTAAAGTACCTATGCTTCACAATGTTAATCTTACGGTTAAACCGGGAGAATTTATCGGCATTGTAGGCGGTCCCGGTTCCGGTAAGTCTACCTTATTTAAGCTGTTAATGCGACTTCATGAAACGCCGGCTAAGAGTATCTATATCGGCGACGAAGATATTACAACTATGCCGCTTCAAGTATTGCGACGAAGTATTGCTTATGTGCCGCCGGAAGCGTATTTATTGGGTACAACTTTAGGTGAGAATATTGCTTTCGGTGAAGCATCCGATCATACCTTAGCATTGCAGACTGCCGCAGAACGGGCTGCGTTAACACGCGATTTAAGTGAACGTTTGAAACCGGCCTCTAAACGTTTAAAAGAAGGCGGTACCGATTTATCGGGCGGTCAGAAACAACGTGTTAATATAGCCCGCGGTCTTTATAAGAATGCGCCTTACTTACTGTTGGATGACAGTTTCTCGGCCCTTGATACCATAAGTGCCGGTTCTATTATTAAAACGTTGCGTGAAGGTCGAGATCAGAGTTTACTCTTTATTTCACAGCGCCTGGAAGCACTTCGCGAGGCCGATCGTATCGTTGTTTTTAAAGACGGTACCATTGTTGAAGAAGGTACTCATGATGAATTAATAGCTAAAGCTGGTGAGTATCATCGCTTATATGCTCAACAGTTTGAAGAACCGCTTATCGGCGTTGATGAGGAGGAAGGAGACCTATGAGCAAGCAACACACCAGCTCCTATTCGGTGCAGGAAGAAGTAAAATTGACCAAACATCATGACATCTTGCTGTTACGTCGTTTAGGACAATATATAAAGCCTCACTTCTTCTTACTTCTTTGGGCAGCAGTATTTTTGTTAATAGCGTTGGGTCTTGAATTAGCACGACCGATGCTCATGAAGAGTGTAATAGATACAGCGTTCCCTCAGCGTGATGTCGGTATTATCATGCAATATGCAGGGCTGTATTTCATGACAATTATTTTCAGCATTATTGCTATGTTCGCTCAAAATTATACTTTACAAAAGTTCGGACAAAGCATAATCTTTGAAATTCGCAATACCGTATTTGCTAAAATTTTGGCTCGTACTCCGGCTCATTTCGGCGAACTGCCGATCGGTAACTTGGTAACTCGTGTGACGAACGATACGGAATCTTTGCGCACGCTTTATACAGATGTAGTACTTAAGCTCGGCAGCAGCATACTTATGATTATCGGGATTTTAATCTCCATGTTTGCACTCGATGTAAAGATGGCATCCGTCGTTTCTTTACTTGTACCTATCATGGCTGTTTTAATTTTTGTGTATCAGAAATATGCCCGTAAAGCATTTCGCGGTGTTCGTACGAAATTAGCTGCATCTAATACATCAGTGCAGGAAATGCTTAATTTTATCATTATTATTAAGTCATATGTAGGCGAGCGTATTATGGCGAAACAATACGACCGTATCAGCCGCGAATTTTTGGAAGCCGGCTTGTTTGAAGTTAAGACATTTGCATTTTTCCGGCCGATTGTTGACGGTTTGTTATTTGTCATCATTATAGCCATTTTCAGTTTCACTAACTGGTTTGATTCGGTTACTGAAGCAGGTACCGTATTTGCTTTCATTCAATATATGGATAAATTTTTCCAGCCGATTAAGGAAATTGCCGATAAATATAATAATCTTCAAAGTGCGTTAGCCGGTGCGGAACGCTTAGTTCCCATTATTAACGAAGAGGCAGATACAACGATTGAAGCCGTTACGATTCCGGATGAATTTAAAACGATTAATTCCATTGAGTTTGACCATGTCTGGTTTTCTTATGATCACTCTGAAAATTACGCCTTAAAGGATATTTCCATCAAGATTGACGGCGGTCAATTTATCGGTATCGTAGGGCCTTCAGGCGGCGGTAAATCAACTTTAATGAGTTTATTAATGGGCTTTTACCAACCGACTAAGGGGATTATTCGTATCAACGGGTATGATACAGCTGATTATCCGCCGGCTGTATTGCGCGAAGTTATGGGGTACGTGTTCCAGGACAGCCATTTATTTAAAGGGACCATTCGTGAAAATCTATCTCTTTATGATGATACGATTCCGGAAGAACAACTTATGGCGGCGGCACAAAAAGCCCATTTACATGCCATGATTGAACGTTTGCCGCAAGGGTATAATACACCGGTCGGTTATCTCGGTTCTTTATTATCAACCGGACAAAAACAATTGTTGGCATTGGCCCGTGTATTGATTCGCGATCGTAAGGTACTTATTTTTGACGAAGCAACGGCCCATATTGACAGTCATACAGAACAATTGATTCAAGAATCTATTGAAACTATACGAGGCGAAAAAACTATCATCAGCATCGCTCATCGTTTGTCTACTATTCGCTCGGCTAATCGCATTTATATGATTAAACAGGGGCAAATTGCAGAAGAAGGTGATTATGATTCACTAATTTCTCAAAAAGGTGAATTCTTTGCCCTCTGGGAGGCAAGATAAGTATGGAAATGATTACGTCAAAAGAAAATAAAACATTAAAATATGCCCAATCTTTACTACAAAAAAAATATCGTAAACTTAACGGTGAATATTTGGCGGAAGGGTTACGTACCGTTACCGATATGATGGCTACCGGTTTAGTGACGACGATATTTGTTCGTGAAGACATTGACTATCAAAAAATAGTTAAAGAAGCTGAACAGCTTCATATAAAAGTATGGCAAGTTCAGCGAAATCTGATGAGCCACATTGAATCAACCGTGACCGGTCAAGGTATAGTTGCCATTGTAAAAAAAGAAGTGCAGGATATTTCAACATTAAAGGTTTCAGACGGTTTATATGTACTCCTCGATGAAATACAAGACCCGGGAAATTTGGGAACCATCATTCGTACAGCTGTAGCCGCCGGCGTAAAAGGCCTGTTTTTAACAAAAGGCAGCGCAGACCCTTACAATGAAAAAACAGTGCGCAGTACTATGAGTGCCATCACCAAGATTCCGATTTTTGAAAATGCTTCCACAGAGGATGTGAAAAGGTTGATGGCTGACAGTGAGTTGACTGCCTATGCGACAGTCTTACATGATGCTTTACCGATTCAGGAAGTAAAATTTGCCAAACAAACGCTTTTATTACTGGGGAATGAAGCAAACGGTCTCAGTGACGATTGGTTTGAAGTCGCTAAACACCGTATTACTATTCCTATGTATGGTCCTATTGAATCCCTTAATTTAGCGGTAGCAAGTGCTTTATGTATGTATGCAGTGAGAGAGAGTTGGTTATAATGCAGGAACAGGCAATCAGTCAAATTTTAATGGCTTATAAAGAAGGCATACTTGATTTAGACGAGTGTAAATCGTCCATTACCGAGTTAATCAGTCAATCCGTACAAGCGGAAGAACGGTCACGCAACTTACAAGATGCAGTGCTTGATTTGGATCGGGCTAAGCGGCAGGGCTTTCCGGAAGTCGTTTATTGTGAAGGTAAAACCGATGAGCAATGTATTACGATTCTTAAAGAGTTAAACTTACACTACCAAACTTATATGGGCACAAGAGCTCGTGAAAGTATTTATAATGCTTTAAAACCTCTTATTCCTGAAATTCAATACGATAAGACAAGTCGCATTATTTATCGTCACAGCAATGAGAATATACGGAATGAAAACAGAAATATTGCGGTTGTAACAGCCGGTACCAGTGATATTCCGATTGGTGAGGAAGCCGCTTTAACGGCAGAACTTATGGGCAATGAAGTTACCCGTATTTATGATGTAGGCGTAGCCGGTATCCATCGTTTATTTAATCGTTTGGATGATATAACATCAGCCAATGTAGTTATTGTGGTAGCCGGTATGGAAGGCGCTCTGGCCAGTGTCATCGGAGGTCTTGTTACCAAACCGATTATTGCTGTGCCTACCAGTGTAGGGTACGGTGCCAATTTTAAAGGCTTAGCCGCATTATTATCTATGTTGAATTCCTGTGCCGCCGGCGTCGGTGTTGTGAATATTGACAACGGTTTCGGAGCCGGTCGATTAGCTCATATGATTAACAGTCAGCGATAATCGGGGGAAATAATATGAGTTCAGAATTAATTCAAATTGAAGCAAACATTGATAACATGAATCCGGAACTGTACGGGGCACTGTTGGATACGCTTTTAAAAAACGGCGCCAACGATGCCTGGTTGACACCGATTGTAATGAAAAAAGGGCGCCCCGCTGTTATGCTCAGCGTTTTGGTTAAGGCTGTTGAATTAAAAAATATGAGTCGTTTGATTTTTGAAAATACAACGACAATAGGTTTCAGATATTTTGACGTAGACCGGATAATTTGTGAAAGAGAATTTGAAGAGTTTTATTACAAAAATCAACTTATTCATTTGAAAAAAGCATTTCACGAGGGAAAATTAGTCAATATTTCCCTTGAATACGATGATTTGGCGAAAGCTGCTCTTGAATTAAATATGCCCGTAAAAGTTTTAGAAAAAGAAGTATGGGCAACCTTAACAAGTCCACTGTTTTAGTGTACAATATAGACTCACAAGTTATTTATTTCATGTTGATAAGTGTAAAGGGGAAATTTTATAGGAATATTACAGACAGTTCATTAATTGTTTATAAATTTTTCCTAAAATTAAATTGTAATAGTAAAATTTCACTATACACTACCAATAGACATATGTTAAAATAAAATATATCCTCTTTAAATGAACAGTTGTTTAAAAGTAGAAGGTGCATATGATACGATTAATTGTTAATGCCGACGATTTCGGCTTACACCAAGCCGTTAACGAAGGTATCATTAAAGGGCACAGAGAGGGGATTATTACAAGCACATCTTTACTGGCTAACGGCGACGCTTTTGACGAAGCGGTAGCTATGGCCAAAGAAAATCCTCGATTGGGGATTGGCGTCCACACAGCCCTTGTGGGTGGTTTAAAACCACTATGTGATGCCGATGAAGTACCGAGCTTGCTAGATGAGCACGGTCGTTTTCTGACATCGTATCCTGCTTTCATTAAGAAGGCGGTGTCAGGAGATATTAATTTTCAAGAAGTTTACAAAGAATTGGATTTACAATTTGAAAAAGTGGTATCCTCAGGGCTTACCATTACGCATGCCGACGGGCATCAGCATTTGCATGTATTACCGCAAATTACGCCGATTATGACTTCGTTGTTAAAAAAATACGGTATCAAAAAGATGCGTATTCCGGCGGAAGATCGTTTTTTCCGCAACAGTATTAATCAATGGGGGCGCTTTGCCGGTAAGGTAGGTTTGGCTGAAGTGGCTGATAAAGCGTATACGTTTTCGAGTCGTATGGGCATTTGGTCACCACGTTACTTCTGGGGGATGATGAGTGGCGGACAACTCACTGAAGAACGATTAATGGAAATTCTTCCTCGTGTTGCCTCAACCCGAGGCAGTCATGAAATTATGACTCATCCGGGGAATAATGACTGTGCTCTCAACGCTTTGTTCCCTTGGAATTATCATTGGGAAGGTGAATTGGCCGCAATGTGTGCGGAACCGGTAAAACAATTTATTAAGTTCCACCAAATTCAGCTGGTTAATTATGGTGAATGTGAATGAATAAAATGCTGAAGCGAGGCTTATTATTAGGTCTTTTGCTACTGATTATTTCCGGACTCACTATTTATTTCACCATTGATTTAAAAGCGTTACGAACTCTGGAAACCTTTAATTTTACGTCTCTTATATTAGCCTTGGTTGCCTTGGCGGTGGGAATGTATTTTGACGGTTTACGATTACAGCGATTAGTACAAATGGGCGGTTACAAATTACCGATAAAAGCTGTTTTGCGTGTTATTTTCGGTAACTATTTTATGGCCATGCTGACACCCGGTGCCAGCGGTGGTGCGGTAGCTCAAGTTTTAATTCTTAAAAGCTACGGGGTGCCCGTCATGAAAGGGGCTCCGATTGTACTGATTCGAACTGTATTTTCTATTTTGTTTTTAATTGCTATGTTACCGGTTATATTTTTACACGGCTCCATAACAATTCCTTACATCAGCAATACAGCCTTGATTCAAATATCTGTACTTATGATAATTTGTACAATCGCAGGCTTATATATGTTGCAAACAGCTTTAATGAAAAGATTGGTTTACATGCTGGCGGAACGCCTTAATAAAGGTAATCCTAAAAGTTGGTTGGCCAAATTAGCTGAACTGAATGAAGGTTTTAGCTTAATCTATGCAAGACCGTTTCAATCCATAGTAGTTTTCATCGAATCCGGTTTGAGTTTGCTGGCGTTATATACGATAGCACCGGCTTTGATGATGGCTTTTACATGGGATATACCGATTGTGGAAATCCTCAATCGCATGATTTTATTAAATCTTATTTTGTATTTTGCCCCTACACCCGGTGGAACCGGCGTAGCGGAAGGTTTATTTGTTTATTTGTTTGAGTCGTTTTTACCGGCAGGGTCCGTCGGCATCGTTGCTGTCGGCTGGCGTGTAGTGGCTGAATATTTACCGTTTTTCATCGGTATGTATTCCGTATTTACACTGTATGGCCGTCAATTTGTTGCCGACTCGGTAATGACTGATGAACAGGAAAAAGATGGAGGTAGTAACATTGGCTAAGTTAAAGAAAGACAAATTTTATTTGGTTCAAGAAGACATTCTTCCTGAAGCAATAAAAAAGACCATTAAAGTAAAAGAAATTTTAAAATTAGGGGAAGCTAAAACTATTAATGAAGCCGTTGAACGCATGGATTTAAGCCGTTCCGCCTACTATAAATATAAAGACTATGTTTTCCCGTTTTATGAAATTGCGCAAGGTAAAATCGTATCCATTACCGTATCTATGTCTAATGATCCGGGCATGTTATCGAGCATTTTACGTGCCATTGCCGATAGTAACGGCAGTATTTTAACTATCAACCAAGATATTCCGCTTCAAGGAATTGCCAATGTAACTATTGCGTTTGAAACTAAAGACTTATCCACTTCATTGGAAGAATGTTTGGATAATATTCGAAGCATTCGCGGTATCTTAAAAGTTGAAATCTTAGGTCAAGCTTAATAAAGCATATTGAAGATAAGTTCAGTTTCCGATTGATGCTGTAAATAAAAAATAATAAAAAGGCGTAGCCCCGACTTATTTAATAGGCCGGGGCTACACTATAAGAGAGAGGGAGAAGATGATGGAACAAGTTAATGTGGCCTTATTGGGATTTGGGACCGTAGGGCAAGGAACATTTGAGTTATTGGTTAAAAATAATGAATTAATTGCTAACCGCACCGGTATTGCTATTAAAGTGACTAAGATTTTCGTGCGTAATATTGATAAATACAGCCATATTACTTTGCCGGAAGGTACGCACTTTACAAATGACGTGGCGGAGATTTTTGATGACGCATCAATTCAAGTCATTGTTGAAGTTATGGGAGGCCTCACTTTTGCACGCGAATGCATTGAAAAAGCATTGAATGCAAAGAAAAGTGTAGTTACAGCCAATAAAGATTTGTTGGCCGAAGCGGGGCCTTATTTGTTAGACCTTGCTGTGAAAAACGGTGTAGATTTACGCTATGAAGCCAGTGTTTTAGGCGGCATTCCCATCATCCGTACGCTATATGAATCATTGGGGGGCAATAAAATAACGGAAGTGGTAGGTATTTTGAACGGTACCACCAATTTCATATTATCCAATATGACTGAAAAAGGGGCCGGTTATGCGGAAGTTTTAGCTGAAGCTCAAAAATTAGGTTATGCGGAAGCAGATCCTACAGCAGACGTTGAAGGACTCGATGCAGCCCGTAAGTTAGCTATTTTATCATCTATTGCTTTTAATCGCCGCATTTTCTTTGAAGATGTATCGGTAGAAGGAATTACCAAGATTGACGCTACGGATATTGCTTTCGGTAAAGAATTCGGTTATACCATTAAATTATTGGGGATTGCCAAAGAAACCAAGAAAGGCTTATCACTTAATGTGCATCCGTCTTTCATTTCCAGCAATCATCCGCTGGCATCCGTTAGAGGATCTTATAATGCCTTGTACGTCAAAGGTAACGGTATTGATGACGCCATGTTCTACGGTCGTGGTGCCGGCAGCTTGCCGACCGGCAGTTCTGTAGTGAGCGATATTATGGAAATTGCCAAAAACATCCATACCAATAATTTAGGCCAATTGAAGCCATTCTACTATTTCGAAAAGAATTTATATGCATCCGGTAAAATAGAATCTTCCTATTACATTCGTATTCTTGTAGACAACTCTACCGGTGTATTGGCGAAAGTAGCCTCTAAATTGGCAGAACAGCGTATTTCCGTACAGGCGGTGACCCAACGTAATGAAAATGAAACTACATCGACCTTAGCCATTGTTACATCTTCCTGCCCGCGTTCCTATATTTCGAATGTAATCAACGCGTTTAACAATCTTCGCGTTGTTCGAGAAGTAGGCAGTGTTATTCCGATCATGACGGATTAGGGGGTAAAACGTATGGAAAAGATTACAGTTCAAGTACCGGCTACCAGTGCTAATTGCGGCCCCGGATTTGACTCTTTAGGGCTTGCTTTGGAGCTTTATAATATATTTACTTTCACCCCCGATGAAACGGCAACTGTAAACAAGTATACTTTTTCCGGGTTCGATGCGGAAACCTTGACTAAAGAAGATCAATCTCAAAATTTAGTGGGGCAGGCCATGGGTGCTGTTTTTCAAAAAGCAAATACCGAACCCGTATACGGTTTAATCCACAGTGAAACCGTTATTCCGCCTTCACGCGGGTTAGGGAGCAGTTCTACGGCTATTGTGGCCGGCTTACTCTTGGCTAATCGCTTATTGTCCAAGCCGTTAACCGCCCATGATCTTTTGGTGTTAGCCAATGATATTGAAGGGCATCCTGATAATGTGGCGCCGGCATTACTCGGTAATTTGGTCTGTGCCGTAAATCATCCTAATGAGCTTTTATATACGACAGTTGCTTTACCGGAAGAATTATTATTTGCCGTTGTGGTTCCTGAAGTATCTGTATCTACAGAGTACGCACGCAGTGTTTTACCGAAGATGATTGCTCACAAAGAAGCGGTAGCCAATGTGAGTCATGCTACTTTGTTTGTCACTGCTTTATTGCAGCATAAATTGGATTATTTGCGAATCGCCTTGGAGGATTATCTTCATGTGCCGTATCGTAAAACATTAATTCCTCATTGCGACGAAGTATTTAATGCGGCTCTTAAAGCCGGCGCTTACGGGGCAACTATCAGCGGTTCCGGGTCTACCTTAATTGCGTACTGTCCTCGTTCTACCGCCCAGACAGTAGCCAATCGAATGGGGGATGTTTTCAATACTAATAATATTCCTTGTCGAACCTACGTACTTAAAGCCGATACAATGGGGGCTCGCTACGTATGATAAACGTTCATAAAATTGCCAAATAATGGCAATTACTATATAATTATACTGTGGGCAGATATTAATCAAAATATGATATAATACTACTCATCGGAACATATTTCATTTTTACAGTTTAACTTTAAAAATAGGTACTATAAGATGAATGATTGCTTGTTCCGACCATCTGAAAGATGGCGTTATATTATTTGTATCAAACAGATACATATATTAAGAAAGAGGCAAAAACAATATGAATAATGTTAAGACTGCTGTTTTACTGGCATTGATGACCGGGTTATTGATGGTAATCGGACAGTTGGTCGCCGGACGAGCCGGTCTTATGACGATGTTTGTTATTTCGATGGCTATGAACCTATTCAGCTATTGGAATAGTGATAAACTTGTACTCAGCATGTACAATGCAAAACAAGTATCGTCAACGGATAATCCGGAATTGTACAATATGGTGGAGTGTTTAGCTCAACGCGGTAATTTACCGATGCCAAAAGTGTACATTATTAACTCCGAAGTACCGAATGCGTTTGCAACGGGACGTGATCCTGAACATGCGGCCGTAGCCGTTACCACAGGGATTATGAATCTCTTGACCGATGATGAAATTGAAGGCGTTTTGGGTCACGAATTGACGCATGTTAAACATCGTGACACTTTAATCAGTACGATTGCTGCCAGCCTTGCCGGGGTTATCACTATGATTGCCAATATGATGCAAATGTTTGCCATTTTCGGTCGCAGTGATGATCGGGAAGGTTCAAATCCGATTGCGATGTTGGCTACCATTATTTTAGCACCGATTGCTGCCGCTTTAATTCAAATGGCCATTTCACGCTCGCGTGAATATTTAGCCGATGAGGGCGGTGCCGAAATGAGTGGTAAGCCGTTATCATTGGCATCAGCTTTGGCTAAAATTGATTATTATTCCAAGCATGGTATGTTGCCCGGCGGGGAATCTCAGCTTGGTACAACGGCTCATATGTTTATCATCAATCCTTTGGGAAATGTTAAAGATTTTACCAGCTCACTATTCAGTACGCATCCAAGTACTGAATCTCGTATAGAAAAATTAAAAGAAATTGCAAGTCGTATGCGTTAGGAGGCAGTTTTATGGAACACACGTTAGTACTCGTAAAACCGGACGGAGTCAAAAAGAAACTTTGCGGTGAAATTTTAGCTCGTTATGAGCGTAAAGGATTAACAATCAGCGCTTTAAAATTAATGCAAGTACCACGTGAGTTGGCCGCTGCCCATTACGACGAACATAAAGATAAAGCGTTCTTTCAGGAATTGATTGATTTTATTACTTCCGGTCCTGTATTGGCCATGGTATTAAGCGGTGACAATGCTGTAGCAGCGGTACGCCAATTGAACGGCGCTACCGACCCGCTAAAAGCAAATGCCGGCACAATTCGCGGTGACTACGGTTTACAAATCAACGAAAATGTAGTCCATGCATCAGATGCCGTAGCTACAGCTGAACGTGAAGTTGCTCTTTGGTTCCCTGAATTCAAAGCGTAATATCTTTCTTTTAACAAATGAGGTGATTAGTATGGGTGCAAAAGTATACACTAAAACAGGTGATAAAGGTTCTACATCACTCTATACCGGTGAACGACTTTCTAAAGCGTCTTTACGTGTCGAAGCCTATGGCACAATCGATGAATTGCAATCGGTTTTAGGTGTGGCTCGTGCCTTTTCCGAACACGAAGATATTCAACAAGTTATCTACGACATTGAAAAAGAATTATGGCAACTCATGGCTGATGTAGCAAGTCTCGGCCAAGAACCGACCATTACGGACGCTCACATCGAAAATTTAGAAAAAATCATTGACAGCTATGATGCTAAAATGGAACCGCTTACTAAATTTATCGTACCGGGTGATAAAAAAAGCTCCGCTTTATTACATCAATCCCGTACTGTAACACGTCGTGCCGAACGTGCATTATGGCGTCTGTCCGAATCGGGGGAAACAGTACATGATGTAGATATCCGTTATTTAAATCGCTTGTCCGATTGCTGCTATATGTTAGCACGTGCCGAATTTGAACTATAAGTTGGTGGCAGTAACTTAATACGATTTGACACGTGAATACGGTCATCAATATAAAAAGCTATGTTACCGAACAATTCGCGTAACATAGCTTTTTCTTTTCGCATATAGATTCTTTTAATATAAACGATTTAATAAATTGAAACAGCAAGAGAAAATTATCGGAGTTGGATAATTTCTTCTCAGTTGCTATTAAATATGACTGATTGTTTAATTAAGCTTGATCGATTGTGCCCTTATTCAGTACATCTTCGGGACTTGGGTAATAGAAAAAGACCGTCATAATTTCATAATTAAATTTTTCACGGATTTTAGCGGCTAAAATGGTTTCAAATTCAATTAGATTATTGGAATCAAGATCGCCGTCTTCAACCAGAACCAAGAGCTGTGGTTCTACTTCCGGTGCATTGGGCGGCAATTCATCGGGGCTAAGGGGAATATTTACAATTACGCGACCTGTTGCCACATATTGATCATTTTGGTCATTGATGACGATGCGGTACGTATTTTCCCATAAAGTAGCCATCAGCTTTACGAATAAATTTTTCATTTCCATAGGTATACACTCCTTATCATTCTTTGATTTATTGTATACTTATTTTAGAAAATATTGCAAGTCAGAGTTAAGTTGTTCAAGTAATCTAAAAGTTGTTAAAGTATATCAGCTTAATTTGCTTCACCTGGTTTGTTCAACTTAATTTGATTAAATAGACATAGTAAGGGAGAGGATATATCTCATGACTAATAAAGAGAGTCGAATTATATTATGCACGGGTGGTGCTCGGAGCGGTAAAAGTGAATTTGCGGAGCGACTCGTTCTATCCTTGCCCGGACGAAAAGGATACGTTGCCACCGGTCAGATTTTTGACGATGAAATGGAAAATCGTGTAGCCAAACATAAGGCTCGGCGCGGTAACTTATGGCATAATTTTGAAATCCCTTATGACATAACCGCTTCATGGTCAAAGATTTTAGATGCATGCGATGTTATTCTCGTTGATTGTTTGACTATGTATGCCACTAATGCTATGCTAAAAAAAGAGCCTCAAAATCAGGCTGAATGCAACGCTTTGGCGGATGCATTAGTAGCTGAATTGAAAGAGGTCATAGAGGCAACTCATGCAGCCGATAAAACGGTTGTATTTGTAACCAATGAACTGGGCCTTGGGATTGTTCCCAATAACAGAATGGCCCGCTTCTTTCGTGATATTGCAGGTTTAATTAATCAAACAGTGGCCCAAGCGGCCGATGAAGTATATTTTACAATCAGTGGCATTACCACAGAGCTAAAGGCTAAGGAGGTTCATATATAATGGCAAAAAAACTCATGTTCCAGGGAACCAGCTCCAATGTAGGTAAAAGTATTTTAACGACGGCTCTTTGCCGTATTTTTTACCGTCGCGGTTTAAAAACCGTACCGTTTAAAGCCCAAAATATGGCTTTAAACTCCTATGTAACACGTTGGGGCGATGAAATCGGCCGTGCCCAAGTTGCTCAGGCAGAAGCAGCCGGTATTGATCCGATTGTCCAAATGAACCCTGTTTTGCTGAAACCTACGGGAAATCAATCCTCGCAAGTAGTCCTTATGGGTAAGCCTGTCGGCGTTTACAGTGCGAAAGAATATCACACTCATTACTCATTAACAGCGCTTGATAAAGTAAAAGAAAGCTTAGACTTTTTAGATAAAAACTTTGATATGATCGTCATTGAAGGGGCAGGCAGTCCGGCTGAAGTTAATTTAAAAGCCAATGATATCGTAAATATGCGTGTTGCCAAGATGACAAACTCTCCGGTAATGTTAATTGCCGATATTGATCGTGGCGGTGCTATTGCATCCATTGTAGGTACTTTGGAATTATTGGAACCGGAAGAACAAGATTTGGTTAAAGGCATTATTATCAATAAATTCCGCGGTGATATTAATTTATTAAAACCGGCTCTCGATTTTATCGAAGAACGGACCGGTCGTAAGGTAGTGGGTGTTATTCCGGCTATCGACAATCTCGACATCGATGAAGAAGATTCGGTAGCATTGGAAAGCAAACATACGACTATTAATCGTGAAATTACCATTGCCGTTATGCAAACACCTAAGATTTCCAATTTTACCGATTTTGATGCCTTAGCTTATGAACCGGATGTATCGGTGCGCTTCGTAAAACCGGGTGATGCTATCGGCGAGCCGGATATGGTGATTTTACCGGGCTCTAAAAATACGTTAGCCGACTTGAAATATTTGGAAGAACGCGGTTATGCGGAAGATATTAAAGCATTAGCCAAGAAGGGTGTGCCTGTATTCGGCGTGTGCGGCGGTTACCAGATGTTAGGCGAAAAACTGTATGATCCGGATGGTGTGGAAGGTGATATTCCGGAACTTGAAGGCCTTGGTTTATTGCCGACCGAAACCACTATGACGGGCACGAAAATGACGCATCAAGTTTCTTTTAACACGGTTAAATTGCCATTCCTCGGCATAGATTATACGGGCGAAAATTTACGTGGGTATGAAATCCACATGGGTGATACTCACGGTGTAGGTGCCGTAGCCGATTGTTTTGCCATTACCTCGCGCAGTGAAAAAACGGTAGCTGTTATGGACGGTTTTGTAAATGAATCGGGACTGGTTATGGGGACCTATATTCACGGTATTTTGGATAATGACAGCTTGCGTCGTCAAATTCTGAATGCTTTACGTAAACGTAAGGGACTCGAACCGTTGGATGAAGTATTCCACTATTTTGAACACAAAGATGCCGCTTATAATCGTTTAGCCGATATTGTAGAAAAACATCTTGATATGGACTATATCGATAAATTATTAGAGGAACAAGCATAATGGAATGGTTTTTACATAATGCGTATTATTTTATTCCGTTATGGGCCTTTTTACTTGATTGTATTGTAGGGGATCCCAGAAGTCGTTTTCATCCGGTTGTCCTTATCGGCGATGTAATTTCTTTTTATGAGAAGTTTCTCTATGGCAGACGGGATTCAAACGGAAAAAAGCTTTTCTATGGCGGTTTAACAGTATGTTTAACCCTATTGACGGTTACACTTATAGGTTTCTTACTCGTTTTAATTGCCGGAACAATTCATCCGTGGGCAGGCTATGCTATGCAGGTTATTATTGTATATATTACAATCAGCCCACGCTCACTGGCGTCAGCCGGTTTAGAATTGGCTCAGCTCTTACAAAAGGGTGATTTAACCGAAGCACGACGTAAAGTGGGCTGGATAGTAGGTCGCGATACGACTGAACTTGATGAAAGTGAAATAACCAGGGCCACCATTGAGACAGTGGCAGAAAACACAGTTGACGGGATTATCTCGCCTTTACTGTTCTTTGCCGTTTTTGGTCCGTTGGGCGCTTTATTTTATCGAACGGCCAATACGATGGACTCCATGTTGGGCTATAAAAATGAAAAGTATTTATATTTCGGCCGGATAGCCGCAAGATTTGACGATGTGCTAAATTGGATTCCGGCTCGTATTACATTTCTCTTATATATACTGACCGCCTTTGTCTTACGTCACGATTGGCGAAATGCTTGGCGTATAGGGATTCGTGATGCCCATAAACATCCGAGTCCGAACGGTGGCTATGCAGAAGCACCGGTAGCCGGTGCTCTTCATATTCGTCTCGGCGGTTACAATAAATACGGTGATACCATGACATTCCGTGCCTATATGGGGGACCCCGATACAAAAATGCGAGGCGTTCACATTCAAAAAACGATTGGCATGATGTATGTTTGTTCTTTGCTCGGTGTTGTGATCAGTGCCGTATTAACTAGAATCTTGGTGATATTATGAAGTCTTTCTTTATCGGCTTACAATTTTTGACACGTTTAAAACTAGTCAATCAAACGGAATGGGATATTCACGATTTTGGTAAAAGCGTGGTAATCTTTCCGATTGTAGGACTCGTTATCGGTGCCTTTATGGCTCTTATTTATTGGCTGTTGGCACCATATATATCCATTACTTTATTGGCTTTATTACTGGTTGTATTTGAATTTCTTTTTACCGGCGGTTTACACGCCGACGGCTTTATGGATACATGTGACGGGCTTTTTTCCGGCCGTGACAGGGAACGTAAATTAGAAATTATGAAAGACAGCCGGGTCGGTTCCAATGGAGTCGTAGGGTTTGTCTTTTTAACACTCTTAAAATGGCAATTAATAGCACATGTAAATCCTGAGTTCTTATGGCAATTTTTGTTTTTTATGCCTATTATCAGTCGTTACTCCCTAGTACTAAGTATTCGACTCTTTCATTATGCCCGCCCTGAAGGCATGGGGAAGGCATTTGCCGTATATTCCCCTAAACTTACATTGCTTTGGGCTACGCTCATTACATTGTTACCGATTATTTACTTCCAAGGGATTTACGCCATTTTTATGGGATTGGGAATTTTAATTAACTTAATCTTAAATTCCCATATTTCAAAACACTTGGGCGGCGTAACTGGTGATACGTACGGCTTTGTCATTGAAACGTCAGAGTTATTGTTAGTCTTGGCTGCTGTTGCAACAAGCATTACAATGTAACGGCACACTAACAAACTTTTTACTTAGTATTTACATTCTTTTGTGTTATTTTGTGTATATTAGTATGGAGGAACGACAGGTGTCATATTATGTACGAGCACCAGGGACATGCGGTGAATTTTTGCAAGGGTCCATTGATGGTCAACCTTTTTTGGTTACCTGTCCTATTAATCGCTATTCCTATGCCTTAAGCGGAGTAAAACAACCTTTAAGGCCTTATTATTGTTCCTTGCAACCCAAAGCCGCCTTGGCAGCCCAAAAAGTCGTCAATACGCTTGTGGCGGAAGGATCTATACCTATCAGTGCAGCGCTGCAACGAGCTTGGCGGAGTCCTGTTTACGTGCGCTCCGATATAGCTCAGGGTAAAGGCATGGCATCTAGCAGTGCCGATATCAGCGTTGCCGCTATGGCTACAGCCTTGGCATACGGTCGAGCTTTAACCTTGGAGGAATTAAAAGATATCTCTTTAAGTATTGAACCAAGTGATGCCTCATTTTATCCGGGCGTTGTTCGTTTTGATTACATTAAAGGAACCATTACTGAACCGTTGGGACAGTGTCCGCCTATGAAAATTATGATTTTTGATGAAGGTGGCGAAATTGATACGGTCAGTTTTAATGCTCAACACGGGCTTCATGATTTAATTGCCGAAAAAGAACCGTATATCAAAGAGTCATTAGCGCTTTTTAAAGAAGGTATTGCAACTCACAATGTGTCCTTAATCGGTCAGGCAGCTACTTTAAGTGCTTTTGCTAATCAGCGTATTTTACACAAACCTTTATTATATGCACTGCATGAAATCGGCAATCACTTTAACAGTGTCGGTACGATAATTGCTCACAGCGGTACTATTATGGGCCTTTTATTCCCATCTGACGGCGCACCGTTGGCTGATTGCCGAGCGGCTGTCCATCAGGAATTACCGGATTTATTATATTTAGATACTGTCGAAACAACTAATGAAGGCATAACTTTTATGAAGCGTTAGGAGGTGCTCAGACATGAAAAATACCCACGGCGGTAATATTTATAAAGTGGCGGCCGCTCATAACGTAGCACCACAGGACATTACCGATTTCAGTGCCAATATAAACCCCTTAGGCATGAGCCCTAAAGGTCAAGAAGCATTAAAAGCTCATTTGAATGAAATCATTCATTATCCCGATCCGGAATACACCGATCTTCGCAGCAAAGTGAGTGAAGTACTGGATGTGCCTGATGAAAATATTTTAGTAGGCAATGGGGCGGCCGAATTGTTATACGCACTCATGACTTTACCGGAAATAACTGAAGTATTGGTACCGGCGCCCGGTTTTTCGGAATATACCTTAGTGGCTCGTGCTAAAGGCTTAGATGTTTTAGAATATGAAATGATTCCCATGTCGGCATCCGATGAAATAGAGTCTTTACATCAATCACTCAGCTTTTTCGGCAATTCAAAGACACATCAGCCGATTACTCATTTTGCCGTGCCTTATGAGGACCTTAAGCAACATTTGAAACGTTGTGCCGAAGAACAAATTCGTACCTTGATTTGTCTCGGTAATCCCAATAATCCGGACGGCAGTTTGCAAACCTTAACGGAAGTATTCGAGTTAGCGGCTCTGGCCGAAGCATCACGCAGTTTACTTCTCATCGATGAGTCCTTTATAGAATTCACCAATGAATCTCATAGTTTACGACCATACTTGACAGAGTATCCGGCTATTATCATATTGCATTCACTCACTAAGTTTTATGCGATTCCCGGTTTACGTTTAGGCCTCTTATTGGGACAAGCGTCTATATTAAAAACTATTGCCCCTCAGGTACCTACATGGTCGGTTAATCATCTGGCTCAGCAATATGGTATTGCGGCCCTTCAAGATGAAGTATACCGTCAAAAAACGCGAGCAGTAGTGGCTCGCGAAAAAGAATGGCTTTACGGAGCTATCAATAGTTTTGATTTTATAACGGCACTGCCGCCAACAGTCAATTTTCTGCTCTTACATTGGCATCCTGCCAATCCGAGCCTTTCCGATTTTATGAATTTCTTAGAAGACAAACAGCTGCTAATCCGCAGTTGCGAAGCCTACAGCGGGCTGGGACAAGGATGGTTTAGAATTGCTGTCAAAGATAGAACCGATAATGAATTGTTAATATCATATGTAAAGGAGTTCGCCCATGCACACAATTTACTTAGTTCGCCACGGTCAGACGGAATGGAATAACAGTGGTTTTTATCAAGGATATACGAATGTGCCGCTTAATCAGGTAGGGATTGTTCAAGCTGATGCGGTAGCCAAAGAATTGGCATCAATCGAGTTTGATTCCATTATTGCCAGTGATTTAGATCGTGCTCACATTACTGCTGAAAAGATTTTAGGTAATCGTCAGATTCCGTTTAAAACGGATGAACGTTTACGTGAAATTAATTTCGGAGATTGGGAAGGCCTTACTTACGATCAGATTGAAGCCAAATGGCCACATTCCATTTACACTATGTATCACAGTCCCGATAAAGTAAAAATCTCAAACGGTGAATCATTCCAAGATTTACAAGAACGTGCATGGCAGGCCGTTACTGATGAAATGAAAGCTGTCGGCGAAGACAAAACTATTCTTGTTGTCGCTCATGGCGGTACCAATCGTACCTTGATTTGTAAAATGCTCAACTTACCGCTTCATTTTGCTTGGAACTTCAGTCAAGGCAATACGGCCATCAGTCGCGTAGAGTTTTACGGTCTTACGGAAGATGACCATAATACCTTGAGCCTTTTGAATTACACCAAACATTTGGAATCCATTCAATTATAATTACTCGTGATTATCATGAAGTTACGTTTAGATAAGTTTTTAGCCAATAAAGCATTGGGCAGCCGTAAAGAAGTCCATAATCTCATCAAACAGGGACTGGTTACGGTAGATGGTGTAGTGGCTAAGAAAAAAGATATGCCCATTGAAATACCGAACCAAACAATAGCTGTTAACGGTGAAATTATAGACAATCGTCAAATATATTATGTTAAATTTCATAAACCGGCCGGCTATGTGTGTGCCATAGAAGATTCACGACATCCGACCGTAATGGAATTATTACCGCCGGAATTTCGCACTATGGGGGTCTCCCCGGTAGGACGCCTCGATAAAGATACGGAAGGCTTGCTGTTACTCTCCAATGACGGGGCCTGGGCTCATCGTATTATAAACGGCAAAAAGCATGTTCCCAAACGATACTATTTTGAATATAGCGGTACGCTTACCGAAGAAAGGTTAGAACGCATCCGTTCAGGCATTATATTGGGGGATGGCACTGTTTGTAAGCCGGCTGAAATAATTCTGCCTTCTGAAACCGATAAAGAAACTGAAAGCACTCAAGATTCGGTTATGCTTAAAAGTGCCGAAATTATAATTGAAGAAGGTAAATATCATCAGGTTAAGCGCATGATAGGGGCGGCCGGTGGCGAAATCACCTATTTAAAGCGTCTTACTATAGGTCATCTTGACTTAAAGGACATTCCCAAAACAGGTGAATTTGTTTATCTGGATGCGTCGGACTACGAAAAACTATAGTCAAAACGCTCATTTTGTGGTATCATGAAATGAAAAAATTTATAGCAAGGGAGTCTTATCATGAACGGCTTATTACGCCTACAGGATTATTTGACTACGCACCAGTATGATGGCATACTCTTGCTTAGCCAGACCAATCTTAGATATTTTGCCGGTTTTACGGGAACTACAGCCGTAGGTTTTGTGACACCATATACTGCTTTTATACTTACTGACAGCCGTTATACGGAACAAGCTCAGAATCAATGTGAAGGTTATGAAGTAATTCAATACAAAGGTTCTACTTGGGAAACTATAGCTGAGATTGTCAAAACTCGTAATATTACATTGTCTGTTTGTGCGTTCGAAGGTAATTATGTACCGGTTGACACGTACCAAACATTTTCCGATATTTTAGTGGGAAGTCGTTTTGCGTCCGTTAATTTAACATCTTTACGGGTGGTTAAACGGCCTGACGAACTTACGCTCATGCGTGAGGCTGCCCGTATCGGTGATGAAGCATTTGCCGCTTTATTGCCGCAATTAAAAACGGGTATGACGGAACGAGACGCTCGTGTCATTTTAGAAATTGAAATGCTCAAACGAGGGTCTGAAGAACCGTCATTTGACACTATTGTGGCGTCGGGACACAGATCCAGTATGCCGCACGGTGTAGCGTCTGATAAAGTTATTGAAGACGGTGATTTTGTCACCTTTGATTTCGGCGCTGTATATCAGGGCTATCATTCGGATATGACTCGCACCATTGTTATGGGAACAGCCTCCGAATTACAGCATAAACTCTATAAAGTTGTGCTTGATGCACAACTGAAAGGCTTAGCCGCCGTAAGAGCCGGTGTTACGGGTAAAACCGTAGATGCCGCTTGTCGCGAAAGCATTACGGCCGATGGCTACGGTGATTATTTTAATCATGGTACCGGTCACGGTGTAGGTCTCGACATACATGAAGAACCGGTAGCATCACCGCGTTCCGATACGGTATTGGAGCCTAATATGATTGTTACTGTTGAGCCGGGTGTTTATCTTCCCGGTGAAATAGGTCTTCGCATTGAAGACAGTGTTATAGTTACTGACGATGGCTATGAGCTACTCACTCATACCTCGAAGGAATTAATAGAAGTAAAAGGTTAAACGGAGGGATTTAAATGATTTCTAGTAATGATTTTCGTCCGGGCGTAACAATTGAGCTCGATGGCAACGTGTGGCAGGTTGTAGACTTCCAGCACGTAAAACCGGGTAAAGGTGCTGCATTCGTACGTTGTAAATTAAAGAATTTGCAGACCGGTTCCGTAGTTGAACGTACTTTCAACGCCGGTGAAAAAGTGCCTAAAGCACATGTAGATCGTCGTCGTATGCAATACTTATACGAAGCTGACGGTGCCTACACATTCATGGATAACGAAACTTATGACCAAGTAGAGTTAAACCTTGAACAGTTAGGCGAAGCTAAAAACTTCTTGCTTGAAAACATGGAAGTTAGCATCGTGTTCTTCCAAGGTATCGTAATCGGTATCGATTTACCGGTAGCAGTAGAACTTCGCGTAGTTGAAACTGATCCCGGCATCCGTGGCGATACGGCTACAGGCGGTAACAAACCGGCTACATTGGAAACCGGCTATGTTGTTAAAGTGCCATTGTTTATCGAAGTTGGCGATGTTCTTCGCGTCGATACACGCACCGGCCAATACATTGAACGTGCGTAATATCAGTTAATATCAAAAGCATTTGTCTTTAACGTACGTTGTTCGAGGCAAATGCTTTTTATGCTATAAAAAGAAAGGCAGGGTACTATGAGTGATAATAAAACGTTCTTTGAAGGAGTTACTAAAATAAGCGATAACGTGTATGGCACGATTGCCTCCTTGAAAGCATTGGAAGTTAAAGGCGTCGCTTCCATGAGTACCACTGCAGGCGATGATTTTGCCAATTTAATCGGTATGAAAAGTCAGTGGGAAGGTGTCAGGCTCCAACGAGTATCCGATAATAGTATAACCATTGAATTATATTTGGTTGCTCGCTACGGCTATCGCATTCCCGATGTGGCTTTACGCGTTCAGGAACATGTTAAGACCGGGATTGAAACCCTAACCGGTACACATGTAGAGGGTGTTAATATCTTTATTCAGGATATTGCCTTTGAAAATACGGGGGTCAAATACATTTAAACGGGAAAGGAGCGATACGTAATGGATGTAAAGTCAACTAATCTTCAATTACAGGTGGATGTTTCCGATGAAGTTATTTTACAAATAGCGCACCATGCATTGACCTTAATTCCGGGATATCATTCCTTAAACAGTAATTTTTACTCCGGTATGGTGGACGGCATTGCTCGCAATTTCGGTCAGAAACGTTTGCCCGGCATTAATGTTAAACATCGTAAAGAAGGCCTTGAAATCAATACATATATTAATGTCCTTTACGGATATCCCTTAATGACCATGGCTGAGCAAATCCGCCAACAAATTCGTAAGGATTTAAAAGAATCCGTTAACCTTGATTCAGTGCGAATTGACGTTCATTTTGAAAATATAATCGATCCCAATCAAATCACAGAGGAGTTAACTAATGAAGCAAAATCGTAATCGTCGCCAGGCACGGCTGTACGCATTTCAATCTTTATATGCTAAGGAATTTCATAATCCGGAAGAGACCGTTATTATGCCGGAAGAAGAATCCAATTCTAACGGTGCCATGGATGTTGCCTATGCAGAAGCTATTATTAACGGCGTAACGGCTAATCAGTCCATTTTGGATGAATTATTACAGGCCCATTCGCCAAAGCGCAAAATAGGGCAATTAGGAGCGGTAGAACGCAATGTATTGCGTCTGGCTGCATGGGAACTTACCGTATCACCTGAAGCAATCGATCCGCGTATTGTAATCAATGAAGCCGTACAATTGGCCAAAGACTTCGGTTCTGATAAAGGCTATAAATTTATTAATGCCGTATTAGATGCAATTGCCAAAGAAAAACAGGTAAAAAAGGATTCACCGGCTGTTGCCGTTGAGAATGAATCTGAAGTCAAATCAGACGTAAAGGCCCGGTGAGGCAACTTATGAAAGTTTATTTAGGGCTCGATACGAGCTGTTATACGACGTCCTGTGCTTTGGTCAATGAAAAAGGCGAATTAATAGGCCAAGCTCGAAAATTATTAGAAGTAAAAGCGGGTGCTCGCGGTTTGCAACAATCACAAATGGTGTTTCAACATACCCGAGCATTGCCCGAATTAATAAAACAATTACCGTCAGGTGTCCAACTAGCGGGCATTGGAGTCAGTGCGTTTCCACGCCGTGAAAAGGATTCCTATATGCCTGCTTTTTTGGTGGGACGAGGAATGGCTCACAGCCTGGGCCATCTGGATAATATACCGGTATATGAATTTTCACATCAGGAAAATCATATTTTAGCGGCCCTGCGTGTTTTACAATATATTCCGCAGGAACCGTTTTATGCACTTCATGTATCAGGCGGCACTACAGAACTTTTGTATTGTGAACCGGCTAAAGATACCTTTTTTACGGCAGAACTGATAACTGGGGCTTTAGATTTACACGGCGGTCAATTTGTCGACCGCGTCGGCGTTGCGCTGAACTTACCGTTTCCGGCAGGTCCGCACATGGAAAGGGTCGCTAAATCGCTATGTCCGAACCCTGAAGATTTGAAAACTGTAATTAATCGACTGGTAGCCGTTTCCGATGCTGAAAACTCAGGGGACAACAAATTTAGAATACTGCCGGTGTCTGCAAAAAACGGAGCCATCAGTTTTGGCGGACCGTGCAGCGAAACTATGCGTCGTATTGATCGTGCTAAAAATGCAGGTCAATTTAACGAGGAATATACAGCTAAAACAGCACTAAATGTATTCCACTGTATGAGTCGCTCTTTACAAAAGATGTTGACCTATCACCGGCAACAACGTGCCGCAGATACACTGATTGCGGTAGGCGGTGTAATGGCTAATAGTTTTTTACGGCAATCCTTGCTTGATTTTGGCAGATCTCATAAAGTTAAAGTACTGTTTGCGCCACCCGAGTACAGCTCCGATAATGCAACCGGTGTAGCTTATGGTGCGGCCTTGTCAGATACAATAAACAATAAATAGATACTGTTTTATGTAACAGTTAATCACCGGGATTAGAGGAGGAATTATATGGATGTTTTCTCCATTTCCAAACTTAACAATTTAATAAAACGCGTCTTGGAACGGGAATATGTACTGAAAAATTGCTATGTGGCCGGAACAATTGCCAATTTAAAACGCCACAGCACGGGGCATTATTATTTTTCATTAAAGGATGATGACGCCTCCGTAGATGTAGCTCTTTGGGCCGGTACAGCGCAAAAAAAAGGACTTGTAGGCCAATTGGAAAACGGTTTATTTGTAACCATGCGAGCTACGATTAATTTCTATGAAAAGACCGGTCGTTTGAGTTTAATCTGCAATGATATGGAGATTGGTCAAAAAAGCCCGTATCAGTTAGCCTTTGAAGCTTTAAAAAAGGAATTAATGGCGCTCGGCTATTTTGACGAAGCTCACAAACAACCGTTGCCGCTTATGCCGGCTACCATCGGGCTCGTTACCTCTGAATCGGGAGCTGTACTTCATGATATCTTACATGTAGCACGGCAACGTAATCCTTTCGTTCAATTTAAGCTGTTTGCCGTGCCTGTACAAGGTGATAAAGCGGGACCCCTTATTGCCAAAGGGATCGAACGGGCCGATGCGGATAAAGAGGTAGAACTTGTTATTGTGGGCCGCGGTGGCGGTTCCATGGAAGATTTATGGTGTTTTAACGACAGAGTGGTAGTAGAAGCTGTATATAACTGTAAAACACCAATCGTATCAGCAGTGGGGCATGAAACGGACTATACTTTATGTGATTTTGCAGCCGATGTACGCGGTGCAACGCCGAGTCATGCCGCCGAGCTTACGGTCTCTCCGGTAAGTTATCTTTTGGAACAATTGGAAGCCAAAGAAACCTACTTACATCAATACATGAAGCAAACCATTGAAACCAAAAAACAAGAATTACAAGCTATTTTTAACAGAAAGTTAGGCATTCCCGCATTAACTTTAATTCATCAGGAAAGCTCTAAACTGAATGATTTGGAGCATCGTTTAACCGGTGCCGTGCAACAGGCCGTAGGTAAGAAACAAAATAATCTGCTTCTCATGGGGCAACAATTGGAATTATTAAATCCTTTGCACTTACTTTTAAAAGGGTATACAAAAATCGAACATCAAGGGACACCGATTCATTCTGTAACGGCTCTTACTGTAGGGGATTCGGTTAATATTACTATGAACGACGGCTCATTAACAGCCAAGGTAGAGGAGATTATAAAAAATGGCTAATACTCTTAAAAACTATGAAAAGAAATACGCAGCCTTGGAAGAAATTGTTCGCACCTTGGATGCTAACGAATTATCGGTTAATGATTTATTAACCCAATATAAAAAAGGACTCACACTCGTCAAAGAATGTTCCGATATGCTGCAAAGCGTGGAAGGGGAAGTTCGCCAAATCATCGAGGAAGTCCGTATAGGCAATGAAAGCCAGAAATAAATTTTCTGAAATATACAAATTATCCGTGTAATTACACAATAATCTATGTATAAATTCTATAAAATGATGTATAATAACTATATTCAAACAAGTCAGTCAAGCTGACTTAACAGGCCAATCAGAGGCAGGAGGATATATGTTAAAAGAGTATTTAAAGGCGAGTAAAACATGGACCGAAGATTTCTTGAAAGAAGTGTTAACTTCGCCAAATACAGAATATGAGAAACTTTATGAATCTATGCGCTACAGTTTACTCATGGGAGGCAAGCGAATCCGACCGATCTTAACAAAAGCTGTCATGGAGTCGCTCGGTGTTTCAACGGAGCCTTACAAGGAAATTGTATGTGCCATTGAATTAATTCATACCTATTCCTTGATTCATGACGATTTGCCGGCCATGGATAACGATGACTATCGACGCGGCAATTTGACGAATCATAAAGTATATGGTGACGGACTCGCCGTATTGGCAGGTGACGGTCTATTAACATATGCCTTTCAATTAATCTGTCAAAATAAAGCGGCTACACCGCAGCAACATCTTAAATGCGTCTTGGCTTTGGCCAAAGCGGCCGGCCCGGAAGGCATGGTGGGTGGCCAAGCTTTCGATTTATTATCGGAAGGACGACATATTCCGCTCTCGGAACTGCAAGTACTCCATCGTGGTAAAACAGGTGCTTTATTCTTGGCTGCTATCGAAATTGGTCTTATTTTGAGTAATGCTGCAGCCGAAGTACAAAAAGCTTATATGAGTTATGGCGATCAGTTGGGCTTACTCTTCCAGATTACCGATGATATTCTCGATGTAACCGGCACCATTGAGGATTTAGGCAAAATGCCCGGCAGTGATGAAAAGCAAGATAAATCAACCTATGTTTCCGAATTAGGTGAAGCCGGTGCTCGCGCTAAAGCAGATGAAATAGCCGCCGCCGCTAAAGCAGCATTGGCTACGGTATCAAATAATACCGCTATTTTAGAAGCATTAGTAGACTACCTTGTACATAGGACGAATTGATATGCAATTTCTTAATGAATTATTCAATAATTATATTGCGCTGAGTGCCTTCTTGGGGTGGTTTTCGGCACAAGCTTTAAAATTTGTCATTGTGTTACTGCAATATAGACGGTTTCAATGGGAACGGCTCATCGGTTCCGGTGGCTTTCCCAGCTCTCATTCTTCCCTCGTAGTAGCACTTTCTACGGCAACAGCGTATATATACGGTGTTACCTCCGATTTATCGGTAATTTGCATAACTTTTTCACTTATTGTTATGTACGACGCATCCGGCGTTCGACGGGAAGCGGGACGGCAAGCACAAATTTTAAATCAATTAATGGAACATTTCAAGAAGCGTAATATTCCGGTCTATCTGGATGACGGTCACGTGCTCAAAGAGCTCTTGGGCCATACGCCGTTTGAAGTATTCGGCGGTGCTTTTTTAGGCTATGCCGTGGCTTCCATTATTTACTATAACTTTTTATAACTAAGGAGCTTTATGAGTACGAAAGAACGGTTAGACGTCTTATTGGTTAATCGCGGTCTCTTTGAAAGCCGTGAAAAAGCCAAAACAGCCATCATGGCCGGCCAAATTTTTATGGGCACCGTATGTGTGGATAAGGCCGGTACCAAAGTACCGATTGATGCTGACCTTAGCGTCAAAGGAAACACTTTGCCTTATGTGAGTCGTGGCGGTTTAAAATTGGAAAAGGCCTTACAACTATATCCCATCGATTTAACTGATGCGGTTATGGTTGATATCGGCGCCTCTACCGGCGGTTTTACCGATTGTGCTCTTCAAAACGGAGCCGCCAAGGTATTTGCCATTGATGTAGGCTATAATCAATTGGCTTGGTCACTGCGTCAAGATAAACGCGTAATCAACATGGAAAAACAGAACATCAGAACCGTTACAGCGGAACAGTTGGGTGAACTCGTTGATTTCATTTCCATTGACGTAGCGTTTATTTCGCTGGACAAGGTATTGCCGGTAGCCGTTACACTACTCAAAGATACAGGTTCTTTAGTGGCTCTTATTAAGCCGCAATTTGAAGCAGGCCGTGAGAAAGTAGGCAAGGGCGGCATTGTGCGCGACCCGGCCACTCATGCCGAAGTATTGACACGTATTTTACATGTAGCCGAAGATGTAGGCTTACATCTTCACGGTGTAACCTATTCACCGATTAAGGGGACTGAAGGTAATATAGAATTTCTGGGATATTTTAAGAAGACGACGGACGGTGCTTTAGCGATTACACCTGAATTAGTGGAATCAGTAGTAGCCGCCGCGCATGAACTGTAGGTGATCGTATGCGAGTAGGATTTATTCCGAATATGGGGAAAGAGAATATTATTCCTATTTTGCAAGAGGCAAAAAGCCTTTGCGAAAAAAACGGCATGGAGGTTTGGTTGCCTTCGGATTTGGAGGAATTCAATTTACCCGAACTATTAGGCGTGCCGACTAAACAAGTATTGCCGCGACCTGAAATTTTTAAGCATCTTGATATGGCGTTCAGTTTTGGCGGTGACGGTACTTTGATTCATTTGGCTCGCCAAATTTATGAATACGATGTACCGATTTGCGGTATCAATTTAGGCGAATTGGGGTTTTTAAATCAAATCGAATTAGCCGATATGGAAGACCGCATCAAGAAGATTGCCACTGGTGAGTATCGTGTGGAAAATCGTATCCATTTGGCCGCTGAAATTCGCACACCTCATGGTGTAAAAAAATTGACGCCGGTCATTAATGAAGTAGTCATTACGCATGAAAAACCGGGACGTATGGCGCGTATTAACTTATCTATTAATGAAGGTTATACGCAGATGTATCCGGCCGACGGTTTGATTGTAGCATGTTCTACCGGTTCTACGGGCTATAACTTGTCAGCCGGCGGCCCTATTATGGCACCAGACAATCATTCCATCATCGTCACACCGGTGGCACCGCATTTGTTGCAAAGCGTATCTTTAGTGCTGAAAGAAAGTGCCCGTATCGATTTAACCATGCCGCAACGCCAGGAGAAACTTCATATTTGTATTGACGGTACGTTCGACTATCAATTCAGTAATGAAGACAGCCTTCACATTGAGGCCAGTGCTCTTTATAGTCGCTATGTCAGGTTCTATGACGTGAAATTTTTTGCTACCTTATTCCGTAAATTATCGGCACGAAGAGATGAACTTTTATGATTAATTATAATCATGTTGTACAGTTCCAACATATCTTTTGGGACGAGCAACTTAAAAGCGCCAAAACAATTATCGATGCCACGGCAGGCAATGGTCATGATTTACTGTATCTGGCCAATCATTGCAGGCCCGGTGCCACAATTTGGGGGCTGGACAAACAGCCGGAGGCTATTGAGGCATCAACTAAACGATTGCAAACGGAGTGCAAACGAACCGATATCGAATACTGTTTGGTTCAAGGTAAGCACGAAGATATCTTAGCCAATACAGCTAAAGACTCGGATGATTCATTTGTTATAGAATCCATCGACTTACTGATTTTTAACTTAGGCTATTTACCGGGGAGCAATCATTCGATGATGACGCAAGCCGGTTCAACAATACAAGCTATCAAAGGGGGATTAGGTTTATTAAATCCAAAAGGGCTGATTACTGTCGTAACATATCCGGGCACACCGGAAGGTGAGCAGGAAAATAGGGCAGTACGTGAGTTTTTAACAAGCTTACCGCAAAAACAGTACGATTCGGCTACTTGGGAATTAATTAACCAAGCCAACAAACCTCCCATTTTATATATTATTAAAGGACGGTGACTTATGAAACGTTACAGATATAATAAAATTAAAGAAATTGTACAATCGCGTTCCATTGAAACTCAAGAGGAATTGGCAGCCGCTTTGGCAGCGGAAGGTATTGAAGTTACTCAAGCTACCGTATCGCGTGACATTAAAGAATTAATGCTGATTAAAATTCCTACCGGTGACGGCCACTATCGTTACGCTTTATCTCCGGAAGAGAATGTACTGCTTATCGGGAATCGTATCAGTCGCCTGTTCCAAGAATCTATTACACGCGTTGATTTCACCATGAATCAAATTGTGTTACATACGTTGCCGGGCTCCGCACAATCAGTGGCATTCGCTATCGACCATGCCAAATGGGCTGAATTAATCGGCACATTAGCCGGTGATGATACCATTTTGTTAATCGCTCACTCCGTTGAAGATGTACAGCCGATTTTAAAACGTATTTCCGATCTTATGAAAGACTAATAATACTGTACTTAAGCCTATGCGTGTATAACGTATAGGCTTAGTGCTTATTATCCGTTTCTTTTACTTTTACATCTTTTAATGCAAATTTAGTTTTTTTATGTGATATTACCTGTAAGGGATTAAGGACTTGTGATCTATGTTTACACAAATGGGAATTCGTAATTTCGCCTTAATTGAACAGATGAATTTACACTTTTCAGATGGTATTACCATCTTTACCGGTGAAACCGGTGCCGGTAAATCCATTTTAATGGATGCCTTCAGTATTCTGCTGGGTGAGCGGGCGAGCAGTGATTTTATTCGTCACGGCAAAGACGCTTTCGTCATTGAAGGCGTGTTTGATGTAACCGATGATACCGAACTATTAAATCTGTTAACAGCTAAAAATATTCTGGTCGAAGATAATCAATTGATTTTATCGCGTTCGTTTAACCGCCAAGGAAAGTCAACTATCCTTGCCAATGATCAGGCCATACCGCTTAAAGCATTGCGAGAAATCGGTCTTTATTTGGCGGACATTCACGGGCAATACAGCAATCAACTCTTATTAAATCCGGATATTCATCATAAATATTTGGATGAATTCACAAAAGCAGGCCTAAATGCTTTTGAAGCTTACGTAGCAGCCTATAAGACTTGTAAAACGGCTAAAGCTCAATTGGACGGACTGGAAGCAATGGCGGCCGAACGAGCCCGAGAACTGGATATGCTCCGTTTTCAGATTGACGAAATCGAAGAGGCCCAATTAAAACCCGGTGAGGATGAAGCAATTACAGCCGAACTCAAACGGTTAGACAGCTTTGAACACTTAGACAAAGTCTTGGGCGCTTGTTATAACGCCTTTTATAGCGACCGTCATGCCATTTTGGAAGCCGTGAACAGTATTAAGTCTGAAGTACAGGATTTAGTTCGTTATGACGGAGAACTTAAAGAGCTGTCTGAATTAGTCAATTCCGCTTATTTTCAATTGGAAGAAGCCGCTCAAGGTCTTGATCGTTATCGTGACTCCATTTCCTATGACGAAGAACGTTACGCCTATTGCCAGGAACGTGATTCATTGATTTACGGTTTAAAACGTAAATACGGCGAAACGATTGAAGCTGTTCTGGAATTTGAAAATAAAGCACAAGCTCGTTTGGAAGAATTGGAAGCACAAAGCTATGCCAAAGAAGATTTGGAAAAAGCCGTGCAATTGGCTGAAGCAGATGCGATAGCTAAATTGGCTGCACTTGATGCCATTCGTGAGAAAAACAGTGCCATCATCGCTGATCAATTGCAACAACAATTAAAAGATTTAGGTATGAGTAAAGCAAAATTACAATTCGTCATCGAAAAGAGTGACGAATTACTGCCGCTGGGCGCCAAACGCATTGAACTCTTATTTAATGCCAATGCAGGGGAGGGTTTGTTACCGTTGCATAAAGTAGCATCCGGTGGTGAAATTTCCCGTATTGCCTTAGCTTTTAAGACAGTTTTCAATACCAAAACATTTAAAACACTTGTGTTCGATGAAATAGACGTAGGTATCAGTGGGGATATTGCCCTGCAGGTAGCCGCCAAAATTCAGCAACTCAGCAACAGTACCCAAGTTTTCTGCATCACTCATTTGCCGCAAACGGCAAGTATTGCCAAGCATCATTATCATCTATCGAAGCAAGAAGTGGACGGGCGCACGGTATCGAGCTTGACCGAGCTCACAGAAGAGGAACATGTGGAGCAGATTGCCCGTATGATGTCCGGACAGAACTTCTCGCACACAGCTTTAGCTACAGCTAAAGAAATGATTGAGCATTTTAAAAAGAACCATTAAAACCTTTAATTGCCAATAGCAGATTATGCCATTTATTATTATGTCTATGTATACAGAATACGATTTGACGGCATTACAAAATAAATGTATACTATTGGTAATCACTTTGAATTTTAAATTAAATATGCGGAGATAGAGGCGCGATGATTAAGAGTATTTATAAGGAGCCGGGCAGGGCTGTGAGATATGAAGAAAGGGAGAATCGCCGAAGCTTGTTTGTGCCGACAAACACAGCTGGTTGTGCATCGAATAGGTGTATGACTGTCATCATTTGATGGAGTGCTAGCTCATTGTTCTGACTATCGTAGTTTTGTCATATACTTATGATAAACCACTTAGTCGTTCAGGTAACCATACCAAGATCAGTGGCAGCTATCCGCTGGTCTTTTTTTGGGAGGAATGAACATGATTACAGTGATGGTATGTGGCGCGACCGGTAAAATGGGTCGCGAAGTCATAAAGGCTGTTCATAATGATCCGGAATTACAGTTTGTCGGCGGTATCGACCCTAAACAGGCCGGTGAAGATGCCGGTACAGCTGCCGGTATTGAGGCTTTGGGTTTGCCTTTATACGAAACTTTGACAGCTGCCTTGGCTGATAAGAAACCGGATGTGATTGTTGATTTTACTAGTCCGGCCATTATTTTTGAAAACGCCAAAATAGTCTTAGGTGCCGGCGTTCATATGGTAATCGGTACAACCGGCCTTACCGCTGAGCAACGTGAAGAATTAGCGACTATAGGCAGAGCCAACCATGCCAATTGCCTGGTAGCACCAAACTTTTCCTTAGGTGCTGTTATGATGATGAAGACTGCGGCCAATTTGGCACCGTATTTTCCGAATGTGGAAATCATCGAATTACATCATAACCATAAATATGATGCACCATCCGGTACGGCTGTTTTGACAGCAAAACTCATTAATGAAGCAAAACAAGCTGCCGGTGCCGTAGGAGCTGAAGATTTAACACGTGAAAGTTTACCGGGTGCTCGCGGTGCCAAGGTAGATGATGTAACTATTCACAGTGTTCGCTTACCGGGTTATGTGGCTCATCAGGAAGTTTTATTTGGGGGTTATGATGAAACACTGACCATCCGCCACGATTCGTTAAGTCGTTTATCTTTTATGCCGGGTGTTGTGTTGGCTTGCAAAAAAATTGTTGATAAACCGGGACTTACATACGGCTTAGAACATTATCTGTAATTTAAAATATTATATGGAATCTCAGCATATTAATGCTTTAAATTTAATTATTTTATGGTAATATTATAAAATTGGGAGAGATACACATGAGAAAACCAAATGTTGCTATTTTAGGCGCTACCGGCGCAGTAGGCCAGGAATTCATCAAATTAATCGAGGAACGCCAATTTCCATTTGAAAATCTTAAATTATTGGCATCCGCTCGTTCAGCCGGCACGGAATTAACAGTATGCGGTAAAACTTATGTGGTTGAAGAAGCCTCAGCAGATTCTTTTGAAAATATTGATATTGCTTTATTTGCAGGTGGCTCCATTTCCAAAACATTGGCTCCGGAAGCAGTTAAACGAGGAGCTATTGTTATCGACAACTCCAGCACTTTCCGTATGGATCCTGAAGTGCCGCTCGTAGTACCCGAAGTAAATCCTGAAGACATCAATAAACATAAAGGTATCATTGCCAATCCGAACTGTTCCACTATTATTATGGCCTTGGGACTTAAACCACTTCACGATTTATCGCCGATTAAACGTATTGTTGTCAGCACTTACCAGGCTGTATCGGGAGCCGGCAAGGAAGGCATTGATGAGTTGGACAATCAAGTAAAAGCTCATACTGAAGGTAAACCGATGGAAGCGAATATTTTACCTAGTGCCTCGGCACCTAAGCATTATCCGATTGCGTTCAATGTTATTCCGCAAATCGATGTCTTCTTGGATAATGATTACACAAAAGAAGAAATGAAAATGGTGAATGAAACACAAAAGATTTTGCATGATGATTCTATCCAAGTCGTTCCGACTACAGTACGTATTCCGGTATATCGTTCCCATTCCGAGTCTGTATTGGTAGAAACAGAATCTCCGGTGAGCGTTGCTGATTTTAAAGCTGCTTGCGAAAAATTCCCGGGCCTTGTAGTGAACGATAACCCACAGAAACAAGCATATCCGATGCCACTTTATACATCCGGCAAGGATGATTGTGAAATCGGCCGTATTCGCAAAGATTTATATAACGATAAAGGCATGAATTTCTGGATTGCAGGCGATCAGATCCGCAAGGGAGCCGCCTTAAATGCATTGCAGATTGCCGAATATTTGGTGACCAACCAATCATTTTAAAGAATAGTTTTAGAGGAGGTTATTATGAAAACCTTAGGTCGCGTATTAACTGCTATGATTACACCGTTTAACGCGGATGGTTCAATAGATTTTGAAGGAGCTGTCACATTAGCTAAACATTTACTCAACAATGGATCTGACGGTCTTATTGTATGTGGTACTACCGGTGAAAGTCCTACTATAGATAATGAGGACAAGCTCAAGCTATTTGAATTAATTGCCCGTGAGTGTGGCCATTTAGGTTCTATCGTAGCCAATACAGGTTCCAATAATACCCAAAGATCTGTATCTTTTACGGAAGCTGCCTCTAAAACCGGTGTTCATGCCGTAATGGGTGTTGTACCGTATTACAATAAACCAAACCAACGCGGCTTATTCGAACATTTCAAAGCCATGGCGAATGCGACTGACTTACCGGTGATTGTATATAATGTACCGGGACGTACCGGCGGTAAAATTACGCCGGCTACTATAGCTAAATTGCGTGAAGCATGCCCCAATATTGCAGCCGTTAAAGAAGCAAGCGGCGATATTAATGTGGCAGCCGAAATCTATCATTTATTGCCGGAAGACTTCATGATTTACAGCGGTGATGACGGCTTGACTTTACCTATGTTGGCAGTCGGCGGTTGCGGCGTAATTTCGGTAGCTTCTCACGTAGTGGGGAATGAAATGCAAGCCATGATTCAAGCTTATGAAGCCGGCGATGTAGTCAAAGCTAAAACTATCAATAAAGAATTATTTCCAATCTTTAAAGCTATGTTTGTAACAACTAATCCGATTCCGGTAAAATATGCCGTTCGTCAGTTAGGCTTACCGGCCGGCCCGTTCCACTTACCAATGTGTGAGCCGTCGGACGAAGAAATCGCTGTTATTAACGAAGCAATAAAACCCTATATAAAATAATAAAATATTAACTGTAAAATAGAGTCCGGTTCATTATTATGAATTGGACTCTTGTAAATAAAAAACGAACACTTGTTTCTTAAGCCAAAATAAAGGCAGACAAACAAGCGTTCGTTTTTATATATTTGATTTAAAATATAAATGACAGAACAGATATTAAATATGATCACGAATTAAACCGATAACTTTTCCTTCAATAGTGCAAGACTCAGTATAAATAGGCTCGAAATCACTATTTTCAGGTTGTAAACGAATTCGGTCTTTTTCACGATAGAAGCGTTTAACTGTTGCCTCGTCATCGATGCGAGCGACTACAATATCACCGTTATTGGCGGTTTCTTGGTTACGAACGATAAGTAAATCACCTTCATACATACCGATATCACGCATGGATTCGCCGCGTACGCGAAGTAAGAAACATTCGGAATTACCGATTAGAGATAACGGCAACGGAACAGTTGCTTCTTGATTTTGAATGGCCGTTACGGGCAGGCCGGCTTGCACAGTACCGATTAAAGGAACATTACGTAAACGGGCTTGTAACATTTCAAAAGTTTCAGAAGAGGTTACTTGTTTATCGTTGGAAACTTCAACTTTAGGTGCCATTTTAGGCTTAAGTCCTACGACTGTAATGGAGCGGTTCTTATTCACATCACGGGTAATATAGCCAAAGCGTTCTAATGTATTGAGATGGCTCTGAACCGTAGAAGTAGAGCTTAATCCCATATACTCACAAATCTCACGAACACTGGGGCAGCGATATTTTGTTTCCAAACACATGGTAATATAATCCAAAATCTTCTTTTGCTTTGAGTTAATATCGGTAGCAGGTCGTCTCACGGTTAAAACCTCACAATCTAAAATACTGATTAAATACTTTACTTATAATAATGATACAAATATATAGCGTAAATTATATTATTAAATATAATTTATAAAATGGCGTACATAAACTATCTCAATGTTATTATAGAACGTATTTACAAATATTGTCAAATAAAAGTTCGATTTTCACTTGACCGAACATTTATTCGCGTGATATACTAAGCATGTAAACAAACATATATACCGTTAGTAATGTTCGTTTAAATACAAAGTCGAAAGTACAGTTCAATGAGGTGATAGTTATGAAACGCGATTTTTTAATTGTTTTCAGTATGTTCTTAACTTTAACTGTAAGTTATTTTATGAATACGCCAAGCATTGAGTTAGATATGCAAAATGTCCGCACCGTAACTGTGAAAACCGGTGATACCGTTTGGGGTCTTGCTTCACAGTATACGAATGATCATATAGATGTACGTGAAATGGTTCACGCCGTAAGCACATTAAATAAATTGGATGAAACAGCCAACTTAGAACCGGGACGTACACTTAAAATACCTACCGTTAAAACAAAGAATGCTAAGCTGTTTACTGAATACCTGGCTCAGAATGAATAATTTGTTCGTAATAATAATATCGAACAGAATTTTCCAAGCCACTAATTTTGTTGACAATTTAATATATATAAAGGAGCTATCCGGCGGCTGGATAGCTCTTTTTGTTCGATAATTGATTTAAAGGGATTTTAACCAATTTACCTGTCATGAATGTAAACGGCACTTTGAATATATAACTGTATTTGAAGATATAGCTCATAGTCCTTATACTTGCAGAGCTTATTTTCGTCTGCTGCCGAATATAGTACTGATCGGATTGTCGACAAATTTATTGGCTTCGTTAATATAGCGACGTACCATATTCACACTGTGATGACGAGTCTGACGCATAATGTTACGTTCTTCAACACCAAACGATGCAGCCGTCGTGGCAAAACCGTGTCGTAAACTGTGTGCACCGTACATTGCCGGATCAAGACCGATGAGCTCAACATATTTCTTTACGATATCGGCAATACTTTTATCACTCAAAGCCGTTTTACGGATGTCCATTTTCTTCGTAAAACCTCTGAAAATTGGGCCACTTTTAATACCAGTATACCGGATCCATGCCTTAACGGCCCTTACAGCGCAAAATTCGGCGTTTTCTATATAAGGGATAGCTACAACCGCGCCTTGGCCTTCTTGGTCAGCTTTTGAGGATCGTACAAAAATTTCTAAACCCTGTGGTGAGAAAGTTAAGTCTTCGACCATCAAGGCACTGATTTCACTGCGTCGAAAAGCACCCATAAACCCAATCAACAGTATAGCCTTATCACGTAATAATTGAATCTCCGGCAAATTAAGCTTAGCCATCTCATCAAAGATATCTTCCAAATCTTCTAAAAGGATAGGGGTTTTACCTTGTTGATAAGTCCCTTTAAGACGACGAATGCCACGCAAAGCTGAACTAACCAGCGAAGATTTACAAGGATTATCGGCCATACAGGAGGCATTAAAATTTTCGGAAATGGCACTGATGCGTCTTGATATGGTATTAGCTTTGGCGTGATCGGCTAAATCGTTAATATAATTGACAATAGTTTCCGGAGTAGCCGGGAAAAAATCTACATGGCGCGATTCACACCAATATACAAAATCATCCCAGTCAGACTCATAAGCATCAACCGTATTATTTGATTTAGAGGATAAAATGCTTAATTTAGCTTTATCCGAGAGTTTGCTGCTGGCCATGAGTATTTCGTTGTCACGCAGATAAAAATGCTTGTTAGACGGCATATAGAACACTCCTTATATAAATGAGCTTAGCTGACATATAGCTAATGTATGATTAGTCAGATGATTATAACATAGTCAAACTTAGAGTATGGAATACCATTGATTCCATAAAGACAGAATAAGTATGAAAGCTCGAAGAAACAGCCCAAACACTGATTAGGGCTTAATTAGGGGGATTATTGTATAAAAAATTACTTCCGATAATATAACGACATCTGAAAATCGCATGGATACTAGGGGCATCAAACCTTTGCCGATATTTTGCCGCAAAAGAATTTAAATATCGGCAAAATCAAGCGCATCTTTATTAGAGAATTCTATCCATTAATGCAATCGCCTCTGCTTCGCGTTTTTGCGTTACATCATCATAAAATTTAGCCGTCGTATACATACTTGCATGTCCCAAACGTTTGCTCACATAATCAATCCCCATACCGGACTCAATTAACATCGTTGCATGAGTGTGACGAAGACCATGAAATGAACCCTTTCCAAAATTTTCCTTACACCAAATACCGAAATATCTAAGACTATTAGAAGTTAATCCTGTTCCGGAACTATCGGTACACACCAACGATGAATCATTAGTGTAAAAAATTCCTGCTTTGAATCTATCTTTTTTTTGTTGCAATTCTTTCTGCTTTAATGCAGCCATTAATTTTTTTCCAAAAGTAACAGAACGAATAGAGGTCAAACTTTTTGGTGTATCTTTTTTAGGAGCACTCTTTTTATCATACTGACTAAATTCAATCTTGATTATATGATTTTCAAAATCTACATTATCCCAAGTTAATGCCAGACATTCACCTAACCTCATACCACAACAATAAGCAAGCATGATTGGCATATAAAAAGAATGGGGAGGAGCAAATCGTCTAAATTTTCCTCCTACAATTTTCTTCGGATTGTGGCAAGAAAAGCTCTGCTTTATTTGTCAAAAGGAAACTTTACTTTTTCACAGAATAAGCACAAAACAGGTAATCCCGACTGGTTGATTGCTTTCTATAAAGAAACGGTAAAGCATATCTGTTTTGTAGTCGAGACAAAAGGCTCCATGAATTCGATGCAGCTTCGCCTGAGTGAGGAGTCAAAGATCCACCGTCTAAGGGACATTTATTTCAAAGCGATCTCCAGCGGGAATATCATCTACGATGTGGTAGACAGCTGCAAATCTCTGCTGGAGAAGGTGATGAAGTGATTTCGGCACGGTATGGAATGGTGGTAATGTATATGGGCATTTTCTTGGTGATAATGAGGTCGGAAAAAGCAGCGTTCTGGTGAAAATGTAGACGGTATCTTTATTGAAGAACCAGAAAATCATTTAAGTCCTGTAAATTTTCGGAGACTTGTTCAGCAGGTAGCGTTTGCAAAGAATTTCCAGCTTTTTGTCACAACACATAGCAGCGTGATAAGCACCCGGCTTAAGAGTAACAATCTGCTTATTATGTATCAGGAATCTGATAATTTAACGATATCGCGTTGTAGGAACAGCTTCTAAGCTAGGTAAGGGTTATCCCGTAAGAGCTTGGAAAACTGGACCTAGATGGGAAATAAATGACTTAGAGTCATATTATCCTGAAGGTGATGATCGTTTTAATAAATTTAGATTTGATATAGGTAAATCCAATACTCCCTTAGATAAAGCTAAGGAGTTATGGCCAATTTGGTATGAAAATAGAATTGTAAAGAGGGCATCTCCTGGGCATTGGATTGTAAAAAGGGATTTATATGATTGGTGGTTACGTGAAATAAAAAATAAGTCACGGCAAGGGCATCGTTATTATGGTATTTTTACATTGGCGACTTATGCGATGAAATGTAACATACCCTTTGATGAATTAAAAGCTGATGCTGAAGCTCTCCTACCTTTATTTGATAAAAGAACTACTGACGAATCTAATCATTTTTCTATGGATGATATAGATGCTGGTTTAAAAGGCTATAGAACTAGAGCATTTACATGTACTATTGATTTTATAGAACGAGTAGCTGGAATTCAAATAAAACGTAATAAACGAAATTATAAGAAACAAAAGGATCATTTATTTATTGCCAGAGGGATTAGAGACCTAAAAATTCAGCTTTCTGGTAAATCTGATTGGCGTGAAGGTAACGGACGACCTATTGGTAGTGGAACTAAAGAAAAAATCGTTACTTGTTGGAAATTAAAAAATCCAGAGGGACGAAAAGCACAATGCATACGAGAGACGGGATTATCTAAAATGACAGTTTACAAATATTGGCATATAGATGATAAGTAATCGGTAGATTTCAGTTAAAAAAATATAAATAGTCCTTATTGTTGTTTAAACATTGCTAATTAAACATATAAAAATACACATAAAATTACAATTATAATTTTATGTGTATTTTTTTATATGTTTTTTATTGAAAATTGATTATAAACCAACTTTTGCGACTAATTTAGCAACAGTTTCTTTTAATTCAGCATTTTCTTTTTCTAAAGAATTAACCTTATCTTCTAATACATAAACAGTACTGATTGGAGCTGTTTTATATTGTTCTTTGAATTTCCGTTCAGTAGTAGTCTGACCAACTTTGAAAGAGGCCCCAATATTAACCATATTATCGTTATTACCAACAGTAGTGCCTACACTAAACATAGTTTCTTCGTTAGGATGATAGAATGCACCTAATGCTAGCGCTTGTTTATCTTTGTAGAAACCGCCAGCAACTGCTACATTAAATTTATTATCTGGATCAAAGTCCATTGGATGTAACCCTGCTAATGCAGCACTCATAGCGCCAACACGAGTAATATCGTGTCCTAATTTATTGATAGAATTTGTATTAGTAGATACTTGTTTATTTAATTCAGCAATATTTTGGGTATTTGTATCTACTTGATTACCAATATTAGTTACGGTAGTATTTAAGCTACTAATATTATTAGTATTAGTAGTTACTTGGCTGCCTATATTAGTTATTGTTGAATTAATAGTATTAATATCTGATTCGGTAACGTCTGCAGCTAATTTATTGTCAGAAGTAAGATGTAATCCATCACCATAATTGACAGATAGAATATGAGATCCATCAGAATTATCAGTAACAGAAACTGCATCTCCAGCAGTATAAGTTGCATATGTCCGTACAGCTTTTAGTTGAGCTACATTTACTGCATCTGTATCTTCAGTTCCTGCTGCTAAATTTATAATTTGGCGTTTATAATTATCGGTTCCAAGAGATACAGCTCCTAACGTTGAATGCCAGGTATTTGAATAACTGGTTGAATTTGTATTTGTAGTTGGATCATATCCAAAATAACCAGATTCTCTTGAAGCTACAGAGAGAGCACCTAATGCTGTTCCACCAAATACTGTAGATCTAGAGTTATACCCTAAGGCGGTAGCATCTAGGCCAGTAGATTTAGAGTAATTACCAACAGCAGTACTACCATAGCTGCTTGTTGTAGTATTTGATCCGATTGCTACAGAATCAGATCCAGTTGCAAAAACATAATTACCTACGGCTAAACTATTATAACCACTTGATGTAGCTTTTGTTCCTAAAGCAGTACTATTTTTTGCAGAAGCATTGGAAGCATATCCAATTGCAACAGCTTCATAGTTTGTTCCTTGCGCTTTGTAGCCTATTACAGTAGCAAAGGCTTTATTATTTTTATCTGAAGTATTAACTGCGGTTGTTTCAGTACCAATAACTACGGAAGTTCCTGCAGCAGTTACTTTATTCCCAATAGCAACTGTACCATTGTCTGTAAGAGTGTTAGTGGATCCATTGATAACGGTCCCCCCTCCAATGTTGATAGAACTACTTGCAGCTAAAACAATATTTCCTATACTAACATTTGCTAATACACTTGCTAATACACTTGCTAATATAAATTTACTTTTTTTTCATTGACAATCCTCCCTTTAACTCTAATAAATTATCATTTTTAACACTAACCATGAACAAAATAAGCACATATATAATATATATTAAAACACTAATGCTGTCAATTATAAAAAAACGAAATAAAATAATAAGAAAAATATAAATATATCCATTATAAAAAAATAATATATACACAGCTTGAAAAAATATGTAATAAAAAATTAATTTATTTAATAATAATAATTTTGGTTTATAAAATAGATATAAAAATATAAGTTATTAGTAAAAAATAATTTTAGATAGAATATTAAAAATTTTATACATATCATATTGTATACATAAAAAGATGTGTATGATATAATTATGGTAAAATACATATAAAAAGATATGTATAAATTAATATAGATTATAAATGAGGGATAAATAAATGAATGTAATTACAGTTATTAATCAAAAAGGTGGAGTAGGTAAAAGTACGACTGCTGATGCTATAGGTTCAGCACTACAATTAAAAAAGAAAAAAGTATTGTTTGTTGATTTAGATCCTCAAGGGAACTTATCTTATTTACTTCATAAAAATAATGATGAAGTTACTATTTGTGATTACTTCAAAGACAAAAAAGCAGGAAACAATCCAAATATAAATGATTATTATCCAGTATACTCAACGTGGAGATTTGATTGCTAGTGATCCACTTTTAGCTGAGGCTGATATATTTTTAGATATGAAGGGAAGAGAGTATTATTTAAAAGAAGCCTTAGATGGTATTAAGGAAGAGTATGATTTTGTAATTATTGATACTCCACCAGCATTAGGAATATTAACGGTTAATGCGATGACGGCATCGACAGGCATCTTAATACCAGGTCAAGCAGATATATTAAGTATACAGGGAATTAGCCTAATTTATAATACAGCTCAAAATGTAAGAAAAATCTCTAATCCTCAACTATGTATTTATGGAATTGTTTTAGTAAGATATAATCCAAGAACCATTATCTCTCAAGATTTAACAGAAGCATTAGAACAAATTGCAGATCAAATGGATACTAGATTATTTAATTTTAAAATTAGAGAGTGTACGGCGATAAAAGAAGCACAAGCACAGAGAGAAAGTATATTTAGCTATGATAAAAAATGTAATGCGGTCACAGATTATGAAGGAGTATTAAAAGAATTATTGAAGGTGATAAAAAATGGCAAAAAAGAAAAATAAGAGCTTTGAGGCTGCTGGTAAGAGTGCTTTTTTTCAAGTAGTCAATCAAAAGAAGTAGATAAAACTGAAGAAGAAAATAATTTAAAAGCTCAATCCTCGGAAAAAATAGATTCTAATAAAAGTAGAATTAATACAGAAGAAAAGAAAATAGAACAAACGGGGATAAAAATAAAGAAAAAATATGATGTAAGTGAAAATAATATAAAAAAGGAAAAAAAGACAGAAAGAATACAGTTATTAATATCAAAGACGCTAGATAATAAATTAAAAGAAGCAGCAGCAAATTCTAAATAGTATTTAATTCTTCATCACGTAAATCAATGGATTTACCCAATTCCCTCTTATGTTTTCTAGAAGAGTACTTTCTTGTTGATCTGCGTAAAACTAACGGTAAATCCATAATTTTAAAGGCTAAGATATTTTGGTGAAGGTAGTTATAAAGCGTGCCATGACGTACCGTTAGTATAATGAATTTCAGCTAATTCGATGTGAAATTTTGTCCCATTTTCCAACCCATGAAGGGTCCAGTGATAAGTCCCATCCGATAGGCCTTGTGGCTCGATGGTATCCTGATTTATAAGCACGGTGAAAGGGTCACCATAGCCGAATTCAGTAACCTCTTGGCCAAAGTTATCTTTAGCCGATAAATGGACCTTAAAGCCATCGATAGTCTTATCACTGTCGTTTTGTATCTGAATATAAGCAACTGGTTCGCCTATCACATTTTTATCTACTTCAAAATTGGCAATAGAAGCTGGGGCCGGTAACTTGACTGGTTTTTGTTCTTTTACCGGAGCCGGTGCTTGTTTTTCCTCCTGTTTTGCCGGATCTGACAGCGCTTGTTCTTCTTTGCTGACATCGGAGCCGTCGTCATGAACAGAGTATAGAAATGCCCCCATCATACAAACCAAGACGGCGACAACAAAACGATTCCACATCCGTACCCGTTGTTTTCTATCCTTCGGCCACAGATTCCGTACCCGTGAGGGGAGGTTGTGCACCTGTTGCCGAGGTTCTTCGGTCGATCCTACGGGGACTTCAGGTTCTGCGGGTTCGACAGTTTCTTTTGGAGCTTCAGCATGGTGAATCGTCGCACCGCAATAGGGACAAAACTTAGCATCATCCTGAATCTTTTTACCACATTGAGTGCAAAACATCATATCGCTTCCTTTTTCTAAAAAGCCGTGAAAAATTTCATTCCCTTGGCAAATACAGCAGCGTATATAAATACCATCCTTCGATTTGTTATAAAGGCAGATGAAACAGTATTTGCCTATTTTGAGATGAGAGAAATACTGTTTATAATTTAACATACTATTCATGAAACATCAACAAATATTGGATAATAATGATACATGTAAAGAAATTAATGAAGAAAAAGCCGGCAAAGGGAAGCCGATATCGTGGACGATTAGGCCATGCACATCGTGCCGTCCGGATAGAGAAAAGAGAACCGCAGCAGCGCAGAGACTACCGAATCTCTATTTCCGTAAGCGATGATTTTATATTCTCAATATTATTATCAATAAAAGAAGAGAAAGAACGATACGATGATAATTAGCAGTTCAATACATGTTTTTTCAAGCTTGCCGATTTTTGCCGATATTTTGCCGAAAAAGAAATAAAAAACGAGGGAATTTGGCAGTTATTGAGAAAACGCGAGAGATACATTAATTCGCGGATAAATGGCTTAAATAAGCGGCTTATAAAGCGTTCTAAGATGTCCCTAGATTCTCAAATTACATTACTTACGATAATATATCGTTATCGGAAGTAATTATATCATATCACTCTATTTAGTTCAATAGCCGTCCGTCTAAGACGCTTTTAACAAGTTAATGATACATCTGTATGAGTTACTATATTCACCCATACACAAGCATCATTATTTACGTATAGTATTTACAGTAAATTATTTTCTTGTAGAACAACGGTCTAACAAGTATGCAATGCTTACAAACGGAATACCGCCGTTTTCACCAAGACCGGTTTCACAAGTTGAACTGGAACTTACACCTAATGTACAACCTAAGTTTTTAATTTCTTCGGCTAAGTATTTAGTTGAAGATTTATTGAGTTCCGGTGTGAAGAAACCTTTTTGACCGGCAAAACCGCAACATGCAAAGGATTTGATATTAAATACTTTATCGGTACATGCACGAGCCAAGTTTTCAATATAATCGCCTTTATTCAAAGTCTTAATCTTACACTGTTTATGAACGATTACCGATTCATCGCATTTCGTTACATGCAAATCAGGTAAAATTGTATACAAGAACTCGGAAATATCAAGAATCTTCAAGCCTTTAATATGTTTAAATGCATGATTGAAGCATGCGGAATGGTCGATAACAATCGGATAAACGCCGCCTTCACTGGCCTTAGTCAATGCTTCGGTTAAATCAGCCAAAGCTTGTTTGTCGATTTCTTCATAATTTTCAAAACTTAAGCCGCAACATAAGTTTTCAATATGAGGCGGATAAATCACATTGTACCCTGCTTTATCGCACAAACTTTCGAATACTTGTTGTAAACTGCGAGTATCGGCATAACCTTGATTCTGACGGAATGCACGGTTAGCACAAGTACTGAAGTATACTACATTTTTCTGATATGCCGGATTACGTTTATTCGTCAATTTATATGTATTGGCTTTCGGCATAGTTGTCGGTACATATGGTGTCAAACCGGTTAATTCATGAGCATCTTCGGAAATTTTAGCCAATAAGGTCTTCGTAGCTACTTTACCGGCTACACCACCCAAGGTGGCCCCTACCTTAGCTGCTTTCAAAGTAGTACTGAAGTTGTTATAAATAGCATGTGCCAAACCGCGACCCTTCGGATTAATTTTGCGCATAGAAATCGCAATTTGAGCTGTGTCAATACCTAAAGGACAAAGCATGGAACACATGGAGCAAGCGGCACAAGTGTCAACACCGTAATATTCGTAGCCTTTTTTGAGTTCTTCAGCCATTACTGTATTGCCTTCTTTGAGTAAACACTGTTCTTCACGAAGCAAGGAAATACGTTGGCGTGGAGTCAATGTTAAGTTACGGCTCGGACAGTTACGTTCACAGAAACCGCATTCCATACACATATTGTATAATGGATCGATATCGCTCATAGCTTTTAAATTCTTTTTGTAAATATCCGGATCATCCGTGATCATAACATCAGGATTTAATAAGCGTTGAGGGTCAAAGATTTCTTTAATACGACGGTTAACGGCATAAGCTTTTTTGCCCCATTCTAATTCAACAAACGGAGCAACCATACGACCTGTACCATGTTCTGCTTTAATGGAACCTTCTACCCCGGCTACACGTTCAGCCATTTCTTTAACGAGACCGGAGAAGTTATCCATTTCACGTTGTTCGTTAAAGTTAGGTGTAATAATAAAGTGAACGTTGCCGCTCAAAGCATGACCGAAAATAATACCGCTGTCTTCGAAATCATATTTTTTAAACAATTCCGTAATCATTTCGATACCGTCGGTGAAATCTTCAATTTTAAAGCAAACATCTTCGGTAATAACAGTAGTACCCGGACGACGTAAGCCGGCAGCAATCGGTAACAAACCTTTACGAATTATCCACCATGCATCATATTCTTTTGCGTCTTTAGAGTACAAGCTTGGAATAACCGTCGGAATATCTTTTAATTGATCCTTAATATATTCCAAATTAGCGTCTAAAGTAGCTTCGTCATTGCTTTCGGATTGGAATAAAATACAGCTGGTCCCTTCCGGTACACCATGTACAAAGGATGGAACTTCCGGTAATTGTTGTACACTCTTAAGACTTAAATAGTCCATCATTTCAGCAGCCACGACTTTATCGCGGGACATATTGGCCAAAGCAACTACGGCACGGGATGCATCGTTTAATTTAGCGAAGAATAAAAGACCGCAACCTTTGTATTTAGCGTCATCAACGCAGTTGTACACAACTTCACTTACGAAGCCGAGGGTCCCTTCACTGCCGATAAAGATATGGTTTAAAATATCTACGATATCTTCGAAATCAACCAAAGAGTTAATACCGTAACCGGTAGTATTTTTAATTTTATATTTACGACGAATTAAATCTACTAATTCGCTGTCGGTCATGATTTCACTGCGCAAATTTAGTACATCATCTACCAATTTGCTGTGACTGGCCATAAATTCTTTAACGCTTTGAGGATTGCCTGTATCAAGAATTGTACCGTCAGCCAATACTACACGCATGGAACGAACTGTTTTGTAAGAGTTTTCAACCGTACCGCAACACATACCGCTGGAGTTATTGTTAAAAATACCGCCTACCAAAGCAGTTGTAATGGTAGCAGGATCAGGACCGATTTTTTTACCGTAAGGTTTTAAAGCTTCATTCGCATCGGCACCGATTACACCGCAAGCCAAACGAATGGCATTGCCGTTTTCAAGCACCTGCACAAATTTAAACCCATCATTGGCAACAATCAATACATCTTCGGAAGATGCCTGACCGGATAAAGAACTGCCGGCAGCACGGAATGTTACCGGTGTACCGCAACGGTTAGCCAATAATACTAATTGAACTACTTCCGCTTCCGTATTTGCTTTTACTACTACTTTAGGCAAATAACTGTAGCAGGATGCGTCAATACCGTACGCATAGCAAAGTAAAAAATCTGTAAACACTCGATCCGGTGAAATCTTCTTTGCTTCTAATACAAACGTGTCATAATCTCTCTTCAACTGTAAGCTCATTTTAGGACCTCCCACATCGTATTGTGCCACTCGGCACTACTGTACGACTTCATATAGATTTAGAATAGCATACCGCTCATATCATGTAAATCAACCATATAGGTATAACCAATACTCATATTAAATTAAGTCTTTTAAAATCCTATGTACAACAGAAAAGTTAAAATGTTCAATGTAGAAACTATTCCACGAAATGAATAAATTTTATATTTTACGTGTCTATAATTCATTAAACTCATCATAAATATAAATAATAGTTTTTCTCAATATCACAAAGAATTTCCTCCCTGCTTACCTTGATTTTACTTTTATCATTTTACAAGCTACCCTGTTTCAAGGTATAATTAAAAGATATTAGAATACTTAAAACTCATAAAACAATTGAACTTATGGTCATAGTAAGAAATTATCTTCACTGCAGATGGTCTTTCCTCTTACAGTGACCCACTAAATCAGAAATTCCAGACCCTAATAGATTAATTAAAAAAATATATTATATGATACAATATATATAACGATACTCGTAGTAAGGAAGGTGTAAGTATGTCCAACGCAATAGGAACTCATTTATTAATAGATTTATATACTTGTTTGGAAGATGTCGTAAACTCCCCACTCATTATTCAGGAGAGTGTCACAAATGCACTCGAAGCAGCTCAACAACCGATTGACGAAATCAGTTGTCAAGTCTTGGATGATGAAGTGGTATTATTTGCCGTTTCGCCACATTGTCATATCGCAGTACATGCCTATCCTGATATGGGTTATGTAGCCGTAGATATTTATACTTTTGACTTACCGTTACAGGCTACACTGATCATGCGAGTGTTAAAACAATCTTTCGGTGCCGAACGTGTTAAAGCAACCAGCATCAATCGTGGCGACTTTGGTTCTATCCGTGATATGAAACCTCGTAAAAAATCATCCTTATCGGCTATGGGACGTGTGACACGTACTCGTATGAGTTTAAAGAAAACCGGTTCTAAATTATTAAAAAGTACCGGTAAAAAAGTATTCAATGTCATTGCCAAAAAGCGAGATCCTCAACCTCGTGAATAAGAAATTCTTAAATTCGCATATTTCAACTAAAAAGGCTATCCCCTATATTAGGTGTTTATTTAACACGTAATACGCGGGATAGCCTCTATTATTATATTCGATTAATTGAATACTATGGCCATAGTATTATAGTAGTATTATTATAACAATGTATCTACAGCGATATTTAAGATAACATCGGCTGGTGTATCACAAAGGTAATCGGCGCCGGAATTTTCCAATTCCTCACGAGAACCATATCCGTAAGTAACGGCTACAGCACGACAACCGAACTTCTTAGCCGCTTCCATATCATACTTGCGGTCGCCTACCATGTACCAACCGGTGATGTCTTTTTTAGTGCGATTAGAGGAAATCTCAGCCATAGCAGCCAATGCTTCTTTTAAGACATCGTCTTTATGGGTAATGCCACGAGAGGAGTCGGACCCTTTAATAACTTCAAAGTACTTGGTAAGACCAAAATGGGCTATAACTTCGTCAGCTAAATGTTGAGGTTTAGCCGTTGCAACAGCCACATAGGTATTCGTTTGACGTAAAGTAACCAACATGCGTTCTACATCTTCGTACACACGGTTTTCAAATTTACCGATGGTTTCATAACGTTCCTTGAAATAACCGTATGTTTCTTCAGCTTCTGCATCAGTCATACCGCAGTGTTCACGCAAAGAGTCAACAATCGGTGGTCCGATAAAGAGTGTTAAAATCTCATCCCCCGGTACGGGTACGCCTTTCTTTTCCAATGCATACACAACAGACTTTTTAATGCCTTCTGCAGAATCGGTAAGTGTGCCGTCTAAGTCGAATAAAACACAAATCATAGGATCTTCCTTTCTTTATTAACTCTTTCTTAACATAGAAACCATAATCTATGTTACAATAGAATTATAGATAGATTAAACTAATAAGTATTAGAGTTTTTTATGTAAAAGTTTATGTACAAAGCTATACTAAGCAGTATAGGAGGTAAGGCATATGGATTTCGAAGAACAAAAAGTTCCCGACAGTATTTTAGACAAGTATACCAAAGTTTGTACCTGTCGCAGCATTTCCCGTAAAACTATTAAAGAAGCCATCAATGACGGCTGTGATACAATCCCTAAAATCAGAGAACGCACCGGTGCGGGCACAGGCTCTTGCGGCGGTAAAAACTGTGGTGTGCGCATTGTCAAACTCTTACAGGACATGGGAAAACTACCAAAACCGGGTGCAAAAAAAGAAGATTAACAATCAACTACATAATCTGACAGGAATCGTTTAGCATTTTCCTGTTAAAAAGGAGTTAACACATAGCAACAAAGTTGTTATAGGTTAACTCCTTTTATTGTATATAATCAATTATAACATATCATACCGGAGAACCTGAAAATAGAAGATCTTAATCCCCTGTACTCTTATAAATGATTATTTAGCTTCTTTTTTTAATGCTTCTTTAAGCGTATGCCATGCCAATACGGCACATTTAACACGAGCCGGCATATTGGAAATATTTTGAAGTGCAATGGCATCTTCAAGTTCTTCCAATTCAGCTTCATCGGTTACTTCTTTTTTGATCATACCAAGGAAAATATCGACTAAGCGGAATGCTTCGTCAACGCTTTTACCTTTAATGATATCAATCATCATTGAAGCCGATGCTTGGCTGATGGCACAACCAGAACCGGTATAAGCAGCGTCTTTCACAATACCGTCTTCTACATTAACTTGTAACGTTAAATCATCGCCGCAGCTTGGATTATGACCATGCTCAGATACGGTAAACGTATCCAACAAGCGCTTATTACGTTTATCCTGATTATGCTCTAAAATTAACTCAGTATATAACTGATCCATTTCCATACTAAGGAACTCCTTCTAGTCTACTGTAATCTATGTCTTAATCTTCAAAACCCATGGTAGGTCTTACTTTTTTCACGGCGTCCAAGAAAATATCGATATCCTCTTTACGCGTGTAGATATACATACTCATGCGGTTGGATGCCGGTACTTTGTAGTAAGCTCCAAGCGGCTGGGCACAATGATGGCCGGAACGAATGCAAACGCCGTAGCTATCTAAAATCGTGGCCACATCATGCGGATGTACATCATCAATAGTAAACGCAATTACACCATGTTTTTCTTTAGGATCCTCGGAACCCAATACATGGACATGCGGAATGGCCAATAACTTAGGCAATGCATAAGCTACCAATTCTTTTTCATACGCATTGATTTCGTCCATACCGAATTGTTCCAAGTATTCAATGGCTGCCTTCAAAGTTACAGCACCATGCGCATTCGGAGTACCGGCTTCAAATTTATACGGTACTTCGTTATACGTAGTGGATTGTTCCTGTACATATTCAATCATGTCACCACCCAATAAGAATGGCGGCATTTCTTCCAATAAATGGCGTTTCCCGTACATAACACCGATGCCCTGGGACGCACACATTTTATGACCGGAAAACACGAAGAAATCGCAATCCAGAGCCTGAACATCAATTTTCTTGTGCGGAGCTGATTGAGCGCCGTCAAGAACAACTACAGCCCCTACATCATGGGCACGTTTAATCAATTCAGCTACCGGAAACTCCATGCCAAGCACATTACTTACATGAGCAAACGCTACAATCTTGGTATGGCTGTCGATTTTATCCATTTCGCCGTCTTTAAGATGACCGGTTTCATCGAGATACATATATTCCAAGGTAGCGCCGGTAGTTTGCGCTACTCGTTGCCAAGTTACCAAATTTGCATGATGTTCGGCAATGGTAATAACGATTTTATCGCCTTTTTTTAGATTATGCATACCATAGCTGAAGGCTATTAAATTGAGACTTTCCGTAGTATTACGCGTCAATACGATTTCTTCACGGGATTTGGCATTAATGAAACGCTGCACTGTGTCACGTGCCGTTTCATATGCTTCAGACGCTTCTACCGCCAAGATATGAGCGCCACGATGCGGATTCCCGTTATGATTCTTTAAATGATTTTCCAAAGCATTAATTACATTTTCCGGAACCTGAGTTGTAGCACCGCTGTCTAAATACACCAAACTATGACCCTTATGTTCTCTTTGCAATATAGGAAAATCTTTATAAGCTTCTGCAATCGACTTCATAATACACCCTCTTATTCTTCAATTAAATTTTTGCACGTACGGCTTGCAATACAATCTCTTCTAATTCTTCATCATTAAGTCGATCAATAACAGGTCGCAACATAGATTCTACGATAATATGTTTAGCTTCGTCTTCGCTGAAACCGCGACTCATCAAGTAGAACAATTTAGTCTTATCGAGCTGACCGGCACTGGCCGCATGGTTACCTACTACATTATCTTCTTTACAGAGCAATAACGGTAAGGATACGGATTTAACAGTCGGATCAAGCAATACACAAGTATCTTCTTCAGCACCTTCAGAGGCAATACTGCCGCGAATGAAGTCCAAAGTACCGCGGAACGATTTCTTCGCATTATCACCTAAAGCACCAAGCACATGGATATCGCTGACAGATTTAGGTGCTACATGGGACATAAGCATGGAAATATCAAATTTCTGATTATTATCTCCTAAGTACGCTAAATCATGAACGATATGAGCTTCTTCGCCAACGAGGTCCTGAGTGTAATGCAAGAAGCTTTCGCCACTGCCCAATTCCACGTTTAAATATTCTACTTTGCTGTTAGCTGCCAATTGACTGTAACGATGTTCAATCTGCTGTACCCCTTCACTGAGAAGCTGTACTTTTTTGAAAATAACGTTCGCGTTTTCAGCTGCTTTAACTTCTGTTAAAAGGTTCAAACCGCCTGTTTGGGCATCGCCCTTAACTACATATAAGACTTCCAAAAATGCGTCTTTAGCTACATCAATAGCCACGCGGGTTCTGTCACCTACGCTTTTACCTTCGGCATCAACGGTAATAATTACTTTTTCGTTACCGCCGGCAGGCACAGTAATAGCCAAACCTTTGGTATATTCATTGGTTACTGCTGCTAAAGAAGTCGCTTCTGCTCCTTCAAAATCAGCTTTTAATAAAGCCTTAGCGAAAAGTTCGGTAACAACACCTTCATTGGCGCTAACCGTAACTGCTGCGGCTGTATCACCACCGGCAACCGTACCTTCAGTATGATTTACTTGTAACCACCGGAAAGTAGGTCTTGGGAGTTCATTAAATAATACGTTACTCATCTGTACCTCCTAACCGATAGAGCCTTCAAGCTCTAAGGAAATCAAATTGTTCATTTCTACGGCATATTCCAACGGCAATTCTTTGGAAATCGGTTCTACGAAACCGCGAACCAGCATGGCACGCGCTTCTTCCTCGCTGATACCGCGTGTCATCAAGTAGAAAATAGCTTCATCGGAGATACGACCGATTTTAGCTTCATGACCCAAGTCCACATTATCATTTTCAATAGAAATGGATGGAATTGTATCGGATTGAGAAATTTCATCCAACATCAAAGATTCACAAGAAACGGTTGCTTTCGCATGTTCCGCATTTTTACCGATGTTCAATACACCACGGTAAATAGCGGCACCGCCGCTCTTAGAAATGGATTTGGAATTAATATTAGAGGTAGTATGAGGTGCTACGTGAACTACTTTAGCACCGGTATCCAAGTACTGACCTTCACCGGCAAATGTTACACCGGTAAATTCACAATGAGCGCCTTCACCGGCCAAAATACTCATTGGATATAAGCAGGATACTTTAGAACCGAAGGAACCGCTGACCCATTCAATGGTACCGTTCTTACCGACTGTACAACGTTTAGTATTAAGGTTGTACATGTTTTTGGACCAGTTTTCAATCGTGGAGTAACGAAGGGTTGCATTGTCTTTAACGAACAATTCAACACAACCGGCATGCAAGTTGGCCACATTGTATTTAGGTGCAGAACAACCTTCGATGAAGTGAGCTTTAGCACCTTCTTCAATGATAATCAAAGTATGTTCGAACTGACCGGCCCCCGGAGCGTTCAAACGGAAGTAGGATTGAAGCGGAATATCCACTTGAACTCCCTTTGGAACGTATACGAAGGAACCACCGGACCAAACAGCACCGTGCAAAGCGGCAAATTTATGATCGGTTGGCGGAACCAAGGTCATGAAATATTTTTTAACAATGTCTTCGTATTCGTGAAGAGCTGTTTCAATATCAGTATATACAACGCCTTGTTTTACAAGGTCTTCCTGAATACTGTGGTATACAACTTCAGAGTCATACTGAGCGCCTACACCGGCCAAGGATGTTTTTTCCGCTTCCGGAATACCCAAGCGGTCGAATGTGCTCTTAATATCTTCAGGAACTTCGTTCCAGTCACCTTTCATGTCAACTTTCGGTTTAACATAGGTAACGATATTGCCCATATCAAGGCCGCTGATGTCAGGAATCCAGTTTGGTACATCCAATTCATTATAGATGCGCAAAGATTTCAAACGGAAATCAAGCATCCATTCCGGTTCATTTTTATTTTCCCAAATTTCGCGGATAATATCTTCCGTTAAGCCCGCATCCGATTTAAAGGAGTATTCAAACTCATTCTTTATATCGTAGACGCCACGGTCCATATCCTCCACATACGTTTTCTTTCCAGTTTCCATGAGTGCCTCCTAAACTAACGCTTTGTAAGCATCATAGCCTTTGCTTTCGATTTCAGCCACTAAGGATGCGTCGCCTGTTTTAACAATACGGCCATCGATTAATACGTGTACGAAATCAGGTTTTAATTTCTGTAAGATGGAGTTATGGTGCGTAATGATAAGTACAGCATTGTCTTTCGTATGGAAACGATCTACGCCGTCAGATACGATACGAACGGCATCAACGTCAAGGCCGGAGTCTGTTTCGTCGAGCATAGCCAATTTAGGGTTTAATACGGACATTTGCAAAATTTCGTTCTTTTTGCGTTCGCCGCCACTGAAACCTTCGTTTACATAACGCTGTGCATAGGAAGCGTCAAAGGACAATTCATCCATTTTAGTTTTCAATTCTTTTTTGAAAGCCAAGGCACGTACGTTTTCACCGGTTACAGTTGCTTTTGCGGTACGAATGAAGTTTTCTACCGTAATCCCCGGAATGGCGATCGGGTTCTGGAAGGACATAAAAATACCGGCTTTAGCACGATCGTTTACGGCTTCGTCGGTAATATCTTCACCGTCAAAAGTAATAGTCCCTTCGGTTACTTTATATACAGGGTTACCCATGATAGCATTGGCCAACGTGGATTTACCGGCACCGTTGGTCCCCATTACTACATGAATTTCACCTTTATTAATTGTTAAGTCAATCCCCTTAAGGATTTCTTTGCCCTCTACGGACACGTGTAGATTTTCTACGCGAAGTAATTCTGACACTGTACAGTCACTCCTTTTATAATTAATTATGTTGTTAAGTCATAAATAGCTTAAATGCTAAATGTTATAAAAAAAGCGGTATCCCACCAAAGTGAAACACCGCTTTATCAGCAAAATTATTCTACCACTTCGGTAAACAGCAATTCTTACAACATCTATTCCTAATAAACATTATACAGTCTAACTGTTTACTGTGCAAGTTAATTTCTACTAAAATACTATGAATTCGTTTATATTTATTGAAAAAAAATGAATATTATGAAAAAAATATGACTCTTATTAGATTTTTTTGCCTTTGAAAAATCTGCCGCATACTCTTTCAATACTAATTAATTATATCACAAATTATAGTAAAAAGATAGAAATTTTACTATAAATCGCTGAAATCCAATGTTGCAAATAAGTCATCCAATGTTTCGGCACGGCGGATTTGGATTACACTGCCATCTTCATTAAGCAGCAGTTCAGCAGAACGCAATTTGCCGTTGTAATTAAAGCCCATGGAATGACCGTGTGCCCCGGCATCATGAATGACAATACGATCACCGATATCAATTTTCGGTAATTTACGGTCGATAGCAAATTTATCATTGTTTTCACAAAGCGAACCGGTTACGTCATATACATAATCAAGCGGTGCCTTCTCCTTACCCACTACCGTAATATGATGATACGAACCATATAAAGCAGGACGCATTAAATTAGCCATACAAGCATCAAGACCGATATAGTGCTTATAAATATCTTTACGATGAATGGCGGTAGCTACCAAATAACCGTAAGGCCCGGTTACCATACGACCACATTCAAAGGCTAAGGAAATCGGACTGTGCCCATTGTCGATAATCATGCGTTCATAGGCTGCTTTAATGCCCGTACTTAAGGCTTCATAATCAACCGGCGTTTCTTCCGGACGATAAGCTACACCGATACCGCCGCCAAAATCGATGAAATCAACTTCGATACCTGTTTCCTCTTTCACTCGTAAGGCCAAATCAAACATCAATTCAGCCGTACCGATAAGGCCGTTAATATCAAGTTCATTGGATACAACCATAGTATGTAAACCGAAACGATTAATGCCGCGTGTTTTGCAATAATTAATAGCTTCAATAATCTGATCGCCGGTCATGCCGTATTTAGCCTCTTCCGGTAAACCGATAATCGTGTTGCCGCCATGTTTTAACGGGCCCGGATTATAACGGAATGCCAAACGGCTCGGTAACTCACCGTGTTTTTTCAAATAAGCTACATGAGTAATGTCATCAAGATTGATAATGGCACCCATTTCCATAGCTTTGGCGTATTCTTCATACGGAGTATCATTTGATGAAAAAATGATATCGTCCCCCGTGATACCTACTTTTTCACACAGAATAAGTTCTGCTAACGAAGAGCAGTCCGCACCTACCCCTTCCTTCTGCAATAAACGCATAATATATGGATTCGGTGTCGCTTTTACGGCAAAGTATTCTTTAAAATCTTTAGCCCAGCTGAAAGCTTTAATAAAACGACGAATATTATCCACAATTCCTTTTGCATCGTATATATGAAACGGCGTCGGATACTCCGCTATAATCTCTTCTAAACGCGCTGCCGAAACAGGCAATGTTTTTTCATTCATCAGTCTTTCTCCTCAATTATTACTTCCTATCAGATAACTCTAAATTAGATTATACTTAATTTCATGGCCTGTAGTCAATTCTATAGAAAAAAGGATGTAAAGTAACAATAGACATCTTGTTATTTACATCCTTTTTTACTGTTAAAAATGTATTTTCTTTTTACACCATATTAATAATCATCAGAATTTAAAGAATAACTCTTTATATTTCTTAATTTTCTCAGAATTATATATTTTCTCCACTATTTCCTCCCGATTATCAATTTCATCTTCTTTTACTTCCCTATCGCTATAATTAAAAGAAAGCAAATTCATACTACCAAGCAGATACCATTCATTATCCACTATAAATAATTTTGCATGAGTATCACATTTTTTATACTTAAACAATTCTATTCGATTTGCATTTCTAAAAAAATATGTAATCTTATTAACACCATTTTGTGATTTAGAAAGACTTTTTTATTTTTCCTTTCATGCTTTTTATTTTTACTATTAAAACCTATTCCAAAAATTAATTTTACTTTTACCCTTTTTTCTGCCAATAATTTAAATTCATTTGCATATTCATCTATAGTATCACTTGAAACCCACGGTACTATTATACAAACTTCATGTTTAGCACTTTGTAACCCCTGTCTAAATGCATCTGATATTTCTTTACTTCTAAGGATTTGTGAATCTTCAACCTTTTGAGCTTCTATACGTTGCACTTCAGCTTCAAAAGATTGTTTCATGATTTCCATTTCCTTCCGAAGTCCATGAATAATTTCATCTTTTTCAGCTAACTGTTTTGACATGGCAGCCTTCTCACGCATTGTTTCTTCATTTTTAGACGTTAAGTCTTGTGTTTTTTGTTTTAATATTTCATTTTCATCTATTAATTTATTTTGTTCAGATAAGGTTTCTTGATATTTTTTATCCAGTAAACCGTATCTATTTTCAGCTGCAGATAATTTATTTTCTAACTCACTAATCAATGCTTTATCACCGGAAGCATTGGCAATCTGAGAATTTAATTGCTCTATTTCAGCTTTCGATTGACTAAAATTAGATTTTTGTTGTGCTAACAGCTGATTTATTTCAGCAATAGCTCTATTATTATCACTGATTTGCGACTGTAAATCTTTAATTTCTTGATTACGCTCTTCTATAATTAATTCTAGGTTTTTAATTTTTTCTTGTAGTTCAAAATTATTGGCTCTTAATTTTGAATTGTCCGCTTCTAATCGTGCTATATGCCGGCATAATATCCTAACAGTATCTTCAGCGGTTTCTTCTTTTTCTTCGTTTAATGCATCCAAACCATCCTTATATCTTTTCTTATCATTCCCTTTACTTTGATTATATTTATTCTGAACTTCAGTTAATGCTGGTTCATAATTATTCTCGATATTTACCAACATTTCTTCTTTTACACTACTAAAATTTGTATTACTGTTTAATCTACTAACCTTATTCAAGCTTGCTTGTATTATATTATCATTTTTCAGAGCTCTTTTTTTGCGTTTTGACTCTATATCATAAACGTAATATGCATTGGTTAATAGCTAAATAATAAATACAGCAGCTGGTATTACTCCTACCCCTGTGTACAGCCAAAAACCTATACTGAATAAGAGTAACACACACAACTCTTTATCAAATTCTTCTAGTATATATTTACGGTTAAATGTATAGATAAATGCAACTATCGAACCTAATACAATCAATAATAATCCCGGAATTTTTTCTTGATTAAATAGTTCAATGTGTATAAAACCAAATAAAAAAACAGTAATGCTATCGTATGCTTATTGAAGAGTATGCTCATATTCAGTTACCCACATTTTTAACTATAATTTCTAATTCACCTTTATAAACATCAAATTTCCCACTAATTGTAATAGGATTTCCGTTTTTGTAAGCTGAATCAAGTGCTGATGCCGGATTTGAATTTTTACCGGTATCAAATAAAACAGCTTTCATCGTTACAGACCGTTTATTAGGATCTGCAATCGTCATGAATTTATTAGTTTTACTGTTCTTATTACTGTCATATTTCTTAATAACAACAGCAGATATAGTAACATTATTCCCTTTCCACGACTGATCTATTGAACTAATCGATTTAGCGTTGCTATTTGATGTCGAAGTCCCGGATGGCGCACTATTACTAGTGGCAGAAGAAGAATTGTTACTATCAGTTCCCGTATTACTATTTGATGATTCTTGAGATGCCGTACCAGAACTTGAATTAGTAGCAACAGATTTATTGGAATCATTAGATTTTACATCACCGGTAGTACTAGTAGTTGTTGTAATATTGGATGTATTATCTGATTTAGGAGAATAAAAATAAAAATAGCCTGCCAATACTACGATAATGATAATAGCTGCCGCTATTAAAGATTTTGTTAAAGATTCACGTTCCACAGTTTATTTCCTCCCTAAATAGACCTTACCGTAAAATCCCAAGACTAATATTTTAGTTCATCTTTACCCCAAACAATCGCCAGACTCAATAGCGCATTTCTTGAATCTAAACATTAGTCATCATATCATATTATATTATTTTAATTATACCATTGATTTTTTATGAATAATAGATTTTTGTTCATTAATAATAGACAATTAATAACATAAAAAAGGCAACTAAGTTAAACTTAGTTGCCTTTTATACTAGCTTATATCAGCTTCTGATTGGTTGATATTACATCATACCGCCCATGCCGCCCATTGGAGGCATAGCAGGTGCTGCAGGAGCGTTTTCTTCTACTTTGTCAGCTACGATGCTTTCAGTAGTCAATACTAAGGAAGCAATGGAAGCTGCATTCTGAAGAGCAGAACGAGTTACTTTAGCAGGGTCTACGATACCGGCTTTAACCATATCTACATATTCTTCAGTCAAAGCGTTGAAACCAACACCGGCATCGGTGTTTTTAACGCGTTCAACAACTACGGAACCTTCTAAACCTGCATTGTAAGCGATTTGACGGAGAGGTTCTTCAACAGCACGTTTTACAAGATTGATACCGGTCTGAACATCGCCTTCTTCTTTCAATGTTTCAAGAGCAGGTAAGATGTCGATAAGAGTTGTACCACCACCGGCTACGATACCTTCTTCAACAGCTGCACGAGTAGCGTTCAAAGCATCTTCGATGCGAAGTTTTTTGTCTTTCAATTCAACTTCAGTAGCGGCACCAACTTCGATAACTGCTACACCGCCTGACAATTTAGCCAAACGTTCCTGAAGTTTTTCTTTATCGAATTCGGAAGTAGTTTCTTCCACTTGGTTTTTAATCTGAGCAACACGCTGTTTAATAGCGTCATTGTCGCCGGCACCATCGATAATAACAGTTTCGTCTTTGCTTACACGAACCTGACGAGCAGTACCAAGGTCTTCCAATTCAACGCTGTCCAATTTACGGCCCATATCCTCAGTGATAACAGTACCACCGGTTAAGATAGCGATATCTTCGAGCATTGCTTTACGACGGTCACCGAAACCAGGTGCTTTAACAGCAACGGCTTTGAAAGTACCACGTAATTTGTTAACTACCAATGTAGCCAATGCTTCACCGTCAAGATCTTCAGCGATGATGAGCAATTCTTTACCTTGTTTTACAACTTTTTCAAGAGTTGGTAACATATCGGCAATAGCGCTGATTTTGCGGTCAGTGATTAAAATGTAAGGGTCGTTCATAACGGCTTCCATTTTATCAGGGTCAGTTACCATGTAAGGAGAAATGTAACCGCGGTCGAACTGCATACCTTCTACAACGGAAAGGTCAGTCTGTAAACCTTTGGATTCTTCTACAGTGATAACGCCGTCGTTGCCTACTTTTTCCATAGCTTCAGCAATGAGACCGCCGATTTCAGCGTCGCCGGCAGATACGGAAGCTACTTGAGCAATATCTGCTTTACCGTTTACTTTGATGGATTTCTTTTTGATTTCTTCAACCAAAGTTTTAACAGCTAATTCAATACCTTTTTTCAAAATCATTGGGTTGGCACCGGCTGCTACGTTACGCATACCTTCTTGAATCATAGCCTGAGCCAATACAGTAGCGGTTGTAGTACCGTCACCGGCTACATCATTAGTTTTAGTAGCTACTTCTTTAACGAGCTGTGCGCCCATGTTTTCAAATGGATCAGCTAATTCGATGTCACGTGCAATAGTTACACCATCGTTAGTGATGGTAGGCGCACCGAATTTTTTATCCAATACTACGTTGCGGCCTTTAGGTCCCAACGTTACTTTTACTGCATTTGCCAGTGCGTCAACACCACGGCCTAAAGCGCGGCGTGCATCTTCATTAAAAAGAATTTCTTTTGCCATATCTATTACCTCCCGATACTGCCTTACGACAGATCTGATTGAATATATAAATTAGAGAATCGTGTATATATCACGCTATGGATTATAAAATAGCTAAGATGTCGCGTTCGCTAATTACGAGATGGTCGATACCATCAATTTTAACTTCTGTACCCGCATATTTGGAGAACATTACTTTATCACCAACTGCTACTTCAGGAGCAACACGCTGACCGTTGTCATATACTTTACCGGCGCCTACAGCAATTACTTCACCTTCGGAAGGTTTTTCTTTAGCTGTGTCAGGTAAAAAGATACCACTTTTTGTTTTTTCTTCTTTTTCAAGGACACGAATTATAACACGGTCGCCTAAAGGTTTCATCATTGTTAATCTCTCCTTTGAACTAATGGATGTTAATTAGTAGTTTGATTATCTATTTGTTAGCACTCACTAACATCGAGTGCTAACTACAAGTATTATTATAGCCGAATTGAAAATAATTGCAAGCATTATTTTTGATTTTTTGACTTTTTACCAAAATTTTATATTTCAGAACATATTTATTTTTACTTTTTTACAAAAAAACGCCGTGTTATACACGACGTTTCTTCGCAGCTGCAATCACCTTTTCACAAGTGGCACCGATTGTCAGTTGTTTAGCCATACTATATGAGCGCAATCGCCCATAAGCAGCCTCTTCCGATATTTTATATAAATCCTGTAATACACCGGTGGCCCGAGCAATTAACTTGCGTTCCGCTAAGGTTTGCTCCAGCCCTTCGATATCAGATTTTAGTTTTAAATCTTCTTGATAGCGATGAAAAGCCATTTCCAAAGCCGGCCCCAACTGATCTTCCTGGACAGGTTTAATTAAATAGCCGTAAACTCCGGATTCCCCTGCCTTTTTAACTAAATCCTGCTGACTGTAAGCCGTTAATAAAACCACAGGCCCCCAATTATTATGTCTGATTTGTCGCGCCGCTTGAATACCGTCGAGTTCCGGCATTTTTACATCCATTAAAATTACATCAGGCTGTAACGATTTGGCTTTGGCTAACGCCTCAACGCCATTCTTGCCCTCACCGACCACTTCATAACCGGCAGCTTCCAGTTGATCCCGTAAATCCATTCGAATTAAAGATTCATCGTCGACTATTAAAACCTTCATAGACTGAACCTCTCTTTTACTCAAAATCGTAATTTATATTTTAAAAATACAATATTACTTTTAAACCCATGATATTGCCTGTCAGATTATCCGGATTACTATTCGTTAAATGTTATCTTTACGACTGTACCTTTATCAGGCTCGCCTGTAATCTCAAGCGTGCCGGCTAATTCATTGGTCACCAAATTACGAATAATCTGTAAACCCAAGCGCTTCGACGCATTTAAGTCAAAATCATCGGGTAAACCACTACCGTTATCAGAAACAGTTAATGTAATCGAACTTCCCTTTAAGTTGCCTTCGATTATGATATGTCCCTCTTTTACCGGTTCTTGATTGGTCATACAGCTAAAACCGTGTTCAAAACTATTTGAAATCAATTCATTGAGAATTAAAGAGACATAACCGGCCCTTTGTGAAGATAAAAGTATACTGTCACCTACATATTCACATTGCACCATGTCATCACTGCGTAGTAAAGCTCGCTTCAAAAGACGAATTAATTCTTCGGCGATGGTACGTAATTCGATATAATCTTCTTCGTAGTGCGATATGACTTCATGAACGAGTGCCATACTTTCGATACGGCTCACCCCTTCTTGAAGTGCCTTTTTTACCTGCTCCGAATCGGAACGCCGCGCCTCCATGCGAAGTAAACCGGCCACTGTCTGCAAGTTATTTTTTACTCGATGGTGAATCTCCTTAATAACGGAGTTTTTAACCATTAACTCTTGTTCCTTACGCCGAAAAGCTGTTTTATCTTTTAAAAACAGAAAACTGCGCTTGGCTCGAGTCCCTGCATTAATTGGCAATATCGTTTGTTCCACGATAATATCGCCGTATATTTCTTCAGACACAGCCCCTCGATGATCACGAATAGCCTGTTTAACCCAGCTCATTTTCAATGAGCCGCCATAAATTGAAGTGCCTACCAAACGGCGATCAAATCCCAATAAATCAACCAAATGTGAAGCCGCTTCATTCGCATAGAGAATAATACCCGCTTCGTCAAAAATAATAATACCGTCTTGATAGGATAGTGGTGTGTATAAATCTGCTTGATTTTGTTGCGGTACAATCATCGCCATGTAGGTCATTTCTGCCAATACATCCGATGCCGTTAACAATGGAGCCTCGGTATGCGGCTCCAAACCATTATGAAGCATGGCAATACCACCGATACATTTGCCCCCGTTATCTACGATGGGAAAGGCCAACAAACGAGCCAATTGACCATGTTTGCGCTCCATAAACCCCTTCACGGCATGACCGCTTTGCAATAGATCTTGCCACAAGCCGACTTCATAAGATTTCAACAAACAAATATCCGGCTCAATGACCGCTGCCGGCCAATCTTTAATATGACCGAAAACGAGAATTTCATCATCCCTTGCCCCCGTAAAGACACATACATCTTGTTGCGGTAAGGAGGCAGCAAATGGCAACAAACGAACTACACTGCGCATTAATCGCTGCTGCGGTTCAGATAAATCCGTATGAAGTTTTAAGGCATTACGTACTTCACTGTTCTGCAATTTCGTAGTCATAATGACCGCTCCTCCATAATACATTTCCGCAGAGCCTAAATGTATTTACATTATTAAACGTATTTACACTGTTTTCATAATATTTATATAACTTTCAAGGATATTTTCTTGATTATTAAAAGCATTCAGATAGTTTTCAAAGGCGGAGTTTGTCCAAGTGAAATGGAAGGGTTTGCATTCAAGTGCAAGTCTGCAAATTTACCGGCCAATGACATATAATACGCCCGACAACCTATCATGGCCGCATTGTCGGTCGCCAAAATAGAACTTGAACGATAGAAGGTTAATCCTTCTTTTTCACAGGCAGCCGCCAATGCATCTTGTAAATGACGGTTGGCGGAAACACCGCCGGCTAACGTTACTTTTGTTTGACTTGTGGTATGAGCCGCTTCGATAGTCTTTTCAACTAATACATCGATAATAGCCTGCTGAAATGAGGCGGCTACATCCGCTTCATTAACAGCCTCACCTTTTTGTTTGGCACTATTAAGATAATTCAACACAGCTGACTTTAAACCACTGAAACTGAATTCAAAATTGCCTTTTTCCTGTAAGGCTTTAGGGAATTCAATAGCTTGTGGATTACCGTCGGCCCCCACGCGTTCAATCTGCGGACCGCCCGGATACGGATAGCCCATGACACGCGCGATTTTATCAAAAGCTTCACCGGCTGCATCATCACGAGTTTGTCCCAACACTTCAAAAGTTTCATAATCCTTTACTACTACAAGCATGGTATGACCGCCCGATACAACAAGGCTCAAAAATGGCGGCTCCAAGTCAGGATGGGCCAAAAAATTAGCAAAAATATGCCCTTCCATATGATGGACACCAATTAACGGAATATCTGTAGCAAACGATAAGCCTTTGGCCGCTGCCACGCCGACCAATAAAGAACCGACCAATCCCGGACCATACGTTACACCGATATGATTAATATCGGTTAAGGCTACACCCGCATCAGCTAAAGCCTGATCAACTACGGGAATTACCTGTTCAATATGATGACGGGACGCAATTTCAGGTACCACCCCGCCGAATTTTTGATGAATCGGCACTTGACTGGATATAACATTGGATAAGACTTGGCGGCCGTTTACCAGCACAGCCGCCGATGTTTCATCACAACTGCTTTCAATGGCTAAGGTATATACTTTCATACCGTGGCCTCCTCTTCTTTAATTAACGACATGATATACGCATCTTCCACCGGATCGGTATAATAATTCTTACGCAAGCCTTTGACGGTAAAACCGAGCCGACGATACATGGTAAGAGCTGCCACGTTGGAAATGCGCACTTCTAAAAATATTTCATTCATACCCTTATTAAACAATTCCTTGATTAATTTACGGGTCATCATAGCTCCATAACCGTCGCGACGATATTCGGGCGCTATGGCAATATTGGTAATTTGCCCTTCATCGAGCACCAGCCAAGCGCCCGCATAACCTACAATCTTATCGTCCACTTCTATAACCATATAAATACGTTGTTCCGTTTCAGCTAATTCCGTTTCAATTGCTTCCATGGACCATGGCACGGAAAAACAGGCTTTTTCAATTTCAAAAATGGCGGCTGCATCACTTGCCTCGGCACGTCTGAGATTAAACATGCCCTTTTACCTCATCCTGTAAGGCTCCGGCCGCTTCGGTAACAACAACGGACGGATTTGGTACTTTGCCTTGCGCCACCAATTCAGGATGTTTTGCATCCCACACAACTTCCGCTTCCGAACGTCGAATATAATACGGTACAACTTCAGACGCTTCATCCGGTGCATTCGCCATAAAGCGCGGTAAAGCTGCCAATAACACGCCGGATGCTTTAGGAATTCTTAAAGGCATAGGTGCCAACTTCAGATTAGTACCGTAATCCGCTAATATATGACCGAATTTAATAATACCGTCTCCGGCCAAAATAACCGGTTCATTTAATTCAGCTAAAGCTTTTAGTGCTTCATCACGTGTTTTTACGGTCGGTGCCTGTTCGCAAACCAATTGACCGGCTGCCCAGCGATAACGGCCTTCATAGACATTTTTCTTTTGCGCATCTACCATGACAGCCAAAACGCCGCTGAATTGCCAAAAATTATGGGCTAAACCGTCCATGGTCATTACACCCATTAAAGGGATATTGAGGGCATAGGCCAACGCTTTAGCCGTGCCCATGCCGATGCGCAGACCCGTAAAAGAGCCCGGTCCGATGCTCACCGTAATCCCTTTTAAAGCAGTTTTAGCTACACCGCTTTGCTTAAGTAATAAATCTATATGTGGAACCAACTGTTCCGAGTGTGTAAGTCCCGCTTGTACGGTCAATTCGCCGATAAAGCGCTGTTCATCCATGACAGCCACGCTTGATACGGCACTGCTCGTTTCAATTCCCAGATACATAGGTTCCTCCAATCTCTATAAGTTCCGCCTCAGACAGTTCCGACGTACGCCACAAACTTTGACGACCGCCGTCTGCCAACGCGGTTAAGGTAATTTCTAATACTTCCAACGGTAAGGCATCAGAAAATTTATCGGCCCATTCCACTATGCTCAGTGTATCTTCCGTAAACTCGCCGAACCCGATATTTTCAAGTTCCAATTCATCATCCAGGCGATATACATCAAAATGATATAAGGTGCCATTGCTTGTTTCATAGGTATTCATTAAGGCAAACGTAGGGCTCGTCACTTCTTCGGTAACGCCGAAGCCTTCCGCTACACCCTGTGAAAAATGTGTTTTTCCTGTACCTAAATCACCGATTAATGCCACACATAAAGGCCGTGACTCTTGTGCCATTTGTATCATAAAACGACCCAATTGACGGCCTAAGACTATCGTATCATCCACTGTAAGGGTTTTACATTCCATTACAGCTATTTTGTTATCCGTAACAATATTCGTCATTGCCATAGCTCCTTATTTATGATTTATGTTTAAAATGATCATACCCCTTTGATTCTATCAAACGTGTTTCACCGTCAGCCTTGTGCATCAGTACTTTCGAAGGTCCCGTTACAACCCGGCCGATAACATGGATATGAGGCTGCATTTCAATAGTATCTGCTAAAACGGCAGGAACTGTACCGGTCAATTGAAAATCTTCACCGCCGAATAACGCCCAATCAAGAGGGTTAGCACTTAATATTTTTGCCGCTTCTTGTAACTCTTCGTGAAGCGGTAGCTTCGTTTCATCAATTTCGATTGTTACACCTGATGCTTTGGCGATCTCATTCAGTTCGCTACCTAAACCGTCACTGATATCATTAAGAGATGTTGCTTTATGTTCACGAAGCCAACGGCCTAAAGGCACCTGAGGCTCCGGCCGTTGATGACACTCTTTAATGAAATCAAAACTTTTTTGCTTGGCCAACAGAACCGCTAAACCGGCTGCCGCATTGCCGATGGTATTTGTAACAATAACCAAGTCACCAACTTGCGCACCACTGCGAAGTACCGCCTTACCTTTAGGCACTTCGCCTACTAATGTTACGTTAAGTACCAACGGACCTGTAGTTGTTACCGTATCACCACCTACAATATTCACGTTGTATTTTTGACAAATGGATTTAAATCCGTCATAAACAGCTTCCATGTAAGCAACTTCCGTATCAACCGGCATGGCTGCCGCAATTACCGCTTGTCTCGGTTCACCGCCCATGGCTGCAATATCACTGATATTGGCTGCCCCAAGACGATAGCCCACATCAAAAGGAATCGTCGTAACCTCGGAAAAGTGAATACCGTTAACCATCATATCGGTCGTTATTAATTGGTCATACCCTTCCGTAACACGATAAACGGCTGTATCATCGCCGATTCCTTGCACAATTGTTGCCGGATTAAAAATAGTATTCGATTTTATGTCATCTATAAAGCCGAACTCGCCACGTTCCGATACTTTCATAACTCTTCCTCCCGGACATTCAGGTTTGAATCGTTATTATTATAGCATACTTTGCAAAATCCTACCGAAAGCAATAAAAAACAACGGCTGTAGCGCAATCGCCATAGAGCCGTTGTTCATTATATTTTGTCTTATTTTACGATTTGCTGTTCCATGTGCCCCATAGGCTCACTCAAATCATAACCGCTATAGGTATTAACGGTTTTACCTTCTACCAATATTTGTACTTTTTTTACACTGTCAAAAGAGGTAGCCGTATTAATAATTGATACCAAGCGAAGTTGAGCACTGAGGCCGTCTACTTGACCGCCTTCAAGGAACTCTTTGGATAAATTGATTTTAGCTAAACCATCTTTAATATTTACGTCTTTAACAGTGACATTCTTCGGAAATACCGGATAGCTTTGACGGCTGTCTTCATCAAATAAGAAGGAAATAGCGTATTTCAAAGTCTTTTTATCACTATCCACCGTTATTGTTTGCGGACGAACACCTTTGCCGTCATCTCGCGGAACATAAATAACCATTTTGGCCATTTTATCACCGGTGTCGCTATTGGCCGATTTAGCAGCGCTCGAAGCTGCTACGGCCTGATTTTCCCCTCCGGTCGAACCGGTCGCTGCAGGACTGCAGCCGGCTACGACTAATAACATGACAGCTAAGAGGGTGGTAATAAATAATTTTACATTACGTATCATATGACTTACCCCCTAAAATAACTTTCAATACCTGCTGCCACTTCATCAGCAAATTGTTGTTGTACATCAGCTTGTTTCAAAAGAGCCTCTTCCTTAGGATTGGAAATAAAGCCTAATTCCAAAAGAATGGCCGGCATGAGGGAACGACGCAATACATATATATTCCCCGGCTGAATACCGCGATCCCCGGCAAACCCGGATTCATCGGCAATTTTAGCCTGTACACGTGATGCCAAGCGTGTATCATACTGATTTTTATCATAATAGTAAGTAGTAATACCGCCTACATTCGGATTGCTGAAAGAGTTAATGTGAACGCTGACAAAAATATCAGACTTATTGGCCGTACCAACATCGACACGAGCCTGTAATTCATCAGGACCGGATGCATTCGGTCCGTATACGTCAACATCTGTAGTACGTGTCATATTAACGATGGCCCCTTTATCTTCCAAAGCTTTCTTCAACTTTTTGGAAATAGCTAAGGTTACATCTTTTTCCATTGTACCGTTAGGTCCGATTGCTCCCGGATCACTGCCACCGTGGCCCGGATCAATAGTAATTACTTTACCGGCAATACCGCCGCTGGTACGATAATTAACGGTTACAGCTTTTGGTTGACTGGCTGTAGCAATTACGGTCGGTTGTTTAGGTGTTACTGCCGGCGTTGTTTTAGCCGGTGCAGTGTTCTTGGTTGAAGTTGTATTTTTACTGTTTGAAGTTTTGTTTGTAGTCGCTTTTTTATCTGTATTTACAGTGCCGCTGTTAGCCGTTGTATTTTTGACGGCCTTATCTGAACCGTAATATACAGAACGAGGTGCGACTCCTTTTTGTTGAATATCGATAACGATTCGATTCGGACGATTATTCACTGTGTCTTTTTTCAAAGAAAAGACATTGATATCGCCTACATCTATTGATTTAGGTGTATTTAAAACAACATTTACATTTTTACCGTCCTGAGACAATTTTGTCGTAGTAACAATATTCTTATCCATCGTAATAGATGTATCATCCGTTTTTAACTTAGCATTTTTCAGTTGTACGGTTGTTGTAGTACCTGCTTTATTAATCGAAGCACTGGCATCTACAGGAGCCGATAAACTCAACACGACGCGCACGAACGGAATCGGTGCATCAATACGAGTTACCCATTTTACGTCTGTCACATCCGCCGCTCTAACGCTCATAGCCCATAAAGGCAAAATCATTACTGCCATTACTACGGCAAACCATATTTTTCGCAACAATCTCACTCCTATCACTGACCACACACTGCAATGGCCAGTCAAACTATTTCTTACTATCTTTAATATTCGTTATTTTAAAATGCCCATAATCTGTACAAATAGCTTAACTATCAGCTTAATCTCTGGGTATGTTTATTTAATTATACCACAGAATTTCAGATCCCCTTGATTTGACTGCATTTTCATATATCGTTCACAAAACAAACATACGCTCCCCTTATCCTCATTGCCTATATAGAAGGCTTTTGAAGAGGTAAGAAGAGCGTATGTTCTTGTTAATATTTTTTAAATTTTACTTGACAAGATTTCTAAATGTGATAATTCGTCTACATTAAACTAACCCGGTCAATCCTGAACGTACTTATCAACGAGTATTAACGTTCTGTAGTTATATTCCAAGTGTTTCCATCCGTATGAATGCGTATTGTTCCCTGAGTATCGGTTCGATATACCATAATATTTTCAGCCACTAACCGTTGCAAAGCTTGTGACGTAGGATGACCGTAATCATTGTGCAAACCTACCGAAAAAACGGCGGATTCAGGACGGACAGAGCGGAGGAAATCTTTTTGTGACGAGCCGGCACTGCCATGATGGCCTACTTTTAACACACGACTGGAAAGTTTGGTATTTTCTTCCTTAATTAGCTTATTTTCTTCGGCTCGTGAAGCATCGCCGGTAAATAACATAGAGAACTTACCAAAAACCAATTTTCCTACAATGCTGTTATCATTAGGATCCGGTTGACCTTTATTATCCTTAATATATTTTCCTTGTTCCGGAGCATATACAATAAACTGAGCGCCTTGACCTAAATCAACTGTCATGCTTTTATACAAAGCCGAGTGCGGTATCTTCTTGGTCGTTATATTTTTCAAATAGGTCTTATACACCGAAGTACCGGCCTCCATGCCATTATCATAAACATGACCGATTGGAATTCCCGCTTTAATAAGAGCATAAAACCCGCCCATATGATCGGCGTGAGGATGCGTAATGATAATATTTTTTAAGGATTTAACATTGTATTTTTTCAATAAAGCAATCAGACTGTCTCGATGATCTACATCACCGGTATCAATCAATGTGTATTCATCTCCCGCCTTAATGAGATGAGCGTCCCCTTGACCGATATCCAAAGTATACACATCCAGGATTCCGGAATGGACGTAATTATTATCAAGGGAACCGGATTGCAAGAAATTACTAAGATTGTTACCTATTGATGATGCATTATTTACACTACAACCGGTAAGAACGAAAAAACTGAATAAAAAGGTAAATACTAACGAAATATATTTTACCCAAGATCTAAAATTTGACTGCATACTTCACCTGACAAACTGATATTAAAAATTCAAAACAAACTTACTGACAGATTTTTATTCAACATCCATGTCCAATAATTCCGTCATCGTATACGGTAATTGGCGGCTTACTTCAGAAGGCGTATAACCAAAGTTTCGCTCTTCATAAAGTTCATCAGCGACAGCGCCGTGTAAGTAAACACCCACCATGGCTGCTTCCAGTTCTTCCAAGCCTTGACCTAAAAGACTTGCAATAATACCGGTTAAGGTGTCACCCATACCACCCGTACCCATACCTTCATTGCCACTGTAATTAACCGCAGCAAGGCCTTCAGGAGACGCAACCACCGTAGGTGCACCTTTAAGAACTAAGACCACTTTATATTTAATGGCAAATTGACGGGCAATTTCCACGCGATCGGCTTCAATTTCTTCCACGCTAAGGCCGGTTAAACGTGCAAATTCACCCGGATGTGGAGTTAAAATTGCCGGAAAATCGCGTTTTGCAAATTCATCACCGACTGTATCCATATGACCAAGTGCCCAAAGACCATCTGCGTCAATGACCAACGGTACCTCAGTCGTGGTGATAAATGTTTTAGCCAAGGTCATACTTTCTTCACTGCGCCCGAACCCCGGTCCGATAGCTACCGCTTCTTTATCAGCTGCATGCATGCGTAAATGCAATAAACTGCTGAAAGAACCGGTCAACACTTCCGGCATAACTTTGGTTTGTAACATTTTTAGGCAATCAAAAGGTACAACAGCCGTAACTTTGCCGGCACCCGCATGTACGGCTGCCTCAGCCGCCAATAACGGTGCCCCTATCATGCCATCGGAACCGCCAATAATTAGGGTATGCCCATTTGTTCCCTTATGTGCCGTTTCTTCACGTTCCGGCAATAAGGCGGTGACAAGATCCGGTGTAATCAATTCAGTCGGATACTGTTTATTGTCATCATCTAATAAAGCCATTTCCCATGAAAAACCAAGACCTTTTACAGCAATTTTCCCACAATAAGCGCAAGCCGGGTATAATAACATGCCGATTTTCGGAGCCCCAAAAGTTACCGTAATATCCATAGCCACAGTCCCGTTGGCTACCTCACCGGTATTGCTGTTCATACCGGAAGGTACATCAATGGCTACCATTAACGTATCAGGATACGTTTCCACATGAGCATCTATACGATCCAAAATTTCCATAACGGAATCACATAATTCGCCGGTTAATCCGGTACCTAGCAAGCCGTCGACAATAACGTCAGCTGCTTCAAAAACATCACCGTCATCAATTGTCAAAACAGGGATTTCCAAAGCTTCAATAGCAGCCATTTGCTCTTCAAAGAGTTCAGAACCTTCACCCTCATCAGGGATGACAATACGAACTTCATGGCCCCATTCTTCTAAATGACGAGCGGCCACCAATCCGTCGGCGCCATTATTGCCTTTGCCGGCAACAATGACAATCTCCAAAGGCTCATCCAATTCTTCAAAGGCTTCCACGATGGCTTCTGCCACACCGCGTCCGGCATTTTCCATCAAAACCGCTAATGGCAAACCGCCTTTTTCAACTGCCCATTGATCGATGAATTTAGCTTCATCCTTCGCTAAGATACGCATAGTAGCTCCTTTCTACATAAAATAAAAGTTTGCCGGTCTGTTATATAACCGACAGTCTATAACACCGCTTACTATAAACGGGTTAAAACACTATCTGCCACCACAATTAAGTGATACTATACTATGCTAAAATTACGGTAGCAACCGCATAAAGGCGGCAATGACTGATTGATACTTCAATCGTTGTAAAGCCTCCCTTACGAAATATATCGTTGAAAACACCGCTTAAACGTATAAAGGGAGCTCCCAAATCATCGCGACAAACCTCAATATCCTGGAATGTTCCTTGGCGAAAGCCGATTCCCAAAGCCTTTACAAAGGCCTCTTTAGCCGCATATATACCGGCCAGCGAAGCCGCTCTTTGTTTTCCCCGACTTATCGCATAGGAAAGCTCGTGAGTTGTAAAGACACGTTTGGCAAATGCCTTTTTTGCTACAGCTGTCTCGATTCGTTCTATTTCAATAATATCTGTTCCCAATTTCATGCTTTGTTATATCCTCGCTCAAACAAGACTATAAATGAGTTTTATTTCTATAGCAATGTTTTCTCTTCACTAATTTCAAAGAAAAAGCTCCTGACAAGCAGGAGCTTTACAATTAACCTCGCAAAGAGCGAATCATTTCGCTGCGATCATTCGCACCAAATACAGCTGAACCGGCCACTAAAATATCAGCGCCCGCTTCACGCACGAGTGGAGCCGTTTCTAAGTTTACACCGCCGTCAACTTCCACGACAGCCTTTGTATTTTCATAATAAGCAAGTAAAGCTTTCGCTTTTTTTACCTTGCGAATGGAATGAGGAATGAAAGATTGACCGCCAAAGCCCGGATTAACACTCATAATTAGAATCATATCCAAATCAGCAGCAATATCCTCAAGCATAGCTACCGGTGTAGACGGATTCAACGAAATACCGGCCTTCATGCCATTGGCTTTGATTTCTTGCACCAAGCGATGCATGTGCGGTGTCGCTTCTGCATGAAACGTAAAATATTCTGTACCGATATCGGCGAATGTTTTTACATAATCTTCCGGATTCGTTACCATTAAATGCACATCAAACGGCAAAACGGTATGTTTGCGCAACGCTTTAATTACCGGCGCACCAAAAGTAAGATTAGGCACAAAATGACCGTCCATAATATCGATATGTAATAAATCGCCACCATTTAATTCAATACTTTTAATTTCTTCCTGCAAGCGCGCAAAATCTGCGGACAACATAGAAGGGGCAATCTTTACCATAATTTCACCATTTCCTTTGACTGCGAATTTCTTCGCGAATGACTAAATACGATTCATAGCGCCCCGTCCTTATCCGACCATCTGCTACGGCATCCTTAACGCCGCATACAGGTTCATGCTCATGATAGCAGGGACTGAACTTACAACCTGATTCAGCCGCTAAAAATTCCGGATAAAGCGATGGCAATCGTTCCTCGGAAATCTCACTGAAATCAATGGCACTAAATCCGGGTGTATCCATAATAAAGGAGTCATCATCCAAACTGTACAGCGATGCATGTCGTGTGGTATGACGTCCTCTTTTTATTTTATCACTTACCTCACCGGTTTGAAAAGCGAAGGACGGTTCAATCGCATTTAAAAGACTGCTTTTACCTACACCGGACGGACCGGCAAAGGCACTGACCTTATGATGCAGTTGTTCTCGCAGTATGTCGAGCCCCTCACCGGTTCGAGTCGATGTTTCAATGACCGTATAGCCGATTTGGCGATATATCTCTGCCAATGAAGCGATGTTCTCATCACGAAGGTCACATTTATTAATACAAAGTACTAAAGGAATATCGGCATGTTCAATCATAATGATTAATTTATTAAGCAATAATTCGTTAATATCCGGCTCATGAGCCGCTACTACCAAAATAACCTGATCAAGATTCGCCACATGAGGTCGTTTCAGCTGATTATGGCGCGTCATAATGGCTTCAATTGTTCCGGCCGGGTCAAAACTTACGCGATCGCCCACCAGCAAAGAATAGCGCCCCTGTTTTAAACGACCGCGCACCTTACATTCGTGAATCTCACCATGTTCATCTTGTACGTAAAAATAACCATTCATATTTTTTATTACAATGCCTGTTTTCATATTCCTCCTATAATGTTTGATCTTGTACTAATGCCCCGTTTAAATATACTTGAATCTGTACTTGGCCCGTACCTGATACATCTTTAACAATACGTTCACCCGGCTGTGCAGTACCGTCAAATACCGTACGGGATCCGCTGTCATCACTGACAACAATTCGAACCGCCTGGTTAGCTTTACCTGACGGCACCGTAATATCAACTGTACCTTTAGTTACATTGTTACCGGAGTTATTGGAAGCCGGTGTTGTTTTCTTAGCTTCCGCCGTCAACGCAACCGATGTATTGGCATCAAGAGAACTGCCTGCTTCAGGACTTTGTTGAGTAATAACAGCCGTATCGTCACCGGCACCGCTGATAGCCCCTACATTAAGACCGAGCGAAGTCAATGCGTCTTTCGCGTCTTTAACGGTCATACCTACCAAATTAGGTAATTCCACTTTCTTACTCTTCACACGGTTTACCGTTACATCAACGGTGGCACCCTTAGTTACTTTGGAATCGCCCGGAGGTGATTGCATCAAAATAACACCATCTTCTTTACTGTCATCGGATGCTGTTGTTATCTTACCGATAACCAAGCCTAAACTCTTAAGTCTTGTACGAGCCTGATCGAGCGTCATACCTGTAATGTCCGGCATGGTAATGTCGCCCACACCTTTACTTACCACCAAATGAACGGTTCGTTGTTCCTTAACCTGTTCATTGGCTTCGGGACTCTGTGAAATAACTTGGCCTGCTGGCACGTCCGGATTGGATACTTCACTTACAGAAACACGGAGATGATTATCTTCCAAAATATGCTTAGCCACGATTACCTGTTTGCCCACGACATTCGGTACATCTACGGTTGCATTACTCCAGAAATTACCGAAGCTCAAGAAGGCCCACACGAAAGCCAATAAGAAAACGATAAAAGCACCTAACAAAATATATTTTTGCGGTAAACGGCTGAGTTTAGCCATCCAACCTTCCGGCTGGGTTTCCCCACCGTAATATACTTCGTCCTCTTCATCAGGTTCACCATATGATGTTTCCGGTACCGGTGTCATTACCTGGGTACCGAAATCATGCGGAGCCCGACGACCGCTGTTGCTGTTGACAAAACCTTGCGACATACGCAGCGCCGCAATCATTTCCGTAATATTGCTGAAGCGGTCTTCCGGTCGTTTCGCGAGTGCTTTAATTACAGCCGCTTCCAATAAAGTCGGAATACTCGGATTATAACGCGTCGGCGGAATCAAACGTTCACGAACATGTTTCAATGCTACACTGATTGGTGTTTCCCCTTCATACGGTACACGACCGGTGAGCATTTCATAGAGAACCGCTCCTAACGAATAAATATCGGTACTGCCGTTAACCGGTTTACCGCTGGCCTGTTCCGGCGATAAATAGTGAGCGGAGCCCATAATCGAATTCGTATACATCATGGTGGTACCCGCATTCATAGCACGAGCGATACCAAAGTCGGTCACTTTAATGCGTCCTTGTTTGGTAATGAGCACATTATGCGGTTTAATATCACAATGCACGATTCCCATGGCATGGGCGTGTTCAAGACCTTCGGCAATAGCGATAGTAAATTTTACCGCATTATCAATAGATAAGCGTTCATGACGCGTAATATATTCTTTTAAGGTTTCCCCTTCGATGTACTCCATCACAATATAGTGATAGCCTTGGTCAAAACCTACATCGTACATACTGACAATGTTTGGATGACTCAATTTACCGGCCGCTTGTGCCTCACGTTTAAAACGTGCCACAAAATCGTCATCTCCGGCAAAATTGGAATGTAATATTTTTACCGCCACCGGTCGGCCTAATAGAGTGTCTTCACCTTTGAAAACATCAGCCATACCGCCGACACCGATTTTGGATATAATTTTATAGCGATTATCAAGAATTAATCCTTGTAACTTAGTTGCCGTTTCTTTCATGATCTCACCTCTTTCCTAGTCAATGGTACCAATAACTATGGTTACATTATCGCGAGCTCCTTGATCGTAAACCAAGGTCATCAAATCTTCAATCAAGCGTTCGTCTTTCGCTTCCTTACGAAAGGCCTCTTCGATGACAGCTTGCTCAATATAACCGGTGAGACCGTCAGAACACAGTAGTATTCTGTCACCCGGCATTACTTTATATACACCGGCATCAATATCGACAACGGGACCCACACCGACGGCACGGGTCAATACATTGCGTTGCGGATGCTGTAACATATCATCCGCTTTTAATTCACCGGCTTCATATAAAGCTTGAACCATGGAATGGTCTGTACTGATTTGAGTCAGTCGATCCTCGTGAAAAACATATAGACGGCTATCCCCTACATTGGCCCAATATAAATCGGAACCTGTCACATATGCGACAACAGCGGTCGTCCCCATGCCTTCCAGAGCGGGTGTTGTTTTCACCCAATCATAGACAGCCATATTTGCTTTTGCTACAGCTTGGCGCAATGCATCAGCCGATACATCTTGCCAACGCTGCATATCGGCAGCCAGCGTATCAACTACCATGGTACTGGCAATTTCGCCGCCTTTGTAGCCACCCATACCGTCAGTGACAATACAAAAGGAATCTCCAATATAAAACCGATCTTCGTTGCGTTGTCGCACCAAACCGATTTTACTCATGCCTATACTCTTCATAGGGCCTCCTTTGCATGTGATGCCTATTACTCCGCTTCTTTTTTAGCCTGTTGGATTTTCAACTGGCCGCAAGCGGCTTGAATAGCATCGCCCATCTCTTTGCGCACCGTTACGGATACTCCGTACGATGCGACGATGTTTCTAAACGCTTCCGTCTGACGACGGGAAGGTTTAAATAACTTAATATGTTCATTACCGTTAACAGGAATTAAATTGACATTACAATTCGGGAACGATTTAACCAAAGCTCCCAATTCATGAGCATTATCAATCGATGAATTAACACCGTCAATCAAAATATATTCAAATGTTACACGACGATCTGTTTTTTCATAATAGGTTTTGACCGCCGCCAATACATCAGCCAAAGCATAATGTGCGCCAATCGGCATAATTTCACGTCGAATCGTATCATTCGGTGCATGTAAACTCAAGGCCAAGGTAATCGGAATTCCTTCATCAGCCAAGAGATAAATATTTTCAACTACACCGCAAGTAGATAACGTCATACGGCGATAACCGATATCAAACGCTTCTTTTTCATGTAACAAACGTAATGCATTAATTGTGTTCGTATAATTCTGAAGCGGTTCGCCGGCACCCATAACCACAATTGAATGGATACGTTCTTTTAAAAGAGCACCGAATAATAACACTTGAGCCACAATTTCATGAGTTTCCAAATTGCGATATAAACCATCGGTCGTAGAAGCACAGAAAATACAGCCCATGGCACAGCCTACTTGCGAGGACACGCATACGGAATTGCCGTACTGCTGCTTCATAAGTACTGTTTCTACACGATTGCCGTCAGCCATTTCCAATAACAGTTTCTTAGTTAAGCCGTCCGGTGCCGTTTTCTCTGTAATTACTTTAGGAACGGAGATAACGCAATTGGCTTTTAGCCACTCGCGCAAATCACCGGGCAATTGTTGCATGGCATCAAAGTCAAATATGTAGCGCTTATATATATAATCCATTATTTGCTTGGCTCTAAAACGAGGAAATTTTGCCTCCGTAATAACAGCCTGCAGTTCGGTCAGGTTCTTACCTAATAATTCTATCATAGTTTTATCCTTATTCGATGAAATCAATAATTTTGAAGTTTCAACAAAATGAGTCGAAGTCTATAGAGTTACCAATATAAAATACGAAATAAACCCGTATCATATATATATTAGCTATATTCCCTATAAAGTCCTTTTAAAATCTATAAATTTCAAGTAAATTTTTTATAAAGCTTTGCGCAAACGGGCAATGAAAAACCCGTCCATCTCATCACGATGGGGCCATAAAGTAACCATAGGGCCTTCCGTTTCAAACGGCAAAAAGGAAGAAGCATCCTCCAATTCAAAGTTGTCATTCGCTTTCAAAAATGCTTCAACAACACCTTCATTTTCAGCCCGATTAATAGTGCAGGTAGAATATACCAATACACCGCCGGGTTTAACCGTCTTAGCGGCAGTTTCAATAATCTGTTGCTGCAACTTTGGCAATTCGGTCAAAGACTCCGGCGTTTTATGCCAACGCATATCAAGCTTGCGTTGTAAAATGCCGAGTCCCGAACAAGGGGCATCAACTAATACCTTGTCAAATTGATTGTACCACGTTTGCGGCAATTTGGTAGCATCCTGCAGATTAAAATCCGCAATCGTCACCCCTAAGCGTTTTGCATTAGCTTCCATAAGGCCCAATTTATGCTCATGAATATCATCAGCCACTATCTGGCCTTCATTATTCATGCGAGCCGCTAAATGCATAGTTTTACCGCCAGGTGCGGCACAGCAGTCGAGCACTTTCTCGCCCGGTTTAGGATCCACCACATAAGCCACCGCCATAGATGCTTCATCGGTAAAGGTAATCAAACCAGCTTTAACGATTGGTGCACTTTCGAGCGAACCCGTATGATGGGTAATGTGTACGGCTTCCGGCAATTTACCGGTAGCTTCCGCTAGCCAGCCGGCTTTTTCAAGAGCCGACATACCGTCGGCAACCGAAGTTTTTAATGTATTGATACGAGCCGTCAAACGAGGCCGTTCATTAAACCACGTACAAAGTCCGATTGTCTCGGTCTCGCCGTATGTTTTAAGCCAAAGATCCAACAACCAAACCGGCTGATTATAAATATAGGCCAGTCGTTCCACTTCATTCTTAGCCAGTTCATCAATGCTGTAGCTGTCACGATTCCGCAAAAAGTTGCGAAGCACACCATTTACAAAACCATCCAAGCCGCGAGCCATTTTTTTAGCCAATTTTACACTTTCATTAACCGCCGCACTGTCCGGCACCTTATCCATATAAATAAGCTGATACAGCCCTAAACGTAATATTTCTACAACAATAGACGATAACTTACGAAGCGGCCGTTTTGCCAAAGCCGCAATGATAGCATCCAAATAATTGCGGCGTCGTACAACACCGTATACAAGTTCCGTGAAAAAACGGCGATCAATATCGCTTAACTTATGCTCAGTCAGCATCTGTTGCAACACGATATTGGCATAAGCGCCGTCACGATTAATCTGCAATAAAGCTTGCACCGCCAGACGGCGAATATTAACTTGTGCTGTTCCTTTATCCATTGATTAATTTCTCCATAACTTCTTTAATCCGATCCGTATCAACCCGTGTATTGCAACATGGACCGCAAGGGCGTTCATTGAGCACGCCGACTACGGGAATCGGAAATACATCATTCATACCGCTCACCAAATCTCGTTCACACGCAATGGCGACAATGGCTTTCGGTCGAATATTTTTTATCATCAAACGAGCCAGTGTACCGCCCGTTACTACCACAAATTTACAACCGTAGGTATCTGCAATATCCAATAAAGTACCTACCTGACAACGACCGCAACGCTTGCAGTTGTGTACATCGGTAGTCACTTTATGAACACAGTCGCTCTTTTGCAAACAATGCGGTGTGAGCAAAAGCAAACGATCGGCCGGTACTTTATAGAGATTTAATTCTACCAAATGATTGATTAAATCAATCAAAGATTGACTGACCTTATCCTTGGAGGCCCCTACTGTTTTGCCCGCCAATATTACCAACGGAAAAAAAGCATATAACCAACGATTACTGATGCGGAGCCAAATAGGATGAATCCGCCAGTGATTGGTTGATGCCAAGAGCATACTGCCCCACATAATCCAGCAAAGTAACGGGAAAATACCGAGAAGTACTTCCACACCATATGCAATGGGCAATCCCAAGCGGTGTAAGCCGGGCCATAATAAATAGGCCAGAGCAGCCCAAATGAGCGTAATAGCGGCAAACACAGCAAAGGTCAATTTAAAATATAAAGGGTAACGTCCCAATACGGGATGTTCATTTTGTTCTTGATTACGCATTGAAAATGAGTCCTGCCTTTACTTGGTGACCACGACAAAAATCGCCAGCCGTCATGCGTTTCTTATTATCCGGCTGAACTTCAAAAACTCGTAATGCTCCCTCACCGGTAGCAACCGTAAAATCTTGTTCGCCTACCGCTAAAATTGTACCTGCCGCCGTATTTAACGACAAGTTTTCCCCCTTCATGTCAGCTTCGTTCAAAGCCTTTGCCTGCCAAATTTTAAGACGCTTGCCGTCTAAAAACGTAAAGCAACCGGGTGCCGGATTGAGACCTCGAATCTGATTGACCAAATTAACAGCGCTGTTTTGCCAATCAATAGCGCCCATTTCTTTAGTGATTTTCGTAGTATGCGAAGCTTTGTCATCATCTTGCGCTACCGGCTGTAATTCACCGGCTTCTGCTTTAGCCAAAATTTCATTGATCACTTCACCGCCCATGACAGCTAAACGATCAAATAATTCACCTGTCGTTTCGCCGTCTTTAATGTCGGTTTTTACTACATCCAAAATATCACCCGTATCAAGACCGTCATCCATTTGCATGATAGTCACCCCCGTATGGGTATCACCGTTTAATATGGCCCAATGAATCGGCGCCGCCCCGCGATATTTAGGCAACAATGAGGCATGTACATTAATACAGCCGTATTTCGGCAAACGAATGAGCCAAGGCGGTAAAATCTTACCGTAAGCCACTACAATAATTACATCCGGAGCCAACGAACGAAGAAGCGTTTCCGTCGCCTCATCACGTAACGTTTCCGGCTGATATACAGTAAGTTCTGCTGCTAAAGCACACTCCTTAACCGGTGGCATTTGTACCTTCTTACCGCGTCCTTTTTGTTTATCAGGCTGACAAAAGACACCCACTACTTCATGAGGGCCCTTAATCAAAGCCTCTAACGTAGGTACGGCAAAATCAGGTGTCCCCATAAATACAACTCGTAATGAATTCATGAAAACCTCCTACGCTTGTGCTGCTTCACCGACAGTTTTATTCACATCGGCTGCCGCTTCCTCCATAGCCTCGGCATTTTCATCTTTTACACGATATGCTGCCTCAACTTTTTCAATAAATAAAATACCGTCCAAATGATCGATTTCATGTTGAATAATACGTGCCAAGAAACCTTCGGCTTTCAATTTTTTCTTCTTATTGTGACGATCAATATAATGAACTTCGATGTCCTGATAACGTTTTACATCGCCATAATAACCCGGTACGCTCAAACAACCTTCCAAACCGATTTGTTCACCATCTGCTTTAACAATTACCGGATTGATGAATTCCTGTAAACCCGTACCGTCATCTACTACGATAATACGCTGCGATACGTTAACCTGTGGTGCCGCCAAACCGACACCGTCGGATACGCGCATAGTTTCCGCCATATCGTCCAACAATTGACGCATCTTTTTATTAACAAATTCTACAGGTTGAGCAACCTGTTTCAACACAGGATGACCTGCCTTAACGATTTCCAATACTGCCATATTGCCTCCTATTTATACGGGATCCACATCAATCTGCAGTCCCTCTTGTGTAAAGATCCACGATGTATATATAAACTGTTTAATTGCCTCTAAATTATCCCCCCGTACCATAATCGCTACTCGATATAAATCGCGAACCTTCTTAATCCCTTCTTGATAAGGTCCCATTACATCAAGTTCCCCCGGTACAGCATACGGTTCAAGTGCTTCAACAATGCGCTCGGCAATGGCCATGGCCTTTGCCTCATCCTTATGTTGAATGCGAAAATGCATCATTGAGCCAAGGGGTGGATACCTCAACAGCTCACGAGCTTTTATTTCTTCTTCGTAAAAGCCCACATAATCATGAGCCTTACTCTTTATTATAGCATAATGTAACGGATTATAGGTCTGAATTACTACCTGACCTTTACCGGTGCTGCGACCGGCTCGCCCCGCCACCTGCGTCAATAAATCGAAAGTGCGTTCCGACGCACTGTATAAAGGAATATTAAGTACCGAATCAGCGGTTAAAACACCGACAGCCGTAACCCCTTTAAAATCATGACCCTTAGCCACCATTTGAGTACCCAGTAAGATATCATAACGGCCGGCACCGAAATCATTAAGAATCTGTTCACCATTGCCTTTTTTGGCCGTCATATCTTGATCAAGCCGGGCAATACGTGCCTTCGGAAAGTTACGTTGTAATTCTTCTTCTACCTTCTGCGTGCCAGAACCGAAAAATTTAATCTTAAGACTGCCGCATTTAGGACACACCTTAGGCACCGGTTCATGATGCTCACAATAATGACAACGAAGTGCTTCACCTTCCCGATGATACACCATGGCAATATCACAATGCGGGCATTTAACAGGCTCGCCACAATCACGACACATAACAAAGGTACTGAAACCGCGCCGATTGAGGAGCATAATCATTTGCTCTTTATTAGCCAAAGTCTGCCGAATCAAATGGATCATAGCGCCTGAAAACACCGAGTAATTGCCGTATATCATCTCTTCTTTCATGTCGATGATCTGTACCTTGGGCAAAGGTTGATGAAAAATTCGATGTTTTAACTCCAACAAGGTATATTGCCCTTGTTTTGCCAGGTAGTACGATTCAATCGATGGCGTTGCCGAACCTAAAATCAGCGGACAATGATTGGCATGAGAGCGCCACTGCGCCACCTTACGGGCATGGTAACGCACCATATCTTCCTGTTTATAGGAAGTATCATGTTCTTCGTCGACAATGATTAACCCGATGTCATCGGTCGGTGCAAATACAGCAGAACGGGCACCGATTATAATATGGCTGTCCTTACGTCGCAAGCGTTCCCAATTATTATACCGTTCACTGATGGTAAGTTTACTGTGAAATACCACCACTTCATCACCGAATGCTTCCACGAAACGCATAACAATCTGATTGGTCAGCATAATTTCAGGAACCAACACAATGGTTATACGATCTTTGGCCAAACAATCTTTGGCTACCTTCATATAGACTTGTGTCTTACCGCTACCCGTAACCCCATGAAGCAAAAATGTTTGCGCCACGTTATTATTAACAGCTTCCCGAATTGGTTCATAACAGATTGTCTGTTCTTCGGTCAAAGGCAAATCTTTAACCTGATAAGCATCAAACTTTGTCTTGGTCTTGCTGTAGCGTTCTTCCACCGTTATACCTTCATAGGTCATAACCTGTTTGATTACCGGTAAGGCAAAACCGTCTTTTTGCAAACTGTGAACTGAAGCGGTTCCCAATTCTTGTAAATAAAATCCCAATTCACGCTGGCGTTTGCGTTTTGGCGGAATATGTTCCGGATTAAACCACGGTTCCGCCGACAGCCATTGTTCTTTAGGTCGTTCATAACTCTTTAACTGTTTTTTATCAATAGTAAATAAACTGAGTGCTTCCGACAAAGAGCACAAATAATATTCACTGAGGCGCTTAGCCGTCGCCAGCATTTCCGGTGTAAACCACGGTTTCTTATCGAGAACCGCCTGTATCGGTTTAAGTTGATATGTCGGTACTTCTTCAAGTTCACGATAGCCTACCAAAATGCCTTCTTCACGAGTACGCCCCAAAGGGACAGCCACACGTGTGCCCGGTTCAATTGTTCCCAAATGTTCCGGTACGGCATAGCTGAACGGACTATTCATTTTTTTAGTCGGACGATTAATAATAACCTCTGCTACACGCATACTATCCCTCCTTTGCAGTGTTTTTTATTATACCATTTTTTTCGATATTTTTAAATAAAGGACTCCTTCATTAACTCATAAATAATGTGTATTTTTAGCATAGACCGCGAAAAAATATTCCCTCCTCGAACTATGACATACGCTAAAAGCTCGCGGAGGGAATTTAATCATCATTCCTTACTGCAAAATCAACTTATTTAGTTAAATCTTTATACTCAGGAACCCATTTAATGGATTTCACTGCACTAGGTACTTCTTCTTTAGAAATTTTCGCCAACTTCTGATCCACAGCTTCATTAGCCACGGCAATAGCAATTGTTTCAGAAAATTCGGTTAATTTGGAAACCGGTGGAATTGTGGCCGCACCCGGTTTTGCAACATCAATAATCCCACCTAACGAATGAGCCGCTTTCGAAATCATTTGGTCGGTCAATAGCTTAGCACCGGCTGCAATGTCACCAAGTCCAAGCCCCGGATAAATCAAAGCGTTATTAGCCTGACCGATGTCATAGGTAACTCCCTTATAAGTAACCGGTTGAGCCGGAATTCCCGTCGCTACCAAAGCTTTCCCATCAGTCCAAGTAATAAGCTGTTCTGCCGTTGCTTCCGCAAGTTCTGTTGGATTACTTAATGGGAATATAATAGGACGAGCCGTATGTGCTGCCATTTCTTTGACAACAACTTCACTAAATGCACCGCTCTTAGTAGACGTACCCACTAAAATAGTCGGATGAATCGCTTTAACACATTCTTCAAGAGTAGTTAACTTCTTCGTATCACCACCTAAGGAAGCTTTAACATACTCATTAGTTTCCAATTCGCTGCGTTTACGGGCAAACGGTTTTTGTTCCGGTGTTAAATCATCCATATCATCGAATAAAAGGCCCTGCTTATCCACCAAGTAGAATTTTTTGATAGCTTCTTCACGAGGTACACCTTGATCCACATATTCTTGCAATACGCGATTAGCAATACCGCAACCGGCTGTACCGGCACCAAAGCACATATACACTTGGTCTTTTAATTTTTCCCCGGAAATTTTTAAACCACCCAAGATACCGGCTAAGGAAATAATACCGGTACCTTCAATATCGTCATTGAAAACAGGGTATTTGTCTTTATACGCATTTAAAATATTGGCGGCATTATCACGACCGAAGTCTTCAAAATGAAGGTATAAATTAGGGAATAATTTTTCAACCGTTTGTACAAACTGATCTACAAATTTATAGTATTCTTCACCGGCAACACGTTTATGTTTATTGCCTAAATATAAAGGATCGTCCAATAATTCCTGACGATTGGTGCCCACATCGAGCACTACCGGCAATACACGCTGAGGATCCAGCCCGGCCGCGGCTGTATACACCATCAATTTACCGATGGAAATGGCAACGCCGTTAAGGCCCTAGTCACCGATACCCAAAATAGCTTCCGCATCGGTAACAACGATTAAATTAATATCACGACCATAGGCGGCATTCTTCAAAGCATCTTCTATGTTTTCAGGATTATCAATAGATAAGAAGGCAGAGTTTTGTGGTGTCGTATAGTATTCGCTGTAATTGCGAATCGTATCGGCAATACATGGGTCATACACAATTGGCATAAACTCTTCAATATGTTGGCTGAACAAATAGTAGAACAAGGTACGATTATGGCTGAATAATTTCATAAGGAAGTGACGCTTATCTACATCTGTCGTTTTAACGGACATAGCTTTATAGGCTTGCTGTGCTTGTTCTTCAATGGTTTGAATCTTATCGGGAATCATACCTTTCAATTTAAAAAGTTCTCGTTCTTCAGCACTGAATGCCGTCCCTTTATTCAAAAAAGGGTCATTGATAATATCATATGCATTTTTCATAGAAATCCTCCTTTAGAATTACCAAAATTCACATATAAAAAATTACATACGCTATCAGTGTGTTATGACTGCCGATAAATGATAAACAAATTTTATATTCAAATATATTTATATTGATATATTTGAAATTCTCTCATTTAATTATACTACAAATATTGCTATAACGGTCAATCATCCATCTGTCAAATACGTAATATTTAACAAATTGAATAAGAATGACAGCTACGCCCCTATAAAATTCTTTACTCAATAAAAAAACAGAGACTATATCAAAGATATAGTCTCTGCTCTATACGTTCTGAAATTAAATTTAAAACATTTAATTTCAGTTGTTTAAACTCAAGCTATTTAATTACAGTCTGTTAAACTTCAAATTATTTAATTATAAACCGGCTTCTTTGCGAAGAACATCAGCTTTGTCAGTGTGTTCCCAAGGCAAATCAACATCGGTACGACCGAAATGACCGTAAGCCGCTGTCTGATGATAGATTGGGCGGAGAAGGTCAAGCATTTCGATAATGCCGGCCGGACGAAGGTCGAAATGTTTCTTAACGAGTTCGCCGATTTGCTGTTCGGAGATTTTACCGGTACCGAAAGTTTCTACCATGATGGAAACAGGTTTAGCTACGCCGATAGCATAAGCAATCTGAATTTCACTTTTATCGGCAAGACCGGCTGCTACAATATTTTTAGCTACATAACGAGCTGCATAAGCCGCACTGCGGTCAACTTTTGTAGGATCCTTACCGGAGAATGCACCGCCCCCATGACGAGCCATACCGCCATAAGTATCAACGATGATCTTACGACCTGTTAAACCTGCGTCACCTTGAGGACCGCCGATTACGAAACGACCGGTCGGGTTGATGAAGAATTTAGTGTTTTCATCAACAAAACCTTCAGGCAATACCGGTTTAATAACCAATTCTTTAAGGTCTGCTTCGATTTGTTTACGGGATACTTCAGGACCGTGTTGTGTGGAGATAACGATTGTTTCAATACGTTTAGGCACGCCGTCAACATATTCAACAGTAACCTGAGTTTTACCGTCCGGACGAAGGTAAGGTAAAGTGCCGTCTTTACGAACTTTAGTTAATTGGCGAGACAAACGATGAGCCAAAGCAATTGGCATAGGCATGAATTCTTCAGTTTCGTTAGTTGCGTAACCGAACATCATACCTTGGTCACCGGCACCGATTTTATCGAATTTATCAGCGCCACCTTCACGAGTTTCCAATGCGTCGTCAACGCCCATAGCAATATCGGCGGATTGTTCGTCGATAGCTACATTAACACCGCAAGTATCGCAGTCAAAACCGTATTTGGCACGAGTGTACCCGATTTCACGAATAGTTTCACGAACAATATGATTAATATCTACATAACAGTTAGTGGAAATTTCACCCACTACATGAACTTGACCTGTGGTTACAAGTGTTTCACACGCAACATGCGCCGTAGGATCTTGTGCAATAATCGCATCAAGCACGGCGTCTGAAATTTGGTCAGCAATTTTATCAGGATGACCTTCCGTTACGGATTCAGATGTGAAAAATACATGTTTTTCAGCCATTTACCCTTTACCTCCATAAAAAAATTCCTCATCAGCCAAGCGACGAGGAATCAAACCCCATCTTTCGGCATATACCGTCGGACTTAGCACCTTTTCAAACGAATGGTTGCTGTAGCTTCACAGGGCCTTTCCCTCCACTACTCTTGATGAGACAAAAATTACTATTAATTTAATTGTGATAGTTTATATCACTAATTTATTATACTATGGAATTACAATTCTGCCAAGGCTAAAATAATTCGCTTAGCGACATCACTTTTTGTCATAAGTGGCAATTGCACAATTTGACCGCCCGGATAAATGAAGGTAACTTCATTCGTATCCACATTAAAGCCTGCGTTCTGTTTGCTTACATCATTAGCTACAAGCATATCAAGATTTTTGTTAAGTACCTTAGACTTGCCGTATTCAATGACATTTTGTGTTTCCGCCGCAAAGCCGATAAGCTTTTGATGAGTTTTATTCGCACCCAGGCCTTTCAAGATATCCGGATTTTTAACGAGTGTAAGCTCCAATTTATCCATTTTCTTGATTTTAGTGTCCGCCATATTTTCAACACGGAAATCTGCTACGGCCGCAGCCATAATCACGGCATCACAGTTTTCATAGCGACTGTTAACCGCCTCTTCCATATCACGAGCCGAGTCAACAGGCACAAATTCCACGCCGTACGGTACCGGCAAAGAGCTTGGTGCCGATATTAGAATTGTACGTGCCCCTGCCAAAACCACCTGTTCGGCAATGGCATAGCCCATTTTACCGCTGGACCGATTACCGATATAACGAACCGGATCGATGGCTTCCTGCGTACCGCCGGCTGTTACGATAACAGTCTTATCGGCCAATACATCATTTTTCATCATATGGAAAGACAACCATTCCACAATTTTAGCCGGTTCCGGCAAACGACCTTTACCGACTACGCCGCAAGCAAGATGGCCGCTGTCGGCTTCTAAAATATTCATTCCCAATTCGCGCAAAGTGTTCATATTCCGTTGCGTTATCGGGTTTTCATACATATTCGTATTCATAGCCGGACATAAAAAGATAGGCGCTTTAGTCGCCATTAACTGCGTAGTTAACATATCATCAGCAATGCCGGACGCCAATTTACCGATTACATTCGCTGTAACCGGCGCTACTACATAAGCATCAGCCCAAGTAGCCAAGGCAATATGTTCTACATTCCAATCATGCACATCTTCAAACATTTTAACGGCCACCGGATGACCGCTGATTTCGCCAAATGTCATAGGCGATACAAATTTAGTGGCGTTTTCCGTCATGACAACTTTAACTTCCGCCCCTAATTTGCGTAATCGGCTAACGACTTCCACAGCCTTATAAGCTGCGATACCGCCCGACACGCCTACAATTATGTGTTTATTTTTCATCCTCTGCCCCTGTTGGAATTAAAGATTTATTTAATACCGTCTTTAGTGCGAGTAAAGCCGATTTTATCTTCCGCAATTTCATGAAGTGCCACTGATACCGGTTTATCAGTATCAAGACCGGTCACTAAAGCTTGGTCACCGTCAGTAAGTTCACGAGCACGTTTAGCGGCCAATGTAACCAACGTATATTTACTGTCTACATGTTTTTCCAAATCCTTAAGTAAAGGTTTTACCATCATAATGAATTACTCCTTCTTCCCACCATATTGTTTGTAAATGTACTGAATTTTTTCTTTATTACGTTTAATTTTACAAGCTTCCGCCCGTAAAATAGAAGCGACTTTTTCTACAGCATCAGGCAATACATCATTCACTACAATATAGTCATAGCGATGAGCCAAAGCCAATTCCGAGCTGGCCTTTGAGAGGCGTTTATCGATTACATCGGCCGCATCGGTACCGCGGTCGCGCAAACGATTGGATAATATATCAAGTGAAGGCGGTACGATATAAATGAACACAGCTTCGCTGAAACGCTCTTTAACTTGCATGGCACCTTGAATATCAATTTCCAAAATAACACTTTTACCTTCTGCCAACAGGTCCATTACATGTTGTTTCGGTGTACCGTAAAAGTTATCATATACCTGTGCATATTCTAAAAACGCATCTTCTTTAATAAGACGTTGGAACTCTTCTTTATCCCTAAAAAAGTAGCTGACCCCTTCTTCTTCACCAACGCGGGGCGCACGTGTTGTCATCGATACAGAGTATACAAGATTAGGCATCTGCTGACGAAGCGCCGCACAAATGGTGCCTTTACCCGCACCCGAAGGGCCGGATAAGACTATTAGGATTCCTCTATCCGACATAATAACACCTACGCTTCCGTTGTTTCAGACGGTGTAGCCTGTACGATACGATGCGCCACAGTTTCCGGTTGGATAGCGGATAAAACGATTTGACCGCTGTCCATTACAAGAACGGCACGAGTCTTACGACCATAGGTAGCATCAACGAGTACGCTCTTTTCACGAGCATCTTGAATCATTCGCTTAATAGGAGCCGATTCAGGACTGATAATCGCAATAAGACGATTCGCTGAAACCATATTACCAAACCCGATGTTTAAAAGTTTTGTATTCATACTTAGTGACTCCTTACTCTACAACCTACTCTATATTTTGAATTTGCTCTCTGATTTTCTCTAATTCACATTTCAATATTACAACGCGGTCAGTGATTTCTAAATCAGATCCTTTTGATCCCATCGTGTTAACTTCACGATTCATTTCCTGTAGCAAGAAATCTAATTTACGACCAATCGGTTGATTCTCTTTGAGTGTGTCTTTTAATTGTACCACATGTGAGCCAAAACGTACAATTTCTTCTGTAATATCTGTTTTGTCACTCATAATGGCTACTTCCTGCAAAAATCGATCCATGTTGATATCCAAATCAGTTTTTGCCAAGGTATTTTCGATTCGCTGCTGCAATCGTGTTTCGTATTTTTTAACGGCAGCCGTCTTATTGGCGTCTACCTCGCTGAGTACATCCGTCAAAATATCAATACGCCCTTCAATTTCCCGGCGTAAATGCTCACCTTCCGCTGCCCGCATCGCCGCAACTCCGGCTAAGGCATCCTGTAATGCTTTTGTAGCCGTTGCCTGCAAATTAGCCTCTTCAAACGGTACATCTTCCAAAAGCAGCCAGTCAGACGAAACGGTCATCATATCACGTAAAGGCACTTTTTTTATATCCTGAGCAAAACCGTTAGACACTAAAAACTCTCTGATCTGCAATGCCAATGAATCATTTACGGTAAATACTTTCTCCCGATCACGTGTATTTCGCAATGAAATATTGACTTCTACTTTACCTCGTTGCAACACGGCTTTAATCTGACGGCGCAATTCGTTTTCAAAAAAATTTAATGTTGATGGCAGATTGATGTGCAAATCCAAAAATCTTGAATTCACGCTTTTTATTTCTACCATAATCTGTAACGACTCATCAGCGGCAATGCCGCGACCAAAGCCCGTCATGCTGTTCATAATAAAATAGGTCCTTTCCTTTAATTTTCGTCAATTTTCCTTATTTTTAGATTATTTTCTATTTGTTTACATTTTAACATGTTAGCCCTATAGGGTAAAGCACTCAAATAGGACATAAATGTGATATACTAAAATAATAAGTATGTTAGTAAAGGAGTACTTTATGAATTTAGATGGTTTAACGATGGCCGTTTTGACACGAGAACTTTCCGATCAGTTGGTAACCGGTCAAATTCAACGGCTCTTACAAATAGATAAAACAACGATTGTATTAAAAGTTAATACTCATACAGGTAACAAAGATTTAGTTATTACGGCCGGCAATTTACCGGCTTGCTATCTCAGTCACGGCATTACGGATTTACCGAAAGAACCGACTGCACTCTGCATGTTTTTACGTAAACATTTGGAAGGTGCTCGTATTACAGCTGTAAAACAGCTTAACGGGGACCGCATCTTGCGCATCAACGCGGATAAGCTGGCCTTGGACGGATCGCTCATTTCCAATCGCATTTACATTGAACTGATGGGTAAATATTCCAACTGCATTTTTGTGCAAGACGGACAAATCTTGGAGGCACTCATTCATGTAACACCGCTTATGAACCGAGAGCGCTCCATTGCCCCGAAGTTAACCTATGAATTACCGCCTAACAGTGAACGAGGCAGCCTTTTCGAATTTAACGGTACTGAAATTAAGGAGCTTCTCAGGAATTTCGGTCAAGGCACGGTAGCCGAAACAATCCGCCGCATTTTTAACGGCTTCGGTCCCGCCCTTTTAAAAGAAGTTTGCTTTAAAGCTGAAGTAACCGAAAAAACAGACTTCGAAACGCTTTCGCCGGAACAAATCAAAAAACTGGCGGCTGCTTTAAATGATTTGAAACAAGCAATCAACGAAAGCACCAAACTCTTTGAATACGAAAATTCAAATCATAAAAAGTTTTACAGTCCCGTCCCGCTCACCTATTTATTGGTGCAGGGCGGTGAACTTACGGCTGCCTATGATTCCGTTTCAAACCCCCTTGAAGTAGCTGTTGTCAAACAGGGCTGTATTAATACAACTACCCATGAACTGGAACGTGCCTTACAGCAAGCTATCAAAAAAGAAGAACTGCGCCACAGTAAAATCGAAGAAGAGCTGAATGACAGTTCTAAAGCCGATGAATACAAGGCCTATGGCGATTTATTGATGATTAATGCCTATCGCGACACCCAATACGAACCGAACATTACCTTGGATAATATTCTGGTCAATCCGGTGGAACCGATTACGATTCCTCTCGTGCCTGAATTAACTGTTGTAGAAAACGCCCAAAATTATTACAAACTCTATACCAAATTAAAAAATCGCAAACAAAGCGGTTTATATCAATTGGAACAAAGTGGACGCCGTATTGATTATCTTCAGTCCGTTCTATACAGCCTTACAATTGCCGATAATAAAGAAACGGTTCAGGAAATCTATAATGAATGCGAACAAGCCGGACTGCTCAAGAAATCTAAAAAGCCCGTCAGCTATAAAGCGCCAAAACATAATTTCATGCGCTTTCCTATCGATGGCGGCGAAATTTTTATCGGCCGCAACAATCAGCAAAATGAATATTTAACCCACCGCTTTGCCAAACCGGATGACATGTGGTTCCATACCTTACAGGTTCAAGGCAGCCATGTTATTCTCCGGCCTGAAAACGGGACGCCGACTGACGAAATGCTCACCCTGGCCGCCCGCTACGCCGCTTATTTCAGTCGTGCACGTGAATCATCCAAAGTGGCCGTCGACTATACGCCGGTTAAATTTATTAAAAAACCGCCGGCCTCACCGTTAGGTTTCGTTATTTATACTAATCAGAAAACGGCTGTCATCGCCCCAAAAGAACCGGTACTGAACGAAGCTACTAAATTGTATGAATAAGCTTTGAATTGTAATTTTAATTTTTAGTCAATTTTTATTGTCTTAATAATACTCATATCATAAAATTAAAAAAGCTCTCAGGAAATCCCCTATACCAAGTATAGCAAGGATGCTTCCTGAGAGCTTCTTTATTTGTCATACGGTTATGCGAACCTTAAAATTATTCTCGATTGGATTGTTTCAAACTTTCACGATTCTGACGTAAGCTTTCCAAAGTTTTTTCCAAATTGTTTTCAATATAGCGCATTACATCGCTGGCATATTGAATAGAACTGTTTTTTAATTCTTCGGAAGACTGGTTAGCCAAAGTAATAATCTGGTTAGCCTGAGTCTGAGCTTGTTTAACAAGTTCACTTTCTTCCGTTAATTTTGCAATATAATCTTTAGCTTGCGCAATCAAAGTATCAGCCTGACGCTGTGCATCTGCCAAAATTTTATCTTTTTCAGCCATAATTCGGCGGGATTCTTCCAATTCCAACGGCAAAGATTCGTTAATGGCGTCCAACACACGCATTACTTCTTCTTCTTCAATGACACGTTTGGTGGTCATAGGAATGCGACCACTGGTTTCAATCAAATTTTCCAAATCTTCTAAAAGTTTTTCTGTTTTCATTCTCGCCACTCCTATTAGAACTATTCACTACGATCCGCAAATTTTGCTTCTAACGCTTTTTTAACTGTTTCAGGAACCAAGCCGTCAAGACGACCTTGGAATCGCGCCAATTCGCGAATTCCCGTGGAACTGACAAATGAATACTTATTATTCGTCATTATAAAAACGGTCTCAATATCATCATCCAAATACTTTGAGAACAAAGCACGTTGGAATTCATATTCAAAATCACTGAGTGCTCGTAAACCGCGAATAATCATAAAGCTATTCTTAGATTTCGCATAATCAATCAATAAACCGGAGGCACCATCATCAACCTCAACATTCGGTATATGAGCCACAGAGGCTTTTATCAATTCAACACGCTCTTCCTGCGTGAATAAATTATGTTTATTCGGATTTGTTAAAACCGCTACAATCAATTTGTCTACAAGCTTACTCGCTCGTTCAAAAATATCCACATGACCGTTTGTCACGGGGTCAAAACTCCCCGGGCAAATGCCTATACGCACTATACACTAGCTCCTTTCAAGCTCATAGGGTACACAATACGATACCTTTGTATAACCGAAACGTTGTTCCCTCACAAGGCTCCAACCATCCGGCAACACAAGCGGTTCGTTCTCATGATGCTCCACAATAAGCATTCCATTTTCTTTTAGTAATTGCTGATTGACGACAACCGTCATTGTGGCAGCTACCAAATCCACTTCATATGGCGGATCCGCAAAAATATAATCAAACTGACGACCTGCTAATTGCTTAGCCGCCGTTTCTATTGATGTTGGTATTACTTCAACCGCGTCTTCCATATGACAATGCTCGGTATTTGCTTTAATAATTCGAGCTGTCCTCTTATCAACGCAAACAGCCAGTGAGGCACCGCGGCTGACGGCTTCCAATCCGAAAGCGCCTGTACCGGAAAACAAATCAAGTACCGTCGTTTCAATCAGACCGTAATTAGACAATACATTAAAAATACTTTCTCTCACACGATCCTGTGTGGGTCTCGTACTCATCCCTTTCGGAGCCTTTAATGTATGGCCCTTAGCTCGTCCTGCAATAATTCTCATACATTCCTCTTTAGCCTACACTTGTCTCTTAATTATAGTATATTATGTTCCAAAATAAAAGTACATTCCTTTTGAAAATTATTATAAGAACATTTCATCTTTCAAGTTACGTCCCATCAGTTCCATAAGCGCTGTTTGCGGTGCTTTCTGATGGTACAACACTTCATATAAAGCACTGGTAATCGGCAGATCCAAGGTCTTGGCTTTCGCAATCTCATAGACTGTCTTTACGGCAAAAAAACCTTCTACCACCATGTTGGAATGATTGATAATATAATCCATCGTTTCACCGGCTGCCAGTTTTTGACCGGCCGCCCGATTGCGACTGTGGCGACTCATACATGTGGCAATCAAATCGCCCATACCGGCGAGCCCCGCATAAGTTTCACGACGTGCTCCCATGGCTACGCCGAATTTAGTCATCTCATGGAGACCGCGTGTCAAAAGAGCTGATTTACAATTATCACCTAATGCCATACCATCCGCAATACCGGCAGCTAAAGCGATAATATTTTTTGTAGTAGCCGCCAGCTCAACGCCCGTCATATCTTCATTCACATACACGCGGAAATTACCGGTGCTCAATGCTTTTTGCACCTCTTCCGCAGTAGCCAACGATTTAGCGGCTACAACTGTCGTTGCCGGCAAATCTCGACCGATTTCTTCCGCATGATTAGGTCCCGACAAAATGGCCAATTTCTGTGTAATACCACCGATTTCTTCATTGGTCACCTCCGACAACCGCTTACCGGTTTGGCGCTCAATCCCTTTTGAACAAATAACTACGGTTGTATCAGCTGTTACATAAGGTTTTAAGTTTACCAAAGTATCACGCACATAAATTGAAGGCGTCACAATTAAAATAATATTACTCTTACCGGCTGCCTTAGCCAATTCATGGCTGATATTTAAATTGTCCGGCAAGCTTACACCGGATAAGTATTCTTTATTCTCACGATCCGCTTTCAATCGCTCAGCCTGTTCCTCGCGACGGCAATAAAGCCAAGCTTCATTGCCTGCCTGTGCACTCTTACAAGCTAAAGCGGTGCCCCAACTGCCGGATCCAATAATTCCGATTTTCATTACGAATCATCACGCTCCGTCCGCTCTACTTTTAACTCTTTGCCGCGCAAAAGACGCATAATATTTTCACGATGGCGTAATATTACAAACAACGCAGCCACCGTACCGAATACGATATACCACAACGGTTCACCGAATACAATCATCAAAATCGGTACCAATGCGGCGCCCACGATAGAACCTAAGGATACATATTTAGTAAAGTACACGATAACGGCCCAAGTTGCAAAGCAAATAGCCGAAATTAAAGGTACCAAAAATATCAATACACCAAGACCGGTAGCTACGCCGCGCCCCCCTTTAAAGCCAAGGAAAACAGACCAGTTATGACCGACCATAGCCAGAATACCGCCCAATAGCATCAAATTCGGCTCCGGAGCGAAAACTGCCACACCGGCCATGCCTTTACCGGCATCACATAGAAAAACCGGTAATGCCGCTTTCCAGCCCAATACACGATACGTGTTGGTGGCACCGATATTTTTACTGCCATATAAGCGTACATCGGTATTAAAAAATAACTTACCGATAATTAAACCGCTGGGAATGGACCCCAATAAATAAGCAACAATTGCTAATCCTATTATAGTCATCGTATCCATTATTCGTCATCATTTCCCTTCTTGCCACGGAGAATCAAACGAATCGGCGTACCTTCAAAACCGAAGGATTCACGGAGACGATTTTCCAAGAAACGCATATAGGAGAAATGGATTAATTCAGGTTCATTAACGAATAAAATGAATGTAGGCGGTTTTACCGATGCCTGCGTCATATAATAAATCTTCGGTAAACGCCCGCTGCGTGAAGGTACCGGATTGACATTCTGCGCATCGGACAATACTTGATTCAATACACTTGTAGAAATGCGCATATGTTGCTGTTCCGAAACAAATTTAATTAAATCCGCCAAACGATGAATACGCTGTTTAGTCAATGCAGAGGCAAAAAGAATCGGTGCATAACGCAAGAAACCCATTTCATCGTAAATATCTTCCGTATAACGAATGGTCGTTTTATCATCTTTTTCAACAAGGTCCCATTTGTTAACTACGATGATAATCCCTTTACCGGCTTCATGAGCATAACCGGCAATTTTTTTATCCTGCTCCGTAACGCCGTCTACACCGTCCAATACAAGTACAACAATATCGGCTCTATCTACGGAACGCAAAGAACGAACAATACTGTAACGTTCTACCGGTGCATCAATTTTCGCCTTACGACGCATACCGGCCGTATCGATAAGCACAAATTTCTGACCGTCATGATTCCAATGCGTATCGATGGAGTCACGGGTCGTACCGGCTACATCACTGACGATAACACGATCCTGACCCAATAAGGCATTCGTTAATGATGATTTGCCTACATTAGGACGACCGATTAAAGCCACGTGAATGGTATCTTCTTCATCTTCCGCTTGAGCCGAATCAGGGAAATGTTTAACCACATCATCCAATAAGTCGCCCAAATTCATTAAGTTTTTAGCTGAAATCCCAATCGGATCACCGATACCTAAATTATAAAATTCATAAATATTGGCTTCCTGGTTTACGCTATCAATTTTATTAACTACCAATAATACAGGTTTGCCGCTGGCACGTAAAATATTGGCCACTTCTTCGTCGGCCGGTACAATACCCTGTTTACCGTCTACAACGAATAAAATAACATCCGCTTCTTCAATGGCAAGCTGTGCCTGTAAACGCATCATTTTAGGTATCACATGGCTGTCGGCGGTAATAAATTCAATCCCGCCCGTATCAATCATGGTAAATTCACGGTTAAGCCATTCGGCATCAAAATAAATTCTATCGCGCGTTACGCCCGGAATATCTTCAACAATGGAAATTCGTTTATTAACTATGGCGTTAAACAATGTAGATTTTCCCACATTAGGACGCCCTACCACTGCTACTAATGGTTTTGCCATATTGTCACCTCAATTTTTTACATAAATTATCACACTATATTGTAACACATATATAGCAATCCATAAAGAAGAGATAATTCAAAAGGAGCTATAAAGGGCCGGGCCCTCTATAGCTCCTTATATAAGCGCTACGCGCTATTGGTTACAATTATTCAGCTGTTGCAACAGGTTCCATTAACTCAGTCAAAGCAAGGCCAAGTTTCTTTTCATCTTTGTTAAGAGAAATAACTTTAACTTCTACTTCTTTACCACGAGTTAAGTAGTCTTCTACTTTAGCATTACGCTGTTTAGTGATCTGAGAAATGTGAAGTAAACCCTGGATGTCATCGTTAACAGCTACGAATGCACCGTAAGCTACCAAACGAACAACTTTACCGGTAAGAACGTCGCCAACTTTAATAGTTTCTTCGGCAACATCCCATGGGCTCTTAGTTAATGCTTTCAAGGACAAGGAAAGTTTATTGCTTTCCGCATCGAAGGATTGCAATTTAACTTCGATTTCCTGGCCTACGGACAATACGTCTTCAACGCGTTTGATTTTGTGCCAAGAAATGTCGGAAATGTGAAGTAAACCTTCAATACCGCCGATATCAACGAAAGCACCATAAGGCATGATTTTGCGAACAATACCTTTATAGTTATCGCCAACATTAATGTTTTTCAAGGCTTCTTCCAATTTAGCCTGGCGAGCTACTTCCAATACAGCACGACGGGAAAGAACCAAACGGTTTTTCTTTTCGTCGATTTCCAATACCTTAGCTTCAAATTCAGTACCCACTAAGCTATCGAGAGATTTAACGAAGTGTACATCCCCTTGGGAAAGTGGAATAAAACCACGAAGGGATTTAACAGTTACAACAAGACCTGCAGGAATAGCGTCAACACCTTTACAGATGATTGGTTCGTCTTTTTCCTGAGCTTCCTGTACATACTGCCAATCTTCGTCTTTAGCCAAACGAGTGATGGACAAGTAGATAGGATTGTCTTCCTTGATGTGGTTCATAATAACGGCTTTAATCTGATCGCCTTCTTTGAGCACGTCTTTAGCAGAGGCAGGTGCCGGATAAGCGATTTCAGTACGATTCAAGGTTGCTTCTGTTTTGTAACCGAAAGAAACGTATGCTTTGTCGTCTTCTACGGATACAACAGTACCTTCTACTACAGTGCCTTTCTTAAAGTCTTCTGCCCAGTCAGCTTCGTTAGCTAACAATTGTTCAAATTCATTCATTGTGTCAATGACCTCCTTAATTATCCAGTCGGGTGTCGATGCACCGGCTGTAACCCCTACCGTTTGGACATTGGTAAACCAAGCCATTTCTAATTCAGTAGCGGTCTCTATATGGTAAGTTGTACATCCAACGTCACGACAGACCTCTGCTAATCTGTTTGTGTTGCCGCTGTTTTTACCGCCTACCACAATCATAAGGTCCACCGTTTTTGCGAGTTCTACCGCCGAATTTTGACGTTCTTGAGTAGCTGTGCAAATCGTTTTGAAAACCTTTAGATTTCGAGTTTTTTCCTCTAATATATCTATTATACTTTGAAATTTAAATTGTGAAAAGGTAGTTTGTACAACTACGCCCCTATTTTCCACGAAAGGCAGAATTTTAGCTTCTTCTTCAGATTCTATAACTATGCCTTTATTTTGAGCCCATAAATTAATGCTAATTACCTCAGGATGCTTTTTTTCGCCCAAAATAACAAGCGACATTCCCGAGTCAATAACCGATTTTGCATCTTGTTGGGCTTTTTTTACATGGGGACATGTTGCGTCCACCACTTTGAGTCCTTTATCGGTCGCTTCATCATACACAGCCGGTCCCACACCATGGGAACGAATAATGACCGTGCCACTTGGAATTTCTTCCAGCGAATCCACTGCATACACGCCGTGTTCTTCCAAATTGGAAACCACTTGCGGATTGTGAATGATAGGACCTAAAGTGTAACTCCGTTCCAATTGATCTGATGTTTTCTGAGCCATATTAACAGCCCTTTTTACACCATAACAAAAACCGCAATTTTCTGCAATACGTATTTCCACGCTTGACTCCTTATCGTTTAAAATCCGGATGGGCTGCCCGATAATCATCCATAAGACCTTGTAATGCCACTCTGACTTTTTCATTCAATTCGGCAATTGCTTCGGTCGTAGGTTTTGCTTTTGCTACGGGAATCGGCTTACCGATAACGGCCGCGACTTGTCCGCGCTTCATCTGATAAGAGCCCATGATAGCGACCGGTACCACCGGCACCCCGGTTCTTAACGCCATAGAAGCTACACCGTCATGAAAACGGCCCAAAGTATTATCTTTCTTTTGACGTGTTCCTTCCGGAAAAATTCCGAGTACCAAGTTATTCTTCAATAAGCCCATAGCATGACGAATAGCAATTTTATCAACGCCGCCACGCTTTAGCGGAAACGCACCCAACCAACGGCAAAAGAAGTTGGAAATCGGATTTTTAAATAATTCCTCTTTGGCCATAAAACTTACATGTCTCGGTAAAGCACGTCCCACAATACAGGGATCATTATTGCTCTTATGATTAGGAGCTACAATGACCGGTCCTTCTTTCGGGAAATTCTCGCGACCCACCACATCTGCTTTATAGATCCAACCGTATACGACTTCAAAAGCCGAGCGCCATAAGCATTCTGAAAATTTATCCATGAATACGCTCTCCTTTACTTTTCTGTTGCCGTAATCAATTGTACCATACGAGCAGCGGTTTCATCAAAAGATAAATTATCAGAATTGATAACAATCGCTTCAGGTACACATACAAGAGGTGATTCTTTACGATTCGTATCCATTTCATCGCGAGCCATAACGCTTTTTTTAATGTCTTCCAATGACACAGATTCTTTATCCGGCGTTTCCAACCAACGACGTTTGGCACGAGCTTCTACAGATGCGGTCAAATAAATTTTTAATTCCGCATTCGGCAAAACCACCGACCCGATATCACGGCCGTCTAAAATAACACCCCCTGCACCGGCCATAGCCCGTTGTTGAGCTACTAAAAATTCACGCACCGCTTTAATGGCCGCAATCTGTGATACGGCCCCATTTACAGCCTGACTGCGAATAAGTCCCGTCACATCCTGACCATTAACAAATATATTAAATGCATCAGCAGTCGGTTCCATTCGTAATGTTAATTTAGATAATAATTCCGTAACGGCCTTTTCATCGGCAGGATTTATACCCGCCTCCAAAACAGCCCAGGTAACTGCCCGATACATTGCACCCGTATCAATATATAAATAGCCCAATTGTTTGGCTACCGTCTTAGAAATACTACTTTTACCGGCCCCGGCAGGACCGTCAACAGCTACCGCAATACGCTGTTTACTCATCAAAAAACTCCTCTCCATATTACTGCTCAGCTTCATCACCGAGTACGGCATGACGTGCCGCTACATAACCGGTTGCAAAAGCTGCTTGCAGATTATACCCTCCGGTAAATGCATCGATATCCAATACTTCACCGGCTCCATAAAGTCCTTTAATAACCTTTGACTCCATTGTTTTTGGTACAAACTCTTTAACCGAAATCCCCCCGGCCGTTACAATCGCCTCCGCAATGGGACGCATTTGTTTAAATGTAAGCGGCATATGCTGTAACACATGTACTAACCGCTGACGTTCTTCACGACTGACTTGATTAATAAATTTATCCGGTTCAAGTTTCGCCAACTCTATAATAACAGGAATCAGACGTTGTGGTAAGAGGTCTTTTAACCCATTTGCCAATTGTTTTTTAGAATATGTAACAAAATCCCTTTGAATCCGCTGATCCAGTTGTTCCATCGTCAATGCCTGTTTTAAGTTAATCTCCAATTGTATGGCACCCATATTCTTTTTCTTCATCAGTTTGCCTACCGTATGGCTCAAAGAGAGTACAATCGGACCGGTAATACCAAAATGAGTAAACATCATTTCGCCGAATTGCTTAGCCTGTACTTTGTCCTTAGCAACGACGGATAATTCTACATTGCGCAGACTGAGGCCCATTAAATCTTTAACCCATGCTTCTTTCGTCTCCAAAGGTACCAATGACGGACGTAAATCCGTCACCGTATGGCCCACCTCTTCGGCCATGGCATAGCCGTCACCGGTAGAGCCGGTCAGCGGATACGATAAACCGCCGGTAGCTAAAATAACGGCATCGCCATAATAGGTTTCTTTATCGGTAACAACGCCTTGTACGCAGTTATCCTTAACTAAAATCCGTTTTACTGCTTCATTTAAATGGAGTGTCCCGCCGTACCCTTTAAAAACTCGCATAAACATATCTCGCACTTCAAGAGCCGAATCAGATACGGGAAATACACGGCCGCCCCGTTCCACTTTGGTTGCCAGCTTCCAATCATGCAATAAATCGAGCAAGTCTCGATTATCAAACTGTTGATAAGCACTCATGAGGAATTTACCGTTGCCCGGTGTCTTGGCAATAAAATCATTGATAGGTGCATCATTGGTAATATTGCAACGACCTTTACCGGTAATGCCCATTTTTTTGCCGATCATATTCATTTTTTCAAGCAATGTTACTTTTGCCCCTTCACGAGCTGCAATCGTGGCCGCCATAAGGCCGGCTGCGCCGGCACCTACTACGATAATGTGTTTCATGGTCTACCTCCGCCGCTGCGACGTTTAGCACCGCGTACCACACCATTGCGACCAAATTGCTTTTTATTATCTTTGGCCGGCATTCGTCGACCACCGGTACCATCCGATGAAGTTTTACCGAACGGCAATTTACAAAGGGCCTTTAACTGGCGAAGCTCTTCGCCCGTAAGTTTACGGTAGGCACCGCGTTTTAAACCTGTTAAAGTAAGTCCGCCGTAGGCAATGCGTTTCAAGTTATAAACACTGTATTTAAAATGCTCAAACATACGGCGTACCTGACGATTACGACCTTCATGAATCGTAACTTCCACAAGGGTTGTATTTGTCTTGACATCAAAACCGTAATCTACGATTTCAGCCGGCGAAGTAGGACCATCTTCCAAGGTTACACCTGTGCTGAGTGCTTCTAAATGTTCATCAAGAACACGACCTTTTAATTTAACTTCATATGTCTTAGTCACGCCTTGGGACGGATGCATTAATGCCTGAGCCAAAGCACCGTCATTAGTAAATAACAAGAGCCCTTCCGTATTATAGTCCAAACGCCCTACCGGATACACACGATTCTTAATATCTTTCAAGTAATCCATAACCGTGGCCCGTCCCTGCGGGTCGCCTACCGAAGTAATGCTCCCTTTCGGTTTATTAAAAATATAATATTCCAATTCTTGAGGTTCAATGCGTTGACCGTCAATTTTAACACGGTCTACGGCAGGATTGATTTTAATCCCCAATTCGGTGACCTGACGACCGTTAACCTGCACTTTACCGGCTACAATCAGTTCTTCCGCTTTACGTCGTGATGCATAACCGCAACGACTAATATATTTTTGCAAACGTTCGAGTTCCATAGTCTGTTCCTTTCCCTTACTCCACGCTCTCATCGGTTTCCACGTTCTCTTGAGCTTCAATACGCTCAACAGTCTCATTCTTTTCAACAGCAACTGTCATACTGTTATCAGTCGCTACTTCCTGTTTCAAAGTTTCCACCGATTCTATACCGACACTACGCAAAAACGTATCGGTTGTACCATATAATACAGGACGACCTATGCTTTCTTTGCGCCCCAATTCCATAACTAAATCCCGGCTGATCAAATGTTTTAATACTTTTTCACAATTGACGCCACGCACTTCTTCAATTTCACTCTTGGTAACCGGCTGTTTAAACGCAATAACTGCCAATGTTTCCATAGCGGCCTGCGACAAACGGTCTTCTCGTTGCCGGATTTTACTCACATACTCACTGCTCTCCGATGCACTGACAAGCTCCGCGCCGACGCCGCTTACCTTCAAACGTAAACCGCGTTTAGCTTCTATTAATTGAGCCCCGTATTCTTCCAGTAAGGACTCAACCGTTTCTGTTGTGCAATCAAACAATTCACCAAGTAAGGCAATGGGAACCGGTTTGGCAGCTGAAAAAAGAATTGCTTCCAAATGGGCGAGCAGCGAAGTATCGCTTGGCTGATTCACATCTGTCATATGTACTTACTCACCTTTCTAAACACTTTCTCATACTAAGTATCGATATAATATGCTTAGGCATAGATTTATGTGCCTGACTTTAGCAACAAAATAAACCGTGCCGAACAATCTTATATCCTGCTAAATAATTTCACTGACCAATGTAACGTCTTTAAGCGATCCGTCATTTGGTCCTTCTGTCACTGTAAAAATAGTAAAAATTTGCCGTTTAAGAAGTTCCAAAACTGCGATAAACATAGTTACCTTGGCTGCTCTTACTGTCACCTCGTTTAACAAGGAAACAAAACTGAAACGGCGTTGTTGTTTGGCTCTTAAAAGCAAAGAGTCAATCATATCTTCCAAGCTGTAGGCTTCTTTTTCCACCTTTACTTTAGGCGGTTCCGGAACCGTTTCCTCCGCTCGTTCACAACAGGTTTTAAATAAATTGTATAATTCTGCAATATCAAAACGGAATACCGTTTCCTGCCCCCATTGGCTGAGCGAATCAGGACGGCTGAAACTTTGACTGCTCGCCTCTGACATCTCTGTCAAAGCTTCCGTCAACTCTTTAATTTGCTTATACTCAAGCAAATTAGCCACTAATTCGTCACGCGGATCTTCTTCCTCTTCCGGATTAAGAGGCGCATTACGTGGCAACAACATACGCGATTTAATCTGTAATAATGTGGCCGCCATAACCAGAAATTCACTGCTGTAATGAATATCAAAAGTTTGCCATTCTTCCAGCTGAGCCATATATTGCGACGTAATTTCCACAATGGGAATATCGTAAATATCTATTTTATGTTTTTCTATTAAATGGAGTAATAAATCCAAAGGCCCTTCAAAAACAGCCAACTTATACTCATAGGGTTTCATCATATCTCCTCACCGGTTCGGCCAAACAAATAAGAGGGGTTATACGCCCCTCTTATTTGTCGTCACGAAGTCTCGATAACCTTTTTTTAATTGTATCATAGAAAATTAATATTTAACAACCGTAAAAGTAGGTAAAAAGACATATTACATCTTGTATTTTTACGGCAATTCTGCTATCGTATTGATGATATTATATTACGAAGGAAATGTGCTATGAAATCTCTTATATCATGGTGGCGCAATGCCATCGTTCAAGCAATCTTGTGGTGTGTCCTCATTTTTGCCGCTTTTTATTTTATCTACGAACCCATTACCCTGGGTTTCGCCTGGGATGATGTACTCTTATTGAGTCTCCCTTTGCTGTTTGGGCTCGCACTCTTCCAGCAGTTAATGCGCAGTACTTTATGGCATCACGCCTTTTTGGGCCACGGCCTCGTAGGCGTTGCTTGGGCATTGACCTACCCGTTACTCTATCATTGGTCATATACTAAGCCTTTTTATTTTTACGAATTTTTCCCGGATTTTCTATTCGGTACCTTACTATTTTTCGGACTCAGCTTGCTCCATTATTTCATGGTATACCATTTGCCGTACCGACGATCTTTAAGTGTTCTCTTTGCCTTGTTGCAATGGTTACTTTCACTGATACCATTGATTCAAATCGGATATTACATTAACACTTGGCATTGTTTGACGCCGGCAACCTTAATGGCTCTCTATCAAACTAATCCCGAAGAAGCCTTCGGCTTTTTAAAAAGTTCGGCCGGAGTAGCCGGCTTAATCGGTATCGGTCTCGGCAATATACTTCTTTTTGTCTTTTACTATTGGGCCAATCAGGGAATGAGCCTCTTGGCGCGCCGTCAGGTTATATCAAAATTCCGCTTAGGCGCCCTCAGTGTAGTTTGTCTTGCATGTGTCGGCTACCTGCCGTTTGGCTTTATGCATACCGACATTGTTAAAAATTGGAACGATGTAGCTACGTATATGAAGGAGCTACAACAATACAGTGATAAACATCACGAAATCTACAAAGATTTAAAACTTGAAACTGATCAAACCGCCGCTCAAAAAGCACCGGGGACCATCATTCTTGTTATCGGCGAATCGGCATCGCGTAATTATATGAAAGTATATAATCCGAACTTCCCATATGATGACACCCCTTGGCAAAGCGATATGGCCGCCAATAATCCCGACTTTATTTTCTTCCGCAATGCGTATTCCTCCTATGTACAAACAGTACCTACCCTGGAACGTGCTTTAACGGAACGAAATCAATACGATGATAAGCCGTTCTTGGACTCAGCCAATATCTTGGACGCAGCCAAAAAGGCCGGCTATTATACCAGCTGGTTTAGTAATCAAGGCGTCTACGGTGAATATGATACCGCCATCTCCTTAATTGCCAAGACGGCTGACAGACCGTTATGGGCTCACGAAGCCTATATGTTCTCCGATAAATATGACGGCGTTATTTTACCGCTCCTGCAACAAGTAGAGCCTTATAAAAATAACTTTATCGTCATTCATATCATGGGCAGTCATATTTACTATAACGACCGCTATCCGCATGAATTCAGTAAATGGAAAGTCGGCGATGTACCAAAAGGCAAAGAAGCTTATGCCAACAGCCAACTCTATACGGACTGGGTATTGCAACAGATTTATACCTACGCCAAAGATCATCTGAATTTACAAGCTATGATCTATTTCTCCGATCACGGTGAAAGTCTTAATTACTCCCATAATCCGGATATATTCGACTTCGATATGGCTCGCATTCCTTTATGGGTGTATCTGTCGCCTTCATATGAGTCAGCCTACCCCGAAACAACATCTATTCTCCGTGACCACGAGAAAAAATATTTCACTAATGATTTACTCTACGACTTAATATCCGGTATCTTACAGGCACCTACCAACCGATATGATAGGACAAGAGATTTCTCAAATCCTAACTATCGTTTCAACAAGTACAACCTGACGACCCTCTTAGGTCAGGAACCATTGACCAATGACCCTGAAGCAGCAGCACCGTAACGATAAAAAAATCAAAAATACATGCAAAAAGCGAGTCCGCCAAAAGGTGGACTCGCTTTTAATATGCGTTAATATTTTTAGTCGGTATATGATTAAACTAATGGTAAAGAAAGATGTACGACTGTGCGAACCGTTTTTTTCACATTGCGGTCAGTGCTCTTAAAGCCTAAAGCTTTATATAATTCTTTAGCGCTTTCCATGCTTGGCAAAGAATCCAATAAAAGCGTTTTATAGCCTTTTTCTTTTGCTTCTTCGACAAGAATGTGGGCAATATTCATACCAAGGCCTGTACGGCGAAATTCAGGGCGTACATAAAGACGTTTCATTTCGGCCGTTTCATAATTAACATGACGTAAGGCTACACAACCTGCCGGTACATCATCTACGAAGGCGATATATAAAGCTTCACGATCGCCTTTATATTTTTCTTCCAAGCCTTCAAATTCTTTCACATTGGCAGCAACACCTAAGGAACGTACATAATCGACAAATAGTTTTTTTACCTCATCAATATACTCATGACCATCACGAAGTTCAAAGTTCATACGAAATCCTCCTTTAGCTATAGCATAGTATTATCTGTACCAAAATATACATGATTAATTACTCTACGTATATAGTTCGCTATAGGAGGAAAAAAGTCCTTCTTTATTTCAAAAAAATAGACTGAATTTTCATTCAGTCTAAATGGTGCCGAGGACCGGAATCGAACCGGTACGGTTGTCTCCAACCGACGGATTTTAAGTCCGTTGCGTCTGCCTGTTCCGCCACCCCGGCATGGGTGGAAAAATATGGAGGCGGCACCCAGAATCGAACTGGGGAATAAAGGTTTTGCAGACCTCTGCCTTACCGCTTGGCTATGCCGCCAAATAAATGGAGCGGAAAACGAGATTCGAACTCGCGACCCCCGCCTTGGCAAGGCGGTGCTCTACCACTGAGCTATTTCCGCATACATGGTGCCCCAGGACAGAATCGAACTGTCGACACAAGGATTTTCAGTCCTTTGCTCTACCGACTGAGCTACCGGGGCGAACGTGGCGACCCCGATCAGATTTGAACTGACGATCTTCGCCGTGACAGGGCGACATGTTAACCGCTACACCACGGGGCCGTATACGTTACTTTGTTATTATAGGGGTTTCAGTAACAATTGTCAAGCAACTTTTTGAAAAGTTTTTACATACTTTTGACTGTATCATTACTTTCGCCGCCCTTAGCAACGAAAATTATTCTACCATTTTTAAGAGTACTTTGTCTAGTATAAATTTAATATTTTATTTCAATTTAATTAAATTATTTAAGCGGCTGTAAAAACGGATTATGTTCCAATTCATCTTTCAAGGTAGTATCGTCGGCATGACCGGGATGTATAATCAAATTTTGATCCCAAGTCATGATGCGACGCAATGACTTTTGCAATACTTCTTCATCTCCGTTATAGTTGTTGGTTGCCCCAATGTAGTTTTTAAACAAAGTGTCACCGGTAAACAAATGGTTCCCCCATTGTACAATAACGCTTCCTTTGCTGTGTCCGGGCGTTTCATGAATATAAAGGTCAAATATCCCCAGCTGCAATTTCCCCTCCTTTAAAGGCAAATAAGGCGATTGGAAGAGACCTTTATACGCTGAGGGCATCCTTCGTTTGGCATGAAGCAGTTCATCATCGCCGGGATGCATATATAGCGGCACCGGCCGTTCCTTCAGAATACCATCGACAGCGCACACATGATCGCAATGGCCATGTGTGAGTACTACGGCTTGGAGATCCGCATTCCCTACCATGTCGAGGACTTTATGAGCATGAAAGCCGGGATCAATGACAAGTGCCTGACCGGCCTCTTTTAAAACATAGCAATTTGCCTTATATAAACCTAAAGGCTGTTTCAAAATTTCCATAAAGTCCTCCTGCTCATTCCCAGCTTCCGAAGTAATTAAATACTCTGCCCGATTATTCCGAATATCTTACACTCGACGTAACCAAAAACTTAAACAACCGATACACAGCCTATAAGCGACGATGCGTACCTACAGGCTGCCATACCTTATACGAACGTTTACGACGTTTAAGGAAGTAACCCTGCCAAAAATCAGGATGCAGCAATACCAATAATGTAAACAATTCTAAACGGCCCAATAACATATCGAGCACGCAGATGAATTTAGCTACCGGATGAAGTACGCCAAAAGACCCTTCAGGTCCCAAAGAACCGAAGGCCAGGCCTACGTTTCCCAAAATTCCCGCTACACACTGCAATGACTCACCGAAACTGAGGCCTGTGGCTGAAATCCCCAATGCAGAAATGGCAAACACCGTCATATATAAGAAAAAGAATTGCTGTGTCATTTGGACCCATTTCTGAGGCATTGATTTACCATTAATCGTAATGTTTTGAACCATATCGGGATGAATAGCCTTGCGCAAATAAATAATACTGCTTTTTATTAAAATAATGATGCGGATAACCTTGATACCGCCGGTCGTGGAACCACTGCAACCGCCGAAGAAAGTTGACATAAACAACATCATCTGAGCGAGCGGTGACCACACATCATAATTACCGAGCACCAAACCGGAGCCCGTTTGCATGGATACGATCATAAATACAGCCCGATTAAAAGATGCACTTAAGGTAAAATTATCGGACATGTACAACGCATACATAACAATAAGAGCGCCGGTTAACAATATAAGCAAATACATGCGGTACTCAAAATCCTGCCAAACTGCTTTAAGACCGCGTTGGAATACAGCATAATATACAGTAAAATTACCGCCCGCCAAAACCATGAAAAAGATTAAAATCCAACGGATCGGCCAGTTTTCGGTATAAATATCGACAACACCGGTATTTGGTGTATAACCGCCCGTAGCGATAGTGGTAAACGTCATGTTGATGGCATCAAAATACGACATACCTGCCAAGCATAAAGCCACAAAGCAAACGGCCGTAAATAATAAATAAATAGTCCATAATTTAAATGCCATGGAACGAATACGCGGCATTACTATACCCGGTCTCGGAACGGAAGCCTCCGCATTGAACAAATGCGCCGAATCGGCACCTAAGTTTTTAAGAAAGGCCAATACCAAGACAACAATCCCCATGCCACCAAGCCAATGGGTTAAACTGCGCCAAAGCACAAAACATTGCGACAAACTGTCCACATCTTCAACAACGGAAGCGCCGGTAGCGGTTATACCCGAAACAGATTCAAATAAAGCATCTATAAAATTAGGTAAAACACCACCAAAATAAAACGGCAAGGAAGCGAAAAATGATACAAAAATCCAGATGGAACTGACTGTCAAGAAACCATCTCTTAAACTATAAGTTGTACTCGGCTGCCCGTAATAATACAGTAAACCGCCGGTTACAGCTGCCATAAGTGAAGCTGCCACAAATGAAAAATATGACTCACCCACAGTTAGCCCGTAAACAAACGGAACCAACATAATTCCTGCAACAATGAGGATCAATTGCCCCACTAATCGCATAACAATCTGTATACGCATATGACACCTCGATTAATCCGGCTTCAAATACGTTAATAATTTATTAACATGATAAGGCAAGGTAAAGAAGACAATATGATCACTGGCATACAATACCGTATTACCGGTTGGCACGATGGTTGAGCCATCGCGTACAACAGCACCGACCAGGGCTTTGCCCGGCAATTTTAAATCTTTTAAAGCACAACCTACTAATGGCGATACCGGACTGAGCACCACTTCAACGGCTTCCGCTTTGGAACCTTCAAAAGTAGAAATGCTGACAACATTTTCACCGCGACGAACCATACGCAAAATTTCCCCGGATGTCAAAAGACGAGGTGAAAATACGATATCAATACCCACCTGTTCCATGAGCACGATATATTCGGGACGACCGACACGTACGATGGTTTTAGGTACGCCCAAATGCTTGCCTAATAAGGCAACCAATAAATTCAGTTTATCATCATCGGTGAGGCAAATAATGGCGTCACAATCGGAAATTTCTTCCGCCTCCAACAAATCCATGTCAGTACCGTCACCATTGATAACCATGGCATTTTCTACCAAAGTCGCCAAATATTCACAGCGCTCAATGTCCTTTTCAATGATTTTAACCATATAACCGGCACGATCAAGCAACACGGCTAAATTTCGGCCAATCAGACCGGCTCCGACAAGCAAAATTCGCTTGGTCTGCTCCATCATATCTACTTCGTGGAATTCTTCAGCTACTTTTAAGATAGCATCGCGAGCCCCTAAGAAGAACACCTTATCCATCATTAACAAACGGCTTTCACCATGTGGAATAATCATTTCGCCGTTACGTAAAATGCCTACGATAATAACACCTTCCGGAAATGTGATATCACGCAAACGCTGCCCCAGATACGGAACATCTTCATGCATTTTAAATTCCATAAGACGAACCGCACCACTGGCAAAATCTTCTACATCAAGGGCTGCCGGGGTCTGCAGAACCTGCACGATTTCTTGAGCCGATACCATTTCGGGATTAATAAATAAATCAACCCCCAATTGTTCCTGCAGCTCACGGTTTTCTTCTTTTAAATAGTCATTGTCGCGAACACGAGCAATCGTACGCGGAATACCGCCGATTTTTGCTACCGAACAGGCCAGCATATTAACTTCATCGGAGTCGGTTACCGCAATGAGCATGCCCACATCTTCCATGCCGATTTCTTTAAGCAATTGCAGACTGCTGCCGTTCCCCTGTACTAAACTTACATCCAAGCTGTTTTCCAAATTACGGATTCGCTCGGCGGATTTTTCAATTATATACACATCATGTTCATCTTGCACGAGGCGCTGAGCTACCGAATAGCCTACCTTACCGGCGCCTACCACAATAATTTTCATAAGTAATCAACCCTCAAATTCAATAAGTCGGTAAATGCAAAGAAAGGCGTAATCTGATTACGCCTTCTATTTTGCCGTACTAAACCTCACGAGTTTCCGGCTTGGTTTCATTACTTGTCTCGGCATCATCGGTTGCCAACACATCCGTGGTTGTTTCACCGTTCGCCTTACGTTCTACAAGTTCCGTCGCCGCTGTTTTACCCGTTTCAGTCAATAGAGTCCAGCCATCTTCCTGAATAACTTTGCCTTCTTTCATTAAATGGCCTACAGCACGTTTAAAGGCTGCTTTACTAAACCCGAATTTAGCTTTAATAATATCAGACGATGATTTATCACTATAAGGCATTCGACCGTTACGTTGCAATAAATACGCCAATAAAGCCTCACCGTCAACCGTCAAAGCCGTTTCTTTTACCGGACGCATAGATACATTGATACGTCCGTCATCACGCTTAAAAGTCACACGGGCTTTGATTAATTCGCCCACTTTTAAATGGTGCGTCATTTCACTGTTATGAATGAATGCAATCCATCGTTCAGGCGTTATAAAAAACGCTCCGTCGGACGTGAAGTTATAGATCGCGCCTCTTACAATTTGCCCCACCTTAGCCTCTGTAGCCGGTTTGGCTGCACGGCGCATGGCATCATCCACATCCATGGAAACGGCCAAACGACCGGATTTATCCGTATAGAGATGAACCCAGACTTTTTCACCCAATTGTGGGCGACCGCGCATTTCCGCATGCGGCATGAATATACCGCGTTCGGTACCCACTTCGACGAAAACACCGAATTGGGTTTTATTAATAACTTCCACATAGCCGATTTGACCTTCTTTAATTGCCGGTAAACGCATACTGGCCGTCAAACGACCTTTCGGATCCTTGTACAAAAATACAGGTACTTCGTCACCGATGGCAACCGGTGACGTTTGCTGATCCTTGTGGAGTAAAATATCATCATTCGTATTGCCCGTACCGCCGTCCAAAAAAGAACCCTGGTCACTTTGGCGCAATACCTTAAGCGTGGCTAACGTATTTTCAGATAATTGTGTTGCCATATTAAGCCCCTGTAAATTCTACGCGAGCCGCATCATTCCACAACTGTTCCAAACCATAGAAAGAACGTGTTTTCTGACCGCCGAAGACATGACAGATAATATCGCCGAAATCAAGCAAAATCCATTCGCCTTCGTGATAGCCTTCACGATGCAACACGGTAGCACCTACTTCAGCTCCCTTATCTTCAATTTCATCGGCAATACTCTGTGCCTGTTTTACGTTGGAAGCACTTACCAATAAAAAATAATCCGCTAAACTGGATAAACCTTCCAAATCCAAAATGGCAATGTCTGTGCCTTTTTTGTCAAAACCTGCTTGTGCCAATGCTAATGCCACGTCTTTAATTTCTTGTTTCTCTTTCATGAAATCTCCTTTTTATAATCATCGCCAACAATAAACTATAAAAAATTAAATACAATATATTTCACAACCAACTGTAACGGGCTCAATCTTTAATAGTTGTCGGTAATCATAAATTACTTAATAATTAACCCTCTTTGCCCTTACCGTTTGTCGTATTTTTAGAATCATCGGTAGTCCCGTCACTGTTTCCTTCAATCGGTGCATTACCTAAGGTAATACCCAACAATTGTTGAGCTTCAACCGGATCATAGTTCCAAAAAATTTCACCGTTAATCGTTTCTTTGGTTCCCGGTAAAATATAATACTGAATATGAGTATTATTGAGTCTGCCCAGATCCATAACCAATTTAATCGCATCACCGGTGCTGATGTTGGTGTCATAATGACTCCAGAGTCGCCAAATATGCCACATACGGGAAATCGTAAACGTATCTTCCTGTGAGCCCAGTAATTGCTTCAAAAAACGTTCCTGTCGTTGCGTACGACTGAAAGCATTTTTATCGGCATCTACGAAGCGTACATATTGATAAGCTTTATCCGCATCCAGTGTTTGATAGCCACGGGCCAAATTGACGTCCGCTCTATCGGTCGTACCATCAATATGAACCATTTCTTTCTCTACATACATATCCTGCGAGCCAAGCATATCAAGCGTGTTTTTGAACGCCGCTTCATCTACGACCACATAATACGGAATAGGAATATGGAATAAATCTTCTACAACCGCTTTGGTAAGTTCGATATTACCGGAACTGTACATGGTATTAATCATAGCTACTGATTTTTTATCACGACTGTCTATTTTCGTATTAGACGGAATACCGATTACATCAATATTTTTCTGTTGCTCATTAACCGACAGTAAAAAGAGAGCATCCCCCTGTGCCGGATTATTGCTGTCTTTACCTACGAGTAAAATATAAATCGGCTTATCCAATGATTTTTGTTCCAGCGGTACCGTCGTTACCTGATTAGGCTGCGAAGGCGGTGCCACATCAGCCGTTGTTGTAGTTGCCGCTGAGTCGGCAGAACCGCTGAAATAGCCTACGGCCGCCTGATAGCCGCGCCATATACCAAATCCGATGCCGCCCAGTAAGACAACGAGTACTACTAAAGCAATTATGACCCGACCCCAGCGAACCTTCTGTTTTTTTCTTACACGCCGTTTCGGTCTTTTACGCACTTCTTCTTCCATACTGCACGCATCCTATCGATTATGAATACGCCGCACCATATCGTTACGGCCCAGAATTGTTTTAAAATAAATACTTAATCCCTGATCCAATAAATGACGAATTGTCGTATCATAACCGGCTAAAACAGCTTTATCTAAATCTTCCAAAGCAACTTTACACAGATAATCTACCCCCGGAAAATTACGCGTCTCTTCCACATAGTCAGCGAGAAAAATAATTTTATCCAGCGTTGTCATACCTACCCGGCCTGTTGTGTGATAACGGATAGCATCCAAGATATAACCGTCAATAACGCCATAACGTTGATGAGCCATTACGGCACCGCTTACGCCATGCAATAAAGCACCGTTAACGTACATATCCATATCTACTTTGATGTCCGCCTCATCTACCAACCGTTGCATCTCAGACAAAGGAACCTCTTTAGCACAGTCATGTAAAAGCCCTGCAATATAAGCCTCTTCCGGCTCAGCCCCATAACGTTGAGCTAAGCCGACTGCAGCTCGAGCAACACCCAAGGTATGTGCAAATCGTTTAGGACTGAGTCGTTGCTGTAAATCATTAATAATTTCTTCAAACATACTATTTTTTGCCTCACTTTTTATAAATATCATGCTGTGCAATATATTGAACTACGGCTTTAGGAATCATGTACCGAACACTGCGTTTAGTACGCAAACGCTGACGTAAATCAGTGGCTGACAGTTGCATGAGCGGCACTTCCAACAAATGGATTCGCTCACGGCCCAAATCGCCAAAGTATTCGATAATTTTTTCGATTGCCGCCGAACCGTCAGGTCGAACGGCTCCGATAAAATGACACAAGCTGAGCAGCTCATGAATGTATTTCCAATTCGGCAGGTCTTGAATCGTATCGGTACCGGCTATGAAATAGTATTCCTTATCTTCACCGTATTGTGAGCGGAAATATTTTATGGTATCCACCGTATAGGATGGGCCTTCCCTTTTAAATTCAACATCCGAAATTGTAAATTTAGGATTATCCATGACAGCCGCCGCCGTCATTTCATATCGGTATTGCGCATCGATAACGTCGTCATGCTTATGAGGCGGATGATACGCCGGTACAAAAATTACGCGATCCAATTCATAGGTTTCCTGTGCCATTTCGGCAATCATCAGGTGTCCCAGATGAATAGGATTAAAAGTACCTCCGATGATGCCGATTCTTCCTGTAAGTTTCATAAGCAGTACAATATCCCCATAACCAATAATGATAATACAAGCCACAATATTAAAGCTTTAATATAGGATTGCCATTCATAGCGTCCTTTCGGTGTTTTTATATACGAACCATAGGCTCGTATAATGCGTAACCACTGTTTCATGAACGAATTTGGCCATCTCCCTGCACATAATATTTATACGAAGTCAGTGCCAAAAGCCCCATAGGTCCGCGGGCGTGTAATTTCTGAGTACTGATTCCGATTTCGGCACCCAACCCGAACTCGAATCCATCCGTAAATCGAGTCGAGACATTTACATACACCGTAGAAGCATCCACCTGCTGTAAAAAGGCTTGAGCAGTCTCTTTATTTTCAGTAATAATACATTCCGAATGTTTAGTTCCAAAATGATTAATATGTGCAATAGCGGCTTCAGCCGAAGGCACAACTTTTACATTCATAATTAAATCATTATATTCCGTAGCCCATGCAGTGTCGTCTGCTGCGTTGATATTTTCAACAATAGTACGAGAGGCATCATCGCCACGTATTTCCACATGATTATCCGTCAACGCCTTAGCAATAACCGGTAATAATTTAGGTGCTACCGCTTCGTGAATAAGCAAAGTTTCCGCCGAATTGCAAACCGATGGCCGTTGTACTTTTGCATTAATGACAATCGGAACAATCTTTGATTCATCACAATCCTTATCCACATACACATGAACTACACCGCTGCCTGTTTCAATAACAGGAATACGGCTTTCTTCTACAATGCGTTTAATAAGTCCGGCACCGCCGCGAGGTATTACCACATCGATATATTCTCTTTGCCGCAACAAATCCGACACAGCTGCCCGATCGGTTATAGTCACTAACTGTACCGCATCAGCCGGCAAGTTAACTGCCGATAAAGCATCACGCAGTAAATTAACCAAACATTCATTAGTGTGAAATGCCTCTTTACCGCCTCTCAGAATAACGGCATTGCCCGTTTTCATGCATAAGGCAGCCGCATCTACCGTTACATTTGGTCTTGCCTCGTAAAACATGGCAATAACACCCATCGGTACCCGTACTTTTGAAATTTTCATGCCGTTCGGGCGCGTAGAAGATTCCATAACTTCTCCGATAGGATCTGGCAAGTCAACAAGTTGGCGAACACCGAGAGCCATCTGTTCGATACGCTCTTTCGTAAGGCGTAAACGGTCATACATAATTTTCGGCAAATTATATTGGCCGGCTTGGCTCATATCAAAATCATTGGCCTCTAAAATGGCCGGAATATGTGATTCCAATACATCGGCTACGGTAAGTAATAATGTATTTTTTGCAGCCGTATCGGCTAATTGCATAGCGGTCGAAGCCACACGAGCTTTACGGCCCATAGTTTCGAAATATGTTGCATACTCTGTCATACTAAGACTCCTATCTGAGGATTACTAAATTGTCACGGTGTATTACTTCCGTGTGAGCATTCTCTACCTGAAGGCGTTTGATGATTTCGTGAGAATTACAACCTTTAATCTGTTCAATATCCTGTGACGAGAAGTTCACCATACCACGGGCGATTTCTTCACCGTTAAATAGGATACTGATTGTTTCACCTTCTTGGAAATTACCGCTCACACCGATGATACCAACCGGTAACAGGCTGGACCCTTTTTTCAACAAAGCATTGGCACAACCCGCATCAACTGAAACAGACCCTTTAAGTCTGGTACCGAAGGCCATCCAGCGTTTTTTCATATGCGGCTTCGTATCACGTGCCACAAAATGGGTACCGCGTAATCCGCCGGCCGCGATAACTTCAATGGAGTCATTATGAGCACCGGATGCTACCACCATATGAACCCCGGAATTAACGGCAATATTGGCTGCTTCAATTTTAGTATACATGCCGCCTGTACCGCGCGCAGTACCGGCACCGCCGGATATTTCATAAATATGAGGCGTAATGACCTCCACTTCACTGATTAATTCCGCATCAGGATTCGTTTGCGGATTAGCCGTATATAATCCTTCAATATCTGATAAGATAATCAATAAATCAGCTTCCACCGTACTGGCAATAATAGCCGATAAAGTATCGTTGTCACCGATTTTAAATTCATCAATGGATACTACATCATTTTCATTAAGGATAGGTATAACGCCTAAAGAAATCAGCGCATATAATGTATTGCGCAAGTTGATATAACGCGAGCGATTCGTGCTGTCTTCACGAGTTAACAAAATTTGACCTACCGTATGACCGTATTCTCTGAAAAGCTTTTCATACATGTGAAGCAAAACCCCTTGCCCTACGGAGGCAGCGGCCTGTTTCATAACAAGATCTTTCGGTTTTTCTTTGAATCCCAAGGGGGCCAAACCGGCACCTACCGCACCGGAGCTGACCAAAATAATTTCCTTGCCCTGATTCGCCAGATCAGCCAATTGTTTAACAATGGCTTCAATACGTCGCAAATTTAATCGACCCGTATCATACGTTAACGTACTGGTTCCCACTTTGACCACAATACGTTTAGCCTTAGTCAATAATTCACGGGAATTCCGATTCACTGTATTATTATCAATAGACTCTCTTTCGCTCATAGTTATATCTCCTCATCATCAAATTACCGGATTAACATTCCTATAAGTCAGCAAAACTAATGCATTATGCGATTAATTCAGCTGACTAACGCGGCAATATGATTTTGGGGTCTTTTTTAGCTTTATATAAAACACCATTGTGTCCGATAACCTGTACCAACTCGGCACCAAGCATATCGGCCAATTCTTCAAACGTTTCTTCAGGATCAACAGGCGCATTATTCAATACTTTTACCTTAATCAACTCACGTGCCGTAATGGCCGCACGTGCACTGTCGATAACAGCATCTTCCAAACCGCCTTTACCAATCATAACTACAGCCGGCATAGTACTGGCTAATGCACGCAAAAATCGTTTTTGTTTACCAGTCATAGTCTACCCAATCCTTCCTTATAAATCGTGGAATGTAAAACGTTGTTCACCGATTACCACTTCATCGCCGTCCTTACAGCCACGTTCTTTTAAACGACGGTCCAAATCCATATAGGACCAAATTTTCTGAAAACGTCGTAACCCTTGTTCGTCTTCCAAATTAGTCATAGCTACTAATTTTTCAATACGGGCACCACTGATAATAAACGATGCATCGTCGCCACGCGTAATCGTAAAGTCCGTATCCGGTTTTGCTTCGTAAATTACGGTATCATCCACCGCTTCCGGTTCCGGTACATAGTTTTCAACATAATACCAAGCACGATTTACCAAATCCAGTAAACCTTCACCGGTCAAAGCATTAACAGGAAATACTTCATAACCTTGATCTTTAAAATACTTGGTAACGCGTGGCAATGTTTCTTCATCTTGTAACATATCAATCTTATTCAAAGCAATTAATTGAGGCTTTTTGCTTAATTTTTCGTTGTATTTGGCAAGTTCTTTGTTAATGGTATGGAAATCCTCAATCGGATCACGTCCTTCCATGCCCGACACATCAAGAACATGTATTAAGATATTGCTTCGTTCCACATGGCGTAAGAAGGAATGACCAAGGCCTACCCCTTCACTGGCCCCTTCAATAAGTCCCGGAATATCGGCCATAACAAAGCTTTGACCTTCCGCTACCGACACAACGCCGAGTACCGGAGTCAATGTGGTAAAGTGATAGGCCGCCACTTCCGGTTTGGCAGAAGATACTTTACGAATAATACTGGATTTACCCACGCTCGGATATCCCAATAAACCTACATCGGCCAATACTTTAAGTTCCAATTGCAACCAACGTTCTTCACCCGGTTCGCCTTTTTCGGCAAATGTAGGCGCACGATTGGCACTGGTATGGAAATGAGCATTGCCGCGACCGCCGCGACCGCCTTTGGCCACCACATAGGTCTGACCGTCTTCGACAAGGTCAGCCATTAATTTACCGCTTTCTTCGTCTTTTACAGTCGTACCCAACGGTACGGGAATAATCATATTATCGGCACCACGGCCGTATTTATTACTGCTCTGACCGCCTTCACCGGCCGGTCCTTTAAACTGTCTCTTATATCTGAAATCAACGAGAGTATTGATATTTCTGTCCGCTTTTAAAATGATGTCCGCTCCTTTACCGCCATCGCCGCCGTTAGGGCCGCCGTTAGGAACATACTTTTCGCGTCGGAAACTACTCATCCCGTTGCCGCCGTCACCGGCTTTCACAAAAATTCGTGCACGATCGATAAACATAGTTTTCATCCTTTACTGATAGTAATATGGGCGGTAACTCAAATCAGCTACCGCCTCACTATTATTTTGTCTTTAAAATTTCCAATGCTTTCTGCAATTGTGTATCATCACTTTCACTCTTGGCATTGTCAGGTAATTCCACTTCCACATCAGGTTTGATGCCGATGCCGTCAATTACCCTGTCATTCGGTGTATGGTATTTGGCAATGGTAATCTTAATACCTTCATTGCCCGGTACGCCCAAAATAGTCTGAACTGTCCCTTTACCATAGCTATTGATACCTACGATGGTACCAACCTTTTCATCCTGCACCGCACCGGCAATAATTTCCGATGCACTGGCAGATCCTTGGTTAATAAGCACAACCATCGGAATGGCAGGCTCTAATCCTTCAGAGTCATACGACTCTACCTGTCCGGAACGATCCTGAATCGTAACAATAGGACCGGCCGGTAAAATATAATTGGCCACTTCCTGAGCCGTTGTCAATAAACCGCCCGGGTTATCGCGCAAATCAAGCACAAGTTTCGTCATGCCTTGATCTTTTAATTCCTTATATGTTTTGGCAAAATCAGGACCTGTAGGCTCTGCAAATTGGCTGATTCGGATATAGCCGATATGATCTTCCAACATTTTGCCCTTAACTGTAGGTAACGTAATTTGTTTACGTGTGATAGTATAATCCTTTATTTCATTATCACGCATCACTGTAAGAACGACTGTGGTTCCTTCTTCACCGCGAATCATCTTCGACGCTTCTTCCATCGATAAAGTGGATGTATTCACACCATCAATCTCTACAATAATGTCGCCGGATTTAATCCCCGCCTCGGCAGCCGGTTGCCCTTCAATGGCAGTAGCTACTTTCATGATACCTTCTTTATCCTGACCAAGTACTATGCCGACACCGCTGTAACTGCCCGATGTTTGCATGTAAATATCGTTGTATTCTTTTTCATTAAGATACTGACTATGTGGTTCTCCCAATGAATCAATCATGCCATCCAAAGAACCTTCAAATAAAGAAGCTTTTGACACCGGATCCATATAAAAATGGCTGGCTACAAAATAAGTAAAGAAAAATTTTACGGCTCCTACCGGAGACCCTGAAATATACCAAAATACGAGCCACATAAAAACGATGCCCGCCAGTGTAAATTTAACGGCAAATCGGATGCCGGACCACAGGGAATCCGGCAACCACCGTTTGAAAAAGTCTCTGCTCATCTTATAAATACCCTAACGGATTTACAGGATCACCGTTTACACGGACTTCAAAGTGAACGTGAGGTCCCGTAGCGTTACCCGTACTGCCTGCATAAGCAATAACAGTACCTTTACTTACGGATTGACCTTCCGAAACAGCGAGGTCGGAGTTATGAGCACATAAAGTAGAAATACCATTACCATGGTCGATAACAACGGCATAACCGTAACCGTCCATCCAACCGGAATATACAACCGTACCGGAGTCGGCCGCATGTACCGGCGTACCTTCATCAACCCCGATATCAATACCGGAGTGAAAAATTTGACGACCGAAAATAGGATGTTCACGCCAACCGAAACCAGACGTAATAACACCGGATACCGGCCAAGCCAATTGGCCTGTGCCCTGTACATACGTGTAATCACTGCCGCCACCGCTTGATTGAGCGGCTTGTGCAGCTGCTGCCGCAGCGGCTGCTCTTTCAGCGGCACGTTGTTGCAACATAGCACGAATTGCATCGGATGATGCCTGTAAATCAGCCTGCATCTGTTCCGCTACGGCTTTATCATTTTGAGCCTGTGCTAAGATTGCTGACTGTTCGTCTTTCTTCTTCTGAATAACCGCTTGTGCTTCACGTGCTTTATTTTCAAGCTCTACAACTTTAGCACGATCCGCTTCCAAGGTAGCCTTACGTTGTGAAATTTCTTCACGTTCCGTCTTAATACTGCTGATTAGTTTAATATCGGCATCAATAATACGTTTCAACATTTCTACTCGATTGGCAAAATCGCTGAAATCTTTTGCTCCGATAATAACTTCCAAATAGCTGAGACGGCCGTTAATATAAATATCACGAACACGTTTATTGAAAACACCTTCCCGTTTAGACAAGCGGGCCTGTGCCTCTGCTAATAATTTTTCATTTTTAACAATTTCATTTTCTACAGCCATACGCTGCTGTTCGTAGTTTTTCAGATTAGCCGTGGCCTGATCCAATTCCACCTGAATCTGATGTAATTGTTCAGACACATTCGTAATCGTAACTTCCGCATTGGCTTTTTTATTGCCTGCTTCTTCCATCTGCTGTTGAATGCCGCTGAGCTGATTATTTAAATCCTCGTCTTCGGCATAAATGGTCGTAAGCGGTACGGATGCTAACATGGTGGTACTTAAAAGAACGGCCGCAATGCGCATGGATAATTTATTATTTGCCATACCAACCCTTCTCTTATACCTTCATATACTGTTTCAACGAAATAGTGGAACCGATTGCCCCTACCAATACACCGACGCCTAATAAAATAGCGCTTAAGTCATAGAAGAACGGGAACATAGGAACCAACGGTAAAAAGGCTAAGGAGTTTTCCACTTCAAGTGTAATGAAATGATAAAATTCCCAAACACAGGCCGTCGCAATCGCCCCGCCGATAAAACCGAGTAACATACCTTCAATGAGGAACGGCCAACGAATAAACCAGTTAGTGGCCCCTACATATTTCATGATACCGATTTCTTTACGACGCGCGAATACGGTAAGTCGAATCGTATTGGAGATAATAAACAAGGTTGCCCCTGCCAAGAACGCAATTAAAGCAATACCACCGATACGAATAACTTGCGTCATTTTGAAGATTTGTTCAATTACATCCTGCCCATAATGAGCACTTTCCACTTCAGGGAACGTAGCTACTAATTTAGCCGTATTTTTAACTTCTTCCGGGTTTTCAAATGTAATCACATAAGCAGACGGCAACGGATTATTACCATCCAAAGCGGCTACCAAACCTTGTTGATCGCCAAGACGTTCTTTAAAACGCTTCATGGCTTCGTCCTTATTGACGAACTCGATTTTCTTGATATCAGGCAAGGCTTTTAACTTCTTACCTACTTCCATAACCTGATTGGTAGTCAAACCATCTTTCATGTAAATACTGATTTCTACCTGACTTTCCAAATTGGAAGCCAAGTTGTTAAGATTAACAACGCCGGTAGTAAATACACCCAGAATAAATAAAGATAATGCTACTGTGGAAATTGACGCTAACGTCATGAGACCGTTGCGGCTCATAGACTTGAGCGCCTCTTTCACAAAGTATCTGAACGTTCTAAGCTTCATTGAATTCAGCACCTCGCATTCTATCACTGATTACGCGGCCATCTTCCAATGCAATAACCCGCTTATTTAAATATTTAACCATTTCCATGTCATGCGTTACCATAACAATGGTTGTGCCCGAATTATTAATCGTTTTGAACAACTCAACAATACCCTTACTGGTATTAGGGTCCAAGTTACCAGTCGGTTCGTCGGCAATAAGCACTAACGGTTTGTTAACGATGGCACGGGCAATGGCGACACGCTGTTGTTCACCGCCACTCAAATCCTGCGGTAAATCATTAGCCTTATGGCCTAGCCCGACCATATCGAGTACGGAGGCAACCCGTTCTTTAATAACACTCGGTTTTTCTTCAATTACTTCAAGAGCAAAGGCGATATTTTCCGCTACCGTTTTATTCGGTAAAAGGCGGAAATCCTGGAATACGATGCCTAAACGGCGACGTAAATACGGAATTTTCCGTTTCTTCAAATGAGATACTTCCATGTCATTTACGATAACGGTTCCCGAATCAGGTACTACTTCATGTGATAATAGTTTGATAAACGTGGATTTCCCAGCCCCACTAGGACCACAGATAAGTACAAACTCACCCTTCTCAATATGTATAGTTACGTCATCCAAAGCCAGCGAGCCATTGTCGTACACTTTGTTGACATAGTTAAATTGAATCATTGATTAACTTCCTTTACTATTTTCGTTCAATTGCTGTTTTTGCAGCACTCACGATATCTTCAGCAGTAAGGCCGTATTTGGCCATCAACTCTTTAGGTGTACCGGATTCACCGAATGTATCTTTAGTGCCTATACGAATAACAGGTACAGGTGCGAATTCTGTTACTACTTCGGCTACGGCAGCACCTAAACCACCATAAATATTATGTTCTTCAGCCGTTACAATAGCACCGGTTTCTTTGGTCGCTTTAACGATAGCATCTGCATCAATCGGTTTGATGGAGGCCATGTTTAATACGCGAGCTTTAACATTTTGTTCAGCCAATAATTTAGCAGCCTGCACAGCAGGACCTACCAAAGCCCCGCAAGCAATGATGGTAACATCAGTACCTTCAACCAATTGTGCAGCTTTACCCGGTGTAAATTCATAACCTTCCGGTGTCACATCATCAACACCGGCACGGCCTAAACGTACATATACAGGGCCTTCATAATCAGCTGCCCATTTGATAACGGCTGTTGTTTCAGCTTCATCGGCAGGAACTACAACCTTCAAATTAGGAATGGCACGCATGCAGGCAATATCTTCAAGACTTTGGTGAGTCGCACCGTCTTCGCCAACGGTAATACCGGCATGAGTGGCACAAATTTTTACATTTAATTTAGGATAACATACAGCATTACGCACTTGTTCAAAAGCACGGCCTGTAGCAAACATAGAGAATGAAGATACGAACGGAATTTTACCGGCCGCTGCCAAACCGGCTCCGACGCTGATTAAATTCTGTTCCGCAATCCCAACGTTAAAGAAACGATCCGGATAGGCTTTTTTAAAGTTATCCGTTTTAGTGGATTTAGATAAATCCGCATCCAATACGACTATATTTTTATTAGCGGCACCAACAGCCACCAAGGCATTACCATATGCTTCACGTGTTGCTTTACCCATCTTACACCTCCAACAATTCGGCTACGAATTTTTCATATTCTTCAGCGGACGGTGCTTTACCGTGCCAACCGGCCTGGCCTTCCATTTCCTTAATGCCCTTACCTTTAACGGTGTTCATAACAACAGCCGTCGGTTTATCGGTACAAGCTTTAGCTGCTTCAATGGCATTATGTAATTCATCAAGGTCATGGCCGTTAACTTCAATTACATTCCAGTTGAATGCTTCAAATTTAGGTGCGATCGGTAATGGAGACATTACTTCACGAATGTCGCCGTCAATTTGAAGACCGTTGAAATCGATAAAAGCAGTAAGATTGTTAAGTTTATAGAAACCGGCAAACATAGCGGCTTCCCAAACCTGACCTTCTTCCAATTCACCGTCACCGAGAACGGCAAATACGCGATAGTCTTTTTTATCAATACGACCGGCCAACGCCATGCCGCAAGCCGCACTGATGCCTTGACCCAAAGAGCCGGTGGACATATCAACGCCCGGTGTATGTTTCATATCGGGATGGCCTTGTAACATGCAATCAATTTTACGCAAATTTTCCAATTCAGCTTTGTCAAAAAATCCTTTTTCAGCTAAAGTAGCGTATAAGGCCGGTGCCGCATGACCTTTTGATAATACAAAGCGGTCACGATTACCGTCTTTAGGATTCTTCGGATCCACATTCATTTCTACGTAATACAATAACGCCATGAGGTCCGCAATGGATAAAGAACCACCCGGATGACCCGATTTAGCGGCGGTTACGGCTTTGAGAATGCTTACGCGAATTGCAGTCGCCTTTTCTTGAACCAACGACTTCTGCTCAGCTGTTAATGTTGTCATAAAGACCCTCCATTCCTTTTAGGAAAATAAGTAACGCAGATTTTATATTCTAAACGAAATAATCGATATAAAACAATTATTATTGTAAACCTTTAACACAGTAATTGCCAGTATTGCCCGAAGCATAGCACAGCTACGGCTTCTATATTAGACTTTTATTTAGGCGTATCCAGCAAGGATAAAGCAATATGAGCGTTTTTAAGAGATTCCTCACGAAGCTTAACAATGCGTTGTACCACCTGTTGCTGTAACGCGGAGTTTTCAAGGAAACTTGCCGTTGATTCATAGATGGTATCACTGCTTACTTCGTCTAAAGTTCCTACCGGCTCTTGACCGATCATATGTAAGAAATTAGTAATCTTAGGATCATACGAAATTCCTACAACCGGCTTCTCCATTAAGGACGCAAACACCAAAGCATGTAAACGAACGCCAATTAAAACATCCATACAGCCTTCCAACGAAAGAAGCTCTGTTGTGTTGTACATGCGCTCCAGTACCACCGGCTCGCTTTTCATTAAACTCTTAATAGCCAAAGCCTCTTGCGTATCCGCCGGATGCTGCATCGGAATAAAGACTACTTGGGCTCCCAACTCCTCGTGTAAGCGATCTAATGCTTTAGCCAGTTCATTGCGATATGCTACAGAATGCTTCCAATTGCGAACCGACACCCCTACCCGATAACGTACACCGGATAACTGATACGGTTTGAGCAATCGTTTGCCGATAGTTTTATCAACAGGATGCATGGCAAGAACTGCGTCGGCAGTCACCTGAATCGGCACTTTGGTTACACCCATGTCGAGTAATTCTGCTTTAGAACGCTCGTCCCGAACCGTAATCACAGTCACCTTATTCAAAACCTGACCGACAATCTGGCGGGCGCGCTTACGACGCAACGGACCGATGCCCTGTGCATAGAGCATAACCCGCTTGCCGAAGCTGGTTGCCAACGTAATAATACTTAAATAATAATATAAGCTACGTTTACTCGTTACATCCTGCAATAAACTGCCACCACCGCTGATCAGTAAATCACAACGACCAATGGCATTTAAAATACCGAACATATCAAAACGTCCGATGGCCTTTACGCCGTGATTCGCTGCGGTATGTGCCGGATTTCCGGAAATAACGGTAATATCCGCATCCGGTACTACTTCCAGAATAGCCTCCAAAATGGCGGCCAACATGGCTTCATCACCTGCATTCCCGAACCCGTAATAACCGGAGATAACAAGTCTAGTCATTGGCTACCTCCCGTTTTTGTGCCCAAGAAATAATGTAGGCTAAAAAGCGGAATACTAAAATTGCCAGAACGCCGAAAATCAAGCCCAACCAAAGGCCGTCATAACCGCGGGCAATCGACATCATAACAGGTGTTCGTAAATGACAGAAAGTTTCTACCAAAGAACCAATACCGATAACGCCGGCAATAGTAAACACAAAATGTAAGACCATCGGCCAGCGACGTAAGAGTGCAAAGGAAGCCAACATCAAAGCCGGATGACCGATTAAAAATTCTTTTTCACGCGGACGTGCATACAATGTGTTCTCTAAGAAACGACGCAAAGCAATTTCAAAGCCGGGCACCGGAACTCCCGCCGTATGACCGCTGCGTCCTACGAAGACCCAAGCAACCATACCTAAGAGACCAAACACAATAATCATATAAATCTTAACATCCAAGATTAAGAAAGATTTCATGAAGTCACGACATTCAGGCCAAGAATCAACAGTTCGTCCCTGCCAAAGCGGAAATCGTTGCATATAGGCGATAACTGTTAATATGATTGGTGCCACGAATACCAACTTAACGCCTCGGAATAAGGCAAATTCCATAAAGAAACGTGTATTGCCAAGCATAGCGGCGATTAAGATACCGCCGATAGCGGCGATCAGAGCCGCACCGACAAGATAAATGCCTGCATCCAAAGTGGCACGCCATGGTCCCACTTTAGGACCTGCAGCCCGACGAAGCCAGCAATCCATAATAAGTATGATTGCCACTACCGGAGCCGCTATGGCTGTACTTAATGCCCAAATCTGCGTAATTAAGGTACCGCCGGTCACCGTATACAATACAACCGTAATCAAAAGCAAGGTAAAGTTTAATACCAGCTGACGATGCGTACGCATAGGCAAGAATAAATTAACCATAAACGTAAAGAGCGCTACTGCTCCGGCCATAGTCAACACAACAGCTATAGGACTTGGCGAGTATGGCGGATACACAGAAGCTCTGCCAAAGGTAAAGCCGCGATCTTCAAGTTTTTCTTTGAGCGACTTCATATAAGTAATGCTTGATTCCAAGGCCGTTTGATTGTCAACGCCTTCTTCGTAAATCGGCAATAAATTGAAACGAATATTACGTTCAATATCACTGATATAAAAACGCTGCGATACTTCTTCAGGCGGTAATTTTTTGAATTCATCCTTAGCAATCGTATACAAGCGTCCTACACTGTATTCATCGGCTACAGCCAAGTCATTATTAAACCCGACCTGATTTTCATACTGTAACTGGTTTACGGCTTCAATCCCTACAATCGGAATACGCAAATTATGCAAATATTCATTAGTAAGGCCGATATAATTAGGATAGCCAAGGGCCTCTTTACCAACAAAAACCATGCCTGTTATATTGGGAATACCGTCTAAGCGACTAAACACAAGATCTACATTTTCTTTCGTCACCTGCTTAAAATTAGTAGGTCGTACAATAACATCAAAACCCTGGCGACTTACTTCTTCAGCTTGTAAACGTGAGATGCTTAAATTCATATCCATCAGCGCCTCGTATGGCTGTGCCAATGCCAATACAGGGCCGCGATTCGAATACATAACGCCTACTTTGTCCTTACCTAAACGTTGTACCAAATCTTCGTGAATTTCTTTGAAGTAACCTTCTTTACCCGGATCCGCTACTATATATGTGTAACCCGGCTGAGGTTGAGGACCGTAGAATTGAAGAATAAATGCTTCTTCACCGGGATACACCAAAACTTCACCGGCATCACGTGCTTTGGCAAGGGTTCTGTCATAAATGGCCATCCCTGTAACACCCGCTTCTTTCAAAGCTTTAAGGGCATCCTCAGTACTTCTTTTTTCAAACGAAGAAGCTCTCAATACAGCATCATAGTCGACTATATTTTCAATCTGATTCTGTGCTTGCTCCACAGCATGACGCTGTTGTACCAGAAATAATCCGGCCAACAAACCGATAATAATAATCGCAATAAGGACTAAAGAATGTTTTCTCTCTTTTCTATTAGTTTCCTTCACAGTAACACCTTTCTTACTTACTTATCGGATTGACAAACAAATGAAGTTCTCCATTTTCTGTTTCAATGCGATCGGCTTTCACAGGAATTGGGAATTCCGCAAAGTCATAAACAGTAATTTGTTTTAATACAGAGGCATTCAAGCCACCGATGCCGGCACCGTTAATTTCAAAGCGCTGCGGTGAAAATACGAGTGCATTGTTTTTAATTTCCAATTTGCCTTTAATATTCGCAGTGCCTCTGACAAAGCCCATATCTACGGAACCGATAACTTCAATACCGTCGGAATTAATCACAACATCTTTAATAGATAAACCTTTGACAGCTTGTTCCATAAAGGTTTTTAAATCGGCAGACGTTACCGTACCTTCGATTTCACCCTTACCCATCTGCTGAATTTCCATGGTTTGATTCATAAATAAAGCAACCGGGCTGAATTCTAAATTATTTACGTCCATATGAACATCGGCAAAATTCAAGTTGCCCAATTTAACATTTTCTAAGACACCGCGCATAAGATCAACACGACCGCCAACCATGGCAATAGCCGGTGAAGATTCAATGCGTAACGAAATAGTTTCCGGATGCAATTTATTACTGATTTCTCGTTCCAGTTTGTTTGCCACAAAGCCCGGCAAAAAGAATTGTGCCGCTACTACCACAGCTACTATGACAATAACCAAAAAGGCGATAAACTTTTTCATCTGTGTAATCGTCTCCTATATTTTCAAATTAGCTTCTTTTTTCAAATAACCTTCCATAAAGGCATCTAAATTACCGTCCATAACGGACTGAATATTCCCCGTTTCCACACCGGTACGATGATCTTTGACCAAATTATACGGATGGAATACATAGGAACGAATTTGACTGCCCCATTCAATAGCTTGATAGGTACCGCCGATTTTTTCTTTTAACTCAGCTTGCTTTTCCAATTCCAACTCAAACAATTTGGCTCGTAATAATTTCAAAGCCTGTTCACGGTTCTGAATTTGAGAACGTTCGCTCTGACATTGTACTACGACACCGGTTGGAATATGCGTCATACGGATAGCCGAATCGGTTTTATTAATATGCTGACCGCCGGCACCGCTGGCACGATACGTATCGACACGTACATCCTTCATATCAAGATGAATATCTACCGTATCGTCAATTTCCGGCATAACATCAACCGCCGCAAAGGATGTATGACGTCTTGCATTCGCATCAAACGGAGAAATACGGACCAGACGATGTACCCCTTTTTCAGACTTCAAATACCCGAAGGCATTTTCACCCTTAATAAGGAATGTAGCGCTTTTAATACCGGCTTCATCGCCCGGTTGTTCATCCATCATAGTAATGGCAAAACCGTGCTGTTCCGCCCAACGCAAATACATACGAATCAACATGGATACCCAGTCTTGAGCTTCTGTACCGCCCGCACCGGCGTGGAATGTTAAAATCGCGTTATTTGTATCATACTCACCGCTTAAGAGGAGTAATACTTCACGCCGTTCCACTTCTTCCGTAATATGCTCTACCGAAGTCTTGAGTTCCGATTCCATAGAAACATCCTGCTCATCAATAGCCATTTCCAGCATAAGCTTTAAGTCTTCAATTTCGCTGACCAACGCTTTATAGCCTTCTACCGCATCTTTAAGCTGAGTTGCTTCTTGAGATATTTCTTTTGCCGAATCGGGATCATTCCAAAACTCGGGGTCACTCATTTTAACATCTAACGTAAATATACGATCTTCCTTCTGAGCGATGTTAAAGTGAATCCCTCATTCCATAAATTCGCTCCTCTAAATTGTCAATAGGGCCTTTTAAATCCTCTAACAATCTATTCACCTCTTTCTAATATTTCTTACCAAAAGCAGAAAATGGCCGTGCCGAAATATCTCCCGGCGACGAACCATTCTGCGTTTTCTAATCTACATTTTGTGGTTCCAACACATCATCATGATGGGTTTGCGCATTGGCCAGGGGATCGGCAGCTGATTCTTCTTCAATCACATTGTCATTCAATTCAATACGAATGCGATAGAGATACATAATCGTATCTTCCTGAATGGCTTCAATCATAGCTTCAAACATATCATAAGCTTCAAATTTGTATTCAACAAGCGGATTTTTCTGACCGTATGCACGAAGGCCGATACCTTCACGCAACATATCCATCGAATCAAGATGTTCCATCCATTTGCTATCCACAACTTTAAGCATTACTGCTTTTTCGAGTTCACGCATATTGGCTTCACCAATAAGCTGTTCTCGTTTATTATATTCTTCATGCGCAATATCAAGTAATCGTTCTTGCAATTCACCGCGGCCCAAATCTTCCATTTCAGCCACTGTAAGCTGTCCCGGTTCTAAGAAGAAAAGCTCTAAATGTTTCAATAGACCTTCATAATCCCATTCTTCCGGATATAATTTTTCATCGGCATATTGATTCATAGCTTTAATTGCTAATGAATCAACCATTTCCATAATGGTATCACGCAAAGAATCATTGCCCAAAATTTTGCGGCGTTGGTCATATAATACTTCACGCTGCTGGTTCATAACATCGTCATATTCCAAGATATATTTACGAATATTGAAGTTATGATTTTCTACCTTCTTCTGAGCTCGTTCAATGGATTTGGTAATCAAGGAATGTTCAATCGGTTCATCCTCTTCCATGCCGAGTTTGTCCATCATGCCGGAAATATTATCGGCACCGAAAATACGCATCAAGTCGTCTTCCAAGGATAAGAAAAACTGACTGGAGCCCGGATCGCCTTGACGACCGGAACGACCGCGCAACTGATTGTCGATACGGCGGCTTTCATGACGTTCTGTACCCAAGATATGGAGACCACCAAGTTCTGCCACGCCTTCACCTAAGGAAATATCCGTACCGCGACCGGCCATATTGGTAGCGATAGTTACCATACCGCGTTGACCGGCATTGGCTACAATTTCCGCTTCTTTTTCATGATGTTTGGCATTCAATACATTGTGTGGCACTCCGCTCTTAAGAAGCATGTCACTCAATTGTTCGGATTGTGTAATCGAAGTAGTACCTACCAATACAGGTTGTCCTTTCTTATGGCGTTCTACTACATCTTTAACAACCGCCTTATATTTAGCCTTCTTAGTTTTGAAAATTAAATCAGGCAAATCTTTACGTAACAACGGACGATTTGGCGGAATTTCATATACTTCCAAACCGTAAATGTTGTTAAATTCCTGTTCTTCCGTCTTAGCTGTACCTGTCATACCGGCTAATTTATCATACATACGGAAATAGTTCTGGAAGGTAATGGATGCCAAAGTCTGACTTTCGCGTTCAACTTTGAGACCTTCCTTAGCTTCGATAGCTTGATGCAAGCCATCAGAATAACGACGGCCGAACATCAAACGGCCGGTAAATTCATCGACAATAACAACCTGACCGTCTTTTACTACATAATCTTTGTCACGATGCATCATAGCATACGCACGCAACGAAGCATTTAACAAGTGATTCAATTCCAAGTTAGCCGAATCATATAAGTTTTCGATTTTAAGCATTTTTTCGACCTTTGCAATCCCCGATTCCGTAGGTGCAATAGTTTTTTGCTTTTCATCAATCGTATAATCTTCGCCGGCTACCAATTGCGGTACTACCTTGGCTAACGTATAATAGCTGTCCGTGGAGCGTTCCCCCGGACCGGAAATGATGAGCGGTGTACGTGATTCATCGATGAGGATGGAGTCAACTTCATCGACAATTGCATAATTCAATGGCCGCTGTACCATCTGCTCTGCATGGATAACCATGTTATCACGCAAATAGTCAAAACCGAATTCATTGTTAGTACCATACGTAATATCAGAAGCATAGGCCAATTTACGTTGGTTATAATCGAGATTGGCTACAATAAGACCAACGCTTAAGCCAAGAGCCCGATATAATTTACCCATCCACTCGCTGTCACGCTTAGCCAAATAATCATTGACCGTAACAACATGTACGCCTTTACCGGTTAATGCGTTCAAATAAACCGGCAATGTAGCCACCAAAGTTTTACCTTCACCGGTACGCATTTCTGCAATATTACCGCGATGCAAAGTAATACCGCCGATAAGTTGCACATCAAAATGGCGCATGCCGAGCACGCGCTTCGAAGCTTCACGAACAACCGCAAAAGCTTCCGGTAAAATATCATCCAATGTTTCACCGTCAGCTAAGCGTTTCTTAAACTCCTGTGTTTTTGCAGCCAACGAACTGTCGCTCAAACTGCTAAAACTTGGCTCCAAGCCATTAATTTCGTCCACGATGGTACGCATTTTTTTAATCTCGCGTGCACTGTTATTACCAATTAATCGTTGTATAAAATCAAACAAATATCTCAACTCCTTAGGTCTGTATATTCTCTTATATACATATTCAATTAATTATATCACAAAGTTTCTAAAAAAACCAAAATATACAATTGAAGTCATAAGCTTTTTACATATTATATACCTAAGTATGACTAAATATATACATATTTTCAAAACATCTGTTTCAACTGAAAATACCCGGTACAGGATCCAAGGTAATTAAGCTTTAAAAATAATAATAACCCTCTCAACTGAAAGGGTCATTATTATTCTATTCGACAATTTTCATTGTGTAATTATGACTTTTTATTTGTTTTCGGGCACGTACCATAAACCGTTATTATGTGTCTTCATGTATTCTTTGAATTCAGGAGAATTGTACGCATCTTTCAAATCTTTAGCCCACTGGGTATCTTTGTTTTTGTCCAATACAACAAGCTGTAAGAGCAAGTATGGTAAAATATCTTCTTTCATCAAAGCAGTGGAAGGATCAATCTTGGCATTATATACGATAGCGCCAGTAATTACAATGTACGCAAAGTCGGTACGAACGGACGGAATCGTTAAGGATTTCATTTCTACAAAATTAAGATGATGCGGATTTTCGATAATATCGGCTTTGGTTACCGTAGCTAAATCTTTATTAGGATCAAGCTTGATAAGACCTGCTTTTTGGAGCAAAGCATACGCACGAGCCGTATTGGAAGCATCATTCGGAACAGCAATGCTATCGCCGTCGGCCACTTGGCTCAACTGAGTTTTGGAGCCAGGATAAATACCGGCCGGTACAGTCGGAATCGGAGTCAAAGCTACCAAATGACCGTTTTGTTTTTTATTGAAGTTGTCCATGTACGCCGTATGCTGTTCAACGTTGAAGTCAACTTCCCCGTCATTTAAGGCTACGTCGGCCTGAAACAAGTCGGACATGTCACGAGCTGTAATTTTATACCCTTTCTTTTCCATAATTGGTTTAACAGCTTGTTCAAAAAGCTCCGAATAAGGGCCCTGCGATTTACTGAATACCAAATCTTTTTTGTCTGCCGATGAGGAATCATTACCGCAACCGGCTAATAATACGGCGCCTAATACAGTGGCCGCCAACAACACACCAATTTTCTTAAAACGTTTTAAATTCATAATACCCCTGCTTTCTTTTCTCAACGATTACGCATCTTAAATGCGAAATGATTACCCGCAGTTTGAATAATCTGAACAAAAATAACAAGCACAACTACAGTAAACAACATGAGTGGGAAATTTAAGCGTTCATACCCGTAAGTAAGCGCCAAATCACCAACCCCGCCGGCACCGATAGCCCCGGCCATCGCCGTAGCTCCGATAAGACCGATTGTCCCGGTCGTAACCGATAAAATTAAGGATGCTTTTGCTTCCGGCAAAATAAAATACCAAACAAGCTCAAAGTTTGAAGCACCCATGGCTTGTGCGGCTTCGATAATCCCCCTTGTCTACATTGAGTAACGAATTTTCAAATAAACGCGTTAAATACGGTGCAATAAAAATAACGAGCGGAACTAACGCGGCCGTCGTACCGATACGGGTGCCGATTAACAATTTCGTTAACGGCAAGATAAATACCATCAAAATGATAAAAGGCACACTGCGAATAACGTTCACTATCGTATTAACAACAGCAAACACATAATTATTTCTTAGAATACCGTCCTTATTTATCAAAACTAAGATGACGGCTAAGATAAGACCGATAATGGATCCGATTATGAGCGACACAAATACCATATACAAGGTTTCTTGAGCCGCCAAGATAATCTGTTCATTAGGTACTCCCAAATCAGGCATCATAATGTAATCACCTCACATTCAAGTCCTGCGTCACACATATATTTTTTAGTTGCCCCAATTTCTTCGGGAGCCCCGGTTATCTGTAAAATAAAAATCCCCAATGCAGAATCCTGTAACTGATTAACCGATGCAAAAACGATATTGGTTTCAACATTAAATTTATGATTCACTTCGTAAATAACATTTTTAGTCACCATGTCACCTAAAAAGCGTAACTTCACCAACTCATATGGTCTTGTTTCGGCTTTTAGCTGAGCTACGATATTATCCGGAATACGTTCCGGAATAACCGTCTGCACAAAACGTTTGGTCATACTTTGGGTCTGATGACTGAATACATCGAGCACCGTGCCCGTTTCAACAACACAACCATGTTCCATGACGGCTACCCGATTACAAATTTTCTGAATTACGTTTATTTCGTGCGTTACCAATAAAATGGTAATGTTAAATTCTTTGTTGATTCGTTTTAACAACTTCAAGATGGCTTCCATTGTTTCCGGATCCAACGCACTGGTTGCTTCATCGCAAAGTAAGATTGACGGATTGGTAGCCAGCGCACGGGCAATCCCGACACGTTGCTTCTGACCGCCCGATAATTGTGTCGGATACGCATTGGCTCGGTCCGGTAAGTTTACAAACTCCAATAACTCTTTAACGCGTTTTTCGATCTCATCTTCCGACACTTTATTCAAACGTAACGGAATGGCAATATTGTCATACACTGTCTTAGAGTTCAACAAATTAAAGGACTAGAAAATCATACCGATGCCTTTACGAACTTTGCGTAACTCATTATGCGACAATTCATTAATGTTAACACCGTCAATGAGAACTTCACCGGCGGTCGGTTCTTCCAATGCATTTACCATACGCAATAATGTTGACTTCCCGGCTCCGCTAAAGCCGACAATCCCGAAGATATCACCGTCTTGAACTGTTAATGATACATCTTGTAAGGCTCGGACATGTTGCTTTTTTATCACAAACTCTTTATCAATATGTCTGAGTTCAATCATAAAATCCCCCCTATTGTATAAAAAAAGGCCTACCGCCTCCATGACAGAGGCGGTGGCCCGCGGTTACACTCTGTTTACAACCGTATAATTATAAAATGCATTATCGATTGCACTCAAATACCATAACGACGGTTCAACGTGAACACCTACAATTATTTCAGCATTCCCACTCACAAAGGCATTTCGTGCCAACTACACCGTAATCAACTCTCAACCAAGGTTTATCTCTCTGTTCGGTTCATTGAACGTACTTGTTTTGATCATCGTGTTTATATATGCATTTAACTCATAATCTAAAGAATACTGTTATAATAGGTATTAAGTGAACTGTTGTCAAGTCCAATTTTATTAAAAACTCATATAAAAATAACTGACGATTAGTAAAAATCATAATGAAGATAGCTCTATACCGAATCCTATAAATCAGAACCTTCTGACATTCAGTCTTAAACAAAATCTCCAGATAAACAAAAAGCTGTAGCAGATCATGAACTCACAATCTGCTACAGCTCATTATATATTCAGTTATCTAAACGTCCTATGGTGTTCTCCCTAAGGAGTGACCATTAAACCTCCGGCTCAATTAAACCATAGGAACCGTTTTTACGGCGATATACTACATTCATAACTTCAGTTTCTGCATTGTAGAACATAAAGAAGTCATGACCAACCAAATTCATTTGCATAATAGCTTCTTCCACACTCATAGGTCGAATAGCAAAATGTTTGCGGCGAACAACGCTGATTTCTTCTTCTTGAACAGGTACTTCCGGTACATAAGCATCCGGTTTGAAGCCTGCTTCTTTCTTGAATCGACGTGCCAAACGAGTTTTATATTTATGAATCTGACGAACAATCTTATCGACTACTAAATCGATAGATGCATACATATCTGTATTCGATGCTACACCGCGAAGTACAATACCTTCAACGAAACAAGTTAATTCAACTACACGATTTTCTTTTTCTACTGAGAGCACAGCTTGTACATCAAATGGTGCATCGAAATAACGAGCAAGCTTATCTACACGTTTTTCCAAATACTCACGAAGAGCCGCAGTTACTTCTAAATTCTTACCTCTTACTGTTACTTTCATATGAAACACCCTTTCTTCCCAAGTTCTAAACTTCGAACTTGTTTCTATGTTTATATAATTCTCCGTAGGTGTGCAAAAGTCCTCTTTATTTTTTGAAAAATTTTTAAATTTTTTATTAAATTTTTACAAACTTCGATAGCATCGATAAATACTGCATTTCTCTATCTTTTCAATATCAGGCAAATCGAATAAAGGTACAGATCAAAACATTCTCGTAAAATATCTGTCATAATGCAGGCAAATAAAAAAGACCGGCCGAAGCCGATCTCTCAGTGTAGTTATTTATGCTTTAGTGACATTCGTAGCCTGTGGGCCGCGAGGTCCGTCAACGATTTCAAAGTTTACTTCTTGACCTTCGTTCAAGGATTTGAAACCATCTTCCTGAATCGCGGAGAAATGTACGAATACATCGCCACCGTCTTCTCTTTCAATAAATCCATAACCTTTTTCTGCACTGAACCACTTAACTTTACCGAGCATAAAAAATTCCTCCTAAAAAATCCCTGCATTAGAGTACTTATGATACCCTTCAATAATGTTAGCACAGAGAGTATTAAAAAACAAGTTTATTATGCTGTATATGCATTATAAGTATACATACAATTATTTATGGCTCCATTATGCAAAAGTAAACATCTTGTTAATTATTTAGTAAAGATTTTTAACTAATAATGAGTGAGAAATACCCATACAGACTAGATTTATCACGATTTTAAATTTTAAAAATCAAATACTCATAGATTATATTTCTGATTTGATAAATTTTAAAACTCACTGCTATTTAGTCATAAATTATTAAAATTTATTCATCGCAGAACTCATTAAATAACGCCCTTAATTAAGGGCGTTATAATATAGTTATAAAATTTTCGACAAGAATAACTGAGTTCGTTCATTTTTCGGATGCTCAAACACTTCTGCCGGCGTACCTGCTTCAAGAATCTTGCCTTCATCTACAAATAACACGCGAGTCCCCACTTCTTTGGCAAAACCCATTTCATGAGTTACCACAACCATGGTCATGCCCTCTTTAGCAAGACTTTTCATAACATCAAGTACTTCGCTTACCATTTCCGGATCAAGTGCCGAGGTTGGTTCGTCAAAGAGCATCACTTTAGGTTTCATCGCCAAAGCACGAGCAATAGCTACACGTTGCTGTTGACCGCCGGATAATTGTTGCGGATATGAATCGGCTTTATCTCGCAAACCGACTTTGGCCAATAACTCAAGGGCAATTTCTTCCGCTTCGGCCTTAGAAATTTTACGAATTTTCTGCGGTGCCAAGGTAATATTATCAAGCACCGTCATATGCGGAAATAAATTAAAACGTTGGAACACCATGCCTACTTCGGCACGCACATTATTAATGTTCTCTTTTACATTTAAATTCATACCGTCTACGATAACATCACCGGAGGTCGGTTCTTCCAAATAATTCATGCAACGCAAAACGGTACTTTTACCGGAACCGGACGGTCCGATAATAACAACCACTTCTCCACGTTCCACATGAAGATTAATCCCTTTAAGGACATCGTTTTTCCCAAAACTTTTATAAACATCAATCATCTTAATCATTTGATATTATATCTCCTTTCAAGGAATGCAACTAATTGCGAAATACTTAATGTCATAATTAAATAAATAATCGCAACGGCTGTCCAAATTTCAAAGGAGCCGTAAGTTCTGGCAATAATCAACTGACCGCGACGAGTCAATTCTTCAAAACCGATAACCGATACCAAGGAAGTATCTTTCATCATGGCAATGAATTCGTTACCGAGCGGCGGAATAATCGCTTTAAATGCTTGCGGCATTACGATATAACGCATCGTTTGCCCCCAAGTGAGGCCTAAGGAACGGCCCGCTTCCATCTGCCCTTTATCAATCGATTGAATCCCGGCACGGAAGATTTCGGAAACATAAGCACCGGAGTTAATACTACAAGCCGTAACAGCTGCTACATACGGATTGATGGACTGACCGATAACCATTGGCAATGCAAAATAAATCATAAAAATCTGAACCAACAGCGGTGTACCGCGGAATAATTCTACATAACATTTAACCAATAAGCGAACAATTCTAAAACGTGACAAATTGGCCAACGCGGCAATCATACCAATGAAGAAACCGCAACCTACTGCCATTACCGTAATTTGAATCGTAATGACCGCCCCTTGTAAGAGAATCGGTATATTATCCCAAATTAAACTCCAATCGAAACTCATAACTAACCCTTTCCTTATTACTAATACTTACCAATCACTGTATACTCCAAAGCACCATATATTACCGAGTAATATTTATACTGTTTTATATGCTTACGCTATTATAGATGTATTTTTATACAATGTCAATAGTTATTTAATCATATTTTGGTAAGCATCGGCCAATCGTGAAACGGCCTCCGTTAATTCGTCCGGCTTAAGCCCCGTAAAGTTGAGTCGCACGAAACCTTGTTTCTGCGGTTTTACAAAAAACGGTGTTCCCGGAATCGCTAAAACACCTGCTTTAATAGCATATTGGAAAAATTCATACTCATTCAAACCGGCCGGCAAAGCAAGCCATAAGAAAAAGCCCCCTTCCGGTACAGTAAATGTAAAATCCGGCAATTTATTTTGCAATCCCTTTACCAAAGTATCACGACGTTCTTTATAAACCTTATTCATTGACGACACATGGTCATCGTAAGAATATATATTCATAAAACCGGCTGCTATTGCATGATCCGGTAAAGAACTGTGAATATCGGCGCACTCCTTAACGAGTGACAATTGCGTAATAATGGTTTGCTGAGTTGCTACCCAGCCGATACGAAGGCCCGGGCTTAACGTTTTGGAAAGGCTCCCCATGAAAAGAACTTGCCCCTTCGTATCATAAGAGGCCAATGCTTTATGATATTCACCGGTATACGTAATTTCACCATATGGATTATCCTCTAATATAATTACATTATATTGAGAGACTAATTCCATAAACTGTCGGCGTCGTTGATCTGACCAACAAAGCCCCGTCGGATTCTGATAATCGGGAATTACGTAAACTGCTTTAATTGATGAGTCTTCTTGAAGTGCTTTCGCCAATAAATCCAGATCCATGCCTTCGTCATCACAAGGAATGCCTTTTAGAGTGGCGCCTGTCATAGTTAAGCAGTTTTTGGCATCAATAAAGGTAGGATCTTCCACCAAAACAGTATCACCCGTTTCCAAAAACAAACGAGCCGCCATATCCAGCGACTGCATAGAGCCGCTGGTAACTTGAATAGCATCCGGCGAAATTTGAATGCCGTATTTAGTCATGATTTGACTCAGATGTTGACGCAAACCAAAACCGCCTAAACTATCGCCGTATTGCAATACATCACGGCCTTCAGCTTTAAATACTTGTGCCGCCACATGACTCAATTCATCAACAGGAAATAATTCCGGTGCCGGTACTCCTTCACCGAGTGATAAAATGCCCGGTACTGCTTTAGCCTCATCTTTTAACGCGGCAATGGCAGAACGCTCTAATTGTAACGCCCGTTTCGCATATAATGTTGAAAAATCCATTTTTATCACCTGTCTATATATAATGTCATATTATATTACTGAATATCACCGAACCATTTTTGCTGCAATTTATCATATTCGCCGTTAGCTTTTAATTTTTCAAAAGCAGCATTCATCTTATCGAGCAACTCTTTATCATCATTACGCACAGCAATAGCAACAGTATGATCTTGCAAGCCAACCGGTACAATTTTTAAATCTTTCATATTCAGTTTCTGGATATAATATTTTGCTACCGGTTCATCAAGCATAGCAATTTGAATATTACCACCTTCTAAATCTTGTAACATTGTAGAAATAGCGTCAAACTCTTTAACCGTAGTACCTTGTTTGCTCTGAGCTAACATGGCGCCGGTAGTACCGATTTGAGCACCAACCGTTTTTCCGGCAATATCCGATTCACCGTTTACATTATTGGTGTCTTGACGGACAACCATAACGAGTTTCACATGATAATACGGTTCCGTAAAATTAACTTTAGCTTCTCGCTCTTTGGTCACTACAAGACCGGAGGCAATAGCATCAATCTGTTTACTTTGTAAAGCAGGAATTAAACCGTCAAACGGAAGGCTTACGAACTTTGCTTCATAGCCCATTTCTTTGGCTAACGCATTACTTAAATCTACATCAAAACCTTTATACGTATGATCTTCAGCATATTCAAACGGCGGATAGGTCGTTTCCGCACCAAACGTCAAAACTTTTTTGTCAGAACTTGTGTCACTTCCGCAACCCGCTAAAACACCAGCCGCAATGCCCACTGCCATTACTAGGGTTAACCCTTTTTTCCAATTCATAATGTTCCTCCTCATTCTAGAAACCATTTACAAACTACTGTAACAGTACATTTTTATACTATCATGTTACATAACAATTTAATACTACTATTTTAAAAATGACTTCCAAGACTATTACGAATATCACCGCTATTTCATTCTTCTAAGATTTTGGCAATCGTTTCGACTTATCTGTAATTATATACAAAAAGTACTATACTAAATATGTTTACTTCAGTATTGCTAAACATTTTATCATAGTACTTCCTGTTGCTCAAATCTATTAGCTAAGGTTAATTAGAGCCATATATACTATCTGCGAATTAATCTGATTTCAATCAGTTACCGGGCCATTCAGTCGGCATATCGGCTGGTGCATCAGTTTTAAACCATTTCTGGTAAATCGCATTCAATTCGCCATCTTTTTTCATTTCGGCCAATGCTTTATTTACAGCTTCCTGTAATTGTTTATTATTTTTAGCAAATGCGAAACCAAAATATTCTTTCGTATTAGGATATGGAATTACTTTTACATCGCCTTGATGTTTAGATGCATAATATTGCGCTACCGGTAAATCAAGAACAGCTGCGTCTACGCCGCCTTTATTAAGTTCTAATAAAGCATCACTGCTGTGATCAAACTGTTTTAACTTTGCATTGGCAATCTTGGCAGCTAAATCAGCACCGGTTGTGCCCATCTGAACGGAAATATTTTTACTTTGTAAGTCTTCTAAGGTATTAATTGGCGAGTTGCCTTTAACTACTACAGCTATACCGGATTCATAGTAAGGAGCTGTAAACAATACTTTTTCAGATCTTGCTTTGGTAATCGTCATACCGGATACTGCCATGTCGATATCTTTGTTACCAAGACTGGGAATCAACGCATCAAATGCTACGTTTTTGAACTGCACATCAGCGTTCATCTTTTTAACAATTGCTTTTACCATATCGATATCGAAACCGGTTAAATCCTGAGAACTTTCGTCCTTGAATTCAAACGGTACGAATGTTGCATTAGTACCTACTTTAATAACTTGTTTGCCATTAACAGCTTGACCGCTGTTCGAATCACTGCCGCAACCGGCTACCAAAGCCCCCATGGCCAAAACCGCCATACCCGTTAACATAATTTTCTTCATCTTCTGCGTAAACATAATTCCAGCTCCTACTCTTCTTCTTGTATAATCATGAATTCAAACTCTCTCTCAACTGAGTTTCTCTAACTGGTATGACATGATTATACATAACCTTGCATAAATAGTCAATAGGAAAATGCATAAAAATTCAGATTTTTTTGTATAAAAATAAAGACAGCCCGAAAGCTGTCTTTATATATACGGCTGACCTGGTCTTTGCCCCCACACTCGCCTACTGGAAGGTTCGCTCCTAAGCCCGTGGCTCCCCACTACTACTCCTCTCGATTTTATCGGTAGGTCTTACATCTAAGCCGCACCATGCTCATAATGTCGTTGCACTACTTACGTGGATCGTTTTGCCTGCGACTGGCCTCGACTTTCAACCACAGACCCGTATGAAGAAATTATACGCAAAGAAAATTACTTTGTCTATGCAAAAATGATATGACAATTTTTTTATTTTCCTTGATACTTTAGATAACGAAAGTATTCTATCTTTACAATTCCTTTACTTACCGTATTCTCTTTTATATTATCAAAAAGCAATCATACATCTTTCAATTTTTCAACAATTAACTATACATAGATAGCAACATCAACCTATACCAAAAAATCGCAGAATATTGTATAATGTGTTTACTTGTTAAATGGGGACATAAAGGGAAGGACTCAGTATTATGTTTATGTTATCTTTAATGCAGCCATCGGGCTTATATGAATTGGAGAAAGATAGCCTTGAGGCTATCAGTGCCCAACTACTGCAGATGATTCGCATGAAAAGCTACGAGCTATATACACATTCCATTAATGTGACGAACTATTCTGTCAGCATTGCAGCAAAATTGGGACTACCGGCCAACGAAATAGAACAAATCAGACATGGCGCATTATTGCACGACTTGGGTCTTATTATGATGCCCTCTACTGTTTTAAAAAAAGCGCCGTTCTTTAATCGTCAGGAATTATCTAAATATCGTCAACATCCGGCAAACGGGGCAAACATGATTGAAAATTATCCTTGTTGTCAATCGATTATCCCCTACATCCGCTACCATCATGAACGTTGGGATGGTTCGGGATTTCCTAAACACTTATGCGGCAGTAATATTCCGTTAGGTGCTCGCATTATTGCAATTGCCGATTATTATGATTCCGCAATTAATCCGTCAACGGAATCTTGGTCGAAAAGTAAAAAAACCGCAAAACAGGAATTGTTCAGCGGCTCCGGTATTTACTTCGACCCTGACTTAGTCAAAGCCTTTATTGAAATTATCGGCTAATACACAAAATACGCCTACATGATCGTTCATATAATATAAGCCCAATGACAAACAGCTGCCCTCGCAGCAAAAGAAAACAGCCAAGCAATTGGCTGTTTTTTTGTACTTATTTTCAGCTTATATATATTTAACATTATATAGTTAAATATACAAAACTTTATTGAGTTAGGTTTTAAGTAATTTTATACTGTTCATTTTTAAAACAATCTCATAGCATTCTCTCCTATACACTCTTTTCTTAATTTCTGTTTGTGATATACTCAATTCAAATATAACGTTATACCATCCCGTCATATGAATTAAAAATGAGTTTTATATCAATTATTATATTAACCCTCATATATCAAAATGATAACATAAAGCTATAAAGAGCAGTATCTTATATATTTGTTAAAAAGAAGGGAGCATGAAATCAATGAATAAATACTTAAAATACTGTAAAGGATTCTTCTTAATATATCTCACTTCCCTGTTCTTGTTTGGTTGCGGACTTGGCAGTGATACAATTACTACCGGCTACTACAAGGATGTGTCTATTAAGGCCAACGGCGAATTTATCATCAAAGATAAAGTAGATGATGAACTAGCAAAAAAGGCGGTATATATTACTATGTTGAAGTCGGTAAAGACGGTGCCTCCAAAGACAAAGTAACAAGTATTACTGCAAAGGCCGGCGGGATCCCTATCGATATCATGTGGAAAAGTGCCCAAAGGAACGAACCTTTTGCCCTAATGAGCAAAATTTCCATTGATTACGGTCAAGAGGGCTATATAAAAGAAACCTATGAAATGGAAGACGGTAAAAAAGGACTTGGAGTCGACGGAGAATCATCGGTACGTTATAAAATTTCCCAAGATGGTGAAAATAAAGGAAAAATAGAAAGAATTTATTTCTATAATGACTAAGGTGATAATGAAGTAACTAATAAATTAGACCAAGCTACTATTTCATATAATAAAAACAGTCAAATTAATGAAATTACTTATCTGGATAAAAATGGGGATAAATCCACAAATAGATTGGAAGCCGATAAATTAGGATTTATTTACGAAAAAGAAAAACCGGAAGTGCTTACCGCCTTAGAGATTAGAGATCATAATGGCACTCCAATTAATAATAGATGGGGGTTTTCTCGTGTCACCTATGAATATGATAACGCGGGTCATGTTATTACAACTAAAGCATTAAACAAAAATGGAGAGCTTGATGGTAATGCTCCGAAAAGTTCTTTATATGACATTAGTGATACAAACACACTCACATTACTAACTTCAAATATCAAACAGGGTTTATTCACCAGCGGACCTGAAATTAGATATACATATGATGATAAACATAGAGGACCGGTGAAAATTGGCTTCTTTGGTATCGATGGCTTACCAACCACTCTTGAAAGCGGGCTAAGAGGAGTCGCCGCTTTCAACATAACCTATGACGAAAATGATAACATTACCAGCTTAAAACTCATTGGGACCAACGGCCTAAGTATCTCTCCCGATACCGATAGAAAAAGTGAGCCCGACGAAATAAAAATGGAATATGACAATAAAGCAAATATAATTAAAATTTCCTTTTTTAAAAACGGTGAACCTATTCCTAGATCCTATCGTTATCAAAGAGAGGATGAAACAGCTGTTGCTTCTATTAGTTTTCAATTTGATGAGCAGCGACATGTAACAGAGGTAAGATATTTCGATAAAAACGGAGCTCCTACATATAGAACTACACGTAGAGGTAACCTTCAATATTACGGTGTCAAATTTAATTTCGTAGATAATAAATATGTTCCTACATATTATCTTGACTCACAAGGAAATGAACTCTGAAAAATTTAGCGAATGTGCTGATTTCCTAAAGTTTTCATCACTTTAATTTCAATAATTATAATCCCTCAGCTTAAATCAATTTTAAATCATGTACTGAAATTATACTATCACTCCTATTACTATATAATACAATACTATAAACTCAGTACCGATTAAATGAAAACACCGTGAACAAAAAAATTCGCGGTGTTTTCTTATTATATAAATTATAAAGATTAAGTAATTAAATTAAGAATAAAAGAATATATATTTTCTTTTTTGGCACTGAATAAACGTTAATATTCTAATAATTGTCATGTTAACCGGCATATTTCAACATGATAATATTAAGACATAATATACCTTATCTCATACGTCAATAAAAGAAAGGAATATGAAATTTATGGGTAGATACGCGAAGTACTGTAAGGGATTATTATTGGTATGCCTCTCTTCCCTGGCGTTAGTCGGCTGTGATTTTGGCAGCGATACGCTTACAACAGGCTACTACAAAGATGTTGGTATTCGAGCCAATGGCGAATTTGTTGTCAAGAATAAAATAGAGGATGACAAAGCAAAAAAGGTGATACATATTTCTATGTTGAAATCGGTAAAGACGGTGCTACCAAAGATAAAATAACCAGTATTACGGCAACCAACGGCGGCATCCCTATTGATATTCATTGGAAAAATGCCGAAGGCAATGAATCTATAGCCGAAATGAGTAAGGTTACTGTTGACTATAGCCAAGAAGGCTATATCAAAGAATCCTATGAAAAAGTAGATGGCGATAAAGGTCGTGGGATAAACGGCGAATCATCGGCTCGCTACAAAATCGCTCAAGACGGCGAGAATAAAGGAAAAATAGAAAGAATTTATTACTACAATTAAAACGGCGACAACGAATTATACATATACTTGGGTAGTTCATACTGATGGAACCATGGAAATTCTTCGACCAAAAGGTAAAAATTCCAGCTATTACTATACAGTAAGTAACGTAAATATTAATTCAAACGGAACCGGCTCATTACGGATTGAGATGACCAACAAAGAAACAAATAAATCTCTTACACCTGATACATTAAACTTCACAAATATCAATCGTTTTGAGTTCACCGATGGCGGCTATCCGTTTGTACGTCAAAGCAACTAGTAATATTCAATAAAATAAAGACAACCATTTAAGAAAATCTCAATTAATTAAATTAAGTTTTTCTTAAAACAAAAATTCCGTGAACATATAATGATTCACGGAATTTTTTATTGTCATACCTATTCAATACGCAACAACTTACAACATCATCAATATGCATATGTAAACGTTAATAACCTTAATGTCCTCCTGCCAATGTCACCCCTACAATCGCCTTCACATTATAAGCTTCTTTGAGCACAGTTGCTGCTGACTCCAAAGTAGCGCCGGTTGTAAATATATCATCAACTAATAAAATAGATCGTCCTTCCAAAAACCCTTGTTCGGCTATCTTTGGCAAAGATTTAAAGGCATTTATCATATTTGCTTTACGCTCGGTACGCCCTAGCGAAAACATGGCCTGCGTAGAATCAATTTTTTGTAAACAATCCAACCATGACCAGCCGAGCCAGTGAGCCCATTCTTTAAAAAGTACATCTACCTGATTATACCCTCTCACAAGCCGTTTTTTTAGGGCTCACAGGTATGGGCACTACATAATCCGGTTTTATTGGAAGCTTATGAACCGAGTCAACCATAAACGAATAAAAAAAAGGAGCGGCCCATTTGGCCCGCTCCTTTTTTCCATGAAATTTTATATCACCCAATATGCTTTTTAAGCCTTTGTCATAATGTCCGATTACATACACTTCACGCAGCGCCAATCCATCTAAATCAGTGATTCGACGTACATCATAAAGTTCATCAAAACAAGTTTGACACCATTCCCCTTGGTGCCAAACTTCCGTACCGCACCCCGGACAAGTGGGCGGAAATACAAATTCACTCCAATGCATCAATATTCACTTCCCCTTTGTTACACGGATAATAGTACTATGATAAATTTCTTATACCAAGCCCTGCAAGCGCTCTTTAAATAATGTATAACGAGTAGTCCCGCTTTGAGTGCTGACAGCCTTCTGAACTGCCGATTTTGTCCCTACAAGAATCACCTTGTTTCGAGCTCTTGTTACAGCCGTATACAATAAATTACGCTGTAACATCTGTCTATAAGTCGGAATAAACGGAATAATGACCGTACCGTATTCGCTACCCTGGCTCTTATGCACCGTAATGGCATAAGCCAGCATAAAAGAACTCATATCTTCCATCGGTACATGAACTTCTTTATCCATAAAACGTATGCACACTTCTGTTTTCGAAATGGAAAAAATAACGCCGATTTCACCGTTAAATACTTCCAAATCATAATTATTAAGTACTTGAATTACCTTGTCACCGACACGATAAATCTGTCCGTTAAGCTTAACCTCCGAACGTGTTGATGCAGCCGGATTAATGGCTTGTTGAATCGTTTTTGATATAGCCAAACTGCCGGCTACACCACGGCGCATCGGCGAAATAATCTGTACATCCAGTTCATCATCACTCTGCGCTAACGCTTCTTTATATAAAGCAACAACACGATGCATCATATCGGTTACACTATGAACTTCAATAAAGCTAAATTCCCCCTGTGCCGTCAGCTTAGGCATGTCACCTTTATTAATATCGTGAGCATTGGTAACGATACGGTTTCCTTCTTTTTGACGGAAAATCGTGTTCAAACGGACGGACGGAATAATTTGACTGTCCAATAAATCACGTAAAATAAAACCAGCTCCGATTGGCGGCAACTGATCCACATCTCCAACGATAACTACATAGGCATTTTCGGGAATAGCTGCCATCAAAGAGTAATAGAGCTGAACATTAAGCATAGATGCTTCATCTACAATAATTACATCCGCTTCTAATAAATCATCTTCATTTTTAGTAAATTCATAAGAATCACTGCCTTGCACGGGCATCAACATACGATGAATCGTAGTTGCTTCATAACCGGTAGCTTCAGTCAATCGCTTAGCCGCACGCCCCGTAGGTGCACATAAGAGAATTCGATTTTGAGGTGTCTGTTGAAAAGCTTCCACCAACGCCTGAATAATTGTTGTCTTCCCTGTACCCGGTCCGCCGGTAATTAAAGATATTTTGTTCTGTAAGGCCAAACCAATGGCTTCTTTTTGAGCATCGCCCAAATGCAGGTCTTTTTTTGCCTCGAAGGCTTCAACAAAGGACTCTAGATCAAGGCTGATCACATCGGAATCCGCCATTAAATTCTGCGTCAAATAAGCCGCTTCTGACTCCGCATTATAAATACTCGGCGAATAAATATAGAGCAAACCTTCATAATCTGTAGCGACAATCTGACCATAGTCCAATAGTTCTTCTAACCGAGCCGCAATTTCATCAGCAAAACCGCCCAACATATCAAAAACTATACCGATTAATTCATCAGCCGGCATACAACTGTGACCGTTATCACCGATGTTCCTCAAAGTATATATAATTGCAGCTTCAATACGACGTTCATCATTCGGTTCGATGCCTAAAGAATTCCGTAATGTATCACACATAGAAAAAGTAATGGCTCCGTCTATATCCAGCAAACGGAACGGATTGTCTCTAAGTACGTCGATGGTAGCGCCGCCATAGGTTGTATATAAAAGACGGCTCCAACGTGAAGTAAGGCCTGCTTTTTCGAGAAATCGATTGATTTCCTGAAGCAAACCTTCGCCACGCATTACATTATACAGTTCTTCTTTTACACTTTTTCGTAAGTTCGGAACTTCCAATAATTCAGCCGGATCTTCAGAGCGTAAAATAGTAAGTAACGCTTCTTCAAAATAAGCGATGATTTTATCGATAGATTTCTCGCCTAAGCCTTTTACCCCCAGGTTAAGCAAATATTGTTTAGCCCCATACAGAGTATCCGGTTTTAATCGCTCCAATGTGGCCGCCTCAAATTGGCGGCCATACTTTTTATGTGTAATATAACGACCCGAAAGTTCCAAATCATCCCCTTCTTTAGGGGCTTCTAAATTAGCTGTGCAAACCGTTCGTTCTTCATTATAATCTTCCAATAAAAACACGCAGTAGGTATTGGTTTCATTTTGATAAATGAGCCGTTGCACAATACCTCGGAGCGTTTCCATTAGCGAACCACTTTAGGTAACGCTTCGACGATTTGATCCACTGCATCGGCAATGGTGCTGGCATTCTGAACTTTTACATGGCTGACCTTTTCATATAAAGGATAACGTTCTTCGTAAAGGCGGAAAATATATTCAATACTTTCTTTCAATAACGGACGAATCTCCATATCTAAATCGTCAAGAATTTGTGTTACATCACGATGGATAAACACAACAAAACCGGATTCACGCATAAGTTTCACCGTGTCTTCGGATAATACGGTACCGCCGCCGGTAGCAATAACAGCCGGCATTTTGTGATTTACAATGTCTGTAATTGCTTCAAATTCATCATGGCGGAACGCTTCTTCACCATCATAAATAATAATGTTTTGAATGGACTTACCGGTTTTTTCCTGAATAACCGCATCCAAATCATAAAATTCCATTCCCTGATGTTGAGCTAATGCCTTACCTACAGTAGTTTTACCGGCACCCGGCATACCAATCAAAAAAATATGTTGCTGCATATGTTGTTTTTGACAGGTTTTGCTGATATCCAGAATGGAGTTTACGAAATTATTTACATAGCCTTTTAAATCACCGGCTTGTACATAACTAAGTGTCTTGGCCAATACTTCCTGTTCCCGTTCCGGTTCGTAAATTCCAAGGTTTTCTTTTTCTTTAATTTTAGCGATTTCCAATATTACCTTTAATCGTTGTTCAAAGGTCGTAATGAGGACTTTATCTAATTCATCAATCTTCTGACGTGCTTCTTGTAAATTCATAATAACCTCGCTTCTCATATAGCTTTATCCAATAAGTATTGGGTTATATTCAGAGAAGAACATTTGTATCCTCTCATGCCCTTCTATTTTACCATATTCCCTTATATAGTTGTAGCGTTTGCCGTTAATTTCCCATTGCGGCCAAGATAAACGATGTATTTATTCTTTATCATAATCGGCTGGTATATTTGATAAAAAAAGACCTAAATATCTTCAAATGACTTATCGCCACCAAAGATATTCAGGTCTTAATTTATAAATTCCTTACATTAGCGATATTAAATTGTACTACAATCAATACGATCGCCAATACCTTATTTTAAGTTTTCTTTCAATACATCAGCAATACGTTTAATCCCGTCACGGATTGTAGCTTCATCATTACAGGAGTAATTTAAACGGAAGAAATTAGTATTACCTTCCGATGTGAAAAAGGCTTCGCCCGGTACGAACGCTACTTTACGTTCGATACATTGTTTTAAAATATCACGCGATTTAAGTTGTTCAGGCAAGGTGCACCAAATGAACAAGCCTCCTTCAGGATAGGTATGGGTTACTTCCTTCGGGAAAAATTCATCAATAGCCTTCAACATGGCATCGCGACGACTCTTATACAATTTAATAATCGATTTTACATGTGCATCAAAATCAAAGTTTTCAAGCCAAGTTTCACATACGCGTTGTGAAAACGGTGCCGTGGATAAATCCATATTTTGTTTTAACAGATCCAACTTCTCAATAAATAACGGATTGGCCGCAATCCAGCCGAGACGGAAACCGGGTGCAAATGTTTTGGAAAATGTGCCCAAAGAGCAAACAAGATTCTTCGTATCAAAAGTCGTTAAGGATGGTAAATATTCACCTTCATAACGAAGTTCGCCATACGGATTGTCTTCGATAACCGGTACCTCAAATTCATCCACTACTTGCATAAATTCGGCACGGCGTTCACGTGTCCAAGTAATCCCCGTAGGGTTTTGGAAATCTGTAACAATATAAATTAAACGTACATCGTGAGTTTCCAAGGCTTTACGTAATTCAGAAATAATCATGCCTTTACCGTCACCGGGAATTTCAACGAAATTAACCTGGGTCAAATTAAAGGCTGTAATAGCGCCCAAATATGATGGTTTTTCTACAATAACGGTATCCCCTTTATTACAGAATAAACGGCATAACATATCAAGTCCCTGTTGGGAACCGCAAGTAATTAAAATATTATCTTTAGTATATTGTGTTTTTACAATTCGATTCATACGCTTTGCAATGCTTTCACGAAGCGGTTCATAACCTAATGAAGGTCCGTACTGCAAAGCCTTGCCGGCATCTCCGTTGAGTACGATTTCGGTAGCTTTTTTAATTTCATCGGCAGGGAATGATTCTTCCGCCGGTAAGCCGCCGGCAAAGGAAATCATATCAGGCTGCGCGATGAGTTTTAATATATCTCCTGTATCTGAATGTTTGATTGCATTAACCGGTTCTGAAAAACGTATAGCCATAATATAACCTCCTTAAAATATTGTGGTTTTTATCATACTCTCATCACAGCAAAGTGTCAACTAAAAGAATACAAGAGTTTTTTCAGTGCGGATATTTTCTAATGAATTGTATTTAAAATATTAATAACTAAAAAATATAGTTTTATACTACTTCTCAAACATCTAAAAAAATGCAGATATAACACCCAAAATATAAAAAACACCATTAAAGCTCTAATCTTCAATGGTGTTTATAAGAAATCTATTTTTGTTTGAAAAAATCTTTGGCAGCTTGTTCATCAATTTTCATCTGTTTTATTAATTCATCAAGTGAATCAAAACGTTTCTCCGGCCGTAACAATTTCCAAAATTCAATGGTCGCCTCATAACCGTAGACCATTTTATCAAAATTAAATAAATGAACTTCGAAGCGATGATACTGGTTTTCAAATGTAGGATTATCTCCTAAATTACCGACACCTTCACACCAATTGCCATCGATAAATACACGATTTACATAGACGCCGTCAGGCGGTAATGTCATTTCCTTTGGATATAGAAAATTCAACGTTGGAAATCCTAGAATGCGACCTCGTTGATCTCCTTTAATGACAGTACCTTTAAACATAAACGGACGGCCCAATAAACTGTGAACCAATTCTAAATGACCCACTTTAACGGCTTCACGAATTAATGTACTGGACACATGCTCCTGAACTTCAGGGCATTGTGCCAATGATAAAGCATACACATTGATTCCCTTAGGTTCAACTAAAGCTTTAATCAAATCAGGCGTTCCCAAACCGCCGGCACCGAACGTAAAGTTCTGACCGACAACAAATGCCTTGACCTCATTATGAACAGTTAAGGCCGCTACAAAGTCATCCGCCGTCATAGCAAGCAACTCTTTAGTCATAGGCAGTCGTAACACAAAATCAACGCCCAAATCTATCAAGACCTTAGCCTTTAATTCGGGTTGCAATAAAGAACCGGGACAACGCTCCGGGTTTAAAATATAGAGCGGATGATGATCAAATGTGACCACAACGGTGCAGGCCGCCTGTTCCCTTGCCTCGGCTACCGCCCTTTGTATTACAGTTTGATGACCTTTATGAAGTCCGTCAAAGGTTCCTAATGCATACACAATATTTGATTGTAATTGTTCTAACTCTGCAAAGGATGTTAAAATCTTCATACATTAATCCTATTAAAAAATATTCTTAACTACTTTTAAACCTGTTGCCGTACCGGTTACGATACCGAAAAATCCGGTATCACTGTAAGCACGATACATTTGATTAATTTCACCATTAAAGCCGTCTATATTAGTATAAGGCCATTGCTTACCTTGTTTCAAGGCTGTAAATCCATTTTCTGAAACAATTACCATAGGCAAATGCATTAACGCCGAATCGGTTGTGCCTACGGCCCCTTCACCTTTTTCAGCTAATTCTTCCGCAGTAACCGCCTTATCGATAGTATATTCACCCACGGCTGTACGAGCCAACTGAGTCATCGTAGCGGGAATACCTATTTTGGCCGCTATATCGCGCAATAACGCACGAATATAAGTACCTGCGGAAGAAGTAACGCGAATGGTAAAATACGGATATGAGAAGGCCAAAAGGCTGCATTCTGAAATCTCTATAGAACGAGCCGGCAAGGTAAATTCCACACCTTCACGAGCCAATTCATAAGCTCTGCGTCCGTTAATTTTAATGGCCGAGTAAATTGACGGTGTTTGATCTTGCTTGCCTGTAAACGACGCTACTGTCGCCGCTAACACTTCCCATGTAGGAATAGTACTCGGTGTCACTTCCGCTTGTAGCGGATTCCCCGTAATATCTTCTGTATCTGTACCAAAACCGAAACGGCCTTCCGCCACATAAGTCTTAGTCATAGACTCAGTATATTCAATAATTCGCGTTGCCTTACCTACAAAAATAGGCAAAACTCCATAGGCTAACGGATCCAACGTACCGCTGTGACCAATGCGACGCTCTTTCAAAAGACGTCGACAAATACCGACTGCGTCATGACTGGTAATCCCCGGTGGTTTTAAAAAAGGAAATACGCCATCCATCAAGGAATCACCGCCAATAATTGTTCGATAGCACCATCAATATTCGCCTGAATGGTACATCCCGCAGCTTTTACATGACCGCCGCCGCCGAAATGGCCGGCAATTTTATTCACATCGGTTACCTTGGCACGCAAACTGACACGAGTAACATTCACATCAACTGCTTTTAACAAGATGGCAATATCCACCGTATCCACATTGCGAATCAAATCTACATAGCCATCCGTATCATCGCCAACTTTAGCCATTAAAGCCTCATCAAGTGCGAGTACGGCGACTTTACCGTTTTTATAAAAACGAATCGTTTGCAAAGCTTCTTTCATGACTTCAATACGAGCCACAGTTGTCACTTCCACATGTTCGGAAATGACATTCGGTTTAGCTCCGTTTTTAACACAAAGAGCTGCCATATTCAACGTATTCTCCGTCGTATTGCTGAAACGGAAAAAACCACAGTCCGTTGCAATAGCCATATATAAAGCATTGGCCATTGTTTCCGTAATCGGCCAATCCCAACTATTGCACAAATCCGTCAATATTTCACCGGTAGCGGCAAATTCCGGTTGCAAATATAGTCCATCGGCAAAATGACTGTTGGAAATATGATGATCGATATTATAAATCGGTGCTTTACATAATTCACCGACGCGACCGATTCGCTCAAACGTGCTTGCATCCAAAACAAGCAACATGTCCGTTGTCCAATCAGTCATTGTATCAACCGAACGTATTTCATCTACATGAGCCAGAAAATTATATTTTTCAGGAATGATATCATCCACTACCATAGTAACGATCTTACCTTGTGCCGTCAAAGCTTCATAAAAAGCCAAGAGTGACCCCAAAGCATCGCCGTCCGGATGGACATGAACCGTCAATATGATATTTTGGACTTTATCCAAGGCTGTCTTTAGTGCCTTTTTATTTATCATCACCATGTTTGGCCTCATCCTTTTTGATGTCATTGAGCAAAGACTCAATATGCATGCTGTAATCTAACGAAGTGTCGGCATCGAAGAAAATTTCAGGCGTATAGCGCAAATGCAACACCTTGCCTAATTCACTGCGAATATGACCGGCGGCATGACGCAATGCCTGTAGCGAAGCTTTTTTCTCTTCGTCTTTACCGAACAGGCTTACATAAATAGTAGCCTGACGTAAATCCCCCGTTACTTCTACTTCAGTAACGGTAACGAAGCCGATGCGCGGGTCTTTAAGACCACGCATCAACATACCACTTACTTCTTGTTTTATAAATTCTTGTAACTTACGTACACGAACGTCACTCATAGACGCCTCCTAAATCTGTGGCTTAATTTCTTCCATCGTAAAGGCTTCAATGATATCGCCTTCTTTAATATCACGGTAACGTTCAATGGAAATACCACATTCAAAACTACTCTTCACTTCTTTTACTTCATCTTTAAAGCGACGTAAAGAGTCTACATGACCTTCATGAACAACTACACCGTCACGAATTAAGCGAATTTCGGATTTATTCGTAATCACGCCTTCCGTTACATAAGAACCGGCAACAATCGCTTTCGGTGTGGAAATAACCTGACGCACTTCCGCACGGCCCAAGATAACTTCTTTAAATTCAGGTGTCAACATACCGCGCATAGCGCTTTCTACGTCGTTAATAGCGTCATAAATAACGCGATACGTACGAAGGTCTACGCTTTCTTTTTCAGCTGCTTTACGAACTACAGCATCAGGACGTACGTTGAAGCCAATGATAATCGCATTCGAAGCGGATGCGAGCATAACGTCGGATTCATTAATAGCCCCTACGGCAGAGTGAACAATAACGATACGAACTTCCGAATTCTTAATAGCTTCCAAAGACTGACGCAATGCTTCCACCGAACCTTGTACGTCTGCTTTAATAATAATATTTAAGTCTTTTAATTCGCCCTGTTGAATTTGGTTAAAAATATCATCCAAAGTAACTTTATGGCTGGTACCCATTTCGGCCAAGCGCTGTTTTTCAACACGTTTTTCGGCGATTGCACGAGCTTCGTTATCATCAACGGCGTTCATGATTTCACCAGCCTGTGGAACATCGGATAAGCCGAGTACTTCCACCGGCATGGACGGACGGGCTACTTTTACTTTTTCACCGCGTTCATTTGTCATGGCACGAACTTTACCGTAGGCTACACCGGCAATGATATTATCGCCGACACGAAGGCTGCCTTTTTGTACCAATACGGTACATACAGGACCGCGACCTTTATCGAGTTTGGCTTCGATAACAACGCCTTGAGCATTACGGTTAGGGTTAGCTTTTAATTCCATAACTTCCGCTACAAGCAAGATATTTTCGAGCAAGTCATCAATACCTTGGCGCTGTTTGGCGGATACAGGAACCATAATTACATCGCCGCCCCATTCTTCAGGCAATAAGCCGTGTTCCGCCAACTGCTGTTTAACATGGTCAGGGTTGGCACCCGGTTTATCCATCTTGTTGATGGCAACGATAATAGGTACATTAGCAGATTTCGCATGGTTAATCGCTTCGATTGTCTGCGGCATTACACCGTCATCGGCAGCAACTACCAATACAGCAATATCCGTAGACTGCGCACCGCGCAAACGCATAGCTGTAAACGCTTCATGGCCCGGTGTATCCAAGAATGTAATCTTGTTGCCTTTATAACGAACCATGTACGCACCGATATGTTGCGTAATACCGCCTGCTTCGGATGCCGTTACATTAGTCTGACGAATTACGTCCAACAAGGAAGTTTTACCATGGTCAACGTGACCCATAATAGTAACAACCGGTGGACGAGGCTGTAAGCTTTCCGGCGAATCTTCGATTTCTACGATTTCTGTAGGATCTTCTTCAGGAGCTGCTTCGGAAACAGTAACACCGAACTCTTCCGCCACGATAGCCGCCGTTTCAAAGTCGATTTCCTGGTTAATGGTAGCCATAACTCCTAAAAGCATTAATTTTTTGATGATTTCACTCACTTCACGGCCCATAGCCTCAGCCAATTCTTTAACCGTTAAAGTCTGGCCGATTTCAATATGAGTAGCAATCATAGCTTCTGCTTTACGTTTCTCTTCTTCTTTATGCTGGCGATTCTGTTCATTACGCTGTTTTACGCGATTTTTGCTCTTCGCCAAGGATGTGGACAATAAAGACTGCGGACGGTTGCCGCCACGGTTTTTCTTGTCCTTCTTGTTGCGACGGTCATTATTGTTATTATCGCGGCCACCGTCACGATTGTTGCGACCTTCTTTACTGTTGTTGCGATTGTCACGGTTATCGCGATTATTTTTACGATCATTGTGATCGTTGCGGTTACGATCTTGATGTTCATTACGCGGAGCGCCTTCGTTTTTCTTTTCGCCATGACGGTTATTGCGGTCGTTACGGTCTTGACCCTTATTGTCTTGACGACGATTGTCCTGATTGCGGTTATCTTGACGCTGTTCCGGACGATTACCGTGTTTCTGATTATTTTGGTTACGGGAATCCTGTTTACCGTCATTATTCTTGTGACCGCTATTGCCTCGGTTGGCATTTTGTTTCTGACCGGAATTTTCGCTTTTAACGGCTTCCTGTTTATGAGCCGATTTATGTCCGTCAGATTTTTTTACTTCACCTTTAGGGGCTTCGTTTTTATGAGCGTCTGCTTTCTTAGGTTCCGCATTTTTATGATTTTCTTTAGAAGCCGGTTTAGTTGCTTTAACAGCCGTCTCTGCAGCCTTAGGAGCCTGGGTACCATGTCCTTTGAAATGTTTAGTTACCAATTCAATACCCGCATCATCCAAACCGCTGGCCGGTGTTTTTGATTCATAGCCGTTACGACTCAGAAAATCAATAATTTGCTTATTCTCTACATTTAGTTCTTTACTTAAATCACGTATTCTTTTTTTTGACATCTGCATGCCCCCTCAAATCAATTATCTATTTCTTTGAGCATTGCCTTCGCAAATCCCTCATCGTTGACGAGGACAATCGCTCTTTGTTCTTTGCCGATGGCATGACCCAGTTCCGCTTTTGTCAAAACACTTCTTAGCGGAACTTCATATTGCTGAGTTAACCATATATATTTCTCCGCATTATTCTTAGCACAATCAGTTGCCAGCAAGGCTAAGGGAGTTGTACCACGTTTAATTGCTTTCTCAGCCACAAAATCGCCAGATAACAGCTTACCGGCCCGCTGCGCCATGCCTAATAAATTCTTAAATTTAGTTTCGTTCATTTGCTTATTCAGCCTCATTAAGTCCTAACTCAGCCTTTAAATTTTCATAAATATCAGCTGATACGGCTCGTTTCAAGGAGCGCTCCAAGCGCTTCGCTTTATAAGCGGTTTCAAAGCATTCTGCTTTCGGTTCGATATAAGCACCACGGCCGGCTGCTTTGCCGGTTCGGTCTATAGCAATCGTACCTTCCGGTGAGGCTACAATGCGTAGCATCTCTTTCTTATTACACAACTCGCCACAACCTACACAGATACGCATAGGAGGTGTTTTTTTCTTCATTACGCTTCACCGTCACCTTCAAGCAATTCATCAGCAACCGCTTCCGGTTCTACTTCATCTGCTTGTGTTTCACTCTTAATATCGATTTTCCAGTTTGTCAATTTAGCTGCTAAACGAGCATTCTGGCCGGCTTTGCCGATTGCCAAGGACAATTGGTAATCCGGTACAATAACGCGGGATGTTTTTTCTTCTTCATTCACATCAACGGAGACAACCTTCGCCGGACTCAAGGAGTTGGCAATATATACAGCCGGATCTTCATCCCATTTTACGATATCGATTTTTTCATCATTCAATTCATCAGCAATATTTTGAACGCGTTGCCCCTTAGGACCTACACAAGCACCTACCGCATCAATCGTTTCATCACGAGATACGACGGCGATTTTAGAACGCATGCCCGGTTCGCGAGCTACGGATTTTAATTCAATAACACCTTCATAAATTTCAGGTACTTCCAATTCGAAGAGGCGTTTCAACAGGCCCGGATGGGTGCGGCTAATCATAATCTGAGGCCCTTTGGTCGTCTTTTTAACTTCTACAATATAGCATTTAATGCGATCGCCCGCTTTATAGGATTCAGTCGGAATCTGTTCAGCCGGCGGTAAAATTGCTTCTGTTTTACCGAGATCCACAAATACATTACGGCCTTCTACACGCTGTACGAGACCGGTAATAATATCGCCTTCACGGCTGAAATATTCTTCGTACACAATGCTGCGTTCCGCTTCTTTAAGACGTTGAATCAACATTTGCTTAGCCGTATGAGCGGCACTGCGACCAAAGTTCTTAGGCGTTACATCAACTTCTACAATATCGCCCACTTCAAAACGCATATCACGTTGTTGTGCTTCAGCGAGAGAAATCTCTTTCTCTGCATCCTCAACTTCATCAACTACGGTTTTCTTCGCAAAAACCTTATATTCACCGTTCTCACGGTTTAATTCTACATAGGCGTCCTGATTGGAACCCGGCTCTTTACGGTAAGCCTGCAGCAATGATGCCTCCAAGGACTCAAACACCACTTCCGGCGATACACCCTTCTGCTTTGTTAACACCATAACTGCCTGTACTAATTCTTGACTCACTTATTATTCCTCCAATATTTTTCTGTTTTATTTTTATTTTTTAAAATTCAAAATGCAAACGAATCTGAGCAATAGCGCTCCGTTCCAACACAAGCGGTGTTTCATCCACTTGAATGGTAATCGTCGTGTCGGTAAACTCGCCCAATGCACCGGTAAATTGTTTTTTACCGTCTACCGGTTTAAACAACTGTACATCAACATCGGCGCCTTGATAGCGAACAAAGTCTTTATCTTTTTTCAAAACACGATCCAGTCCCGGCGAAGAAACTTCCAATAAATAATTTTCTTTAATAGGATCTTCAGCATCCAACACTTCGCTCAGCTTCTCGCTGACAATCTGACAATCATCAAGATCGACTCCGCCCGGCTTATCCAGGTATACACGCAAATACCAATCACGTTCGCGCACATACTCCACATCCACCAGTTCCATCTCTGTCCCCTCTAAAATACCTTCTACCACTGAGGACACAAATTCTTCCACGGCTTCTCTTTTCATGGTTATCGCCTCCTTCATTTTGATGTAACACTTGTAATATTACGAGCACCGTATCCGCCAAGCCCCTGCCTGTTTTTTTACGCTTGCATAGTGTTTTACTATAAAGTAAAGAGTGAGCCAAGGCCCACTCTTTTAAAAAAGCTTATTTCGAATCACATATATTATATCATGAACACTGGCAAAACACAAATACTATAAACGATTTTGCAGGTCCTCAAGCACTCTTGTCAATTCAGTTTCGAGCTTACTTTCCAATTCCCGAAGATCCTTAGCATCGAGGTCATGGTTTATCTCCGGATAGTTATGACGACGAAGTTCTACGAAAAACTCATTACGAAGTACATTGTAGAAAAGCAACAGCCCCGATGTATCGTCCATCAACCGATATTCCGCAATAATGTAAGATCCGTTAATCATGCAAACCGCATTACTCGGCGTTATATCACGCACAAAGTTTCCGATTTTTGCCGGTAAAAATTCTTCATACGACCAATCAACCAAACCTTTTTCTTTGTACGCATAAGAAAACATATTATGTGCTTCAATTAAACGGTCTGTCAGGCCTTTCACAGCTCTATCTTTAAGAATTGATTCAAACTCTTCCCATGAATTACGGATAAAGTTAATATCCGTAAACGAAAAAAGCGGCATAACTACATGTACGGTATAGTCATTAACTTCTTCATCATATAAAGCTTCCCAGCGCCACCCCAATTCATTTTCATAATGAAAAAAGCGATAATACAAACCATCGGCGGTGGTATCAATCACAAGCTTAAAGTCACCCAGTGTAGCCGGTAGCCATGAAAAATCATAGGTACGTTCTTTACATTCTGCAATTACATCTGCCATCTGAATTATCCTTTCTCTATTCCCTATACAGGTTATATCTGTATCTTACACCGTTATCAGCGATTGTTATCATTATTCGCTTGCAATCATTACAGAACAATATCAATCTCAACGCTATTGTTGTGCGGCATCCCCGGCATACAGCGATTCATATTTTTCTTGATTTTTTAAAACAGCCGTCACATATTCACGAGTCTCGGCAAACGGGATATCTTCAATATTGTCGAAATCATCGCCCCAACCGTATTGCGTCATCCATTCTTCCACATGACCGCGTCCCGCATTATAAGCGGCTAAGGCCAACACTTTATTACCCTTAAATTCATTCAATAAATACGCCAAATACCAGGTACCCAATTTAATATTTGTGTCCGGTTCTTTTATATCATTATCGGTCAGCTTAGGCTCATTCATTTGTTCCGCAATCCAATGCGCCGTTTCCGGCATGAGTTGCATCAGCCCCAAAGCTCCCGGCGCCGATTCCGCATGTTCATTGAATTTGCTTTCCGCCAAAATAACACCGGCTACCAAGGAGTAAGGCACTTTATTTGCTTGAGCCGCTGCGTATACGGTAGCGCTATGTTCTAAAGGATACGCATAGGTACGGGCTAAGTACGGTTCACCTACGGCAAAATAATACCACCCCAAAATAATCATACACCATGCTAAGAATGTAGATCCCTTCATACATCCTCCTTAGTAAATACATGTCCCTTTGCCTGCCAAAGATGATTTAACTGCGTCTCCAAATCAGCCAAAGTTCCATTATTATCAATCACAACCTGACTGTGCTTCCGCTTCTCTGTCAACGGCATTTGACTGGCAATACGGGCTTTCGCTTCTTCCACGGTATAGCCGTTACGTTCACACAAACGGATCGTCTGCACCGATTCTTCAATAGCGACCAGCCACACTTCGTCCATTTCCTTATGCCAACCGGTTTCAATCAGCAAAGGAATATCATAAATAACCGCCTTATAGCCTTCATCGGCAAAATTATGAGCCAATTCATCAATACGCTGTTTAATGTAACTGTGTAGAATCTCATTCGTCCGTTTACGTTTGGCTTCATCGTTAAAAATTATACTGCCTAATTTAGGACGATCAAGTATTCCTTCCTGCGTAATAATTTCATCGCCGAATTCAGCAGCCAAAGCCGCCAGACCCGGTGTCCCCGGCTCTACAACTTCACGGGCTACTATATCCGCATCAATAATGGGTGCTCCTTTATCCCGAAGCCAATTGGACACTGTGCTTTTACCGGACGCAATCCCCCCGGTTAAACCAATCTTATACATCGTTACTCCCGATAATATGAAATAAAACTCTCAATGTAAATTAAAGTTAAGTTAAGTATACTTAACGCTAATGTTCATAAAAGAATTCAGTCGACTGGACGTCAATCTGAAAAAAATAAGTCAGTGTTACAAATCTTAATGTTGGCAATGACCGCAAAACACGGTATGTCTGCCTCGCAAGGTCATATCCTGCAATGTCTGTTTACAGCGAACACAGGGTTTACCGCCACGACCGTATACCAATAAATGGTCTTGGTTCTGCCCTTTGCCGCCGGCTCCGTTTTTATAATCACGGAAACTCGTGCCACCATTGGCCAAACTTTCACGCAATACTTTACGCAGCGTACGGTGTAAGGCTTTCGTCTCTGCTTCAGTCAATGAATCAGCCGGTCTCGTTGGCATAATATGAGCCAAAAACAAAGCTTCATCGGCGTAAATATTGCCGACACCCGCCACATATTTCTGACTTAATAAAAACGGTTTTATGGGCATGCCGCTCCGGCGTGTCAACTCATATAGTTTACCACTTGTAAACGCATGACTCAACGGTTCTACCCCCATATTAAGATATGCTTTTAAATCAATAGCCTTGGGCGATTCAAAAACATATAAAGCACCAAGAGTACGAACATCACCGTATGACAGCATGGTACCGTCCGTAAAATGGAACAGAATACGGTCAAAGCGCTCTACTTCATCGCTTGCCCGATAAATTAATCGCCCTGTCAGCTTCAAATGAATAATCAGCTGTAATGTTGAATTTTGCCAGGTAATGATTAAATACTTACCGCGCCGCTTTACTGCTTCGATAGTCTGTCCGGTAATCAGCGTTTCCGCCACATCTGCCGGACAATTACGCCACATACGCGGCAATAAAGAGTCAACCGAAGCAACAGTTTTGCCGGCCGCCTGTTCATGGATATATTCTTTTATCAATTCCACTTCCGGTAATTCCGGCATGCATGTCACCTCTTAACTTCTATACTATATAAACGTTTAAGCACATGATTTGGCTCCGATTTTGTTAGAATTGGCTATTATTTTACATCAGCCCAATTCGTAGCACTATGTACATCAACAATAAGCGGTACCTTTAATTCTACGACACTGTCCATAATATCTGCCAACAATTTCATAACCGAAGCTTCTTCTTCTTTGACAACTTCCAACACCAATTCGTCATGCACCTGCAATAAGAGGCGTGACTTAAAGCCGTCTGCTTCCAAGCGCTGTTCTACCTGATTCATGGCTAATTTGATAATATCCGCCGCACTGCCCTGAATCGGTGTATTCATAGCCGTACGTTCCGCAAAAGAACGACGATTAAAATTGCGACTGTTAATATCCGGCAACGAACGAACACGACCGAACATAGTGCGAACCATACCGGTTTCGTGAGCTTCCGCCACCATATTATCCATATATTCTTTAACTTTAGGATAACGATGGAAATATAATTCAATATAATCTTTTGCTTCGCCCCGTGTAATGCCTAAATCACGGGATAAGCCGAAATCACTGATGCCGTAAATGATGCCGAAGTTAACGGCTTTAGCATGAGAACGTTCAGTTGGCGTAACATCTTCAATAGATTTACCGAGCACTTCAGCGGCCGTAAAGCGGTGAATATCTTCGCCGTCCATAAAGGCTTTAATAAGAGCCGGGTCTTCCGATAAGTGAGCCAAAATACGAAGTTCAATTTGCGAATAGTCGGCACTCACCAAAGTGTCATACCCTTCACCCGGTAGGAATAAAGCCCTGATCTCACGACCTTTTTCGGTGCGAACCGGAATATTCTGAAGGTTCGGATCGGAACTGCTGAGTCGGCCCGTTGCCGTTACCATTTGATTGAACGTACTGTGAATACGATCTGTTTTTCCATCAATTAACGGTTTTAATCCTTCCAAATATGTGGAAATCAATTTTACTACCGTGCGATATTTCAAAATGAGTTCAATAATCGGATGATCGTTACGAAGCATATCCAATACTTCCGCATTAGTCGAATAACCTGTTTTCGTTTTTTTCAAAACAGGTAAATTTAATTTTTCAAAGAGAATAACGCCTAACTGTTTCGGCGAGTTGATATTAAACTCTTCACCGGCTGCTTCATAAATGGCATCGCGCAATTCATCAGCTTCAGCCCGGAAGCGAGTCTGTGTTTTTTCTAAAGCCGCTTTATCAATATAAATACCGTTCTTTTCCATAACCAGCAAGGTATGAACAAGCGGCAATTCAATCGTTTTATACAAATCCCAAAGGCCGTTGTCCTTGAGTACCTCTTGAGCCGTCGCTTGCATAGTAATCAAGGCTTGAGCCGTAGTGGCAAATTCATGAGCATCACCGGTTGCCGGTACCGACGGGGCGCTAAAGCGTTCACTTAAATAAGATATACCGTAATTTGTACGGGTAGGATCAGCCAAATACGCCATCAAAGTTAAATCCCAAATTCTAGGTTCCCCGTTAGCCGTAAATAATGGCATATCACCCGGTTTGTCCCGGCCGGTAACTTCCAATAAAAGCTTACTGTCTTCTGTAGCAATCGTCGCAGCTTCATTCAGCATTGACGGCAATAATTCATCAACATTAGCATGACCGCCATCCAAGCGAACCACAGTTTCACCGTTAGCTACAAACAACTCATCAATAGTACGGAACGGATGAGCTCCACCGGCTCTTACAACGATACCTAAATCTTTATTTTTATAGAAAGCAGGTGTAACAGCTTCTACACCGGCTATTTCTAATTTAGCTGCTGTCGGTGACTCGGCAAAATCGGCAAATAATGAATCACTGTCCACCGGTGTCGGTGCCGTAATCCCCATAGCCTTAATGAGTCGCGGCGTTACACTGTGAAAGCCTAAACGATCAAAAAGCGGCACAATTTCCGTTTCATGAGCCGATGTTACAAAATCCGTTGCTTTATAATCTAAGTCCATATCGGTTTTAATGGTTGCCAATGTGCGTGACAAAAAGGCCAAGTCTTTATTATCGACCAATTTTTCTTTTAATTTACCTTTAATGGAGTCAATATTATCGTATACACCTTCCAAAGTTCCGTATTCATTAAGTAACTTGAGCGCCGTTTTTTCACCAACGCCCGGTACGCCCGGAATATTATCCGAGCTATCACCCATGAGGGCCTTCATATCAATAACCTGTTCAGGGCCGTAACCGTATTCGTCCGCCATATTGTCCGGGCGGACTTCAAGCATATCACTGATACCTTTTTTCGTTAAATACACTGTACTGTGTTCATCAACGAGCTGTAAGCTGTCTCGATCACCGGTAATGATATAAACGGCCGTATCTTTGTTGCCCAGTTTTTTACTTAAAGAGCCGATAATATCGTCCCCTTCGTAACCTTCTTCTTCGATTACGGTAATACCGAGAGCCTCCAACACTTCGCGAATAAGACCGAACTGAGGGCGTAAATCATCCGGTGCATTCGGGCGATTACCTTTATAATCGGCATACAATTCAGTACGGAATGTTTCTTTACCTTTATCAAAAGCAACTGCCACATAATCAGGCTGAAGATCATTATATAATTTAACAAGCATCGTCAAAAAACCGTACACTGCATTAGTGGGCACACCAAGGGCATTGCTGAGCGGCGGTAACGCAAAAAAAGCACGGTACAACAAACTGCTGCCATCTATGATCATTAACTTTTTCATAAAACACCTCTTTACCATCCATTACGAATTTCATATTTTATGCTATAATATATAGCCTAAACTACTGTTTAATATGTCTGAACCTATTATATCATAAATATAAGTCAAAACTAATCTTTATAAGGTATTGCACAACAATACGCACTATGCTATAATTATTCAGGTATATTATTGTAATCATAAGGAGGTGACTCAATTGCCAAATATCAAATCCAGTATTAGAAGCGTAAAAACGGACGCTGAACGTCGTGCGAAAAACTCCGCTGTGAAATCTCAAATTCGTACAGCTACACGCAAAACGGTTGAAGCTGTAGAAGCAGGCGCAGTAGAAGATGCTAAAAAAGCACTTGTTCAAGCTACTAGCGTAATTGATAAAGCGGCCTCCAAAGGCGTTCTTCATAAAAACACAGCAGCCCGCAAGAAATCTAACTTAACGGCTAAAGTAAACGCCCTTTAATCTAAGGCTTAAAAGCGTTGTAACCTAGTTACGGCGCTTTTTTTATGTCTAAAAACTCTCCTCCCCCTCATTAGAAACGAAGCGCCACACTCTTTAGCAGAGAAAAACTATCTCAAAGAGTAAAGCTGCAACCGTAGTTTATACTAGCGTTATAAAGTCAAAAAAATTCTCCCCAATCGTAGGGTCTTTTTGCGAATGCAAAACCAAGCCTGCGATGGGGAGAAATTTTTTTACTTTTGAGATAGTTTTAACAGCTTATATTTGAAATAGTCTTCGCCTATAGAGTGGGCTCTTCGTTTCTATTTAAGATCTCCATGCATGATAGTGCGGAATAAATTCAATGCTACGGCCACCGGCTTTCCTTCATCCAAAGCAGTCGTAGCCTGACCGATTGCGCGACGAAAGGTTTCGTAGGTTTCTTCCGTGCCGGATTTTTCTATCGCATCGATATCCATTTCCATGATGTATTTAAATAAGGCATGGATTTCATCACTGCCCATCCCTTGTTCCTGCGCCACGGCAGTCTGTCTTTTAGCCCAATAATAACGGGCTTTTTCAACCGGATCCGTTGGAACCGGACGTTTTGCATGTGTACAACTCATTATCTATTCTCCTTTAATATTTCTAAGAAACTTGTGCCTACATCGCCTTTAAAGCCGAAATTATCCAGTATAGTTTGCCCCACATCGGCAAAAGTATCACGATTGCCCAAAGCTACCGACTTATTTAAGCCTTGCCAATACCCCAATAACGGTACGAGTTCCCGAGTATGATCCGTACCTGTCCAAGTCGGATCGTTACCATGGTCTGCCGTAATTAGCAATAAATCATCATTGGTCAATAAATCCAAGAAACCGCCAAGCTGATAGTCGAAATCTTCCAAAGCACGTTTATAACCCGGCACATTACGGCGATGACCGTACATACTGTCAAATTCAACAAGGTTAATCATCATGAGTCCTTCTTTAAAGGTGCCTCCCATAAGCCTTGCTGCCTCGTTCATACCGTGACTGTTCGACTTAGTCGGATAGGATTCACTGATACCGACACGAGCATAAATATCACCGATTTTACCCACACCGATAGTTTGCAAATTATGTTGCTGTAAAATTTCCCAATACAAAGTTTTTTCAGGCATACGACTGTAATCATGGCGATTGGCTGTCCGTTTAAAATGCCCTAATTCGCCCACAAAAGGTCGGGCAATGATGCGGCCTACATAATAATCGCCGATACAGACTTTTTCACGGGTAATCTTACAAATACGATATAATTCTTCAAGCGGAATCACATCTTCGTGGGCGGCAATCTGGAATACGGAATCAGCCGAAGTATATACAATCGGTTTACCCGTTTTCATATGTTCTTCGCCCAAACGTTCAATAATTTCCGTACCGGATGCCACTTCATTACCTAAATAACCATAGCCTGTTTCACGGGTAAAGGCATCCATCACTTCTTTTGGAAAACCGTCATAAAATGTGGGAAACGGCACATCTACAGGATGACCGAGAAGCTCCCAATGACCGCTCGTAGTATCTTTACCCCGGCTGATTTCATGGAGACGCCCATATAAGCCGGTTACCGGTTCGTCATCCCCTTTAATATCCGCAATATTGGCAAGCCCCAACCGTTTTAAATTAGGACAACGCAAAGTTCCGCCGGCCGATTCAATATGTCCGACTGTATTAGCGCCTTCATCGCCAAAGGCAGCCGCATCTGTCGCATGACCGATACCTACACTGTCCATGACTAATAATATAACTCGTTTAAACATAATACGCCTCTATTCTCTCAATTGAGATTGAAACAGAACTCCTATTTCAAATACGGCATTGCCAATGCCAATGCTGCCAATGTTTTGGCATCTTTGATTTCTTCCTTACGGATAGCGTCCATCAACTCTTCAAAGGTATAGTATTCGAGTTCCACATATTCATCATCATCCCAGTTGGTTTCACCTTTGCTGAGACCTTTAGCTACATAAAGATGAATCAATTCATTACAGAAACCGGGACTTGTAGCAATGGTCCCCAAAGGAATCCATTCCGATGCTTTATAGCCTGTTTCTTCTTCCAATTCGCGTTTGGCACAGTGCAAAGGATCTTCGGCACCATCCAATTTACCGGCCGGAATTTCCAATAAACCGCGGTCTAAAGCGTAGCGGAACTGACGTTCCATAACGATACATCCTTTATCGTCGATAACTACAATCGCACTCGCACCGGGATGGTGCACGACTTCACGCCAGGCTTCCTTGCCGTTTACATCGGCTACGTCAAAAGTTACTTTAATCAAGCGACCATCAAATTTCATTTCCGATGATACTTGTTTTTCTCTGTGCAAACTCATATGTCTTCTCCTATCTGATTGACTTTTTCATTGAAATACATTCTCTATTTATTGTATCACACTACACCTAAAGGTAAAGCGTGAACAAAAAACTCCATGACAACTGCACTCAACAAACTTTGAGTGCAGCGTCATGGAGTTTTTAATTACCTAATTATTACCGGTACTGCCGATACCGCCGGTACGAATACCGGTTGCATCGTCATCAGTGGCGATTAAATATTTAGAGAAAATGCCCTGTGCCACACGTTCACCCTTTTCAAGCTGAACTTCTTCTTTGCCCATATTAATGAGCGCAATCAGAATATGACCTTCATTTTCTTCATTATTATAATAATCACTGTCAATAATGCCGGTACTATTCACGAGCATAAGGTGCCGTTTAATAGCCATGCTGGAACGAATATGAATTGCCAAATATTCATCGTAATTCATAAACGCTTTGAGGCCTGTAGCCACCAACTTCATTTCGCCGGGCGCAATTGTTACGGCTTCCGCACATTCAATATCGTAGCCCGCGCTTTCCGTTGTTTTCCGTCTTGGTAAAGCTATATCTTTATCTTCAAACTGTGATACAACTTCAAATCCACGTATATCCATCTAACGACTCCTCTTTCAAGTGATAGTTATTTCAAGCAATCTTTGCGAGACAAGTTGATACGGCCTTGTTTATCAATTTCGATAACTTTAACCATAATTTCGTCGCCCACATTAACAACATCTTCAACATTTTCAACACGTTCTTTAGCTAATTTGGAAATATGTACCAAACCTTCTTTACCCGGTAATACTTCAACAAAAGCGCCAAAGTTCATGAGACGGGTTACTTTACCGAGGTAAACTTCGCCCACTTCAACTTCTTTAGTTAAGTTGGTAATAATTTCAATCGCTTTATTGGCCGCAGCTTCTTCTACAGCAGCGATAAAGATAGTACCATCATCTTCAATATCGATTTTAGCACCGGTTTCTTCAATGATACCGCGAATTACTTTACCGCCTTGACCGATTACGTCACGAATCTTGTCAGGGTCGATGTTCATGGTAATGATGCGCGGAGCCCATGGGGACATGTTGTCGCGTGGAGCATCAATAACGGCAAGCATTTTGCCCATAATGTGCATACGGCCTTTATGAGCCTGTTCCAACGCCTCTTTTAAGATTTCACGGGATAAACCGGAAATTTTAATATCCATCTGAATAGCGGTAACACCTTTAGCAGTACCGGCTACTTTGAAGTCCATATCGCCCAAAGCATCTTCCATGCCTTGAATATCAGTTAAAATCGTGTAATGTTCACCTTGAGTTACAAGACCCATAGCGATACCGGCTACCGGTGCTTTAATAGGCACACCGGCGTCCATTAAGGACAAGGTACTGCCGCAAACACTGGCCATGGAGCTGGAACCGTTGGATTCCAATACTTCGGATACCAAACGCATAGCATATGGGAATTCTTCTTCACTTGGTAAAACGGCTAATAAAGCGCGTTCAGCCAAAGCACCGTGACCGATTTCACGACGTCCCGGACCGCGGGAGGAACGAGCTTCCCCTACGGAGTAGGATGGGAAATTGTAGTGGTGAATATAACGTTTTTCAGTTTCAATACCGATACCGTCGATAGTCTGTTTTTCAGACAATGGAGCTAATGTACAGATATTGAGCACCTGAGTTTGACCACGAGTGAATAAACCGGAACCGTGAGTGCGCGGTAATACGCCTACACGTACGCTGATTGGACGAACTTCATCCAACTGACGGCCGTCCGGACGAATTTTTTCAACAGTAATCATATGACGAACGATTTCTTTCGTCATTTTTTCGAGCGCCATATTTACATCATCCATGTTATCAGGATAGATTTCTTCAAAATGAACGCGTGTATCGGCATATACTTCATCCTGCTGAGCATCGCGTTGTTGTTTATCGGCACAACGTACAGCTTTGTCGAGTGCATCATGAGCATATTCTTTAACAGCTGCCAAAACGTCTTCATCCAAAGTATGAGTTGGCAATACACGCTTTTCTTTGCCGGCTACGGCTACCATTTCTTCTTGGAAAGAAACAATGCGTTTAATTTCTTCGTGAGCCGTCATAATAGCATCCAAAAGTACATCTTCCGCTACTTCTTGAGCGCCGCCTTCTACCATCAAGATAGCATCTTTGGTGCCGGCTACCACAACATTTAAATCAGTAGCTTCAAGCTGAGCTACCGTCGGGTTAATTACAAAAGAACCGTTTACACGGCCGATACGCACACCGGCGATAGGACCTGCCCAAGGAATATCAGACAAAGCTAATGCTGCGGACGCACCAATCATACCGCAAATTTCAGGTGCATTATCCCGATCTACGGACAATACGGTAGCACAAACATGTACTTCATTACGGCAACCTTTGTCGAACAACGGACGAATCGGACGGTCAATCAAACGGCTGTGCAAAATAGCTGTTTCCGGCGGACGACCTTCACGTTTTACGAAGCCACCCGGAATACGGCCTACTGCATACATTTTTTCTTCATAATCTACGGTCAATGGGAAGAAGTCAATATCTTTGGCTTCTTTGGATGCCGTAGCCGTTACCAATACAACCGTATCACCATAACGTACTAAGGCAGCACCGCCTGCTTGTTTTGCCAATTCCCCTGTTTCAATAGTTAGGGTACGACCGGCAAGGTCCATTTGGAATTGTTCCATTCCGATTCCTCCTCTGAGTTACTCTTCTACAATTTTTACATTCTCTCTTATTGTAAAGGATTATCTCATAAAATAAAAGTCTTTTATTAGTTATTATATAAAAAAAGCGGCCAAGGCCGCTTTTTAAGTTACGCAAATTGACGCGCGAAACGAAATTATTTACGTAAGTTTAATTTTTCAAGAATTGCACGGTAACGTTCAATATCTTTACGACGAAGGTAGTCAAGCATGTTACGGCGTTGACCAACCAATTTCAAAAGACCACGACGGGAGTGATGATCCTTTTTGTGTTCTTTCAAATGTTCAGTAAGGTATACGATACGGTTAGTTAAAATCGCGATTTGAACTTCCGGAGATCCGGTGTCGCCTTCATGAACAGCAAATTCTTTGATAATAGCTTGTTTAGCTTCTGTAGTTAACATTATTATGTCCTCCTATACTACGAAAAAATCTCGTCAAGCCAAAGTAAACGTTGGAGATTCGAATACTTCGCTTGCGTTAACAGTGCGTATATCACTTTAATGAGTATACTATAAGCACCTGCAATTGTAAAGGGGGATTTACAAAAATCCCCCTTCTATCCTTGCTTATTAAATTGTCTTACGACCCCAACATCATGCGGTCGCTGACAGCATCACCGGCTACTTCAAAGCGTTCCAATAAATCTTGAACCGTTAATTTCTTCTTTTCTTCACCGCGTACATCAAAAATAATTTGACCGTTATTCATCATAATCAAACGATTGCCGAAACGCAATGCGTCACGCATATTATGGGTAATCATGAGCGTTGTCAAATTATGCTCTTTAACGAGTTTATCCGTCAAATTTAACACGTTTTCAGCCGTCTTAGGATCAAGTGCCGCCGTATGTTCATCGAGCAGTAAAAGCTCAGGGCGAAGCATGGTCGCCATTAAAAGTGTAATGGACTGACGTTGACCGCCGCTCAATAAGCCCATACGAGCCGTTAAGCGATCTTCAAGGCCCAAACCTAAAAGCGATAAACGTTCACGGAATAATTCCCGTTCTTTCGGCACGAACGCCCATTTAAGACCCATGCGCTTACCGCGGCGCAAGGCTAAGAGCAAGTTTTCTTCAATCTGCATATTCCCCGCCGTGCCAAGCATCGGATCTTGGAACACGCGGCCGATGAAAGCAGCCCGTTTATATTCCGGCATTTTCGTAATATCCGTATCATTAATGTGAATCGAACCGGAGTCGATAGGAAAAACACCGGCAATGGAATTCAATAAGGTACTTTTACCGGCCCCATTGCCGCCGATAACGGTAGCAAAATCACCGGATTCCAAGCGCAAATCAACGCCGTGAAGAGCTACTTTTTCATTGACTGTACCTTTAAAGAATGTTTTTACAATCTGTTTCACTTCTAACATAGGTAAGCCCTCCTTAGCGACTCTGCCATTTAGCCTTCAATGTCGGCAAGGACAAGGCGATGGCAACCAATACGGCCGTAAATAATTTCAAATCATTTGGCGGCATACCTAAGTATAATACGACGGCAATTACGATACGGTACACAACCGAACCGAGCACAACAGCCGTTAAATTTTGTACGAATGAACGGGTACCGAAGAGAACTTCACCAATAATAACCGACGCCAAACCGATAACGATGGTACCTACGCCCATGCCCGCATCGGCATAACCGTTCCCCTGCGCTACGAGTGCCCCCGCAACTGCTACAAAAGCGTTAGATAAAAGTAAACCGAGTACAATCATGGTATCCGTATTGACGCCCTGCGCACGAATCATTTGCGGATTCACGCCGGTCGCACGAATGGCGGCCCCAATTTCCGTTCCGAAGAACCAGAATAAGAAAACACAAGCCAAAACGGCAACTACAAGGCCCACAATAGCCAAAGCCCAGGTGGCTGAAATATTCATTGTTTCCAGGTACGTATATACCGTGTTCATGCGCAATAAAGAAACATTCGCTTTCCCCATAACATGAAGATTCACCGAATATAAAGCAATCATGGTTAAAATACCGGCTAATAAAGCAGGAATTTTTAACTTAGTATGTACCCAACCGGTAACCACACCGGCGAGCATGCCGCCCACGGCAGCCGCTAAGATTGATACAATCGGATTCACGCCGGCTACAATCAGCGTAACGGAAATGGCGGCTCCCAAAGGGAAACTACCTTCAACGGTCAAATCGGCAATATCCAACACGCGGAACGTAATAAATACGCCGATGGCCAATAGGGACCATAAGAGGCCTTGGCCCAAAGTAGAAATAATCAGGTTTTCCATGTGTTCCTCCATCAATAAAAAGAAAAAGGCCGAAGCCCTTTTCTTTTGTGTATTAGGTTATTTACCGGCTTCTTGCAAAACATCGGCCGGAATTGTAATGCCTAAACGATTGGCAACGTCTTGGTTGACAACCAATTTAAATTCTTTTTGACTTTCAATCGGCATATCGCTGATTTTAGCTTCACCGGAAAGGATTTTAGCACCCATTACACCGGTTTGGAAGCCCAATTGGTAGTAATCAACGGAGTAAGTAGCTAAACCACCCATTTTTACTACATTGTCTTCGCCCGGGAATACCGGAATTTTAGCGGCATCGGTAATCTTAACCAAATTAGGCATAGCCGATACAACTACATTATCGGTTGGCAGGTAAATTGCCTGAACACCTTGCGTTACCAAGTTCTGAGCTACCTGCTGAATGTCATTCACATTTTGAACCGTCATTTCCACAACTTCAAGGCCTTTTTCCTTAGCATGTGCTTTCATGCGCGCTGCCTGCAATTGGGAATTAACTTCGCTGGCACTGTAAATAAGGCCGATTTTCTTGGCATTCGGTAAAATACGAGTGATTAAGTCCACTTGTTTTTCTACCGGATTCATATCGGTTGTACCGCTCACATTTGTGCCCGGCTTTTCATTACTTTGTACCAATTTAGCCTGTACATAATCTGTAATAGCTGTGCCTAAAATCGGAATATCTTTGGTTGCATTCGCCATAGCCTGAGCAGCCGGCGTTGCGATAGCCAATACCAAATCATCTCTATCTGCTACAAAACGCTGGGCAATACTGTTCAAATTCGACTGATCCGCCTGCGCATTCTGCTGATCGATTTTTACATTATCTTTAAACCCTTTGGACGCCAAACCGTCAACAAAACCTTTGTTGGCCGCATCAAGCGCCGGATGTTCAACAAGTTGAATCACCCCTACTTTGTACGTCTTATTCGCACCGCTACCATTACTACTGTCACTGCCGCAGCCGGCCAATAAACCTACAGCCATCAAAGCTGCTGCCGCTGCCACTACTACACGTTTCTTCCACATGATTAAATGCTCCCTTCTACCATTCTACACATATCCAGCTACACGGGATATTGCAATCATTATAGCCTGTTTCTTTGCCTAATTCAATAGGAAAATGAAAGAAATTTCATCAAACAAGTCCATAAATCCTTGCAACCAATTTTATCTGTTATTTCAAATAGCCTTTACGTTTAAGTGCCGCTTCCCATTCTGCTTCTTTAAAACCTACCAGCACTTCATCATCAAGAATTAATAAAGGACGTTTTACAAGCATACCGTTCGTAGCGAGTAAAGCCAATTTTTCTTCATCACTCATGGCCGGTAATTTATCTTTAATATTTTCACTGCGATAAACCTGACCGGATGTATTGAAAAACGCCTTAACATCTTTACCGCTCTTCGGCTGCCAGAGACCAAGTTCTTCAGCCGTCGGATTTTCTTCCTTAATATTACGATCGTCAAAGCTGATGTTATGACTTTCTAAATATTTTTTAGCCTTCTTACAAGTTGTGCAAGTCGGATATTGTACCAATAACATTAGTTTTCGTCCTCCTTTGCAAGCTGATCCAGCATTTCATGGGTTAAGCTGTTGGCCGCCAAAATATAATCTTCCAATTTACCGCGACCGATGGCTACTTTCATGACAGGAATTTCAAACGGATCAAGTAACACCGTCATGAGAATTTCGCCGGTTTTATAATAACCTACCACGCCTTGTCCTTCTTCTGGATCCAAGGTTTCACGTTTAACGGTTTGACAATATTTAGCCATTACAGCCTCTGCAGCCGTCGCACATTCTTCACGGTCCTTCAAATACTGCTGTGCCTGATCTTCTTCAATATCAAAAATATCAATACGCACCGTTGGTTTACTGGTCTTACCTTGACTGATATTACCCATTATAGACCGCTTTCTGCACTATCGGCTTTTAAAAAGGCTACATAACATTTCTTAGCTTCATAAACATCGGCTTTGCTCGTTACTTCCCAAGGCGCATGCATGCTGAGCACTGCCACACCGCAGTCAATAACATTCATGCCGTATAACGCCATGATGTACGCAATGGTACCGCCGCCGCCAAGGTCAACCTTACCGAGTTCGGCCGTCTGGAAATTAACCTTATTGTCGTCCATAATACGACGAATAAAGCCCATATATTCCGCATTGGCATCATTGGAACCGGATTTACCGCGGGCACCGGTGAATTTATTAAATACTACACCTTTACCGAGGAAAGCAGCATTTTTAGCTTCAAAAGCGGATGCATACAATGGATCAAAACCCGCACTTACATCGGAAGACAACATGCGGCTTCGTTCTAAAGTACGACGCACGGCTAACGGCGATTTTTCACCGGCCATGGCCAAGAGCTCTGCTACCATGTTTTCAAACCAACGGGATTGCATACCCGTAGCACCTACGGAACCGATTTCTTCTTTATCTACCAACAAAGTACAAGTCGTGCGTTTTACTTTGTCCACTTCAAGCATAGCGGCTAAAGAGGTGTAAGCACAAACGCGGTCGTCCTGACCGTATGCTAAAATCATGCTGCGGTCAAAACCCATTTCACGAGCACGACCGGCCGGTACGATTTCAAGTTCAGCCGACAATAAATCTTCTTCGGTGAAACCATATTCTTTTTCAAAAATATCATTCAAGAATTTTGTTACGCCTTCTTTGAGTTCACCCTTAACAGGTTGACTGCCGATGAGCAAATCAAGGTTTTCACCTTCAATAACTTTAGCGGCTTTTTTCTCCATTTGTTCCTGCCCCAAATGTGGCAATAAGTCGGTCACGCAGAATACCGGATCGGTGTCTTTTTCACCGATGGAAAGCGTCACCTTAGTGCCGTCTTTTTTAACAATTACGCCGTGTAAAGCAAGTGGCATAGCCACCCACTGGTACTTTTTGATACCGCCGTAATAATGTGTGTCAAAAAAGGCCAAATTTTTATCTTCATAGAACGGATTCTGTTTTACATCAAGACGTGGTGAATCAATATGCGCACCTAAAATATTAAAGCCCTGTTCCAATGAATCCGTACCGATATTAAATAAAGCGATGATTTTATTCATATGTACGGCATATACTTTATCGCCTGCTTTAATCGGCTGACCTGCTGTGAGCAAATCTTTTAAATTTTTATAGCCTACGGCTTCCGCTTTAGCAATTGTCTGTTCAATGCATTCGCGTTCCGTTTTACCGTTATCCAAAAAGTCACGATAGTCTTTACATAAAGCTTCCATAGCCTGTGTATCGGCATCAGTATATTCATGCCAAGCATATTTACGTTCCATAATATCATCCTTCCTACTTTAAATTATTAACGCTTATAGACAAGCCCTTTGTCCCGCCTATAAGCACTTATAAGCTGATTATATTATACATCAACTGATAAAAATCTACATCTCAAGTGTAAACTGTTTTCATTTAATTTTATCGTTGTTATTGAAGAACTCTTGTTTCGCGTCTTCCTCTGCCTGCTTGGCCGCCATACGAGCCAAATAAGCTTCTTCCTTCTTGCGATTGGTTTCGGCCCGCTCTTCATAAAGTGTCTGCAGCTCTTCCGGTGCCGCTGTCAGCGTCTTTGTCACATAGTAACTTAACTCTCTGTTCCGTTTCATGTATTTACCGATACGCCAATGCACACCGAATAAACCATGATGAGGACATCGGCCGATACTCAAAAACTTATCTCCGCTTAAACGCTGTATCTTATTGGTTGTCAAAAGTGACTGACATTCCGGACAGTGAGCACGGCGCACTTTATTATCATGCAAAACCTTGCGCTTATCATGGAAATTTTCATAAATAAAAAAGCTGATCGGTTCCGGAAAATAAGCCTGTGAATAAGTATTTTTCGTAATTTGTTCATATTGAGCAATACCTCGAGCCAACGGAATTGCTTTACATACATACCCGGTAAAAATGGAATCGTTTAAAGCATCATGAGCCGTCAATTCATCCTGGGTTATATTCAGTTCTTCCATTGCTTTGCTGAGCGCCACCTGCTGCGTATTGCCATGCTGCAAATAAGCAAAGATAAGTTGCGCATCATACCAGGTATGTTTAATTGTTCCCGGCAGGCCGAATAATTTAAGATTTTCACGGAGCATTACGATATCATCGGAGCCCCAAGTCAAAAAAACGGCCTCTTTACCGCACCAATCTTCAAAATTTTGATAAGCCTGTACAAAGGAAACACCCATAGCCAAATCATTGGCCGATATATGAGTCAATTTTTCCACGTGCTTATGCATACGCGTCAAATATTGCGGTTTTACAAAGGTGCTGAAAGTATCTGTCAATTCCAAATTATCATCCAGTTTAATGGCGCCAATTTGAATAATTTCACCCGATACAGGCAAGCCTGTACGTTTCATAAAACTGATATCATTGGCAAACGGCTGATTCCATTCCAAATCAAATATTACATAGGTCATCAGGCTTCCTCGCTTCCCGGTTCGACAAGAAGCGATTGAGCCGCTTCAATAACGGCTTCGGTAGATATAACAGATACGCCTTTATAATTACCTTCCTTGATGATCTGTTTCATGCTTTTGCCTTCTTCATACTCTTCCATTGATTCCAACACGACGCAGTTCTGCGTGTAAGGACCGTAAAATTTAGGATTGGACGGTCCGTATAAAGCTACGAGCGGCACATGTTGACTAACCGCTACATGCATCGGTCCCGAATCATTGGTAATAAATAAACTGCAACGATGAATAGCAGCCGCTAATTCACCTAAACTGAATTTACCCGTGGCCACAATCGGACGGTGCTTCATTTGCCCCACTACCTCAGCGACCATCTCTTCATCCATAGGACCGCCGAAGAACACTACTTTATAACCGTGGTCGGCAAAATAATCGGCCACCGCCGCGAAGCGTTCTTTAGGCCAACGTTTCTCAGGCACCGCACTGCCTACGTTAAAACCGATAACCGTATCCACTTCGCTGATACCGTGAGATTCATAAAACTCAGTAACTTTCTGTTCCCATTCCGGACAAGTATAAATTTCAAGTCCTTTATTAGACGTATCTTTCACGCCCAACTGTTCCAACACATTTATATACATATCGGCGGCGTGACGTGTTTTGCGATCAAGCCGTGTATATTTTGTCATAAACGGACGGAATAAAAAATGACTCATGCCCACTGTAATTTTGCCGTGTAAAGCCCAAGCAAAAAAACTGGTACGCTCATTTGGATGGATATTAATAACCACATCTGGACGGCCCTCACGGTCGCGCAATTCGCCGGCTATACGACGCAAAGCGCTGATGCTGTTGTCGCGGCCTTTTTTATCAATCGTCACAATACTGTCTATATTAGGGTTATATTGCATAACCTCTCTTAATTTTTCATCCATTACAAACGTAATGTGGCTATCGGGTGCCGCCTGTCGCAACACATGTAAAAAAGGCGTTGTCAAAATAACGTCCCCCAAATGCATCAAAAAGGTGACTACAATTCGTTTATGATTCAAGTTCATAAAATGTTAACTCCTTTTTTAAAGCAGTGTTTGCACCGCTTCCCATACGGTATCCACCGTAATCTGCGCCATACAATCGGGGTCATCCACCAGCGGTGCTTCCGGCGTGGCTTTCGATGTAGGCGAAACAATAATATGCACATAATCGCCGCCGTAAGGACCTGTCCGTTCCGGTGACGTAGTGCCGTATAAACCGATAAGCGGGCGTTTCAAAGCATTCGCAATATGAAGCGGTCCCGTATCGGCACTGATGTAAAGTTTACAACGTCGTATTAATTCCACTAATTCTTCCAGTGAAGTTTGGCCGGTCAAATTAAGTACATACGGACTGGCCGCCAACTTTTGAATTTCATCGGCTTTTTCCTTATCTGACGGTGCCCCCACCAACACTACATATTGCTTCTTAGCCGCCAAACGTTTACAAAGTTCACCGAAATGTGCTATAGGCCATTCTTTCACAATCCAACGGGCTCCCGGAGCTATTACTGCATAGTCCGTACCGTCCGGTAAACCTTGGACTGCCAACTTGGCCTCACAAGCTTTAGCCGCTTCCGCCGATTCATGCATAGGAAACTCGATGGTATCCACCGTACCGCCCAAAGCACGCACTGTATCTAAATAACGTTCTATAACATGACCGTATTTATTGGGCCCCACCAAAGCTTTATTGACGAGATTACTGCCTTCACGCAATTCCCAATAACCATATTTTTCTTTGGCTCCCGATAAAAACGAAACGATGGCGCTTTTAGCCAGACATTGCAAATCAAGGCACATATCAAAATCTCGTTCGTGCAAAATGCGACGCAATGTCCATAAGTACGACAGTGATTTCAGTTTCTTCTTATCAATGAATAATACATCATCCAGCCACGGTTTCCCCGGCAAAGGACCGCTGAACTGTTCATGCACTGCCCAGGTAATATGCGCATTCGGCCAATTCTTACGAATCGCATATAAGGTGGGCAACGCATGAATCACATCACCAAGCGAGCTCATTTTGACAATCAGTATACGCTTATACTCCTTCATGGGTCTGTCCTTTCTGCTTGGCTGCTAAGATAGGCAATAAAAAATCTGCTAGATTGTCGCCATTAAATAAATAGCCTTGAATCCCCGCCGCTTCAGCCGCCTCAATATCGGACGGTTTATCACCGACAAGCAGGCTGTTCTGCTTATCAATGTCAAAGTCCTTCATGGCTTGTAACAGCATACCTGGCTTCGGTTTACGACAATCACAATCTTTGGTATAAGCCGCCACCGATCCCTTGGTATGATGCGGGCAATAGTAAAATTTAAGGATAGGCGCCTTTACCTTCGTCAATTCTTCATTGATGTAAGAGTGAAGGCGCTCCATATCTGCTACCGTATAATAGCCCCTGGCAATACCGCTTTGATTGGTAACGACGATTAAATCATAACCGGCCTGTACCGCGGCTGCCAGTGCTTCCGGTGCCCCCGGCACAAACTTAAAGTCTTCAATGCGATATAAATAGTTTACTTCTACATTGATAACGCCGTCCCGATCTAAAAACAATACTTTGCGCATAGGTTTCTCCTTAGCGGACATAACCTTCGTTATGATCTAATAACTCGCAGTATTCAGCAACTGCATCTTCCAATTTGGTAAAGCCTTTATCGTAACCGGCAGCCATTAATTTAGTGGTGTCAGCTTCCGTAAAGCTCTGATATTTACCTTTTAATACTTCAGGGAAGGGAATGTAGCGCAAATTACCGGAACCATTGTAATCAATAACAGCTTTCATGAAACGATTGAAGCTTTTAGCTTCGCCCGTACCGCAGTTAAAAATACCGCTGATTTCCGGATGTTCCCAGAAGAAGAAATTCACATTAACTACGTCTTTTACGTAAATAAAGTCACGCACCTGTTCACCGTCACCGTAACCGTCGGTACCTTCAAACAAGGTAATTTCACCGGTTTCACGGAGTTTGTAGAACATTTGACGAACTAAAGAAGCCATATTGCCCTTATGGTTTTCATTCGGACCGAATACGTTGAAATAACGAAGACCTACGACCTGAGATTGCAAGTCCTTTTCAAAACGACGTAAGTAACGGTCGAAGAATAATTTGGAGTAAGCGTATGGATTTAAAGCTTCTTCGCATTCAGGTTTTTCAGTAAAACCGTTTTTGCCATGACCATAAGTAGACGCCGACGACGCATAAATAAACGGCACCCGACGTTCCTGGCAATAGTGGAATAAATTCTTAGTACCTTCAAAATTGTTATGCATCATATAACGGCCGTCATAATTCATTGTATCGGCACAGGCACCTTGATGGAATACAACTTCAATCGGACCGATATCAAAGGTGTTATTGGCTACTGCATCATCAAAATCAATGCAGTCTACATAATCGTAATAATCAAGCATCTGCAAATTGCGAATTTTACTGCCATCCGTCAAATCATCAACGATCAAAATATCATTACGACCGCGTTCATTCAGCTGTTTAACAATGTTACTGCCGATAAAACCGGCACCGCCTGTAACTATAATCATAATAATCCCTCCTGCACCAAGGACTTAATCTTCTCTATAATACCCGTCGTAGAGTAGCCGTTTTTAAACGGTAAAATCATTACCTTATCCACGTATTCACGACCGATAACATCTTCCGGTTTATAATCGCCGCCTTTAACCAAAATATTCGGACGCAAAGCACTTAATAATTCAGCCGGCGTATCTTCTTCAAATACAACTACCCCGTCTACAAAGCCCAACGCGCCCATTAATTCAGCCCGAGAGCTTTCTGAATTGATTGGTCTGGCTACACCTTTAAGGCGTTTAACTGATGCATCGGAGTTAAGGCCCACAATTAAATGGTCACCTAAACGTGCCGCATCGCGCAAATAGGATAAATGACCGCTGTGAAGAATGTCAAAGCAACCGTTGGTAAACACAACGGTATGGCCTTCATTCTGCCACTGACGGATCTTGGCTGCCATTTCTTCACGGCTGTAACCGATAATCGGATCTGCTTGACGCTGACGTTGACGAATCGTCGCCCATAAATCCAGTAATTCCTGACGATGAATCGGATATGTACCGACCTTTGATACAACCACACCGGCTGCCGCATTGGCTACATGTAAAGTACCGCGCACCGTAAGGCCTGCTGCCATGGCCGTAATAATCATGGCCACCACCGTATCACCGGCACCACTTACATCAAAAACATCTTGCTGTGTAGCCGGATTATGCCAAATTTGACCTTGGCGACTCACAATAGTAATACCCTTGGCGGAGCGCGTAGCCACCACGTAATCAAAATCAACAGCCGCCAATGTTTCTTTAGCTGCTTGAACAATGGCTTCATCCGTATTCGGCAAGTTTCTGCCGATATATTCACTTAATTCTTTTACATTCGGTGTAATGAAAGTGGCCCCATTGTATTTAGACCAATCATTGCCTTTCGGATCAACGATAGTTTTGATACCTTTTTCATTAGCTATTTTAAGAACTTCAGCCAATACCTGCGGCGAACATACACCTTTACCGTAATCGGAAATTACAATCCCATCGAGACCATGCTCTGCCAACTCTTTAATCCAGTTTAACAGAAACGCAGCTTCCTTCTCATTGACCGGTTCAGGTTCTTCAAAATCCAGTCGCATCATTTGTTGTCGACCGCCCAGAATACGCATTTTTGTCGTAGTCTGACGTGAGGCTACGTGCATAATACCGGAATGATTGATGTTCTCCACTTCCAATAAATCGGTCAATAAATTGCCATGTGTATCTTCACCGGCCACGCCGCCCAAAAATACTTGACAATCAAGATTTGCCAAATTGGACGCCACATTGGCCGCACCGCCCAATACTTCGCGCACTTCCGTCACGCGGTTAACAGGGACAGGTGCCTCCGGTGAAATACGACTTACATCGCCAAATACATAGCGATCCACCATAATATCACCGATAACGGCAATTCGCAGTTTAGGTAATTTATTATTTAAAAACTCATGAATTGTTTTACTTATCATATTCTTCTTCCACCAGTTCACAAATAATATGGCCTACCATGATATGCATTTCTTGGATACGAGCCGTAACTTTGGATGGTACGGCAAACGTAATATCACAAATATCCTTTAACTTGCCGCCGCCCTCACCGGTGAACGCAATGGTATGCATCCCCGTATCACGTGCTTTCAAAGCTGCTTTCACTACATTCGCACTGTTGCCGGATGTAGAAATACCGATTAATACATCCCCGGAGCGGCCTAAGCCTTCCACCTGACGGGCAAACACTTCATCATAGCCGTAATCATTGGCTACAGCTGTCAAAATAGACGTATCCGTCGTTAACGCTACGCTTGCCAAAGAACGGCGTTCTTTCTGAAAACGCCCGATCAATTCAGCTGCTAAATGCTGCGCATCCGCTGCCGAGCCGCCGTTACCGCAAAACAAGACTTTATTCCCTGATTTAAGTGCTTCTTTACAACGCTCTGCCATCAATTGAATGACATCCATTTGCTCCATGGTCTTCCCGAACACATCCAAATGGTCGGTAAATCGCTCTGCAATAATAGGATTCAATTCTCCTTGAAATTCCATATAGCCTCCTAAAACTATACACATATTGTAAGACTTCGTATGCTCAACGCGTACAATTTAATTTGTACGCACTATTTACAATATGGTTTGTAATAAACGCTCTGCGTTATTATTAAATATTTTATCCGTATCGCACTCACTAAGGCCCGCTTTACGGAATGCATCATATAATCGCATCATTTCACCGGCATCTTCAATTTCAGTATCCGGTCTGATACCGTCAAAATCGGTACCTAAAGCAACCACATCACTGCCGCCCACATTACGAATATACAGACCGTGACGAACAATATCTTCAATACGGCTTATACGGGATGTTCCCAAAAATGACTGTGCAAAATTAAGACCGATAACGCCGCCTTTATTGGCAATCATTCGAATCTGATCATCCGTCAGATTACGGCGATGATTGGTCAATGCTCTCGCATTGGAATGAGATGCAATGAAAGGTTTTGTTAAAATTTCGTCCAATTGGAAGGTTCCCGCATCATTTAAGTGAGAACAATCCACAATCATGCCCAACTCTTCCATATATTGTACGAACTCAATACCCTTCGGTGTCAAGCCCTTACCTTCGTGCTCCGCGCCGTTCGGATAGGATAAACCGTTCGGGAAATTCCAACTGATGGTAATGAGGCGTACGCCATCATCGTAGGCTTTTTTAAGTCGCTTCAAATCACCTTCAAATACGCCACCTTCTTCTACCGAAAGCAAGGCATTGATTTTACCCGCTTCGCGAGCTATTTTGAATTCTTCATACGAACGGACATGCACAATGTCGCCCTTGTATTTCGCCATTTCAGACATGAAAAGCTCACGCATGGCTTCATAACGTCCGTACGGATCTGTTTCCTGATCAAGCTCCACAAATAGAGCAAAATCTTGCAGTGTATAGCCGCCCTTTTTTAACTTTTGTAAATCTATTTTCCACGGATTCTGCCCTAAATCCCCCTTGTCGGGATTATCAATGAGCATCATTATGGTATCACAATGTAAATCTATCATTTGCTATCCTCATGATCGCGCAAATCCTTCAAAACGGCCACAAAGGCTTGTACGTCTTCAAAATTACGATACACCGAGGCAAAGCGAACATACGCCACTTCGTCAATTTCTTTTAATTCGGCCAATACTAAATCGCCGATTTCCGAAGATTTGATTTCCTGCTGCGAGCGATTGCGAATCGTATCCTCTACATTTTTTACTACATTTTCCAAAGTTTCGCGTGGAATGTTACGTTTGTTACAAGAGCGCAAAATCCCATTCAATAACTTACTGCGGTCAAACATTTCATAACTGCCGCTTGATTTAATAACCATAATCGGCACATCTTCAATGACTTCATAAGTAGTAAAACGGCGTCCGCAAGACAAGCATTCACGACGCCGACGGATGCTGTTATCATCATCGGTAGCCCGCGAATCCGTTACTTTATTTTCTGTATGTTTACAATAAGGACATCTCATGAGTTCACCTCATTTCAAATTAATTTGTTATTACAATCTCTAAAACTACTGTAAATTCTAATATATTCAGCTATTACATACATGAACGCCATAAGCGACAGATATGTAACTGCGCCCAATAAACAACTTATTTCTTCAAGTAAGTATTGCTGTTTTCGGCAATTTCTTCAATAAAACGATCCAACATTTCATAACGCTTGCGGTACATATTGCGTTTATGCGTTTTAGCCGTTTCATAGGTTTTACGTTCTTCTTCAATTGGAATGCGATAATATTTATCATCTTCAGCACAAGGTGTACCGCCTAATTCCTGCCAGAACGGATTAAACTGAACCTTTTTGGAACGGTTGCCGCGAATCAGATGACTGTTCGTGTAGAAACCGGCATCGGATATGGCGTACAAAGAGTTAATCCCCATTTGCGTTGCCAATTGACGCATCAAGAAAAACATAAAGTTCTTCGGACGATAACTGAACATCTTCTTCGTAATTTGTTTGGATTTCTCAAGACCGTTTTTTAAGCCCTGAATCGTACCGATCCAAATGCAAGGTTCCCCGTTAAAACCGTGACCCAAACGGAAGTTGATATGATAAACACCTTCCCCGTCATACATAAGGAATAAACTTAAGAAGCCTTCCTTACGCTGGCCCGTGTGGAACCAAAGTTGTGCTTTTAAGTTAAGTTCTTCATTCTGCCAAATCACTACGGCATGACTTTCATCGGGATTGTACATCTCCGTAATGGCTTCCTGCGTAAAATAATCAGGCAACATATCAAAATGCTCTTTAATCGCATCCAAACGTTGCTGAGCCGATGAGTTTTTAAATAAAAACACACGATTGATTACTTCATAAATACCTTCATGACGTTCCAACAAATTAGGCAATGGTTTATACTGTGCAAAGTATTCTTCCAATTCAGCTAATTGTTTCTTATTCTTAAAGGAACGGCCCACAAACAAAGTTATGCGTCGCTTCTCGCGCCAAGTTCTGAAGCCATAAATAGAGCGACCCAACGCCCACTGTTTTTTCCCATATGCAAACATACCTACACTCCTTAATCGTTGCTCATAAACAGCCCGACATATTTGCCGATTATGTATTAAATTAAAAAATACACGCTGTTTACCAATTACTTCATACTATCTTAATTTTCAATATATTGTATCTGATTGTGAAATGAAACTCCCTATATGGTAAAGGGTTTCTAATCTATTGTAACACGAATTTCCGAAAAGGACTATCAAAGTCAATATATATGGCGGAAATTTGTACAAATAGTTCTAAGTGAGTGTTTTTACAATAAAAAATCCTCGAACAGTATAACCTGAGTCACACTATTCGAGGATTCATAAAATCAATATAGAGTTATAAAACTATTAAGAGTTGGAACGGTCCTGAATCTTGAGCAAGCAATCGCCGCTTTCAATTCGGCTGCCTTCACGAACATATATTTCCCCGACGATACCATCGATTGGCGAGGTAATTGTTGTTTCCATCTTCATAGCTTCGGTTACGATAAGCGGTTCACCCTTCAAGACGCTTTGACCTGTCTTAACGATAACCTTAACAACGGAGCCGGACAAGGTCGCACCAACTTCACCAGGTTGTGTTTTATCAACTTTATGACGAACAACACCCGTAGTTTTAACGTGTTTGTCACGGATCTTAATATCACGAGGCTGACCATTGAATTCAAAGCTTACAATACGATTACCGTCTTCATCCACTTCGCTGACGTGGATCAATTTGATAATGAGCATTTTACCTTTTTCAATGGTTACATGGATAGATTCACCGCGACGCATGCCAAAGAAGAATGTTGGTGTATCCAATACGGAAATATCATCATAATCGCTGTTGAATTCAACATAGTCGCTGTAAACTTTAGGATACAAGCAATAAGCGATTACATCTTCATCAGTAGCCGGAGAGCCCAAATCCACCAAATGTTTACGTACATCTTCAAAATCAACAGGTTCTAAGTAAGCCCCGGGACGACCTTTAAGTTGTTTTTTACCCTTCAAAATAATTTTCTGTAATTTCTTAGGGAAACCTTGGTACGGTACACCTAAATAACCTTGGAAGAATTCAACTACGGATTGAGGGAAATCAAGTGTTTCACCTTTATCGTAGATGTCTTGTTCAGTAAGGCCGTTTTGAACCATAAACAATGTCATATCACCAACTACTTTAGAGGATGGCGTTACTTTGATGATATCGCCAAACATCATGCTTACCTGATGATATACTTTTTTAACTTCATCCCAGCGTTCGCCAAGGCCTACACTCTTAGCCTGCTGCTGCAAGTTGGAGAACTGGCCGCCCGGCATTTCATGCTGGTATACTTCGGTGCTAGGATATGGATTAGTTTTATCAACGCCTTTGTAGTATGGGCGAATCGAGGCGAAGTAATGGGACATCTGTTCCATGTAGTCCGCATCCATATCAGGTTGACGGTCATGACCGGATAAGCCGTAATACAAGGAGTTCATGCTTGGCTGGCTGGTACCGTTGGCAAATGCGGAGTATGCAACGTCAACTACGTCAACGCCGGCATCAATAGCACGACCATAAGTATAAATAGCATTGCCTGCCCCTTCATGAGTATGTAAATGAATTGGCAAATCAACTGCATCTTTCAAAGCAGATACCAAGTTGTAAGCTGCCTGCGGTTTCAAAAGACCGGCCATATCTTTGATGGCGATAATGTTAGCACCGGCTTTGGCAACTTCCTTAGCCATACTTACATAGTAGTCCAAATTATATTTTGTGCGGCTTGAATCGAGAATATCACCGGTGTAGCACAAGGATACTTCAGCAATCTTATTCTGATTACGAACTTCATCGATGGCAACCTGCATATTGTCAAGACTGTTCAAGCTGTCAAATACACGGAATACATCGACGCCGTTATCGGCTGCCAATTTAATGAACTGACGAACTACATTATCAGGATAGCTGGTGTAACCAACCGCATTGGCACCGCGAAGTAACATCTGTAAAAGAACGTTTGGAACTTCTTTGCGGAACATGCGTAAGCGTTCCCATGGATCTTCATGCAAGAAACGATATGCTACGTCGAATGTAGCACCGCCCCAGCATTCCAAAGAGAATAAATTAGGTACGCCACGAGCCGCTTCACCGGCAACACGTGCCATATCTACCGTACGCAAACGAGTTGCAAACAAGGACTGATGCGCATCACGCCAAGTTGTATCGGTAAAGAATACTTTCTTCTGTTCACTTAACCATTTGGAGAAACCTTCAGGTCCCAATTCATCAAATTTCTGTTTGGTGCCGGTTTGAGGTTGACCCGGAAGCAATGGCGGCATCTGAATCGGTTCAAAATCAGGCACTTCCTGATGACCTAAGCCCTGATAGCCGTTAACCGTTACATCGGCAATGTAGCGTAACATCTTGGTACCGCGGTCACGAACTTGTTTGAAGATGAACAATTCAGGGTGTTCATCAATGAAGTTAACATTGCAAGTACCGGACATAAATTCGGGACTTTCCAATACATTGATCAAGAAGTGAATATTCGTTTTTACGCCACGAATACGGAATTCGCGCAAACAACGAAGCATCTTCATGATTGATTCTTCCGGAGTTAAAGCCCAAGACGAAGCTTTTACGAGCAAAGAATCATAGTATGGCGTAATAACGGACCCGGTGAAAGCGTTACCGCCGTCAAGACGAATGCCGAAACCGCCGCTGGAACGATAAGCTACCAATTTACCGGTATCAGGCATGAAGTTATTGCTTGGATCTTCAGTCGTAATACGGCACTGAATAGCTTGACCGTTACATTCAATATCTTCTTGTGCAGGGATGCCTACTTCTTTATCGGATAAAGCATAACCTTCCGCTACACGAATTTGTGTTTTAACAATATCAATACCGGTAATTAATTCGGTAATGGTATGTTCTACCTGGATACGAGGGTTTACTTCAATGAAGTAGAAATTGCCGTCATTGGTAACTAAGAATTCGACGGTACCGGCCCCTACGTATTTTACATTTTTCATAATTTGAACGGCTGCATCACAAATACGTTGACGAGTTTCTAAAGGCAATGCAAAGGCAGGTGCCATTTCGACAACTTTTTGGTGACGACGCTGTACGGAGCAGTCACGTTCGTATAAATGAACAACATTACCATGGGTATCCCCCATGATTTGTACTTCTATATGTTTAGGTTCAACGATTAATTTTTCAACATATACATCATCGTCGCCAAATGCCATTTTAGCTTCGGATTTAGCACGATCATAGGCTTCACGAAGTTCACCCATAGATTCAACGGCACGCATACCGCGACCGCCGCCACCGTTAACGGCTTTGATCATCAATGGGAAACCGTGAGTTTTGGCAAACTCTTCAAGTTCTTCAAAATTGTTAAGAGGTCCGTCACTCCCCGGAATCATAGGAATGCCGGCTAATTTAGCCTGAATACGGGCGTTTACCTTGTCCCCGAACATTTCCAAATGTTCCAGACGAGGTCCGATGAATGTAATACCTTCTTCTTCGCATCGTTTGGCAAAACGGGCATTCTCTGCCAAGAAGCCGTAGCCCGGATGGATGGCATCTACATCATGTTCATGAGCGATGCGGATGATATCTTCGATATCCAAATACGCATCGACCGGTTTTTTACCGCGTCCTACTAAGTACGCTTCATCCGCTTGATTACGATGTAAAGAAAGCGAATCTTCTTTAGAGTAGATTGCTATTGTGCGAATACCCATTTCGTTACACGCACGGAATACACGAATAGCAATTTCTCCTCGGTTGGCAACCAACACAGATTTAATTTCTTTCATGAGACTTCCTCCTCAACTTGTTACCTCTCTACATTTTAGGAGCATTCACTAAGGAATACAACCTTTATTTAACATGTATACACAATACATACATGAGATAACCATAATTAATATGTCACTAAAAGCCCTATAAAATATAACGCTTCCAGCCACATAACAACTCCCATGAGTCGCTTGAACCAAAAAATACCTGTCCGATAATTTGGCTGTATCACCAATTTAGCCAGACGTTCCAAACGATTGGTGAGCCAAAATACAGGAATTAAATAACCTATAATAAACGAAATAATCATAACCGATGCCAGTTTCCAACCGGCTACGGCAATCGTTGCAACCAGCCAAATATAAATCGGCAAACGGTCATAACGCCAAGACAGACCGACCAAAAGGCCTTGTTTTACAATGGCCAAAGTACGCCGCCCCGGTGTGCGAGCCCGCTCAATGCGGCGTTCATCACGCCCCTTAAGCGGAGCCGGATGAATAAAAGCCACCCATTCAAAGGCCTGTAACGACATGGCAATGAGTAAAACACCCCAAATAATGTATGAGCTGCCACCGATACTATCGGGGCCTAAAACTCGCGAGCCGATAACACCGACTACAATAATCGAAGCGGTCATGCCAATGGCAAAATAAATACGTTTATATATATATCCGGCTAAACGCGGTAATATCGTAGCCACCGTTTCCGGTACCAACGACATCCCCATGCCGGCCAAGAAAATTAATACAATTAATATAAGCTTACCGTAGGGCGTATTCAAAATGTCCGTGATAAGCACTGTATACGCAGTCAGCATAAATACCTACCTTAAAAACGCCCTCATTAAATTATCCAACGCTTCCTGATCGGCGGAGCCCATCGTTTCACGGGCCGAATGCATGGCCAAAATCGGAACACCTACATCCATCGTACGCATAGCCAGCATAGCAGATGTAATAGAGCCCACGGTGGAGCCGCCCGGAATATTAGAGCGGTTCACATACAGCTGATACGGAATCGAATTTTGTTCACATAAAGTTTTCACCGTTGCGATTGCCCAAGCATCACCGGCATAAGACTGACTGGATGCCATTTTTAAAACAACACCCTTATTCAAAATCGGATAGTTGGTAATATCATTTTTCTCGGGATAATTTGGATGATAACCATGTGCCACATCGGCAGAAATCATAAAGCCCGCTGCAATATCGGCATAGCATTCCGCTTTCGTAAAACCGGTAGCCATATAAATCCGCTCAACCAATTGTGACAAGATAGTGGATGCACCGCCCTGTTTCGTACGACTGCCCACTTCCTCATTGTCGAAAAGGACAACCATGCGTAAGCCGTCAGCCTCAGTGGTTTGTGCTTCATAAATACCTTCCAAGCAAGCCACACAAGATGTCAAATTATCGATACGCGGTGAACTGATAAATTCATCGTAACGGCCGAATGTCGTACCGCCTTCAACCGGATAGAGTGTCAACTCATAAGATAAAATATCATCAGCCGGGCGCTTCACAAGCTCACCTAAGAAGGTACGCCATTCACTATCATTGTTAACGGAATCATTACACATCATGAAAAGCGGCAACATATGCTTTTGCTTATCCAAGGCCACCCCATCATTAATCTGGCGATTCATATGAATGGCTAAATTAGGAATGGTCAACAGCGGTCTCGCTACATCTACATAGTGAACTTCCGGATGAAACGGATCCTCCGTTCGCGTCACCACTGCACCGGCCATAGATAAAGGACGATCAAGCCATGTATTTAAAATCAGACCGCCGTAGGTCTCTACATTAAGCTCACCATACCCCTTTGTGTCCACCAACGGATTCGGTTTAATGCGAATGGCCGGGAAATCCGTATGGGCCGAAGCAATGCGCATGGAATGGCGAAGATTCGAGCCGATATGAAAGGCCACCAAGGTGGAATCATAGACCTTTACAAAGTAATCCCCTTCACCAAGTGCCCAAACATCATCAAGAAAGAGCTCCGTAAACCCTTTATCTTTTAATTCTTTGGCACCGGTTTTAACCGTATGATACGGGGACGTACTATTATCTATAAAATCTAATAATCGTGCTACTGTGTTCATAGTACACCTCATTTTGTTTAATCATACTGAATATTATATCACAATTGAGGATAAAACAAAAAAGAGAAAGCCGGTCGCAATAGCGACCGAACTTTCTCTTTTAAGGTTGGATATTATTCTATGAAATAAATTAACTCTAAATTACCAAAGTCCCAAGACTTTCCACCACATGGAACCGACACCGAGCCAAATAACAAGGTTGACAACGGAAGCGATAAAACCTAAACGCCACCAGGTATTCTGCGGTACATAGCCCGAGTTAAACAAGATTGGCGAAGGACCGGCTGCATAGTGAGTGAGGGACATACATAAGTTAGAGAAGAATGCGAACGCAAGTATTGCCAAGTATGGAGGTGTACCGGCGCTGATAGCAACCGCTACGAACACTACATACATAGCCGTAATATGTACGGTAAGACTTGCGAAAAGATAATGTGAATAGGTATAAATCAAAATCAAAATCATGAAAGCCATGATCCAGTCAATACCGGCTACTTGGTCACCTACGATTTTTGCAAACCAAGGAATAAAACCTAATTTATTCAACTGAGATGCCAAGGCCATCATAGTACCCATCCAGATTAAAGTATCCCAGCCGCCTTTTTCTTCCGTCACGTCGGACCAGGTTAATACTTTAGTAATAAGGAGAATACTTACACCCAATAATGCAACAGTGGTTGCGTTAAGGCCGGTAAATTGACCGGTTGCCCACAAAATAAGGGACAAAATAAATACGCCGAGCATTACTTTTTCAGCAAAACTCATAGAACCGAGTTCTTTTAACTCCTGAGCAATATGAGCCTGAATTTCACGAGTATCTTTTAATTCCGGCGGATAAATAAAGTATAAAACCAATGGCATTACAATAAGCGCTACAAGGCCCGGTACGATAGCGGCAATAGCCCAGTCACCCCAAGTAATGGTGTAACCGAAAGATGCAGCGATTAAAGATGCTACCAAGGTGTTACCGGCCATGGAAGTCATAAACATGGCGGATGTAATGGTATTCCCTTGATAAATGGTTTGAATCAAATAAGCACCGATTTTACGAGCTGTACCGCCCGGTTCAGAACCGAAAGCAGATGCCAACGATTTAGTAATCGGATAAATAACCCCGCCTGCACGAGCCGTATTAGATGGTGTAGCCGGCGATAAAATTAAATCACTGATAACAAGAGCATACGATAATTTCAAAGAGTTACTGCCTACTGCTGTAATCATAGTGTAAGCAATACGTTTACCCAAACCGGTTTTGATAAAACCGCGAGAGAATAAGAAAGCCGCAACGATTAACCAGATTGCTGTATTAGCAAAACCGGCTAAGCCGTCGCCAATTTTTAAGGTATTAGTTACAGCCGTAATTACAATACTGATAATCGATAAGGCCCCGATTGGCAGTGGCTGTAAAATAAACCCTAAAATAGTACCGGCAAAAATAGCGCATAAGTGCCACGCTTGCGGTTTAAGACCTTCCGGTACCGGCATAAACCAGATAATGACACCTACTAAGATGGGAATAATCCATGACATATACTTTTTCACGTAATGTTCCTCCCTTTTAACAACTTAGTTAGCTTGAATAATATCCTACACATAAAAAACACAGGCTACGCCTCTTTATAAAAAAGAGTAAGCAGCCTGTGTTTAATACCTTTTGTAATGCTACTGAGGTAATTCTACAGATTCTAAGTTCGTTTGTTCAATGTCTTCTAACTTGCCGGCATCACAAAGAGCTGCTACGTTTGGATCAATTGGTAAACGACCTAACAATAATAAATTATAACGTTCAAGTACATCATCAATATGACTGTCACCGAAAATCTTATAATCTTTGCCGTTATCCGGGCAGTGGAAATACGAGAAGTTTTCTACAACCCCGATAATCGGAATCTGCATGAGTTCAGCCATCTTAACGGCTTTCTCAACAATCATAGATACCAAATCCTGCGGTGAGGTTACAACTACAATACCGTCCAAGGACAAAGACTGGAATACCGTAATGGCTACATCACCGGTTCCCGGCGGCATATCCACAAATAAATAATCCAAATCTTTCCAAATTACATCCGTGTAAAACTGCTTAACAACATTGCCTACGATCGGACCACGCCATAACACCGGGTCACTTTCGTTTTCGAGTAAAAGGTTAACCGACATTACATCGATACCGCCTTTGGATTGAATCGGATACATACCTAATTCATCAACATGAGCTTTACCGTTAATACCGAAAACTTTAGGGATAGAAGGACCGGTAATATCACCGTCAAGAATCCCTACTTTAAAACCGCGACGCGCCATAGTAATAGCTAATAAAGATGTAACGAGGGATTTACCTACGCCACCCTTACCGCTGACTACGCCGATAACATGTTTTACACTACTTAATTCATTAAGCTTTGCCGTCAAATCCGGCGGGGTCTGTTGAGCACTGCCGCAAGAGGATGCCGAAGAGCAACCGCTGCAGCCGCCTGAACTGCCACATGCCATAAAATACACCTACTTTCAATCGGTTCTGACCGATATAATTATTTAATTAATTGAAGAATTCTTTCTTCCTTTAAAGTGTAGCATATAAATCAGCTTTTTATCAATATAAGAGAGTGCATGGCAAACATGATAGTCTGTTATGCCAATGCACTCTGATGATTTGTAATTATACGAAATTATGTTGTAATTGTAAAAACTAATAAATCAAAAAACATGATTATTTGATAAATGTTTTAGTCAATTCACCTACGATACTCATCCCCTGCACTATTTGTTCTTTACTTGGGAAGGTAAAACTGAAGCGGAACGATTGACCGGCCGGTACGCCGTCAGCAGCAAATGCAGCCCCCGGCACAATACCCACTTTATGTTCCATACAAGCTTCGAAGAAAGCATCACAATCAACACCGTCAGGCATGGTTAGCCATAAGAACATGCCACCCGTCGGTTCTACAAAATGAACCTTGTCACTGCCGTGGGCCCGAAGCGTCGCCATCATTAAATCGGCTTTTTCTTTGTAAACGGTTGATACCTTCTTAATCTGTGCATCATAATCGATTACATCGAGCAAACGAGATATAACTCGCTGTGTAACGAGCGGCATTTGGCCGTCTTGGTTGTTTTTCAAAGCCTGAATGGCATCAATAGCCTGTTTCGGACCATATAAGAACCCTACACGAAGACCAGCCGATAAAGTTTTAGAGTAAGAGCCTGCATAGATAACGCGATTGTCCGTATCCATTTCTTTAAACGTCGGCACAATCGTATCCGTAAAGCGAATTTCACCGTACGGATCGTCTTCATAAATAAAGAGATTATATTTAGCTGCAATAGCATAAATCGCTTTACGACGCTCCAAAGGCATTGTAATACCTGTAGGATTTTGGAAATTAGGGATTAAATAGATATATTTCCCCTTACCCTTTTTAGCTGCTTCTTCAAGCGCTTCCGGAATCATACCGAAATCATCCATGGCGATGCCCACAGCTTCAGCCCCTACATTGCGAACCGCATTAATACCGCTGGTAAAAGAATAAGCATCCATGAATACTTCATCGCCCGGTTCACACAAAGTACGCGGTACAAGCCCCAAATCCTGACCGGCACCGATGGAAATCAAAATTTGTTGACCTTTCGTCGGCATATGACGTACTTTAACAAGGCGTTCAACAGTTTGTTCTGCTAAATGGGCATCACCGGCCATTGGGCCGTACTGTAATATTTCAATCGGATTAGTATGTACCACATGATCGAATGCTTCCTGAATTTGTTCTACAGGAATGGCTTCCGAAGCGGGATTTCCGATACCAAAACTGATAAAACCGGGAATGCCGGCACCACGTTCGAATACTTTACGGATAAAATTAGGCCCTTTCATTACGGCTCTGTCCGGAATCTGAAATGTAAAACTCATAAAACTCTCTCCTTCAACTACTGCACTACCAAACTACTTGTTATTGCCTAAAATATCTCCGGCAAAAACATTTCGGACAGCATATAAGCGTCCCCCTCGAGGTACGCTCATATGATTTGTTTCTTATTTTACTATAATACGATGAATTTGACCACTATTCTATACTTGTATGTTTAATTACTCACCCTGCGACTGTTCTCGCTTTTTCATCCAATGTTTATAGCCATACCAAGCAGCTATATAAACAACAGTAGCAATGACTACAATAATCGTTAAGCGATCCAGATGCTGATGGAACATCACCGCATCATGCCCTACTACTACTTCGAGTGCGGTTGACGGGAATTTACCGATTAAGTTAGCAATGGCATAATCACGCAAACTAATGCGGCTGATAGCACCTAAAGCGGTAATAATCCCGGATGGGAAATACGGAATTGTGCGGGCAAAAAGCATAACAGCCAAGCCGTTCTTGCTACTGAAATCATCCACTTTAAGCAAAAACTTATTCTTCTGAATGAGTTTTTCAGCAGAATCGCGCAAAATATAACGCATGAGCAAGAAGCTGATAATAACGCCCACTGTTTCAGCAAGCCACGAAATAATAATCCCCGGAATTAAACCGAAAATCAAACCGTTGGCGGTTGAAAAGAATATAGACGGCAAAAAGCCCGCAATATTTATGATTACATCAAGCACAAAGCTGATGACCCAGGCCCAGGCCCCATAACTTTGCAAGACTTCGGCAATATGATGAACATCGCCGGTGCCTAATAAATCGACCATGTCGCCATAAAAACCCGGTACAATCAATTCCAAACTAGCCAATAAAACTACGGCCAACACACCGACCAATACTTTAACTTTTGTTTCTGCTTTCATTCAGTACCCTCATACCAATTTTAGAATACATATAATCAATATATACTTATATATTTACAAACTAAATTCTACAAATTAAATCAATTTATATCATTTCGAAATATTTCGAAATTTACTATTTACTTGTATTTTACCATAGATTAGATGCTTATAGGTACCCTTTCTGCCATAATTTTATCCATTGTTTAGAATTATAGTTAAGATGAAATCATATTTTACTACTGAAAAATCCATATTTTAATATTTGATGCTTAAGGTATATCTGTATTTACCACTTGAATAAAAAGACGGCTTGTCAAAATTTTATCTGACAAACCGCCTCCTTATTTACTATATATAATTGTAACAATTAATTTTTAACGATTAAACCTCAATTAGTTTCTTGCTAAAACCAACCGGCCCATTATATCAGTCGATGGAAACTTGATACTGTCCGTGGTATTAAAGATAAACATAATGAAGTGATTATTTCCCTATTGGAACGTAAAACACGAGCTTATGTAACATTGCG